>OHCH01000004.1_pt1 | contig 457680 bp, 403 predicted proteins | sample 1566771 | NCBI WGS metagenome assembly OHCH01 (sample SAMEA3879501, study PRJEB24766) | human gut metagenome | biome: human-associated habitat; feature: feces | place: USA | collected 1985/1987
ATTACTACGGCTACGGTAAGTATGGTAAGCATTACGGATATGGCAAACGTTATGGCTACGGCTATGGATATGGCCAAGATACAAAAAGATAAATATCTGAATATCTATGAATTATAACTTTTCTCAGAAAAAGAGCCCCGCAAGGGGCTTTTCTTTTTGTTATCTGAAATAAAAGCCTCACCTTTGCATTGTTGATCAACAAAACGTGAATAAAATAACTTGAATTTGAATCTTTAAAAAAACGTATTATGAGTGTAATTTACAAGGTTGTTACGCGACCATCTGACCCGCGTGTTCCCAATTCTCCCAAGAAATATTATCCGCATCTGATCACTTTAGGTCAGTCTGTCAATCTGAAATATATTGCGCAGAAAATGCAGGGCTATTCTTCTTTATCCATCGGTGATATCAAGAGTGTGATTCAGAATTTTGTGGAGAAAATGAAAGAGCAACTTCTGGAAGGTAAGTCTGTGAATATCGAAGGCTTGGGGGTATTTATGCTGACTGCCTGCTCGAAAGGGGCGGATGCAGCGAAAGATGTCAATGCTAAAAGTGTGGATAGCGTACGCATCTTCTTTCAGGCGAATAAGGAACTGCGTATCACGAAGACGGCTACCCGTGCAGATGAAAAACTGGATTTGATCAGTCTGGATGAATATCTGAAGAAGTTGAACGCCTCTGTGACTCCGAATGATCCGGATGATGGTGAAAATGGCGGTGGTGGAAATGAAGGAGGAGGAGACGAGGAAGCCCCGGATCCGACTGTATAATCTGAAAAGCTTAAAAAAGAAAGGAGGAAAAATCTATGAAGAAAACTTGGAGTGTAGTTTTGAAAGTAATCATTGCTGTAGCCGGTGCGATTGCCGGAGTACTGGGAGTACAGGCTGCATCATTGTAAGCAGCATTCAGTAAATAAAGTAATTGGTTAGATAAGACAGGCAGGCGGGAAGAACTTTTCCGCCTGCTTTGTTGTATGCTAAAATATCAAATAGTTGGCGTTACTTTTTCGTGTGCGATAACGAAAACACAAAAAATAACATTTTATTATGTAGAAAAAAATGAGGGAATGCTTCGTAGTTCACAAATAATGATTAAATTTGCCGCGATTTGTAATGTTGAGTTTGCAAAATGACGAATAATACTATAAAGCATCTAGGTATTGTGGAAAACATACAGGGTTCTCATCTGTCGGTGAGAATCGTTCAGACGTCGGCTTGTGCGGCTTGTAGCGCAAAAGGCCACTGTTCTTCGGCGGATAGTAAAGACAAAATCATAGATATAACGGATGTTACAGCTGCTTCCTATCAGGTAGGAGAGCGGGTGATGGTGATCGGCGAAACGTCGATGGGCATGATGGCTGTAACCCTTGCATTCATAATTCCTTTTGTACTTCTGATTGTTTCCCTGTTCGCATGGATGGCATTGATAGGGAATGAACTGTATGCGGCTCTTCTTTCTCTGGCAGTTCTTATTCCTTATTATTTCGTATTGTGGCTCAATAAAACGCGAATGAAACAACATTTTTCATTTACTATAAAACCAATAAATAACTAAAACATTATGAATTTGATTCTGATTGCAGTGATTTCATTGGGAGCTATAGCGCTCGTGCTGGCCGCTATTCTTTATGTAGCTTCCAAGAAATTTGCCGTGTATGAAGACCCGCGGATTGCCCAGGTGGGGGAAGTGTTGCCCCAGGCAAACTGTGGTGGATGTGGCTATCCTGGTTGTAGCGGATTTGCCGATGCTTGCGTCAAAGCCGGTTCGCTGGATGGTAAATTCTGCCCTGTAGGCGGTCAGCCTGTCATGGCACAAATTGCTGATATTCTCGGACTGGCAGCTACTGAAGCTGAACCGATGGTAGCAGTAGTAAGATGTAACGGAAGCTGTGCCAACCGTCCGCGTATTAATCAATACGACGGTGCGAAGAGTTGCGCTATTGCCGCTTCATTGTATGGTGGAGAAACAGGTTGTAGCTACGGATGCCTCGGGTGTGGCGACTGTGTGGCTGCTTGCCAGTTCGATGCTATCCACATGAATCCTGAAACGGGACTTCCGGAAGTGGATGAAGCCAAATGTACAGCTTGTGGCGCTTGTGTGAAGGCTTGTCCGAAGGCGATCATCGAGATTCGTCCGCAAGGCAAGAAATCACGCCGTGTGTACATCTCTTGTGTGAACAAAGACAAGGGAGCCGTAGCACGTAAGGCTTGTACAGTGAGCTGTATCGGCTGTGGTAAGTGTGTCAAGACTTGTCCGTTCGAAGCCATTACGCTGGAGAATAACCTGGCTTACATCGATCCGAACAAGTGTAAATCATGTCGTAAGTGCGTGGAAGTTTGTCCGCAGAACACAATTATCGAGCTGAACTTCCCTCCACGTAAACCGAAGGCGGAAGAAGCACCGAAAACAGTTGCTGCAGAAGCTCCGAAGGTAACAGAATAATAACAGAATAAAATACAGAATTGTATGTTAAAGACATTTTCAATTGGTGGAGTTCATCCACACGAAAATAAATTGTCGGCACATCAACCTATCATCACAGCGGAAGTTCCTGCAAAGGCAGTTATTCTGTTGGGGCAGCACATTGGCGCACCTGCCAAACCGATAGTAGCAAAAGGTGATATGGTGAAGGTAGGCACGAAGATTGCCGAACCTGCCGGCTTCGTTTCGGCAGCAATTCACTCTTCTGTCAGTGGAAAAGTGGCGAAGATTGATACAGTAGTCGATGCGAGCGGTTATGCAAAACCTGCTATCTTTATTGATGTAGAAGGCGACGAATGGGAAGAAACCATTGACCGTAGCAAGACACTGGTCAAAGAATGTGAGCTTTCGTCCGAAGAAATCGTGAAGAAGATTGCCGATGCCGGTATCGTAGGTTTGGGTGGTGCTTGTTTCCCTACACAGGTGAAACTTTGTCCGCCTCCTTCGTTCAAGGCAGAATGTGTGATTATCAATGCGGTGGAATGTGAACCGTATCTGACTGCCGACCATCAGCTGATGCTGGAACACGCGGAAGAAGTCATGGTAGGTGTCTCCATTCTGATGAAAGCCGTGAAGGTAAATAAGGCATTTATCGGAATTGAGAATAACAAGCCGGATGCTATTGAACTGATGACGAAAGTTGCTTCCAGTTATGCAGGCATCGAAGTTGTTCCTTTGAAAGTGAAATATCCTCAGGGTGGTGAGAAACAGTTGATTGATGCGATTACCAAACGCCAGGTGGCAAGTGGTGCGCTGCCTATCTCTACTGGGGCAGTTGTGCAGAATGTGGGTACGGCATTTGCTGTTTATGAAGCTGTTCAGAAAAATAAACCGTTGTTTGAGCGTGTGATTACCGTAACTGGTAAGTCTGTGGCCAAACCTTCCAACTTCCTGGCTCGTATCGGTACACCAATGAAACAGCTGATTGATGCTTGTGGCGGTCTGCCGGAGGATACGGGAAAAGTGATCGGTGGCGGTCCGATGATGGGTAAGGCTCTGGTGAATATCGAAGTTCCTACCGCAAAAGGCAGTTCCGGTATCCTGATTATGAATCAGAAGGAAGCCAAACGTGGTGAAGCACAAACCTGTATCCGTTGCGCAAAGTGTGTGAGCGCTTGTCCGATGGGACTGGAGCCGTACTTGCTCGGAGCTTTGTCCGAAAACGGAGATTTTGAAACAATGGAAAAAGAAAGAATCATGGATTGTATCGAGTGCGGTTCCTGTCAGTTCACTTGTCCTGCCAACCGTCCGCTGCTTGATTACTGCCGCTTGGGTAAGGGTAAAGTAGGAGCTATGATTCGTGCACGTCAAGCTAAAAAATAACGAAGTATGGAAAATAAATTAATCGTATCACTATCACCCCACGTGCATGGCGGAGACAGCGTACAGAAAAATATGTATGGTGTGCTGATCGCACTGATTCCGGCTTTTCTGGTGTCGCTTTATTTCTTCGGCCTGGGGGCTCTGATTGTCACGGCTACTTCGGTAGCAGCCTGTTTATTCTTCGAATGGGCGATCGTTAAATTCTTAATGAAGAAACCTGCTACAACCATCTGTGATGGTTCTGCTGTCATTACAGGTGTGTTGCTGGCATTCAATCTACCTTCCAATCTGCCTATCTGGATTATCATTCTGGGTGCACTGTTCGCAATCGGTGTAGGCAAGATGTCTTTCGGTGGTCTGGGCTGCAACCCATTCAACCCGGCATTGGCGGGACGTGTATTCCTGTTGCTTTCTTTCCCGGTGCAGATGACAACATGGCCGGTAGTAGGTCAGCTGACATCTTATATGGACGCTACCACCGGTGCTACTCCGCTGGCATTGATGAAACAGGCTATTCACGGCGATGCAAGTGCTTTGAGCCAGATACCTGATGCGCTGACTCTGTTTATCGGACAGAACGGCGGATGTATCGGTGAAGTAAGTGCGCTGGCACTGTTGCTCGGACTGGTATACATGCTCTGGAAAAAGATCATCACCTGGCATATTCCGGTTTCTATCATTGTGACTGTATTTGTATTTGCAGGCATTATGCATATGGTGGATCCCGAAAAGTATGTTTCTCCGGTATTGCAACTACTCTCCGGAGGTCTGATGCTGGGAGCTGTCTTTATGGCAACCGACTATGTGACTTCTCCGATGAGCAAGAAAGGTATGCTGATTTACGGTGTTTGTATCGGTCTGCTGACGGTGGTTATCCGTCTGTTCGGTGCATATCCCGAAGGTATGTCATTCGCCATCCTGATTATGAATGCGTTCACTCCGCTGATTAACACCTATTGTAAACCTAAACGCTTTGGGGAGGTAGCGAAGAAGAAATGAAAAAGTTACAATCATCTTTAAAGAATATGTTGCTGGTACTTACGGGCGTTACAGCCGTTTCCGTAGCGTTGCTGGCTTATGTGAACGAACTGACGAAAGGCCCTATTGCCGAAGCGAATGCAAAGACGCTGAACGAGGCCTTGAAAAAGGTGCTTCCTGAATATACCAATAATCCGGTAGCCGAAAGCGATACTGTTTTCAGCGAGAAAGACGGAAAGAAAATCGTGGATTTCATTATCTATCCGGCCAAGAATGGCGAAAAGTGGGTAGGTTCTGCCGTTGAAGCCAAGTCAATGGGATTTGGCGGTGAACTGAAAGTGCTGGTGGGCTTTGATGCTGAAGGCAAGATTTATAACTACTCTTTATTGGCGCACGCTGAAACTCCGGGATTGGGTTCGAAAGCGGACAAATGGTTTGGAGCTTATGATCCTGCAAAGAACGAAAAACCGGTATCTCACGAAGAAAGTGCAAAGTCTATTTTGGGCATGAATCCGGGAGAGACTCCATTGGCTGTGACCAAAGACATGAATGGACAGGTAGATGCTATCACGGCTTCTACTATCACTTCACGTGCTTTCCTGAATGCGGTGAATGCTGCTTATCAGGCATATAAAGGCGGTGAGGTGGATACGAATTCCGGAGCTTCCCAGAAAAATGAACCGGCTGTTGCACCGGAAGGTGAAGCAGCTGCTAATGACACTAATAACTAAGAAAGGAGGAGACAGTTATGAATAATTTTAAAGTAATGATGAACGGGATTATCAAAGAGAATCCTATTTTTGTGCTCCTGCTCGGTATGTGTCCTACACTGGGTACGACATCATCGGCAATCAACGGTATGGGTATGGGACTGGCCACTATGTTCGTCCTGATTTGCTCGAACGTGGTAATTTCATCTATCAAGAATCTGATTCCGGATATGGTACGCATCCCTTCATTTATCGTGGTGATCGCGTCATTCGTGACACTGTTGCAGATGATAATGCAAGCATACGTGCCCGATCTGTATGCTACCCTCGGTCTTTTCATTCCGCTGATCGTAGTAAATTGTATCGTATTGGGACGTGCGGAAGCTTTCGCAGCGAAGAACAATCCGCTGGCTTCTATGTTTGATGGTATCGGTATGGGATTTGGTTTTACCATTGCCCTGACTCTGTTGGGTGCCGTACGTGAATTCCTCGGAACAGGTAAGATATTTAATCTGACCATTCTGCCGGAAGAATACGGAATGCTGATCTTTGTTCTGGCTCCGGGTGCCTTTATCGCTTTAGGTTATCTGATTGCCATTATTAATAGTCTGAAGAAAGCCTAACTCTATTAAATAAGAAAAGAATATGGAATATATATTGATATTTATCTCGGCAATCTTTGTAAACAACATTGTGTTGTCGCAGTTCCTGGGAATCTGTCCGTTCCTGGGTGTTTCCAAGAAGGTGGAAACAGCGATGGGTATGAGTGCGGCAGTTGCTTTCGTGCTGACTATCGCTACCATCGTCACATTCCTGATTCAGAAGTTTGTGTTGGACGCTTTCGGATTGGGGTACTTACAGACAATCACTTTTATTCTGGTTATTGCCGGACTGGTGCAGATGGTAGAAATTATTCTGAAGAAAGTTTCTCCTTCTTTGTATCAGGCACTGGGTGTGTTCCTGCCGTTGATTACAACGAACTGCTGTATTCTCGGTGTGGCAATCCTGGTAATCCAGAAAGACTTTGATCTGCTGACAGGTGTTGTATACGCATTCTCTACTGCTCTTGGCTTTGGTCTGGCACTGGTATTGTTTGCCGGATTGCGTGAGCAGATGACCCTGGTGAAGATTCCGAAAGGAATGCAGGGGACTCCGATTGCTTTGATTACCGCAGGTTTGCTGGCAATGGCATTCATGGGCTTCTCTGGCGTCGTGTAAAAGACTAAGTTGATAATTAGATAAAGAGGCTGGAAACTCTGTCGTATGGCAACATACAGGCAGTTTGTTTCCGGCCTTTTTCTTTATATCTGTTCATACCGAATATGTTTTTTATCATACCAAAACGCCCTCAAATCGTCCCGTAAGTATCTTCCTGTGAATAAAATTGCGATAGTTTATTGCATTTCCATTTTATTTCCATACATTTGTACCTCAAACAAACTGAAAACCGAAAAACTAACCATATTTTAAAATTATATGAAAGAAAGAATTTTAGTAACGGGAGGAACGGGCTATATTGGGTCTCATACCGTTGTAGAACTACAAAACAGTGGATACGAAGTAATCATTATCGATAATTTATCAAATTCGAGTGCTGACGTTGTTGACAATATAGAGAAAGTATCCGGTATCCGCCCAGCTTTTGAAAAACTGGATTGTCTTGATTTTGCAGGTCTTGATGCCGTATTTGCCAAATATAAAGGAATTAAAGCGATTATTCATTTCGCAGCAAGCAAAGCAGTAGGAGAGTCGGTAGAGAAGCCGTTGCTTTATTATCGTAACAACCTGGTTTCTTTAATCAACCTTCTGGAGTTAATGCCTAAACATGGAGTAGAAGGCATAGTGTTCTCTTCTTCCTGTACAGTATATGGTCAACCGGATGAGTTGCCTGTAACGGAAAAGGCTCCGATCAAGAAAGCGGAATCTCCTTATGGAAATACAAAACAGATTAATGAAGAAATTATCCGTGATACAATAGCTTCCGGTGCCCCGATCAATGCTATTTTGCTGCGTTATTTCAATCCGATTGGCGCACATCCTACAGCATTGCTGGGTGAACTTCCGAACGGTGTTCCTCAAAACCTGATTCCTTATCTGACTCAGACAGCGATGGGTATCCGTGAAAAACTAAGTGTATTCGGTGACGATTATGATACTCCTGACGGTTCTTGTATCCGTGACTTTATCAACGTTGTTGACTTGGCTAAAGCACACGTGATTGCAATCCGCCGTATTTTGGAGCAAAAACAGAAAGAAAAAGTAGAAGTATTCAATATCGGTACAGGACGCGGCGTTTCAGTATTGGAACTGATTAATGGCTTTGAAAAAGCTACCGGCGTTAAATTGAATTATCAGATTGTAGGCCGTCGCGCAGGTGATATTGAAAAGGTATGGGCTAATCCCGATTATGCAAACCAGGAACTGGGTTGGAAAGCGGTAGAAACATTAGAAGATACTTTACGCTCTGCATGGAATTGGCAGCTGAAACTCCGTGAAAGAGGCATTCAGTAAAAATATATTTGTTTTAATTAACATAAAAGTTTAAACAAATCGTTCATGCGATTTGTTTATTAGATGCTAATCAGCTTGATCTGTTTGTGAGTATGTGAATATGAGTAAATGGTACTTATGCCTCTCCGGCATAGACAGGTATGATTGCATAGTAGTTTTGTCGTGTTTTATTTTGTGTTTGTGTTGTGACGGTACTACGACGGGAGTCGTGGTACCGTTTTTTGTTACTCTTTTACAGCCTGCCTTTAAAACAGAATACGTTAGTTCCCCAATCGGTTTCAGGTAAAGTCCCTTCCGGCTCGAACAATCCATATACGGAAGAACCGGAACCGCTCATAGAGGCATAAACAGCACCTTGCTTGTATAGTTCGGCTTTAATTTCTCCGATCACCGGATGCTGGGGGAGTACGCTGTCTTCAAAATCATTGATTAATATCTCTTTCCATTCATTTACCGGGCGTTTAATCGCTTCTTTGATCGAGTATTCGGGATGATGAGGGTGAATATTGGCGAAAGCTTCCCGCGTTGATACGAATACATCCGGTTTGATGATCAGAATCTGATATCCTTTTAAGGATAGTGGAATGGGGGAGAATATGTTACCGATTCCTTCGGCAAAGGTCGGGGCGTTTCTGATAAAGAAAGCGCAGTCTGCTCCCAAAGTTGCGGCATATATTTCCAGCTGATCTTCGGATAAATTCAGCTGAAAGTGTTCGTTGAGTAATTTCAGCATGAAAGCCGCGTCTGATGAGCCTCCTCCCAGTCCGGCACCGGAAGGAATGTGTTTGTACAGATGGATCTCGATAGGACAGAGGTGAAACTCTTTATCTAATAGCAGATATGCTTTCACCACTAAATTGTCTTCTGGATTACCGGATATCTCCATTCCGTACTGATGCAGGGAGAACTTTTTGTCCGCTTCGGGGCTGGTCCGGATTTCCAGCGCATCTTCGAGAGCGACGGGGTAGAATACGGTTTCGAGGTTGTGATATCCGTCCGGACGCTTCTCGGTAATAGAGAGTCCCAGGTTTATTTTTGCGTTTGGGAAAGTGATCATATTCGTTCTGAATTATTATTTTTGAATTTTAAATTATGGGTTGCGAATTTATGCTATTGGTGACAAAGTTACTAAAATCTTCATTTTTCCTTATCTTTTCTTCATTATTATATTCTATCTTTGTCATCCCTTTCGGCTTTTACTATGTATAAAAGCCGGGGATCATAAATTGTAAATCATAAAATTGTATATAAGCAGATGGCTGAACAAAGAAGAAATTCCCGTAACACAAAATCAACTAAAGTACAACCGGTCAATGATTATGGTCGTATCCAACCTCAGGCACCGGAGCTGGAAGAGGCGGTGTTGGGTGCTTTAATGATTGAGAAGGATGCTTATTCGCTGGTGAGTGAGATTCTTCGCCCGGAGTCATTTTATGAGCATCGTCATCAGTTGATTTATGCTGCCATTACTGATCTTGCCGTTAATCAGAAGCCGGTGGACATTCTGACGGTCAAAGAGCAGTTGAGCAAAAGAGGTGAGTTGGAAGAGGTCGGTGGACCGTTCTATATTACTCAGTTGAGCAGTAAGGTTGCTTCTTCCGCACATATCGAATATCATGCCCGTATTATTGCACAAAAATCGTTGGCGCGCGAATTGATAACGTTTACCAGTAATATTCAAAGCAAGGCTTTTGATGAGACACTGGATGTGGACGACTTGATGCAGGAGGCGGAAGGCAAGCTGTTTGAGATTTCCCAGCAGAATATGAAGAAAGACTATACGCAGATTAATCCGGTAATTGACGAAGCGTATAAGCTGATTCAGAAAGCGGCTGCACGAACAGACGGTCTGAGTGGTCTTGAAAGTGGATTTACGAAACTGGACAAGATGACCTCCGGTTGGCAGAACTCCGACCTTATTATAATCGCTGCCCGTCCTGCCATGGGCAAGACAGCTTTCGTACTTTCTATGGCTAAAAATATTGCTGTTGATTATCGGAATCCGGTAGCGTTGTTCTCTCTTGAAATGAGTAACGTCCAGTTGGTCAACCGTCTTATCACCAATGTTTGTGAGATTCCGAGTGAGAAGATCAAAAGTGGACAATTGGCAAGCTATGAGTGGCAACAGTTGGACTACAAACTGAAAGATCTGCTGGATGCTCCGCTTTATGTGGATGATACTCCGTCTTTGTCTGTGTTTGAACTCCGGACCAAAGCACGTCGTCTGGTGCGTGAACATGGGGTGAGAATCATTATTATTGACTACCTTCAGTTGATGAATGCGAGTGGTATGGCATTCGGTAGCCGTCAGGAAGAGGTTAGTACGATATCCCGTTCGTTGAAAGGATTGGCGAAGGAGTTGAACATTCCCATTATAGCCTTGTCGCAGTTGAATCGTGGTGTGGAGAGTCGTGAAGGTATTGACGGTAAACGCCCTCAGTTGAGTGACCTTCGTGAATCCGGAGCCATCGAGCAGGATGCCGATATGGTGTGTTTTATTCACCGTCCGGAATATTATAAGATTTATCAGGATGATCGTGGTAACGACCTTCGCGGTATGGCGGAAATTGTGATAGCCAAGCATCGTAATGGTGCGGTAGGTGAAGTCTTGCTCCGATTCAAAGGTGAGTTTACACGATTCTCTAATCCGGAAGATGATATGGTTATACCGATGCCGGGTGAACCTGCAGGTGCCATGCTGGGGTCTAAACTGAATGCCGGTGCTATGCCTCCGCCTCCGCCGGAACCGGACTTTGTTCCGCAGGGAAATAATCCGTTCGGTGCAACGGAAGGACCGTTACCTTTCTAAAAAACGTTCGTTTGGGTTGAATAGAAATGACCGCTTAGTCAGATGAAAATAACCGCTCGATTTACTCCAATCGAGCGGTCGATTATTTTTTATAGAGTATAGCCGGGTTGTATTCTGATGGGGATAGGTGGCAAAAATGACAAAGAATACCCCTTTATTTTTTGCCACTTTGTCACCAACCATGAATTTATTGGGGAATAATACAGTCAGGTCCTTGTTAGTTTAGCTTCTCTTGACATTTTTCTCTCAAATCGTTCTATGTCAACCGAAAAATCTTATTAACTTTGCGAAACTTTTTGAGAAACAATAAAAATTTAATTATATGAATATCTCTTATAACTGGCTGAAAGAGTATGTCAACTTTGATTTGACCCCCGATGAAACGGCTGCTGCGCTGACCTCAATCGGCTTGGAAACAGGTGGTGTAGAAGAAGTGCAAACCATTAAGGGTGGTTTGGAAGGACTCGTAATCGGTGAAGTGCTGACTTGCGAAGAACATCCGAATTCCGACCATTTGCATATCACTACCGTCAATCTGGGAGACGGCGAACCTGTACAGATTGTATGCGGTGCTCCGAATGTAGCTGCCGGACAGAAAGTAGTGGTTGCCACTTTGGGTACCAAACTTTATGACGGTGATGAATGCTTTACTATCAAGAAGTCAAAAATCCGTGGTGTAGAATCTACAGGGATGATTTGTGCAGAAGACGAAATCGGTATTGGTACCGATCATGCAGGAATCATCGTGTTGCCGGCTGAAGCTGTTCCGGGTACTCTCGCCAAAGACTATTATAATATCAAGAGTGACTACGTACTCGAAGTAGATATTACTCCTAACCGTGCAGACGCTTGCTCACACTATGGTGTGGCCCGCGACTTGTATGCTTACCTGATTCAGAATGGCAAGCAGGCTACTTTGCAACGTCCATCTGTAGATGGATTTAAGGTGGAAAATCATGATTTGGATATCGAAGTAGTGGTTGAAAACAGCGAAGCCTGTCCTCACTATGCCGGCGTTACGGTGAAAGGCGTTACTGTGAAGGAAAGCCCCGAATGGTTGCAGAATAAATTGCGCTTGATCGGTGTACGTCCTATTAATAATGTAGTGGATATTACTAATTATATCGTTCATGCTTTCGGTCAGCCATTGCATTGTTTCGATGCCGGAAAGATAAAAGGCAATGAAGTAATTGTCAAGACATTGCCGGAAGGCACTCCATTCGTCACATTGGATGAAGTGGAACGCAAGTTGAACGAACGCGATCTGATGATCTGCAACAAAGAAGAAGCGATGTGTATTGCCGGTGTATTCGGCGGACTGGATTCCGGTTCTACGGAAGCTACGACAGATGTATTCATCGAAAGCGCTTATTTCCATCCTACATGGGTGCGTAAGACTGCCCGTCGTCACGGTCTGAATACGGATGCTTCTTTCCGTTTCGAACGTGGCATCGATCCGAACGGAGTAATCTATTGTCTGAAACTGGCTGCTCTGATGGTGAAAGAACTGGCCGGTGGCACTATCTCATCCGAAATTAAGGATGTTTGCGTTGCAGCTCCACAAGACTTCATGGTAGAACTTTCTTATGAGAAAGTAAATTCGCTGATTGGTAAAGTGATTCCCGTGGAAACGATCAAGAGCATTGTTACCAGCCTGGAAATGAAAATCATGAATGAGACAGTTGACGGACTGACATTAGCCGTTCCTCCTTATCGTGTAGACGTACAGCGTGATTGCGATGTGATCGAAGATATTCTACGTATCTACGGATATAATAATGTAGAAATCCCGACTACGCTGAACTCCAGTCTGACAACCAAGGGTGAGCATGATAAATCAAACAAATTACAGAATCTGGTTGCAGAACAGCTGGTTGGCTGTGGCTTCAATGAAATACTGAATAATTCTCTGACTCGTGCCGCTTACTACGACGGTTTGGAGAACTATTCATCCAACCATCTGGTGATGCTGCTGAATCCACTGAGTGCCGATCTGAACTGTATGCGTCAGACATTGCTGTTCGGTGGACTGGAAAGTATCGCTCACAATGCAAACCGCAAGAATGCCGATTTGAAATTCTTCGAATTCGGTAACTGCTATTACTTCGATGCGGGCAAGAAGAATCCGGAAAAAGTACTGGCTACCTATTCGGAAGACTATCACTTGGGTTTGTGGGTGACTGGAAAGAAAGTCGCTAATTCATGGGCACACCCGGATGAAAACAGTTCGGTATACGAATTGAAGGCTTATGTAGAAAATATATTGAAACGTTTGGGACTGGATTTGCACAACCTGGTAGTTGGCAATCTGACTGACGATATTTTCGCTACCGCACTTTCTGTTCATACCAAGGGGGGGAAGCGTCTTGCCTCTTTCGGCGTTGTGACGAAGAAACTGCTGAAAGCATTCGATATAGATAATGAGGTGTATTATGCCGACTTGAACTGGAAAGAACTGATGAAGGCTATCCGTTCAGTGAAGATCAGCTACAAGGAAATTTCCAAATTCCCTGCTGTGAAGCGTGACTTGGCATTGTTGCTTGACAAGAACGTACAGTTTGCCGAAATCGAAAAAATCGCTTACGATACAGAAAAGAAACTGCTGAAAGAAGTGGAACTCTTCGATGTATACGAAGGTAAGAACATCGAAGCAGGTAAGAAATCGTATGCGGTCAGCTTCCTGCTTCAGGATGAAACTCAGACGCTGAACGATAAGATGATCGATAAGATCATGTCTAAACTGGTGAAGAATCTGGAAGATAAGCTGAATGCAAAATTGAGATAAATTTAAAATTCACAATTCAAAATTAATACAAACCAATGGGAAGAGCATTTGAATATAGAAAAGCCGCAAAGCTGAAAAGATGGGGGCACATGGCTAAAACATTTACAAGACTGGGTAAACAGATCGCTATTGCCGTGAAGGCGGGTGGTCCGGAACCGGAAAATAACCCGACACTGCGTTCGGTCATCGCTACTTGTAAGCGTGAGAATATGCCGAAGGACAATATCGAACGTGCGATTAAGAATGCAATGGGTAAGGATCAGAGCGACTACAAGAGCATGACTTACGAAGGATACGGTCCTCACGGAATTGCTGTCTTTGTAGATACGCTGACTGATAATACGACTCGTACGGTAGCCGATGTACGCTCTGTATTCAATAAATTTGGTGGTAACCTCGGAACAATGGGATCATTGGCTTTCCTTTTCGACCATAAATGTATGTTCACTTTCAAGATAAAGGACGGCATGGATATGGAAGAACTGATCCTTGATCTGATTGATTACGACGTAGAAGATGAGTACGAACAGGATGACGAAGAAGGAACAATCACTATCTACGGTGATCCTAAGAGCTATGCCGCTATTCAGAAACATCTTGAAGAGTGTGGCTTCGAGGATGTCGGCGGTGATTTTACTTATATCCCGAACGATCTGAAAGAGGTAACTCCGGAACAACGCGAAACTTTGGATAAGATGATAGAACGTCTTGAAGAATTTGATGACGTGCAGACTGTTTATACAAACATGAAGCCGGAAGAAGGCGGAAACGAGGAGTAAGCGGATTATGGAATATGTTTATAGAACCCAGGGTACTTGCAGCACAAACATCGAACTGAATGTAGAAGATGGAGTTGTGAAGGAAGTTGCCTTTTGGGGAGGATGTAACGGAAATCTTCAGGGACTTTCACGTCTGGTAAAGGGAATGAAGGTAGAAGAGGTTATCAAGAAACTTGAAGGAGTACGTTGCAGTGGCAGACCGACGTCCTGTCCCGATCAGTTGTGCCATGCACTGCATGAAATGGGATATTAACGGAAGTCTCCCTTTATAAAATATACACTGGCCTCCGGCAATTCATTTTGCCGGAGGTTTTTTATTGTGCCGTACCTTTCCCTATTTGTCGGTATTTTGAACCAAAATCGACCTTCGGTCGTTATTTATAAGTATATTTGTGCTGAATAAACTATTATGCAATGATGAAGAATATTTTTCAAGACTTGAAACGGAAAGATCATAAACGTTATTTGGGCGGACTGGATGTTTTTAAATATATTGGTCCCGGACTTTTGGTAACTGTCGGATTTATTGATCCGGGCAACTGGGCATCAAATTTTGCCGCAGGTTCCGAGTTCGGCTATTCACTTCTTTGGGTGGTCACCTTATCCACTATCATGTTGATTGTCCTCCAGCATAATGTTGCTCACTTGGGAATTGTTACGGGGCTTTGCCTTTCGGAAGCCGCTACGAAATATACTCCTAAATGGGTATCCCGTCCTATTTTGGGTACGGCGGTATTGGCGTCTATTTCTACTTCATTGGCTGAGATTCTGGGAGGAGCCATCGCATTGGAGATGCTGTTTGATATGCCTATTATGTGGGGGGCGGTGCTGACCACACTTTTTGTCTCCATTATGCTCTTTACCAACTCCTATAAAAAGATAGAACGTTCCATTATTGCTTTTGTCTCGGTGATCGGTCTTTCATTTATTTATGAATTGTTTCTGGTAGAAATAGACTGGCCGGCTGCGACGATGGGTTGGGTGACGCCTGCTTTCCCGAAGGGTAGTATGCTGATTATTATGAGTGTGCTGGGAGCGGTTGTGATGCCTCATAATCTGTTTCTGCATTCGGAAGTAATACAGAGTCACGAGTATAATAAGAAAGACGATGCGTCTATCAAGAAAGTATTGAAATACGAGTTGTTCGATACGCTTTTCTCGATGATCGTTGGCTGGGCAATTAACAGTGCTATGATTCTGCTGGCTGCTGCTACTTTCTTTAAAAGTGGTATTCAGGTGGAAGAATTGCAACAAGCCAAATCACTGCTTGAACCTTTGTTGGGAAGTAATGCGGCAATCGTATTCGCATTGGCTCTGTTGATGGCAGGTATTTCGTCCACCATAACAAGCGGAATGGCGGCAGGTTCTATCTTTGCAGGTATCTTTGGAGAGTCATATCATATTAAAGACAGTCACTCGCAGGTAGGAGTAATCCTTTCGTTGGGAATTGCGCTGTTGCTGATTTTCTTTATTGGTGATCCATTCAAGGGATTACTGATTTCGCAGATGATATTGAGTATTCAGTTGCCTTTCACGGTATTCCTGCAAGTAGGGCTGACTTCATCCCGAAAGGTAATGGGGAATTATGTCAATAGCCGTTGGAGTACTTTTGTATTATATGCTATTGCAGTCATTGTTTCGGTATTGAATATAATGCTGCTGTTTTCATAAAACGAACATAAATCTATAAACTATAAAATGATGAAGATTATTACTTATAATGTGAACGGGCTTCGTGCTGCCGTTTCTAAAGGTTTGCCGGAATGGCTGGTGCAGGAGAATCCGGATATTCTTTGTCTGCAAGAGACAAAACTACAGCCGGACCAATATCCGGCAGAAGTATTTGAAGCTTTGGGTTACAAGGCTTATCTCTATTCTGCACAAAAGAAGGGATACAGCGGTGTGGCGATCCTTACTAAGCAGGAACCCGATCATGTGGAATATGGTATGGGGATAGAAGCTTATGACAATGAAGGGCGTTTTATCCGTGCGGATTTTGGCGACTTGTCCGTAGTCAGTGTTTATCATCCTTCGGGAACGAGCGGAGACGAACGGCAGGCATTTAAAATGGTGTGGCTGGAAGACTTTCAGAAATATGTGACAGAGCTGCGCAAGACTCGTCCGAACCTTATCCTTTGCGGTGACTATAATATCTGTCATGAGCCGATTGATATTCATGATCCCATCCGGAATGCCACGAACAGCGGCTTCCTGCCCGAAGAACGGGAATGGATGACTCGTTTCCTTTCTGCAGGATTTATTGATTCTTTCCGTCTGCTCTATCCGGAGAAACAGGAGTATACGTGGTGGAGCTATCGTTTTAATTCGCGTGCCAAGAATAAGGGCTGGCGGATTGACTATTGCATGACCAGTGAGCCGGTACGTCCGATGCTGAAAAGTGCCAGCATACTGAACGATGCCGTACATTCAGATCATTGTCCAATGGCTTTGGAAATAGAATAAAAACAGAAAATAGCATGGAAGATAGAATACAAAAAGCTGTAGAACTTTTTAAGAGCGGATATAACTGCTCGCAGTCTGTAGTAGCTGCATTTGCCGATATGTATGGTTTCACACAGGAGCAGGCAGTGCGTATGTCAGCCTCTTTTGGCGGAGGAATCGGGCGGATGCGTGAGACATGCGGGGCTGCTTGCGGACTGTTCCTGATAGCCGGACTGGAAACCGGAGCTACCGAAGCGACAGATCGTGAAGGAAAAGCTGCAAACTATGCGGTAGTGCAGGAATTGGCTGCCGAATTTAAAAAACGCAACGGGTCGTTGATTTGCGGAGAATTGTTGGGATTAAAGAAAAAAGAGCCGATTTCGACTGTTCCCGAAGAACGTAATACTCAATATTATAGCAAACGACCGTGTGCTAAAATGGTGGAAGAAGCGGCAAGAATCTGGGTAGAATACCTCGAAAAACACCCTAAATAAGGGGATAAAATGCTTTTTTATTACAAAATCAGCAAAAAAAGATTCAATAAAGTGTTATATAACATAAAAATAACTATCTTTGTCCCCGAAATAAAATCTGAAAGCTTTCGGGCCGGATGATTTTTAAAGCATGTCTAACTATAATTTCAAAAGCAAATGTTGAAAGAAAAAGCAGGTGTAATCGCAGGTAATATCTGGAATGCACTGAATGAAACAGAAGGAATGACTGCCAAGCAACTGAAAAAAGCAACTAAATTGGTTGACAAAGATTTGTTCCTCGGCCTTGGCTGGTTATTGAGAGAAGATAAAGTTTCTGCTGAAGAAGTAGAAGGTGAACTCTTCATCAAATTGATCTAAGCGAGTAACTCACTTAAGCAATAAAAAAATGCGTTGGTACATGATTATAATGTTATCAACGCATTTTTTTATATTCCGCCATTTACGTATCTTTGCACACCAAAAAGACAAAATAATAAGAATTCAGAATGAAGAATATACGAAATTTCTGCATCATTGCCCACATTGACCACGGTAAATCAACCCTGGCAGACCGCTTGCTGGAGTTTACCAACACTATTCAGGTGACTAACGGGCAGATGCTTGATGATATGGATTTGGAGAAGGAGAGAGGTATCACCATCAAGAGCCACGCTATCCAGATGGAGTACAACTACAAAGGTGAAAAGTATATCCTTAACCTGATTGACACTCCGGGGCACGTGGATTTTTCGTATGAGGTATCCCGTTCCATTGCCGCTTGCGAAGGTGCGCTGCTTATCGTAGACGCATCGCAGGGAGTGCAGGCACAGACCATCTCCAATCTGTATATGGCTATCGAACATGATCTCGAAATTATCCCCATTATCAATAAATGTGATATGGCAAGTGCCATGCCCGAAGAGGTAGAGGACGAAATCGTAGAACTGTTGGGCTGCAAGCGTGATGAGATTATCCGTGCATCCGGTAAGACCGGAATGGGCGTGGAGGAAATCCTCGCAGCCGTTATCGAACGCATTCCGCATCCCGAAGGTGATGAGGAAGCTCCGTTACAGGCATTGATTTTTGACTCTGTATTCAACTCCTTCCGTGGTATTATCGCTTACTTTAAGATCGAAAATGGAGTAATCCGCAAGGGAGATAAAGTGAAGTTCTTTAATACCGGAAAAGAGTATGATGCCGATGAAGTAGGTGTACTGAAAATGGAACTGGTTCCACGTAACGAACTTCGTACGGGCGATGTAGGTTACATTATATCGGGTATCAAGACCTCGAAAGAGGTGAAAGTGGGAGATACCATTACTCATGTTGCCCGTCCGTGTGATAAAGCGATTGCGGGTTTTGAAGAAGTGAAGCCAATGGTTTTTGCCGGAGTCTATCCGATTGAGGCGGAAGATTTTGAGGATCTGCGTGCTTCTTTGGAAAAATTGCAGTTGAATGACGCTTCGCTGACTTTCCAGCCGGAATCTTCATTGGCACTGGGCTTCGGTTTCCGTTGCGGTTTCCTCGGATTGCTTCACATGGAGATTGTACAGGAACGTCTGGATCGTGAATTCGACATGAATGTGATTACTACCGTGCCTAACGTATCTTATAATATATATGATAAACAAGGCAATATGAAAGAAGTGCATAACCCCGGTGGTATGCCTGATCCGACGTTGATCGACCATATTGAAGAACCTTATATCAAAGCGTCTATTATTACGACTACCGATTATATCGGCCCGATTATGACCCTCTGTCTGGGGAAACGTGGAGAACTCTTGAAACAAGAGTATATTTCCGGTAATCGTGTGGAAATATATTATAACATGCCTTTGGGTGAAATCGTGATCGACTTCTATGACCGGTTGAAGAGTATTTCGAAAGGATATGCGTCGTTCGACTATCATCCCAATGGTTTCCGTCCTTCCAAGTTGGTGAAACTGGACATCATGTTGAATGGTGAACCGGTCGATGCGCTTTCTACGCTGATCCATTTCGATAACGCGTATGATATGGGACGCCGGATGTGTGAGAAACTGAAAGAATTAATCCCTCGCCAGCAGTTTGAAATCGCTATTCAGGCAGCTATCGGGGCTAAGATTATAGCTCGTGAAACTATTAAGGCAGTTCGCAAGGATGTAACTGCGAAGTGTTATGGTGGTGACGTAAGCCGTAAACGTAAACTGCTTGAAAAGCAGAAAAAAGGTAAAAAACGAATGAAACAAATCGGTAATGTGGAAGTGCCGCAGAAAGCCTTCCTCGCCGTACTGAAGCTGGATTAAAAAATGAACCGCAAGCGATTTTTCAGAGAGTTATTCTGAACAAATCGGCTTGCGGTTAGTTTTTTAATACACCAGGTGATTGTCTTCTGTCTGCAGAGCTTTCCTTGGCAATCACCTTTTTTGAAACAAACAACTATAAATATGAGAAAAGTTCTGTCTTTTTCGGGCTTCCTGATGTTGGGGCTCGTCATTTCACAATTCCTCCCGATGATAGCGGGAGAAGGATATGGAACTGTTAAGGTCCTGTCGAATATACTACTTTATGTATGTCTTAGTTTTATAATGATTAATGTGGGTCGGGAGTTTGTGCTCGACAAAGTCCGCTGGAAAAGTTATGCCGAGGATTATTTTATAGCGATGGCTACAGCTGCCCTGCCTTGGTTCATGATTGCTATCTATTATGTATTCGTGCTTCTTCCGCCTGATTACTGGAATAGTTGGGAGGCTTGGAAAGAGAATCTGTTACTAAGTCGTTTTGCCGCACCTACGTCGGCCGGCATCTTGTTTACGATGCTGGCGGCTATCGGGTTAAAGTCCAGCTGGATATATAAGAAGATTCAGGTCCTGGCTATTTTTGATGATCTGGATACCATTCTTTTGATGATCCCTCTTCAGATCATGATGATTGGTTTGCGTTGGCAGCTGATTATTGTGGTGGTTATTGTATTTATGCTGTTGTCCATTGGATGGAAACAACTGAATAAGTATAACTGGCGGCAGGATTGGAAAGCTATTCTCTTCTATTCCGTTATCATATTTCTGGCTACGCAGATACTTTATCTCGGCAGTAAAGAGCTGTATGGAGAAGAAGGAAGTATCCATATCGAAGTTCTGTTGCCGGCATTTGTATTGGGTATGATCATGAAGCATAAAGAGCACGATACTCCTGTAGAACGAAAAGTCTCTACTGGAATCTCCTTCCTGTTTATGTTCTTGGTAGGTATGAGTATGCCTCATTTTATCGGAGTTAACTTTGCGGAAACTCATACAGGAACGCATTCGGTGACAGGTTCGCAGGAGATGATGTCCTGGGGAATGATTTTGTTCCATGTTGTCATAGTCTCTTTCTTATCGAATATAGGCAAACTTTGTCCGATGTTCTTCTATCGTGACCGGAAGTTGAGTGAGCGACTGGCACTTTCCATTGGTATGTTTACCCGCGGTGAGGTAGGTGCCGGAATTATATTTATTGCATTGGGTTATAATCTCGGCGGTCCGGCACTGGTCATTTCCGTACTTACATTGGTGTTGAATCTTATTCTGACAGGAATATTTGTCCTTTGGGTGAAAAACTTGGCTTTAAGGAGCTATAATGATTAAAAAAATCCATATATTGCGGATCAAATACTATAAACACCTTTCATTATGACAATTTTGCGTACAATGCGAAATTTCTCGTCAATGAATATTGCGGCGAGTATCCTTTTGTTTGTAGCGGCAATAGCGGCTGCTATCATAGCCAATTCTCCGGTTGCTCCGGTTTATCAGGAGTTCCTTTTGCATGAACTTCATTTGCAGATCGGTAATTTTAATCTGCTTTCGCATGGCGGAGAGAATCTGCGGATGATCGAGTTCATCAATGACGGGTTGATGACCATCTTTTTCTTGCTGGTAGGATTGGAGATCAAACGGGAGTTGTTGGTTGGTGAGCTTTCTTCCTTCCGCAAGGCGGCGCTTCCCTTTATTGCTGCCTGTGGCGGTATGCTGTTTCCGGTGATTGTTTACATGTCAATCTGTCCTCCGGGCAGTGCGGGAAGTCAGGGATTGGCCATTCCAATGGCAACGGATATTGCTTTTTCGTTAGGGGTATTAAGTCTGTTGGGAAGCCGTGTGCCGTTGAGCCTGAAGATATTTCTGACGGCTTTTGCGGTAGTTGATGATATCGGAGGTATCCTTGTAATTGCTCTTTTTTATAGTTCGCATGTGTCGTATGGGTATATTCTGATAGCCGCATTGCTTTACGTTTTACTTTATTTTATAGGGAAGCGTGGGACTACCAATAAGATTTTCTTTTTAGTGATCGGTGTCGTTATATGGTATTTATTTTTGCAATCCGGTATTCATAGTACCATTTCGGGAGTTATTCTGGCGTTTGTTATTCCGGCGAAACCCCGTCTGGATGTCGGAAAATATATCGAGCATATTCGTCATACAATTGCAGGTTTCCCGGTGGTGGAATCGGGAAGTATCGTGTTGAGTAATGAGCAGATTGCCAAACTGAAAGAGGTGGAATCTGCTTCCGACCGTGTTATCAGTCCTCTGCAGTCTTTGGAGGATAATTTGCATGGAGCTGTCAATTATCTGATTCTTCCGTTGTTTGCCTTTGTCAATGCAGGCGTTGTCTTTAGTGGCGGCGGTGAGCTGGTAGGAAGTGTAGGGATGGCAGTGGCAGCAGGGTTGCTGTTTGGTAAATTTGCGGGAATTTATTTCTTTACCTGGTTGGCTATAAAGATAAGACTTACTCCAATGCCGCCGGGTATGACTTGGAAGAATCTTTCCGGTATAGCTCTGTTGGGAGGGATCGGTTTTACGGTGTCGCTTTTCATTGCCAATCTTTCTTTTGGTGCAAATTATCCTGTTCTGTTGAATCAGGCTAAGTTCGGAGTGCTATCGGGGACTATTCTTTCCGGATTATTAGGATACATTGTACTCAGGATAGTATTACCTGTCCGAAAGCGGAAATAATAACTAGAGATCAGTCGTTCAGGCATATCGGATATTCATCAGGCGATATGCCTTTTTTATTGTATATATAATATAAGGTGAAAATGATATCTACTAATAATATTAGTTAAACAACTGCTTTATTTAGTAGATTAACTAATAGTGTTAGTTGTTTGTTTGAAAAATAGTATTATATTTGTGCCATTGGAAGAACAATAAATATGTAGACTATGAAACAGATGAGACGATTGACCGTCAAAGAGGAAGAAATTATGCGTATATTTTGGGAACATGGACCTATGTTTGTTCGTGAACTTCTATCATTCTATGATGAACCAAAACCGCATTATAACACAGTTTCTACCCTTGTTCGAGGGCTGGAGGAGAAAGGTTTTGTGGGGTATAAGGCCTACGGAAATACTTATCAATATTATGCTCTTGTTTCGGAAAAGGAGTATAAGAGTTCGGCACTCAAAGAAGTGGTTTCCCAGTATTATAATAATTCCTATATCAATGTAGTGTCTTCTTTTATTGAAGAAGAAGGGATGTCTGTTGATGAACTAAAATCGCTTATAGAGTATATAGAGCAAAGTAAAAAGAAGAAGTAATCTCTCTCTGGTCTATCGGAAGATACGATTTTTATTCTATGGACAAACAACTTTTAATCTGAAAACACAATGGGAGCTTTTTTATTCTATCTGCTGAAATCCGGATGTTGCTTAGTGGTCTTTTATATTTTCTTTAAGCTGCTGATGAGCCGGAGTACTTTTTTCCGTTTCAACCGCATCACTTTGTTGGTTGGGTTGTTAGGATGTACTTTGCTTCCACTTATAGAGCTGACAACTACCGAGGAGACTTTTTTGCATACTCCGTTGTATGCCATTCACGAGATATTGCAAAGTACGGAGTCTGTCATTCTAAATCCGGAACAGATGGAAGATCCTATTCTTATATCTGAAAAGAATCCGGAAATAAACTCTTTGAATTGGATTCCTGTGACTTTAGCTTTTATATATGGAGTGGGGGCTTTGGTGACACTGATCTGGTTGTCTTTGTCTACTTGTCGTTTGATTCAGTTGATTCGTACGTCAGAGAAAAAACAGTTTGGAAACTATGTATTAGTGATTCCTCAGCAGCCAACTGCTTCATTTAGCTGGGGTAAATATATTGTTATTTCAGCAGCTGACTACTCTCAACAGTCCGAAGAAATACTCCTCCACGAAACGATGCATTTACGAAATCATCATACTTTGGACTTATTGTTTATGCAGATATTCCTGCTTGTTTATTGGTTTAATCCTGTCGTTTGGCTACTAAAACGGGAGTTGCAGGAAGTACATGAATTTGAAGCCGATAATGGCGTAATTAATACAGGCATCGATGCAACTAAATATCAATTATTACTGGTGAAAAAAGCTGTTGGTACAAGGCTCTACTCTATGGCTAATGGCTTTAATCACTCTAAACTTAAAAAACGTATCACTATGATGTTAAAAGAAAGAACCAATCGTTGGGCACGATTAAAGCTGTTGCTTGCCGTGCCTGTGATGGCTGGAGCGCTTTATGTGTTTGCACAGCCGGAAGTGAAAGAAGTTCCGCGACAGATTCAGTCTGAACTTCAGCAGAAAGAAGCGGATGATTATTCATCTTTGATGTTTTTTTTCAAAGAAGGGGGAGAGAGATACAGCAAGCTGGTTAATGGAGCGTATCCACCCTCTAAGATTAAAGCAAGACAGGTTCACTCCCTTTTTGTTAATAAACAAAATAGGGTGATGTTCGATAATGATGTATGTTCAGTGGATGAGTTGAAGTCTACTATTGTGAAGAATTTGATGAAATCCTGGGAAGAAAGTAAGAGGAAAGAATACCAAGTTATTTCTTTTCAGGTTGATCGCGGAAGTGAAATTGCTGCACTCACTACTATACTCAAAGAAGTAAAAGGAGCATTTGAGCAAATTCGTGCTGATTTGTCTATTACATCGACAGATAAAAGTGAAGAAGCGTTGGACCGATTGTTTCCTGTTCTACTGTCGGAAGGTGCTGCGAGAAATTATGGATTGAAAGAGCTGTCAATGGAGGAGAAAATCAGTGGGATTGTGGTAACAATTCACACTTCGGAAGGGAAGGAAGTAATGAAAGATTTTACTTTAACGGAATTGAAACAGAAAGTCACTGCTGCACGTGCAAAGCAAGCTGATCCGGAAAGTTTGGTTATTGGCCTCAAGATAGAGAAAGGGTGTAAGATGGGATACGTGACGGATACCAAGCAGGTGCTGAGGGAATGTAGTGCATTGAAGATTAATTATTCAACTGATAACTAATTAGTTTATAAATAGTGTCACTATATAGCCAGCATAGTGACACTATCCCAACCGGATAGCGACACCATCTTAAAAGGTCTATAATTTTTGTTTTATTCATCATCCCCGTCATCCGCTATCGGCAGAATTCTCTGACTTTCCTCATGGGGCAATTGTTCTACTTGGCGTAGTTTCCGTTCAATAGCGCGGGTTCTTTTTCCCATCACTTCTTCCAGTTGGTCACCGGCACTTTGCAGGTTCTTCTGTACCTTTTCGAGTAGGCCTCCGAATTTGCTGAATTCAGTTTTAACTGCTCCCAAAACTGTCCACACTTCTCCGGTACGCTTTTGAATAGCCAGCGTGCGGAATCCCATCTGAAGACTGTTCAATATAGCACCAAGGGTAGTTGGTCCCGTTACTACAATTTTATATTCTTTTTGTAGCGTCTCTACCAAGCTTGTTCTTCGGATCACCTCTGCATAGATGCTTTCAAAAGGCAGGAACATGATGGCAAAGTCTGTGGTGAAAGGCGGGTCTACATATTTATCGTGAATATCTTTCGCCATTTTCTTGATGGTTGTTTCCAGTTGCTTGCCGGATGATTCCATCAATGCAGTATCTCCTGCCTCGAAAGCGTCGTAGTATTGCTCATATACATCTTTCGGGAATTTTGCATCGATAGGCAGGTATACAGTGCTGTTCGCATCATCCTTACCCGGTAACTTAATGGCAAATTCCACAAATTCAGTTCCGCTTTTCTTGGTTTTCACATTGGCGTCATATTGTTCCGGACTCATCATCTGTTCCAGCAATGCTCCTAACTGAACTTCACCGAATGTACCGCGCATTTTTACGTTACTCAATACTTTTTTCAGTCCACCGACGTCTTGTGCGAGAGATTTCATTTCTCCCAGTCCCTTCTGTACATTTTCCAGTTGTGAGCGGACGATTTCAAAGGACTGTCCAATGCGTTCATTCAATGTCTTCTGTAATTTTTCTTCCACCATCAGTCGCATATCATCCAGCCGCTTTTCAGTCGATCTTATCAAGACCTCTTGCTGGCGTGCCATTGTGTCGAACTTTTGGCGTTGCAGTTCCCCGTTTGTCATCATGTTTTTATGCAGTACGTCTTGCAATTGTTGCATATTCTGATTCAGCGTTTGGGTCATTTCCATGCGAAGTTCCCGGATACTGCGGTTTAGTTCTTCGCGGTTCTCTTGCATTTGCTGGCGCAAGGCTGCCTGTAATTGTTCCGCTTGCGCATGATTATTTCCTTTTGCCAGTGATAGTACAATCGAGATTACTGCTAATGCGGCAATAACAATAAGTAGAATCAGTTCCATCAATAAGTCAGAATTTCATTTCCGGTTTCAGTAATCAGAATCATATTCTCCCATTGGGCAGAGGGCAGTCCGTCATCTGTGCATACCGTCCATCCGTCAGCTTCGTCAACAAATACTTCATAAGTACCCATATTTATCATCGGTTCAATGGTAAAGGTCATGCCCGGAACGATCATCATTCCTGTTCCCCGGCGTCCGAAATGTTCCACATCCGGTGCTTCATGAAACTGCATTCCTACGCCATGCCCGCAAAGATCGCGTACCACGTTGAATCCGTTCTTTTCTGCGTGTTCCTGAATAGCGGCGCCTACATCTCCTAATTGTTTCCAAGGCTGTGCGGCGGCTATACCTATTTCCATACACTCTTTAGTCACTTGAACCAGTTTGCGCATTTCGGGACTTACGTCACCGATCATAAACATACGGGATGCGTCGGAGAAATATCCTTTGTAAATGGTAGAAACATCTACATTGATGATATCTCCGCTTTGCAGTATTTCTGTTTTGCTGGGAATACCGTGGCATACCACATCATTGATACTGGTACAGACGCTTTTAGGAAATCCTTCGTAGTTAAGAGGAGCAGGGATGGCACCGTGCTTTGTGGTGAAGTCATATACCATGACATCGATTTCTTCAGTCGACATTCCTTCACGGATATTCTCCGAAATATAATCCAACAGGGCAGTATTGATTTTGGCACTCTCACGGATTCCTTCCAGTTGTTCGGGAGTACGCAGTACTTTGCGCGGTGGGAGTTTGTAACCTTGTTTTCTGTATTTCTGTATTTTCGCTTCTACTTCAGCCGGGTAATTGGAGGGAGTAAACCGGAATCCCTTGATAAAGTTCTTCATTATTATAGGATGTTTTTTAATCGTACTACAAAGGTACGAGAATAAATGGAAAATGAAATCGTTTATCATGTGATTCCTTTTTTACCATTCATAAGAAATACAGATCTGAGGCACCCATTCCCATCTTTTTTGTATGGTGTTATATTGATATTGTACACTGGTTTTCAATTTCCAGCCTTTGCCTATTTTTAAAACAATGTCGCTGCCTAGTGTGGTTGGTATTGCTTCAGAGGAAAGTCTGCGGTATCTTCGGGTGTCCAGATTTTGTTCACCATATATGCTGAGAAGCCATTTTTTAGAGAGCTTATAATCCATTTGAGTTTGGATATGAAAGTGGTTTGAGCTTTCACTAAAGTTACTTTTACTATGCAGAGTGATATTTTTGTTTATTTTGAGCCGTGAATAAGTGGGTAAGAAAGTAGAATTGGTCTGTCGAAAGATGTTATGAGTATGAAAAGGTAATTTCGGAGATATGATTGTTGATTTAAGAATCGGTAATGTTGGATCAAAGTCAACAAAGGGTTTTGTATGATATAACATGTTTTGTTCTGTCTTCTTTACGAATACCTTATTGATTCTGATTTCTTGCTCAGAATTTAATGTTTGCTGTAGCCTCAATGAATCTTGTTTGCTCCACTCTTGTCCTGCTACGGATAAGGGGAGTAATAATAGACAAAGAGTACCTAACTGATATTTATAAGCGTCCATATAGTGTGCTAGTATAGTTTATTCTATGGACGGTGAAAAAGTGAAAATGCTGCTTTATGTAATGAATAAATAATAGCTATTTTACATAATATGAGAATACTTTTCTTTTTTTGTATAGGTGTATTAAGCATATTTATCGTCTCCTGTCGCATCTATGGAGACAAAACCTATATAGCTGTTTTTTTATGTATTGAGTGATAAGTTCTAGTTTCTTGATTGGTTCATCTTTCATAAATCTTGAATGATATCGAGAGAAAAAATGAGGTGAAAAAATATAGATGTTATAATTACAACCACTTCTTTTCTGAGCATTGCAGGACTCATAGTTCTTGTTATCATTCTGTGATGTTTTGTATTTAAGATAATCTTTTTGCTTTGAATACTGGTTCTATCTTCTGAATCTCCGATTCAAATCCGAACCAATAGCCATGTCCTTCTTCGTCAATAGGAAGAAAACATAACCGTAGGTTCTCACGATATGAACCATATATAATTTCCCAATTATCGGGAGGAACTTGGCGTTTTGTCTTTACTTTTTCAGCGGGGATTTTCTTTAACGACATACCGGCTTCTATCCATGCAATACTGACTTGTGTCACGTAATCGGGATAATGATTCTTGCAGAAATTATAGAGGATAAGTCCCCTTTTTTCTAGACTCAAAGGAGTGTCGATGACATCTGTCTGTATTAGATGGTCAAGTAACTCGTGCAGGAAATGCGGATTATCCAAAATGAGGGTACGAGTCAGACTTCGCCATGTAGGTGTATTATAGAATCCGTCTAAAAGACGGGACAGATAGTGGGCGGTTTGCAATTCTTCTACGGAAATTTCTTTAGTCTGCAAAACTTCGTAGGGAGGGAGAGGAGAGTATTGAATGCCTAACTCTTCCGCCCTTCTTCGCATTTCCGTGCCGGGAAGTAATTTTAATGATTCCAGTTGTATTTCCCCTGCACCATATTCGGCAAGTGTACGAACGTCTTCAAATATTTCGGATAGGTGATAGAGAGGAAGACCGGCTATTAAGTCAGCATGTGTCTCCATGTTCTTAAGGGAACAAAGATATTTCAGACCTTGAAGGGCATCAGATAATTTTCCGATACGTCGGCTTTTCTCTAATACGGGTTCACGAAGGCTTTGAATACCTGCTTCGAGGTGTAGCAAACCATTAGGTAAAATAGCGAGTTCTTCTTTTAATTCTTCGGAGAGAAGTGCCGGATGAATTTCCAAATGGAAACAGATGTCCGGGGCATATTCACGGAAGAGGTGAAGAAGTTCTTTGGCTCGCTTATTATTATAGTTGAAAGTGCGGTCGAGTACACGCACATTTTTGATGCCATGCTGATGGATAACATTCAGTCGTTCGCGGATTGCCTCCAATGAAATGGTGCGAACCGGTTTCTCACCTCCGCTGACGCAGAAAGCGCATGTGTTGAAGCATCCTCGGGTAGTTTCCAGTTGTACGAAAGGCTTGCTCCAATTAAAAAAACGACTTTTCTCCGGTGAGACGAGCTGAGAGAAGTTCATGACACGGGCAATACCGTTGTCTTGATATTGGTCTGATTCGTCCAGATAACATAATCCGAATATCTGATTCCACTCATTTACAGGGTGATTCCATACTTTTAACCAAATTGGGAATACTTCTTCTCCTTCTCCCCGAAACACTCCGTTGACAAATTTGTTCTTTCTTAAGAAGGCTTCGTTATTTCCTAAAAACTCCGGACCGCCGAGTACGATGCAGCAATGAGGTAGCAAAGCTTTAGCACGTGAAACGATATGCAACAGTTGCTCGTGATTAAATAGCCAGTTGGTAGCAGCAATAATATCCGGTTGATGGTGATAGATTTGGTTGACTACCATTCCGGTATTTTCGTTGATGGTTGCCGATACTGTACACCACTCAATGGTAGTGTCATCTGCTATTTGAGCATGTAATGCAGGCAATGCCAGCGATGAGTGCGCATAGGAGCTATTTAAATCAAGCCAAAGAAGTTTCATGTGTAAATTTTACTATTAGTGGGACAAAGGTACAAAAAACTTGCATCTTAAGGCATATAGTAAAATAAAAACGCTAATTTTGCAATAATAAACGCAATAAACTAGAAAATTATGAAGAATTTGAAAAAATACGTAGGTGTTCTCATGTTGCTGACTTTATTGGTCGGCTTTACTTCGTGCGAAGATGATGAAACTATATTTGATCACATAGTAGGGCGTACATGGGTTGGTGATTTAGGATTTTGGGTAGATAATAGTCCGGTGGAAAGTGGAATAACCTTTAAGAGTAATGGTTTTGGTGTAGATGAACAATGGTATTATGATTGGGATAGAGTAGCGGCTGTTTTAGATGTCCGCTGGTGGATTGAAGATGGAGATTTATTCTTGGATTATGGTAATGGCTATCCTTTATTAATATTAGCAGATGTTTATGTTGAAGGCCGATATCTTACAGGGCGTTTGTATTCAAATAATATAGATCAAGGAACCGTTACTTTAGAAATGAGTAATTAGTGAAGATCTAAAAAAGAATTGTGGAATTGGAAAAAATATCGATTTTTTTATAAAAGTTCCCCTTATTGAAGGCTAATCTATGTACAGAGTTGTCAGCAAATAAGGGGAATTTTTATTATTTTATTTCTTCAGGAACAACTTCTTAAACTCTCCCGGATAAGGTGTCTCAAACTCCATTAAATCTCCCGTCACCGGATGATAGAAACAAAGTTTGAAGGCGTGGAGTGCCAGTCTTCCGATTGGGTTAAGCGATTCTTCGCCTCCATATCTTCCGTCACCTATAATAGGATGTCCTAAATTCTGCATATGTACACGGATCTGATTCTTACGTCCTGTTTCCAGATCAAGTTCTAACAGTGAATAACCGTTAGCACGTTTGATTGTCTTGTAGTGTGTGATGGATTTTGAACCACCATCATCATAATCGCTGGAGCTTACATAAAGAGTTTTATCCGTCAGCCAGGAAACCACAGTGTCATAATCCTTCTCCATTGTTCCCTCAACAACAGCTACATAACGGCGGTCAGTCACTATTTCATGCCAGTTGTCACGTAATGTCCGTTGTGTTTTTTCGTCTTTTGCGAACATCATTAATCCTGATGTATCCCTGTCCAGACGATGTACGATAAACACACGGTGCTGTCTGCCCGAGCGCTGTACATATTCATTCAGAATCGTATAAGCGGTGCGCTCTTTTTGTCGCTCGGTATTGACAGATAAGAGTCCTTGCATTTTTTCCACTACAATGATATAAGCGTCCTCATATACAATTTTCAGCAGTCTGTTATGAAATTCCTTCTTTCCTTTTTCCTTGCTGATTTGTACTTTCATTCCGGGTTGCAGCGGGAAGTTGAACTGAGTGGTGATTACGTTATCTACCAATACCACCCGTTTGCTCAGTAATGACTTCAGTTTCGTGCGGCTTGCGTCCGGCATTTTGGCAGCCAGAAACTCCATTAGTTCCATGGGCTCTTTGACTGCATAGTTCGTATATTGGGCACGTGCTTTTTCTGCAGGAGTTCTTCTCGGTCTTTTTTCCATTTCTTTTTTCTTTTGCGAACAATTCAACTAACGTATTATCGAAGCTCCAGCAACACTACATTTTCCACATGATGCGTATGCGGGAACATATCTACAGGTTGCACAGCTTTCACTTTATATTTGCCGTCAAGCAGTTGTAAGTCGCGTGCCTGCGTAGCCGGGTTGCAGCTTACATACACAATCCGCTTCGGTTCGGCAAACAGAATAACATCAACCACATCTTGATGCATACCTGCACGTGGAGGGTCGGTGATAATCACATCCGGACGTCCATGCTGATTGATAAATTCCTGAGTCAGCATATCTTTCATATCTCCGGCATAGAACAAAGCATTCTTAATCTCATTAATCTCGGCATTTACCTTTGCGTCTTCGATAGCTTCCGGTACATACTCGATACCAATCACCTGACGAGCCTGGCGGGATACAAAATTGGCAATGGTTCCCGTTCCGGTATATAAGTCGTATACCAGTTCCTTTCCGGTCAGCCCGGCAAATTCGCGGGCTATCTTATATAAATTGTATGCCTGTTCGGAGTTGGTCTGATAGAATGATTTCGGACCGACTTTGAAACGCAGTCCTTCCATTTCTTCAAACATATGGTCTTTTCCCTTGAATACATGTACATCCAGATCATTGATCGTATCGTTGCACTTATTATTAATAATGTATAGGAGAGAAGTGATTTCGGGGAATGAATCGGCAATGAACTGCAGCAGTTGCTTGAATAGTTCCATTTCATGGTCTTCCGTAATCTTGCAGATGACAATGACCATCAGCTCTCCTGTTGATGAAGTGCGGATAATCATATTCCGTAACATACCTTCCTGAGTACGCAGGTTGATGAAGGAGTAATCATGCTCGTAAGCATAATCGCGTACAGCATTACGAATACGATTGGAGATGTCGTCCTGTAACCAGCATTTTTCAATAGCCAGCACTTTGTCGAAAGCTCCGGGAATATGAAAACCTACAGCATTCATCTGATCATACTTCACATCCTGCCGAACTTCATCGTTCGTGAGCCAGCGTTTGTTCGAAAAAGTGAACTCCAGTTTATTCCGGTAGAACTCTGTTTTGGCAGAACCCAGAATCGGTGAAATTTCCGGAAGTTCGATCTTTCCGATGCGTCTCAGATTGTCTTCTACTTGTTTCTGCTTATACCTGATTTGTTCCGAATAGGGGAGCACCTGCCATTTACAACCGCCGCATACGCCGTAGTGTTGGCAGAAAGGAACGGCACGTACGGGCGACAGCTCGTGGAATTTCACAGCTTCGGCTTCGGCGTATTTGTTCTTTTTGCGCTTGATCTGCAGGTCTACAACATCACCTGGCACTACATAAGGAACAAAAATCACCAGGTCGTTTACTTTTGCGATGGCTTTTCCTTCGGCAGCCACATCCGTTATTGTTACCTTCTCCAGCAGGGGAAGTTCTTTTCTCTTTCTTGCCACTTTTACACCAATCTAATAATTATGATGCAAAAGTAGGTATTTTTTTTGGAAAACTTTCGTGTCTATGAAAATATTCCAGATTGTAATGTCGAAATTGCATTTTAATAGAAAGTTTTTTCTCAAAAAGTTTTCTGGTTTGCGAAATATACTTAGATTTGCGAACAGAAAAAAATCATAATGTAACTTTAAACACAATATTATGGATAAAAAAAGAGTTTATACCTTTGGAAATGGTCAGGCAGAAGGAAAGGCCGACATGAAGAATTTGTTAGGTGGTAAAGGTGCCAATCTTGCCGAGATGAATTTAATTGGAATTCCCGTTCCTCCCGGATTCACAATAACTACAGAAGTTTGTACGGAGTATAATACGTTGGGACGTGATAAAGTGGTTGAGTTGCTGAAAGATGAAGTAGTAAAGGCCATTGCCCGTGTAGAAGAATTGATGAAATCTAAATTCGGTGATATCGAAAATCCATTGTTGGTTTCTGTACGTTCAGGTGCCCGTGCGTCTATGCCGGGTATGATGGATACTATTCTGAACCTGGGTCTGAATGACGAGGTGGTGGAAGGTATCATCCGCAAGACTGGTAATGCCCGTTTTGCATGGGACTCTTATCGTCGTTTTGTACAGATGTACGGTGACGTTGTTCTGGGCATGAAGCCGACGAACAAGGAAGATATCGATCCGTTCGAAGCAATCATTGAAGAAGTAAAAGAATCAAAAGGAGTAAAGCTTGATAACGAACTGGAAGTAGCAGACCTGCAAGAGCTTGTGAAGAAGTTCAAGGCCGCTGTGAAAGAACAGACCGGAAAAGATTTCCCGACTTGTGCTTACGAACAACTTTGGGGAGCTATCTGTGCCGTATTTGATTCATGGATGAACGAACGTGCTATCCTTTATCGTAAGATGGAAGGTATACCTGATGAATGGGGAACAGCTGTAAACGTACAGGCTATGGTATTCGGTAATATGGGTGACACTTCTGCAACAGGAGTTTGCTTCTCTCGTGATGCCGGTACAGGTGAAGACCTTTTCAACGGTGAATACCTGATCAACGCACAAGGTGAAGATGTGGTAGCCGGTATCCGTACTCCACAACAGATTACGAAGGTTGGTTCTCAGCGCTGGGCTGTACTGGCAGGTGTGACAGAAGACATTCGTGCTGCAAAATTCCCTTCAATGGAAGAAGCTATGCCGGAAATCTATAAGGAACTGGATGCATTGCAGACTAAATTGGAGAACCACTATAAAGATATGCAAGACATGGAATTCACCGTGCAGGAAGGTAAGTTATGGTTCCTGCAGACTCGTAACGGTAAACGTACCGGTGCGGCTATGGTGAAAATCGCAATGGACTTGCTCCGTCAGGGCATGATTGATGAAAAGACTGCTTTGATGCGTGTAGAACCTAACAAACTGGATGAACTTCTTCACCCGGTATTCGATAAATCTGCTTTGAAACAGGCGAAAGTGCTGACTCGCGGTCTTCCGGCTTCTCCGGGTGCTGCAACCGGTCAGATTGTATTCTTCGCTGATGATGCCGCCGAATGGCATGCTGCCGGAAAGAAAGTGGTAATGGTACGTATCGAGACTTCTCCGGAAGACTTGGCCGGTATGGCAGTTGCCGAAGGTATCCTGACAGCTCGTGGTGGTATGACTTCTCATGCTGCTGTGGTAGCTCGTGGTATGGGTAAATGTTGTGTGTCCGGTGCAGGAGCATTGAATATCGACTATAAGACTCGTACAGTAGAAATTGACGGCATTGTTTTGAAAGAAGGCGATTATATTTCTTTGAACGGTAGTACAGGCGAAGTATATAATGGTAAGGTAGAAACTCAGGCTGCCGAACTTTCCGGAGACTTTGCCGATTTGATGAAACTCTCGGATAAATATACCCGTCTGCAAGTACGTACCAATGCGGATACTCCTCACGATGCGGAAGTAGCACGTAACTTTGGTGCAGTAGGTATCGGTCTTTGCCGTACGGAACATATGTTCTTCGAAGGTGAAAAGATCAAGGCAATGCGCGAAATGATTCTGGCAGAAAATGCAGAAGGACGTCGTAAAGCACTCGCTAAGATTCTTCCGTATCAGCAAGCCGACTTTAAGGGTATCTTTAAAGCAATGGCCGGTTGTCCGGTGACTGTTCGTCTGCTCGATCCTCCTTTGCATGAGTTTGTTCCTCATGATACGAAGGGACAGCAGGAAATGGCTGATACGATGGGTGTAAGCCTGCAATATATCCAGCAACGTGTAGAATCGCTGTGTGAACACAATCCGATGTTGGGTCACCGCGGTTGCCGTCTGGGAAATACATATCCTGAAATAACTCAGATGCAGGCACGTGCTATCTTGGGTGCTGCTCTTGAACTGAAGAAAGAAGGAGTAGAGACACATCCTGAAATCATGGTTCCGTTGACCGGTATCTTGTACGAATTTAAGGAACAAGAGAAGGTGATTCGTGAAGAGGCTGCCAAGTTGTTTGAAGAAGTGGGCGACAGCATTGATTTCAAAGTAGGTACTATGATTGAAATTCCTCGTGCAGCTCTGACTGCTGACCGTATTGCTTCATCTGCTGAATTCTTCTCATTCGGAACGAATGACTTGACTCAGATGACCTTCGGATATTCTCGTGACGATATCGCTTCTTTCCTTCCGGTTTATCTGGAAAAGAAGATTTTGAAAGTAGACCCGTTCCAGGTGCTCGATCAGAATGGTGTAGGTCAGTTGGTACGTATGGCTACAGAAAAGGGCCGTGCTATCCGTCCGGATTTGAAATGCGGTATCTGTGGCGAACATGGTGGTGAACCGTCTTCAGTGAAGTTCTGCCATAGAGTAGGTTTGAATTACGTTAGTTGCTCTCCGTTCCGGGTGCCTATCGCAAGATTAGCAGCGGCTCAGGCAGCAATTGAAGGATAGAAAGATAAACTGGTTAGAAAGTTAACTTTCTGATAATTGGGCTGTAATCGTCTCGTGAGAGAATGATTACAGCCTTTTTTGTTGGATGATGTTATTTTTAATTGTATTTGTTCAGCCTTGATAATCAGCCATTAATAATGATTTGTTTGGTGATTATTATAAAAAACTAACTAAATATTTGTTTAAGATGAAGAAGTAGCTTAATTTTGCCCCCGAAAACAAAACATGTTTTTATTTTATAACTTAAAAAGAAAGAAGATGAAAAAGGGTTTATTATTGGTAGTTGTAATGTTAGCAACTATCGCTGTAAAAGCACAGGACATTTACGTAGGCGGATCATTGAACGTATGGCGTAACAGCACAGGCAACACTACTTCTTTTAAAGTTGCTCCGGAAATCGGCTACAATTTTAATGAAACATGGGCATTGGGTGCTGAACTGAACTATTCACACGAATATGTGAAACAAGTGACTGCAAATTCAGTTACTGTTGCTCCGTACATCCGTTGGTCTTACTATCAGAATGATGCTGTACGTCTGTTCTTGGACGGAACTGCTGCTATTGGTTTCGTGAAAATCAAAGATGGTGATACCACTAAAGCAGGTCAGATCGGTTTGAGACCGGGTATCGCTGTTAAACTGAACGATCATTTCTCTTTTATCGCCAAGTATGGTTTCTTGGGATATCGTAAGAATGTGAACACTTCCGGAGATTCTTTCGGTCTGATGTTGACTAGCGAAGATTTGTCTATTGGTTTCCACTACAATTTCTAATCGAGTAGTAGATAATAAAAAAATAGGAAAGGGGATTCTCTGAAATAGGGAATTCCCTTTCTTTGTGTGTAATCTCTATATTTTACACGTTTGTTAACGAAAAAGTTGTTTGATATATATATCAATCATATATTTGCATTGTTAATTAAACAGATGATTTAACTATAGTATTAATTAAAACTTTAGAATTATGAAAAAGAGTGCTTTATTTATTTTATTTGCGCTGATCTCAGTTGCTGGCTTTTCACAGATTACAGGTTGGAATGCTAAGGTAGGAATGAACATTAGTAATTATACAGGTGATGCTGATTTGAATGCAAAGATTGGCTTTAAACTTGGAGGTGGTTTTGAATATGCTTTTGATAATACTTGGTCATTACAGCCATCATTGTTTTTGTCGACTAAAGGAGCAAAAAAGGATGGTAATAGCATAAATGCAATGTATTTGGAATTACCAGTTATGGCTGCTGCTCGTTTTAATGTTGCGGATAATACAAATATTGTGGTTAATGCTGGTCCTTATTTGGCATGTGGTATTGCTGGTAAAACCAAAATTGATTTGGGGAATGATACGGAACGTAAGTATGATACATTTGGTGATGATGCTTTAAAACGTTTTGATGCCGGTCTTGGTGTTGGAGTAGCTTTGGAATTAGGTAAGGTTATTGTAGGATTGGATGGTCAATTTGGTTTAGTAGATGTAGAAAAAATAGGTAATCCTAAAAATACAAACTTTTCTATTGTATTAGGATATAAATTCTGATAAGAAAATTACTAAAAAGTAAACCGCTGTAAAAGATTACTTACAGCGGTTTCTTTATTTATGATTGTATATAATATTCGAATCGATATTTCTTAGTCCGCCAATTTCTTTAACTTTTTGAAATGCTCGATCACAGCCAGATAATTCTGATCCAGACAGGCATCAAATTTATTCCAGAGATCCCCCAGTACAACAGCCCCTCCAAATCCGAAATCTTTTATTTCTAGTAGATTATCTTCATTAATACCTCCAAGTGCCATTACTTTTGAGTCAATGATCTTAGCTTTCTGTGCCTCACGAAGTTCTTCTGCCGTATAAGTAGAATAGTAATTAACCTTCGAAATACTATCGTAAATGGGACTCATGAAAACGTAATCATAGAAATGCTTTCTGTTCTTCACCTCTTCTACGGAATGGCAGGAACAACTGACGTGTCCGGCATAGTCATGCGGTTCGCTCGGATTGCGTGCATTCAGGTGGATACCCATCAGATTGAACTCTTCTTTCAGATAAAAATGTTCGTGTGTCACAATGCGGCGATGATATTTTTCCGGAATCAGCGTCAGTAATCGTTCGGAATACATGGCCGGTGTCTCAGGTTTTCTGAGATGTAGAATATCCAGTCCCTCCTCGAAAAGAGCGGTAATGATCTTATCTTCTTCAACGAAGAACGTGGGCGTGGTAACTACAATTAGTTTCATTTCCTGTGTAAAGTTGTAAAGTTTAGCAAAGTTACTAATTAACTATTTCAGAAACCAACGTTTATAGTGAAAATTTGTTAGATTGCAATGTGCGCAAGTCAATAGTCCATAGTTTACCTGATAATACTTCGCCAAATCCACAGATAATCTTCAGCACTTCCGTTGCTTCGATGCTTCCTGTTACCGCAGGAGTAATGCCCATTACACCTTTGGGAGGCGGAGGCATTCGCCTCATTTCTTCTTCGTCCGGATATAAGTCCCGATAACTTTTTTTCTCTTCTCCGTAATGGAAAACGGATACCTGACCTTCAAAGCCGCAGATTGCTCCATAGACATACACTTTCCCCATTTCGGCACAGATGTCATTGATAAGATAGCGGGTAGAAAAGTTGTCGCAGCCGTCTACTACTATATCATACTGACTGATAATTTCCTGTGAGTTTTCCTCCGTCAAACGGATTGGATAAGTCCGGATAGTTATCTCGCTGTTTAGTGCGGAAAGTCGTTCGGCGGCACATATTGCCTTGGGTTTACCTAATTCTTTCTCCGAATAGAGCACTTGCCGTTGCAGATTACTGATGCTGACTACATCGTCGTCTACCAGTCCAATGCAGCCTACTCCTGCTCCGGTCAGATAGAGGGCTATGGGAGAGCCTAGCCCTCCCACGCCTACAATAAGAACCTTTGCTTGCTTCAGTTTCTGCTGACCGTCTTCTCCGATTTCGGGAAGGATCATTTGCCTGTCGTATCGCATCGTTTTATCTTTTAAAGTCAAAAGACTGGTCCCAATCCTTCCAGACCGGTTCACGTCCTAATTTCCTCAGGTCACGTTCCACTTCTACCGCTTTCCGTTCGTCACTCACATGGAACTGCTCCAGTGTTTGCGGGTAGCTGTAATATCCGCCCGGTTCTGTCTTGCTTTCGGCACTCATGGTTGTCACGCCTAGTGTTGCCATGTGATTTCGTATCTCGGCGCTTTCACGGGTAGAATAGGAGATGTCTACATCATGATCGAAGATTCGCATGGCGAAAGTAAGCTGTGCAAGTTCCCTGTCGTTCATGATAACGTTGGGTTGGAAGCCATCGTTTTCGGATGGACGCATACGGGGGAAGTTGACGCTGTATTTGGTCTTCCAGTAGTGCCTCTGCAGGTAGCGGAGGTGGTAAGCCATCATTGTCACATCTGTCCGCCATTCCTCCAGACCGATCAGGACACCCATGCCGATCTTATGGACACCGGCCTGTCCCATACGGTCGAAACCATCGACACGCCATTCGAATTTGGACTTCATGCCTCGCGGGTGATACTTTTTATAGTTCGCCTTATTATAAGTTTCCTGGAAGCAGATGACTCCGTTCAGTCCGTGATGGGTGAGTTCTTTGTATTCTTCCGCTTTGAGGGGCATCACTTCAATCTGAAGGTTACTGAAATAAGGTTTTGCCAGATCGAGAGCACGGGCGATGTAAGGTACACCTGCTGCTGCCGGATTTTCACCTGTCACGAGTAAAAGATTCTCAAAAGGAGCCAGCCGTTTGATTGCTTTGTATTCGTTGATGATTTCCTCCTCCGTCAGAATCGTTCTTTTCATCGGATTACTGATATGGAAACCGCAATAGACGCAGGAGTTGGTGCATGAATTGGTGATATAGAGCGGCACAAACATAGAGATTGTTTTGCCGAACCGCTCCATCGTATATTTCTGGCTGAGGCGGGCCATCACTTCCAGATAGGGAGTGGCGGCAGGTGAGATCAATGCCATAAAATCGTTGACATCCAGATGCTCTTTTTTGCCTAATGCACGGCGCACATCGGCATCTGTTTTGGAATAGATGGCTTTTGTCGTCTCTTCCCAGGATATTTTTTCTAATTCGTCTGAGAACATTTTAATTAATTGAAAGTTGAAAATTAAAAAGAAATGAGGTTGTGATTTGGTTTTGGTATAATCACAACTCATTATTTATCACTCTTGGCATTTTTCTTCAGATCACGGGATAATCTCATGGCGCAGAAATTTGGTCCGCACATCGTGCAGTATTCTCCGTCAATGTGATGTCCCGCGCGGAAATATCCTTGTGCCCGTTCCGGATCGAGAGACAAGTCGAACTGATCTTTCCAGCGGAACTCGTAACGGGCTTTGCTCAAGGCATTGTCGCGTACCTGTGCTCCCGGATGCCCTTTGGCAAGGTCGGCAGCATGAGCGGCAATCTTATAAGTGATAACCCCTACACGTACGTCTTCTTTATCCGGCAGGGCAAGATGCTCTTTCGGAGTGACATAACAAAGCATAGCTGTACCTAACCAGCCGATTTGAGCAGCTCCGATGGCAGAGGTAATGTGATCGTAGCCAGGAGCGATATCCGTCACTAAAGGGCCGAGTGTATAAAATGGCGCATCATGGCATTTCTCGATCTGACGTTCCATGTTCTCCTTGATTTTATGCATCGGTACGTGTCCCGGACCTTCGATAAATGCCTGCACGTTCTTTTCCCATGCACGAAGTACCAGTTCTCCCATCGTGTCCAGTTCTGCAAACTGTGCTTCGTCGTTGGCATCATGGATAGAGCCCGGACGCAGTCCGTCTCCCAATGATACGGCAACGTCGTATTGAGCCAGAATATCACAGATATCGTCAAAGTGTTCATATAGGAAACTTTCCTGATCGTGCACCAGACACCATTTGCTCATGATGCTTCCTCCACGGCTGACAATGCCGCACAGACGTTTATCGGCAAGATGAACATTATGACGGCGGATACCTGCATGAATCGTAAAATAATCTACTCCCTGTTCGCATTGTTCGATCAGTGTGTCCCGATAGATTTCCCAGTTAAGGTCTTCCACTACACCATTCACTTTCTCAAGTGCCTGATAGATAGGTACAGTGCCTACCGGTACAGGGCAGTTGCGGATGATCCATTCACGTGTCTCATGAATATTTTCTCCTGTTGAAAGGTCCATCAGCGTATCACCTCCCCATTTGCAGCTCCATAAAGCCTTTTCCACTTCCTCGTCAATGCTGGAAGTGGTGGCGGAGTTTCCGATATTCGTATTGATTTTCACTAGGAAGTTACGGCCGATAATCATCGGTTCGGCTTCCGGATGATTGATGTTGGCAGGCAGCACTGCACGTCCTTCTGCTATTTCTTTACGGACAAATTCGGGAGTAATGTGAGTTTCAATTCCCAGTTCCTCACAGTTCATATTTTCGCGGATCGCCACATATTCCATTTCCGGAGTGATGATTCCTCGTTTGGCGTATGCCATCTGAGTGATGGCTTCTCCCTTTTTGGCACGATAGGGAAGGGCAATGTGTTCAAAGCGGAGATGATCCAGACTTTTGTCATCACGTCTCATTTGTCCGTATTCCGAAGTGATTTCGGGGAGTTGCTCTACGTCACCGCGTCCCACAATCCATTCTTCACGTAAGCGGGGAAGTCCTTTCTTGAGATCAATGCTCATTGACGGGTCACTGAACGGACCGCTGGTGTCATATACGTATACTTCCGGATTCGGAGTAGCTATCTTTTCTTCTCCTTCGAAGCTGACACTGGGCACTTGTTCAACTTTCCGCATGGCTACACGGATGTTCGGATAGAGTTTACCCGGCAGATACACTTTCTGAGAACGGGAAAATTTTATTTTTTGTTCCATAGAATTTTATTATCGTATTATTAAGAATAGTGAAACAAACACTACTCCCTACTTATTACCTATTACTTATCACCTATTACTTATTCCAAAAATGCAGTTAAAGGTGAACTTGCTTCTGCTATAAAGTTATCAGCCTGCAGACCCAGTCCTGCTTCGTATGCCCGTCTTCCGGCTTCGGTGGCGGCTTTGAAGGCCAACGCCATTTCTACCGGATTGCCTGCTACGGCGATGGCGGTATTTACCAGTACGGCAGAAGCTCCCAGTTCCATTGCTTCGGCAGCGTGGCTCGGTGCACCGATTCCGGCATCTACGACAACGGGGATACCGGCCTGCTCGATAATAATCTGCAGGAATTCTTTGGTTTGCAGTCCTTTGTTAGTTCCGATGGGAGCGCCTAGCGGCATTACGGTAGCGGCACCGGCTTCTTCCAGTCGTTTGCAGAGCACAGGGTCGGCCTGGCAATAAGGTAATACGATGAAGCCCAGTTTAACAAGCTGTTCTGTAGCCTTCAGGGTTTCGATAGAGTCGGGGAGCAGATAGCGCGGATCCGGATGGATTTCCAGTTTCAGCCAGTTGGTACCAAAAGCTTCACGTGCCATCTGTGCGGCGAAAACAGCTTCTTCCGCATCGCGTACTCCCGATGTGTTGGGTAGCAACTGGATATTCGGATGAATAATATGTTTCAGCATGTCGTCTTCTTTGTCATCCATGTCGATGCGCTTCATTGCTACGGTTACCATTTCAGTGCCCGATGTCAGAATGGCTTGTTCCATTACTTCATTGGAATTGAATTTTCCTGTACCCAGAAAAAGGCGGGAGTCGAACTCACGGCCTGCAATTACTAACTTTTCCACTTTTCAATTATTTTATTTGATTATACATTTCATGTTCAAAATCTTTCGTGTTTCCGCTGCCGGATCCTCCGCCCGAAGAATCGTTCCGGAAAGTGCTATTCCGTTCACTCCGGTTTCGAGTATGGCGGGTATATCCTCACAGGTGATTCCTCCGATGGCTACTACCGGCAGTTCGATATTCGCTTCCTTCATCTGAGATAAAATAGCGGCATAACCTTCCAGTCCCAGAACAGGACTCAGGTTTTTCTTTGTAGTGGTAAACCGGAAAGGACCGATGCCGAGGTAATCCGCTCCGGCACGGTAGTGCTGTACGACATCTTCGAATGTATTTGCCGTACCTCCGATAATAAATGCTTCTCCAAGTAATTGTCGTGCCTGATCTATCGGCATGTCTTTTTTGCCCAGATGCACTCCGTCCACTTCCAGCTTTTTGGCAAGTTCGACGTGATCATCCAGAAGTAAGATCGCTTCTTTTTCTTTGCAGAGAGGCTTTAGTTGGAGGGCAACAGCTTCCACCTCTTCATACGGAGCTTCCTTCATGCGTAGCTGAATCCATTTACATCCTCCTTCAAGTGCCATGAGTGCCGATTCGAAATAAGTATACCGATCGGTCTGGTGGGTGATAAATTGTAGACTGACCATACTTTTACCCTCCACAAGCCGCTTTGATGACCACGAGGTTATCATTCTCCTGTAATGCGAATTTTTCCCATTCGGAACGTGGAATCATTTTGTTGTTTACGGCAATAGCGATGCCTTGTGCCGGAAGTTCCAGTTGGGCAGCCAGTTGTGTAAGGGTAGAAGCAGGAGTCATTTCCACCTCTTTGTTGTTAACTTGTACTTTCATTGTCCTATCAGTATTAATAAGTTGAAAGTAAATACAAAGAGCGTGCTTATATAGAAAGGCGATAAGAAAGAAACACAATCCCTACGTCAGTGCTAACTGCCTCAGGTTCCTAGGGTATAATCTCAGCCCCTCTTTGGGGCACCCCTTTGTCTTTACGGGAGCAAAGTAAGCGAAAAAGAAACAAAGATTCATCAAATTATCCGGTTTTTTTTCATTTTTCTTCCGATTCCCGCTTTTTGATAGGATGAGAAAAGACAAACCGTGCTCCGTTCTTATAATTCTTGTCAATCCAGATATCGCCTCCCATGCGTTGTATGGTCAGTTTGCAGATTGCCAGTCCCAAGCCTGTTCCCTGCACAAATTCGTTGAGCTTCTCAAAACGCTGGAATACCAGTTCCTGCTTGTCTTCGGGGATGCCCGAGCCTGTATCGGTCACAGAGAACAGCATACACTGGTCTTCTTCATCTATTTCATAATTCAGCGTGATACTTCCGCCGTCGGGAGTAAACTTCAACGCATTGTTCAGTAAGTTGATGATAACCTGCTGCAAACGTAGCGGATCGGTATAGAGCATATAAGGCTCTTTCGGCATCTGAAGCCTGACATCTATATCTCTTGTCCGGTTCTTTCTGGTCAGTGTGATCATGTTCTGGCAATGATTTACCAGTTCGCACCATTCATACTTGAACAGCAGTTTGCCTGATTCCAGACGTGATACATCCAGTACATCACTGATCAGTTGCAATAACAATTCGGAATTAGTCTGGATGATATCCGCATATTCCTTCTGCTCGTCCGTTGTTTCCACGGTATCGATCAGCAGGCTGGAAAAGCCGACAATGGCGTTCAGCGGTGTCCGTATTTCGTGGCTCATATTTGATACGAAGGCACTTTTCAGTTGATTGGCTTCTTCGGCACGCTCTTTGGCATGACGTAGTGCAATTTCCGATAATTCCAGTTTCTTTTTATCTTCCCTTAGTTGGGCTGTAGTCTTCTCAAGGTGATTCTTTAAGATTTTTGTCCGGTAATAATAATACAGTGAGATAAACAGTCCGCCTATCAGTACAAGGAAGGTAAACAGGATGAATTGCACTTCCGTCCGATATGCCTGAAAGAAAGGCACCTGTTGGTTGATGATAAGTGAATTGAAAGGTAGTTTCTTGTCCTGAAATCCCCATTCATGCAGTTTGTTGGCATCAAATTTGTATCTGTTGGGCAACAAATGAATGTGGCCGACATTGTTTTTCCCCTTGTCCAGAAATTGATAAGCCTGTTCTCCCATGCTTCTCCCTATTCCGTCGTATTGGGGGATATATCCTCCGATTGCCCAATAACCGATGGCGGTAGCAGTCAGGCTGAAAACAGGCAACTCTGGATTCGCTTTGGAGAAAGCATATACAGAGTTGTTCATATACGTTATGCCCCGATTGTCAATTCTCCAGATACCCAGTAGTGCAACCGAATTTTTGGGGACATCGCGTAGTTGTTTGACGGCAGCATCAAGGGTGTGGATACGGCCGTCAATATAGGTCGTCGATATTTCCGGATAGCGTTTCATATTCTTTTTTACCCACGCTTGTTCGGCAAGTCCGTTGTAGGTGTTGTCCGAGATGAACACTAAATGCTCCATATCCGGATAAAAGCTTCGCATCATTTCTATGTCCTTATCGATATCATATTCATATGTGTTACAGTATATTATATTGTATTTGTTCATTCTTTCCGTTAAGTCGATACTCTGAGGTTCATAAGTCCGTATATCAATAGAGTCTTCCGGAATACGGATGCCGTTGCGCGATGCCATAGCGCAAAATACGGGCAGTTGTCTGTACTTCTCGTCTTCGAGGTGCAGGAAACTGCTCCACGCTTCGCCACCCAGCAGGATGACCAGCTTGGCGTTCGGATGTTTGTCCAGAATGTTGGTAAGTCTTTTTTTCCATTTTCTGGATTGATTGAGGTCGGTAACATTCATGTTTTCTACGATGGTGGAATACTTGCCACCCAGTTGGCGGTACGTTTCTACGAACGTGTTGATATTATCGTAGGTATATTTAGTATCGGAATTATAGGACGTCACGAAAAGAATCTCCTCTTCCGGTTCTTCCGGAATAGCCGCATTGCCTGTAAAGGAGAATAAAAGAAAGGAAATAACGTAGACAATGCGCCATTTTTTATTTTTTAGCTGAAGTGTCATAATTGTCTGTTTTGATTTTCGGCTATTGCAAAAATACAAATTATGCCTTTGAAATACAATAGATAGTTTAGTTTTTTATGCTAGAAAAAAGGCCGCTGTGAAATTCACAACGACCTTTTCAATAGTATAGTTTAGCTTAATTTTAATGAGTCCGGTTACATTCGTTTTTCTACCACATCCCAGTCGATGATGTTCCACAGGGCGTTTACGTGGTCGGCGCGGCGGTTCTGGTAGTCCAGGTAGTAGGAGTGTTCCCACACATCAAAACCCAGAAGTGGTTTCAGTCCGGCGCGTACAGGGTTACTGCCGTTTCCTTCTTTGGTGATATGCAGTTTACCGTTCTTGTCTACTGACAGCCAGGCCCATCCTGAACCGAACAATCCGACTGCTGCTGCATTGAATTCTTTCTTGAAGTTTTCAAAGCTGCCGAAATCACGTTTGATGGCTTCTCCCAGTTTGCCTGCCGGTTCCTTTTTCGAAGGTTTCGGAGCGAATTGGAGGAAATATAAATTGTGATTCAGCACTTGGCCGGCGTTGTTGAAGATAGCTCCATCGGGAGCGGTGGCAACGATTTCTTCTACCGTTTTGCCTTCATATTCTGTTCCGGGCACAAGGCTATTCAGATTATTTACATATGTTTGCAGATGTTTTCCGTAATGGAAATCTATCGTTTGCTGACTGATTACAGGTTCCAGCGCATTGTTTGCGTAAGGAAGTTTAGGCATTTCGTAAGTCATGGTCATAATTATTAAAGACATTAATATAGTATTCATATTGTCAAAACTTTAAATGGTTTTGTTATACTATAATAACAGCCATAGTTCGCAAAAGGTTCACGGTATTTTATTTTTATTTATAAATGTACTGTATACGTTCCACTTGCTGCGGGTTGTCATAGCTGGTGCGGCATATCCATTGTCCCGTATTGTCATATTCGTAATAGGAGTCACCGTCGATCCGGTTTCCGTACTCGTCGTACAGGCAGGTCAGGCAGCCGGACGTCTTCTGGCTGTTGCCGAAGATACGTTGGTAGACGATGCGGGTGAGGTATCCGTATTTATCATATTCATACAGTTCTTTTTGCGAGAGAATCTGGTTGGGCGAATTGACAAAGAGCATATTCTGATGCTGAGATTCGGTCATTCTGCCTTTGTCGTCGTATTTGTTGACTGTATATCCCTCCATTTCCCCGTTCTTGTTGTACTCTTTGGTTTCCGTCAGTAATCCTTGCTTGTTGTAGCTGCTGACGGTATATCTGCCGTCCATGTATTTTAGAGAATCGCTTTCGATGCTACCGTCGATACCGATGCGGCGTGCACGGCGGTAGAAGTCCGTTTTGGTTTTCGGGTTTGTTTTCACTTCGAAGATGCAGTGGCCTTGCGGGTCGTACAGCCTGCTGGTTTGCACCTCGTTGATGGGTTGCCCGTTCTTTTCAGTCACGGATAATGTGGTGGTAAGCTGCCCCTTGTCATTGTAGGTGTAGCTGGTCGTAATATTGCCGGTGCTGTCGGTTTCGCAGCACTTTATCAATCGTCCTTGAGTGTAATATTTCACGGTAGTCGGGGTGGAAACAATGGCTTGCAGGATAAATGGAGCACGCAAATTTTTTGCCTGGTCACGAAATTCCTTATACTTGTGTGTTTTGAGGAATTCCTGCAATAAACCGAGCGATTCGGAGTTGACTATTGCCGGTTTCAGAAGCTCGAAGTCTGCCTTTTCACTGAGATATTCAAGATCGTTCAGGTGAGTCCGTGCACCGGTGGACAGATAAGGTGTATTCTTATAATCATCGATGATCTGCCGGATGGCGGTGGCATTTCCTTCTTTTTTCAGGCTGTCGATGCGTTGGAACAGGAAATCATCATATAAGGTACGGACCTCGGCAAGATAGGGGCGCGGACCTCTGTCTTGATAATACTTCTGCATTTCGGGGTCTTCAAAGAAGGCTTTGAAGTTTGCAGGAGTCGGGGCGGTCTTCACCAGTTGGTAGAGCCGTACGTTTTCGGAGGCGTTGACTTGTGCGATAAATTTTCCGTTGGGATACTCCTTGACGTAAGTCTGGTAGATGATGGGAGTGGGGGCTTTGAGCATTCCTTCCAGCAGCGCCACCTCGCGGATGTTCTGCAGCCGTTGCAGCATGGCGGAGTCAACCGGATATTCGGTGGCGTGAATGCTGTCCAGCAGTGCCCGGCTGAAAGGAATTTTATCTTTCGAGGCCTCCAGCAGGTTGATAATGGACTGGTCCGCCTTGTCCCGTATCTGAGAAAGCGGAATCTTTTCCCCTTCACAGATACCGGGGAAGTTATTTTGGGCGGCTTTCTCGTAGCAGCCGAAATAGAGGGTGGCTGCCTGTTCGCTCTGTCCGTTCCACAGGTCGTTGAGGACGTCCATCAATGATAAATCTTCGGCATAGTACGCCTTTGTTTCGTCATCCAGTTTTTCCCTGTTCTTCTGCCATTTGTCGGCGTCATTGTCGTTCAGATACCTCAGCAGCTTTTCCATGCGGCTTTGCTTTTGCGCCATTGCTTGCTGTGGTATGCAGGCGACAAGGCACAAACATAAAATAAATGATAAAAATATACTCTTTTTCATTGCTTTGAGTGATTAGGTTAAATAGTTAGTGATGAAAATTCATAAAAATATCTTCATTGTCAAATGAATGTTATACTTTTGTCGTATTGAAACAAATTTGAACGCCAAGGGTTTGTTAAAAATCCTCATTGTTTTTATAATGCTGTTATGAATACCAACTATATAGAGGAATTAAATGAGAGTCAGTGTGCAGCAGTGACTTATAACGACGGGCCTTCGCTGGTGATAGCCGGTGCAGGTTCGGGAAAGACACGTGTGTTGACTTATAAAATTGCCTATCTGCTGGAAAACGGCTATCAACCGTGGAACATCCTCGCACTGACCTTTACCAATAAGGCGGCGCGTGAGATGAAAGATCGTATAGCCCGTCAGGTGGGCATGGAGCGGGCACGTTATTTGTGGATGGGTACCTTCCATTCTGTCTTTTCCCGTATTCTCCGTGCCGAAGCAAAGTATATCGGATTCACTTCCCAATTTACCATTTATGATTCGGCGGATAGTAAAAGTCTGATCCGTTCCATCATCAAGGAGATGGGACTGGACGAAAAGACATATAAGCCGGGGATGGTTCAGGCCCGTATTTCGAGTGCCAAAAACCATTTGGTTTCTCCTACGGGATATGCCGCCAACAAAGAAGCGTATGAAGGAGATATGGCAGCCAAAGTGCCCGCTGTCCGTGAAATATATACCCGTTACTGGGAAAGATGCCGTCAGGCGGGAGCTATGGATTTCGATGATTTGCTGGTGTATACGTATATTCTGTTCCGCGACTTTCCGGAAGTGCTGGCCCGTTATAGGGAGCAGTTCCGTTATGTGCTGGTGGACGAGTATCAGGATACGAATTATGCCCAGCATAGCATCGTACTCCAGCTGACGAAAGAAAATCAGCGTGTTTGTGTGGTAGGCGATGATGCGCAGAGTATTTACTCTTTCCGTGGAGCGGATATTGATAATATCCTTTATTTCACGAAGGTTTATCCTAACACGAAAGTCTTTAAACTGGAGCAGAATTATCGTTCTACGCAAACCATTGTCTGTGCTGCCAACAGTCTGATCGAGAAGAATGAACGTCAGATTCGGAAAGAAGTATTCTCTGAAAAAGAACGGGGCGAACCGATTGGCGTGTTTCAGGCTTACAGTGATGTGGAAGAAGGGGATATCGTAGCCAATAAGATAGCTGAACTGCGTCGGGAACATAGTTATGGCTATGCTGATTTTGCCATATTATACCGTACGAATGCGCAGAGCCGTGTTTTCGAGGAGGCTCTTCGGAAACGAAGTATGCCCTATAAAATCTATGGCGGACTTTCATTCTACCAGCGTAAGGAGATTAAGGACGTCATTGCTTACTTCCGCTTGGTAGTGAACCCGAATGATGAAGAAGCATTCAAGCGAATCATTAATTATCCTGCCCGTGGCATCGGTGATACGACGGTTGGAAAAATCATCTCCGCTGCCACTGAAAATGGTGTCAGCCTTTGGGCGGCGCTTTGCGAACCATTGAGCTACGGGCTGAATATTAATAAAGGTACGCACGCCAAACTGCAAGGTTTCCGTGAACTGATAGAAGGCTTTATGACCGATCAGGCAGACAAGAGCGCGTATGAGATAGGAACGGATATTATCCGCCGGTCCGGCATCATCAATGATGTCTGTCAGGATACTTCGCCGGAGAATCTGAGCCGCAAGGAAAACATTGAGGAATTGGTGAATGGTATGAACGATTTCTGCGCGTTGCGGCAGGAAGAAGGCAACCCGAATATTTCTCTGACAGATTTCCTTTCGGAGATTGCCTTGCTTACTGATCAGGACTCGGACAAAGCGGATGATGGAGAAAAGATAACGTTGATGACCGTTCATTCGGCCAAGGGGCTGGAGTTCAAAAACGTATTCGTAGTGGGGCTGGAAGAAAACCTTTTCCCCAGTGGCATGGTGGGCGATTCTCCGCGTGCTCTGGAAGAAGAGCGCCGTTTGTTCTACGTGGCCATTACCCGTGCCGAAGAACATTGTTATATTTCTTTTGCCAAGACCCGTTTCCGTTATGGAAAGATGGAATTTGGAAGTCCCAGCCGTTTCTTGCGCGATATCGATGTGAATTATTTGCGGTTGCCGCATGAGGCGGGAGTCAGCCGGTCGGTGGATGAAGGTGCAGGGCGTTTCCGCAGGGAGATCGAAGGTGGATTTACGCGTACGGCATCTCCTACACGAACGCCTTATGGTACTAAATTTTCCGATCGTGAACGTCCGAAGACTCAGGTGATTGCACCCAGTGTGCCGAAGAATCTGAAGAAGGTCAGTGCGGTGAGTGGAAGCAGTACACGGTCGGCTTCAGCCGGTTCGGCATCTGTAACAGGAGTACAGGCGGGGCAGATGATAGAACATGAACGTTTCGGCTTGGGTGAAGTGATCAGGGTAGAAGGAACGGGTGATAATGCAAAAGCAACGATTCATTTTAAAAATGCAGGGGACAAGCAACTATTGTTGCGTTTTGCACGTTTTAAAGTGATAGAGTAATCATAGTAAAATTAGAGATGATCATGAGGAAACAACTAACTGTAATTCTGCTTTCTGCTCTGATGTTGAGCGGATGTGCATCGGGACGTATGGGAAATCCCGGAGCAATTGTAGGTGGTGCTGCAATTGGGGGAAGTCTGGGAAGTTCGATAGGCGGACTTATCGGAGATAATAATCGTGGCTGGAGGGGCGGATATCGCGGCTCTGCCATTGGAAATATTGTTGGCACCATTGCCGGTGCAGCGATAGGGAATGCGCTGACTGCTCCGAAGCCGGACCCGATAGAGGAATATGCTTACGTTCCGGAAGTCAGACAGGGGCAGTCTCACTCTAAGTTTAAACCTCGGACGCAGACTCAGCAGCAACTGACTCAGTTGAAACTGCGCAAGATTCGCTTTATTGACGATAACCGCAATCATGCGATAGACGGGGGAGAAAGCAGCAAGATCATCTTTGAAATCATGAATGAAGGACGGAATCCGGTTTATGACGTGGTTCCTATTGTAGAGACGGTCGGGAAAGTGAAACATATCGGCATTTCTCCTACTGTAATGATAGAAGAAATTCTTCCGGGTGAGGGTATCCGCTATACGGCTACGGTCTATGCCGGAAGTAAGCTGAAAGATGGTGAAGTGACTTTCCGCGTAGCGGTGTCCGATGAGAATGGGGTAATCTGTGATTCTCAGGAGTTTACACTGCCTACACAGCGGGCGGACTAGGATAAGAATAGCTCAAAATATTCGATTTGTTATAGTGACAGTATGTGCTCGGGATAGTGACACTATCCTTGGCACATACTGTCACTATGTTAATGGGATGGTGACACTATCTTTTAATAGCCATCTCCATATAGGGATTATATGTATTTTTTTGTTGTCGATAGTTATTTCTTCGGTTTCGTCATCGGTCAGAACTATGCCTTCAGTGAGATTATATGCATTGAGTGCAGAAACTAATCCATTTATTTCACGCTGCCTTGTTTTTTCATCTTTCATCGAACGGGTGACTTGACAGGCGGATACAATATGTCCGTTTTCACGCATGATGAAATCACATTCTATTCTGTCATCATGATAATAAACATCTTTTCCCTGGCGTTTTATCTCAAGAAATACTAAATTTTCAAGTAATTGCCCGATATTATCAGTAGCATTGAAGCCCACTTTGCCGATAATCGCATTATCAATGAAATAAACTTTCTTTTGATTATTCATCTGCTTCTTTACAGACCAGTCAAATTTCATCACTTGAAACAATAGATAAGTATTTTCAAGATATTCCAGATAATTTTTAACCGTTTCCGTATGCTTGATACCTATCGTTTTTGCTAACGAAGTATAAGAAAAGCGTTTGGTTGCATTACTAGCCAGATAATAAACCATTTCCAGCAACTCCCTTTCACCATTTAATTTGTTTCGGGTGACAACATCCTTATAAATGATGTTTTCATAGAGTGTGGATAGGTAATTAGTGTTTGGGTCTTTGATATAACGGGGAAAACCGCCTGTTTTTACATATTCATCAAAGTATCTTTTCAGCATACTTTTTCCTGTGGTAGTATAAAAGTCTTTTTGTTGCGGATATACTTCTTTTATTTTTAGAAACTCAGGAAAAGAGAAAGGATATAACTCTATTTGGCAATAACGTCCGGTAAGATGTGTTCCCAATTCTCTGCTTAACATATTGGCATTAGAGCCTGTCACAAAGACTTTGCATCCACTGTCATGCAGTCTCCGTACAAACCTTTCCCAACCGGGAATATTCTGTATCTCATCAAAATAGAAAGTCTTCTGTTCTCCGAATAACTCAATAAAGGCTTCATACAATGTTTGAAAATCATCGACCTTGAAATTGATGAGCCGCTCGTCATCAAAATTCATGTAATAGTCTTGTTCTGTTTGCTGCGAACGTATTTGCTGCAAAAGTACAGATTTTCCACATCTTCGTATACCTGATATAACTAACACTTCGGGACTGTTTACTAAACTTATATCAATATCCCTTTCTATCATTTGTGATATATCTTTTTCGCGTTGATCGAATATGATATGCTTTAATAGTTCTTTCATAATAATGGGCGATTTTATTTGCAAAGATATAAAACTTCTCATTATGAACGAGCGAAATTAGGAATAATTGCTCATTCTAAATGCGTAAAATAACATAGAAATTCTCATTTGTAATGAATGGCAGACGCTAACCTTTGGACAATGTTAATGAGATAGTGACAACAAATCCGCACCGTATTTGTTTAGGATACGCGTAATAACATTATCTTTCCTCTAAAAAGGTTGCATAGATATGTCCCTAAAGGGTATATTTATTGCCATAAATAGTATTGATCCACATGGCAAAAAACTTGTCGGTAACCGAATATACTTTATTGATTTCTGTAATAATATCTTTTTCAAGCAGTTTTTTAGTTGCGGACTGTACAGAGCTTGCCGATGTCAGACTGTATCGTTTGATAAATTTCGCTGATGTGACGTTTTCTGCTTCACCTACTTTGGCAATGGCATAAAGCAATTCCTTTTGCTTTTCGGGAATATTAGATAAGATTTCCCGAAAGATTGTATCATTATATGCAACAAGGTTATCTATAGCTGTTTTGATAATTTCCAGTGTACATTCTTTCCCTTTCGGTGTATCTGCAAAAGCTTCATTGAATGTTTTTTGAATATAAAAGGTATGTCCTTTGAATAGCCGATATACTTTTTCTATATTTTCGATTTCAATATGCCGTTTTCTTTTTTGGAAATGGTCTGCGATAAATGGTATATAGATTTCCGGTGCAATGGCTTTCAGTTCCAAAATATCGGCACTGTGGTAGAATGGACGGGATGAAGATAGAAACATTTCCTGCATCATATGCCGTTCACTTCCGGCAAAGATGAAGTTGCTGTTTTCTATTTTCTGTATGTGTGTGCGTAGTAATGCTTCTATATTTTTCTCGGGATATTTAGCAATTTGTTGAAACTCGTCGATGGCAACGATACAAGGTTTGTCTGCTGCTATCAGACATTGAAATATTTCTTCCAGTGTATATTCGGGTCGATCAATATCCCCCAGTTCCAGATTGAAAGTAGGTAGATTGGTCAGCGGGTTAAATCCGAATTTACCATTGATCGATTTAAGTGTGTGGATAAACAGGCTTGCCATTTTCTTACTGCGGGGCAATAGTGTTTCATAAATTTCTTTGCCAAGCAGATAAGTGAATTCTCTTAAGCTTGATGTATGGAGTATGTCAATGAAGAAAGTATAAAATTCTTCTTTTATTTCAGGTTTCTCATAACAGAAACGGATTAGTCCTGTTTTACCCATTCTTCTGGGTGAGATAATGACAAGGTTATTGCCATTGGTTAATGATTTAACCAGCCTCTCTGATTCTTTCACGCGATCGCAGAAGTACTCGGGTTCTATTTTTCCAGTTACTATAAATGGGTTAATTTCTTTTGCCATACCTGTTTCAATTTTCCGTAAAGGTAGTTATTTGAATAGAATTATGCAAATCGAATAATATTAATTAAGTACCTGGTCTTGTTTTATGCTTATCGGATATTGAATATTGTTAGCAAATTTATTCTTTTAGCCTTTATATGGTCCGTTTCTTTAAAACCAACGACCCGTTGGTTTTAAAGAAACGGGTCGTTGGTTTTAAAGGAACGCCCTTTTGGTTTTAAAGGAAAAAAGGCAATTTGTATAAGGTTTATAATCAGGTATTTATGAAAATGTATTTTTGAACTTGTGGGATTGAGAAATATTTAAACAATCATGGCGTAAAGAACCAAAGATAATGATACGGTATTATTTATATTATGAACATTTATTGGGCTATAATACCACTTTTGTACTTAATTTAGTAGAATGAATTATATCTTTTAAACGAAAAGATTTCAAATGTTATGAAAGATGTTATCTTTGTGTTGTAAAACAACATAAATTAAAATAAAATGAGACCTAAAAGCATAATTCTGTTATCTGTTATAGCTTGCATTGGAGGAATTGCATTCTTCTTCGCTTGTAGATATACATATAAATCTAAAGTAGCCGAACTTAAGGAGAAAGCAAAAAAGACTTTTGTTGAGGCGGTAGACCGAGAATTGAATGATAGACAACTGAAAGGGAATTTTTCAGTTTATTTAAACTTAGGAAATATAGTCTCTGAAACACCAGATACTGTATATTTGGAAGATGAGTCAGGGAGGTATTCGTATCAAATTGGTCTTGAGAAAAAACATAAGAATATAAATAATGATGCTAACGTACGTTTTTTACATTCAATTGCATTTGGGAAAAAACCGCTTATTCCAGACTCTTTGAATACTAAATGGAGAGAACAGTTACTGATATCAGGTATTTCCTTTAAATCGGCTTTATGTATTTCTTTAACAACTCAAGATGGTAATGTAAGTTCTTCAAATACATATCAGAGTGAATGGTGTAATACTTCAAATTTAGTTTTTACATTTTATATAGGTTATGGTTATGAGATTGAGGTCGTGGGGTATTTATATTATACAATGTGGAGTATGATATACAGGGAAATGCTGTTATATTTATTTTTATCTGTAGTTTTAGGGTACGGATTTTATAAGTCTTTCATTATTATCAGCCACAAAATAAAATTATTACGTACCAAAGAAAGAGTGGAGATTGTTAAAGAAGTACCTGTGGAAATTGTTAAAGAGGTTTCTGTAGAAATTATAAAGGAAGTTCCTGTAGAAATACAGGTAATTAAAGAAGTACAGAGAGTGGAGAATATTTCTTTGCGTTCCTATCTATTGCGAGAAAATATAATATTTTATGCAGATCAAAATTTGATAGAGGTAGATGGAATTAAGCAAAATATTCAGGCTCAAACTAGCTTACTTTTGGAATTGTTTATTAATCAAAAAGATAATGGGTACATTTTAAAGGAAGACTTTATCATAGATAAATTGTGGCCTGATCATTCAGGCAATGATAAACGAATGCATTCAGCGATTGGACGTTTACGTTTGTTGCTCAGAAAAATAGATACTTCATTTAGTATAATAAATAAAAATGGTACATATCAGCTGATTATTCCAGAGAAGCCCCCTGTTAAATGAAATTGCAAAAAATATCGATGAAATGGCACTTTTTGGATTATGGCTTGATTATGTTTCTGAAAAAATAATGCTAGGTTAGGATTGGTTAGCGATATTCTTTGAATATCTAACGTTTCATTACTACTTTTGCTCACATAATTAATCTTTAATACAAAAGTAGTATGAAAAAAATAATTTTCCTTCTCTTATGTATAGTAGTGGTTTTGTCTGCTAAATACTTTTCATCTCATAAAAATGTGCAGAGTGAAATGCTTCTATATAATATAGAAGCATTAGCTGCTGGCGAACATGCGCAACAGGGGAGATGTTTTGGGACGGGTACTTTAGATTGTCCTGTATCTCATGATAAGGTTGAATATATTGCTGGAGGATACAGTCTTGAAGATCTTTATTAGCCTTCTTCTTTTCTTTATCTGTATCTCTTGTGGAATAAGAAATAAGGAATATGCCGAAAATGTACTTCCTTATTCTGAATTTCCACAAGAGAAAGAGCTAAAGGGAGAGGTAATAGAGCTTGATACTGCTTTATTTCGTTGTCCATTTCGGATACGAGTTGAAGGAGATAAAGCCATTGTAATGGATTTGCATGGTATTGATTATTATGCTCATTTGTTCCAATATCCTAGTTTCCGCTATTTGTCTTCTTTTGGGAGACGTGGTGATTCACCTACAGAAATGCTATCAATAGAGAATGTCCGTTTCTACAATCATCAAGTATGGACATTAGATGCTAATAAAAGAGAATTAACACGGTTGGGTTTTTCTTCATCCGGTGATTCACTGCTCCGTGACGAAGCGGTGACATTGGGTGAAGATATTTTAAGACCGCTTGACTTCGCTATATATAATGATACCTCTTTTATAATTCCAGATTATTCGGGTGAAAACCGTATCTGTTTGATCAATCGCGATGGACAGTTAATTAACAAGACTGGTACTATTCCAACAGTAAAAAAGAAGGCGTTGCAAAATGCTCGACCGGCTTTAGCACAAGCATGGCGTAGTTTTCTTGATTATAATCCCCATAACGGTGTATTGGCAATGGTGACTCAACTCGGTGAAGTACTTGAAGTGTATAATTTGAAAGATAGTACATCTGTTGTTCGTATTGGTGAGAATGGAGAGCCTGAGTTTAAAATATCTGATGGGTATGGAATACCAACAGGAATTATGGGATTTAGTGATGTACAAGTAACTGATAGTGCTATTTATGCGGTGTTTCATGGGACTACATTTAAAGAAATAGTGAAACAGAATGGGCGCTTACTTGATGGTGGAAAGTATATCTATGTTTTTAGTTTGAAAGGGGAGCCGCTATGTAAATATGTACTTGACCACTATATATATGGTATTTGGGTGGATGAAGTTTCTAAAACAATAGTTGCAACAGATGTAAATAATAATCAGCCTATAGTGAGATTTCGATATGGCTGAGTATAGTTGTTAACATAATAAAAAGGAGCAGGATAATGTATTGGTTGATCTTGCCGGATTTTCTTATACATTACTTGCTCCTCTATTCCCATAAGAAAGGAGGTGAAGTAAAGATAGTGATAATATTTTTGTAGCAAATATTTTTTGCTAGAATTAGAGAAGATATGAAATAAAAGACTGTAAAACACTAAAATTAATTTTTAATGAGAAAGAAAGTAATGGGCATTATTGTTGCTGCTGTTATTACCGTTGTTGCGGAATACAATATGCATACTTCACAGAACGAAATGAAGTTATCTGATTTAGTATTGGCTAACGTGGAAGCATTGGCTGATGGTGGTGAGTATCCCGGTAGCCCAAATGAATGGAGTAAATGTAAGGGTGGACCTTATATGTGCTATATGGGGCAAGGAAATGTGTGGGGGAAGAATTAATTAATCACTTTTTAACTGATCATGAAAAATGTTTTTCATGATCAGTTGATAATAAAAAAATATATGAAAGTTCAATTATTTGCTTTGACATTGCTACTAATTAGCTGTAGTGAATCGCAGAAAAAAGTATCATTTAGCGAGAGTACAACTGCTAAATCCACCGCCTTGAAAGAAGCCTTTATCTCCATTCCAATGGATATAAAAAAGAAAGGAGACATCTTATATGCTAGTGATTTTAAAGGAGATAGCCTTTTGTATTGCTATAGTCTTACCGAACAACGTTTTGTAAAACAAATGCTGCCGCAAGGACAAGGACCTGATGAATTTTTGAGCCCTGTCGAATTCTTCCTGTCTGATTCGTCCATCTTTATACATAACCGATGGCATTTTACAGCGCAAAACTACTCATTTAATACGAAGGACTTTTCCATCCAGCCACAAGGAGAATTGATACACCTACCCATGAGTCTTGATAGAATATATCCGATAGGTGAATCGCGCTTTATAGCCTCCGGCGTTTTTGACGATTGTAGATTCCTTATTTTAGATAACGGCGGTAATATTATATCCAAATGTGGCAACTTCCCGAACTATCAGAGCGAAGAAGAAAACATCCCTAATGCCGCTAAAGCCATGTTCCACCAATCGCAGTTTGGTTACAATACCGACCTGAAACGTTTGGCATGTGTTACAAGCAATGTGCTTGAACTATGGAATGACACGCCGGAAGCGTTAACGCTCTATAAAAGACTGTTGTTAGCACCCTATCACTACCAGTTCGATTCAAGTCCCGATGGCGTTTATGCGGAAAGTGACAATCCCGATGCCGAAATGGGAGCACGAGGTATTGCTGTTTCCAACAATTATGTTTATGTTTTGTACAATCCCAATAGCCATCGGATGCACGAAGAACATAAAGAAAACCAAAATAGTGAAATTTGGATTTTCGACTGGGAAGGAAATCCCGTGCGAAATATTTTGATAGATACTCAGATCGAATGTTTTTGCATTGATGAACTGGGCACTACGTTTTATTGTGTAATGACTGCACCAGATTATTGTATTGGAATAGTGCCAATTATTGAAGAATAAGATGTAGTATCTATTTATTTAATTCGGTAAGAGAACTGATATGTAAGTATTGCACGCTTATTAATGGCTAATATCTGACTTTGGCAGATAGTTATCTTAATTTTTAATAGTAAGAGTGTTGTAGAAGTCTTTTTTTTGAGATATTTATACGATTATTTGTGATATAAATAAGATACAAAAAGTGACTTTTGGCGCACTCTTATATATTGTTATTTTAAATAAATAGTGATATCGTTTCAGAAAGCATACCTAAGTAAGAAATAGGTTTTCTGCTGTCTCTACTTTTTATAGATATGGCAGTGGAACTGAAAGAACAAAAAAACACGACAATGTGATCGATGTAAGAAGTCAAGTAAAGGAAATAGTGATAGAAGATGTTTTGATTGGTAGAGTTCATTTTTGATAACTATTTGGTAATAGGCGATTATATTTCAATTGATAAATTGATTCATATCTTTAATAAGAAAAACGGTATAGCAGCTATTATGGAAACCTGAATTTATAGTCTATTAGTAATTATTTTTTTTGTTAAAAAAGAGTTGCTTTTTAAATAAAAGAATGATAACTTAGATAGTAGTATTAAATATGATATGTTCTATTAATTGGAATTAGTCTATGTAATGGTGATAGTTGAAATAATTCTTAAAGAAATAGTTGATAAAATGAATAAAGTGATACTTTTATTTCTTTTAGTCCTTTTAAATTCTTGTAAGGAGAATAGTACTGAACGGATTACTAACCTAGTGAAAAAGTGGAATGGAAAAGAAATTTTTTTTCCTTCATATGCATATTTTACTACATTAGGTCATGATACAGTTAGGTTAGATTTTATTGAGAAGAGCAGTTATTCTATTGTTACTTATGTAGATTCTATAGGATGTATAAGTTGCAAATTGAAATTAGATCGATGGACCAGTTTTATTCAGGATTTGGATTCTATCGCAAGTTTAAATGTACCTATATATTTTTTCTTGCATCCAAGTAATACAAAAAGTATGATTAATGTATTGAAGCAGTATAAATTTAATTATCCTGTATGTATAGATGAAAAAGATTCGTTTAATTTATTGAATCACTTTCCTATTGATATGAATTTTCAGACTTTTTTATTGGATAAGAATAAAAAGATTGTCGCTATTGGAAATCCAGTGCTGAATCCCCAAATTAAGGAGCTATATTTGAATATTATTCTAGGCCAAAGTAATATGGATAAAGGTTTGCAGACTCAGGTTGTCATGTCTGATTCGGTTTTTGATTTTGGAAATTTTACGTATAATAATGAACAAATTGGGGAAATATCATTGGATAATATAGGGTATAATCCATTAGTTATCAATGATATTATTACATCATGTGGTTGTACTACGGTAGAATATTCTAAAGAACCGGTACAATCAGGTAGAAGTTTAAATATCAAAGTAAAATATAAAGCCGATCATCCGGAACATTTTGATAAAACGATAACGATATATTGTAATGCTACGGATTCACCTTTTAGATTGAAAATTAGTGGAAATGCTGAATAAGATAATATAAACGGTATATATGGCAGATTTTTGGGAATATATTCGATATGCTATTATAATATTATTACTATTCGTGTTAGGGTGGGGTATTGTAAGCAGGAGTTTTTCTAGAGAACGGTCTATAACTTCTTTGGAAGTAGCGTTACGTGTAGCGGATAAAAATCGTTTGGAACTAGAGAAGGTGCTTCGTTATTATCAACGAGATACTGCGATAGTCTGAAATATAAAGCTACGTGTTTCTTAATAGAAAATATGCCATATTATTCTTATGCATGTGGAGAACAATTGGAGAAATATAAACTATATTATATGTGGCTGAAAAATAGTAAGGGAAAGTCACCACAACTAATTTCAGATTCAATCAAAAAAGTGTTTGGTCCTATCGGAAATACGGTTAGGAAACGTGATATATTGGAAATAGATTCAGCTTATTTATGCAGTAATATAGAATGGGCATTTAAAGTTTGGAAGGAACAACCTTGGGGAAAGAATATATCATTTGACTATTTTTGTGAGTATATACTTCCTTATCGTATTGACGATGAATCATTAGCCTCTTGGCGTGAGATGTATTATGAAAAATATAATTCATTATTAGATTCATTAAGGATGTCTAATACTTTGGATAAAGAAGACCCGGTAGTTGCTGCTAGCTATTTGATCGAACGATTACCAAACAAAGAACATATTTTCACTTCTGTTACTCCAACTGCTTTTGGACATATCGGACCGGAATATGTGCAATATTTATCTGGATCTTGTCGGGAAGTTACAGATTTTGGAGTATATCTGTTCAGAGCCTTAGGAATTCCTTGTGCCATTGATTTTATCCCAATGAGCGGCTCCGGGAGTGCCGGTCATTTCTGGTTAGTAACCTGGGATAAAAATGGGGAGGACTATAAAATGGATTTCCCGGAACCTTTACAATTAGTTCGCAAGAGTTGGTGGTATGCAATGGATATGAGTGCTAAGATGTATCGATACACTTTTAGTGTTAATAGGGGGGTATATGAATCAATGGCAGCTTATGGGGAAGAATTATACCCTTTTTGGCGGTTACCGAAGTTTAAAGACGTAACTCATGGATATGCCCAATATTATAAGAAGGAGATGAAGATTCCTTCTGAGCGGATATATAAGGAAAAACGCGATGGGAAAATAGCCTACTTATGCCTTAGTAGCCGTGATCGTTGGATTCCGGTTGATTGGACAGAATATGATAGAAACAATCTGGTATTCCGGAACTTGAAGAAAAGTTCTATAATGAGGGTAGCTACTTATGAGAATGGGTCATTGCATTTTGTGACTGATCCTTTTATAGTGGATGGATGGACGAATAAAAGCCATTATTATTCAGCTGGTGGAGAAAAACAAGATGTGGTATTGTATGCCAAATCTAATATCGATACGGAGAATCTTTTCAGAGACAGGATGATAGGAGGTGTGTTCGAGGGAAGTAATAGGGCGGATTTTGCAGATAAAGATACTCTGTTTCTTATCCAGAGTAAACCTTATCGTCTGAGAACAGTAGTTAAAAGCTGGTCTGATAAAAAATATCGTTATCTCAGATATGTAGGTCCTGAAAATGCCAGTTGTAATGTTGCAGAAATAGCCTTTTATGAACCGAATGATACTATTGCCTTGAAGGGGAAAGTGCTGGGAACTCCCGGGTGCAGCCAGCAGGATGGAAGTCATGAATACACCAATGCATTTGATGGCAAAACATGGACGTCTTTTGATTATATCGAGCCAACCGGAGGGTGGACCGGACTGGATGCCGGAAAAGAAGTACAAGTAGATCGTATTGTTTACACTCCACGAAACAGAGATAATTATATTCGTCCCGGAGATACCTTTGAACTTTTTTATTGTGATGGAGACTGGAAATCTGCTAGTATGATGATAGCAACTACCGATTCGCTCGTTTATAGGAATATCCCTAAGGATGTACTTTTGCTATTGCGCAATCATACCCGAGGGGTGGATGAACGGATTTTTGTTTATGAAAATGGTACTCAGGCATGAAAGTAAGAAATAGAATCATACGGAAAACAGTCTTGTGGATAATACCAATAGGTGTTGTTCTGCTGATATATGCTTGTCATCATGTTGAAAAGGAGAAAGTACTTTTCCCACCTGTTTATGTAGCAAAACATACCTTAATGACACTTTCACCGGATTTTACGATGGAGGCTGACAGCACGGCATTGTATAAGCAATATTTGCGATTACGCACAGGAAAAGAGTTTCCCATGATCGGTGTTTTGCGTGTCAATGGAAAATCATATCGTTTTATAGGCGGTGACTCCTTGCGTATTGCTCCTATAGCATCCATTTACAGCGGTGAAGGATGGAGTGGTAAATATTCATATTTATATCCGGGAGTGGGTTGGGAAAAACAAGGATATGACGATTCGCAATGGCAGGATGGAACTGGTGCATTTGGCGTAAAAAATATATATTATCCGGTCCATACTTTGTGGGGAGCGAATAATATTTATGTACGCAGGCATATTACCATTGATGATAAAGAGGCTTTGGAAGGACGAAAAATGTATGTCCGATATATATGCGATGGTCAGATCGATCTTTACTGCAATGGAGAGCATATTCCACATATTGATAATCAATCTATGCAATTGGAATGCAGGCAACTATCTGGTATGATTGTCAATCATTTACAGAGTGGGGATAATGTGATTGCTGCTTTTGGGCATAGTAAAGGAGGAGGATTTGCATTATTGGACTTTGGATTGTATGTGGAAAATAAAACCTATTGTGAACTGGATACGGCGACTCTGAAACAGGTGGATGTGCAAGCAACTCAAACTCATTATGTTTTTCAGTGTGGAAGTGTGGAACTACAGCTTGACTTTATTTCTCCCGGCTTACTGGATGAGCCGGATATGAGGGGATGTCCGGTAGGACTTATTACATATCATGTAGTTCCCCAAGAAGGTGAATGTCCTGATGTTGAGATATTATTTGATGTAGATATGGAATGGTCTTTTGACCGTTTTTCTGTTGATATGAAGGCTGAAGGCAAAGAATATTCTTATGAAGGCGGACATGCTGTGTTCTCTCAGAAGTTAGGGGGAGAACAGATGGATTTTGGTGCTTTGCTTATAGGATATGAGGAAGAAAGGACGATGCAGTACGAGGGGGATAATATATATACTTGTTGGAGTAAAGGGGGAGAGAAAACAATAGAGGATATGATGAGGCTTGTTGGGGATCAATGTTGGACCTTAAAGGACAAATGCGACGAGACGGATAATCTTTTAAAAGAAAATGCGTTTCGGAATGGATATAAAAAATTAGCACAGATACTGCCTGTGTATAGGAATTTCATGGCTAATCACAGACTCGTGATGAATGCTGATAATAAGTTCTATTGTTTCGGAGATACTTTGGGTAATATAAGGGAAGCTTGTGAATGTTTTCCTGCACTGTTACTGTGGGGGCGGGTAGATTTGATGAAAGGATTACTAAACTCAGTTTTTGAAACATGTGAGAATGGTGATTGGGTAAAAAAATATCCTCCTTATGATATAGGAACCTATCCGATATCGGGACGTCAGTCGAGTGTAGAGGATCATAGTATTGAGGTTGCTGCCGATATGTTGATGATGACTTTAGCTATTGTAGAATTGGAGAATGATTTTGACTATGCGGAAAAGCACTGGGGACTGTTACAGCAGTGGGCTGCTTATTTGGAGGCATGTATTCAGAATGAACCTACTTTTCCTTCTGAATTACTGAATGGAAATGATGAACGTGTGAAAAGAGTATTGGGATGGAAAGCTTATCAGAAACTAATACAATGGAGACAAAATAATGGGTAACGTGAAGCAAAATATAAAAAAGGTAGTAATCAGGCTTCTGGATATATCGTTTGTAGTATGTTGCTTGATGGGATTGATGTTTCTAGGGCAATTGTTCTGTTTCACTTCATTCAAGATACCATCGGACTCTATGGAACCGGCACTAAAAGATGGCGACCGGATATTGGTGAACAAGATGATCATGGGGGCAAGACTGTTCGATGTGTTTGCTGCATTGGAACAAAAGGATGTGAATATCTATCGATTACCTGCATTGGGAACTTTGAAGAGAAATGATGTGATAGTATTCAACTTTCCTTATGAGGAGTTTCGGTGGGACAGTATCCGGATGAATGTAATGCAGTATTATGTGAAACGTTGTATAGCTCTGCCGGGAGATACTTTAGAAATTCGGGAGGGAATTTATAAAGTGAGAGGATGCAATGAACAGTTGGGGAATAGCAATGCCCAGCAATATCTAGCCGGTCTGCAACACCCGGAGGAACAAGGAATTGTAACGGGAACATTTCCTTATGATGAAAATATGGGATGGAATATCCGGGAGTTTGGTCCGTTACCTATTCCGCAAAAAGGACAGCTTGTTACGATGAACCGTACTACTTATATTTTATATAGACAGCTGATAGCTTGGGAACAGAAGAAGAAAATAGTATTAAAAGACGGACAGGTGTTATTGGGGGATAGCATTATTGATCGATACAGCTTCAAAAAGAATTACTATTTTGTCTCAGGAGATAATATGGCTAATTCGCAAGATTCCAGATATTGGGGTATGTTGCCGGAAGAGTATATAGTTGGGAAAGCTACCCGTATCTGGAATTCAAAGGATAAGTATACTGATCAGATACGCTGGGGACGGGTTTTGAAAAAGATTATATAAAGAAGGGAAGATAGAAAATGATCATACAAAAGAAACATATAGCTCATGCATTGATGTTGCTGGGAGTCATTGCCGTTTTGGGTACTGTGACTGTTTCTTCTTATAATATTTCACCAGGAGAAATGGCTTATCAGAAGTTGTGGCTAGGGCGTATGGCTATTGTTTTTGTAGGATGTAGCCTGATCTCAGTATGTCTGGACAAGAAAGGAAATGCATTTTACTTATCAGTGATCTGGTCTCTTATTATCTTAGGTGGAATGGAGGCTGTTTGGGGCATGAGGCAAATATATGGTTTGACTATATCTAATCATTCATTATATACGCTTACTGGTTCTTTTTATAATCCGGGGCCTTACTCCGGATATTTGGCAATGGTTTTTCCGGTTTGTTTGAATGAATGGCTGGGCTTGAAAAAGATTGGAAATCGTACATGGATAGAACAAGGTAAATATTATGGAACTTCCGGGGTATTGCTACTGATTCTTTGCGTATTGCCGGCTGGTATGAGCCGCTCGGCATGGATGGCTGCTCTAGTTTCAGGGGTATGGGTATATGGTATGCACTTTTCATGGGGAAATCGTTTGCGGGGAATAATGGAAAAGTATAGGAAAAGGGTATTTCCGGTCATTATCGCCGGGGGAATGGTATTGCTAATGACTGGTTATGCCTTTTTCCAATTGAAAGCGGATTCGGCTAACGGACGACTGCTGCTTTGGAAGATGAGTGTTAGGGCTATTGCTGAAGAGCCTGTCTGGGGACATGGAATTGGTAATTTTGCTTCTGCTTATGGTATGGCTCAGGAGAATTATTTTGCAGGAGGAAAGTACTCGGATAAAGAAGAATTGGTAGCTGGAAGTCCGGAATATGCTTTTAATGAATATCTTCAGGTAGGAGTGGATTACGGAGTTTTTTTCTTGGTAGTTGTATTGCTGGTAATCAGCTTTTGCCTATGGAAAGGAATAACAGAAAAAAGGCTAAGCGCATGTGCCGGCCTCATCTCCGTATTGGTCTTTGCTTTTTCATCTTATCCAATGCAGATTCCGGGATTTGCCATAGCATTCTATTTTTTATTGGCTGCTTGTGTAGTAGGATCTTCACGAATATATACTTTACTTTTTATTATTATGATTGCGTTGTTGGGAAGTTATTACTGGAGATATAATCAGTATGAGTTTTGTAAAGAGTGGACTAGTTGCAAAATGCTTTATAATATAGGTGCCTATCAGTCTGCTAAAGACAGTTATGAGAAACTTTATCCGAAATTAAATGACCGGGGAACATTTTTGTTTGAATACGGTCATTGCTTGCATAAATTGAAAGAGTATGATGCTTCTACAGAAATAATGGAAGAGGCTATAACGCATAGTTGTGATCCCATGATTCTGAATATAATAGGAAAGAATTATCAGGCTACAGGAGAATATGAGAAAGCTGAAGAATATTTCATACGGTCTACCCACCGGCTCCCGGGACGAATTTATCCGTATTATTTGTTAGCGAAGCTTTATGCGGAACCGGAGTATTGGCATCCGGAGAAATTGAGACAAGCAGTTGAGGTAGTACTGACCAAAGAGCCGAAAGTGCAATCGACTGCAATAAGAGAAATGAGAGAAGAGGTAAAAAACTTTTAAAGAGATAATTGAAAGATGATAAAATTTTCCGGATATCTGATTGTAACCTGTTGGAGCGGCTTACTGTTGTTTGCGACTGTTTCCTGTGCGGATAATAGGCTGAAGGAAGCTTTATCATATGCTAAAGAGAATAGTCACGAATGGGAAAAGGTGCTGAAACATTATGAGAATGAACCTTTGAAGAAGAAAGCGGCTCAATTTCTGATTACTAATATGATAGGATATTGGGGACCGGACTCTACGGAAGTGTTTGCTTGCAGGAAGTTCACCCAGGAATATGATTCTTTATCCCGGATCTATCAGTATGAAACGAGTGTAGAATGGGGAGAAAAAGTGGACAGTATCTGGGAGAAATTTGGCGAAAAAGTATATTATGGGATTAATAAGGAAAAGATTTTCGACTTGCAAGTCTTAAAAGCTGATTTTATTATTCATGAAATAGATTTGGCTTTTAGAGCCTGGAATAATAATATATACACACGTGAGTGGTCGTTTGATGATTTTTGTGAATATATACTGCCATATAGAAGAAAAAATGGAGCGTTGCCTGATCAGAAACGTGCAGAGTTCTATCAAAAATATCATGAACATTTCTTCTCACAACCGGGTAAGGACTTTATTGATGAAGCTGATTCGTTGCTATATAAATATAATTTCCTGACTCATTCTTGCTTTTATGGGACAAGGATTCCTATTTTAGCTACCAGTCAGATGGAATATATGAGACACGGCCTGTGCGAAGACCGTTGTTGGTTTAATATAATGCTTTTTTCTTCTTTGGGAATGGCTGCTGCCATGGACTTTGTTCCGGGATGGGCTAATAGGAATGGATCTCATTCGTGGAATGTATTGATCGTCAATGGGGTTTCGTATCCGTTTGAACCTTTCTGGGATGCCGACCGATGGAAATACAAGCGAATATATAATAATAAAACATTTGATGAGGCATGGGGACGTTTCAGGCTCTCTAAAGTTTTTCGCAGAACTTATGGTGCGCATATGGATGCTATTCTTAAAGATACTCAAATGGATATAGAGGACATTCCGGAGGTGTTCAGGGATGTTAGAAAAAAAGATGTATCTCATGAATATTTTGATACAGTCAATGTCACGCTTACTTTGCAGAATGTACCTGATGATGAGCGATATGCTTATTTGTGTACATTTAATACAGGTAAATGGAATCCTGTTCAATGGGCAAAAATAGAAGGAAAGACTGTTGTCTTTAAAGGAATGGGGCGTGATGTCGTTTATCTGCCTGCTTATTATCGGAAAGGAAGCGTAATAGGTGCGGGTACCCCGTTTTTGTTACAACAAGATGGCACGCAGAAGTCCTTGAATGCAACATGGAAGAATGAGAAATCTTCTATACTGTTAAGGCATAATGTGGGAGCAACGTATCATAGCGGTAATGTATGGAATAACAGGAAAGTGGCAGGAACCGTATTGCTGGGTGATGTAACACCCTACTTTACATCAGCAGATACCCTTTGTGTCTTTCCACAGAATATAGGTATTTACAGGCATTGCCTCTCTGTGAATAATAAAAGAAAGTTGCGTTATGTGCGGATGACTTTACCTTATTATTCGATCGCATTAAATGAACTGGCTTTTATTGCAGAAAGCGGTAAGCGTATATCAGACGTGCATTTTATACAGAAAATGGATTCGACAGAAAACGGTGAGAAGCCTGAATATGTATTAGACAATATATCCGGTACTGGTTACTTGAAGTTGGGTATAGAAGCCGGATATATTGATATTGATTTAGGAGACTTTTATGTATTGTCGGAAATCCGGTATATTCCTTACCATCAGATATTGCTGGATGATGGCATTGCCTATGAACTCTTATATTGGAAAGATGGATGGAAGCTTTTGGACAGCGCCACTTTTAGCGGGAAACCAATGGCTTTTGATAACATACCGCAGGATGCATTGTTACTGCTCAGACCTAAGAAGCAGAAAGGACGAATATCTTATCGTCCGTTTATTTGCAGGGATGAGGAACTTCGGTGGTATTGATAAATTAGTGAAAGTAATGTATATAATTGTGAAGATGTTGATTATTATTTAAATAATATCTTGTATCTCTTTTTATTTAGAAAGAAATATGTATTTTTGGATGTGTAACTAACAAAATAAAAAATGAACAAACACAAGTTAGCATGGGTCTGTCTGTCTTCTGCATTGATTATGGTGGCAGCTTGTAGCGGTAAGAAAAATATTGAGGATGAGTCGGACAAGGGTGTTACTACCGTTCTTCCCATGTCTAAAAACGAGGTAAAGGTAGAAATACTGAAAAGAAAAGCATTTAATCACGAACTGGTGAGTAACGGCAAAATCAGTGCCCGTGGCAAAGCCGATCTGCGTTTTGAAACCGGTGAAGTCATCGCTCATATCTATGTGAAGAATGGTGACCGTGTACAGAAAGGGCAGAAACTGGCTGATTTGGATAAATTCCGCCTGGAACAGAAATTATCCCAGTCGGAAGATGCTTTATTGAAAGCCGAACTGGAATTGAAAGACGTACTGATCGGGCAGGGATATTCTCCTGACGACTTTAGTAAAGTCCCTGCCGAAACAATGAAAATCGCCAAAGTAAAAAGCGGGTATGAACAGTCGAAATCCCAGTATGAGCTGGCAAAAAGAGAGATGGAGCATGCTACGTTGATTGCTCCTTTTGACGGTGTGGTAGCCAATTTATTTTCGAAGCCTTATAATCCGGCAAATACTGCTGAAGCATTCTGTACTATTATCGATTCCAAAGGAATGGAAGCTGATTTCACGGTACTGGAAAATGAACTTGCTTTTATCAGGATGGGAGATAAAGTGGTAATTACTCCTTATGCCGGAGGAGATGCGTTTGAAGGCAGTGTATCAGAAATAAATCCATTGGTGGATGCCAACGGCATGGTGAAAGTGAAAGCATTGGTAAATGCGGGAGGAAAACTGTTCAGCGGAATGAATGTAAGGGTAAGTGTCCGCCGTTCGCTGGGAGAGCGGCTGGTTATTCCGAAGAGTGCCGTTGTATTGCGTTCCGGCAAACAAGTGGTATTTACCCTGAAAGACGGCAAGGCAATGTGGAATTATGTGAATACGGGACTGGAGAATGCGACAGAATGTGTCGTCTCCGACAAGTCGCAGAAAGGCATTGAGGATGGTCTGCTGGAAGGAGATACGGTGATTGTCACCGGAAATCTGAATCTGGCGCATGAGGCGGAAGTTTATGTTAAATGAAGAATTAAGAATTAAATAATGAATCTATGATAAAATTCTTAATTCAGCGCCCTATTGCCGTATTGATGGCCTTTACCGCCTGTTTCATCATCGGACTGGTGACGTACTCTACGCTACCTATATCGCTGCTTCCCAATATCGCTATTCCTGAGATTACGGTACAGGTGGCGTCTGCCAATACCTCTGCCCGGGAATTGGAAAACACGATTGTCAAACCTTTGCGGGGGCAGCTGATTCAGGTCTCTACCCTGAAGGATATTCATAGTGAATCGAGAGACGGGGCGGGCATTATCCGCTTGTCATTTGAATATGGAACGAATACGGACCTTGCCTTTATCGAGGTAAATGAGAAGATAGATGCCGCCATGAACTATCTTCCGAAAGAAGCGGAACGCCCGAAGGTAATCAAAGCGAGTGCAACGGATATTCCTGTATTCTATCTGAATCTGACACTAAAGAATGACAGTGCTTACGGAGCTACGGAACAGCACTCCTTCCTTGAATTGTGTGAGTTTGCCGAGTCTGTCATTAAGCGCAGGATAGAGCAGCTTGAAGAAGTTGCCATGGTGGATGTGACCGGAATTTTGGAACGGCAGGTACAAATAGTGCCCGACAAGGACAAGCTCGCCATGATGGGACTCTCCATTGGAGATATCGAATCGGCTTTATCTTCTAATAATGTGGAACCGGGCAGCATGACAGTGCGAGACGGGTATTATGAATACAATATTAAATTCTCGACATTGCTGCGTACGGCGGAGGATGTGGAAAATATTTATCTGCGTAAGGGTGACCGCATCGTACAGTTAAAAGACTTCTGCAAAGTAAGCGTCGTACCTGTAAAGGAAAAAGGAGTATCCCTATCCAATGGCAAACGGGCGGTGAGCCTTGCCGTCATCAAACAGGCGGATGAGAACATGGATAAGATGAAGCAGGCGCTGGTAGGCACGATGACCTATTTTCAGTTAGTATACCCGGAGATCGATTTCAGCATCAGCCGTAATCAGACGGAACTGCTGGACTACACCATTTCTAATCTGCAACAGAATCTCTCCCTTGGTTTTCTCTTTATTTGTCTGGTAGCGGTTCTGTTTCTGGGAGATGTAAAGTCTCCGCTGGTCATCGGACTCAGTATGGTGGTGTCCATCGTGATCAGCTTTGTCTTTTTCTACCTTTGCAATATGTCTCTCAATATCATTTCACTTGCCGGATTGATCCTGGCATTGGGAATGATGATTGACAGTTCGATTATTGTGACCGAGAATATATCGCAATACCGTGAACGGGGATACTCCTTGCGCTGTGCCTGTGTGACGGGAACCAGTGAAGTGGTCACCCCCATGCTGAGTTCTTCTCTGACGACTATTGCTGTCTTTGCCCCACTGATTTTTATGAGCGGTATTGCAGGCGCTATTTTCTTTGATCAGGCTTTTTCTGTCACTGTAGGACTAATGGTGTCTTATCTCACCGGTATCATGCTGCTTCCCGTACTTTATCTGCTGGTTTACCGGACAGGTGTCCGCACCCGGAAATGGAAGTGGCTTTCTTTCAAAATTAATAACCCGATCAAGGACCACACGCTAGACCGATTCTATGATGCGGGTGTCGACTGGGTATTCCGCCATAAAACGTTCAGTGTACTGTTCTGTGTGATTTCCATTCCGCTTTGCATATTCTTCTTTTTCTTTATAGACAAAGAACGGATGCCCGATATCGAGGAGAATGAACTGATCGCCCGGATAGAATGGAATGAGAATATCCATGTGGATGAAAACAAACGACGGGTGGATGAACTTTTCAAGGAACTGAAAGATGAAGTTCTGGAGCAAACAGCCTCTATCGGCAGACAGGACTTCATCCTCAATCGGGAAAGGGAACTGTCTTCTTCCGAAGCGGAACTTTATTTCCGTACGGAGACTTCCGACGCTATTGCTCCTTTGGAACAGACGGTATACCGGAAACTGAAGGAACGTTATCCACTCTCTGTCATCTCTTTCTCTCCGCCGGAAACGGTCTTTGAGAAACTCTTTGTGACGGGTGAACCGGATGTGGTGGCGGAATTTTACACCCGTAATAAAGCGGAAGCCCCCAAAGCGGAAGCAATCCGCAGCGTGGAACAGGAACTGGGACGAAAAACCGGAATCAATCCGACAGGTATCGCCTTCGAAAACCAGTTGAATCTGAGTATCAGTAAAGAGAAACTCTTGCTCTACCGTGTTTCCTACAACGAACTGTATCGGGTACTGAAAACGGCTTTCCGGGAAAACAGTGTGACGATGCTGCACTCTTATCAGCAATATTTGCCGATCAACATTGCCGGGGATGAAAAGACTGTGAACGAGGTGTTGCAGGAAACACTGGTGCAGACGCAACCGGACAACCGTGGGAATGTCGATTTTATCCCGCTTTGGGAATTGATCAACGTAGCTCCCGCCGAAGACTTGAAAAGTATTACTTCCGGACGTAATGGCGAGTATGTCCCGTTCGACTTTTACGGCGTGCAGGATGCGAACCGGCTGATGCGTGAAGTGAAACAGGTGGCGGAGGAAACAGGGGACTGGGATACGGGCTTCTCCGGCAGTATCTTCTCCAACAAGGAGATGCTGGATGAACTGGTCGTGATCCTGTTGATCTCACTGCTGCTGATGTATTTCATTCTTGCCGCACAGTTCGAGAGTTTTCTGCAGCCGTTGCTGGTACTGGCGGAAATCCCGATTGATGTGGCATTTGCCTTACTCTTGCTCTGGATATGCGGGCATACGCTGAATCTGATGTCTGCCATCGGTCTGATTGTGACCTGTGGTATTGTAATCAATGACTCCATCCTGAAACTGGATGCGATCAATGAACTGCGCAAGGCAGGCGTTCCTTTGCTGGAAGCTATTCATGAAGCAGGCCGCAGGCGTCTGCGTCCGATTATCATGACTTCGCTGACGACCATCTTTGCCATGGTGCCGTTGCTGTTCTCCTCGGATATGGGATCGGAACTGCAAAAGCCGTTGTCTATCGCCATGATAGGCACGATGTCCATCGGTACGGCGGTCAGCCTCTTTATCATACCGCTGCTTTACTGGTTTATCTATCGGGGAAAAAGCGGGAATCACAAACCAAATGAAAAACATGTTGAATTATGAAGAAATCATCCGTTCTTTTTGTATTGATGGCAGCATCGGGGATATGTTTCTCTTCAGTATATGCCCAGAAACGTCTGGTGCTGGACTTGAACCAGACTATCGCTTTAGCTAACGACAGTTCGCTGGAGTCATTCCGCACACAAAATATGTATCTGTCCGGTTATTGGGAATACCGGACGTACCGGGCAAACCGTTTGCCGAGTCTGACAATGGACCTTACCCCGGCACAATATAACCGGGATATCACGAAACGTTATGATTCGGGACAGGACCTGGATGTCTACCGTACGCAACAGTCATATTATGCCTATGGAGGATTAAGTGTCCGTCAAAATCTGGACCTGACCGGAGGTACGTTCTATCTGGAGTCGAACCTTGCCTATATGCGTAATTTCGGGGATAATAGTGCGACGCAGTTTACCAGCGTCCCGATACGGCTCGGTTATTCGCAGAGCCTGGTCGGGTATAATCCTTTCAAATGGGACCGGAAGATCGAACCGCTGAAATACGAGCGTGTGAAAAAGGAATTTCTTTATAATGTGGAAAAGGTTTCGGAAACGGCGACGAATTATTTCTTTTCGCTGGCGATGGCGCAGGCGGAATACAAACTGGCAAAGGAAAACCTCGCATCTACGGATACTTTGTACCGCATCGGACAGCAACGGCACCGGATCGCCGCTATTTCACAGGCGGACCTGTTGACTTTAAAGCTGGATAAAGTGAATGCACAGAATACATTGCAGAATAGGGCAAGCGCCTTGAAACGGGCAATGTTCTCACTGGCATCTTTTCTGAATCTGGATAAGAATACCCAGATCGAACTGGAGCTTCCTTCACGCCCAAGTGTGATGGAGATTCCGGTGGATGAGGCTTTGAGATGGGGAAGGAGCAATAATCCGCAGTTGCTGGAACTGAAGCAGAATGTACTGGAAGCGGAGCGGAATGTGGACAGAACAAAGAAGGAATCCCGTTTCAATGCCAGCGTGAATGCCAGTATCGGTTTCAACCAGGTGGCGGAAAGCTTCGGAGATGTGTATCATAAACCGATGCAGCAGGACTTGGTAGCGGTCAGCGTATCGATTCCGCTGCTGGACTGGGGCGTTCGTAAGGGCAAATACAACATGGCACGGAATAATCTGAATGTAGTGAAGATTTCGGCACGTCAGGATGAGATCAGTATTGAGGAGGAAGTCATCATGACGGTGAGTGATTTTAATATCCAGCAGCAGTTGATTGCCAGTGCGGAAGAAGCGCTGGACCTGGCGATACTGGCTTATAATGAGACAAGGCAACGTTTTATTATCGGTAAAGCGGATATTAATAGTCTGACGCTTTCGCTCAACAGGCAGCAGGAGGCGCAGCGCAACTACATTTCTGCCTTGCAGAACTACTGGCTGAATTATTATAAAATACGTCGTCTGACTTTATTCGATTTTGCTACGAAGCTTTCTCTTTCGGATCGTTTCGACTTTAATGGAGGAAGACTGATCAGATAACAGTGAGGAATCGAAGTTAGATTTTGATTGATAAATCAGTACTAACAGAAATTGAGACCGACTTTTTAGTCACCCCCAAGCCATGCGGGGTGTACAGCTTATGAGAGTTAAATTATATAATAATTGATAGTGGAAAAAATAAATTCTCCAATAAAGAAGTCATCAAAGGCTTCCGCTTTTACGCTCATTGTCGCTTTTATCAGCGTGGCGTTGGTCGGGCTGGCACTTGTTCCGTTGCTGCCGGTGAAGCTGAATCCGTCACGGACCTTACCCGGATTTTCTGTATGGTTCGGCATGGGAGGGACTTCGGCGCGTGTCGTGGAGATGACGGCTACCAGCAAACTGGAGGCGATGCTTGCCCGTGTCAAGGGAATACAAAGCATATCTTCGACTTCCGGCAATGGCTGGGGAAGTATAAATGTGAGTCTGGACAAGCATGCAGATGCGGCTGTCGCACGTTTTGAGGCTTCGACCATCATTCGTCAGACTTGGCCGGAATTGCCGGCGGGAGTTAGTTACCCGTACATTCAGATGGCAAGTCCGGAGCAGAAAAGTCAGGGACCTTTTATCGCATTCACGATTAATGCGCCTGCCACTCCCAGTCTGATTCAGAAGTATGCGGAGGAACATATAAAGACACGCCTTGCGCAGCTTCCAGGAATCTATAAGATAAACGTCAGCGGAGCCACACCGATGGAATGGCGTCTGGAGTATGATTATGAGCAGTTGCGTGCGTTGGGGGTGAGTACGGATGAAATTAGTCAGGCAGTCGGTCTGCATTATCAGAAAGAGTTTCTGGGGACTTATGATGTGGAACAGGCGGCTTCGGGCAAGGAATGGATTCGGTTGGTGCTGATGCCCGAACATGATAACCGGGAGTTTGACGCCGGGCAGATACAGGTGAAAGTGAAGGATGGGAGAATCATCCGCTTGGACGAACTGGTGAAGGTCGTCCGTATGGAAGAGCAGCCTCAGAGCTATTACCGGATCAATGGGCTGAATTCGATTTATCTGTCTGTTGTCGCTGAAGAGGCGGCTAATCAGCTGGAACTGAGCAAAAAAGTACAGGCGTGTATGGATGATATCAGACTGTCGCTTCCGGCGGGATACGAGATTCATACCAGTTATGATACTACAGAGTTTATACATGACGAGCTGAACAAGATTTATTTGCGTACGGGAGTGACGGTGGCTATCCTGCTCTTGTTTGTACTGCTGATTACTTTCAGCCCCAAATATCTGTTTTTGATTGTCACCAGTCTGACCGTGAATATGGCAATAGCCGTTATCTTTTACTATGTCTTCGGACTGGAAATGCAGTTATATTCTTTGGCGGGTATCACGGTTTCACTGAACCTGGTGATTGATAATACGATTGTGATGAGTGATCATTATCTTCGATGTAAAAACCGGAAGGCGTTCATGTCTGTATTGGCGGCTACACTGACAACAATGGGAGCGTTGGTCATCATCTTCTTTCTGGACGAGAGGATTCGTCTGAATCTGCAGGATTTTGCCGCAGTGGTGATGATTAATCTGGGAGTTTCATTATTGGTTGCTCTGTTCTTTGTACCTTCTTTGATTGATAAAATCGGGTTGAAACGACGCAGGAAGTCTTCTCTGACCGGAGTGAAGAGAAAATGGAAAATGGGGAATACCCGTTTCTTAGGATGGCTGCGTTCGAAGATGCGAAGGGGGCCGGTCTATTTCAGTCATTTCTACAGGTGGCTGATACAGAGGCTTTGCCGCTGGAGAGTAGCGGTTTGTCTGTTGCTGTTGCTGGCATTCGGATTACCGGTCTTTCTGTTGCCGGAAAAGATGGATGGGGATGGCAAATGGGCAGAGATTTATAATAAGACACTGGGGACTCCTACCTATAAGGAAAAGGTGAAACCGATAGTGGATAAAGCGTTGGGAGGAAGTCTGAGGCTGTTTGTGCAAAAGGTGTATGAAGGGAGCTACTTTACCCGGAATGAGGAGGTGGTGCTTTATGCCAACGCCAATTTACCGAACGGCAGTACGCTTGAACAGATGAATACACTGATCAAGCGAATGGAAACTTATCTGAGCGAGTTCAAGGAGATCAAGCAGTTTCAGACATCGGTAGAAAGCGCCCGCAGGGCATCTATCAGCATTCGTTTCACAAAGGAAAATCAGAAAAGCGGGTTCCCATATACGCTGAAAGCTAACATGATCAGTAAAGCTCTCCAGTTGGGGGGAGGAGATTGGAGTATCTATGGATTACAGGATCAGGGATTCAGTAATAGTGTACGCGAGAACGCGGGATCATTCCGGGTGAAAATGTACGGATATAATTATGATGAACTTTATAACTGGGCTACAAAACTGAAAGAGGTCTTATTGTCTCATCGCCGTATCAGGGAAGTTACGGTCGGTTCCAATTTCTCGTGGTGGAAGGATGATTATCAGGAGTTTTATTTTGAGCTGGATAAACAACGGATGATCGGAGCGGGGATCGGAGCCGGAGAACTGTTTGCTGCTATTCGTCCCATATATGGGCGGAATCAGGAAATCGGTTCCGTTGTTACCGAAGATGGAACGGAAAAAATCAAACTCTCTTCCCGCCAGTCGGATCAGCGGGATATATGGGCCATGCAGTATTATCCTTTCCGTGTAGGCGATAAAGAGTATAAACTGGCGGAACTGGCTAAGGTAGAGAAGGGACAGATGCCGCAGGAAGTGGCGAAGGAGAATCAACAATACCGCTTATGCCTGCAATATGAGTATATCGGTGCGTCGGAACAGGGAAATAAGTTGCTGAAAAAAGACCTGGAAGAGTTTAATGAACTTCTTCCGATGGGATATAAGGCGGAAGCGGAAAGTAATAACTGGTCATGGGGTGGAGGTGCCAACAAACAGTATCGCTTGCTCCTGATTGTGATTGCTATCATTTTCTTTATTACAAGCATTCTGTTCAATTCGTTGAAACAGCCGTTAGCGATCATCTTTGTCATTCCGATCTCTTATATCGGTGTGTTTCTGACGTTCTACTGGTTCAAGTTGAACTTTGACCAAGGTGGTTTCGCTTCGTTCATTCTGCTCTGCGGTATCACAGTGAATGCCAGTATTTATATTTTAAATGAGTACAATGCGATTCGAAAACGCTTTCCCTGCCTTTCTTCTCTTCGTGCTTACGTGAAGGCATGGAATACGAAAGTGATCCCCATTTTTCTGACGGTTGTTTCTACCATCCTTGGCTTTATCCCCTTTATGGTGGGAGCAGAGAAAGAAGGTTTCTGGTTTCCTTTGGCTGCAGGTACTATCGGTGGATTGGTAATGTCCGTGATCGGCGTGTTTATTTTCTTGCCGGTACTGACTTTGAATAAAAAGAAGATGATGGTGAAGAAGCCTTGAAGAAATAAATTAGCTATTAGCATATTTCGATTAGCTAATAGCTAATTTGTTTTTGCTAATAGCTAATCGAAATAAGGTATAGGAGATAATTCACCAGTTATTTCCTGCATTGCTGCTGCCGATCAGCATTTCTACCCGTTGCTTATACAAGTTGGCTCCCTCAGCGATGTTCTTTCCCGCATCTGCGGTTCCCATTCCGTAAACAACAACAGGCGTTTGCCACGACATCCCCGAATGAATGGCACTAACCTGATAAGGACGTAAAAGCTCATCCACTGTGAAGCGGTTTCTGCCTCCGCTACGGTATGCTTCATATTCGGAACCTGTGGTGGTTACTACTGTCAATGGTTTCCCGGCTACTGCCGGAGTCTTGGAAAGGAAGGTGAATACTTCGTCCTGCCATTTTTTGAGCAATGACGGCGCAGCCATCCAATGAAAGGGAAATTGATAAATGAGGGCGGAAGCATCGGAAATGATTTTGCTCCATTCGTCAACATCAAAAGAAGCGCCTTGCTGGTCGTAAAGATTGAATACTGCTACGCCTTCAATATCACTCACAGCATCAATCAGTGCTTTGTTTGCTTGTGATTCCTTCATATTGGGATGCGCCAGGAGAATCACCACTTTTCTTAAATCTTTATTCATAATCAATCGGGTATTTAGGATGAAACAACTACATCTATAATATAAAGGTCTAAAAATAAGAAAAAGTTTTCGAAACTCAATATCTTAATTAAAAATAAAAGAATCTCTCTTTGCTTTTGAATTTGTATTTTTGCAGGCACGTCCGTAAGGCGTTATTTTAGATAATAAATTTATATATGATAGATTTCACCCAATTTCCTTCTCCTTGCTATATTATGGAGGAAGAACTCTTGCGAAAGAACCTGTGTCTGATAAAAAGCGTAGCCGACAGGGCAGGAGTAGAGATTATTCTCGCCTTCAAGTCATTCGCCATGTGGCGTTCATTTCCGATATTCCGCGAATACGTGGAGCATTCCACAGCAAGTTCTGTGTATGAAGCGCGTCTGGCATTGGAAGAATTTGGAAGTAAAGCCCATACTTATTCTCCTGCGTATACGGAACAGGATTTTCCGGAAATCATGCGTTGCAGCAGCCACATCACTTTTAATTCAATGGCACAGTTCCGTCGTTTCTATCCGATGACAGTGGCCGAAGGAAGCGGAATCTCCTGCGGTATCCGTGTGAATCCCGAATATTCGGAAGTAGAAACAGAACTTTATAATCCGTGCGCACCCGGTACCCGTTTCGGAATGACCGCCGACTTATTACCGGATACCTTGCCCAAAGGAATCGAAGGTTTCCATTGTCATTGTCACTGCGAATCTTCTTCTTTCGAGCTGGAACGTACTTTGCAGCATCTGGAAGAGAAATTCTCCCGCTGGTTCCCGCAAATTAAATGGCTGAATCTGGGAGGCGGGCATCTGATGACCCGAAAAGATTATGATACAGAACATCTGATTAAATTATTGCAAGACCTGAAAGCACGATATCCTCATTTGCAGATCATCCTTGAACCCGGTTCTGCTTTTACATGGCAGACAGGAGTCCTGACTTCGGAAGTGGTAGATATCGTTGAGAGTCGCGGTATCAAGACGGCTATTCTGAATGTGAGTTTCACCTGCCACATGCCCGATTGTCTGGAAATGCCTTATCAGCCTGCCGTTCGTGGTGCGGAGACGGGGAATGAAGGAGAATTTATTTATCGTTTGGGAGGTAATTCTTGTTTGAGTGGTGATTATATGGGATTATGGAGTTTCGATCATGAGTTGCAGATCGGAGAACGGATTGTGTTCGAAGATATGATTCACTATACTATGGTCAAGACAAATATGTTTAACGGAATCCATCATCCCGCCATCGCTTTGTGGACAAAAGAAGGGAAAGCGGAAATATACAAGCAATTTTCTTATGAAGACTATCGGGACCGAATGAGTTGATAATCAAAACAATTGTTTGTTTGCGGAAACAAAGTGTGCAGATTCTTGTGAAAAAAAGATGCAGAATGTTTGCAGAATTACGGAAAATCCCTACCTTTGCAACCGCAAACGAAAAAATGCGGAAATAGCTCAGTTGGTAGAGCATAACCTTGCCAAGGTTAGGGTCGCGAGTTCGAGTCTCGTTTTCCGCTCATGTTTCTTTGAAATGTTGGAAATATAATCTTTGCCCAGGTGGCGGAATTGGTAGACGCGCACGTTTCAGGTGCGTGTGTCGAGAGGCATGCAGGTTCGAGTCCTGTTCTGGGCACAAAGATTTTAACTTTAAAATTCTGGAGAGGTGGCGGAATTGGTAGACGCGCTACTTTGAGGGGGTAGTGACAGTTATGTCGTGGGAGTTCGAGTCTCCTTCTCTTCACAGTCATTAAAGTTATTTGCGGAAATAGCTCAGTTGGTAGAGCATAACCTTGCCAAGGTTAGGGTCGCGAGTTCGAGTCTCGTTTTCCGCTCATGTTTCTTTGAAATGTTGGAAATATAATCTTTGCCCAGGTGGCGGAATTGGTAGACGCGCACGTTTCAGGTGCGTGTGTCGAGAGGCATGCAGGTTCGAGTCCTGTTCTGGGCACAAGAAATTCAGATTTCTGAATGGAGAAAATTTAGTTTGCGGAAATAGCTCAGTTGGTAGAGCATAACCTTGCCAAGGTTAGGGTCGCGAGTTCGAGTCTCGTTTTCCGCTCAAAGTAGTGAGGTTGTCAGTCGATAAGATTGGCGACCTCTTTTTGTAATTACGAAAGTCGATGTACTTCCCCCAAAAAGAGTGTCATCGACTCACACAGACCTATAATTAATTTAAGAACTTGTGATATGTTAACACAAATCATTAATGCGCGCATCCTCACCCCTCAGGGCTGGTTGAAGGATGGGTCCGTACTTATTCGTGATCATAAAATTCTGGAAGTGACTAACTGCGACCTGGCGGTTATCGGAGCAAAACTGATTGATGCCAAGGGCATGTATATCGTTCCGGGAGGAGTAGAAATTCATGTTCATGGCGGTGGTGGAAGAGACTTTATGGAGGGGACGGAAGACGCCTTCCGGACAGCGATTAAAGCTCACATGCAACACGGAACTACCAGTATTTTCCCCACACTTTCTTCTTCTACTATTCCTATGATCCGTGCAGCCGCAGAAACAACTGAAAAGATGATGGCAGAGCCGGACAGTCCCGTACTCGGCCTGCATCTGGAAGGACATTACTTCAATATGGAGATGGCAGGCGGACAGATTCCGGAGAATATCAAAAATCCTGATCCGGAAGAGTATATCCCTTTGCTGGAAGAAACCCATTGCATCAAACGTTGGGATGCGGCACCGGAACTTCCGGGGGCTATGCAGTTTGGAAAGTATATCACCGCAAAAGGCGTATTGGCATCTGTAGGACATACACAGGCTGAATTTGAAGATATCCAGACTGCGTATGAGGCAGGATATACGCATGCTACCCATTTCTACAATGCTATGCCCGGATTTCACAAACGGAAGGAATATAAGTATGAAGGTACGGTAGAAAGTATTTATTTGATTGATGATATGACAGTGGAAGTCGTGGCCGATGGCATTCATGTGCCTCCTACCATTCTTCGTCTGGTCTATAAGATAAAAGGAGTGGAGCGTACGTGCCTGATCACTGATGCGCTGGCTTGTGCGGCAAGTGACAGTAAGACTGCTTTTGATCCGCGTGTCATTATCGAAGACGGTGTGTGCAAACTGGCAGACCGCTCTGCATTGGCAGGAAGTGTGGCGACGATGGACCGTTTGATCCGTACGATGGTGCAGAATGCTGAAATTCCTTTGGCGGATGCTGTGAGGATGGCTTCCGAGACTCCGGCTCGTATCATGGGAGTGCTCGACCGCAAAGGTACGTTGGAACGTGGCAAGGACGCGGATATTATTGCTTTGGATAGAGATCTGAATGTAAGAGCGGTCTGGGCGATGGGACAATTGGTAGAAGGTACAAACAAGCTGTTTTAACGACTAAAAAAGAAAACGATGTTAACTCAAATAATCAACGGTAGAATACTTACTCCGCAAGGCTGGCTGAAAGACGGCTCTGTATTGATTTGTGATGGAAAAATATTAGAGGTAACCAACAGTGATCTGGCAGTTATCGGTGCAACAGTGATTGATGCCAGAGGAATGACGATCGTACCGGGATTTGTCAGCATGCATGCGCATGGTGGCGGCGGCCATGATTTTACCGAAGCAACGGAGGAGGCTTTCCGTATCGCAGCAACTGCTCATTTGAAGCATGGAGCTACCGGCATATTTCCTACTTTGTCATCTACTTCGTTTGAGAGGATATATCAGGCGGTCGATGTTTGCGAGAAGCTGATGAAGGAACCGGAGTCTCCGATTCTCGGTCTGCATATCGAAGGACCTTATCTGAATCCGAAGATGGCAGGAAGCCAGTATGACGGTTTTCTGAAAACTCCCGATGAAAATGAATATGTGCCGCTGTTGGAACATACTTCCTGTATCAAGCGCTGGGATATCAGTCCCGAATTGCATGGGGCACATGATTTTGCAAAATACACTCGTTCCAAGGGAATTATGACAGCCGTTACTCATACGGAGGCTGAATATGATGAGATTAAGGCAGCGTATGCGGTAGGATTCTCGCATGCTGCTCATTTCTATAATGCGATGCCCGGTTTTCATAAACGTCGCGAATATAAATATGAAGGTACGGTAGAGAGTGTATATCTGACAGATGGAATGACGGTAGAAGTTATTGCAGACGGTATTCACTTGCCTGCTACTATTCTGAAACTGGTTTATAAACTGAAAGGGGTAGAGAATACTTGTCTGGTGACTGATGCGTTGGCTTATGCTGCCAATGAAGGGAACGAGCCGATTGATCCGCGTTATATTATTGAGGACGGAGTATGTAAGATGGCGGATCATTCTGCATTAGCCGGTAGTTTGGCGACTATGGATGTGTTGGTCCGTACGATGGTGAAGAAAGCAAGTATTCCTTTGGAAGATGCCGTGCGTATGGCTTCCGAAACTCCTGCCCGTCTGATTGGTGTGAGCGATCGGAAAGGGGCATTGTCTAAAGGTAAAGATGCTGATATTGTGATACTTGATAAGGAATTGAATGTACGGTGTGTCTGGTCGATGGGAAAAGTTGTTCCGGGGACAGATAGGTTGCTGCATAAATGATAAGCGCTATCTGTTTAATGATATTTTAATTATAGGACATCGCATGGAATTGAAATATCATACCTTCTAGCTGTTCCATGGCTTTATTTTGTATTAATTGTACCTGATGTCCTATTTTAAAATAGAAAGTCCGAACCTTTAAATTGCAAAAAAGCAATTAGGATTCGGACTTTTTCAGTAAGAAAAGTAGTTATGTGAGTGCTCTATATTCTATTTTATCATGAAAATAGAGTCGTTTCTATAAGTTCTTTCAATTGAACCTTATTCATTGTACCGAGTTTCATTATCGGTTTGCCATTCACTGGGCAAAGCAAAAGGTTGGGAATTGTCCGAATCTTGAATGCACTTTCCAGTTCCTCTTCCTGATCGACGTCTACTTTATAAATGTCCAGTCTCCCTTTATATTCTTCTGCTAATTGGTCCAATATGGGTGATAATGCCTTGCAATAACCACACCATGGAGCATGAAAATCGACTAAACAAGGTTTATCCCCTTTATATTCCCAATTATCCGGATAAGACTGATAATCAGCAATTTTCTCAACAAAACTTTCTTTGGTTAAATCTATAATTTTCATATTTCCTGTTTTTAATGATTCATTATTTATTTCTACTTTGCAAAGATAGGGGTATGGTAGAGAAAGAGGGATAGCCATTCTTCCTGTTGTGTTTACAATTTTTCCTTTCCCTAGATATTTTCTAATCAAATTCTAATCTGAAATGAGAGCCTTATAATCGCTTTTATCCAGCCTCTACCGTTGCAGAGTTGTACTTTTGTCGGAAAACAAATTAAGGTAACAAAAAGATTGCGATGAACAGAGCATTTTTATTTTTACTATTTCTTCTATTGGCAGGAAAGATGTGTGCGCAACAGGTTGCAGGCACATTGACACTGAAAGAAGCAGAGCAGCGTTTTTTAGAGCGCAATTTATCGTTGATAGCCGAGCGGTACAATATCGACATGGCACAGGCGCAGGTATTACAAGCCAAATTGTTTGAAAATCCGGTCATTTCGCTGGAACAGAATGTCTACAACCGATTGAACGGGAAGTATTTTGATTTTGGAAAAGAAGGGGAAGCTGTTGTTGAAATAGAACAGGTGATCCATCTTGCCGGTCAGCGGAATAAGCAAGTCCGGCTGGAAAAAATCAATAAGGAAATAGCTGAATACCAGTTTGAGGAAGTAATGCGGACGCTCCGTCAGGAATTGAATGAAAAGTTTGTAGAAGTCTACTTTCTTTCTAAATCCATTGCCATCTATGAAAAGGAAGTAAATTCCCTGCAAGTACTTTTGGGCGGAATGAAAGTTCAGCAGGAAAAGGGAAACATCTCTTTAATGGAAATTTCCCGTCTGGAATCGATGCTCTTCTCCTTGAAGAAAGAGAAGAACGAACGGGAGAGTGATTTACTGACTACCAGGGGAGAACTGAATTTATTACTGAACCTTCCGGAAGATACACAAGTTCAACTCTCATTAGACGAAGAAGTACTGCAACAACTGGACCTGTCGCAATTATCATTTGCAGACCTGAAAGTAATCATCAATGAACGGCCCGACCAAAAGATTGCCCGAAGCACAGTGAATGCCTCCCGTGCAAATCTGAAACTACAGAAGTCAATGGCCTTTCCCGAGTTCTCTGTAAAAGGGAATTATGATCGTGTCGGAAACTTTATCAATGACTATTTCGCGATAGGAGTAAGCCTGTCCGTACCTATCTTCAACCGTAATCAGGGAAATATCAAAGCAGCCCGCTTCAGTATCCAGCAGGCGGGAGTGCAGCAGGAATATGCTGCCAATCGTGCCGATATGGAACTTTTCACCGCTTATACGTCTCTGAAGAAAGCAACTCAACTCTATCAATCCACTAATATGGACCTGGAACGTAACTTCGAGAAATTGATCACAGGAGTCAATGAGAATTTCACCAGAAAGAATATCAGCCTGCTGGAATTTATCGACTATTATGACAGCTATAAAGAAACCTGTATCCAACTATACGAGATAAAGAAAAACGTATTTCTCGCTATGGAAAACCTGAATACAGTTGTCGGACAAAATGTATTGAACTACTAATAAACCGACCAATATGAAACGATTAAAGATCACAATCCATAAATTATCAAAGACTATGAACTGGAATAAATTTCTTCCTTGTATATTGTTTGGCAGCCTTTTGGGAGCATGCTCCGGAAAAGGAGAACAACCCAAAGTAGAACCGACTACACTATGCCTGACGGACAGCCTGCTGAGAATCGTATCCGTCGATACCGTGCACGTCTGTGAAGTGGTAGATGAACTGACATTGAATGGACGGGTCACTTTCAATCAGGATCAGGTGGCAAATGTGTATCCGATGTTCGGAGGAACCGTGACGGAACTGCGTGCCGAAATAGGAGACTTTGTTCACAAAGGAGAAGTGCTGGCAGTGATCCGTAGCGGGGAAGTGGCAGATTATGAGAAACAATTGAAAGAAGCTGAACAACAACTTTTGCTGGCCCGGCGGAACATGGATGCCACACAGGATATGTACACTTCCGGCATGGCATCGGATAAAGATGTACTTCAGGCCAAGCAGGAACTGGCAAGTGCGGAAGCGGAAGAAAGACGAATCAAAGAAATATTCTCCATTTATCACTTCTCCGGAAATGCTTTTTATCAGCTTAAATCTCCCGTATCAGGCTTTATTGTGGAAAAGCAGATCAGCAGGGATATGCAGCTGCGCCCCGACCAGGGGGATGCGCTGTTTACGATTTCCGGTCTGTCCGATGTATGGGTGATGGCGGATGTGTATGAAAGTGATATTAGTAAGGTTTCCGAGGGAGCTGATGTCCGTATCTCGACTTTGGCATATCCGGAAAGGACATTTACAGGTACGATCGACAAGGTCTATCATCTGCTGGACAGTGAAAGCAAGACAATGAGCGTACGCATCAAACTGAAAAACGAGGATTACCTGCTGAAGCCGGGTATGTTTACAAACGTGAGCGTAAAATGTAAAGCGGAAGATACTTCCATGCCTCGTATCGACTCCCATGCGCTGGTGTTCGAGGGAGGAAAGAATTATGTGGTCACAGTAGAGCCTGACCAGCGTCTGAAGATAAAGGAAGTAGACGTTTACAAACAGTTGAGCAAGGAATGTTATGTCCGTTCCGGTCTTTCCGAAGGAGACAGGGTACTGAATAATAATGTATTGTTAGTGTATAATGCTTTGAATGCGGATTAAAAATCAGAGAATAGTATGCATAAATTCATAGATAATATAGTAGCCTTCTCGCTGAAGAATAAGTTCTTTATATTCTTCTGTACGGTGATTGCCGTTATAGCCGGAGCCGTCTCATTCAAACATACGCCGATAGATGCCTTTCCGGATGTAACGAATACAAAAGTGACGATCATCACGCAATGGGCGGGCCGTAGTGCGGAAGAGGTGGAGAAATTTATCACGATTCCCATTGAGATAGCCATGAATCCCGTACAGAAAAAAACGGATATTCGTTCGACCACTCTTTTCGGACTTTCTGTGATCAATGTAATGTTCGAAGATCGTGTTGATGACTTTACAGCCCGTCAGCAAGTCTACAATTTGCTGAATGATGCCGATCTGCCCGAAGGCGTGACTCCCGAAGTACAACCTTTGTACGGACCTACCGGAGAAATCTATCGCTACACCCTGCGCAGTGACAAACGTAGTGTACGGGATTTGAAAACGATTCAGGACTGGGTGATCGAACGAAATCTCCGTTCGGTATCGGGTGTAGCCGATATTGTCAGTTTTGGTGGCGAGGTGAAGACATTCGAAGTGAGCGTGAATCCTCATCAGCTGATTAATTATGGAATTACCTCTCTCGAACTTTATGACGCGATAGCCAAAAGTAATATCAATGTAGGGGGAGATGTCATCACAAAAAGTTCTCAGGCATACGTAGTCCGGGGAATCGGTTTGATAAACGACCTGGATGAATTGAGAAACATCGTAGTGAAGAACATCAACGGAACGCCGATTTTAGTAAAGAACCTGGCAGATGTTCACGAATCCTGCCTGCCCCGTCTCGGACAAGTGGGACGAATGGATGAGAACGATGTCGTTCAGGGAATTGTGGTGATGCGTAAAGGGGAGAACCCCGGTGAAGTCATTGCAAATCTGAAAGATAAGATAGAAGAATTGAATCAGAATGTACTTCCTGAAGATGTACGGATAATACCGTTCTACGACCGTGAGGACTTGGTGAACCTGGCGGTAAAAACGGTGACCCATAATCTGATTGAAGGAATATTGTTGGTTACGTTTATTGTGTTAATCTTCATGGCAGATTGGCGGACAACCGTGATTGTTGCGGTGATTATTCCATTAGCTTTGTTATTCGCATTTATTTGTTTACGCGTGATGGGGATGTCTGCCAATCTGCTTTCTATGGGGGCCATTGACTTTGGTATTATTATCGATGGGGCAGTGGTGATGGTGGAAGGTGTGTTTGTCGCTTTGGACAAGAAGGCGAAAGAGGTGGGAATGCCCGCATTCAATGTGATGTCCAAGATGGGACTGATCCGTCATACCGCCAAGGATAAGGCAAAAGCGGTATTTTTCTCCAAACTGATCATCATTACTGCCTTAATTCCTATTTTCTCTTTTCAGAAAGTGGAAGGAAAAATGTTCTCACCTTTGGCATATACATTGGGTTTTGCTTTGCTGGGTGCGCTTATTTTCACATTAACGCTGGTTCCCGTCATGTCGTCCATGTTGCTGAAAAAGAATGTACGCGAAAAGAACAATCGCTTTGTCCATTTCATCAATCAAAAGTGTACGGCTCTTTTTGATACTTTCTATGCCCATCGTAAACTGACTATCGGATTGGCAACTGTGGTTGCAGGAGTCGGTTTATGGCTTTTCTCCTTCCTTGGGACGGAGTTTCTTCCTCAACTCAACGAAGGTTCGATCTACATCCGTGCTACGCTGCCGCAAAGTATATCGCTGGATGAATCCGTAACGCTGGCAAATAAGATGAGAAAGAAACTATTGACTTTCCCCGAAGTGAGGCAGGTACTGTCTCAAACCGGACGTCCCAACGACGGAACGGATGCAACCGGATTTTATAATATTGAGTTTCATGTAGATATTTATCCGGAGAAAGACTGGGAAAGCAAGCTGACCAAACTTCAGCTTATCGACAAGATGCAGGAAGATTTATCCGTTTATCCCGGCATTGACTTTAACTTTTCGCAGCCGATTACGGATAATGTGGAAGAAGCGGCCTCCGGTGTAAAAGGCTCTATTGCGGTGAAAGTGTTCGGTAAAGACTTGTACGAATCGGAAAAACTGGCCGTTCAGATTGATAAGATATTAAATACCGTGCAGGGAATTGAAGACTTGGGAGTGATTCGCAATATCGGCCAGCCGGAACTTCGTATCGAACTGAATGAACGTCAGTTGGCACGTTATGGAGTGGCTAAGGAGGATGTTCAGTCTATCATTGAAATGGCTATTGGCGGGAAGTCAGCTTCGCTGTTGTATGAGGACGAACGGAAATTTAATATCATGGTGAGGTATAGTGAAGAGTTCCGTCAGAATGAAGAGGAGATAGGTAAGATACTGGTTCCGGCGATGGACGGAACGATGGTACCTATTAAGGAACTGGCAGATATCACCACAATCACAGGACCATTATTGATCTTCCGTGACAACCATGCCCGTTTCTGTGCTGTCAAGTTCTCGGTGAGAGGACGGGATATGGGTACGGCAGTTGCCGAAGCGCAGAAAAAGGTAAATGCTTCCGTCCATTTACCGGCAGGATATTCTTTGAAATGGACGGGTGATTTTGAGAATCAGCAGCGTGCTTCGAAACGTCTGGCGCAGGTAGTTCCTATCAGCATTGCCATTATTTTCATTATTCTGTTTATTCTCTTCTCCAATGCAAGAGATGCAGGACTGGTATTGCTGAATGTACCGTTTGCTGCCGTGGGAGGTATCGCAGCCCTTCTGATAACGGGCTTCAATTTCTCTATATCGGCGGGTATCGGTTTTATCGCTTTGTTCGGTATCTGCATACAGAATGGCGTTATTATGATTTCCGATATCAAGGCAAATCTAAAACTGGGTTCGCCCTTACAGGAGGCCACTAAAGAAGGAGTCCGTTCACGTATCCGCCCTGTGATAATGACGGCGGCTATGGCAGCTATCGGTCTGTTGCCTGCGGCTATGAGCCACGGTATCGGTTCGGAATCACAGCGTCCACTGGCGATTGTCATTATCGGCGGATTGATAGGAGCGACTTTCTTCGCCCTGTTCATCTTCCCGCTGATTGTGGAAGTAGTGTATGAACGAATGCTATATGATAAAAACGGAAAATTATTGCAAAGACGTATCTAATTCATTTTCTATTCTTTCTATGAAAGAAACGGCATAGATTAAATTTTAATTTCGTTTTCAGTAGGTAGAAGTGAGGAAGGGACAAAAGTCGGTTGAATCAGAAGATCACCCGTACTTTTGTTCCTTTTTCTATTTCCGAAGATATTTCCAGTCTGGCGTTGTAGGCAGATACTATTTTCAGCGTCAGGCTGAGGCCGATGCCCTGACCTGCATAGTCATGTGTGTTGCTGCCTCGATAGAAAGACTGGAATATATGTTCTATTTCTTCCGGAGGAATGCCGATGCCCTGATCTTTTATTTCAAGAACGAGGTATTGATCTTTTTGGCTGAGCGTAATGTCTACTTCCTTTTCAGAATATTTGCAGGCATTATCGATGATATTCTTTAAAGCTATTTTGAGCAGATAAGGATTGGCCTTTACAGTGGAAGCCTTACCTGTTTCTTGATGATGGAAACGGATTCGTTCGTTCATTTTTATTAAGTCATTCAGCATATCCGGCAGAGACATTGCCTCCATATTGCTTTTTATGAGCTCTTCATCCTGACGTGAAAGGAAAAGAAGATGGCGGATCAGATTGGAGATTCGCTTGCTTTCGGATGAGATTCGTTGCAGGGCTTCGATATATTCTCCGGTACTTCTTTCTTTCAGCAGACTGATTTCACATTCTCCCTGTATGGCGGTTATGGGGTTGTTCAGTTCATGCGAAGCATGGCTGACAAAGGACTTTTCAGCTTTAAAAGCACTGTCCAGACGGTCGAGCATGCTATTCAGTGTTTTGATCATGTCTTCCAGTTCATCGTTGTTTCCGGTCGTCTTTAACCGGCGGTTCAGGCTGTTGGCTCGTATCCTCTTCAGTTCTTTCAGTATATGCTGCAGGGGGATAAGAATACGGCCGGAATAGATTTTCCCGACTAAATAAATCAGGATGGAACTGAATAAAACCAGAAAGATGGAGAGAAGCAAGAGGTGTTCTTTGATTTCTGCACCGTACACATTCCGGGACATGACTAGGACGATGAAATTCCCTTCATTATCGGGATAATAAAGGGCGGCTCCCAACTGGTCTTTGTATTTAAAAGAAAAAGGAATGCTGTCTTCACCGGCTATCAGGAGTGCCTGCTGATGCTGGGTCAGATATTTGTTCAGTGTGTCACGGACTTCGGAGAGACTGTCCATATTTAAAAGAATCTCATGAGCTTCGGGCAGGAGTTCGTCATATTTGCGCTGGATAATCTGGTAACTCTGTTCGTCTATTTCGTCTTTCTCCCAGTGCTTTTGTGCGGTCAGATATGCTTTTTCACGAAGGTAGGAGGCATAGAGTTTATTGATAAACTGTGTGCTGAAAAGATAGAATACGGCAATAATGATGATAGTTGTCAGTACACTGAGCAACGTATAGAAGAGAGCTATTTTAGAACCTATTTTCATACACGGATTTATTTGATGGATGTTCAGGCATTCATGATATATCCTAATCCTACTACCGTATGAATCAGTTTCTTGTCGAAGTCACGGTCTATCTTTACCCGTAGATAATTGACGTATACGTCTACGATGTTGGTATTTGTATCAAAGTTCTTGTCCCATACGTCTTTGAGCAGCGTAATGCGTGACAAGGCTACCCCCTGGTGAGTCATGAAATATTCGAGCAGGCGGTATTCTTTTACGGTGAGATCGATATCCGCATCACCTCTTTTTGCCCGTCTGGTGTTACAGTCCAATACCAGATTGTCGCAAGTCAGTTGATTGGTTACAGCCTCCTTGTTTCGTCGCAGCAGCGCCTTGATACGTGCTTCCAGTTCCTGAAAACTGAAAGGCTTGACGAGATAATCGTCTGCTCCTGCATCCAGTCCTTTTACAATGTCTTCCGTAGTGCCTAAAGCCGTCAGCATAATGACCGGTGTCTGGTAACCGAACATCTGCCGATAGAGATGGCAAAGTTCGAGCCCGTTTATTTTCGGCATGATAATATCCAGGATTAAAAGATCGAAAGGTTCTTCCTGAAGGATTTTCCAACCCGTATTTCCGTCATGACAGACTGTTACCGAATGTCCGAACTCTTTCAGTCCCCGTTCGATAAAGGAGGCGATATTGACTTCATCTTCTGCTAATAGTATTTTTGCCATAAATCTACATTGTTTAGATGCAAAGATACTTTTTCTTTGCATCTGAAGAAAGAAAAACGGCATACATTTAAGTGTTTCTCCTTTCTGAACTGTATTATATATAAACAGACGATTATACTATGAAAGTAAAACATTTAGTTGGAGCTTTTCTGTGTGTGCTGGGATGCTATGCTTGTAGTAGCCCGAAAACAGAGGTCCAGTCACCGGACGGACATATCAAGATGACATTGACGGTAGACGAAAACGGCAAACCGTTTTATAATGTGTCGGTGGATGACTCCCTCTTGATAGAAAATTCAGCCATGGGCTTTACGGCGGCTAACGGCATCATTCTGGCAGAAGGTTTTCAGGTGAAGAACACGACTTTCAGCAGTGAAGACGAAACTTGGACACAGCCGTGGGGAGAAAACAAAAAGAACCGGAATCATTATAACGAAATGGCAGTCAGCCTGACAAATGAAGATCAGGTACAACTGACACTCCGTTTCCGTGTATTTGATGATGGAATCGGTTTCCGCTATGAATACACGGTGCCGACTGTAGATTCTTTATTGATTACCGACGAACTGACTACTTTCCGTTTCCATCGTGACGGAACTTCGTGGTCGATTCCCGCCAGTGCCGAAACATATGAACTACTCTATCAACAACAACCGATTTCCGAAGTGGAAACGGCTAATACACCTTTCACATTCAAGACTGCGGATGGAGTTTACGGAAGTATACACGAAGCCGCTTTGTATGATTTTCCGGAAATGACTCTGAAGCAAATCGGCCATTATACATTGAAAGCGGAACTTGCCCCGTGGCCTGACGGCATTAAGGCGCGTAAGGGAAATCACTTCACGACCTCATGGCGCACCATACAGATCGCACCGGAAGCTGTCGGTTTGATCAACTCTTCACTCATTCTGAATCTGAATGATCCTTGCGTACTGGAAACTACGGACTGGATTCGTCCGCTGAAATATGTAGGAGTGTGGTGGGGGATGCACCTCGGCGTAGAGACCTGGAAGATGGACGAACGTCACGGAGCTACTACTGCCAATGCAAAGAAATACATAGATTTTGCCGCGGCCAATCATATCGAAGCTGTCCTGTTCGAAGGTTGGAACGAAGGTTGGGAGAGTTGGGGCGGTATGCAGAGCTTTGATTTCACCAAGCCATACGCGGATTTCGATATTGATGAAATCGTACGTTATGCCAAAGAGAAAGGCGTTGAAATCATGGGACATCATGAGACCGGAGGGAATATTCCTAACTATGAACGTCAGATGGATCATGCCATGCAATGGTATACCGATCATGGTATCCACCTCCTGAAGACGGGATATGCAGGCGCATTTCCGGATGGATATCTGCATCATAGCCAATACGGTGTCAATCACTATCAACGGGTAGTGGAAACTGCCGCCCGTCATCAAATGACTCTGGATGCACACGAACCGATCAAAGATACCGGTATCCGTCGTACATGGCCGAATATGATGACACGCGAGGGGGCAAGAGGCATGGAATGGAATGCGTGGAGTGAAGGCAATCCTCCTTCTCATCACGTGATGTTACCGTTCACCCGCCTGCTGTCCGGTCCGATGGATTATACGCCGGGAACTTTTGATATTCTGTTCTTGAAAACGAAGGATTCTCCGCGCCGACAGAAGTGGAACGATCAGGATAAAGGCAATAGCCGTGTGAATACGACGCTGGCTAAACAACTGGCTAATTGGGTAATCCTGTATTCTCCTTTGCAGATGGCTTCGGATATGATCGAGCATTATGAAGGACATCCGGCATTCCAGTTCTTCCGTGATTTTGATCCGGATTGTGATGAATCGAAAGCACTGGCAGGTGAACCGGGAGAGTTCATTGCAGTGGTACGTAAAGCAAAAGGCAATTATTTCCTGGGAGCAGCTACCAATGAAAGCCCCCGTACTTTAGAAGTAAAACTGGACTTCCTGGAACCGAGCAAGCAGTATAAGGCCGTCATCTATGCGGATGGCGAAAAGGCTGACTGGAAAACGAATCCTACCGATTATAAGATTACGGAACAGATTGTAACATCTGAAAATACGTTGAGTATACGGATGGCTCCCGGAGGCGGGCAGGCTGTTTCGTTTATAAAAAGTAATAGGTAGTAAGTAATAGGTAATAAGTAATAGGTGAGGGTAATAAGTGAGGTTGTTAAAGTAGAGAGATTGTCGGAGGATAACAAGATAAAATTAAGTTGGTTAGGTTAGACTGAAAAAACGGTGGACAGAGTTTTGATACCTGTTCACCGTTTTTGTTTTTATTGAGTATGGTTTTGAAAGGATGTGTTATCCTTTTGCTTCCTGATACATAAAGCGTTTGATTGATTTCTTCGCAGTCTTTTCAAATTCCTCGAAATGGATTTTGACTTTGCTTATCTGAGAATAATTGGGAAGCTGCTGATTCAGTTCAACACGATTGGCTTCCATAACTTTTATGATATCGGCCTGTTGCAAGCCATGGGCAAAAGCATCGTCAAAGTCCGGATAAATCAGTGCGACCAACTTGTCGTGCTGCAAAACGATCAGTGACTCGGCAACATAAGGCATATTATTCAGTTTGCTTTCTATCTCTTCCGGATAGATATTCTGTCCGCTGGAAGTCAGAAGCAGATTCTTGCTACGACCGCGAACTGTCACATATCCTTCGTCGTCGATTGTTCCTAAATCACCCGTGTGAAGCCATCCGTTGGCATCAATAATTTGTGCCGTCGCTTCCGGATTTTTATAATATCCCAGCATCATATTCATTCCCCTGCATACGATTTCTCCGGCATGTGTTTTAGGGTCGGGCGAGTCGATGCGGACTTCCATTCGGGTGGTTGCCTTGCCGCAGGAAGCCAGTTTCAGTGTTTCCCAACGGCTGGAGCAAATAATCGGGCCACATTCGGTCATACCGTAAGCGATGGTGTAGGGAAAGCCTATCTTTTTGAGGAACGCTTCTACTTCGGCATTGAAAGGAGCACCGCCGATAATGATTTCATCGAAGTTCCCACCGAAGATTTCCATAGCAGCCTGCCGCGCCAACGATTTGATTTTATCGTTTACAATGGGCACTTTAAGCAATAGTTTACCGATTTTGCTGTCCACTCTCGGAAGAATATCTTTTTTGATAATTTTCTCTACGATCAAAGGTACACAGGAGATCACTCTTGGCTTTATTTCTGCAAAAGACTGCGCAATAATCTTCGGAGACGGCATACGTGTCAGGAAGTAAATGTGCGCTCCGGCAGAGAAACCATATAAGAAATCGTATACCATGCCGAATACATGACCCATCGGAAGCATGGAAACGATGTGATCGCCCGCTTTCACAGGAAGCATCTCGAAACAGTATGCCACGTTCGACCAAATACTGCGGTAGGGGAGCATGACTCCTTTGGAATATCCGGTAGTGCCGGAGGTATAATTGATGATAGCCAGTTCTTCCGGACGGTCCTTCCGGTAACAGATATGTTCGGGGCGGAAATTCTTCGGATAACGCTGACCGTAAATAGCGTTCCGGTGTTCGAAGGCGTAAGTCAGTTTCTCGTTGCGCGATACCAATGCAGTGAAATCGGTGAGTGAAGCGATACCTTCCAGTAGCGGCATTGCGTCTTCATTCAGATTTTCCCATGCCTGATCGCTGACAAAAAGTAATTTGGCTTCGGAGTGATTGACGATATTATGAATATTATCCGCTTTGAACTCATGCAGAATAGGAACGATGACGGCTCCGTAAGTGATAGTGGCTAAGAAGGTGACTCCCCAATGGGCACTGTTCCGGCCGCAGACTGCTATTTTATCTCCTGGCTGGATACCGGCACTTTCCAATACAATGTGAAACTTGGCTATCTTGCGCGCTACATCCTTATATTGAAGCGTGATTCCTTTGTAGTCTGTCAATGCATCTTTATCCCAGTTTTTAATGATGCTCTGTTCAATATAATCAATGAACTGATGTTCTTGTTCCATTCGATTTTTGCACATTTGATTTAAAATTGCGCAAAAATAACATTTCATTAACGGAAACCGAAGTTTACAATTAAGTTTTACGGTTAATTAACGGGGGAGGAAAAGCTGACTAAAAAGTCGGTAGTACCTTAAATGGGGCTGACTAAAAAGTCGGTAGTATCTTAACTCTCCTCCTTCGGGAAGGAGGAGTCCCCGTAGGGGGAGGTGGTAGGTGAACACATAACTCTGTTGTTTACAATAGAATAGGAATAAACCTTATTTTACCTACCACCCCGGCTTTTAGCCACCTCTCCTTTCCGAAAGGAGGGGAATTGGAGATACTATTGACTTTTTAGTCAGTCCCTATAAACATCAGGATTCGCTGTTGGCTTCCTCGTCCTCTTTGGGCTTTTCGGAGATGAGCAGCAATTTATCGTTCACATGCAGTTTCAGCGTTCCGTTCGGTATAAGGAACTCATCCCCACGTTTCACAATCATTACCAGCGTGCCTTTGGGGAGATTCATATCTTTCAGCGTATCTGCCTCTTCCAGCATTTCCTGTGTGATAGTCATATCTTTGAGGTCTGTATCAATCTCTTCCGGAAGTTCCACTCCGAAATCATTCCCCGTCTTTTCCAGCGGTTTGGACAGATGTAACAGGCGGGCAACGAAAGAAACCGTTGTTCCCTGCACTACCAGTGAAACGATTGTGATGAAGAATACGACATTAAAGATAATATTCGATCCTTCGACTCCTGCAACTACCGGATAAGTGGCGAAGATAATGGGAACTGCTCCACGCAATCCTACCCAGGAGACGAACAGTCGCGATTTCATTGTAATCTTCCGGAACGGAAGCAAACAGAGGAATACACTCAACGGGCGACCGATCACAATCATGAAGACACCGATCAATAGTGCTACTGCTGCAACTTCCAGCATTTCATGAGGATTAACGAGAAGTCCGAGGCAGAGGAACATGATGATCTGGAACAACCAGGTAAGTCCGTCCATGAACGTATAAATGTCTTTGCGGTGCATGATCTTGTTGTTTCCTACCATAATACCTGCGATATATACGGCAAGGTAACCATTTCCTTTCAGTAAATCAGTGATAGAGAAGGTGAAGAAAACAAACGCCAGCAACAAGATAGGATACAACGCCTGATTGTCGATGTTGAGCTTGTTCAGCATACGGATAGCCAGTTTTCCGAGCACGTATCCGGCAGCCGCGCCGACTATAAACTGAATGATGAAAGAAGCGGCGATAGCCCCGACTCCCATACCTGCCGATTGGATAAACTGTATCAGGACAATGGTGAGCATGTATGCCATCGGGTCGTTACTTCCACTTTCCAGCTCCAGCATGGGGCGGAGGTTGTGTTTCAGATTCATCTTCTGCGAACGCAGGATGGCGAACACCGAAGCCGAGTCCGTAGAGGACATGGTAGATGCCAGTAGCAATGACGTGGTGATAGGCAGATAGATATTCGTCCAGCTCATTCCGGACAGCCACCAGATAAATAATCCGGTGAAAAGAGCGGTTAGTAGAACTCCGACGGTAGAAAGCACGATACCTGGACCTAAAATGGGTTTGATTTCTCTGAATTTCGTATCCATACCTCCCGAAAACAGGATGATGCTTAAAGCAACCATACCGATGAATTGCGCATCTTTTGCGTCATGAAACTGGAGTCCGAGTCCGTCACTTCCGAACAACATTCCTACTACGAGGAACAGTAATAAGGTGGGCACTCCGAAGCGATATCCTGTTTTTCCGACAACGATGCTTACGAAAAGTAAGATAGAACCAATTAGTAGGGTGTTTTCTGCTGTAAATATCATAGGCAATATATTATTAAGTTATTAAATGTGTCGTAATAGGTCTCACCGTGCGAAGTTACACATTATTTAAAACAAATAAAGAGTCTTTTTGGATGTATTTTTGTGAAAAAAGGTAGTTAAATTGTCTAAAAAGATTAATTTTGCACTCAATTAATCTACATCATACTTATGGATTCAAACAATCTTACTCCTTTACGGAAAGGAGTGGTAGGAGTACAATTCTTGTTTGTAGCTTTCGGAGCTACGGTACTCGTGCCGCTTTTAGTGGGGCTTGACCCTTCCACCGCCTTGTTCACAGCCGGCATTGGTACACTCATTTTTCATGCGGTTACCCGGGGGAAAGTGCCTATCTTTTTAGGAAGTAGTTTTGCATTTATTGCCCCGATAATAAAAGCGACAGAACTTTACGGATTGCCGGGTACTTTGTCCGGAATGGTGGGTGTCGCATTGGTTTATTTTGTAATGAGCGCGCTGGTCAAATGGCAAGGGGTGAAGGTGATTGAACGTCTGTTTCCTCCGGTGGTCATTGGGCCGGTTATTATTCTGATCGGTTTGTCACTCGCGGGGACAGGAGTAAATATGGCGAAGGAGAACTGGGTGCTGGCCTTGTTGTCGCTGATTACGGCAGTCGTTGTTTCGATGAAAGCGAAAGGACTTTTGAAGTTGATTCCCATCTTTTGCGGTATCATTGTCGGTTATCTGGCGGCATGGCTTTTCTATGATCTGGATTTGTCCGGTGTCAGGGATGCGGCATGGATCGGGCTGCCGCAGTTCGTGTTTCCCAAGTTCTCATGGGAGCCGATACTGTTTATGATTCCGGTAGCTATTGCTCCGGTGATAGAGCATATCGGAGATGTATACGTAGTCAATACAGTTACAGGAAAAGACTTCGTGAAAGATCCCGGTCTGCATCGTACGTTGTTGGGCGATGGGCTGGCTTGCTGCTTTGCCGGATTGGTCGGCGGTCCTCCGGTGACGACTTATTCGGAGGTGACGGGTGCGATGTCATTAACGAAAATCACCAATCCGCAAGTCATCCGGATTGCTGCCATATCCGCTATCTTATTCTCCGTTGTCGGTAAAATCAGTGCGTTGCTGAAATCCATTCCGAGTGCGGTATTGGGGGGAATTATGCTTTTGCTGTTCGGAACCATCGCTTGTGCCGGAATAGGTAATCTGGTAAATAACTGTATTGATCTGAGCCGTACAAGAAACATCATCATTGTCTCTCTGACATTGACTGTCGGCATTGGCGGAGCTGTTCTCACGTGGGGAGACTTTTCATTATCCGGCATCGGACTGGCCGCTTTGGTCGGAGTACTTCTTAATTTGATATTACCGAAGGACGATTGACTCTGTTCTTGAAATGGTCAGGACTGTGTCAAGGTTAATAGTAACTAAACTAGGACCGACTTTTAATCAGCCCCAGTTTAGTTACTATTGACACCCCTCCTTTTTATATTTAATAGTTAAGGCTTAGCATGTATATACGTCTTGTGTTTATGACAAGAACTTCATAATATCTTCGTCTGCGGTACTGATGCCACCGATTCCGAATTGTTCGATCAATACGTTTTTTACGTTTGGTGAAAGGAAGGCCGGAAGAGTAGGTCCCAGATGAATATTCTTCACTCCCAGTGCCAGCAATGCCAGCAATACGATCACCGCTTTCTGTTCGTACCATGCGATGTTATATACGATAGGAAGTTTGTTGACGTCGTCCAATCCGAATACTTCTTTCAGTTTCAGTGCGATGACAGCCAGTGAGTAACTGTCGTTACATTGCCCTGCATCCAATACGCGGGGAATGCCGTTAATGTCCCCTAAAGCCAGTTTGTTGTATCTGTATTTAGCGCAACCGGCAGTCAGTATGACTGTATCTTTCGGAAGTTTCTCGGCAAATTCGGTATAATATTCACGACTTTTCATACGTCCGTCACATCCTGCCATAACGAAGAACTTGCGGATCGCTCCGCTTTTCACGGCTTCTACTACCTTATCCGCCAAAGCCACTACCTGTGCATGGGCAAAACCTCCGATCAACGTTCCGCTTTCGATGGCCGTCGGCGGTTGACATTGCTTGGCATGTGCAATCAGTGCGGAGAAATCTTTCGGTTTTCCGTCTTTGCGTTCGGGGATGTAGTGTGCTCCCTCCAGTCCGCAGGCTCCGGTGATGTAGATACGGTCTTTGTAAGAAGCGTTGGCACGCGGAGGAACGATGCAGTTACTGGTAAACAGGATCGGTCCGTTGAAACTTTCAAACTCTTCTTTCTGTTTCCACCAGGCATTTCCGTAGTTTCCTGCCAGATGCTTGTATTTTTTCAGTTGGGGGTAATAATGTGCGGGGAGCATTTCACTGTGAGTGTAAATGTCTATACCTGTTCCTTCGGTCTGTTCCAGCAATTCTTCGAGGTCTTTCAGATCATGGCCGCTGATAAGGATACCGGGATTATTGCGGACACCTAGATTCACTTCCGATATTTCCGGATTTCCGTAGCTGTTTGTATTGGCGGCATCCAGTTGTGCCATGGCGGAAACTCCGTGCTTGCCTGTTGCCAAAGTAAGCTGAACCAATTCTTCCATCGTAATATCATTGCGGGTGAGCTCGGCCAGTGCACTTTGCATAAAGGCGAAGATTTCCGGCGACTGGTATCCAAGGTTATGCGCATGCTCAACGTAAGCCGCCATACCTTTCAGTCCGTAGTGTACCAGTTCTTTCAGCGAACGGATATCTTCGTCGGGTGTGCGAAGTACTCCTACTGTCCTGGCTTTCTCTTCAAACTCATCTTCATTCCCATCCCAAAGACATTCGTCGGGAGCATTTGCAATGGTTACTTTGCTGGCGAGTTCGTTTTTCAGTTGTAGTCCTTCTTTTATTTTTCTGATGATGGCCGCTTTGTCAAAATTGGCGTTAGTGATGGTGACGAACAGGGCATCGTAGATAAATTTGTCTGCTTCTTCGGAAGGATGTCCTTCCCGGCGCAGATGTTCGTTGTACACGGCGATTCCTCGTACTACAAAGAGCAGCAGGTCTTGCAGGTTAGCCACTTCGGATGTTTTTCCGCATACTCCTTTTAAGGTACAGCCTGTACCCATTGCGGTCTCTTGACATTGATAACAGAACATACTCATAACTTTTACGTTTTAATTAGTCTTATTTGATTATGAACGCAAAAGTAGGGGGAAAGTTTGAGGTAAGTTTGTAACCAATGTTACATTGGGCGAAAAAAATCGGATGCTATGAGCTAAATTAAATTAGCTATAATCATATTCCGATTAGCTATAATGAAAAAAAGATTAGCTATAATGAAACCGGAGTGAACTCTTGGTCATTGAATCAGCCGGATCAGCCATTCTTTCTGTAAGATAGTAATCTGTTTCCGGTCGGCTATGATCATACCGTCTTCCTGCATGTGCGACAGTTCACGTGCCAGAGAAGGACGGGAGACACCGAAGTAATCGCTCAGTTCCTGTTGCGAGCGGTCGAGGGTGATCTGTAGCTGTTGCTGCTGTTTGTATAACCGTAGCAGATAAGATGCTATCTTTTGCCGGATAGTCTTGAAGGACATAAAGAAAAGCTTATCCGATAGGGTACGGGCATAATTGGCGGATAGATTCATATAATTCTCCAGAAACTGCTCGTTCCTACGAAAAAGTTCCAGTACGCTGGCTTTGGGGATTTCGATTACTTCCGTCGGTTCGTTGGCGGTCACTTCTACCGGAAAGCGATTCTCTTCTCCGAAAAGGAAAAGAGGGGCAAGGGCCCTTGGTGCGGCAATGTCTTCTACTTTGATGAGTCTTCCGGAATAGTCAATCATTTCACCACGGACACTTCCTTTGGTCAGTATCACGAGACGGTTGCACACATCTCCCTGTCGTGCCAGTATTTCTCCTTTTCTATAAGAACGGGTGTGGAAACTGATCTCTTCCAGATTGGCGGATAACTTCTCCGGAGTAATCCCCCGGAATAATGGGTTATTGGTGAGTGCAGGTGTCATAGGCTGGTCTGTTATTTGAATTTTAATATGAATTTCGTTTCCTTGTTGTCCGGTAACAGCGTGAGGCTTCCACCCGAAAGCCGCATGATCTGACGCGAAATACTTAGTCCGATTCCGCTGCCTCCTTCTTTGGTAGTGAAGAAAGGGATAAAAATGTGCTCCACTATTTCCGGTGGAATGACGGGACCGTTATTCTTAATCTCAATCAGCACTTCTTCCGTTTCGTTGCAATAAACCTGAATGTCGATTTGTCCGTCCGGCTGATCACCGATTGCCTGAATCGCATTTTTCAGAAGATTAATGACTACTTGCGAAATCAGATTTTCATCTGCATGCAGGATCAGGTCGGCAGGATCGATCTTTGTATGGAACGTGATGTGGTCACAAGGATTCTGATGGCGGGCAAGTTCCACCATTCGTTCGATGAATGCTTTCAAGTAAAACAATGAAGGTTCCGGAGTCGGTATCCGTGTGAATTTGCGGTAAGACTCCACGAAAGCAAGCAGCCCTTTTCCCGTGGCACTGATGGTTTGCAGTCCGTGGCTGATCTCTTCGTCTTTGTCCTCCACCATCGAGAGAAGCGTATCGCTGAGCGAAGTGATGGGAGTCACGGAGTTCATGATCTCATGAGTCAGTACTCGGGTCAGGCGAATCCATGAATCTATCTCCTTTTCGTCCAGCTCAATATTAATATCATTCAGTGCAAGGATGCGCAGATGTTCTTTGTGTACATTGATTTCTGACACGCGAATAGACAGATTGACCGTTCCCCGTTCATTGTGAAACACCACTTGCAGCTTATCTCCGGAACAACAACTTTCTATCTTCTCCATCAGTGTAGCATCTACTTTACTCAACTGGCGGACATGGGTAAATACATTCAGTCCCAAAAGCCGGAGTGCTTCTTTATTTTTCTGATAGACCGCTCCGTTATCATTGAGCACCAGCAGTCCCGTGCTGACAAAGTCAAGAATCAGTTCGTAGTACTTTTCCTGTTGGGCAGTCTCCGCTTTTACATTATATAAAATGTGGCCCACCCGATTGAGTGCCCGATTGATCTGTTTACTCTCGGGAGTACCGGACTCTTCGGGGAAACGGAAGGCACTGTCATTATTCTCCAACGCATCGATCATGAAGAGCACCTGCTTGATGTGCAGGCGATAAAGCCGGACTTGCCAGATGATACTTAAGATCAGCAGACAGGCACTGACGCTGAACCAGACATAAGACTGATGCACGCCCAAACAGATAGTCGCCAGACAGCAAATGACCGTCAGTGATACCCTGAACCAATATTGGTTGGCTACTTGTTGTAGAATCCGGTTCATAATCCGAATTTTTTCATCTTGTTATAGAGAGTCTGTCGGGTAATTCCCAGTTGCGCAGCTACTGCCGAAAGATTTCCTGCACAGGCATCCAGCGCTTTCCGTATCATTTGTACTTCCATCTCTTCCAAGGTGGAAATATTCTTCTCGGAAGTTTCTGTCTTTCGGGAGGATAACTGGAACAATTCCGCAGGGATTTGCACCCCGTCGTTAATGATGACCACCTTTTCGATTGCGTGCTCCAATTCGCGGATATTGCCGTACCAGGGATGCGCGGTAAGCTTTTCCTTCGCTGCCGGACTGAATTTCATCAGTTCCTTATCATATTGCTTGCAGAAGCGGATGATAAATCTTTCGGCAAGAGGGACAATATCTTCTTTCCGTTCCCTCAAAGGAGGGATTTCTATATGAATGGTGTTGATACGGTAGAGTAAGTCTTCCCGAAACTCTTCCCGGTCTACCATTTCCTGCAAATTCCGGTTGGTGGCGCATATCAGACGGATGTCAATAGGAATCGGAGTGTTACTTCCCACTCGCACGATACTTCTTCGTTGGATAGCCGTCAATAGTTTGGCTTGCAGGTGATAGGGGAGGTTTCCTATTTCATCCAGAAACAATGTGCTGTGATCGGCAGCCTCAAACTTTCCTGTCCGGTCGGTATGCGCATCGGTAAAAGAGCCTTTCACATGCCCGAAGAGTTCGCTTTCAAATAAAGATTCGGTGATTGCTCCCATGTCCACAGCAATCATTTCCTGTTGCCTGCGGTTGGAAAGAGCGTGAATTTCACGGGCAAGCATTTCTTTTCCTGTTCCGTTTTCACCGGTAATCAGGATATTGGCGTCTGTGGAGGCTACCTTTTCGATCAGTGTTCGGAGTTGTTGCATGGACTTGCTTTCTCCCCAATAGAGTGCCGGAGTGTTGACCGGTTCCTTTTTGTTTCCTGTCTTACGTCCTTGCTGTGCGGATGAGGCGGCAGCCTGTAGTGTTTCTACCAGTTTCTGATTGTTCCAGGGCTTGACGATAAAGTCCGAAGCACCTTCTTTGATTCCCCGGATAGCGAGATCAATATCCGCATAAGCAGTAAAAAGTACGACAGGAAGCTCCCGTCGTACTTTCTTTATTTCGTGCAGCCAGAACAATCCTTCATTGCCGGTATTGATGCCCGAAGTGAAATTCATATCTAATAGTACCACTTCCGGTGTTTCCTCTCGTATCGCAGTGGTCAGTGTGACCGGTGACGACAGTGTGACGACTTTCGAAAAGTAGTTTTTTAAAAGGATTTGTACCGCTGTCAGCACCCCTTTATTATCGTCTACAATGATGATGGTTCCTGATTTACTCATGTCCGAATTGGTTTGTACGCTACAAACTTACGAAAAAGTAATTCATAATTCAAAATTCGGATTTGAATTTATAGCCATTGGAACTTTAATCCGAATGATAAACTCAGATAATCACGGGGACGGAGGTAGCTATTTGTTACACCACTGATCAGATAAAGATCGCATGTACTTATCTCGTAGAAGAAAGTCACGGACTTTGCCAGAAATCGGCGGTTAGGGTCAATATCATAGGTCAGCCGTTGTCCCATGAAAACATGGATACGCACCTTGCTTGAAAAACCATAGTATCCTTTCGGATAACGTTCCGGTTCGCTGACCCAGAACTGATTGCCGAATACGGTATTCAGATATAGTCCGCAGGAAAGCGGCTCGGTAGAGAATCCTTTCCCCAGGTTGATGCTCCAGGGCATATAGTTCTGTTTCAGTGTCATGGTCACTTTTGCCTTCTTGGACGAATACTTCGGGATAAATCCGAGCAACAGGTCAGTTTCCCACTGATTTCGTTTTCCGTAATCCCATCCGGTACCGAAGGAGAGTAATCCCATATTTCCGGCATATTGTATTTTAGAGTGGGTCGGAATGATGCGTTCCCAGTTTTTGCGGAAGCGATGTACACGTCTGTCGTAGCCGGTGCGAAGAACCGGTTCGGCAATATAAGGAAGTACTGTGTCTGCTTTGACTATTGTGAATGCAGAATCACCCTCATGAAAGGCTATGATAGAATCTGCCTTAATTGCCAGTTTCAGCGAGTCGGGTTTATAGTTCCTGATAATTGTATCTGGCTTGCAAGTAGCCGAAAGCAGGCTGGGGAAGAGTAGAAGCATAGTCAGTACTCCTGCGCGGATCATATATTTAGTATTCAACCAGTTCATATTCGTATTTTTCCGGGGTTATAGTAAATACCAGATAACTGCGACTTTTCATGCAGTCGCTGACAATATAATGCACATCGTCATCAAAAAGGATTCTGTCATCGAATCCGTGATTATGGGCGGCCGTGCAGAACTGTAGTTCCGGATATTGGGTGATGTAGTACTGGAACGGCTTCGCCACATTATCATTGAACACATCTGCAAAAGGATGTGCATGCATGCTGACTACGGTTTTTTCAAACTCATCCGCCCTGTCCGTCAGTTCCTGTTCCATAAAACCGAAATTGGGAATAGGCTCCGAATAATCATATTCCAGCGCATTGGTATTAAGGCAGACGAATTTCACATTGCCCGCAATGAATGAGAAGTTGGTAGGTCCGAAAACAGCCTGATAAGTTTCTGCTCCGGTACCCAGGCAGTCATGATTCCCGATAAGGACGACATAAGGCACTTTCAGTCCGTTCATGATGTCCCGCTGCCAAAGAAACTCTTTGGTCAGCCCGAAGTCACTCATATCTCCTCCGTGAATGACGAAATCGATATCATCTCTCTTATTGACCTCTTTTACAAAGTCTTCTGTCTCATCATACCATCGCTGCGAATCGCCCATCGTGATAAAACGGATGGTTGTCTTTCCTTTGCACTTAGCTTCTATTTGTTCAATGTTATGAGCATTTACGTCTGTCTCTCCACTGATACGTACATCGTAGGGGTGGTAGTCTATCAGATCGCATCCGGCCAGAAGCAGGCAGACCAGGAGAGTGTATAAATTCTTGTTTACCATAAATAGAATAATTTATTTAATTGAAAACTTGATGCGAAGATAGAGTTTTCAGTTGAGATATGGGCGATTGCTTGGGTGAAATAAGAAAAATGGAACAATAAATAGGCATTAATGCATACTTTCCACTGAGAAAGGAAATACGATTGTCTTTGTCTAATAATTAGACGCATGTGTCTAATTATTAGACAGTAGATGATAGGACAGATAACTATAAATGATTGAGAATGAGTATTCTCACTATTGTGGCACGTTATCTGCACTGCATCATAAAAAAAACAGGAATATATTATATAATCATGAGACAAATCTATTATGTCATTCGAACTTTGCTGCGGGGGCGTAGTTCCAATGTTGTCAAGGTCATTTCTTTAGGGCTTGGGCTGACAATGAGTATTTTATTATTTGCCCGCGTGGCTTTTGAGCAGAGCTTTGATAAATGCTTTAAGGATTATGAAAACTTATATCAAGTCTTTTCCATCTTTACGATGAATGGCGAACAACTCGAACCGCAGGATCAAAATTGCGGACCGGTAGCGGGTGCAATTCTTGAAAACTTTCCCAAAGAAGTGGAGGCGGCTACCAGTTACTGCCTTTGGGTGAATGATCCTCTCTATCATGGTAGTGTCCGTTTTGAAGTCAGAAAGCTGGCGGCAGATTCCCTCTTTTTCCAGACGATGGGAATCGAGGTCTTAAGCGGAACTCCGGTGAAAGATTTAGCCCAAAAAGATGTAGTTTACCTGAGTGACCGTTTGGCACGAAAGATGTTCGACACAGAGAATCCGATAGGCAAGGTTATCTCATACAGTAAAGAGATAGAACTTACGGTAAAAGGCACCTATGCTGATATACCGGAGAATGCGACGGTAAGGCCTGAAGCGGTGATTTCTCTGCCGTCGATATGGAGCCGCAAATGGGGAAATTACTCATGGAGAGGCGGCGACAGCTGGCTGGCGTTCATCCGTTTTCGTCCCGGAGCCGATAAGTCGGTAGTGAATGCCCGGATAGACGCAATGATACAGAAGTATCGTCCTGCGGAAGATCAAAAAGTGGTTGGATATACCGCTTTTGTAAAGCCCATCCGTGATGTATACCGTGACAATAAAGATGTAAGGCGGATGCGGAACATCATGACTATTCTGGGTATTACTATTCTTTTCATCGCTTCATTGAATTATGTGTTGATTTCCGTTTCATCACTTTCCTATCGGGCGAAAGCGGTCGGTGTGCATAAATGCAATGGGGCAGGAAACATGACCATATTGAGTATGTTTCTTTGGGAAACAGCGATTATCATTCTGTTTGCCCTGATCCTGATGGGATTGATCTTATTGAATTTTCAGGATTTCTTTGAAGATACGGCAGCTGTCAAGTTAAGCGCTTTGTTCAGCTTGGATCGTATTTGGGTACCTTTATTAACGGTAGTTGTACTTTTCGTTGTGGGTGGGGTATTGCCGGGACGACTGTTTGCAAGGATACCCGTTACTCAGGTATTCCGCCGATACACAGAAGGTAAAAAGGGCTGGAAACGACCGTTGCTGTTTATTCAGTTTGCCGGTGTAGCATTTATTTGCGGACTGATGTATGTGGTGATGATGCAATATTATTATATCTTGAATAAAGATTTGGGTTATAATCCAAAGCGTGTAGTGGTGGCCAATGCCAGCTTCGGTGAGGAAGAAAAAGGAAATTATGCCTTGAATGTTTTCCGGAATATGCCTTATGTGGAATCCGTGTCCAGTGCCACTTATCATCCTGTCTACGGATATAGTGGAACGATTATTAATGATGAAAGCGGACAGTCACTATTTTCATCCCGTTATTGCAGTGTTCCGGATGATTATCCGAAGATGATGGGGATGGTTCTGAAAGAGGGACGTATGCCCCGTGGTGACGATGAGACAGTCGTCAATGAGACTTTTGCCGAGTGGATGCATTGGGGAAACAATATACTGAATCGTACGGTTTATAATTCGGGATACGTATGTAAGGTAGTGGGCGTGATGAAAGATTATCGCATCGGAAGTTTTACCAGCCCGCAACAACCGTTGCTGCTTATGCACACCAAGAGGTTTGGTGATTGTATCCATGTCCGGTTGAAAGAACCTTTTGCCGAGAATCTTCTCAAACTGAATAAGGAGATGGAGAGTGCATTTCCTGATAAGACTATCGAATTTCGGTCGATGCAACAGATGATCAAAGAGAATTATAACTCTGTTCGTGTTTTCAGTAATGCTACGATGCTGGCGGCAATAACAATGTTTTTTGTGATGTTGATGGGATTGATAGGTTACACTACGGATGAGGTCCGCCGTCGTTCCAAGGAGATAGCCATACGCAAGGTGAATGGTTCTGAAGCAACCGGAATCTTGGAACTGCTGGTGAAAGATGTGCTTTATGTAGCTGTTGTTGCAGTTTTAATCGGAGTGGTAGCAGCATGGTACGTCAATGGTATGTGGATGGATTTGTTTGCCGAACATGTTCCGCTCAGTTGGGCTGCCTATCTTCTGATAGCAATTGCAAATCTGGCAGTCATTGTGGCATGTGTACTTTGGAAATCATGGAAGATTGCCAATGAAAACCCGGTCAATAGTATAAAGAGCGAATAAAGAAGAAATAAAAAGTATAACAACATAATAAATGAACAAGATGATACAGATTGAAAACATTAGTAAAGTATTCCGTACTACCGAAGTAGAGACAGTCGCATTAAATCACGTGAACCTTGAAGTAAAGGAAGGAGAGTTTGTAGCCATTATGGGACCTTCGGGCTGTGGCAAGTCCACCTTACTGAATATTCTTGGTTTATTGGATAACCCAACCGAAGGTTCTTACCGATTACTGGGGGAAGAAGTTGCCGGACTGAAAGAAAAGGAACGTACCGGCGTCCGCAAAGGCAAACTGGGCTTTGTATTTCAGAGTTTTAACCTGATAGACGAACTGAATGTCTTTGAGAATGTAGAACTTCCGCTGACCTATCTTGGTATCAAATCTTCCGAACGCCGCCGCATGGTAGAAGACATCCTGAAAAGGATGAATATCAGCCACCGTGCCAAACACTTCCCGCAACAACTTTCCGGCGGTCAGCAACAACGTGTGGCAATTGCCCGTGCGGTAGTGACTAATCCAAAGCTTATCCTTGCCGATGAGCCTACCGGTAATCTGGACTCCAAGAATGGCGCGGAAGTAATGAACCTGCTGACAGAACTGAACAAGGAGGGAACCACCATTATCATGGTAACGCACTCACAGCACGATGCGAGTTTCGCACATCGTACCGTACATCTGTTTGACGGTAGTGTAGTGGCAAGTGTAACGGCATAAACCGGAACGACAATGAGACAAATCTATTATAGCATCCGAACCTTACTGCGCGAACGCGGCACAAATATCATCAGGATAATTTCTCTTTCGCTGGGACTTACTATTGGTATTTTACTCTTTTCGCAGATTGCGTTTGAATTGAGTTATGAACATTGTTATCCGGAACCGGAACGACTGGCTATTGCACGTTGCCTGACCACTAACCTTAGCACGGGGGAGACAATGGGAGACGACGGCAACAATTATGATTACACACTTTTTGATGTGGTTGCATCTACTTTGGCGCAGGATATGCCCGAAGAAATAGAGTTTGCCAGTTGTGTCCTCACCGGACAAGGGATGAGTATATATTACGAAGATAAATTATTATCGGACGTTAACTATATATACGCTGATACTTGTTTCTTCCAGACTTTTGGTATCCCTGTCTTAAAAGGGAACCCGAAAGATATGATCATGCCGGGAAGTGTGTTTGTGTCAGAGCATTTTGCCCGTGAAACGTTTGGAGATGCGGACCCTATCGGTAAAATTCTTAAAGCAGACAGGCAAAATGATTTTACTATTCGTGGTGTATACAAGGATATGCCGGAGAATACGGTGCTCACTCACGACTTTGTTGTCTCCATCCATCGGGATGGAGGATATCAGGGAGGATATGGCTGGAAGGGAAATGATGTCTTTTACACGTTTCTTCGCCTGCGTAATGCTGCGGATATTGACAAGGTGAATGACAACATCCAACGGGTAATCGAGAAATACACTCCTGCCCAGTATGATGACTGGAAAATGAATTTCAGTGTCATCCCATTGGTGAAGTATCATTTGATATCTTCCGATGTGCAGAAGCGTTTGATCATATATGGCTTTCTGGGATTCGCTATCTTCTTTGTGGCCATCATGAATTATATGCTGATATCTATTGCCACCCTAAGCCGTCGTGCCAAAGGAGTAGGAGTACATAAATGCAGTGGTGCCAGTTCCGGAAATATCTTCGGCATGTTTTTGGCAGAAACAGGAATCCTTGTTATCTTTTCCGTACTTCTTAGTCTTCTGCTGATAGTCAACGCACATGAAATAATCGAAGATTTGCTTTCTGTCCGTCTATCCTCACTTTTTGCGTGGGAGACACTATGGGTGCCTTTGCTTACGATTGTGATACTTTTCCTTTTGGCAGGTGGCATACCGGGACGGCTGTTTTCGCGTATACCAGTCACGCAGGTGTTCCGTCGTTACTCTGATGGTAAAACGGGTTGGAAACGTTCGTTGTTGTTTATACAGTTCACAGGTGTCTCCTTTGTTTTGGGACTGCTGCTGGTAACGCTCCTGCAATACAACCATCTGATGAGCCGCGATATGGGAATAAACGTTCCGGGACTGGTTCAGGCAGGAACCTGGTTGCCGAAAGAAACGGTAGAGCATGTCACCGATGAACTGCGTCGCCAGCCTATGGTAGAGGGAGTGGCTGTTGCCACAAGCGGAGTAATCGGACAGTACTGGACACGCGGACTGATGAGTAATGACGGTAAAAGAATCGCTACACTTAACTTTAATTATTGCAGTTATAACTATCCCGAAGTAATGGGAATAAAGATTATCGAAGGCAGCACTCTTAAGAAACAGGACGATTTATTGGTGAATGAAGAGTTGGTACGTCTGATGAAATGGACAGATGGGGCGGTAGGAAAGAAACTGAATGATATACAGGGTACGATTGTCGGTGTCTTCCGGGATGTCCGCAACTATAGCTTCTTTTCAACTCAGGCACCTATTGTCTTGATAGGATCGGAGAATGCCAATCATGTATTTGATGTCCGTCTGAAAGAGCCGTATGATGAAAATCTGAAACGTCTGAACGAGTTTGCCGATAAGACATTTCCGAATGTAGCCTTGCATTTCAGTTCTGTAGACGGTATGATAAAGGATATATACAAGAGTGTATATCGTTTCCGTAATTCAGTCTGGATCACTTCAAGCTTTATTCTGCTGATTGTAATAATGGGATTGATCGGATATGTGAATGATGAAACGCAACGTCGAAGCAAAGAAATAGCTATCCGGAAAGTGAATGGAGCCGAAGCTTCTCATATTTTGCGTCTGTTGATACGCGAGATTCTGTATGTCTCCGCATCCTCCATATTGATTGGTACCATTGTTTCCTATTTTGTCGGAAAGGCATGGCTTGACCAGTTTGCCGAACAGATTTATATGAACCCGTTATTGTTTGTGGGTACGGCGCTGTTTGTCTTATTGCTGATCGTAGTTTGCGTTGTGTTGAAAGCGTGGCACATCGCCAATGAGAATCCGGTGAAAAGTATAAAGAGCGAATAAGAATATTATTATCTTTTAGGCATGGATTAACGCGGCTTTTATGAGATGCATTCATTGCAGAAGTCATCTTAATCCGTGTATTCGTGCCTAAATATTTTTCATACTGATATATCTTTTAGCATAGCGTCCTTTTTGCTTTATTCCGCCACTTTATCCGCTATCGGATGTTCTTTCGATACTTTCTTTATATAAATCATCAGACTGATAACTGCCGTAATAAATGCTAAAGAGTCCGATACCGGCAGACTGATCCATATTCCCTTCAGTCCCCACCAATGCGGGAATAACAACAGGCAAGGCAGCAAATAAAGCAACTGCCGCGTCAACGAAAGGAAAATACTTATTTTTACTTTGCCTATACTTTGGAAGAAGTTACCGATTACAATCTGTGCTCCTACAAACGGGAACATAAGTACAGTCAACCGAAGACCGTCCACCGCAAGTCCGATTAACTCATCACTATCCGTGAAGACTGCCGATACTGCATGAGGGAAAAACTCGCAAATCAGAAAGCCACTGCTTGTAATCACTACACCGGAAATAATTCCCAGCTTTAGCGTCTGTTTCACCCGGTCTATCTTCTGTGCTCCGAAGTTGTAGCCTACAATCGGCTGCATGCCCATCGTCAGTCCCAATACGATCATGACATAAAGCGTCAGCAACCGGTTGATGATTCCGTAAGCACCGATAGCCATGTCGCCTCCATGTTCCTGCAAACTATTATTAATCACGATAACGATGGCACAAGCACAGACATTCATCAGGAAAGGAGACATGCCGATAGCGAAAATACTCTCTACAATCCTTCCTTTCATTTTCCAGACCTTTCCCTCAAAATGCACCGTACTGTCTTTCTTGCAGAAGTGGCTCACCACCCATACCATTCCGATCAGCTGTGAGATAACCGTTGCTGTAGCCGCTCCCCGCATTCCCCATTCAAAGTGAAAGATAAAGATAGGAGCGAGGATGATATTTGCTACTACCGTTACCATAGAAGTAAGCATCGCTTTCTTCGGATATCCGGTGGCACGCATCACATTATTCAGGCCGATCATCGTGTATGTGATGGGAGTTCCCAATAAAATCACCTGCATAAAACTCCGTGCATAAGGCAGTGTGTCGGGACTGGCACCAAAGAAAGTCAGTATATCATCAAGAAAGATAAAAGACAGGATACCGAAAAAGAAAGAATTTGTGATACAGAGCATCAGCGTATGTGACAGAATCTCCGTAGCCCCTTTCATATCTTTCTGTCCCAGGCGAATAGAAGCGATGGTAGAACCACCCGCCGAAACGAGTGTACAGAAAGCAACGACCAGATTCATCAGAGGAAAGCTCACCGCCAGTCCGGCAATAGCCATCGCACCCACACCGTGACCGATGAAGATGCTGTCGATGATATTATAGATAGACGTGATTGTCATCCCGATGATAGCGGGAATGGAGTATTGCAACAGTAGCTTACCGATGCTTTCTTTTCCTAATATGTGCGGATCGTTTTTGCTCATGCGCTCGTATGGATTGTTGGATGAAAACGAATGTTACGTTTTTTTAAGTGGGGCAAAGGTACGAATTATTTGCCTGATTCGATGATTATTCGGAACTTTGCACAATTCAATACACAAGGTTTAACGTTTTAGGTAAAAAGAAAGATTACGTATGGATACAACAAAGACAATTGCGGCACTGTTCGATTTTGATGGTGTCATCATGGATACGGAAACACAGTACACTGTTTTCTGGGATGAACAGGGACGTAAATATCTGAATGAAGAAGACTTCGGCCGTCGCATCAAGGGACAGACGCTGACCCAGATTTACGAGAAATATTTCTCGGACCTCCCCGAAGCTCAACAAGAGATTACGGCCGGACTCAATATTTATGAGAAAAGCATGTCCTATGAGTACATCCCCGGTGTAGAAGCTTTTATTGCCGATCTTCGTAAACACGGAGCAAAAATAGCCGTTGTAACCAGCTCCAACGAAGAGAAGATGCAAAACGTCTATAACGCCCATCCCGAATTTAAAGGAATGGTAGACCGCATCCTGACCGGAGAAATGTTTGCCCGTTCCAAACCCGCTCCCGACTGTTTCCTGCTCGGTATGGAAATATTCGGTGCTACTCCCGAAAACTCGTACGTGTTCGAAGACTCCTTCCACGGTCTGCAAGCCGGAATGACTTCCGGTGCCACTGTTATCGGTCTTGCCACTACCAATACAAGAGAGGCCATCACCGGAAAAGCACATTATATAATAGATGACTTTTCGGAAATGACCTTTGAACACTTATTGGCCTTGCACCGTTAGTTCTTTCTTATTATCTTCTTAATTTGTCTTTTTGGCCGCCTTCTCATTAACTTGGGGAGGTGTTTGAAAGGATTTTTTCTTTTTCTTTCTCACTTATGAAAGAAATGTTATAACTTTGCCGCAATTTTTGATGGCGTTGACGCCTTATTTAATTTCTAGTTTTAATTTAAAATTTAAGAAACATGGCTGGTTATATATCAGATGACACAAGAAAGGTGACTACTCATCGCCTGGTTGAAATGAAGCAAAGAGGCGAAAGAATATCTATGCTTACTTCTTATGATTACACAATGGCACAGATCGTAGATGGTGCGGGAATGGACGTAATTTTGGTAGGCGACTCCGCTTCGAACGTGATGGCGGGTAATGTGACTACATTGCCTATTACTCTCGATCAGATGATTTATCACGCTAAATCAGTAGTACGTGGCGTAAAACGCGCTATGGTCGTAGTAGACATGCCTTTCGGTTCCTATCAAGGTAACGAAATGGAAGGTCTTGCTTCTGCCATCCGCATTATGAAGGAAAGCCATGCCGATGCTTTGAAACTGGAAGGTGGAGAAGAAATCATCGATACGGTGAAGCGTATCATCAGTGCGGGTATTCCGGTGATGGGACACTTGGGACTGATGCCTCAGTCTATTAATAAATACGGTACTTACACAGTACGTGCCAAAGATGACAACGAAGCTGAAAAGCTGATTCGTGATGCTCATCTTCTCGAAGAGGCAGGCTGCTTTGCCATCGTACTCGAAAAGATACCGGCTACTCTTGCAGAACGTGTGGCTTCCGAACTGACGATACCTATTATAGGTATTGGTGCCGGTGGTCATGTTGACGGACAAGTATTGGTCATTCAGGATATGCTTGGAATGAACAACGGATTCCGTCCGCGCTTCTTACGTCGTTATGCAGACCTGTATACGGTGATGACTGACGCTATCAGCCGTTACGTATCCGACGTGAAGAATTGCGACTTCCCTAACGAGAAGGAACAATATTAAAACAGTATATGGCAGTTAAATTGTGGACAGTTCATTTTATGCGGATATGCGTAGCTAATTTGCTGTTGTTTATCTCCTTGTATATCTTGTTTCCGGTACTTTCCGTTGAGATGGCAGACCGTCTCGGAGTACCGGTGGCACAGACAGGAGTGATCTTTCTTTTTTTCACTTTAGGAATGTTCCTTATCGGTCCGTTCCATGCTTATCTCGTAGATGCTTATAAGCGTAAGTACGTATGTATGTTCTCTTTTGCCACGATGGTGGCAGCAACGGCAGGATACGCCTTTGTGACGAACATCACGGAACTTATCTTGTTGAGCACCGTACAGGGACTGGCTTTCGGAATCGCTACCACCGCAGGAATCACACTTGCCATTGACATAACGAACGCTACACTTCGCAGTGCCGGAAATGTCAGTTTCTCCTGGATGGCACGTCTGGGGATGATTATAGGCATTGTTCTGGGTGTCTGGCTTTATCAGAGCTATTCCTTTAAAAATCTATTGTCTGTATCGGTGATTACCGGAGCAGCAGGTGTTTTGATGGTATCCGGAGTATATGTGCCTTTCCGTGCACCGATTGTGACCAGGCTTTATTCATTCGATCGCTTTTTGCTGTTGCGTGGATGGGTGCCTGCCATCAATATGATTCTGATCACCTTCGTTCCGGGATTGTTGATTCCGTTTGTACACCGTTTCCTTAACGATTCCGTATGGGGAAGCAGTGGAATCCCTATACCGTTCTTTGTCGGTACAGGCATCGGATATCTTGCCTCCCTGTTGCTGGCGCGTCTGTTTATTCTGAAAGAAAAAACTCTGCGGCTGGTGCTCGTCGGCATCATACTGGAGATTGTAGCCATCACTCTGCTGGCCTCCGGTTTCCCGGTAGGCGTACCTTCCATACTCTTGGGTTTGGGACTGGGGTTGGTGATGCCGGAATTTCTGGTCATGTTCGTGAAACTGTCACATCATTGTCAGCGGGGTACGGCAAATACCACTCATCTGTTGGCCAGCGAAGTCGGATTCGCATCCGGAATAGCTGTTGCGTGTTACTTCGATTTGGAAGCGGATAAGATGCTCTATACAGGACAGGTGGTAGCTGTGATTGCTTTGATTTTCTTTATACTGGTTACATATCCATATTATAAGAGAAAGAAAGTGAGATAAATCGTTTCGCACTATTTCCGTGACATGATTGTCTATCATAAATAAAAAGACTGGCGTTATCCTGACGGAGATAATGCCAGTCTTTTTATTAAAGACCTGTCAACAGATTTGTTGTTAGCATAGAGTGCTTAGTTTCTGCTTACCTGTTTAACTCCCTTCACTGTCCGCAGCTTTTTGATCAGCGCTTCCAGTCGTCCGGTATCACCCACCATGACCGTAAGCGTTCCGGAGAATAGTCCGTCGTTAGAATTGATTCCGATGGACCGCAGACTGATTCCATTCTCTTTGGAAATGATGGAAGTAATATTGGTAACAATGCCGATATCATCATGACCTACTACGCGCAGCGTAATAGGATACTGCGTACCGACTGACTTGCCAGCCCAACGCGCTTTAACAATCCGGTATCCGAACCGTTCGCGCATCTGATTGGCATTCGGACAGTCTGCCCGGTGAATCTTGATACCTCCGCTCACGGTTACAAATCCGAATACATCATCCCCATAGATCGGGTTACAGCATTTGGCCAGTTTAAATTCCAGTCCTTTCAGATTCTGATCAATGACCAGTACATCCTCTTTTGAACTAGGTTCTTCCTGAGTTGCCTGCAAATTATATCCTTCGGCACTGCGATACACAATCTCATCGTGCGTGTCATTGTCCCGTCTCTGCTGTTCAAGGTATTTGTCCAGAATGTCGTTGACATCCAATGTCTCGTCAGCAATCTTCTGATAAAACTCTGTCACATTTTTAAAGCCCAGCCGCTTGATCAGGCGCATCATGGTGGCTTCGTCATACTCCATCTTCCGGTTCTTGAACTTCCGTTCCAGTGTCTCTTTGGCGAAATCGTGCTGGCGTGCTACCATCTCTTTGAGTGCCTGCCGTATCTTGGTGCGGGCTTTGGAAGTCGTCACGATGTTGAGCCAGTCCTGTTTGGGAGTCTGGGTATTCGACGTCATGATTTCTACCTGATCACCGCTGTTCAGTTTCTGTTTGAGCTGTACATTTTTGCCGTTTACTTTCGCACCGATACACTTGCATCCCAGTTTGCTATGGATGTGGAATGCGAAATCGAGCACAGTAGCTCCTTTGGCAAGTTTGAATAAGTCTCCTTTAGGCGTGAATACAAATACCTCATCCTCGTAGAGGTCCATTTTGAACTGATCCATCACTTTCAGTGAGTCGTTATCCGCATTTTCAAGCGCTTCACGTACCGAAGTCAGCCATTCGTCCAGTCCTGTTTCCCCTTTGATACCTTTGTATCTCCAGTGTGCGGCGAGTCCCCGTTCAGCGATCTCGTCCATCCGGCGGGTACGGATCTGTACTTCCACCCATCTTCCTTCCGGGCCCATCACGGTAATGTGCAACGATTCATAACCGTTGCTCTTTGGAATCGAGAGCCAGTCCCGCAGACGTTTCGGGTTCGGCTGATACATATCCGTTACGATAGAATAGACCTGCCAGCATTCCTGCTTTTCTTTGGCCGGGTCCGGTTCGGAATCCAGAATGATACGGATAGCGAACAAGTCATAGATACCTTCAAACGGAGTCTTCTGCTTCTGAATCTTATTCCAGATGGAATGGATGGATTTGGTACGTCCCTTGATGTCGAACTTCAGTCCGGCTTCCTTTACCTTCTTCTGGATAGGATCGATGAAAGAAGCGATATACTTGTCGCGGGATGCTTTCGTCTCGTTGAGCTTCTCCTTTATAAAGTAGTAGGTTTCCCGCTGCGTATATTTCAGCGACAAGTCTTCCAATTCCGATTTCAGCTTGTAAAGTCCCAGTTTGTGGGCCAGCGGAGCATATAGGTAAGCAGCTTCGTTCGCTACTTTCACCCGGTCTTCCTCGTTGCCTGTATCCTTGATTTGGCGCATGATGTTCACCCGGTCTGCGATCATAATCAGGATGACACGCATATCTTCGGCAAAAGAGAGCAGGAGATTGCGGAAATTCTCCGATTCTATCGCCGGACTTTTGGAGTACAGTTCGTTTGTTTTCACCAAGCCTTTGATGATACTGCCTACATCTTCGCCATATTCGGCATTCACTTCTTCGATAGACAGGATATGTGCCTTCACTATTTCGTGAAGCATGATGCCGACCAGGCACGAACCTTTCATGCCGATTTCTTCGGCTACGATAACTGCCGTTTGTAAATCTCTGATGACGGGATTCATCCCGAAGTTATTGCGTTGCAGCCCGTTACACTGGGCGGCTTTGATAAGATGTTTCTTTAGTTTTTGGCAATCCCTCCAGAAAATCGTATCTCCGGCAGATTGCAACAGATGCCTGTAGAGTGAAAAAAGCTCCTTCTTTTCCTCTGATGTAAAAAAGTCGTCCATATTCAATCTTGTTAATTCGACGTAAAATTAGTTTTTTTCCTGCACATTCAAAAGGAAGTAACAATTATTTGTTATCAGTAACTTATAAATATGGTTTGGTTATCAATATGTCACTTTTCAGCCCTAAAAGAACCAAAGTGAAGAACAATAAAAAAGAACCATTTTAAAGAACCGATTATGATAGGGCAGATTTTTTTTAATGAAGTCAAAGCTAGTTTTAATTTGAGGAAACCGAAAAGTGACAAACCAACGAATATTTATCTAGTATGTCGAATAGATAAAAAGCAGGTAAAGTTATCAACTGGTGTTAGGGTATATCCAGACCAGTGGAATACTAAAAAGCAGGAAGCGTATGTAAGTCCACGGTTAACTGAATTGGATAATATAAATAACGCAATAGTAAACGATGAAATAAATAAACTTAGAACAGACTTTCTTGAATTTAAGCGTTATATTTGCGATAATCCAAATGAGATTGATAATAGCTTATTTTTATTAAAGAAATATATTTACAAAGACAAAATGGTGAAACAACAAGAATTGCAAAAGCCTGTTCAATGGCTTCGTAGGACTATTAGCCAAGATAAAACGATAAAATCAGATGGACAAAGGAATACATTGGCTATTTATTTGGGACATTTAAAAGTATTTGAAGAATTTTTAAAAGCAACAGATAGAGATGATATAACGTTTACTGACATAAATTTGGCTCTAATCAAAGATTATGAGACTTATCTGTTTAATAGACAGGTAGGCAAGGGGAAGACTACTAAAACAAGTACTGTTGGAAATAAAGTAACAGCTTTAATTTCAATTATTAAGCGAGCAGAGCCATACGGTTTGATAGATATTTCTGCTGCAAAGTTGAATCAGTATAAGAAGCCCAAAAGTAGAGAAGGTGATGATAATGAAATATATCTGTCAGAAGAAGAAGTAAGCAGAATGTATGCTTTAGAACTCAAAGGCTTAGAAGAAAAGGCTAGAGATGTTTTTGTATTACAATGTTGGACAGGGCAGAGGTTCAGTGATATGCAATTATTAAATGGTGGTACTGTAAAAGACTTTAATAATGGGAAGATATTGGAAATAGTGCAAAAGAAACGAACACATAAAGTTTCGATACCATTGTTTCCTATTGCTTTAGAGATACTGGAAAAGTATAATTTTCAAGTACCCAAAGTACGTGAGAATACTATGTTGAAATACATAAAGGAAGCAGGACAAAAGGCAGGTATAATAGGCAAACATATTGTAACAGAAGATAGAGGTTCAAAAATAACTAATACTACTTATTATAGATATGAATTGATAGGTACACATACAGGAAGACGTTCGTTTATTAGTAATATGCTGAAACGTGGCTATGATAGTCATATACTTATGAGAATAACAGGGCATACTACAGAAATGGCATTTAAGAAATATGCTAAAATAAGTTCAGAAGATGCAGCTAACTTGATGCTAGAAACAGAAGCTAACAAGATTGAACAAACTAGTAAAGTTGAGCAGTCTAATAAGGTTACTACTGTTAGTAATGAGAATATAGCAGAAGCAATAAGTAAAGGCATTGAAGCTGGTTTGAAACATAAGAATGATATAGCTTATGACTTGTTATTTAATAGTCAGGAAAGTAATATTGAATCTTACGGAATAGATAGAGATGTGGACATAAGCCAATTCGATTTAAATAAGAATGAAATAGACTTTCTTAATAGGTCAATGGATAATTTTGAAGTTGGAACACCATCTTTAAAGGTAAGGAAAATACTGAATAGATTGCTGGAATTGGGAATAGTGGTACGGCTTAAATAAAAAGACACTGTCCACAATTTTGTGTAAATGGAAACAGAATACAGATATAAGAGGAAACTTACAACTGAATCCTGGCACTGTCCACGATTTTGTGTAAATAGAAAACTAGAGGATTCTTCTCGTAGTTTTCTATTTACACAATATTATGGAAAGTCCCTGAATCCTGTTTCCATTTACACAAAATTGTGGACAGTGTCTATCAAAATGGGCTTAAATTAAGACTTTAAATATCGTGTAAGTCTTTGTTTATGTCATTTATACGTCTACGAATTTCGTCTGCAAAATACCTTGGAGAAAGGATTTCCTTTAAATAGAAATCTTTGTTGCCAGAATCTGATTTATCAAGAATGTAATCTAAAAAGTCTTTATTGTCAGGATTTAATATGTATACTTTAAAATCTTCCAATGTTATAAGACTACCTGATTCAGGGTCTGGAAATCTTTTCAAGTAAATTTCTAGCTTCCTTTTCATTTCTTCTAATCTTTCTTTTTGCATAGTATAATTATTAATTGGTTATGCAGCAAAGGTAGTAATATCTTTCAAACTACCATTCATCCATTTGCCATTCTTTCTAATAAAGATTCCAGCCAGATTGGTAGGTATCATAATAACACCTTTGGTTGTTTTGTAGTAGTTGTAATTGGCAGTAGTGTAATTGCAATACGCTGTTTCAGAGCGTAGATTCTTTACTTTGTCTGCATTATATATAAAGCATATATCTTCGCCAAAGAAGTTGACGTACCACGCTGCTTTACAATCGTGAGTATCCTTGACAGCCAGTAGGCTTTTAAGTTTTTCAGTTTCCATTAAATGAGTGGGATAATTAACGTACCGTACATCCCTGCATTTTATTTCAGCTACTATCTTATCTTCGTTGTGTATTAAATAGAAATCTACGGGATTATATCTGCCAGTAGATTCCTTGTATTTGGTTATATTTCCATCTTCTAATAATGACTTGAATAAGTCCCTTCCTTTACGTTCCATTGCTAAAAAGTTATCCATTTGCTAGTAATTTGATTACTAGCCTGTTTCTATATTACATATTCATAAACATTAGCCATTGTGCATTTTCATTACAGGCTAATTAGGTTAATATATTTATTGTCTTGTATTGATAATCCTATCTGCTTCTTTCGTGATGTGTTGCTTAATCTCTTTTACTGTGAATCTTACTAAGTAAGTTGATAATAGTGCTACTGCAATAAGTGTAATGTAAATCATAATTGTTTATTTAAGTAAATATTGTTTTGGTGTATCTTATTTACTTGAATACTATCTTTGGTCTGTAAATCTCATATCCTTTGACTGTTTTACCGTCAATCCACTTGGCGACAGGTTTACAATCAAACCATCTATCAAGGTCTGTAGCTTTGACTTTATCGGTAATACCTAGTATATCATACGCTTCTCTAATCCAGCTCTTAATATCAGCGTTACTAAAGAATCCAGTCTTTATCTGCTTGCTAAGTATTTGTACTATCTTCGTGTCTCTGTTTTTATCCGATTCCAGACTGATAAGAGCTTTCTCTATAGCTGTTTTGATATATCGCAAACTTCTAACTTTATCAGTTCCTAATTTGTGATAGGCAGGTACTACTAATGGCTGTACTCTAACTATTTCGTCTGTTTCTGGAGTAATAACCAGATTCTGTAGTAGTTCCGTATATCTAAGGAAAGCATCTTTAAAAGATAGTTTCTTTCCTGCTTTATTCATTGTTTCGTTTAGTCTTTCATATTCTAATTCAGTGGTCATATTCCCGTTTGCATTGTGTTCCTTTCTTAAAGCGATACCATCATTATAGATAACCTTTTCCAATTTGAAATTATAAAGGTCTAACTTTACCAGCATATCATTCAGGAAATAGTTTCCTTCTTTATCACACACTGCATAGGCACTGTTAAGCATTTTTTCAGCCATACTTTTAGCTTTCTTGCTACTATTGTTGATAGCAGTAATTAATTCGTTTGCACCTTCTATTTCATCATTCATTCTTTGTACCATTTCTTCATAGGTAATATCTAGATTTAGCTTCCTTTTTCCCACACTATTAAAGATGTGTACCATTATGTTTCTAAATGGATTGGATTCAGTCCTGATTCTACCAGCTATCTGGTAAATGTCAGTGGATATATCGAGCAGGGTATTAGTATTGCTGGAATTACTAACCACGAAGCACATACCTGTTTCACTGAAATAATCAGCACCTTCAAATGATTTGGAAGTAATGAAAGTAAATGGCTTATTGGTACTTCTACTGTTGCTGATAGTATATCCTGCTAATTTGTCCCTGTTTGACGGATTATCTGCACATACAATCTTTACTTCATCGTTACCAAGTTGGCAATATTCTAAGATAGAAGCTATATCTGTAACTGAATTTATAAAGAAGTATGCTTCCGTACTTTTATTACCGTTTATTTCTAGATAGCCGTCTTTCTTATAAGCGTTTATATAATTGGCTGCCTTTACATAGGGATGATTGGTTTGGTCTAACTTAACTATTAAGGTATCTGTGTTATCCCATTGAGCTTCTACCAGTTCCACATCTGAAAGGATGGACGGAGTGAAATCTGCACTGATTGGAGTGGCAGACATAAAACAGAATGATTTGTACTTTCTAAAGCAGTCTAGTACACCGTCAACAGCTTTCTGTCTATAACTGTATGCTTTTAGTAATATGTGATATTCATCTATAAGCAGTCTGAAATCGTTAGGATTTAGATACTGCTCCAAATATTCCATCTTATCATAAGTACACATTATCTTTTTTATTCCAGCACTGGAAGCATATTTCTTTAGCTCCTTTTTGGCTTGGTAAGTAAAAGTACCGAATAATCCAAATACAGACTGCTCTTTGCCATCATAGGAGGTAATAGTAGTAAGACCTGATTCTGTTAAGCCCGTCTTATTTACGATAAGTTCTGTAGTAGGTACTGCAATGATATAGGATTCATCATTAAAGAGGACTACAGTAGTACCACCACAGCCAGTAACTACTTTATTAAAGATGCAATTATGTGGTAAATCAGGTAAGTTTAAATATCCATTAGTTGAATTTATTTTTAAGGTTTTCATAGGTTTTTACATATAGAATTGAGGTAGTAAGTAATCTGAATAGTAGTAAATCTGAATTTAGGAGCTAATCTGGTTAAAATCTTTAGTCTTGAGTTCCTTACTTTTTTGGTATGGTATAAGGTAGCATTTGCAAATTTTGGTAAGGATTGGGATAAAATAATAAGCGTATCACTACGCCTATTATCCGCTGTTTCAATTTACTAATTTAAGAAAATGCAGGGAAGAACTGCATTTTTAACAATGGAATCCCAAAGGGATTATATGAATTATGAAAAATGAATCGAAAAGAAGGAACTAGCTACTATTATTCACTAGTTCCATATTTTAGTCAGAATTTCGCAACAATAGAAGCATTTATGATAGTAGCTGCTTCTTCTAATTTGCTGATACAAAGATAATAAAACTTTTTGACTATAAAAACTGGAAGATACACAAATTTTAAAAATAGTGTACAGGTGTTTCTAAGCTCTGTATTTACCTACCAGATGTGCGTGAATGCTGGATGAATGAAGGTAAAGTATGTCTTTTTATCATTTCTTTCCAGTATCCCGTTTTCAAGGGCAAAGTATATACTATCGTGTTGTATGCTTACTTCGTGGACTATTCGATTAAGTGAGAGGTCTACAATATTAGTACCGATTCTGGTGTATGATTTAAGCCGTATAAGTGCTCCTAATTGGTTCTTATTGCCATTAATGTTAAGCAGGTCTGAATCTATGGTTATATATAGTCTATCAGGTTCTGTGTATCTGTATGTGTTATATGTTCCAGTTCTATCTATTACTAAGTATCCTAGCTCATCAAATTTCTTTAAATGCTTGAATACAGTAGTTTCACCTATACCACAGGTACGTACTACATCTTTAATTGTTGCATCTGGATTATTGGCTATTGTTACTAGTGTACAGAAGTAGGTGAACGCTTCGTTATTAGTAAGATTCTGAATGTATTGGATGTTTAATTTAATTTTCATAGGTAAGGTCTGATGTTTATTGTTTTATTATATTTATATTTGCTTCTAAACTTAATAATTGACATTATGAAAAGTAAGAAGAATTGGAATGATTTCATTGCATCTAAGAAATTTAAATATACTCTATTTGCTATTGCAGTAATAGCAGTTGGAATATTATTATGTACTTCTGATAGTATATCTACAACTTTATATGGGGAAGATAACCCAGAAGCTAAAGGGAAAGTGTTAGCTACTTATCTAAGTATAATAGGTGGTGCTTGTGTTATCTATGGTCTATATCTTAACAACAAGAAAATAGGTGAACAAACAAGGCAAAATAATATTGCAGAAAAAACTAATATTGATAAACGTTTTGGTGATGCTGTAGGGTATCTGAATAGCGATAATGACGGAATTGCCATAGGTGGTGCATACGCATTGTTTCAGATTGCTAAAGAGGATGAAAGATATAAGTCTATTGTAGCTAATATCTTTTGTGACTTTATTTCTGCAAATTTTTCTTCAGGAAATAAAACCAGATTAATAGGTGTGGTTAAAGAACTGTTACTTCAGAATTTAGATACTGTATTTATCAAGACTGAATTGGTTTTGCGAAATATTTCTTTCGAAAATGATAGATTCCACGGTAAGGCTAATTTCAGGTTTAAAGATTGTTTCTTTGAAGGTGTATTTTTTAATGTGTTGGAATTTGTTCGTTTTGAATCTTGTAAAATAAATAAAAGCCATTTAATTGATTGTAATAAAATAGATATAGTTCGTTCTGAAATATCTGGAACTAGTATACGAAATCTTTCTATACCTACTAAAGAAGTGAATTTAGTGGATAATATTTATCTAGGACAGGTTGAGATATATGCGCAGACAATTATTGGTACTTTATATATTGGTAGTACTGCAACTTCGTTTGACGATGATTTTGTAGATAAGCGTATAGTAGTTTATACTAATTGTGAAAATAGAATTGAAATTAACGACAGATGTAAGAAAATAGTTTCAATAAAAAAAGGAACATTCTACCATCGTTGAATTTGATTGTGTAATTTGTTATGACACTGTTCACATATCGACATTAAATTATCTGGATTATAAGCCACTTCTTTGCGTTTCATTCCTTCATAATTCATAAAGCTGTCTATATGATGGATATGAAATGCAGGAGTGATTACCCCTTTGGATAAGCACACTTCACATAAAGGTGACCGCATTAGCTTACTAGCTCTAAGTTTGTGCCATCTGTCAGTATTATAAATCTTCTGTCTTTCTATCCTGTTATTTGATGGATTATGCTGTTTCTTCGCTTTCTTTAGATATGGCATTATTGTAGTATTCTGTAGGTATTATATATTCTCCATTTTCCGTAGCTATTTCCAGTGGAAATATCTTTTTCTTCATCATATAGCTTTGCAGTTGTGCATATTTTCTGGCTGTATAGAACTGTATCTTTACTAATTCCAGAACGGCTTCTTCCGTTACTTTATCCAGTCCCATTTCCAAACATTTGATTATAGCTTTATGAAGTAAATCTTCTACAGTTTGGGACATATAGATAACATCTTTATAATTATCGGCACATTGCTTTAGTAAATCTGGGTAGTGCTTAGCTATAATAGCCATAATTTGCTTATGTTGTGATGAAAGTGGTTTGGCTATTGCTGGATTGTAGCTGTACTGCTCGTATTGTGGTTTCCAGTTAATCTTCTTATCTAATTCTTCTGTTGATATGTGAAATATCTGTGCTGTTTTATCTATTCCATAGTCATATATATACTGTTCCAATACTTCTTTACTTGGGATTGTCTTTTTCATTTTTAAATCGTAGGTAGTCATTCATTGTTTGCCTGTTGTAGCTATAGAAGTCTTTCAGTATCGCTTCTACTAACTTTTCTCTATCTAGCCTGCTGTCCGTCTCTTTATATTTGTCTATTAAATCCAGATTCCTGTCAAAGAAATCAGCGATTATCAATCTTAATATTTTAGACCTGTCTTTCTTTAATAAATCGCATAGTTCATTCAGTAGCAGTTCCGTATTCAGGTCTATTTTAAACTTAATTTCTATCGGATAATTACACGTTCTTTCCATAGTGTTTGATTTTTAATTCTATACAAATTTACTGAAATAAAATAGGGTGTCAAAATGAATGTGTTACATTCTTAATTAATTGTGTTATAGTCTCTTTATGTGTAGTTGAGTACCTTTTTAGCTTTACTATTTAGAAAATAAAAAACGTAATACTATGAAGAAATATTCAATTCCTAAAGGTATAGAGAAAGAAGCTGCCGAATACATACAAGGAGTACTTGCAGAGCTTGAAAATAGAGGTGTTTTAGAGAATATAGATAATGCTGCCTTAGATATGCTGGCAAGAAATTACAGCACATTTATCAAGGCATCCAAACAGTTGGAAATAGACGGTTTGACAGTCACCAGTGATAGAGGTAATATAGCACCACATCCATTGGTAAAAGTTGCAAAGGATGCACAAACACAGGCTATGAAAGTTATGTTGGAATTTGGACTGACAGCCAAAGCACGTACCAAATTACCAAAGATGGATAAAACGGATGACGAGGAATCCACACCATTAGAACAATTCATTGTTACTGGTAAGAAAGAAGTTAGATGATGAAACTTTACTATGAGTATGCAAGTAAGGTTCTTAATAATGAAATAGTAACAGGCGATACAATAAAACTGGCTTGTAAGAGATTCCAGAATGACTTATTGAGGGATGATTTGGAGTTTAGGGAAGATGTAGTAGACAGGGCTATTAGCTTTATTGGCACTTTGAAACATTATACAGGCAAGCACGCTGGCAGTAACTTCATTCTGGAAGGCTGGCAACAGTTTATTATAGCTAATATACTGGGATTTTACTGGAAGGGTACAGGAACTAGGAGATTCACCAGTTCATACATAGAAGTATCCAGAAAGCAAGGTAAGACTGCTTTAGCTGCCGCCTTATGTTTGTATTATCTAATTGCTGATGGTGAAGATGGTGCAGAAGTCTTGCTGGCAGCAAACAGTAAGGAACAGGCAAAGATAGCTTTTGATATGTGTTCCAAGTTTAGTAAGGGACTGGATACCAAAGGCAAATATTTGACAGCTTACAGGGCTGATATTCTGTTTAAGGCTACTAATAGTAAATTGAAGGTACTTGCTGCTGATGATAGCAAACTGGATGGATTTAATGCCAGTTTCGGTTTACTGGATGAATACCACGCTGCCAAAACAAGTAAGGTAAGGGATGTAATAAAATCCAGTATGGGTATGCGTGAGAATCCACACCTGTGTACTATTACTACTGCTGGATTCGACAAAACTTTACCTTGTTACCAATTAAGAACTGTAGCTATAGAAGTGCTTAATGAATTGAAAGCAGATGATGAAATGTTTATTGCCATCTATTCTTTAGATGCTGCTGATGATTGGAGAAGTGAAAAGAACTGGATGAAAGTTGCTCCTAATTTGAATATTACTGTTACCAGCAAATACATCAAAGGACAAGTACAGCAGGCTATTAATAATCCTTCTGATGAAGTGGGAGTACGTACCAAGACACTTAACCAATGGTGTGACAGTGCTACAGTCTGGCTGTCTGATGAAAGTATTATAAAGTGTACACAAGCAGTAGACCTGTCAAAATTCAAAGGATTACCCTGTTATGTTGGAGTGGATTTAGCTGCTACCAGTGATTTAACTGCTGTATCTTATTTAGTCGTTGATAGTGATAAATACTATTTTAAAACTCATTACTACCTTCCTGAATCGGCACTTACAGATAAGACAGACAAGGAACTTTATAAGCTATGGAAAAGGGCTGGTTTACTTACTGTTACTGCTGGTAATGTTACTGATTATGATTACATAACTACTGATATGCTTAAATATTCAGAAGTAGTTAATATACAGGCTGTAGGATATGATAAGTATAATGCTACACAGTGGGCTATTGATTCGACAGAAAAAGGATTGCCACTTGAAGAATACGCACAGACATTAGCCAACTTCAATAAGCCTACCAGAGAGATGGAACGGCTTATATTATCTGGTAAGGCAGTAATAGACAACAATGAAATAAACAGGTATTGCTTTAGGAATGTGACTTTGAAGTCAGACCATAATGGCAACATCAAACCTAACAAACAAGTAGACAAAAAGAAGATTGATGGAACTATATCTATGATACAGGCTTTAGGTATGTATTTACAAGTACCACACTACACAAACCAAATATTTACATTTTAATGAAATTCAATTTCCATCCATTTAAAAAGAAAGAAGCTAGACAAGAAGAACGTAGCTACAACTTTCTTTCAGATTCTCTATTTTATAATTCAGCTACTACATATTCAGAATCAAAAGCTATGTTGCTATCTGCTGTTTACAGATGTGTAGACGTGATAAGTGATTCTGTAGCACAGTTGCCGTTAGAACCGTATTATGTAGATGATGAGGGCTTTAAAACCAAGTTTACCAAGCATCCTACATACTGGTTATTAAACAGAGAACCGAACGACCAAATGAGCAGATTTACTTTTATCAAGACACTAGTTACCAGTGTGCTTCTTACAGGTAATGGCTATGCTCTTATTAACAGAGATGAAAAAGGTGATGCCAAAGAACTGATATTTCTAAAATCAGATTCTGTATTAGTCACTTTTAAAAACGGCAAGAAGATGTACAACATTACAGGGATGAATCAACTGGTAGAAGCTATCAATATGATTCATATCCTGAATTTCAGCTATGACGGGATTACAGGCATAAGCACTTTGAAGCACGCTAGAAATACATTAGGGTTAACTGCTGATTCAGAAGCGCACGCAGAAGGATTTTTCAAAGGAGGTGCTAATCTGGCTGGCATTATCAAAGTGGAATCCTCATTGACTGCACAACAGAAGCAGGACATTAAAACAGCTTGGAGTAGTGCTTTTAATTCTATTACTGGTACTCCTAATGGCGTGGCTGTAATGGAAGGCAATATGACTTTTCAGCCTATAACAGTGAATCCGTCTGATGCACAATTACTGGAAACCAGACAGTTTAATGTGATTGATATTTGCAGATTCTTCGGTGTGTCACCAGTCAAGGCATTTGATTTGTCCAAGTCCAGTTATAGTACAGTAGAAGCTACTCAACTAGCTTTCTTGACTGATACGCTTTCACCACTACTGGAAAAGATAGAACTGGAATTTGAACGTAAACTGTATAAGCCGTCTGAAAGGAATAATATAGATGTTCGTTTTGACACTTCCGTTCTTCTTCGAGCAGATAAGGCAAGTCTGGCTAGTTATTATAATACGCTGTTCCAGATTGGTGTGATTACTCCAAATGAAATCAGGAAGAATTTAGATTTGCCAGCTATTGAAAACGGTGACAAGTCATTTGTACAGGTGAATGTACAGACATTAGATAAAGCGGTTACTAAGCAAACGGAAAAAGACGATGAGGTATATAATCAAGGGGAATGATTTTAGCTTTACTTGGACTATAAAGGATTGCAACGGCTATGTAGATTTATCTGCTGTTACTGATTTGGAAGTGATGTATCAACATTCTACAGTTCCATCCAAGAAATATGTAGCAGATGCCAGAATAGTTGATATAGTCCTTAAAGAGAGGGAAGAAGATTTAGGGGATACTGTTCTTTATGACAGTACTTTAGTGAAAGGTATTGAGTTTGAAGTAACAGCCGAACAACAGCAGGAAATGCTTTTGGGAGACTATAATGTTATCTGTACATTTATAAAGAATGATGATAGTCACTGCTATAAAATGATTAGGGCTTATACCATAGTAGCAGATAAAGATGGTCTTAAATATTGCTGTTCTGAATCAAAGGAAAGACTGATTAAGCTAAGTCAGTTGATAAATGATATGGGATTTATCACCAGAGATGATTTGCCTACCAAAGTAAGCGAGTTGCAAAATGACTGTAATTATGTCAATATAAATAGTGTACCTACTAAACTTAGTCAATTAGTGAATGATAGAAACTTTGCTTCCAAAGATGAAGTTCCCAAATATACAACGGAGCTTTCCAATGATGCACAGTTTACCAATGTTGTAGACTTGGCAAAAAAGGTTGATAAAGAATCTGGCAAAGGATTATCTACTAATGATTATACTAATGAAGATAAAACCAAACTTACTAATTTATCTGATTTTGATTCGACAGGCATTAATAAGGAACTGAAGGAACTGGAAGAAGCACTGGCTGCTAAAGCTGATACTAGTGAAATTCCTAATTTCACGTCTGATTTAATAAATGATTCCAAGTTCGTAACAAGTTCCGATTTACTTGCTGAAAATGTAGGATATGATAGTACAACAGTGAAAGACACATTGGATTCATTGCTGTATGAAGCTATTAATATAACTTCATTTACTAGCAATGTAGAACCTGTACAGGAAATAGGAACTAACATTAACAGTATAACACTTACTTGGAAATTAAGCCAGCCAGCAACGGAACAATTTATTAATGATGTACCTGTGACAGGCAGTTCTTTCACATTTGATACTCCATTCAACAGCAACAAATCATTCACATTAAAAGTAAATGATGGAACTACCATCAAATCTAAAACTATTGATATTAAGTTTATGAATAATATATATTACGGTGTATCATCTTCTACTACTTATAATTCCAGCTTTATTGAATCTCTTACAAAAGAACTACGGCAAGCTACAGAAATGAATTTCAGAGTAAATGCAGGCAAGGATGAATATATCTGCTTTGCATATCCTTCACATTATGGAGAAGCCGTATTCAGTGTAGGTGGATTTGAAGGAGGGTTCAGAGAAGTAGCCAAGTTCTATTACACTAATGAATCAGGATATAATGAACAATATACAGTTTACTGCTCTGATAATCCCTGTCTGGGAGATACTAGGGTGAAGGTAATATATGTATAAGGGATTACTACGATACTATGAAAGAAACACGAAATTGTAAAATTGAAAAAAGAAACGAAGATTCCAGAATAATTGAAGGCTATGCTATAGTGTTCAATTCTGAATCTAGAGATTTGGGAGGATTTACAGAAGTTATAGAACCTACGGCACTGGAAGGAGTGCTACAACAGTCAGATATTTTGTGCCTGCTGAATCATAATGAGGACAGGGGTATTCTGGCACGCTCCAAATACGGTGCAGGCAGTTTGAAACTGGAAGTTGATTCTACAGGTCTTAAATATAGCTTTGAAGCACCCTGCACAAATCTGGGAGATGAATTGTTGGAAGGTTTAAAGAGAGGTGATATTACTACTTCATCTTTTGCTTTTACTATTGATTCCGATACTTGGACAAAGAAGGATAATGGTTCTTATATCAGGACTATCAATAAGTTCAAAGAACTGTTTGATGTATCACCTGTCTATAAAGAAGCGTATCCTGATACGAGTGTAGCACTTAGAAAGCTGGAATCATTCGATAAAGAAGATTTGACTGATTACTATATGGAGCTAAGACACAAACTACAATAATGAACACTTTAGAACTGTTAGACAAAAAAGAACAGTTAAAGCAACGGGCAGAGGAAATAGTTTCCAAAGCAGAAAAGGAAACCAGACGGTTAAATGAAGGTGAACACGCTGAATTTAATTCTATCACCGTTGAACTGGAAGACATAGATAAGGAAATAAGAAAGATTGCAAGCGAGACAAAACTAACAAACACAAATAATACATCTATGAAAAAAGAGAAGTTTTCACTTTTAAAGGCTATTAATGACGTAGCCAATAGCAGACAACTGGACGAAAGAGCGCAAGAAGTTGTATCTGCTGGTATTGCAGAATTTAGAAAATCAGGACAGAACTATTCTGGACAAATCGTATTACCGATTGAAGAAAGAGCCGATGTGCAAGCGACTGTAGAGGGTGCAGGACAGGAAACCGTAGCAGAAGATAAACTGGCTCTGTTAGAACCATTGAGAGCTAATTTAGTAATGGTTAAAGCTGGTGCAAGCTATCTGTCTGGACTGGTAGGTAATGTTTCTATTCCTGCTTATTCTGGAAGTAATGTTAGCTGGGCTGGTGAAGTTGCTGCTGCTACAGACGGTGCAGGTGATTTCAGTGAAGTAAACTTAGAACCAAAGAGACTAACCGCTTATGTAGACGTTTCCAAACAATTCCTGATTCAGGATTCTGCCAGTGCAGAAGAGATGCTTAAACGTGATATTGTAAATGCTATTTCGGACAAACTGGAAGCCACTATTTTGGGTAGTGCTGCTGGTTCTGCTACTATGCCTGCCGGTATCTTTAATGGCGTTACTCCTGAAACAAAGGATATTACTTATAAGAGATTGGTTGATATGGAAACTGCACTAGAAGAAGCTAATGTAGCAGGAAACAAGTGTTTCATTGTATCGCCATCTGCAAAAGGTATTTTGAAAACGACTGCTAAAGATGCTCTTTACAATGTAACTGACGGTGGTGTACATACCTGTGTTGGTTGTGCTGGTTGTCTGATGGAAGAAAATGAAGTGAACGGTTATCCAGTATATTGTACATCTAATGTTACCAGTAAAGGTGTTGTAATGGGACACTTTGAAGATTTTGTTATTGGACAATGGGGTGGGATTGACTTAACAGTAGACCCGTACACACAAGCAGCTAACGGTAAAGTAAGATTGGTTATCAATGCATATTTCGATGCAAAACCAAGAAGAACAGGTTCTTTCCAAAAAGCTATCTTGAAATAATATGTACGTCAAACTGGAAGAAGCTAAGAAGCACCTTCTTTTGGATGATTCTTTCAAGGATGATGATTTATATATACTTGGATTGATTGATGTTGCAGAGGATGCAGTAGCACGCAATTTGAATCTGAAACTGGATGAATTGGCAGTGGATGGGGAATTTACCCCACCTGCTGTTATTCACGCTATTTTATTACTGATTGGTAATCTATATGCCAATCGTGAGCCAGTATCTTATTCATCCGTTAATAAAGTGCCATATACATTTGATTATCTAATTTCACTTTATAAAAACTACAAAGAAGTATGATTGACTATATACATAATAGAGACGGTAGGGCAACGTCTACACAGGTTAGTAGAATGGATGATATAACAGAGGATGTATTCACACCAGAATTTTATTTTCTCATTAAAAATACCAATGATAATGAAGTAACTGTAGAAATTAGACCTGCTGGACAAGAGAAGTTTATAACTACGGTTCTTTATCCTGGCTGGAATCCTGAATTATGTAGTGCAGTAAGAATAAGCGGTGAAACTGGATTACAGTACGGCTATTAATACTATATACTATGAGGGCAGGGCTACTGACAGAGACAATATTACTACAGGAATCAGTACCTGTTAAAAATGAGTTTGGGGCTACTTCTATGGAATGGGTAGACTATCTGCAAACAAGAGCCAACATTAAGTTTAATTCTGGTAACAGGGTTAATCAGAATAATGAAATATTTACTTCTTATACACTTACTTTCACAATCAGGTACTATCATAAGGTAAACGAGCAAATGAGAATTATCTATCAAGATAAGAAGTATAGGATATTGGCTATCAATTCAGACAGGACAAAACAATCCACAGAAATCATAGGAGAGCTTATTAATGAATAACGGTGTAACTGTAGACGCTTCACAGGTACTAAGAATGTTTAGTGAACTTAATAGCAGACAGCAAAAGAATGTGTATAAGAATGCACTACGGAAAGCTGGACGAATTTTGCAAAAGGAAACGAAAACACAACTAAGAAGCGTAGTAGGTAAGACAATAAATCATAAGAATAGATGGGACGGTAAAACTTTAGGCAGTGGAATAAAACTAAAGGTTGATAAGAAAGCTACAGAAGCGAAGGTTCATATAATGGGGGACTTTAGGTTAAAGTTCTTTGAACTTGGAACAACTACCAGACGACTTAGAAAAAACGGAGCTAACAGAGGTAGAATGAACGCTTCTCACTTTTTCAGGACTGCCAAAGATAATAAGGAACGTGCCATCTTTGATAATATAAATCAAATGGTTGAAGAATCAATAACAAGGATTTCCAAAAGAAGATGAGCTTACAAATAGGAAAAGCTATCTATCACTTATTAAGTAAAGATAGCAGGATAAAAGAAAAGGTAGGTTCTAAGATATATCCGTTGATAGTTGAAGAATCCACCACTTTTCCTTTTATCATTTATAAAAGGACTAATATTAGTCCTAACTACACCAAAGGCAGTTATTCTGTAAATGAATCCGTTACGGTTGATGTGGTTATTGCTTCTAAAGATTACACGGATACCGTTGAACTGGCAGACTATGTAAGGGATGCTTTAGAAGGTAGAAGGGGGAACTTTGCAGGAATAGAAATAAATGATATAAGGATGATTAGCGCAGATGAAGAATACATAGAAGATACATTCATTCAAAATATAACATTCGACATAAACACAAATGGCAAACAAAATACTTAGAGGGAATGACCTGATGATTTTTAAAGATACCACTGGTGCTGGCACTGCTTATAAAGCATTGGCATTTTCAACCAGTTGCCAGCTTTCCTTAACGGGAAACACTTTGGAAACTTCATCAAAAGACGGTGGCAAGTGGACTAGTAAAGCGGTAAGCAAATTAAGCTGGTCACTTACAACTGACAATTTATATAGCGTGGAAGATTTTAATGCTTTAGTAAATAGCTGGATAAGCAGAGAGGAATTAACTGTAGCTTTTGCCGTATGCACCAATGCAGACAGCGATACAGGTCTGCCTGCCGATGGCTGGAAAATAGGCGGTGGCTACACTGGTAAGGTGGTTATCACTAGTATTACCGCTAATGCTCCAGATAATGATAATGCTACTTACTCTGTTACTCTGGAAGGAACAGGGGCTTTATCGCCTAAAGTAGCGTAATATATTCACTGGGGAAGCTGTTGCAGTTTCCCCTTTTTTATTTATATACTATGGAAATTCAAATTAAAGGTACTGCATATAATATACGATATACTATCAGGGCTATGTTCGTATTTGAACAGATAACAGGCAAGATATTCAGATTGGAGAATCTGACGGATTACTACCTGTTTTATTATAGCCTGCTGATAGCGAACAATCCAGATTTACAAATGACATTCGAGGACTTTATTAATGAATGCGATGATGAACCAGCCTTAGTTATCCAGCTACAGGAATTTCTTTCTAAAGAGATGGAAAAGCAGTCTGCATTCATTAGTGATACTGTAGATTCAAAAAAAAAGTAACGATTAGCGAACTGTATGCTTTAGTAGTTCTCGAAGCAGGTATAGCACCTGATTATTTTCTGGACAGGATGCAGATGTATGAAGTGAAGGCAGTCTTGGAAAATCTGCAACATAAGAATAAGACTGGCTGGGAACAGGCTAGGATGATAAGCTATATCATAGCCCAAACTAACAGTACCAAGCAGTTATCACCTACTGATATTATGAAGTTTGATTGGGATGAAGCCAAAGAGAAAGATACTTCTATCAGTAAAGACGATATAGCCAGACTACAGGCTAAAGCTAATCAATTTATAAACACACAAAACTAAATATATATGGCTGATTTAGTAACCAGACTATTACTTGATTCATCTGGTTTTAATAATAACATAGTTAAGAGCAGCAGGCAAGTACAGGAGTTTCAACAGATAACAGGCAATATAGTAGGTACTATAGGAAAGTTTGCTGCTGGTATTGGAATTGCGACTACTGCCAGTGACGCTTTTATGAAGATAATAAGAAGCTCACAGGCTACTAATGATGAATGGGACAATACATTAAATTCCTGTAAAGGAACTGTAGATTTATTCTTTCAGTCTATGTCTGCTGGCAGTTTTGAAGCATTTAATAACGGTGTTCTTTCTACAATAAGGAATTTGAAAGAACTTTCTGCTTTGCGTGATTCGTTGACTGATGCTAAGTTATCAATGGGATTCAATACTAAAGTCTTTGAAACGGAGTTTACGAAATATGAATCTATAATCAGGGATACCACTAAAAGCAAGCAGGAACGGGAGAAGGCATTTAAAGACTTGCAAAAGTTGAAAGACGATTTTAAAATAGATGTTACTGATGTCTTGGGAGGTGCAGAAGAAGAACTTATTCAATCATTGAATATTAGAACAGGACGAAAAGACTTTAATATTAATGATATACATAAATATATATCAATCAATAATAATGATTTTTCATCTAGAAATGAGAAAAGGGCATTAACGGAGTATCAAGACCAGTTAAAGGCATACGAAAAGGAAATAAACCAAATACAAGGCAGGATTAATTCTACCAGAGGTGATACTAATGAATGGACAGGTGAAACCAAAAAACAGATGAGGGAAAAACTGTCTTCTATTAAGCAACAAATGGAACTATTCAAACAGCAAAATTCAGAACTTGAAAAGCAGAATTTCTTGAATCAGGATAATGATGCCAATAGAGGTGAAATGATTAAAAACTATGAATATGCTTATGATTTGAAAAAGCGTATGTATGATTTTGATAAACGTACCTTGGAATTACAGAATAGTCTTAAACCTGCTGGAGGAAATAATAAGGTAAAAACAGAAGAAGTAATTCCTGCTGGTTCTGTTGCTGAATTGGATAAGCTGATAACGGAAGCCAGAAAGAAGTATGCTGCTGCCATTACAGACGATGCCAGAGTATCTGCACTAAAACTGATACAGGAACTGGAACAGAAAAAAATAGTTCTGAATATTACTGCTAAATATAACAGTAGGGAGCAGGGAGATTTAAAACCTGCTGGTATTCCATCTGTTAAAGGCTTTAATTCAAGGGATATTGGTAAACTAACTTCTCCATTTGTAACAGAAGAAGATGTAAAAGTAAATAATGATTATGCAACTTCATTAGGTGCTATTGCTACTGTTATGGGTTCTATATCCCAAATGACAAATGAAGGTGCTTCTGCTTGGTTAACTTGGAGTGCTAATTTAATGACAGCTATAGGTACTGCTATTCCTGCTATAGAAGCTCTTATTGCTGCAAAGAAAGCGGAGTCTATAGGAAATGCCGTAGCCAGTGCCACGCAAACACCAGTAGTAGGTTGGTTGTTGGCTGGTGCTGCTGTAGCTTCTGTAATAGCAGCTTTTGCCACTATGCCACAATTTGCCAATGGTGGTGTGGTTGATGGCAGTTCCTTCTTTGGTGATAAGATATTGGCTAGGGTGAATAGTGGTGAAATGATTCTGAATAAAAGTCAGCAGTCCAATTTGTTCAACCTGTTAGACGGTGGTTCACCTGTAAAAGGAGGTGCTATGTCTGGAGAAGTTGAATTTAAGATTTCAGATAAAGCACTGGTTGGAGTTTTAAAACAACACAGTAATAGAACAAATAGACTAAGGTAAAATGGGCTATCAATTAATATATAACTCATCTTTTAAGGATATAGATGAGAATACTATCAATATTGAAATATACAGGGATTCAGGAGGTACTTTGATAGCTTCTGAATTACTCTGTTCTGCTGATGCAGTTTCAATTAACTATGAATCAGATGATGATGTGTTCAAACCAATCAAATGTTCGGATTGCCAGATTAATGTCTTAACGACAAAGGTACTGGCTAATCTGTACACAGCATTAGGAAACCAGATATATTGTACCATCTCAAAGAATGGTTCTTTATTGTGGTGTGGGTATTCTGTTCCTTGTCTTTACAGTACGGATTATAATGAAGAATATAATTTGTTGTCATTGCAGTTCAACGATATTCTTTCATCCCTTAATAATTATAACTACACCTATCTAAATGAAAAGCAGTCTATAGTGTCTTTCTATCAGGTAATCAAACATATCATAAGCCAGATTGATTCCAATGGACTGATAAAGAATGCCTATGTACACAACGCAAAGAAGATAAATGATACTACTGATTTACTAAATAACTTATTCATATTAGATAGAAATTTCTTCGATGAAGCGAATGAAGCAGAGAACTGTAAAGACGTACTGGAATATATTGCAAGGTATCTGGGTATGACTTGCTATTATTATGGTGATTCTATTTACTTCGTGGACTATGATATTATTAAGAATATCAATTTATATACTAAATATACCCTGTCAGATGATAGTAATACGGTGGTAGCACTTGATAACACCGTTATTAATGTTAATCAGAATATTTATGAAAGTAATGCCAGTATAGCTATTGGTGAGCTATATAATAAGGTGGTGGTAGTTGCTAATTCAAATTCTAATAATACTATAATTCCTGAATGGAATGATGAGGATGATATTATAAATCAGAATGCAGACGCAAATAAGTATTATGAATCGACAAGGGATATTAGTGGTAAGAATTATACATTATTGAATGCTTTCTTTAAATCGAAGAATAATTGGGATTGGAATAAGCCATATCTTTTTGAAATTAACAAACCAATAGAACCGATAGAAGAAGTAACTCCAGATAATGCTGCATCAAATGGCAGCTACTGGCAAAAGGCAGCATACTATGAGACTGCAAATGAACCTTCCTCTTTAAATTGGAAGACATATTTTACGATAAGTGATTACGGTCTGATGGGATGGAAAACAACAGACGGAGTCCAATTGTCATTGAAAAATAAGCTACCTATAGCAGTCAAAGGTGGAACTTTCATTATTGATATAAATTATAGGCTGTCTGGTGATTGGAATGCAGCAGAATGTATTGTAACATCTGATGAACAATACTATGATGGTAAATATTCCACGGGATTCACGGATACGATGTTTAAATGTAAACTTGCAATTGGTGATAAGATGTACTATGATGGTGATGGATGGGTTAATTATCAGGAGTATCATAATAAAGTTGCAAGGAATTATTATAAGATATGTAACGGTCCAAATACTTGGGCAGGTGCAACTTGGTATAAGTATCTGGATGAATACGGTTACTGGCGATTTGTTACTAAAGGGGAATATGATTCTATTTCTGGACGTGAAAAGTATAGCGGTGGATATGCAGATAGAAATTACGTGTATTCATATATGAATAGCAGTAATGAGCGTGTATTTGTCGAGAAATGGTTCTATGATGAATGTAAATTGCAAGACTGTTTTTATCTGGTGCATAAGAATAAAGTAGGGGATAAGGTGTTTGATACAGATTATTCATTGACTAATACAGTTTCGTGGCGTATGAATCTGGCAGAAAGTGAAGATGGTGTTGCCGTTTCATTACCATCTGATAAAATGACATTAGGGGAGTTGACATTTGAACTTTACGCTCCTAATCAACTTGGAACTACTCCTATGAGACGTACCGATAAAGAACCTGTCAGGTGTAATTCATTTCACATTAATGATGTTAAATTGAAATATACTACATCTGATTATGTGAAGGATATTTTTAATGATGAAACGTATGATGAAGACTTGAAGTTTGAGAATGTAATTGATGAAAATATAGTCAATGATTTTGATGATATTGAATTTAGAATCAATACTTATAATGAACACGCAGGCAGTTATAGCTATGTTCTTACTAAGATAGGAGAGGAGTATTACTTTGTTGATACGTTGACTGATGGAGTTTCTAAAGATAAACTGAAAGCAGAAGAGCACTGTATTAATAAATATGTGAATTACTACAGTAAACCACGGTTCAGATACAGTAACTCAATAAAGAATAGGGATATATCGCTTAATTCAATCCTGAAAGAGAATACCTTGAATAAGAACTTTGTAATCAATTCCATCACTTACGATTTGATTAATAATAAATGTGATGTTGAATTGAATGAAATACGATGATATGGAAATAAAATCTAACTATATACCACATAATTTCAGGAACAAGTATTTAAAGAATGTAGGTGGAAGTTATTCGAGCACAGTTTTACAGCCAACAGTATCAGGTGAAGCAGGTACTAAAGTTGTGGTAATTGATGATTTGGAAACTTCCAGCAAGGATAAGGCATTATCTGCCAATATGGGTAAATACTTGAATGAAAACAAACAAGATAAGAATGAATATGTAGATACGATAAATCAGTATTTAAGCACAGATTCTGATGTGAAATTTAACTCTGTCGCTGGCAAGAATGGAGAGTTTGACAATCTGAAAGTAAAAGGAGGGCTGGATGTCTTTACTATTACGAGTAATGAGGTAAGGGGAACTAATGGAATTTTATATGTTACCGATTCAGCACAGGTAACAGGTATAACTTCCAATGAAAATAATGTAATGGTTCTTACAGTCAGTGATTCTGTCTTTAGGGTGGATGATATTCTACTTAGCCAGACTTTTGATTCATCTTCAAAGAAGATAGTCTTAAAGGTAACTACTGTAGATGGTACAACTATTACCTGCAATGTCATAGAAGCATTAGGCAATATAGAAACTGGTGATGCTTTAGTAAGGATAGCCAATACGAGTGATGCAGCCAGACAAAGTTCTATCCTGCTGAATCCGTATGATGGCTGTATTGATATACGTACAGGTTGTACATCTGAATCAGATTCCATAGTATCCAGTAGAATAGGTAATCTAGATGGAATTACTGATACAGATTTTGGGAAACTGTCTGGTGATGGACTTTATTCTAATAATGCTTATCTGTCTGGTGCAATAAGAAACTTATCTGGAAAATGGGAATTGAAAGATGATGGTTCTGGTAAGTTGGCAAATGGAAATATTAGCTGGGATACAAATGGTAATCTAAACTTAAAGTATGGTACGAGGAAGGAGTTTAAAACTATAGATATTGATGATTATGATTTTGCAAATGCATTTGAAGTTGATTTAAAGGATGGGTTGAATTTCTTCTTTACGAAAAATAAGGATAATGACCCTAGAACAATAATATTACCTTGCAGTGATACATTTATAGGGCTTGAAGTTGAAATGATATTTAAGGGAAATCCCGGTTTAATAAGGATTGAATGTACAAATAATTATGCGTTTATGTATAACGGGCAAGATGTACGCTACATTTCAATCGGACATTATCCAAGACGATTAAAATTAGTAGCGAGAAAATATAATTTCTCAACTAAGGGTATGTGTAGTTGGTGGATTGATAATGCAGCAGAGTTTAAAATCAGTAGTGATGGTACATTTGCAGGAACATTCAGGTCTATTTGAGTTTATGAATCAGCAACAAATACAATTAATAATAGCCTGCATACTGGTTGTTGTAGGTATAGGATTACTGATAGCAGGATTCTGTGTAGTACCTGTAGGTATCATACATAGTTCTATTCTGGTAGCATTTGGTGAGGTGCTTACTTTCGTTGGAGCTTTATTTGGAATAGATTATCATTATAAGAGTAAATAATATTAGCCTGTAGTCTTGATTGATTACAGGCTTTTTTATTACCTTTGCAGCAATTCCAGATGTCTAATGAGTTAGAACTGGAAGGACATATTAGTTAACGAAGAGCGTTTAAGATATTATCCTGTTATGAAATCTGGACAATTTCAATCTCCAAGGATAGTAGGCAAGAACGCTCACGTCAATGTTATATACCTATCTTATATGGATAGTCTATATATCGTTTGGCGTGGGCTATTGTTTATTACTTGGAGATGGGCAGTCCAGAGCCTCATAACGGTAATATTCAATAGTTCCCACGCTTTTTTCATTGTATAACAGTCGATAGGGAACATCGACTACAATACATACATAAGAAACAGATAGTCTAGTCTTTAAAGTAGCAGTACTTATTTAGTGTGCAGTTTTCACTGTGTTCCTCACACTAATCCATTATTATTAATTGCTTTCTATAAGGAACATAGAAGCAGGATATATACTCAATATGAAAAAATACAAATTAGTATTATTCACTATGTTGGTTTGTAACCTCAACATTTTTGCACAAAAAGTAGATACTCTCTATTATGACAATAATTGGAAAGGGGTAGAAACGAAACAGTTTGCAAGTTTTATTCGATACGTATCTTATGCTCAAGATGGTAATTATCGTAATAAATTCCGAACATATTTCAATACTGGAGAATTAAATTCAGAGGGTGATTTCATTTCCATTGATAAATACGATGATAGTAAATCAGAGTTTGGTGCTTGGAAGTCATATTATAAAAATGGAAAATTGCAAACAGACTGGGATGTTGTAGATGGAAAGGGAAAATGTATAAATTATTATGAGAATGGAAATAAGAAAGAAGAATTTGAATTGGTTAATGGAACTCAAAATGGAATTGCAATAAGTTATTTTGAGAATGGTTTAATCCATACTAAGGGGGATTGTGTAAACGGTAAATATAATGGTATATTCTATCAATTTACAGAAAAAGGAGATGCTTGCTCACAAGCTGAATATAAGAATGGTGAACCTGCAAAGCCATATTATACTTATTCTACACAGGATGGATTTGTAGCAAAATATAAGATGTCTGATGGTACTTTATATTTAGAAATGCCATCAATAAATGAAAAGCAAGTTTATCACCAGAAAGGGGATACTTGGGATTATTATATGAAAAATGGTTTGTGCCTTATGGTTAATGCTTCAATTAACAAAGATTATGGAAAGTATTTTACTCTCTATGTTGTATTGACTAATAATTCAGTTCAACCCATAACGTTTAATCCTGCATTAATAACTGCTTATAAAAAGAAAAAAGACAAAGTAAAGAATTTGAATGTTTTAAATTCTGATGAATATATGGCAAAGGTGAGTCGTCGCCAAAATTGGGGGAGTTTTTTTAATGCCCTTAATGAATCTATGGCAGCTTCTAAAGCAGGTTATTCAGCTTCTTCTACTCAAACAAATTCTAGCTATTCTGGTGCTACTGTTTCTGGTGCCGTTGGTGCGGCAGTAGGTACAAATGGTGCCACTGTTGGTGCTGCTGTAGGAGTTAGTGGATACGCTGGAAGTTTGAGTACTTCATCAACAACTGTTGGTTATAATGGTGCTGCTGCTTATCAAGCTGAATTAATAGCTAGTGGTAGAATTGCAGAGTATAATAATCAAATGTTACAAGAACGCCAAATGAAAGATGAAGGATATTTGAAAATAACAACTGTTAATCCGGGTGAAACAATAACAGGATATGTCAATATTCAATATGAAAAAGGTGATGAGTTATCTATTAACATTCCTATTGATTCAGTCGTTTATCCTTTTGTGTGGGATATAAGTAAATAGTTTTATGACATAAAAAAGAAATTATGAGAAAGAATATTATACTGTTTTTTACAATATTGATATGGATGGTTGGTAAGTCTATTGATATTAATGCAGCTAATTATTGTATTCAAGAAGAGGCTGATTTATTGATTCCTGCAAATACTGCAATTCCACTTGTATTGGATTATTCTATTAATTCAAAAAAAGCTAAAAGGGGGAATATTGTTAATTTTAAAGTTGCACAAGAAATTTATATTAATGATAAACTGGCTATTCCTGTGGGAACATTAGCAACGGCGGAGATTGTAAAAGCATCGAAAAGAAAATGTTGGGGTAAAAGTGGTAAACTAATTATTAGAATGAGAGAACTTAAATTTTCTAATGGAACTACTATTGCTTTAACTGCTCCAGATATTGAAAAAAATGGAGTAAGTAAAAAGGGAAATGCTTGGACTTGGTTTTGGTGTTCTATATTTTTTATTCCTTTAAATACAATTCCCCCACTCTGTATCAAAGGAGAAAATGCGGAAGTTGAACAAGGATTAACAATTGTCGCAAATACGGTAGAACCTGCTACCATAAGTTTAAAAGATTAGTTCTAAATAAAAGAACAGCATTTGAAGAAATTCATTTGCTGTTTTTTTATTATCATTGCAAACAAAAACACTATGAAGCCAGTAGATAAGTTCTCAATCCAGTATAGCGAGTTGCTAGAGTATATATATCCAGTGACACAAGAATATTTCCCTGATTTTGGTTATGACGAAGAAACAGGACAGACATATATGTTGCCGTCACAAACGCCAGATACTTTTAAAGGAAGATACAACAGAAGAATATTGAAAGGCAAATTCTCGTTTGATTCATACATAAAGAATAACGAACTTCAAGAATTGCTTGCTGTATTGGGCTTAGACGCTGAAAAGTTCTGGTATCTATTGCTTTTCTGTTATGATTGCAGTTGGGGTAAATGTATGGAAGGTATAGAAATAAAAGAATCCCCTAAAGAACAGATAGAAAAATTTGTTAATGCTATCAGTGAGGATTATAAAAGAGATACTCCGTTTGGTGCAGTCTTTAAAAGCCCAATTTGTATTACCTTGAAAATAGGTAGGAAGAATATCGTGATAGATAATAAGACGGCTATTGCTAGTATAGCAAAGTTTTGTGCAGACGGATTGGAAACAGTAAATTCAGACCAAATGAATACTGGTAGCGTTGATTTGAGTGATCCACATACTGAATCATTCTCCGTATTCGCTTATTATTTCTCACAAATGATTATCACTGCCTTGAATTATCAAGAACAGGTAAAAGAAAAGAGAAAGAAGGGAGCTAATATGTCTGACAAGGAAAAGACGCTGATTTCTCATCTACTATACTTCACTGGTATCGTGAGCAACGAAAGTGTGTTGGTTGATTATGACTACTTGAAATCCTTGTTGAAACAATATAAGGATAAAGATATAAGGAGTATGAACGCATTCTATTATTGATTGAGACTTATTTTATTAATTATTCCTGCTTTCTTATTCTCTAAATACTTCATTCTATAGTTTGTGAAGTAGGGGAATAGGAAAGCTGTGTTTTTTTATCCCTGTTAGTACTCTTAATAAAGCATCATCTTTGCAGTATAACAAATAAAGCTGGAGCGCACCAGTCTAAAAACTGCAAAAGAAGTATGAAAACAAAAGAAAGTATGAAGAATGAAATCTTTACTCTGGAATCAAGAGAATTGAACGAAGGAAAGAAAGTGGCTTTTATTGCTGGCGGTATCAATCGAGACATTAACAAGGCTAACCTGAATGATAAAGTCAAGTCTATCGGAGAACATTCACAGTATGTTCCGCTTGTTGTGGTTGATGGTGAAGATGTGGTAAACGCAGGGTTAAGTTTGAAAGAACCTGTATCTGGACTGCCAATAGATTCCTCTAAAGCTAATGATTATTTGGTCATTATTGAAGGTCAGCACAGGTATAGGGCTATAATGGAGCTTCGAGAAAAAGATGCAAATAATAAGAAGAAGTATGAAAAGGCAATGAAGAAATGGCAGAAGGACGGTAGTAAACCAGAAAATAAGCCAGAAGAATTTACGCCTAAAGCTCCTACACAGATAAAGGCTATGTATTCGCTGGTTGAGGATGAGGATATACGGATTACGATTTCAGAAATGAACAATACGTCAGTAAAGTGGACTAAAGGAGATTTTGCAAAACAGGCTTATGCTGCCTATCCTGATAATGAGGTTTTGAAGTTCATAGTTAAGTATATGGATATACAACACCAAAGAACAAAGAAAGGTGAAGCAGATGATATGCTACCAAATGGTGGGTTTAAGTTGACAACACTTAGTAAGTATCTGATTTATTCTGCTGACATAAAAGAATCGGTACTGGCAGAGACGTGTAAATATGGAGAGGATACTCTTACTAAATATGTGGGCGATGAACCAAATAAGCTGGTTGAAAAAGCAGAGAAGATTATTAAAGCTGGTTTGGATGCAGGATTTACTTATCGTTTCTTGGCTAAAGGATTCTTCATCGACTGGATTATTAGGAAGAGCAATCAAGGAACTAACTATACAAAGCTGCTTGGAATGTTAAAGAAAGTAAAGAAGCCAGCTATAAACAGTATAATGGAAGATGCACAGAAGCATAACTTTATGGAGATACTAAATGAGAAAATAAAATAGTTAATCTTTATCCGTTGATGTCAGTTGCCAGCTAGCGTAATGTTAGCTGGCTTTTTTGTTGTTTTATTGCTAGCTGGTTTACCGTTCGTCTCAACAGTAGGGGTATGGGGTGAAATTTTATCAGGAAAGTGCTTTAAACCACACGCTCCCCAACTTTCCACGGCTGGTAAGATTTCAAATATCCAAAAGGTCTGTAATATTATTGTAATCGGTTAACTCTATTTATTCTACAAATTCTGTGATAACATCGGATATTTATCTATCTTTGTTGTGTTCAAATAACGCTGAAAAGTACATAAATGAATAACACTTCTTCGTAAGTGACTGATAATGAAATATGGAAGGAAAATTAGTTTTTTTCCCGGTTATTCGGCAAGAAGTAAATAACATTTTGTATTTTTGGGCATCAATTAATAAAAATAGATATTATGATAACGACACAGGACAAAGAGTTGCTTGCCAAGAAAGGCATTACGGAGGCGCAGATAGCAGAACAGCTGGCTTGCTTCCAGACGGGTTTTCCTTATTTGAAACTGGACGCTGCCGCTTCCATAGAAAAAGGCATATTGGCTCCTGACGCAGAAGAAAAGAACGCATATCTGGCTGCATGGGATGCTTATAAGAATACGGATAAAATCATCGTGAAGTTTGTTCCTGCTTCGGGCGCTGCCAGTCGTATGTTCAAGAATCTGTTCGAGTTTCTGTCCGCAGAGTATGACAAACCTACTACAAAGTTTGAGCAGGCATTCTTCGACGGAATCAAGGATTTTGCTTTCTATGACGACTTGAATGTAGCTTGTCAGCGTACAGCCGGAAAAGATATTCCGGGGCTGATGGAAGAAGGTAATTACAAAGCTGTAGTAGCTGCCCTTCTCGAAACTGCCGGACTCAACTACGGAGCACTTCCGAAAGGTCTGCTCAAATTCCATAAATATCCCGAAGGTTCACGTACTCCACTGGAAGAACATCTTGCCGAAGGCGCTATGTATGCAGCCGGAAAAAGTGGTAAAGTCAACGTACACTTCACTGTCTCTACCGAACATCGAGAACTCTTCAAGAAACTGGTGGAAGAGAAAGCCGAAGCATTCGGCAAACGTTACGGAGTAGACTATTACATCACCTTCTCCGAACAGAAACCAAATACCGACACCATCGCTGCCGATATGGACAACCAGCCGTTCCGAGACAATGGTAAACTCCTGTTCCGTCCGGGTGGGCACGGTGCACTGATCGAGAACCTGAACGATCTCGACGCTGATATTATCTTCATCAAGAATATCGACAACGTAGTACCCGATAAACTGAAAGCCGACACCGTTACTTATAAAAAACTGATTGCCGGCGTACTCGTGTCCTTGCAGAAAAAGGCATTCGAATACCTCGAACTGCTCGACAGCGGAAAGTATACGCACGAGCAAATCATGGAAATTCTCCAATTCCTGCAAAAACAACTTTTCTGCAAGAATCCCGAAACGAAGAACCTCGAAGATGCCGAACTGGTGATCTACCTGAAGAACAAATTGAACCGTCCGATGCGTGTATGCGGTATGGTGAAGAATGTAGGTGAGCCGGGTGGCGGTCCGTTCCTTGCTTATAACAGTGACGGAACTATCTCACTGCAAATCCTCGAAAGCTCTCAGATCGACATGAACGATCCTGCCAAAAAGGAAATGTTCGAAAAGGGTACGCACTTCAATCCGGTAGACTTGGTTTGTGCCGTACGCGATTATAAAGGTCACAAGTTCGACCTGGTGAAATATGTAGATAAGGCGACCGGCTTCATTTCTTATAAATCAAAGAACGGAAAAGACCTGAAAGCGCTTGAACTTCCCGGCTTATGGAATGGTGCGATGAGCGACTGGAACACAGTATTCGTAGAAGTTCCTCTTACCACTTTCAATCCGGTGAAAACGGTGAACGATCTGTTGCGTGAACAGCATCAGTAGGATTTAAAACAAGATTGGGTCCAGTCTGTCATTCTTCCTCCTCCGCGGTCGTCCGAATGGCAGATACAGACAAATGTCTCTCCCAATCATTATAATTACTAATTAAGTAAAAACAAAATCTGAGAGGCTGACTAAAAAGTCAGTACTATCTTAAATCTCCTCCTTCCCGAAGGAGGAGATTTAAGATACTGCCGACTTTTAGTCAGCCCTAGTGTAGATACAACCGACTTTTAGTCACTACTTATAATAAAAAGAGTATTTAGGATGAATCAGATAGAAAAGATCATTGACATTGCAACATGGAACAGAAAAGAGCATTTTGAACATTTCAGCGCATTCGATGATCCCTTTTTCGGAGTGACAGTCCATGTAGACTGTACCCGTTCTTATCAGGAGGCTAAAGATAAAGGCGTCTCCTTTTCTCTTTTACTATTACATCGTATCATCACTGCCGCAAGCAAAGTCGAGGAATTCCGCTACCGCATCGAGGGCGACAAGGTAGTCTGCTATGACAGTCTTCTTCCCGAAGCGACAGTAGGGCGTGCCGATCATACTTTTTCTTTTGCCGCCTTTGAGTACGACCCCGATGAGCTCACCTTTATCCGTAAGGCGAAAACCGAAATGGAGCGGCTGCAAGCTACCACCGGACTGAACAAAGGAGGAACTTTCCATCCCAACGCCATTCACTATTCGGCTGTCCCATGGCTGGCCTTTACAGATATGAAACACCCTACGAACATGCGTTCGGGCGATAGCGTCCCCAAAATATCCACCGGAAAATACTTTCGGGAAGGAGAGAAGCTGATGCTTCCCATTTCCGTCACTTGTCATCACGGACTGATGGATGGTTATCATGTTGCCAAGTTTATTGAGACCCTTGATTTATGAAACCGTCAGGATCTGGAGACTAACAATGACGGCACTATGAGAAACAAGACCCTGAGATGGAAAACCATCGTTCTTTGTTCCATCATGTTTTGCCTGCCGAAGACTCCTTTGGCAGGGCAGGAGTCTTCTGGTTTTATCCATCGTTTGGGAATGGAAGCCCGTCCGCAATATGTATTTCCTACCAACCCCTTCCTGCAAGGAGAGAACGAACGCTGGAAACCGATTCAGACATCGTTTGCCGCCCACTTGAAATACTCGTTCAAGTTTCGCCCCAATACTTGTGCCGACCGTATTTACGGTGGAGCTTATCAGGGTATCGGCGTATCCCTTACCACCTTTGGCGATAAAAAACAGTTGGGCGATCCTTTCTCATTTTATGTGTTTCAGGGAGCACGAATTGCCCGTTTCTCTCCCCGTGCCTCGCTCAATTATGAGTGGAATTTCGGTTTGTCCGCCGGATGGAAGCCATACGACAATTATTATAATTCCTATAATGGTGCGGTCGGTTCACGGATGAATGCTTATATCAATGCCGGAGTTTACATAAACTGGGCGTTTTCCCGTTACTTCGATCTGATTGTCGGAGGCGATTTCACGCACTTCTCCAATGGTAACACTAAATTCCCGAATGCGGGAATCAATACTGCCGGAGCCAAGATCGGACTCGTCTACAATTTCAATCGTACGGAAGAAGACCTCTCGAAATCAGTCTACCAGCCTGTCATCACCCGTTTTCCCCGCCATATCAGTTATGATGTCGTGCTGTTCGGGTCATGGCGTCGAAAGGGAGTGTGGGTAGGAGAGAAGCAGATCGCATCTCCCAATGCGTATCCCGTTGCCGGATTCAATTTTGCCCCGATGTATAATCTGGGTTATAAGTTTCGCGTGGGAGCTTCACTGGACGGTGTTTATGATGGCAGTGCCAATGTATATAGGGAAGATGTAATTGTGGAATATGAGAGCAGCAGTTCTAAACGTGAGTTCCTGAAACCGGGCATTCAGCATCAGCTGGCCTTGGGACTTTCGGGACGTGCGGAATATGTGATGCCTTATTTTACCATCGGTGTCGGCATGGGAGCCAACGTGCTCAGCCGTGGCGATATGAGAGGCTTCTACCAGATTCTTGCATTGAAAATAGCCGTTACCCGCAGTTCCTTTCTTCACATCGGATACAATTTGCAGAACTTTCAGACGCCCAACTATCTGATGCTCGGACTCGGTTTCCGTTTCCACAATAAATATCCTAAGGTACGTCATTAATAAAAAGAAATATACTAATTTTGCATCACTAACATAAAACACTCAAAATAATGAAGAAAATACTGTTACTCGGTTCCGGAGAATTAGGAAAAGAGTTTGTGATCTCTGCACAGCGCAAGGGGCAACACGTCATTGCTTGTGATTCTTATGCCGGAGCACCTGCTATGCAAGTTGCCGATGAATTTGAAGTCTTCGACATGCTGGACGGTGAAGCATTGGAACGCGTTGTAGAAAAACATCATCCGGACATCATCGTTCCGGAGATAGAAGCCATCCGCACAGAGCGTCTCTATGACTTTGAAAAAGAAGGAATTCAGGTAGTGCCCAGTGCCCGTGCCGTCAACTTCACGATGAACCGTAAGGCGATCCGTGACCTTGCGGCCAAAGAACTCGGCTTGAAAACAGCCAACTATTTTTATGCCAAGACACTGGACGAATTGAAGGAAGCAGCCGCCAAAATCGGTTTCCCTTGTGTCGTCAAACCGTTGATGTCTTCTTCCGGCAAAGGACAGTCTCTCGTCAAGAGTGCCGACGAGCTTGAACATGCCTGGGAATATGGATGCAGTGGCAGCCGTGGCGATATCCGCGAACTGATCATCGAAGAATTCATCAAGTTCGACAGTGAAATCACCCTGCTCACCGTTACACAGAAAAACGGACCTACGCTGTTCTGTCCTCCTATCGGACACGTACAGAAAGGCGGTGACTACCGTGAGAGTTTCCAGCCTGCACACATCGACCCTGCACACTTGAAAGAAGCCGAAGAAATGGCGGAAAAAGTAACCCGTGCCTTGACTGGTGCCGGACTTTGGGGAGTGGAATTCTTCCTGAGCCATGAAAACGGAGTCTACTTCTCCGAGCTTTCTCCCCGTCCGCACGATACGGGCATGGTGACATTGGCAGGAACGCAGAATCTGAATGAGTTCGAACTTCACCTGCGTGCCGTACTCGGTCTGCCCATCCCCGGCATCAAGCAGGAGCGGATCGGTGCAAGTGCCGTTATCCTTTCTCCGATAGCGAGTCAGGAACGTCCTCAATATCGTGGCATGGAAGAAGTGACGAAAGAAGAAGACACTTATCTGCGCATCTTCGGCAAGCCGTTTACCCGCGTCAACCGTCGCATGGGAGTCGTACTTTGCTATGCACCGCTGAACTCCGATCTGGATGCGTTGCGTGATAAAGCGAAACGAATCGCCGAGAAAGTAGAGGTATACTAAATAAAAAGAATGAGAGTGAGTCAAAAGCAAAAGGATAGTGAATATTGCTTTTGATTCTCTCTCATCATCTTCTCTTATATAACTAATAATGAAAAACATGAAAAAGACTAAACTATTGGCAGCTACTGCTATGCTATTACTGACTTCCTGTTCACCTAAAGTGGTCACTAACATTGTAAGAACCTATCCGGATATTATTCCGGCAGATTCGGTCTATGTCATCGGTTTGGGAGAAAAAGTGCCCAATACAGCCGAGACTATCGGGCGTGTATCAGTAGTGGATCGGGGTACTTCTACAAATTGCCGTTATGATCAGGTATTACATCTTGCACAAGAGGCTACAGGAAAGATTGGTGGCAATGGACTCGCCATCACTAATCACCAGAAACCTTCTTTTTGGGGAAGTTCCTGTCATCAGATTTCCGGACTGATGCTGCGGTTGTCGGATAAAAGTGTGGATACACTGAAAACAAATCCTGTACAAGACGTAATAGATCTCGACCTGGTTATTGCTAAAGACTATGCAGAAAGCAGAAAAGCGCCTGCCAACACGTTTGAAGCGAGCTTCGGATATGGATGGGTGATCAGCAAGATTTATGATATCAACGGTAGGGCGTTAGATTCGAAAGGAGGAGTTGAATGGAAGCTCGCTTACGAACATGTCTGGAACGGTGGGATGGGAATCGGACTTCAATATGCTGGTTTCAAGAAGTCATTCTCCGGTGGCGACATGATGTTTTCCTATATAGCTCCGGAGTGGGTAAGCCGTACAAAATTTGACAGATGGATCTTAAAATCAGGCGTTGGTGTCGGCGTTTTCCTTTATCATGATCCTTTCTACAATGCTGCCGGATTCGGCCTTCATGCCACATTAGGATTTGAGTACATGCTTTCATCTAATTGGGGACTCGGCTTGACTCTGAACGGGATCGGTGGAAGTATGCCCAAACAGGACTGGATGCTGCTGAAAGAAGACGAACGTTGTGGAATCACCCGCTTTAACCTGCTGGGTGGGCTGCGCTACTACTTCTGATGATAACTCCTTCTTTCTAGGAAGAATATCAACGTTTATACTGTACTTAGATTTATAAATAAAGAGAGAGGACAGAAGTCTGAACCTGCATCCTCTCTCTCACGTTTATGACATTGTTATTTCTCTGATCTTACAGACTCATCGCATTACCGCCTACAATACCCAGCACTGCCGAAGCCACCGCGATGACTACTTTCAAAATGGTATCCCAAAGGGATCTCTTGACTGCCATAACTCTACACACCTCCTTTCCGACTCTTTATATGATTGATTACTAAGTGAATCATTACCGAATGATCGATTACTCCCGATAACTTTCCTCCTTTACCTCAAAGCACGGGCACGCCTTGATCCACTCCTCCGGCTCAATCTCTCCATTACCGTTGCGATCCGGTGACAAGTCGCGATGACCGCACACCCGGCAACCGGGGAATCTCTCTTGCAACTGATGCACCAGCAGCCGGAGCGCTGCCCGCTGTTCCGGTGTCCGTGTGTCCGCCGGGCGTCCCCGGCAGTCCAGACCGCCTTCGTAGCAAATTCCGATACTCTCCGCATTAAAACCTTTCGCATGTGCCCCGATCCGTTCCACCGGACGGGTAAGATGCGTTGTTCCATCTTTGCGGATATAGTAATGATAACCTGTCCCGTTAAATCCCCGCCGGCGGTGCATCGTATCCAGATCAAAAGCCGTCAACTCCTTGTCTGCCCGCGTTGCAGAACAGTGAATCACAATTAAATGAATCTTCCTCATAAAGCCACTAATTCTAACTATCAATCCCTCGTACATTGATTACCAACTCTCCACTTCTTACACTGTCGGGTCCGGAGCTTCCTCGTCGCCTCCGCCGCCTTCGTTTCCACCGCCACCGGGGTTGTTGTCCTCTCCTGATCCGTCGCCTTTCTTCTTTTTCGGGGCTTCGAGGTCGAGAAACTCGATCTTGTCACCGGCACGGGTAGACGTCAGGTTGGGGCGGACGCTGCTGGAAGGGCGGAAGTTGATCTGTATAGATTTGATATTCTTCACCGTACACTCTTCTTTCGTGGTTGCTCCCAGCGTATGGGCGGATAGGCTGAATACACCGAAGTCTCTGATATTGACCGATTTTCCGTCGAAGAGCGCCGCTCGCATTGCCTCCACATAGTTGGTCAGTACGCTTTGGATGTCGCCCAGGGAGAGGGAACTCTTGTCTTTCATGATGTAGGCGATGCCGTCAAGGTCTACACTTTGTCCCATCGTCACCAGTTGGGGGTGGTACTTCAGCACCCCGTCAATTTTTCGCGGGTCTTTACGACCCATTCTTTTAAATGGTATTGCCATGATGATAAATTAAAGATTTAGAAAAATATAAATTAATAATTACTGATTGCTGTCACTCGATCAGTGTCGGGAGAGAGAATGAGCTCTGTTTCTTTCTTTCGATGTGTCAAAGGTAGCCTATTATTAAGCCATGAGAATACGTACTTTATCGTACTTCGTCGTACTTTCTTTCAGAATGTATTTACTTTCTTTCTGATTGATTTTATTTTACTTGTTTGCTTGTGTGCGCAAATATGTTTTAGTATATTTGAAGTACGAAAGAACTTAAAAACAACGATATGAAAACAGAAAAAGAAGAAGCGGAAGAAGAACCGTTTGTCATCCGTCCGTATTTGAAGTCGGAGCTGGCTCACAAGTACAATCCACATTTGCCATTGATTTATGCCATGCAGAAACTACGGGGATGGATCAGAAATAATAAAGAACTTTATGACGCTATGTATAGCGGTGGAGAAGGAAAAAACGATCATGCTTATAGCAGCAGACAGGTGAGGCTGATCGTGAAGTTTCTCGATGAGCCGTGAATCTGTTTTTCGATGAGTCGTGAATCTGTTTCTTGATAAGTCGTCCGTCTGTAAGGAAGAAACAAATTAGCTATTAGCAAAAACAAATTAGCTATTAGCTAATTTGTTTTTGCTAATAGCTAATTTCGATATGCTAATAAGACTTATTGTTTTTTTCTTGTGACAATGAAGTAAAAGTCACGAATTTCCCCTTTCAAAGTCCAGTAAAGTCCAGAAAGTCCATATTAGATTTTCAGAATATACGAACCGTGACCTAACTTGCTGATTCTCCCTGCTTTAATGCCTTTATTCAATAAGTAGTAAACGGTGCTTCTTGAGAGGTTCAATTCCTCTCCCAAAGCACATGCTTCTTTGGCTGAAAAACTCTTTTTGAGTTTCGTCAGAAGTCGCGAGAGATTATCGGGCGATTGTAATGGTTTCGTATCTTCGGCAGAGCTTTTTACCGAAGTACTGACCAGTTTGCTATGTTCGAAGCAACACAGCACGATGGCGAGCGCTGCTTTGAAATGCGCGTCCGAGCAGTATACTTCGGGTGTTTCCATTCTCATGGTTCCCTTGTCGATGGCGGAGAAAATGCAGCAGATGCGTGCCGTTATCACTCCATAACGTTTCACCACCCCCAGCAGGTCATCATTACCTAACTGGTCCGTATCTTTGAGCAGTTGCGTGAATACCCGGTTGAATTCTTTTTTCTGTGTATCTGTCAGCTTTACTTCCGTAGGAGAATCTTTCAGAAACAATGCCATCTGTGCGAAGCGCATGGACAACTCGTTGAAGAGATCGTCCGCCCGCACCTTTTCCTCCGCGAACACATCCTGCCATGCTGCCGGAAGTCTGAAGGTATTGATCAGAAAGCGGTTGTACAGCCCTGTCTCCATGGTCGGGATGAATAAAATGAGGCTGGATGGAGTGCCGGTGAGAAAAGCCGACAGGGAGGGATATTCCACTTTCAGCGGATGTCGTCCGTTGATCTTGTAGGACGAACTGATCAGTTCGTGCTCGAATGCCTTGCAGAGGATATCGTCGAAGTGTCCGTAATCTTGGTTGCGGGCTGTGCTGACGCTGCTGGCTTCGGTACTGGTGAGCAAGGAAGAACAACTTTGGTTGTTGATGAGGTGAGTGATGAGCTGTGCACGGCTGATGTCGGCAGGGATCAGCGGAAATGCCAGCTTCGGCTCCTCCGGTTCGTCCGGCAGGTTGGTGGCGGCAGTATTCTTTTTGCGTATCGCCTGCAAGGAGAGGGTGTAGTCCCTGAGTGCTTTCTTGTATTCCTTTTCGATCTTCAGACTCTGCTTCTCCCAATACTCACAATAGTGCTTGTGCAGGCGTATGCCATAGCCGATGAGGTTCTTGTTGGCACCGGAGGAAGCTACGACGATACAGTAGATATTGGGCTGATAATTCCGTCGGTTGTAGCGGATGCTTACACTGGGGAGCATGCTGCTTATCGTGGTAATACATGACAACAAGAGTCCGTCCCTTTCACGCTCATCTCTTGCGATGGAGACGCACTCCTTGAAGATGGCGGGAATGAGATCGTAAATTTCGTCAGGAAAGGTCGGAGTCTGCTCTCTAAGCTCTTCTCCGATGATTTCATCCTCCTTTTCTGCCGGATTTTCGTTTTCTGAAAATCCTATAACGGACTTTTGGACTTTACTGGAATTTGAAGGAGGATTTTCAAAGCTTTCCGTCTCTGCCGCAGTCATTACATTCTGGTAAGCTGATTTTACAGTACGTGCGATTTCGGGTTCACGGAAGTTGTCTTCTTCCAAGGTGCGAACCAATTCGGTGGTCAGTTCGTTACGGTCGATGCCGCGTTTGCAGGCAGCGCAGCTGAGCCGGAAAACGGTTCCGTTCCGGTCGCCCGTTGCGGCAGGGTAGAGGGTGAGGTAGGACTGTACGAAGGGAGCGGCGGAAATCCGGTTACCCGGCATCGCAGGCGGATGTCCGTTGGAGAAAGAGGTGGGAGTGCAGGTGGTGCGGGGAGCGGAAGTGACGGGAGCGTAGGTGACGCGCGGAGTGAGTGCACCGTTCAGCAGAAAGTCGTTGACGGCCTTTGCGTCACCGTTGTAGTATGCGTCCGGGTCGTATGATCCGAAGCAGGGATGGGTGATATCCTTGCATTTCCCGTCGTTCTCTACGCCGAGAACGGTGGAAACGAGCTTTGCCGTCGCTTCATAAATGGCAGGATAATCGTTTACTCCATCGATATCTATACGAATGAACAACTTAACACCACGTCCGGAGATGCTGATAAACGCTCCCAGTACGTATTCGAGCAGGCAGGCACGTACGAAAATATCCTTTGTCTGTTCGTCCGTATGGTCGATGTCGATGCAGAGTGCGAGTGACAGGGAGGTAAGGTTGTTTTTTGCGTGTCCATTCTTGCATATGCCTGCGGGGATGACACATGCCATGCTGTCTTTGATGGTTTGCGCGTCGTGTTTGCGGTCTTTTGCCAGACAGCTGCGGTGGCCTTCCGTAGGCACTTTCCAATGTCCGTTGCGTACCATTGCGAAAAAATCTTCAAAAGTTATAGTCGTGGGAGTTTTACTCCAAGTGTTGATAAATAGTGACACTTGGTACATGTGCTTTCTCATTTGAAATATAATATATAAGTTGCCGGAAGCGGGTGGTGTAGTTATCACGGGCTTCCGGCTGCGAAGGTAGGAACTTCTCTTTTTTTACCAAATCGATTATTAGGACTGATTTCTGTTCCAATCGTCCCATTGGTCTTTCACCATCTCCTCCAGTTTTCCCAGACAGCTTTTATAGGCTATGGCATGCTTCGGAGAGCGTTCGTCGCGGATTTCGATGCAATGGAACAGCCCTTTCAGTACATCCGGACAGCGTGGCATCAGCGGTATCTGCTTGATGATCCGTTCTTCTTTGTTGCACTCTTTGATGTCTTTATCCTGTACGGATTTCCAAAGAAACTGTTGCTTGAAAATCTCTTTTGCAAGGATTTCAAGTAATTCATTTTGAGTAAATAAGATGGGGAATCCGGGTAGGTGACATTGAGATATATCATCTACTGTCAACGGATTGCCTGCTTTGTCTACCATTGTTACGTTTAACGTAAAGTTGCCGATTTTTTCGGCAAAAGCCAAAAGGTTTTTTTTACCATAATTTTTAGGATTAATAATGCAGCAAATTTCTTCTTTTTTTATCAGAAGAGTGTTTTTTGCTTCTTATTTTTTCTGCTGACATTTAACAAAGTGGCAAAATTAAGGAATTTATAATTTTCTTGCCGAAAACTTTTTCGCTTCAGGCAAATGGGGAGTGTTTAATAGGATGTACGTGCCCGGATATAAAACTAGTTGCATATGCTACTATTTTATCACTCGTTTAAGTGTTTGAATATTACCGTTGAATGGGAAAACTTGATGTTAAGTCATAGTTTTAATGATATTTTATAACTAACAGGCTTATTTTACTATACAATCGTAATTGGAATGTTCCGATATTGGTCTGTTTGTAGTCTTTGTTGGCCTAACAAGTGTTATTGAACGACAAATAATGAAAAAGGAAGAACAACGATGCTAATTTGTTTCTACATTTGCGCGGTTGTTTATTTAACTATTTTGTTAAAAAGAAATCGGGCATGATTGAACAAAAGCTAAATTTAACTGTTTACTATAGTAGATTAAAGTAGATAAAACGCGAAACGTTCCTTGTCATGCTACTAAAATTCGATAGGTAAAGAAAGAATAATATAAATAAAGATTGCTTATGTCACAGATTATCGGACATATCTCACAGGTGATCGGCCCTGTGGTCGACGTGTACTTTGAAGGTACGGACGCAGAGTTAATGCTGCCAAGCATTCACGACGCACTGGAGATAAAGAGGCCAAACGGCAAAATACTGGTTGTAGAAGTTCAGCAACACATCGGCGAGAATACGGTTCGTACCGTGGCTATGGACAGCACTGACGGACTTCAGCGAGGCATGAAGGTGTATCCCACCGGAGGCCCGATCACAATGCCGATAGGCGAACAGATTAAAGGACGACTGATGAACGTAGTGGGCGACTCTATCGACGGTATGAAGAGTCTCGACCGTACAGGCGCATATTCCATCCACCGTGATCCCCCAAAGTTTGAAGATTTGACAACTGTGCAGGAGGTACTCTTCACGGGTATCAAAGTAATCGACCTGCTGGAGCCGTATGCCAAAGGTGGCAAGATCGGACTCTTTGGCGGTGCCGGTGTAGGAAAGACCGTACTTATTCAGGAACTGATCAATAATATTGCCAAGAAACATAACGGATTCTCCGTATTTGCCGGAGTCGGCGAGCGTACCCGTGAAGGTAACGACTTGCTGCGTGAAATGATCGAGTCGGGCGTTATCCGCTACGGCGAGGCTTTCAAGGAAAGTATGGAGAAGGGCGACTGGGACCTTTCGAAAGTAGACTATAATGAACTGGAAAAGTCGCAGGTATCCTTGATTTTCGGACAGATGAACGAGCCTCCGGGCGCACGTGCCTCTGTGGCATTGTCTGGACTGACGGTAGCGGAATCTTTCCGTGATGCCGGCAAGGAAGGTGAGAAACGTGATATCCTGTTTTTTATCGATAACATTTTCCGTTTCACGCAGGCGGGTTCGGAAGTCTCGGCTCTGCTGGGACGTATGCCTTCCGCCGTTGGTTATCAGCCGACACTTGCCACGGAAATGGGTGCGATGCAGGAACGTATCACTTCCACCCGGAAAGGTTCTATCACCTCCGTACAGGCAGTATATGTGCCTGCGGATGACTTGACGGACCCTGCTCCGGCAACAACCTTCAGCCATCTGGATGCAACGACCGTGCTCGACCGTAAGATTACGGAATTGGGTATCTATCCGGCTGTCGATCCACTGGCTTCTACGTCCCGTATCCTTGACCCGCACATCGTGGGACAGGAACATTATGACGTAGCACAGCGCGTGAAACAGATTTTGCAGCGCAACAAGGAATTGCAGGACATCATCTCCATCCTTGGTATGGAGGAACTTTCGGAAGAAGATAAACTGGTCGTGAACCGTGCGCGCCGTGTGCAGCGTTTCCTTTCGCAGCCGTTTGCCGTTGCCGAACAGTTTACAGGCGTTCCGGGCGTGATGGTAGGCATCGAGGATACAATCAAAGGGTTCAGAATGATTCTCGACGGTGAGGTAGACAACCTCCCCGAACAGGCTTTCCTGAACGTGGGCACGATTGAAGAAGCGATAGAGAAAGGCAAGAAATTGCTGGAACAAGCGAAAAAGTAATCGAAACAACATTCCATGATGAAAGAATTACATTTAAGTATCGTATCGCCCGAAAAGAGCGTATTCGACGGAGAAGTGAAGATTGTCACACTGCCGGGAACGGTAGGATCGTTTTCTATCCTGCCGGGACACGCGCCGATCGTCTCGTCATTGAAAGCGGGAACGTTGGGTTATACCACGATGGACGGCGAGGAGCATACATTGGATATTCAGGGTGGTTTTGTTGAAATGAGTGACGGGACAGCTTCGGTGTGTGTCTCGTAAGGAAGACGAGATGGATAATATACAGCAGAAAAACACAACGACATGGTGAACATTAGTAAGACTAAACGGAATTTTATCGCACTGAATACGCTGTTTGCTATACTAAGCGGAGCAGCGGGAGCAGTGATTTTACACATAGCCTTGCCGGGGCATTATTTCGGAGGATATCCGTTTATACCGGTATATTTCTATATCTTCGGTTTGTTTAGTATTTATATGTTCGATGCGTGTCGGCGGCATGCTCCGCAGAAGTTGTCGCTGCTGTATCTGGCAATGAAGATGATAAAAATGATTCTCTCGCTGATTCTGCTGCTGATTTATTGTCTGGCAGTACGCGAAGAAGCCAAGGCTTTCTTGCTGACGTTTATCTCGTTCTATCTGTTGTATCTGATATATGAAACGTGGTTCTTCTTCTCCTTTGAAGTGAACCTGAAACGGAAAAAGAAAAATAAGAATAAAAATGAAACAGTTGCGTAACATAGTAGCTCCGATATTTCTGCTCTGCCTGATGTTGGTAGACGGTCTGCCGGTCTTCGCGCAGACACAGGAAGATGTGACTCCGCAGGAGCAGAAAGAGAATACGGTCGATGTGAAGGAGATCGTGTTCGGACATATCGGCGACTCATACGAATGGCATATTACGACGTGGGGTAAAACGCACATTACTATACCATTACCTATCATTGTTTATAGTTCTACTACAGGTTGGCATACGTTCCTTTCTTCCCGTCTCGCTGAGAATGGAGGCACTTATGAAGGGCTCTCCGTCGCCCCCGAAGGAAGTAAGTACGAAGGCAAACTGGTGGAGTATAATGCAGCCGGAGAGCAGGTTCGTCCGTGGGATATTTCCATTACGAAGGTGACATTCGCTTTGTTGTTCAACAGTGTGCTGCTGCTGGTTATCGTGCTGAGTGTGGCGCAATGGTACAGGAAGCGTCCGCAGGGAGCATTGGCACCGGGTGGTTTTATCGGATTCATGGAAATGTTTATCATGATGGTGAACGATGATATCATCAAGAGTTGTGTCGGACCCAACTACCGGAAGTTTGCACCGTATCTGCTGACTGCGTTTTTCTTCATTTTCATTAATAACATCATGGGGCTGATTCCGTTCTTCCCCGGTGGTGCGAATGTGACGGGAAACATTGCCATTACTATGGTGCTTGCTATCTGTACGTTCCTTGCAGTCAACATCTTTGGAACGAAACATTACTGGAAAGATATCTTTTGGCCGGATGTGCCCTGGTGGCTGAAAGTGCCTGTACCGATGATGCCTTTCATCGAGTTCTTCGGAATCTTTACGAAACCGTTTGCCTTGATGATCCGTCTTTTCGCCAATATGCTGGCGGGACACATGGCGATGCTGGTACTGACTTGCCTGATCTTTATCTCGGCAAGCATGGGACCTGCACTCAACGGTACACTGACGGTAGCTTCTGTACTGTTCAACATTTTTATGAATGCGCTTGAACTGTTGGTAGCTTTCATCCAGGCATATGTATTCACCATGCTTTCGGCCGTATTTATCGGACTGGCGCAGGAAGGTGCAAAAGTAAAAGCAGAATAAACGCGAAGAGAGAGCAAATAAATAAACGAGAAAATAAACCATTTTAAAACTGAAAATTATGTTACTATCAGTATTGTTACAAGCCACTGCAGCAGCAGTAGGAGTAAGTAAATTAGGTGCAGCTATCGGTGCAGGTCTTGCAGTAATCGGAGCTGGTTTGGGTATTGGTAAGATTGGTGGTTCGGCTATGGAAGCTATTGCACGCCAGCCGGAAGCCTCGGGTGACATCCGTATGAATATGATTATCGCCGCCGCTTTGATCGAAGGTGTGGCTCTGTTGGCGGTAGTAGTATGTCTGCTGGTATTCTTCCTGTAATATTAAATAGATATGTCATTACTATTACCTGATAGTGGCCTGTTGTTCTGGATGTTTGTCGCATTCGGGGTTGTGTTCGTGATATTAGCGAAATACGGTTTCCCCATCATCATCAAGATGGTGGAAGGCCGTAAAACCTATATCGACCAGTCCTTGGAGGTGGCAAGAGAAGCCAACGCCCAGTTAGCTCATTTGAAGGAAGAGGGCGAGGCGCTTGTGGCTGCTGCCAACAAGGAACAAGGACGAATCTTGAAGGAGGCAATGGAAGAACGTGACAAGATTGTTCACGAGGCCCGTAAGCAAGCAGAGATAGCCGCACAGAAAGAACTGGATGCGGTGAAACAACAAATCCAGATAGAGAAGGATGAAGCGATCCGCGACATCCGTCGCCAGGTAGCTGTGCTTTCTGTCGATATCGCCGAGAAGGTGCTCCGCAAGAACCTTCAGGACAAAGAATCCCAGATGGGAATGATCGATCGTATGCTGGATGAAGTATTAACCCCTAATAAGAACTAAGGAAGATGGAAGTCGGAGTACTCTCAATGCGATATGCCAAAGCGATGATCGAATACGCTCAGGAGAAAGGTGTGGAGGATAGACTCTACAACGAATTCTTCACATTGTCTCACAGTTTTCGTGTCCAGCCGGGACTGCGCGAAGTGCTTGATAATCCTGTGGTGTCGGTAAAGGACAAGTTGGCGCTGATATGTACGGCTGCCGATGGTAACGGTGAATCCAGCAGAGAGTTTGTCCGTTTCATCACGCTGGTTCTGCGAAACAGGCGCGAAGGCTATTTGCAGTTCATCAGCCTGATGTATCTCGATCTTTACCGGAAACTGAAACACATCGGAGTAGGCAAACTGATTACGGCAGTCCCGGTGGACAAGGAGACAGAAAACCGGATCCGTTCCGCAGCAGCACATATTCTGCATGCCCAAATGGAACTGGATACTGTGATCGATCCCTCGATAGAGGGGGGCTTCATCTTCGATATCAATGATTATCGGCTCGATGCAAGCATTGCCACGCAGTTGAAACGAGTGAAACAACAGTTTATTGATAAGAATAGGAGAATTGTATAATGTCTGAAAATATAAGAGTAAGCGAAGTATCCGATATATTGCGCAAGCAGCTCGAAGGTATCAATACCAACGTGCAGCTCGACGAGATCGGTACGGTGCTCCAGGTAAGCGACGGAGTGGTACGTATCTACGGATTGCGGAACGCCGAAGCCAACGAATTGCTGGAGTTTGACAACGGCATCAAAGCCATTGTGATGAACCTCGAAGAGGACAACGTAGGTGCCGTTCTGCTGGGACCTACCGACAGAATCAAGGAAGGCTTTATAGTGAAACGTACCAAGCGTATCGCCTCAATTCGTGTAGGTGAAAGCATGCTGGGACGTGTCATCGACCCGCTGGGCGAACCGCTCGACGGAAAAGGGCTGATCGGTGGAGAACTGTATGAAATGCCGTTGGAACGCAAAGCGCCGGGAGTTATCTACCGCCAGCCGGTAAACCAACCGTTACAGACGGGCTTGAAAGCTGTAGACGCTATGATTCCTATCGGACGCGGACAGCGTGAGCTGATTATCGGCGACCGTCAGACAGGAAAAACTTCCATTGCGATTGATACGATTATCAATCAGCGCAATAACTTTCTGGCAGGTGACCCGGTGTACTGTATTTATGTGGCTATCGGTCAGAAAGGTTCTACCGTGGCTTCTATCGTAAATACGCTCCGTGAGTATGGAGCGATGGATTACACGATTGTCGTTGCCGCTACGGCAGGTGATCCGGCAGCGTTGCAGTATTATGCACCGTTTGCAGGAGCTGCCATCGGTGAATATTTCCGTGATACCGGCCGTCATGCGCTGGTGGTTTATGATGACCTTTCCAAGCAGGCAGTTGCTTATCGGGAAGTATCGTTGATTCTTCGTCGTCCGTCCGGACGTGAGGCGTATCCGGGTGATATCTTTTACCTGCACTCACGTCTGTTGGAACGTGCGGCAAAGATCATCAAGGAAGAAGAAGTGGCACGCGAAATGAACGACCTTCCGGAGAGCCTGAAAGGTATCGTGAAAGGTGGTGGTTCACTCACAGCTCTGCCTATCATTGAGACGCAGGCAGGAGACGTTTCGGCATATATCCCGACGAACGTGATTTCTATTACCGACGGACAGATATTCCTCGAAACGGACTTGTTTAATCAAGGTGTCCGTCCGGCTATCAATGTCGGTATTTCTGTATCCCGTGTAGGTGGTAACGCTCAGATTAAGGCGATGAAGAAAGTGGCCGGAACCTTGAAGATGGACCAGGCACAGTATCGTGAACTGGAAGCCTTCTCCAAGTTTAGCAGTGATATGGACCCCATTACGGCGATGACTATCGACAAGGGACGTAAGAATGCACAATTGCTGATTCAGCCTCAGTATAGTCCGATGCCGGTAGAACAACAGATTGCTATTCTGTATTGCGGCACGCACGGTCTGCTCCACGATGTTCCCTTGGAAAACGTACAGGATTTTGAACGCAGCTTCATCGAATCTCTACAACTCAATCATCAGGAAGATGTGCTGGACGTTCTGAGAACCGGTGTGATAGACGATAACGTGACCAAGGCTATCGAAGAGACTGCCGCTATGGTTGCCAAACAATATTTATAAAATGAAGACGCTGTGTCAAAAGTCAATAGTAACTGAACTGGGACTGACTTTTGACACACACTCATTCTTAATTCTTAATTTAAATAGTTATGGCTTCACTGAAAGAAGTAAAAACCAGAATAAATTCGGTAAAGAGTACCCGAAAAATCACTTCAGCAATGAAGATGGTGGCTTCTGCCAAGTTACACAAGGCACAAGGAGCCATTGAAAATATGCTGCCTTATGAAAGGAAGCTCAACAAGATTCTGACTAACTTCCTGAGTGCCGACCTTCCTGTTGAATCTCCTTACATCAAGGCGAGGGAAGTGAAGCGTGTGGCAATCGTTGCCTTTTCTTCGAATACGTCGCTCTGTGGTGCTTTTAATGCAAATGTGATTAAGATGCTGCTGCAAACGGTCGGCGAGTTCCGTACACTGGGACAGGATAATATCCTGATATTCCCGGTAGGGAAGAAGGTGGATGAAGCAGTGAAACGCCTGGGATTCGAACCGCAGGAGACTTCACCGACGCTTTCCGACAAACCATCGTATCAGGAGGCTTCCGAACTGGCACATCGCCTAATGGAAATGTACGTATCCGGAGAAATAGACCGGGTAGAACTGATCTATCATCATTTTAAATCAATGGGTGTGCAGATTCTGCTTCGCGAAACTTATCTGCCTATTGACCTGACACGGGTCGTGGATGAGGAAGAGAAGCAAAAGGAAGAAGAAGTACAAGGAGGTGAAATAGCGAATGATTACATTATCGAACCTTCTGCAGAGGAACTGATCGCCAATCTGATCCCAACGGTATTGAGCCAGAAGCTTTTTACGGCTGCCGTGGATTCGAACGCTTCGGAACATGCGGCACGCACATTGGCGATGCAGGTGGCTACGGACAATGCGAACGAATTGATCCAGGATTTGACGAAGCAATATAATAAGAGTCGCCAGCAGGCTATTACCAACGAATTATTGGATATCGTGGGTGGCTCTATGCAGTAAATAAAGATTGCACGATAACACTATTTTGTGAATCGGTATTCCGTTTTTAAGCTTTGTCCGGCTGGTAATTAAATAATCTATATATTTGAAAATTATTTGAGAGGTGAGATTGTTTTGATGGGAACAAAACAAGCCTTGATAACTAACAAAACAAATATATAGATTATGACACAAAAGCGATTATTCGGCATTTCTGGTGCTATTGCTACGGCAGCATTGATTGGTGGGCTGTTGGCTGGATGTATGGAAAAAGATCTGTACGATCCTAATTATGGAAAAGAACCTCTTCCGGACCCTAGCGAGTATTTCGGATTTGAAACACGTGGCGACGTGAAACTCTCAGTAAACTATGATGTCCCCGGACTTGTGGCTCTACTTGAAGTGTATGATGAAGACCCGATGGAAGTAGTGGACAATGTTCCGGTAAAGAAAGAAGGGGTTGAAGCTTTATTCAAAATTTTCACGGATGGAAATGGAAAATATGAAGGGAAAATGAATATTCCGACTTCTGTAGAGACTGTTTACTTGTATACATCAAGCTGGGGAGTGCCCCGATGCGTAAAACTAGATATCAAAGATGGGATGGCTAGTTTTGATATGAGTAAAAAGGATTCTTCTACTGCCAATACTAAAGCGGTAACGCGTTCTTATGACTTTTCGAAAGGTAGCGTGCCGTATCTTATCAATTCCGGTGCTAATTTGTATTCATTGTGTAAGTGGGGAGAAGGAGGAAATCTCACCTATATTTATAATAGTCAAACAGGAAAGCCAGACCCTATTAATAATGGATATGTAACACCTCAAAAACAAGTGGGTAATGAATTGATTGGAAATCTTGTAGAACGTTTAAACTCTTTTTTCAAGCCATCCGGAGGTTCTGTTGACAACGCTTATTTGTATAAGGGATCTGAAATCACTAATATTAATGTAACACAAGAGGGAACTACGTTAGATTTGGTCTTTCTTGACAGGGACGCTTCATTTAATAATTCATTTGGATATTATTATTATAAAACAAGTGATGGAGTTAGTAACTCTAATATGAGGAAGTATATCGTATTTCCAAATGTTGCTTTTTCCGTATATAATGGAGCTTTATCTATTTTGAAGTGTGGAGATAAAGTACGTCTGCTCTTTTGGGGTGAGGATGGTAAACCAAGTGAAAAATTTCCGAAAGGATATACAGTAGGATGGTTTATATATGCAGATGGGTATCATCAAAATGAGAATGAAATTGACATTACAAAACCATTAATAACTTCTAATGGGTATTCTAATGGTGGTTTCGTATCTGTAAAAGATGAAAAGAGTGGAAAAACCATTATTGGTGTGGAAGATGGAGCAAACAGAAGTTTTTGTGATCTACTATTTTATGTAGATGCTTCTCCGGAAAGTTCTATTGATAATCCGAACAGACCCAATATCCCGAGTGATGATAAACCAATAGAAAAGCCGGATGCACAGGAGAACTTAAAGGGAACTTTAGCTTTTGAAGATATTTGGCCTGACGGGGGAGATTATGACATGAACGACGTGATCGTAGAATATAATCGTGCCATATATTTCAACACAGAAAACATGATAAATAAGATTGTGGATACATTTACGCCCACACACGACGGAGCGATGTATGATAATGCATTTGCTTATCAGATAGATGGAGGACAGTTTGGTAAAGTGACTTCAGATAAGGATATAAAAGTGGAGAGCGAAACGTCTTCTATTATTGTATTCCCAAGTGTAAAACAAGCTGTTAAGGGGAAAGTGGGTACATGTACGATAACCAGAACCTTTGAAAAGGCCACTTTTAATAAGGAGAATCTGAAGATATATAATCCGTACATTATAGTAAAATATGCGGCAGGGCAACAGAACCGGACGGAAGTACATCTGCCTAAATATTCACCGACATCTTATGCTGACAAATCGCTGATAGGTTCTAGTAAGGATGTCTATTACATTGATCGTGACGGAGCTTATCCGTTTGCCATCGATATTCCGATGTTGAATTTCATTCCGGTGACGGAGACGCATAACATTGATACAGAATATCCTTATTTCAAGAATTGGGCTGATTCTTGGGGATCAAAATCTACAGATTGGTACAAGAGATATCAGTCTTCCAAGAATTAAGAAACAAAAACAATTTCGATATATAACTGTGACACGACTTTGTGTTCTGATTTGATCCGGTCCTGGTGTACTTCAAGCGAGAAGAAACCGGGACCTTTTTTGTTTATTTGTATACAAATATTTCGGGAGTAAAGAAATGATGATGAAAATACCGGCTTGATTATTGCTTTTCCTTACATTCAATTTCGGTGGTTGGAATCTATTCAGTACCTTTACCGAAAATTAGAGGAAACATGGAAAATAATCCTGAACTACAACTAGCTTGGCAGTTCATTGAAAATACAGGCACGCATCTGTTTCTTACCGGAAAAGCCGGAACCGGAAAAACTACATTTCTAAAACGATTGAGAGAACATACCCCCAAGCGCATGGTCGTATTGGCTCCAACAGGAATCGCAGCTATCAACGCCGGAGGGGTGACGATTCATTCTTTCTTTCAGTTGTCTTTTGCTCCGTTTGTGCCGGAAACGACTTTCAATTCTGCCAAGATGCACTACCGTTTCAGCAAAGAGAAACGGAATATTATCCGCAGCATGGATCTGCTTGTTATCGACGAAATCAGTATGGTACGTGCAGATTTGCTGGACGCTGTGGACGCGGCTTTACGTCGTTATCGTGACCGTGAAAAACCTTTCGGAGGTGTGCAGTTGCTGATGATCGGCGACTTGCAACAGTTGGCTCCTGTGGTAAAAGACAATGAATGGGAGCTACTGAAGAATCATTACGAGACTCCATATTTTTTTGCCAGCCGTGCACTGAAGGAAACGGTGTATATGACCATTGAACTAAAGAAAGTCTACCGTCAGAGTGATACTTTCTTTCTTTCTCTTCTGAACAAGATACGCGAAAATAAAGCAGATGATGAAGTGTTGAACGAATTGAATCGTCGTTATCAGCCCGGTTTTCGTCCACGGAAAGAAGAAGGGTATATCCGACTGACAACGCATAACTATCAGGCCCAGCAGGTGAACGACCGTGAACTGGCATCACTGTCCGGACGGGCTTATAGTTTTCGGGCGGAGATAGAGGGAAATTTTCCTGAGTACTCGTACCCTGCGGATGAAGTGCTTACAGTCAAAGAAGGAGCACAGATCATGTTCCTTAAGAATGACGTTTCATCAGAAAAACGTTACTATAACGGCATGATAGGCGAAGTGATGAGTGTTGACGAAAAAGGAATGTCCGTACGTGGAAAAGACAGTAGTGATGTCTTTCAGTTGTTGCCCGAAGAATGGGGGAATTATAAGTATGTGCTGAACGAAGAAACGAAGGAGATCACGGAAGAAATAGAAGGTGTGTTCCGGCAATATCCCATCCGTCTGGCGTGGGCTATCACGATTCATAAGAGTCAGGGTCTGACGTTTGAGCGGGCGATTATCGATGCTCGTAACTCTTTTGCTCATGGGCAGACGTATGTAGCATTGAGCCGTTGCAAGACTCTGGAAGGAATGGTGTTGGAGACTCCTTTGCGTAGGGAGGCGATAATCAGCGATAGCATTGTAGATAATTTCACAAGAGATGTGGAACAGAATAAACCGGGGAGCAAGCAGTTGAACGACATGCAAAAGGCTTATTTCTATGATCTGTTGAATGATTTATTTAATTTCTATTCGCTTGAGCAGGCTTATAAGCGGTTGCTCCGGATGATGGATGAAGAGCTTTATAAACTTTATCCGAAGTTGCTTGCCGAGTATAAAGAACTGGCTCCGCATCTCAAAGAGAAGGTGGTGGAAGTTTCCAATCGCTTTCGTAATCAATATACGCGTCTGATTAACGAGAATGAAAATTATGCCGGAAATGAGGAGCTACAGCAAAGGATTCATTCTGGTGCTGCTTATTTCTGTGAAGCATTGCTTCCTGTCCGGGCGCTGTTTGACAAGACCAGTATGCCTCTTGATAATAAAGAGTTGCGGAAACAACTGAATGAACGTTTGCAGGCATTGGACGATGCTTTATGGATTAAAGAGTCTTTGCTGGATGCGATGCGGACGGAGAAATTTACGGTAACGGATTATCTGAAACGGAAGGCGAAAGTGATGTTAAGTCTCGAAGGGGAAACTGCTTCTTCCGGTTCTTCCACCAAGGCTCCGAAGGAGAAAAAAGAACGGAAAGAACGCACTCGCAGCAATTCAGGAAAGGTGAAAGTAGAAGTTCCGACGGATATTCTGCATCCGGAACTTTATCGTGCTCTGTCGGAATGGAGAACGGCAAAGACGCGCGAAGTGAATATGCCGGCTTATGTGATCATGCAGCAAAAGGCATTGATGGGTATTGTGAATCTGTTACCGGATACACCGGTAGCTTTGGAAGCGATACCTTATTTCGGTGCGAAAGGAGTGGAGAAGTACGGACTTGAGATCTTGGGCATTGTGCGCAAATATATGAAGGAGAACAAACTGGAACGACCGGAGATCTTTACTTCTGTTTCGGGGAAAGAGGATGCAAGGGAAAGAAAGCTGGATGCACAGCATAATGAGGAGAAAGAGAAGAAGAAAGATTCAAAGCTGGTGAGTTATGAAATGTTTTGCCAGGGGATGACGATAGAAGAGATAGCCAAAGCTCGTGATTTGGTGACAGGAACGATTGCTACTCATCTGGAACATTATCTCCGTGAAGATAAAATAAAGTTGGAACAGGTAGTGACAGCGGACAAGATAAAGAAGGTCCGGACTTATCTGGAGACCCATGAATTTATGGGAGTGGTGGCTATTAAAGCTGCATTGGGAGATGACGTTTCTTACGCTGATATTCGTTTTGTGTTGGCGACGGTGGGGCGTTAGGTTATAAGTTACAGAAGAAAGAAACGAATACAGGCACGCTGATATCGATCAGAATACCATGCAAAATAGCGATAGGAATCATTTCTTTTCCCGAATATCTGCTGATGGAAGGTAATAATACATCCATTGAGTTGACTCCTGCCGCCGAAATGGGAGCAAGTTTTCCGAAATACTTCTTGATAAGCGGTGTGCCTAGAAGTGCCATCATTTCGCGGAAGATATTAGTCAGCAGGGCAATGGTACCCAGTTCTGTAGCCAACTGTATTCCGATGGTCGGTTCCTTGAACTGAGTGATCAGGATGGAAGATAGCGAATAATAGGCGAATCCGCTTCCTACTGCCATACAGTCGAATACACTCCATTGACTTAGCAAAATGCTTGCCAAGGCAGAAAACAACAATGTGCCGGTAATGGTACCCAATGGAATCAGCAGCATTTTCGGGTGCAAATGTGAGATGATCGCTTTCAGGTTCTTATTGGAACCGATGCTGATTCCTACTTGCAGCATCAACGCATATAGTATATACATGGAAACAGTATGTGTGTCGAACTGGAATTTATTAAAAACTCCCATGATACAGCCTACACAGAAAAATACGATAACGATGAGACTTCCTTTCATTGTTTACCTCCTTTCTTGAAAAATAGTTGTAACACAAGCCGGGCAGCCAACAAGCTCCCTAATACGCCGGATACGGCAAGAATGATCGCCTGCCATCCAAACTTACCGAGATTATTCACAATCAGGCTATTAGAGCCGATGGATACTCCAAGGATAAAGAGTAACAGGAATATTGTAAGAGAAATTGTCTTTTCAGTCTTTTGTAAGATACTCCAGTTACGTAATCCGTATCCGATACCGATTCCCAAAAACATGGTAGATATAATAGAGAACATATTGTAATATATTTTAGTTGGTTAGGTTAAACAATTCATAAATAGCATAGATAATCCCCAAAAAGACATACATCTTATTGACAATCAGATGGAAATACTGTCTGTGAGTAACGAAATAAGTCAACAGGCAGTTAGGGGTAAGAATGAGTAAGGGGAATTTAGATGAATCCGCTGAACCAATGTACATGCACGCAACATGACGTGCAGAAATTGGGAATTTCCGCATGAAATATAAGGGCGTTATGTAATTGTAATGTTTGATTCATCTTCTGGTTCTTTAATTCGGGTGCAAAGATAAGAACTTATTGCATATTTTCAAAATAAATATGCAATAATTAGAATGGGAAAGGTAGCTGAAACTAGGAATAGAATGTAGTAAAAACTTGGTTATGTAGACCTTAACCTTTATATATTATGTGTTTATATCATTTTTATTTAGTTGCCAGTTCGATGCCTGAGTCAAATTTCTATGTTGTGTAGAGCACATACTTTCATTTGTGCAAACAATCTGATTAATAGGATTTGCCGGTTAATGTTTCCACTCCATGAGGATGTCTTTCAGCTTTCGTGGCTGGTAACCAAGTATAGTCCGGGCTTTTGTTATGCTCATTCCACTGAAACGGGGACGGGGAGTAGCTTCTTGCATTTCTTCCGTTGTGGCAGGGTGAACGAGCGAACAGTCCAGCTTCATGTAGTCTGCTACCTGAAAAGCAATTTCTGCGATGGTCAGGCATTCCTCGCCACAGATATGAAAAATTCCGTTTGCGGCATTTTCTACCAGGTGTTGTACTCCGGCTGATACGTCACCTACATAGGTGGGTGTGCGCCATTGATCTGATACGACACGGATTTCTTGTCCTGCATTCAAACGATTCATCACCAGTTGCACGATGTTTCCATGCTGTCCTGGTAGTGCTTTTCCGTAGACAATCTCTACGCGGGCAATGGCATAGTTACTACAGATTTCAGCCACTTTCTCTTCTCCTTTCCATTTGGTGAAACCGTAATAGTTGACAGGAGCGGGGAGACTTTCTTCTGTATAAAGCTGTCCGGACTTCTCGTCTATCTTTCCGTCAAAGACGAAGTCTGTAGATAAATGAATGAACCGGCTTTTGTAACTTTCGCAAAGATGTGCCAATTGTTCTACTGCTGTAACATTTGTTAGCCAGGCTTCTTCGTGATGCGTTTCGCAATAATCGGGGACGGATAAGGCGGAACAGTTGATGACTACATCGGGTTGTACCTCTTTGAAAAGTTGCTTTACGGCTGCTTCATCCCGTATATCTGTGGTGATGAAATGATAGTTGCCTCCATTTTTCGGAAGGATATCCGGATGAAGGGAACATCCTGTTACCTTATATTGTGCCTTGCTTGACAGGTCATTCAGTATCTGGCGTCCGGTGAATCCATTGGCACCGATAATCATTATATTCTTCATGGGCTGTTTCTATATAGTCGTTCGGTTCAGAAATATGGCTTTCTATATTTATTTTCACAAAAGTAGAAAATAATTTTAGTTACGCAAATAGATTTCGTAGTTCCCTTTTTCTTTTGCTCTTTTGCGAATTTAAGCATATCATTATCAGGTCCGATGCGCATGCCGGATGGATTGGATGAAGCACCGGGAGCTTACAAAGATATTGCGCAAGTAATCGCTAATGAGCGGGATTTAGTAAAGCCTTTGGTGGAATTGGCGCCTATGGCGGTGATCAAAGGATAAAATTAGCTGACGAGATGAGGTATGGACATAAAAAAAGGAGCAACGCCTTGCTCCAACCTTTGTTAACCTTAAATCTAATACTATGAAAAACACATTGCAAAGATACGGACTTCTGTGAACTTTGCAAATTATCCAAGAAAAATAGTATGTTTTATAACATTGATTAAGAATTTGAATTCTCGATTCTATTTTTATTAAGAGATTTCCTGATCTTATCTCTTGTTCCTAGTGAGTAGCTGCATACCATGCTGTTTCTTCTTTTTTTGAGGCCAGCGAGTGCGTACTTGGATCGGAGATTGTAATACCGGAGAAGGTATTGATTTTCACTTCTCCTCTGCTCATCGAATAGAAATATTCTGTATTTCTTTTGAATGGCACCGTACGATTGAGCTGTTCGTTGAATCGTGCCACTAGAGTTTCATCAGGGCATAATTTTGAAACATAGTCACCATAGTCAAAGAAGATAACCGGATAATATCCGTCCAGTCTCTGTAAAGAACTGGTTAGTGAAGGATCAAAAGTATATCGATGATTAATTTCTTTCATAATAGTTGCCAGGTTATCAAGTTCTGAGCAATCAGTGACAGCGATTGTTCCGCAGGGTGTGCTATAAGTGGAATAAAAAGAGTAAAAACCGTCACAGATACCGGCATAATCTACTTTCCCAATTAGATACTGACCTATCTCGGCGTATGGCATACCATACGCCATCACTTCACTTGTAGATCCTATCAGATAATCAGTCACATCTTTGAGATCGTAGGCCACTTCTATACTTGACATATAGCAGTCGTCAAAGAGTATATATTCCATTTTAAGTCCGGCATTGGATATTCCTTTGGCAAGTGTGGTTATATCAGTCTGATATTGGGCATTTAATCCTCCGAAGTAGCGTGTCATTGGTACATTTTCGTATTCCCAGTGCATTTTGGTACGAAGACCGCTACGTGATTTAGAATTTGATACGGGTATCCATCCCATGCCATGACAGCCGATAACCATCGAATAGCGTTTGGTGGGAGAGTAGCGTTGCACGTCATTTAGGATGGATGTGATACCTTCTGCTGTGGTATATGCAGGATCTGTATAGTTCTTTAGAGTTTTACGCACACTCTTGCCGTTCTCATAAGCGAGTTCAAAAAGAGTGGCTTTCGTTGCTGTGGTACACATGAAAATGATTATCCGTTCATCCTTCAAGATATTCTTTTCAACTACACTTTCAAGGTCGCTGATGTTCTGATAGAAATTGGATGTGAGATTATCAGACCAGGGGAGATACATGAATACCGTTTGTTCTGTAGGTACCGGAACTGGCTCTTCCTTTTCGCACGAAGTCATGCCAAAAGAAAGGAATAGTACGATGATAACTGATTTAATCAAATGGTGATATTTCCGCTCTGTCTTCATTGTTTTGTCAGGATTAAAGTTACTTCTTGATATATAACGTAAAAAGAGCACTTTTTGATTTATATATTCAGAATATAATCTGAATGTATCCTTTTCAAATGTTACTGCAAATCTACTGAAAAATAACGTAATTCTACTATATACGAAAGTCCAATAGCTCACGTATGGACATAAAAAAAGGAGCAACGCCTTGCTCCAACCTTTGTTAACCTTAAATCTAATACTATGAAAAACACATTGCAAAGATACGGACTTCTGTGAACTTTGCAAATTATCCAAGAAAAATAGTATGTTTTATAACATTGATTAAGAATTTGAATTCTCAATTCTATTTTTATTAAGAGAAAAGTCAGTTAGGCATCTTGAAATCATTCGGCAAACAACCGGTGATCTTCTTAAACAGGCGGCTGAAATATTGCGGATTCCGGAAACCGAGTTCCTGCGCTATCTGGCTGAGTGTTTTATCTGTATTTATCAACCACTCTTTAGCTATTTCGAAACGCTTGAACTGAAGATATTCTTTGTACGATTTCCCCGTTTCATATTCCAGCAAATCATTGAAATATGCGGGAGAAAGACGAAGTACTCTGACGCACTCCTCAATAGTGGGAAGATCGGAGGACTGACTTTGTATAGTATTGAAATGATCATCCAAAAGACGGTCAAACCGTTCGATAATCTTTTTGTTAGCCTCATTGCGTGTGATGAACTGGCGTTCGTAGAAGCGTTCGCAATAATCAAGCAGTAGTTCGATGTATTTGGAAATGATCTTCTGACTATAGCAGTCGATACAGCGTTGCAATTCTTCATTTATTTTATCCAGAAGTTCCAGTATGACCTGCTTTTCACGTAATGAAACATGCAGTGCTTCTTCGGGACGATAAGAGAAGAAAGTATAGTCACGAATGTTCGCTCCAAGCGCAGTGCCGCAGATCAAGTCGGGATGAAACGCCAGTATCCATCCTTTGGAAGGACGTGTGTTGTCACTATCCTTCATACTGATTGACTCGCCGGGAGTCAGACAGAGAAGTGTCCCGTCCGAGAAGTCGTAGTACTGATGTCCGTATCTGTAGGCTTCACATTTGCATTCGCTCAACAGAATCGTGTAAAATCCGAATTTGAAATCCGTATGGGAGGATAAATCGGCTTTTGAAAGGTCGATGACACTGACCAGAGGGTGCAGCGTCTTACTCCCCATGCAGCAATTACATTGATGCACACTTCCTATCTTAAGTACTTTATCTCCCATGACGTAACTAATATCCTGATTAGTGGAGCTGTTTTTAGTTCTGTTGCTTATATTCGTTTGGCGTACATCCGACATTCTTCTTGAACAACCGACTGAAATGCTGCGGATACTGGAACCCCAGTTCATACGCAATCTGGCTGACCGTCTGGCTGCCTTCTAATATCCGTTCCTTGGCAAGTTCTATGATCCGGTGCTGGATATATTCCTGCGCTGTTTTTCCTGTTTCTTTCTTGATCAGGTCTCCGAAGTAATTGGAAGAAAGGCAGACTTTGTCCGCAAAGTATTTTACAGAAGGAAGTCCTTCGGTAAGTGCAGTCTGATTCTGAAAATACTCGTCCAATAACTGTTCGAACTTCACGATGATATCTTTATTCGCCTGATTACGGGTGATGAATTGCCGTTCATAGAAGCGCATGCAATAGTCGAGCAATAGTTCTATATTGCGGACAATGAGCTGCTTGCTGTGTTTGTCGATGGCATGTTCCAGTTCGATTTGTATTTTGTGGATACAGTCGGTCACGATTTCCCTTTCCTGTTCGGAGAGATGCAGTGCTTCATTCACTTCGTAAGAGAAGAAACTATAGTGTTTGATGTTCTGCCCTAAAGAAGTTCCCCGGATTAAATCGGGATGAAATAAAAGACCGATAGATTTTGTACGAATTGGTGTCTGCTTGCGGTTATCTATCCCGATAACCTGTCCCGGAGCCATGCAGACAACGGTTCCTTCCTGATAGTCATAATACTTCCGTCCATATCTGAGATCGCCACATTTTGCGTCTTTCAGAAACAGAGAGTAGAATCCGATATTCATACGATAGTAGTCTACCGTCTTTGTCGCTTTCGAGAAGTCGATCACGTTTACCAGCGGGTGCAAGGTCTCTAGTCCGAACAGTTGGTCATACTGGTCAATGCTTTCAATTTTTGTTATTTCTTCCATACGGCTTACAGTTTTGATCTGTCACAAAGATAAAGCTTTTAAATGTATCTTTCTCATTCCGGATTTGCAAAACAGTAATTTGGGTATAAGATTCAGTAATTTGTATACAATGCCGGCGGGCAGTAGGAGGCAAACTCACTTTTTCCAGCTAAATATCAGCGTGTCGGAAACAAAAAAAACGGGATAATCAAGGGATGTGAATAGTAGAATTAATATATTTGTTCCTGCGAATTTAAAAAGACTTGTTTTATGAAAGCATTATTCATTGGAGGAACCGGTACGATTAGTACCGATGTAGTAGAATTGGCTCAACAGAGAGGGTGGGAGATAACACTGCTTAACCGGGGCTCAAAAAAACTGCCGGAAGGTGTGGGCAGTATCACTGCCGACATTCACGATGAGGAAGCTGTGGCGAAAGCTATTGCAGATGAAAGTTATGATGTTGTAGCTCAGTTCATCGCTTACACGGCAGAAGATGTAGAACGTGATATCCGTCTGTTCCGTAATAAGACGAAACAATATATTTTTATCAGCAGTGCATCCGCCTACCAAAAACCGTTGGCTGATTACCGTATTACGGAAAGTACCCCTTTAGTGAATCCTTACTGGCAATATTCACGGCATAAGATTGCCGCCGAAGAAGTGTTGATGGCAGCATACCGTACCACCGGTTTCCCGATTACGATTGTCCGTCCCAGCCATACGTATAATGGAACGAAACCTCCTGTAAGCCTGCATGGAAATAAGGGGAACTGGCAGATACTTAAACGTATCCTTGACGGGAAACCGGTTATTATCCCCGGTGACGGAAGTTCCTTGTGGACACTGACACATTCCAAAGATTTTGCCAAAGGATACGTAGGACTGATGGCTAACCCTCATGCCATCGGGAATGCCTTCCATATCACCACAGATGAGAGTATGACTTGGAATCAGATTTATCAAACCATTGCCGATGCGCTGGGGAAACCTCTGAACGCACTCCATGTGGCTTCCGATTTTCTTGCGAGACATGGCGGGAACTATGACTTTCGGGGCGAACTGCTGGGGGACAAAGCCGCAACGGTAGTCTTTGATAATTCGAAAATAAAACGCCTTGTGCCGGACTTTATCTGTACAACTTCGATGGCGGACGGTTTAAGACAGTCAGTGCAATATATGCTTTCGCACCCCGAAACACAGACTCCTGATCCGGAGTTCGATTCATGGTGCGACCGTGTAGCCGACGCGATGGCTGCGGCAGACAGAGCTTTTGAAGCAGAATAAACGTTAGTTGAATAAGTGGCTCATCTTGTTATTGATGATTGAAATATCCTATTAGCATATCCTGATTAGCTATTAGCTAATCGGATTATGCTAATAGCTAATCAGGATATGCTAATAGCCGAAACAAGTCGATCATAATGAGTAGCGTAGTTAATAAAGACCGTTCCGTCCCTGCTGAACCTCTATCCGGATACCGAAATTACCATTGGAGGACTTCAGTTCGAATGCTCCCCGGAAATTATTCTTCTCCCAAGGCATGGCACTACGGTTGGGCACTTTCCATCCGTCTTTGTCATAGTCTCCGTATGTATTGATTTTCCATCCGTTTTTCAGTTTGAAGGTACCCATCTGCATGAACTGCGGTGAAGACGACAATCCCCAGCCATACCCATATCCGAAACCGGAGAAAGGGGAAGAAAATGCGTCGGTGAATCCCTGCGTATAGGTCGCGTCTGTATTCAGACGGAATATCTGATTATAGTCTTTACTTACATCCGGTACATCGAGACTGAATTTCGGAAGTTTGGGAGGGGCCACATTCATTAATCCCATATCGAGCAGGAAGCCACCGAATTCCTTTATATTGCTCGACGGAGCACGACGAATACTATCGGAAGGAACTTCCGACTGTGCGGATGCAAAACCGACCGATAATATCAGCGAAAGAAATAGAATCAGTTTTCTCATCTTCGTAAAGGTTGATTGATGACAAAGATAGAGATTTTTAGTCTGACTGCCTGCTTCCGTTATGTTTTCTTAGAGAAAAATCCTTTAAAAAGGAGTGTGCCGCTGTCTCGTCGGGATGGTGTCACTATCCCGCTAAGATAGTGTAAGTATCCTGTGAGGATAGTGACACTATACCAGTAGGATAGTGACACTATTTTAGAGCTTAGTTTGCAATGAGTTTATAGCCGATTCCTCGTACATTGACGATACGTATTTGCTCATCCTGCGACAACTTATGCCGCAGTTTCGTGATGAACACATGCAGACTCCGGGAATTGAAGAAACTGTCATCTCCCCAAAGTTCCAGCAGAACGTCCTGCGTATTGACCACCTGATTCCGGTTCTCACAAAGCCGTTTCAGTATTTCCGACTCGCGGTGGGAGAGTTCCTGTCTCACTCCGGCATGCAGCAATGTCTGCGCGACCGGATCGAACAGATAACTTCCTATCTCAAAACGGCTGGATACTTTTGTCTCCGTGAAGCTGAACGCTTTTCCCATCAGCGCCTTGATACGTATGATCAGTTCCTGCATGCCGAAAGGCTTTTTCAGATAATCGTTTGCTCCGAGTTCGAATCCTTCTACCACATCGTTGATGGCCGAACGGGCAGTCAGAAACAGTACAGGTGTCTGCTTGTCCGTCTGCCGGATGCGGCGTACCATTTCGAAGCCGTCCATTTTGGGCATCATCACATCGGCCACCAGCACGTCCGGCCGAAGTTCAAAGAAAAGATGCAATCCTTCTTCGCCGTCGGAGGCGGTATGGATGGTAAAACCGTTTTCCTCGAGCGTATCTTTGATAATCATGGCGAGTGTCAGTTCGTCTTCCACCAACAATACTGTAATGTCGTTTTTGCTCATGTTTTTGATGTTTTAGATAGTAATGGTAAATGTACTTCCTTTGCCGGATTCACTTTTGACGGTGATGGTGCCTCCATGTTTTTCGACCATGCTTTTGACATAGAAAAGTCCTAAGCCGTATCCTTTCACGTTATGAAGGTTTCCGGTCGGAACGCGATAGAATTTGTCGAATATATGTTTCTGCTTATCCAGGGGGATACCTATTCCATGATCGGAGACGGTGATAGTCACTGTTTCCCCCGTTTGGCGGCACTGAATCATAATCTCTGCTTCTTGTTTCGAATATTTCACGGCATTGTCTATCAGGTTACTGATGATATTGCTGAAATGAGTGCGGTCGGCTACTATCGTCAGTGCTTCCGGTTCTGTTTCCAGTGTTATGTGTACGGGGATATCCGCTTTTAGCTGGTGCTGCTCTATTAAAGAAGTAATCAGTTCTTTCAGACAAATCTCTTCGGGGTGCAGTCTGAACGTCTTGCGGCTTTCCATGCTCATGGAAAGAATCTGTTCGACGAGTCCGCTCAAGCGCTGTAGCTGTTCTTGGCTGATGCGCAGATATTGGTCACGTTTGCTCTTTTCTTCCGCTTGGTTGAAATTCAGCAGCGCATCGTTGGCGGCATACGCCACGGCAATCGGGGTTTTTAACTCATGCGTGATGTTGTTCGTAAAGTTGCTCTTCATTTCTTCCAGCGTCTTTTGTTTCAGCAGTGTGCGGATGAGGAACCAGAAGGAAAATCCGAGGATGAGGAAGATGACAAATGAAGTGACCAGGATGCCGGTCATTTGTTTCCATACCAGTGAGGTGATGGGTTCCATTATCAGTTGGTAGCGTTGACTGTGATGCCTGTTGAATTCGTAGTCGTAGCGGATGGCTTTCGGGCTGGGGATATAGGTGCTGTCTCCTGCGATGCCCAGTGTATCTATGAATGTCTGGGATGAATCCTGAGTGGCTCCGCTGTATATATATAAGGTACGGTGAGGCACATCTATGTTGTGTGCTTTCAGTACATCGGTCAGTAGACTGTCATATTTTTGCAGGTTGATGTCGATGTAGGTGTCCACGCCGGAGTGCATACCCTGTTGGACGCTGAGTATGAGTTCTTTCATCGAGTCCTGTCTCTTTAATAATACATCGAGTCCGCTTTCGCTGGAGGCAACGGCGCTGGCATCCGGATCATTGTCATTGACGGCCAGGGTATCTACTGCTGTTTCCGTGCGTGTATGCAGGGTGTCTTTGTAGGTACTGTCTGTATAAGAGACAGTCTGGCTTGTCACCAGCGACTTGCCGTCCGCACCATATCCGGCGGAAACGGTGACCGAACCATGTTCCACATTATCCTTTTGCAGTTCGTTGACGCGAAGCACGATTTCATTAAAGTCGCTCGTACGCATGGCGTCTTTGATATTATTGTTCATTTCCTGCTTCATCGTGCGGTAAAGCCCTGTCAGCCAATATGTCTGGTAAACAAAGATGCCTGTCAGCGAGCAGATGACAAGGATAATGATATGTTTCAACGGTAGTTTCATACGGACAAAGATAGTATGAAACTGTTATTTTTCTTCTCTTTGATAAGACTAAATAACACTAGATAAGCCGGCGATAACGTAAAGTTTCGTTTTTTCTCCCGTATTTTGCAGCATACTCAAAAATAAATGCGATATGAAACGAACTTATTTACTGCTTTTGTTACTTTTCATGTATTGGATGTACGCTTCTGCACAGCAGGTACAGACAGCGCAGGAACCTGCCGACAGCGTAAAAAACGTAGCCTATATAGACAGCCTGTATCGGGAACTTCCCGAAGTCATGATCACCGGCGAACGTCCGGTAGTAAAAGCCGAACAGGGGAAACTGGTATACGACGTTCCGAGACTGGTCGGCAGCCTGCCGGTAGACAATGCCTATGATGCGGTAAAGAACCTGCCAGGAGTTGTCTCCATGAATGATGCCCTGATGTTGGGAGGGCAGCCGGTCACTGTGGTTATCAACGGAAAAGTGACCACTCTCTCTGTAGAGCAATTAAGCAACCTGCTGAAATCAATGCCCGTCAGTCGGATTGAAAAGGCGGAAGTGATGTATTCCGCTCCGGCACGTTATCAGGTGCGCGGACCGATGATCAATCTGATACTGACTTCGGGCATGGGAAAAGAACCTTCTCTTCAGGGAGAACTATATACTGCCTACAGCCAATTACACTACGAATCTCTGGCAGAGCGTGCGAGCCTTCTATACTCCGGACGCAAATTTTCTGCTGATCTTCTCTACTCTTACTCTTACAGCCGCGAACGGAGGGAGACAGACAAGGAAGCGCTTCACACGCTCGCCGACGGTTCGGTGCATCCGATGAATATGTATGATATCACTACTTCCCGCCACAACAATCACCAGATACGCCTTGGGATGGACTATGCCTTTACCGACAAGCATTTGCTGAGCTTGGTTTATACCACTGCTTTCACCGATGTCAAACCTTACGCCACAGTCACCGGTGCGCAGAACTCGGTCACCGATTCGCACTCGGAAGGACAGCTCCATAATGCCAAACTCGACTATCAGACTCCTTTCGGACTGAAAGCCGGAGCGGAATTTACCTATTATCATGCTCCCGGCAGTCAGCTGCTTTACAGCACACTGGGAGAAGAAACACTGAACTTCCTGAGCAAAGATAACCAACGGATCAACCAATGGCGTTTCTATGCCGGACAAGAACATACTTTGGGCGCAGACTGGGGATTGAATTATGGTATTGCTTATACGACCGCATTGGACAATAGTTATCAAATGTATTTCGATCCCGAAACGGAAACTTTATTGCCGGACAACAACATGCAATCCCGTCGTCGCGAGCAGACGCTGAACTTTTATGCCGGACTCAGCAAGAGCTTCGGTGAGAAACTTTCGGCGGACGTCTCTCTGGCTGCCGAGCAATATCATACGGATATGTGGAACGAATGGAGCCTGTATCCGGTTGCCAACCTGACTTATTTGCCTGCTCCGGGACATATCCTGCAATTTTCATTGAGCAGCGACAAAGAATATCCGGAATACTGGAGTATGCAGAACTCCACTTCCTACATGGGCGCTTATTCCGAAATTCAGGGAAATCCCTTCCTTAAACCGGCAACCAATTACGAAGCTAACATTAGCTATATATTAAAAGGTAAATATGTGCTGACCGCCTATTACAGCCGCACGAAAAACAAGGAAATGCAGACGCTTTACCAGTCTCCGGAACGTCTGGTCGAGATCTATAAATGCTTTAACTTCGACTTCTCGGAACAGGCGGGCTTGGTAATGGTAGTTCCCTTTAAAGTGAAGAAATGGTTGGACTCCCGCATCACGGCAATCGGCTTTCGTTACCGTCAGAAAGACAGTGATTTCTGGGATATCCCGTTCGACCGCAAACTGTATACGTTTGTATTGACCATGAACAATACCTTCACTCTCTCCACCAAACCCGATTTGAAGTTTACTCTAAGCGGATTTTATCAGAACAAGGCGATACAAGGCATTTTCGACCTTCCCCGTTCGGGAAATCTGGATGCGGCCCTGCGCTATACTTTCGCAAAGGGAAAAGCACAACTGACCTTGAAATGCGACGACATATTTAATACTTCCACCATTTCGACTAATGTCCGTTTCGGACAACAGAATGTGAAGAATCACTATATGAAGACTACCCGTGCCTTCGGTATTTCCTTCAACTACAAATTCGGAGGATACAAGGAGAAAAAGCGGGAAGAGGTGGATACTTCCCGCTTTAAATAATAAGTATTACCTATTTTCTGCATACTCATCCAGTACGCGCTTGATACTTTGTCCTATTTTTACGTAATCGGCTTCGTTCAGATTGGCGAGCGAAACACGGACACTCCATTTCGGTCCGGCAAATCCGCCGCCGTTCAGCAGGACGAGCGAAGTCTCGTTGGCAAGGCGGAAAACAACGTCGAGCGGATTGTAGGTCTTTTGCAGATAGTCTACAAATTCGTCACCGTAGAATTTCTTCGCCCATACCAGCATGTCGATTTCCGAATAATATCCGGCACGCAGCGGGTCTTCTATCAACGTGAAGCCGGTGCTGTCCCAGAGTGCATGCAGTCGACGGTGGATGATTTCCTGCATCTTTGCCTTGTACCGGTCTTCCTTGTCGAGAAGAGAGAAAGCGGCGAACAGGCTCATCTGCATTTGCTGGGGCAGCGAGAGTCCTGCGGTATGGTTCAGCGCAATCTGCCGGCTGTCGGCTACCATGCGGTCAATAAACTTCATCTTCTCGGGGTGTAAACTGAGGCTTGCATAACGCTTGTTTAAGATTGCTGTTTGCTCCTCCGACAGGCGGGCAATCATTTTGTCGTAGATGTTGTCTTCGTGTAGGGCTATCACTGCATTTCTCCATCCTGTGGCTCCGAAATACTTGGAGAAGGAATAGACGCAGAGTGTATTATGCGGCAACTCCGCCATCAACGAACGGAAGTGAGGTATGAATGTTCCGTACACATCGTCCGTAATGATCATCAGATTCGGATTGTCATTCTTTACGATGTTGACAATACGTGCGGCAGTCTCCGGACTCAGCGCATAACTGGGCGGATTGCTCGGATTGGTGATGAACAACGCTTTTATCTGCGGATTCTTCAGCTTATCGATATCTTCATCTTTATATTGCCAGGTGTGCAGCCCGTCCGGTGTCATCTGATCGGCAGATATTTCAGTAACATCGAACTGATAGCGGCGTAATTCCGGAATCTCGATGTAGGGCGTGAAGACAGGAATCATCAAGGCGATGGAATCCCCTTGATTCAACAGAAAGTTTTCCTGCAATGAATCGAATACATAGCACATGGCAGCCGTTCCGCCTTCGGTAGCGAAAAGGTCGAATGTGCCTTTAGGGGGACGGCGGTCGCACATTTCCTGTGCCAGATAATCCTGTACGATCAGTTCGGTGAAGTGCAGGATACGGTCGGGGACAGGATACTGGTCGCCGATGACCGATTCCGCCCATTCATGAATCAGTCTGTCCGGATCGGCTGCGTGCTCCATCAGCATATAATTATAGGTTTCTTTCAGTAACCTGGCTCCGGATTCTTTCTCGTTCTCTTTGAGGAAAGCCTCGAAGCGGGCGGCTATTCCTTCCTGTTGTGGGATGCCTGCAATTCCTTCTTCCAGGGATTGGACACGGCGACATTCGCAAAGTCCGAATTTTCCTAACAGGAAGAATGCTTCACGCGGTTCGGTCGCAATCCAGTTCGGGTTGCCTCGTCCTGCGTTCAGCATGGTATGGGCCATTTTCTTGATACTCTCGTCAGCCATTTCGATGAGCTTGTTTTTAAGTTCGAAAGGGCTGATCGTTTCCATCTTTTTGGCAAAGTTCTTGGTGATAGCTGTGCCAGTTGTTTTCTTTTCCATAATGGTTCTTATTGTTTTGATACTTAATTTTGATTTCCTATACATTCATTATACTGACATTTACATGAGCAATACGATGGCTACTCCCCAGATAATCAGTAGTGTATTACCGACTGCATACGTCACGGTGTATCCTAACGCGGGAGTGTCGCTTCCCAATGCATCCTGAATAGCTCCCAGTGCGGCGGTTGTGGTACGTGCTCCGGCTGTACATCCCAGTGTGAGGGCAGGGTGGAACTTGAACAGATATCTTCCCATCAGCAGTCCGCTGAGAAGAGGGATGGCGGTTGCCAGTGCACCGACGATAAACAGGCTGAATCCTACTTCTTTGAAACCGGTCACGAAACTAGGTCCGGCAGCGATGCCGACAACAGCGATAAACATATTCAATCCCACATTATTCAATACCCACAACGAAGGTTCGGGGATACCGCCAAAGGTCGGATGTTTGCTGCGCAGCCAGCCGAATACGAGTCCTGCGATCAAGGCACCTCCACTGGTGGACAGGCTGATCGGGATACCTCCCAGGTGAATGGCAAGTGCGCCGACCAGACCACCGAGCAGGATACCCAGTCCCACGAAGATCATATCTGTCTGGTTGGTGGGGCGATCGATATAGCCCATCTGTTTGGCGGCAGTTTCTACTTCGAGTTTTGTTCCGGTCAGTTCTAGAATATCACCGGAGTCGATCACTGTCTGAGCAAGTACCGGAACATTGATGCCTGCTCGCTTGATACTGCGGATACTGACTCCGTGCATGAATTTCAGCGCACGGATCGTGGAGACCTTTTCGCCTGCGAATGTGCGGTGGGTGACCATTACCGGAAGCGTCTCTGCCGGAAAGTCGAGCAGTTGGGCGTCGATCACTTCCGGACCGATCCAGTCTTCTTCGCCGATTGCATATTCACGGCGGCCGCTTAATACGACTTCATCGCCCGGTTGTAGAAGCATATCCGGGGTGACTTCTTCTATGACGCCCTTTTGCCGTACGCGTTCTACAAACAGCCGTTTATCGTTTTCCACCAGATAGTTCTCCAGTTCGCTGACTGTTTTTCCTTTGCCGAACCATTCGTTGTCTATTTTATAAGCACGGAATACGACGGGGCGGAGGGCGGTGTAAAATCCGGGTTCATCTGCTTCGGAAGTTCCCATTTTGGCTTCCAGCTCTTTGCAGTCCGCTTTCACCTTCTCCAGTCCGCCCAGCATTTTGGGACCGAGTGAAGCCAGAATCCATGCGGAACCTGCCGTACCGAAAATATAAGTCACAGCGTATGCTACGGGGATGGCATTGATAAATGTCGCTTTCTGCGCATCGCTGATGCTTAATTGATTGATCGTGTCGCTTGCCACACCGATTACTGCGGAAATGGTCTGTGAGCCTGCCAGCAATCCGGCAGCCTCGCCTACATGGTAGCCCATGATTTTGGCAAGTATCCATGGGGCGATGAGGCTGACAATGCACATCAGGACGGCAAATCCTACTTGCGGCAATCCGTCTTTCTTCAATCCGCGAAAGAATTGCGGACCTACCTTATAGCCCACAGCGAATAAAAACAGGAGGAAAAAGACAGCTTTCATCGGGCCGTCTACACTAATGTTTAATTGTCCTACCAGTACTCCGACCAGTAGCACGCTGGTTACTGTTCCCAACGAAAATTTTCCTATTTTGAATCTGCCCAGCCAGAAGCCGGCGAATAAAGTGAGGAAAATGGCAAGTTCGGGATGATCCCTGAGTTGATTAATAATCCATTCCATATATGTTGTTCTTGTTTAGGTTATGTTCATAACAACAGTTCTTGTGCAAAAAGAGTTTAGTGGGTTAAGTACGTTATCGTCATAGTTTCTAAAAATATAAATTAATTGTGCGGAAGTTCCGGGCAAACGAGAGAGCGTCTTAAATTTCTCAGTTTCGCTTTTTTGTTATACTTTTGTCACTTCAAATAAAACTAATCATATTCTGTATGAAATCAGACATAGAAATAGCTCGCAGTGTCGAGTTGAAAAAGATCAAGCAAGTTGCCGAAAGCATCGGAATCCCTCGTGAAGAAGTCGAAAATTATGGTCGCTACATCGCGAAGATTCCCGAACAACTGATCGACGAGGAGAAAGTGAAGAAAAGTAACCTTGTCCTGGTAACTGCCATCACAGCGACAAAGGCGGGTATCGGCAAAACTACAGTATCTATCGGTCTCGCCCTGGGACTGAACAAAATCGGAAAGAAGGCGATTGTCGCTTTGCGCGAGCCGTCTCTCGGTCCTTGCTTCGGTATGAAGGGAGGAGCAGCGGGTGGGGGATATGCACAGGTGCTTCCGATGGAGAAGATCAACCTTCATTTTACGGGAGACTTTCATGCGATTACTTCCGCGCATAACATGATTTCTGCTTTGCTCGATAATTATCTTTATCAGAATCAGGCGAAAGGTTTCGGATTGAAAGAAATTCTCTGGCGTCGGGTGCTCGACGTGAACGACCGTTCGTTGCGCAGCATCGTAGTCGGACTCGGACCCAAGTCGAACGGCATCACGCAGGAGTCAGGCTTCGATATTACTCCGGCTTCGGAAATTATGGCCATTCTCTGCCTTTCCAAAGATGTGGAAGACTTGCGCCGCCGCATTGAAAATATTCTGCTTGGTTTTACATACGATGACCAGCCCTTTACGGTGAAAGATCTCGGAGTGGCGGGAGCTATCACGGTATTGCTGAAAGACGCCATCCATCCGAATCTGGTGCAGACGACCGAAGGTACCGCCGCTTTCGTACACGGCGGACCGTTTGCCAATATCGCTCATGGCTGTAACTCTATTCTTGCCACCAAACTGGCAATGTCATTCGGTGACTATGTGATTACGGAAGCCGGATTCGGCGCAGACCTCGGCGCTGAAAAGTTTTATAACATCAAATGCCGCAAAAGCGGACTCCAGCCTAAACTGACCGTGATTGTCGCTACGGCACAAGGACTGAAGATGCACGGTGGTGTCAGTCTCGACCGCATCAAGGAACCGAACATGGAAGGACTGAAAGAAGGATTGCGCAATCTGGATAAACATATTCGTAATCTTCGCTCCTTCGGACAGACGGTAGTGGTTGCTTTCAATAAGTTTGCCACCGACACGGACGAGGAAATGGAAATGCTGCGCGAGCACTGCGAACAGTTGGGGGTAGGTTACGCCATCAATAATGCGTTCAGCGAAGGTGGTGATGGAGCGGTAGATATGGCCCGCCTCGTAGTTGATACGATAGAAAATAATCCGTCCGAACCTTTGCGTTATACGTATAAAGAAGAAGACAGCATACAGCAGAAGATTGAGAAAGTGGCTACCAACCTTTATGGAGCCAGCGTCATTACGTACAGCAGCATCGCCCGCAACCGTATCAAGTTGATTGAGAAAATGGGAATCACTCATTATCCGGTTTGTATTGCCAAGACACAATACTCTTTTTCTGCCGATCCGAAGATTTATGGTGCCGTGAATAATTTCGAGTTCCATATCAAGGATATAGTGATTAATAACGGTGCCGAAATGATTGTAGCGATTGCAGGAGAAATCCTTCGTATGCCGGGATTGCCCAAAGAACCGCAAGCGTTGCATATCGACATTGTAGATGGTGAAATTGAAGGACTGAGCTGATTTTTACTATTTCATTTAGTATATTTCTGTACTGTCAATCATCCAATATAAATCCCCGTCTTTCCACTTCTGATAGTTTGGGAAGACGGGGATGATTGTATATAGAGTCCAGTGTACCGGTATGTTGACCTTGTCTGATACACTGTACGATTGAAGTCGCTGCTTTCCGGAAGAGTATAGTGCGTATTTCAATTTCTCTTTTTGTAGTAAGAAAACATCTTTTCGAGCAGATAGTTTGTCTGATTCTGTTAATAAATAAAAAAGAAAAGCCTGTTTTCTTCACAGAAAGCAGGCTTATAAAATTCAAAAGAAATTCTTTATGAAATGTTGAACACAAATGCTGCTAATTCACATTACCGGCATTTGGTTACTCAAAGAAAGAAATCTTAATCAGCAAAAAGAGGATATTTCTTCATTGTCTCATTGACACGTGCACGTACTTGTGCGATCACCTCTTCATTTTCCACGTTAGACAGAACAGTTTCGATCATTTCGGCAATTTCGATCATCAGGTCTTCTTTCGCACCACGGGTTGTGATGGCAGGAGTACCCAGACGGATACCGGAAGTTTGGAAAGCAGAACGGCTGTCAAACGGAACCATGTTCTTATTTACGGTAATGTCAGCAGAAACTAATGCTTTTTCTGCTACCTTACCTGTCAGATCAGGGTATTTGCTACGCAGGTCAACCAGCATGGAGTGATTGTCCGTACCACCGGAAACGATTGTAAAACCACGGTCTATCAAAGCCTGTGCCAGTACGGCAGCATTCTTCTGAACCTGTTTTGCATATTCTTTGTATTCCGGTTGCAGGATTTCGCCGAAAGCTACGGCTTTGGCAGCGATTACGTGTTCCAACGGTCCGCCCTGTACACCTGGGAATACAGCTGAATCCAGTAATTGAGACATCATTTTGATTTCACCCTTCGGAGTTTTCTTTCCCCAAGGATTAGGGAAATCTTTTCCCATCATGATGACCCCACCACGAGGTCCGCGAAGTGTTTTATGTGTAGTCGAAGTGACGATGTGTGCATATTTAACCGGGTTCTCCAACAGTCCGGCAGCGATCAGACCCGCAGGGTGAGCCATGTCGATCATCAGGATAGCGCCTACTTTATCTGCGATTTCACGCATACGTTTGTAGTCCCATTCGCGGGAATAAGCAGAGCCGCCGCCGATAATCATTTTCGGCTTTTCGCGCAAAGCAACTTCTTCCATCTGGTCGTAGTCTACACGGCCGGTTTCCTGATTCAGATTGTATTCGCAAGGAGTGTAGATAATGCCGGAAGTGTTTACTAATGAACCGTGAGAAAGGTGTCCGCCGTGTGCGAGGTTTAATCCCATAAACTTGTCGCCCGGATTCAAAACAGCCAGAAATACGGCTGCGTTGGCTTGTGCTCCTGAATGCGGTTGTACGTTTGCCCATTCGGCACCGAAGATTTCTTTCAGGCGGTCGATAGCGATTTGTTCGCTTTGGTCAACTACTTCACAACCTCCGTAGTAACGTTTGCCCGGATAACCTTCTGCGTACTTGTTAGTCAGGCAAGAACCCATTGCCTGCATTACCTGGTCACTTACAAAGTTTTCAGATGCAATCAGCTCGATACCTTTCAGCTGACGTTGGTGCTCTTTTTCGATGATGTCGAAAATTAAGTCGTCTCTTTTCATTCTTTTTATAAGTAAGATTAAATTTTTAATTCGAGATACCTATTTTAAGCGCACAAAGTTAGTGAAAATAAATAAAGAACGAAGGAACTATAAGAAAAATGTTAGTAAATGGAGGAAATTAATAGATAATGGATAATTTATCGTACGGAATGAATAGGAGGTGTCTGTTTTTGCCGGTTGCCGACTATCAAAAGTTCATCAGCCGGCTGTCGGATGTTCTTTAAAGAATGAATCCGAACGAGAAACTTAATGCGCTGTCGCGGCGGCGGAAAATGATAGGGCTGACTCCCGTGCTGCCGTCTGAATTGATATTGTCATAAACGATGGATTTGGAGATATTTCCTATCCCCTGTTCGTAGCGGAAGTCGAAAAAGATGCGGGAGATATTGACGCCGACACCGATCACGACGCTGACATTGAGCGGATACAGCTTTTCATGAATCCCTTTCTGGTCGAAGTTTGTGAAAGTGATTTCGTTCTGCTTTCCCCATAGATACCGGAGTTTTGGACCGGCAAAGATAGACATTCCGTAAGGTCCTTTTTTCACTACATTATATCCGTAGAGAACAGGGAAGTCGATACTGTGAAGTACGGATTGTACGGAAGCATAATCGGGTTCGATGGCAGGGTGCTGCGAACCAAGTTTGTCAAAGGTGATCTCGCCTTTGCTGACATTATAGGATGCTTCCGGCTGAATGAAATGCTTCTTTATATTAAAGCGCATGAAGATCGCGCCAAAATAGCCGATCTTATAATTATTTTGTACTTCGTCGATCGTTACGTCTTTGATTTTCAATTCGGATACCATAAACATGGAAGAATTAAATCCGGCTTTGATACCGAAGTTGATTTTCTTCGTGTTGGGACGTTCCACTTTATCTGCGTTACGATCTTGGGCGAAAGCTGTACAAGCTATCGCCATCCAACCGAAAAGAATTATGTTGCGCAGTATATTCATGGCAGTACTTTTTTCTTTATTTCTTCTTTTCTACACTCCAGCCGAATTTCCCTATTTTTTCTCCCAGGTCGTAATATCCTCCGTGCACATATACCAGCGGGTTCGCTTCCGCCAGTTCGAACTTGCCGGTTTCGGGATTCAGGTTCCGGTCGTCTGCACGGACGTTTACCACATCGGCGATAAACATATCATGTGAACCGAGCGAAACAATTTCCTTCACGCGACATTCGATGCAGAGGGGAGACTCTTCGATCAGCGGTGCGCTGACTACGGTGCAGCGTCCCGGAGTGAGTTTCATCTCTTCGAATTTACGATAATTCCGTCCCGAACGTACTCCGCACCAGTCGGTGGGGAACGCCATATCTTTAGTTGTCAGATTGATGACGAACTCCATATTTTTCTTGATGATGTCGTAGGAGTGTCGTTCCGGTCGTACGGATATATAGCACATGGGCGGGTTTGTGCAAATCGTACCCGTCCATGCTACTGTTATAATATTATATTCACTTTCATCTTTTCCGCAACTCACCAATACGGCAGGCAGCGGATAGATCATCGTTCCCGGTTTCCAGTCTTGTTTCAATTTAATAAAAAATTAAGAATGAGGAATGGAGAAACTAGAGGATGGTGATTTCCTCGCGTTTCTGTTCTTTCTCGCAATAATGGCACTTCACGATGCAATTATCCTTGTCTATCACATGAAATAACGTAGGCATAGGTTCATTGTTCGTGATACATTTCGGATTGGCACATTTTACGATGCCGTGCAGTTCGTCCGGCATTCTGACTTCTTTCTTTTCAACGACTTCGTAGTCGCGGATAATGTTCAGTTTTACGTAAGGTGCTACTACCGATATGCGGTTGATTTCTTCATCGCAGAAAAACTTGTCGGCGATTTTGATAATGCCTTTTTTCCCCAGCTTTTTGCTGTCGAGGTTGAAGCCGATGGTGATGTTACACTTCATTTGCTCCACGCCCAAAAGCTGTACGACAGTAAAGAGTTTTTCTGATGGGATATGGTCAATCACTGTCCCGTTTTTCAGGGCAGCTACTTGCAATGCTTGTTTATTTTCGCTCATAATAAAATATCGTTTTTAACGTCTTCTAATGTGATACCTAACACGTCGCAAAGGATGGCTTCACGGGCATACAGACCGTTTTGCGCCTGTTGGAAATAGTATGCTTTCGGGTTGTTGTCCACGTCGTAAGCAATCTCGTTGACACGGGGCAGCGGGTGCAGGATGCGGAGGTTCGGGCGGGTATTTTCCAGCATCTTGTTGCGCAGGATATATACATTTTTCACTCGTTCGTATTCCATCAGGTCGGTGAAGCGTTCGCGTTGCACACGAGTCATGTACAGGATGTCGGCGTCGGCGATAATTTCTTCGGTAAATTCCGTATGCTCAATGTATTTGATCTGATGCTCTTTGCAGTATAGCTTATATTCTTCCGGCATTTTCAGTTCGTCGGGGGCGATGAAGTGAAATGTAGGGTTGAAGTGGCGCATAGCCATCAGTAGTGAGTGGACGGTACGGCCGTATTTTAAGTCTCCCACCAGAAAGATGTTCAGGTTTTCCAGTGTTCCCTGAGTTTTGTAGATGGAGTAGAGGTCGAGCATCGTTTGTGACGGGTGCTGGTTGGCTCCGTCTCCTGCATTGACGATGGGCACGGGGGCTACTTCGCTGGCATATCGGGCAGCTCCTTCGAGATAGTGTCGCATGACGATAATATCTGCATAGCTGCTTACCATCATGATCGTGTCTTTGAGTGTTTCTCCTTTTGAGGAGCTGGTTGCTTTCGGATCAGTAAATCCGATGACGCGTGCGCCGAGGCGATTGGCTGCTGTTTCGAAACTCAGACGGGTACGGGTGGAAGGTTCAAAGAACAGGGTTGCTACTACCTTACCTTGCAATAACCGGCGGTTGGGGTTCATTTCAAACTGCTTCGCCATTTCGAGCATGTAGAGGATTTTTTCTTTAGAATGTTCGGCAATGGTTACTAAACTTCTGTTTTCCATTTTGTTATCTTTTATGTGGATAGAACTTGTTTTACCGGAGTGTAAAGGTACGAAGAAAATGTAAAATACAAACTTTTTTTCTCTTTTTATTCGTTTTTCGGTTGGTTTTAAAATATCAAATAAATCAAAAACTCGTTTGCTGTATGCTATATTTTGCCTACCTTTGCAGCTTAATTATAAGCATCTTTTTTAAGCTGGAAGAAACATGATTCGAAAAATAATAAACGCTCTTTGGGTATTGTTGGCAGTTGCTTTGATAGCTATCGTAGTTGTCTTTGTGTCTATCTCTAAGGGCTGGATAGGCTATATGCCTCCTGTGGAAGAACTGGAAAACCCCAATTATAAATTTGCAACGGAAGTCTTCTCGGAAGACGGGAAGGTGCTGGGTACATTCTCGATGGAAAAAAACAATCGTGTGTACAGCAGCTATGCCGATCTTTCTCCCAATATCATTCATGCGCTGATTGCGACGGAGGATGTTCGCTTTGCCGAACATTCCGGTATTGATGCGAAGGCACTTTTCCGTGCCATCGTCAAGCGCGGATTATTGTTGCAGAAAAGCGCGGGTGGAGGTAGTACGATCTCACAACAGCTGGCAAAACAGTTGTTTACGGAAAAGGTGGCAAGTAATACTATTCAGCGTCTGTTGCAGAAACCGATCGAATGGGTGATTGCCGTAAAACTGGAACGTTACTATACGAAAGAAGAGATTCTGACAATGTATCTTAATAAGTTCGACTTCCTGAATAATGCTGTCGGTATAAAGACAGCTGCGTCTACTTATTTCGGCTGTGAACCCAAAGATTTGAAGATAGAGCAGGCAGCGATGCTGGTGGGAATGTGTCAGAATCCGTCCCGTTATAATCCGGTATCCCGAAATGCGAAAATCCGTGAGAATGCGCTGGGACGTCGTAATGTCGTACTGCGTCAGATGGAAAAAGCCGGCTACATCTCGGATGCGGAGTGTGATTCTTTGCAGGCACTTCCGCTGAAACTGGCATATACCCGTGTAGACCACAAAGAAGGTCTGGCAACCTATTTCCGCGAATATCTTCGTGGCGTGATGACCGCCAAGAAACCGGTTAAGAGCGAGTATCGCGGCTGGCAGATGCAGAAGTATTATGAAGATTCACTTTCATGGGAAACAAATCCGTTGTACGGCTGGTGCGCCAAAAATAAAAAGAAAGACGGCTCGAATTATAATATCTACACGGATGGTCTGAAGATTTATACCACCATCAATTCGCATATGCAGCAATACGCCGAGGAAGCTGTAAAAGAGCATCTGACTGAATTGCAACCTGTATTTTTCAAAGAAAAGCAAGGAAGTAAGAATGCGCCTTACGCAAGATCAATACCGGCAGCACGCGTGGAAGAACTGTTGACTAGAGCTATGAAACAGACTGAACGTTATCGTAGCATGAAAGCTGGGGGAGCTTCGGAGCAGGAGATTCGCAAGGCATTTGATACCCCTGAAGAAATGACAGTCTTTTCTTGGACAGGTGCAAAGGATACGATTATGACTCCAATGGATTCTATTCGTTACTATAAACATTTCTTACGTACGGGATTCATGTCTATGGATCCGATGAACGGACATGTGAAAGCTTATGTGGGAGGACCGGATTACGTTAATTTCCAATATGACATGGCGATGATAGGACGTCGTCAGGTAGGGTCCACTATCAAACCGTATCTATACACATTAGCAATGGAAGACGGGTTCTCACCTTGTGATCAGGTGCGCCATGTCGAACAGACACTGATTACTGAAACCGGCGAACCGTGGAGCCCGCGTAATGCCAATAATAAGCGTTATGGTGAAATGGTAACGTTAAAATGGGGGTTAGCTAATTCGGACAACTGGATATCAGCTTATTTGATTAATAAAGTGACTCCACAGGCTTTGGTGCGATTGATTCACAGTTTTGGTATACGTAATAAAGAAATTCCGGCAGTATATTCTTTAAGTCTCGGTTCCTGTGAGATATCTGTAGGTGAGATGGTGAGTGCATATACGGCATTTGTAAATAAGGGAGTTCGGGTCGCACCATTGTTTGTCACTCGTATTGAGGATAGTGAAGGTAATGTGATTTCAACTTTCAATCCGCAAATGAATGAAGTGATCAGTATATCGAGTGCTTATAAGATGTTGGTGATGCTTCGTGCTGTTATTAATGAAGGAACAGGCGGTCGTGTACGACGCTATGGAATTACAGCGGATATGGGAGGAAAAACAGGTACGACAAATGACAATTCCGATGCCTGGTTTATGGGTTTCACTCCTTCGTTGGTATCTGGCTGTTGGGTTGGAGGCGATGAACGTGACATTCACTTCGGTTCGATGACATACGGACAAGGAGCTGCTGCCGCACTGCCTATTTGGACAAAATATATGAAGAAAGTCTACGATGACCCGACTTTGGGATACAGCCAGACGGAAACGTTCAAATTGCCCGAAGGTTTTGACCCTTGTGCCGGTTCGGAAACACCGGACGGAGAAGTCTTCGAAGAAACGGGACTGGACGATTTGTTTAATTAAACCTCTCATCGTGCATAAATGTATCATTTGTATCGGAAGTAACTACAACCGGAAAGAGAATCTTCTTCTGGCTCGCAGGAGACTGGTGGACTTGTTTCCTACCATCCGCTTTACGTCCGAACAGGAGACACGCCCTTTGTTTTTCAGAAGTCCGGCATTGTTCTCCAATCAGGTGGCGATGTTTTTCTCGGAAGCGGAGGAGGAAAGAGTGCGCAAGGAGCTGAAAGCTATCGAGCAGTCCGCCGGTCGTCGTCCGGAGGATAAGAAGGAAGAAAAAGTCAGTCTGGATATTGATTTGCTCTCTTTCGATGACCGGGTGTTGAAGCCGGAAGACCTGAAAAGAGAGTATGTAGTGAAAGGATTAGAAGAATTAAAATACAATCAGATATGAAATTTCTGGGAATTATACCTGCCCGCTATGCATCCACCCGTTTCCCCGCGAAACCATTGGCTATGCTGGGGGGAAAGACGGTGATACAGCGTGTATACGAACAAGTAGCGGGCATCTTGGATGATGCTTATGTGGCTACCGATGACGAACGTATTGAAGCTGCCGTAAAAGCATTCGGAGGAAAAGTAGTTATGACTTCCGTCGATCATAAAAGTGGTACGGATCGTTGCTATGAGGCGTGCACAAAGATCGGGGGCGATTTTGATGTAGTAGTCAATATACAGGGGGATGAACCTTTTATCCAGCCTTCCCAGCTGAATGCTGTAAAGGCTTGTTTCGAAGACCCTACCACGCAGATTGCTACGTTGGTGAAGCCTTTCACAGCCGATGAACCGTTTGCCGTACTGGAGAATGTCAACTCCCCGAAAGTGGTGGTCAACAAGAACTGGAACGCACTTTATTTCAGCCGTTCCATCATACCTTTTCAGCGCAATGCCGACAAGGAAGACTGGCTGAAGGGACATACTTACTACAAACATATCGGTCTGTACGCTTATCGCACGGAAGTCTTGAAGGAGATTACCGCTCTTCCGCAATCCTCTCTGGAGTTGGCAGAATCGCTCGAACAGTTGCGCTGGCTGGAGAATGGATATAAAATAAAGGTAGGCATCAGTGATGTGGAAACGATCGGTATCGACACGCCGCAGGATCTGAAACATGCAGAAGAATTTTTGAAGAACAGAAGCTGATTTATGGATCGTACGATACAACCTGAAATACAGGCCCTGAAAAATTTCCATATCCTTCCTCCCGTCCGGACTACTTTGCCGAACGGTGTCCCGTTGACGGTTGTCAATGCCGGTGAACAGGAGGTAGTCCGTATGGATATTCTTTTTGCCGGAGGTCGTTGGCAGCAGTCGCAAAAGTTGCAGGCGCTGTTTACAAACCGGATGCTGCGTGAAGGCACGCAGAAATATACGGCGGCAACCATTGCAGAGAAACTGGATTATTATGGTTCATGGCTCGAACTGTCCAGCTCGTCGGAGAATGCTTATATCACCGTCTACTCGCTGAACAAGTATCTGGCAAAAACGCTGGAAGTCGTGGAATCCATGATTAAGGAACCTTTGTTTCCGGAGAAAGAACTGCATACCATCCTGGATACGAATATCCAGCAATATCTGGTCAATACTTCTAAAGTAGACTTCCTTGCACACCGTGGCCTGTTACAGGCGCTTTACGGGACACAGCATCCATGCGGGCAAATTGTAGTGGAGGAGGATTATCATGCCATTACACCGGAAGTACTCCGTGACTTCTACGGACGGCATTATCATTCGGGCAACTGTTCCATTTTCCTGTCGGGTAAGGTGACGGAAGATATCATCCACCGGGTGACCGGTGCTTTCGGGACTCCTTTCGGACAATATCAGCTGAAAGCATCAAAACCAATATTTTCATTCGTTGCCGTTCCCGAAAAACGAATATTCATAGAGCGTGAAGACGCTTTGCAAAGTGCGGTGAAGATGGGATGTACCACCATTACCCGTCAGAATCCTGACTATCTGAAATTACGCGTACTGATGACGCTGTTCGGAGGATACTTTGGCAGCCGTCTGATGTCTAATATCCGTGAAGAGAAAGGATATACTTATGGGATTTCTGCCGGAATTATGTTCTATCCGGATAGCGGTTTGCTGGGAATCTCGACCGAAACGGATAATGAATACGTGGAACCGCTGATACAGGAAGTATATAATGAGATAGACAAACTACACCGGGAGCCTGTTCCTATGGAAGAACTGACGATGGTGCGCAACTATATGCTGGGCGAAATGTGCCGGAGCTACGAATCGCCTTTCTCGCTGGCGGATGCGTGGATTTTTATTGCTACTTCGGGGCTGGATGACCAGTATTTCTCCCGTTCTTTGCAGGCTGTAAATGAGGTGACACCTCAGGAAATACAGGAATTGGCACAGCGCTATTTGTGCAAAGAGACATTAAAAGAGGTCATTGCTGGTAAAAAGTTGTCATAATTTGCTTTCCGGTATGGCACTTTTTGGGAGAGAAGTTGTATCTTTGTCCAAACTGTAATTTTAATGAGTAACGAGTAAAACTAATGAGGAAATATCTATATACTACACTTTTTTTGACTCTTCTTGCACAGGGAGGAGTGATGGCACAAGATAATAATACCAGCAAAGGTGGGTTCTTCGGAAAGTTGAAAGACACATTCTCTACAGAAATAAAAATCGGAAATTATACTTTCAAAGATGGTAGCGTCTATACAGGAGAGATGAAAGGACGCAAACCGAACGGAAAAGGGAAAACGGTCTTTAAAAATGGGGATGTCTACGAAGGGGAATATATCAAAGGAAAACGTGAAGGCTACGGAATCTATTCTTTTCCGGATGGAGAGAAGTACGAAGGTCAGTGGTTCCAGGATCAGCAACACGGAAAAGGAATCTATTATTTTATGAATAATAACCGTTATGATGGAATGTGGTTTCAGGATTATCAGCATGGTGCCGGAACGATGTATTATCATAATGGCGACTTATACGTGGGCAACTGGGCGAACGACAAGCGTGAAGGCGAAGGTACTTATACGTGGGCGAACGGTGCTAAATACAGCGGTCACTGGAAGAATGACAAGAAGAACGGCAAAGGCACCATGAACTGGGACGATGGCTGCAAGTACGACGGTGACTGGAAAGATGATGTACGTCACGGAAAAGGCGTATTCGAATATACCAACGGAGACAAGTATGACGGTGACTGGGCAGATGATATCCAGCACGGAAAAGGTACTTATTTTTTCCATACGGGAGATCGATACGAAGGTTCTTACCTTTTGGGAGAACGCACCGGAGAAGGCGTTTACTATCATGCCAACGGCGATAAATATGTAGGAAACTTCAAAGACGGTATGCAGGATGGAAAAGGTACCTTCACGTGGGCAAACGGTGCTGTGTATGAAGGTGACTGGAAAAACAATAAACGCGAAGGCAAAGGTATCTATAAATGGAGTAACGGGGATGTTTACGAAGGAGACTGGAAAAATAATCGTCCTCACGGTCAGGGCTCTCTGAAAACCGTTGCCGGTATGCAATATAAAGGTGGTTTCGTAGACGGACTGGAAGACGGACAAGGCGTTCAGATCGACAAAGACGGTAACCGCTTCGAAGGCTTCTTCAAACAAGGAAAGAAAGATGGCCCTTTTGTGGAAACAGATAAAGACGGAAAGGTGATCAAAAAAGGAACCTATAAAATGGGAAGACTTCTTTAAAAGAAAGAATTATAGATAAATAAGAAAGCCGGCTAAATTCAAGTTTAGCCGGCTTTCTTTATCTTATCCTTTACTCATCATTCTTCATTTAGATGATATATTGTGAACTGATGGACTCGTTATTCATTACCCGCTTGATTGTTTCTGCAAACATATCAGCGATGCTCAGTTGTTTCACTTTCGCGCATTTCTTAGCGTAAGGGATACTGTCTGTAAATACCATTTCAGTCAGTCCGGATTCCTGCACACGGAAAGAAGCAGGGTCAGACATTACACAGTGGCTGGCAATAGCGCGTACGGATTTGGCTCCGGCTTCCATCATGATATTGGCAGCTTTGGTGATGGTGCCTGCTGTATCTACGATGTCATCGATCAATACTACGTTTTTGTCTTTCACATCACCGATGATTTGCATGGAAGCTACTTCATTGGCTTTTTCACGTGACTTGTTGCAGAGTACCAAAGGTACACCAAGGTATTTGGAGAAAGTGCTGGCGCGTTTTGAACCACCTACGTCCGGTGTAGCAATCACCAGGTCTTCCAGTTTCAATGACTGGATATAGGGGAGGAATACGGCTGATGCATACAGGTGATCTACGGGGATATTGAAGAATCCCTGAATCTGGTCTGCATGCAAATCCATGGTAATCAGTCGGTCGATACCTGCTACTGAAAGCAGGTCGGCTACCAATTTAGCTCCGATAGATACACGAGGTTTGTCTTTTCTGTCCTGACGTGCCCATCCGAAATAGGGGATAACAGCTACGACGCTCTTTGCAGATGCACGTTTGGCGGCGTCGATCATCAGGAGAAGTTCCATTAAGTTGTCTGAGTTAGGGAAAGTAGACTGCACAAGGAATACATGTGCGCCACGAATTGATTCTTCGTAAGAAACGGCAAACTCACCATCTGCAAAGTGGGTGATGTTCATGTTTCCCAGAGGACAATTGAGACTTGCGCAGATTTTCTCTGCAAGATATCTCGAGTTAGTTCCCGAGAATACCATAAAGGGTGCTTTTTCGCTCATTTTGTAATAGATGTTACCTATTTGTTAATTTGCCTGCAAAGGTAGGAATTTCTCTTATTATTTAGAAAGACTTATTGTAGAAAAAATAATTTTCTCTCCAACTTATCGGAAATATTTGTAGATTTGCAAGTAAGAACGAAGAACTGAGAATGAAGAATGAAGAATTATGGACGAAAAACAGAAAATGAAGAGCGAAGAATGAAAGATAGTTATCGCCTGTCTTTTTATTCTCCATTTTCCATTTTCCATTCTCCATTATATATAATAGGAGTATTGTTGCTTTCCTCCCTTTTTTCGTGTACCGACATGGTGCCCACAAAAGAAGTGAGGCTTATCGACTCGCTGAATGGAAAAGCGTATGCTTATCGTTACCGTAATTTGGACTCTTCCTACAAATACGCCTATAAAGCATATCGGCAAGTAAACCTATATAAGTCGGGAAAAGCGGAAGCTTCCAATAATCTGGGGTTCTGTGCTTTCATGAATATGGATTTCGACCGTGCCGAGGCGTATCATAAAGAGGTATACAAGCTGACTAAAAATGAGCTTGAGCTGTTGATTGCAGACATCGGACTGATGAAAATCTGCCAGCGGACAGCGCTCAACAAAGAATTTTATGATTACCGGAACAGTGCCCTCCGACGGATGAAGCGTATTCGTGAAGAGAGCGACCTCTTTGCCGACCGTCACGAAGCGCTTCGGCTGGATTACGCATTTACCGAATTTTTTCTCGTTTCCTCCATTTACTATTACTATCTCCAGCAACGGCAGGAAGCGATAACCTCTATCGATAATATTCAGGAAGACGAAGCGTTGAGCGATACCAATCAGCTTCTTTATTATCATTATCTCAAAGGATCGGCTTCTTTGGTCGCAGCGAATACTCCGGAAGAACGGAAACTTCGCGAGTTTGACGAACTTTATTTCACTTGGCGGACAGCTGTGAAGAGCAAGCATCCGTATTTTGAGGGGAATGGAATGCAGGGACTTGCCAATCTGATGGCATCCCCGTCTAATTTTGAGTTTTTCAAGACAAGGCGTACACATGCGTTGGATCAGTTTGATTTTCCGGTAGATTCTTTGTTCCCTTTGCGTTTGGCCCAACTGGCACTGGAGAAATTTCGCGAATATAATGACTTGTATCAGATTGCCGGAGCTTATGTATCTATCGGCAAATACCTGAATGCGCACGGACGTTATCAGGAAGCTTTGGATACATTATCAAAAGCATTGAACTGCGTAAACCATCATCACATGCTTTATTATCATAATGAAGTGGATACGCTTGATAAATTATATACGTTTGCCGAGGGAGATACTACTTATACCGGAGTTCCATGGATTGGACAGGAGAAGGTGAAGACCGTTCCCGAATGGATCTCACGGATAAGGGAGCAGTTAAGCGTTTCATATGCCGGGCTGGGGATGAAGGATGCTTCTGATTATAACCGGAATATCTATCTGGATATTTTGAACTTTACCCGTCAGGATAAGGAGTTGGAAAGCCGTTATTTGTCTTTGGAAGCAGGTTCGCGACAGATGACGGTCGTTCTTTTTCTGGTTATTGTCGGCTTGGTACTGGTGATTATCCTTTGGTGGTTCTTCAACAAACGTTCCAAAATCAGGAATCAGGTGGATGTGGAGCGTCTGCAACGGATTCTCTCTCTTTGTCGGGATATCACTTCTTCCATACCGATGAACGTACCTCTGATTCAGCAAGGCATTGACCAGTTGTTCGGGAAAGGACGTCTGACGCTGGAAATTCCGGAAGAAGGAAAAGCTGCACTGGTACCTTCTTCCCATCGACTGAACCGGGACGAGAAGGCATTGGTGCATGTAGTGGAACCTTATATCGTATGGGCTGCTGAAAATGAACAAATGGTGGCTACGTTGAGCGACGAGCGAAATCAGCTGGAGAAACAGCGGTATATCTACGAGCAGCATATTGCAGGAAACAAACGTCAGAATCTGATAAAGAAGGCTTGTATGGCCATCGTCAACGGGATTAATCCTTATATCGACCGGATTCTGAACGAAGTACATAAGTTGACGGAAAAAGGATATATTGATGACACCAAGATAAAGAAAGAGAAGTACCAGTACATTGATGAACTGGTGACTACCATCAACGAATACAATGATATTCTGGCACTTTGGATCAAGATGAAGCAAGGTACGCTTAGTCTGAACATTGAGACATTCAGTCTGAATGAACTGTTTGATTTGCTGGGAAAAGGACGGCGTGCTTTTGAAATGAAAAAGCAAAAGCTGGAAATCGAACCGACCACCCTGATGGTAAAGGCCGATCGTGCATTGACCTTGTTTATGATTAATACACTGGCTGAAAATGCCCGTAAGTATACGCCTGAGGGGGGAACGGTTAAAGTATATGCGCATGCTACCGATGCGTATGTGGAAATCTCCGTAGAAGATAATGGGAGAGGACTTTCAGCAGAAGATATCGCGCATATCATTGGTGAAAAGGTATATGATTCGCGTGCTATCGGCATGAAAGACGCGGCAGATCCGGAAGAACTGAAAGAGAATAAGGGAAGCGGTTTTGGCTTGATGAACTGCAAGGGAATCATAGAGAAATATAAGAAAACGAATGAACTGTTCCGAGTATGCGTATTCGATATAGAAAGCGAACCGGGAAAGGGAAGCCGTTTTTATTTCCGCTTGCCTTCAGGAGTACGTAAAGTGATTGGCGTGTTGCTCTGCCTGTTGCTTCCGTTGGGAATGGCTTCTTGTCTGCATGAACCCCTTCCGTCGATATTGCAGGATAGTGACTCCATTGCGATTACTACAGATTCTACTTATGAAGATCTGCTTGATGCAGCCTCTGATTATGCCAATGCCGCTTATTTTGCCAATGTGGATGAGAACTACGAAATAGCATTGCAGTATATAGATTCGGCAATGATGTCGCTGAATGAGCATTATAAGAAATATACGCGTACCCCGAAGCCGCATCGATACATGAAACTGGTGGGAAAAGGAACCCCTGCCGAACTGTTTTGGTGGAATGAACTTTTTGATTCAGACTATCATGTGATTTTGGATATCAGAAATGAAGCGGCGGTAGCATTCCTTGCTTTGAAACAAATTGATGCCTACAGTTATAATAATTCTGCTTTTACAGATTTATATAAGGTACAAGGAGAAGACCAGACTTTGGAAGGGTATTGCAGGCAGTTGGAACGATCCAACACGAATAAGACGGTTGGTATCATCCTCTGTTTCGTCTTGCTGATCGTTTCTCTGATCGGCTATTATCTCTTGTATATGAGGAAGATGTTGCAGAACCGTCTGAACCTGGAACAGGTGCTTGAGATAAATCAGAAAGTTTTTGCCGCCTCTTTGGTCAGACCTCAGACTCAGGAGAACGAGGAAGCGCTTCAGAGGGAGGAAAATACACTTAAAGAGATTCCGCAGCGCATCGTGAATGAGGCTTTTGGCTCAGTAAATGAGTTGCTGACAATCAGCCTGATGGGCATTGCAGTTTATAACGAAACCACGCATCGGCTGGAATATGCTTCCTGTCCCGGACAGGAAATGCCGGAAATGGTGCAGCAATGTTTTGAAACGGGGGAATATCTCTCAGAACAGAATTTGCAGGCGATTCCGTTGATGGTGGAAGCCGGAGGTGAGCATCAATGTGTAGGTGTGCTTTATCTGGAACGGAGGGAAGGAACGCAACAAGAAACGGATCATCTTCTTTTTGAGCTGGTAGCACGTTATGTATCGATTGTGGTGTTCAATGCAGTGGTAAAGCTTGCCACGCAATACCGGGATATCGAGTCGGCACACGAGGAAACACGCCGTGCTTCGTGGGAAGACAGTATGCTTCATGTGCAGAACATGGTGCTTGATAACTGCCTTTCGACGATTAAACATGAGACAATTTATTATCCGAACAAGATTAAACAGATTATTGGTCGGTTGAATACGCAGAACCTTCCGGAAAAGGATGAACGGGAAGCTGTGGAAACGATTACAGAACTGATAGAATATTATAAAGGGATCTTTACGATTCTGAGTTCATGCGCTGCTCGACAGCTGGAGGAGGTTACTTTCCGCCGGAATACGATTCCGGTACAGGAGCTTTTTGATGCTGCTGGAAAATACTTCAGGAAGGTCACGAAAAATCGGACGGAAAAGGTAGAACTAATCATAGAACCGATGGAAGCCAAAGTGATCGGTGACGTGAATCAGTTGCGTTTCCTGTTTGAGAATCTGATTGATGAAGCATTGGCGGTTCGTGAAGAAGGAGTGATACGCTTGCAGGCTCGTAAGGATAACGAATATATCCGTTTCCTTTTTACGGATACCAGACGCGAGAAGAGTGTGACGGAGCTGAACCAGTTGTTCTATCCGAATTTGGCTCGTATGACTTCCGGTGAAAAAGGAGAATTGCGTGGAACGGAATATCTGATATGCAAGCAGATAATCCGTGACCATGATGAATTTGCGGGGCGCAGGGGATGCCGTATCAATGCCGAACCGGCAGAAGGGGGAGGATTTACGGTTTACTTCACCATCCCACGCAGATAAAGAAGAAGACACATAAAAGTTATTAGATAAATAAAATGGAAGAACAGAAGTTTAAAGTTATTATTGTAGAGGACGTAAAACTGGAATTGAAAGGCACAGAAGAAATTTTCCGTCATGAGATACCCAACGCAGAAGTGATCGGCACGGCAATGACAGAAAGCGAGTTCTGGCCGTTGATGGAAGCACAGCTTCCCGATCTGGTTTTGCTGGATTTGGGACTGGGAGGTTCTACGACGATTGGCGTTGATATCTGCCGGAATATTTTCAAACGTTATAAGGGGGTTCGTGTATTGATCTTTACGGGGGAAATACTGAATGAAAAACTGTGGGTGGATGTGCTGAATGCAGGAGCGGATGGCATTATTCTCAAAACAGGAGAATTGCTGACCAAGACAGACGTACAAGCTGTGATGGACGGCAAGAAGCTGGTATTCAACTATCCGATTCTGGAGAAGATCGTAGATCGTTTCAAAAAGTCGGTAGCGAATGATGCCAAGCGTCAGGAAGCGGTAATCAACTATGATATTGATGAATATGACGAGCGTTTTCTTCGCCATCTGGCATTAGGCTACACCAAAGATATGATTGCCAACCTGAAAGGGATGCCATTTGGCGTGAAATCACTGGAGAAACGACAGAATGACCTGATCGGACGTCTCTTCCCGAATGGAGAACGGGTGGGAGTGAACGCGACCCGTCTGGCTGTCCGTGCATTGGAATTACGCATTATCGATCTGGATAATCTGGAAGCTGATGAAGAGTAAATGGCGTATGCCGCATCCCGCTACGATGTTCCTGCTGCTGACAATGGCGGTGGTCTTTCTTTCGTGGATATGTGATATCTACGGACTGAAAGTAACGCTGCCGCAATCAGGGGAGGATATTCGGGTGCAAAGCCTGCTGAGTCCTGAGGGAATTCGCTGGTGGTTGCGGAATGCTATCAAGAATTTTACCGGTTTTGCTCCGCTTGGCATGGTGATTATCGCCATGTTCGGACTGGGTGTGGCCCAACATTCCGGATTTATCGATGCGTGCATCCGTCTGGGAGTGGGAAACCGGAAAGAGAAAAGAAAAGTTATCCTGTGGGTGATTGTCCTCGGATTGCTGTCGAACGTCATTGGTGACGGCGGTTATATTATTCTGCTTCCCATTGCCGCCATGCTGTTTCAGTGGGTGGGACTTCATCCGATAGCGGGGATTGTGACGGCTTACGTTTCCGTGGCCTGCGGATATAGTGCCAATATCGTACTGAGTACGATGGACCCGCTCTTGGCGCATACCACTCAGGAAGCCGCGCTCACACTGATGGGATATCAGGGAAACACGGAGCCGCTGTGCAACTACTTCTTTATGAGCGCTTCGACAGTGGTAATTACAGGGATCGTTTATTGGGTGACTCAGAAATGGCTTCTCCCGAACTTAGGAAAATATGAGGGAAGTGTGAAAGTCGAAGCCTACCGCCCTTTGTCACGGAAAGAACGTCGTGCGCTGATGGTGGCTGTCGTAGTGGCAGGGATATACGTTGCCCTTATTTTGTGGCTTACTTTCTCTTCCTATGGTATCCTGCGTGGCGTTAACGGAGGTTTGATGCATTCGCCCTTCATTGCCGGTATCCTGTTTCTGCTATCTCTGGGCGCAGGCTTTACGGGGATGGCTTATGGGTTCAGTTCCGGTCGTTATCGCAGCGATAATGATGTGATCGAAGGACTTACCCAGCCGATCAAACTGCTGGGTGTGTATTTCGTTATTGCTTTTTTTGCTGCCCAGATGTTTGCCTGTTTCGAGTATTCTCATTTGGACAAGTGTCTTGCGATTATGGGAGCGGACCTGCTTTCTTCTTTTGAGCCGGCTCCTTTGTCCGCACTCATCTTGTTTATCCTGTTTACGGCATTTATCAATCTGATTATGGTATCCGCCACTTCCAAATGGGCATTTATGTCTTTCATCTTCATCCCGATGTTTGCGCAGATGGGGATTTCGCCGGACGTCACGCAGTGTGCTTTTCGTATCGGAGACAGTTCGACGAATGCCATTACTCCTTTCTTATTCTATATGCCGCTGGTGTTGACGTATATGCGGCAATATGACAAACAGATCACATACGGATCGTTGCTGAAATATACATGGAGGTACTCCTTGTGCATTCTGGCAGCATGGACATTGCTGTTTATCGTATGGTATCTGTTGAAGATACCGATGGGGTTATAATTCACGATTCAAAGTTCCGGTTTTAATAACCGGAATTTTGAGTTTCTGAATTAATCGCTATATTTGCACCCGTCCCTTAAAGAAAAAGAACGAATGAATTTACCAGAAGTCTCTGAAAAACTAATCGAACAACTGAATCACGGTAGCACCAAAGCATTTGATAAAATTTATCATACGTACTATTTATACCTGTGTGCGATAGCTGTTTACTATGTACATGACAAGAGAGTCGCCGGTGAAATAGTCAATGATGTCTTCGTCTCTTTCTGGCAGAATCGCCACCATATCACTTATCCTGCCCTTCCGTATCTTCGTCGGGCTATACAGAATGCAAGTATCAGTTATTTGCGGTCTTCCGCTTTTAATGAGCGCATAATGACCGAACAGATGGAGGAAATATGGGCTTTTCTAGAAAATCATATTCTTTCTTCCGACAATCCATTGCAGGCATTGGAAAGCAGTGAAATGAACGAGATCATTCTGCGGAAAGTAGAGGAACTCCCTGCCAAATGCCGTGCTGTTTTTAAGGCGAGCCTGTATGAAGGCAAATCGTACAGCGAAATTGCGGAAGAGCAGAATATTAATGTCGCCACCGTCAGGGTGCAGATGAAAATTGCGCTGACTAAATTGCGCGAATCCCTTGGTACTCCCTATATGATAGCTATTTTGATGTTTCTTTAAAAAAAATCGGTTTTCTTTTAAACGTTTCTTTTTTTATTGCGTATCTAGTTATATACACCATAGAAAAAGAACGGTTTATGATAGAATATTACGATAAAGAAGAACTGGAATTACAGATTAGTAATTATTTGTCGGGCAATAGTACCGATGAAGAAAAAGAAACGTTGCTTGCCTTTCTGGCTTCCAATGAAGCAGCTGCCCGGACTTTCCGGGAAATGTCTGCCGTATGGGCACTTTCTTCCGTACCGTCGTTTGCAGAAATAGAAAACTCCAATTTAGTGCGGATAAAGGAGAGAATGACTGCTCCTGCCTCTTCGAAGCCTGTCCGGAAACTGATACCTGTCTGGCTGAAAGTGGCTGCCGCCGTTATCCTGCTGATCGGCTGCAACTATTTCTGGTATACGTATACGGAAAATCTGACGGAAGTATATACCAACGCCGATTCTCCTTACGAAATCAAGGTTCCTGCCGGATCAAGAACGAATATCGTTCTTCCTGACGGGACGGAGGTTTCTCTGAATGCAGGTTCTGTATTGCGCTATCACCGTGGGTTTGGTATCCGCGAACGTAATGTGACGTTGGATGGCGAAGGATACTTTAAAGTTGCGAAAAATGCAGAGGTTCCCTTCTTCGTGAAGACGAACGATGTGCAGGTGCAGGTAGTCGGCACGGTATTCAATGTCCGTGCTTATGATGACGATAATTATGTGATGGTGTCTCTGCTGGAAGGCAGGGTGAATTTATCGGCGTCTGCTAATTCTGTGATGAAATTATTCCCGAATGAGCAGGCACTGTATAACAAGAACACCGGACGAATGGAAAAGCTGAAGACCAATGCAAGTAAAGCCTGCGATTGGCTGGATGGCGGGTTGACCTTCGAGAATGCTTCATTCGCTGATATTGCCCATCGTCTGGAACGTAAATTCCAGGTGAAGATCAGCATAGAAAGCGAACGCCTGAAGGCCGAACACTTCTCCGGTTCTTTCGACAGCAATCAGAATATTTATGATATATTACACGAAATCAACGTTGAGAAACAATACACGTGGAAAGTCAGTGGTGACACCATCTTTATTACCGATAAAAGAAAGGGGGTAAGATAAAAGGAAGGAGAAAGAAAATGGACACAGCCGATAGATATATCGGCAGTCCGCAGCTACGATAAATAACTATATGTTAACCTTTAATAGTGATAAAAATGAGATTGATAATAAGAAAAACATTATTGATGTTTCTGCTTTTGTCCCTAAGTAATGTCCTGACAGGTTTTCAACTTTCAGCGCAGGAACAAAACAAGAAGTTCAGTGTCAAAGCAGATAACGTTACTTTGAAAGAAGCCATTGAAGTAGTCAGGAAGCAGGGAAATTATTCTTTTCTGATTCGCAATAACGACATTGACCTGAATAAGAAAGTCTCTGTGAACGTGGACAAGGGTACAATTAATGACGTGATGGCCCAACTGCTGACTGGTACGGGGATCAGTTATGAAGTGAATGGAAACCGAGTGGTCATATTCCATGCCGCAGTGCCTGAAAAGGAACAGGGAAAAGCGTTTGTCCTGAAAGGCAAAGTGACCGATCCTTCGGGTGAAGGAGTGATTGGTGCCAATGTGAAAGTGCTGAATTCTACGGAAGGCACGATTACGGATATGGATGGAAACTTTTCTCTGTCGGTGACTCCGAATGCACGATTATCCGTGTCTTATATCGGATATGCTACGCAGGAAGTCGTTGTCAAAAATCAGACTCCTTTGCACATTGCTCTGAAAGAAGACAGCCGTCTGATTGACGAAGTGGTGGTAGTAGGCTACGGTGTACAGAAGAAAGCGAATCTGACCGGTGCGGTAAGCAGTGTGAAGATGGATGAAGTATTGGGAGACCGTCCGGTAGTGTCGGTCAGCGATGCCTTGAAAGGTGCGATGCCCGGTTTGCAGATTACGGGTAACTCCGGTAGACCAGGAGAGGAAATGAGTTTCAATATCCGTGGTGTCAACAGTCTGGATAAGAATGGCAAACCGTTGGTTCTAGTGGATAACGTAGAAATGGATATCAATATGCTCGATCCGAATGATATTGAATCAGTAACGGTCTTGAAAGATGCTGCTTCTTCGGCTATCTACGGGGCACGTGCCGCATTTGGCGTCATTCTGATTACGACAAAGAAAGGATCGGATTCAACCAGGCTTTCTATTAATTATTCTAACAATTTCTCATTTAGCAGACCTGCCAATATGCCTCGTAAGGCAACACCGCTTCAGACGGTGCAGGCTTATAAAGACATGGGAACCATCAACTATCAGAGTGGACAGAATGTGGATACGTGGCTGGATTTATTGAAAGAATACAATGCCAATCCTTCGGCTTATCCCGATGGGTATGCAATGGTGGACGGATTGCGCTATAGTCTGGCAGAAACCAATCTGTTTGATGATATGATGGAGACCGGTTTCCAGCAGACGCACAATCTTTCTGTAGGTGGCGGCACGAAAGATATATCTTATCGTTTCTCTTTCGGTATGGTCGATGAGAATGGAGTACTGGCCTCGGACAAGGATGCGTATAAACGTTACAATGTGTCTTCTTATATCCGTTCGGACGTATTCTCATGGATTACTCCGGAACTGGATATCAAATACACGAACTCGAAATCAGAATTGCCAGAGACTTCGGGAGGATATGGAATTTGGGGAGCAGCCGTTGCCTTCCCGTCTTATTTCCCTACCGGAACAATGAATATCGACGGAGAAGAACTACCGATCAATACTCCCCGGAATCTGATTAATCTTGCTTATCCGACGACTATCCAGAAAAACAATATCCGTATCTTCGGAAAGGTGACGATTACTCCTTTGAAGAACGTCAAACTGGTGGGTGAATATACATACAACCATCTGAGTAATGAAAAGACCAAGTTTGAAAAGAAGTTCTATTATGCCCACGGAGGTAACTTTGTGAAAGAGACTTCGACGGCAAACTCTAAGTATGAAAACTCCAACGGCATTACCGATTATAATGCCCTGAACTTCTACGGAAACTACAATAACACATGGGGCAAGCATGAAGTCACCGTGATGGGAGGTTTCAATCAGGAGAGCAGTGACTATCGCTATGCGGAAATGTCGCGTATGAACATGATTAACGAAGACCTTCCTTCTATATCGCAGGCTACGGGAGATTATTTCGCTAAAGATAAATTCGAACGCTATACGGTAAGAGGATTATTCTATCGTATCAACTACTCCTTTGCCGGCAAATATCTGATTGAAACGAACGGACGCTATGACGGCTCTTCCAAATTTCCGAAAGACAGTCGCTTCGGTTTCTTTCCTTCTGTCTCTGCCGGATGGCGTGTGAGCGAAGAAGCGTTTATGAAACCGTTGACATCCGTATTGTCTAACTTAAAATTGCGTGCTTCGTGGGGTAATATCGGCAATCAGAGTATCACTCCATACGCTTATATTCCGGGTATGGATGCCGAGCAGGCTTACTGGACCGTTTCGGGTATCAAGGTAACCACCCTTAAACCTGCCGCATTGGTCAGTAACAGTTTTACCTGGGAGAAAGTGACGACTGTCGATGTCGGTTTTGATCTGGGTTTATTGAACAACAGGCTGAATCTTGTATTCGACTGGTATCGTCGTGATACGAAAGGTATGCTCGCTCCGGGAGCGGAATTACCGGCTGTACTGGGTGCAAGTGCTCCTTTGCAGAATACTGCCGATCTTCGTTCCAAAGGATGGGAGATCACTGTAGACTGGAATGATCAGATCGGAAAAGTGAAATACAATCTGGGCTTTAACCTTTATGATGCTAAAACCAAGATTACCAAGTATAATAACGAGACAGGTCTCTTCGGCAAGGATAAGAACGATAAAGATACTTACCGTGTAGGTATGGAACTGGGTGAAATCTGGGGGTATGTTACCGACCGCCTGTATACTGTTGATGATTTCGATGCCGATGGCAAGCTGAAAGCAGGCATTCCAAAAGTGGAAGGCTACAATCCGAATCCGGGTGATATCCTGTATAAAGATCTGGATGACAACGATATTATCAACGGAGGCACAAGTACGACAAAAGATCCGGGCGACCGTAAGATCATCGGTAATAGTACCCGTCGTTATCAGTATGGCATCCACGGTGGTGCAAGCTGGAAGGGGTTCTCTTTATCTTTCCTGTTGCAAGGAGTAGGCAAACGTGATTTGTGGATTATGAATGACTTGTTCTATCCGCACTATGATGCATGGACGACGGTATATGACACACAACTGAATTACTGGACGCCGGAGCGCACAGACAGCTATTTCCCCCGTCTGTATGAGAAAGCTGCCGGAAATACAGCTGCCAATACACGTATTCAGACCCGTTATCTGCAGGATGGTTCCTACCTGAGTATCCGGAACATCACCTTATCTTATAATTTCCCGTCCAAGTGGATGACTAAGATCGGTGTCAATAATCTGGCTGTCTTCTTTAGCGGTGAGAATCTTTATACATTCGATCATTTGCCGAAAGGACTCGATCCGGAACGTTCGGTAACGGATGACTTGGGACAACGCGGTTTTACCTATCCGTATATGCGGCAGTATTCGTTTGGTATCAACCTTTCATTCTGATTGTTTCACTATTTAAAAGAGTAATTGTTATGAAGAAATATATACTGGGTACGGGCATTAGTCTCTGTTTGCTGATGTCGTCTTGTTTGAATGACTCTTTTCTGGAAGTTTATCCGAAAGGACAACAGACGGAAGCGACAGTCTTTACTACCTATGATAACTTCAAAACGTATGCATGGGGATTATATAATGTATTCTTCGGATATACGTATGATACGGGGCAGACGGACGAAATATTCCGCGGAGATTTTGAGTCGGACAATATGATCAAAGGTTTGTCCGGATATGAAGGGCAGTGGGCATACCAGAAGGCGAAGGCAACAGATGAAGTCAAGGAATGGGATTACGACTATATCCGCCGGGTAAATCTGATGCTGGACAATATCGATGGTTCGCAGATGAATGATACGGAGAAGGAGCACTGGCGCAGTGTCGGCTATTTCTTCCGTTCATATAAATACTTTCAGATGCTTTCCCGCTTTGGAGATATCCCCTGGGTGGAGAATGCGTTGAAAGAAGACAGTCCGGAACTGTACGGCAAACGGGATAGTCGCGATCTGGTGGCTTCGAATATCCTGTCCAACCTGAAATATGCGGAGACACATATCGGTGCGGACGATGGCAAAAACACCATTGGTATATCTGTGGTGCAGGCACTTATTTCCCGTTTTGCCTTGTTCGAGGGTACTTGGCGGAAGTATCATGGATTGTCTGATGCCGAGACTTACTTGAAAGAGTGTGTACGTGCGTCGGAAGAAGTCTTGAAGGTTTATCCGAATGTACATCCACAGTATGACGAGCTTTTCAATTCGGAGTCTTTGGATGGGGTGACGGGCATTATCTTGTATAAAGCCTATGAAACCGGTCAGTTGATGCATGGCCTGACACGCATGGTGCGTACCGGTGAATCTTATATTGAGGCGACAAAGGATGCGGTAGACAGTTATCTGTGTACGGATGGTCGTCCGGTAAGTACTACCACCAGTCGGTATGGCGGTGATAAGGAGATTTACGGACAGTTCCGCGACCGTGATTACCGGTTGTATCTGACGATATGTCCTCCCTATATGGTAAAGAAAGAAAATGGTCCGAGCACGGCCGACTGGAAATATACGGATGATGCGCAGGACAGAGAGTTTATAGATCTTCTTGCTACAATCTCCGGTGAGACTTATCATCGTTTGCCGTCTTCCAACTTCAAAGGATTCACGGTGCAGGGGCAGCCGCACTTCAAGAATCAGAACTGGGGACAGGGCTGGAATGCTTCTCAAATGGGATTCTGGGTATGGAAGTATTATAATACGCATACCGTAGCTACCAATGCCAACGGAGTGAATACGACGGATGCGCCTTTGTTCCGTGTAGGAGAGGTGATGGTGAATTATGCCGAAGCCATGTGCGAATTAGGTAAGTTTGATCAGACGGCTGCCGATAAATCCATTAATAAACTTCGTGCACGCGGACATGTGGCGAAAATGACGGTCGAAGACATTACGGATGATTTTGATACGGCCCGTGATCCTTCCGTTCCTGCTCTTCTGTGGGAGGTACGCAGGGAGAGACGTGTGGAACTGATGGGGGAAGGATTCCGTCTGGACGACCTCCGCAGATGGAAGAAAGGAGACTATGTCAATAAACGCCCGTTGGGAGTATATGTGACGGGAGCTTCGGCTAAAAATCTGAAAGTGACCGGCGGACCGAGCAATGACGAAGGATATGTTTACTTCTTTGACGCTCCGCTCGGATGGCAGGAACATTATTACTTGTATCCGCTGCCTCTGAAGCAACTGGCACTGAATACGAATCTGGAACAGAATCCGGTATGGACTAAATAATTTTTTGAGTAAAAACAGAGGCAAGACCTGTAATATTTTGTATATTGCAGGTCTTGAAAATTTAAACTATAAAATGAAGAACGCTATTTCGGTAAAATATACCCTTCTTTGCGGGACAGCTTGCTGTATGGTCTCTGCTGTGCAGGCGCAGCGCACTGTCTCCGATGTTTCCAGAATGAATGTTCTTTTTCTGATGGCTGACGATATGCGTCCCGAACTGGGTTGTTACGGAGTGGAGGCGGTCAAGACTCCGAATATGGACCGTCTGGCATCGGGCGGAGTCTTGTTTCAGAACGCTTATTGCAATGTTCCGGTGAGTGGCGCTTCCCGTGCCAGCCTCTTGACAGGCGTATACCCTCACTATCCCGATCGTTTTGTGAATTTCTCGGCTTATGCTAGCAAGGATTGTCCGGAGGCGATACCTCTTTCCGGATGGTTTACAAAGAATGGTTATCATACGGTTTCGGATGGTAAAGTTTTTCACCACATGAGCGATCATGCCGCATCGTGGAGCGAACCTCCCTACCGGAATCATCCGGATGGATACGATGTCTATTGGGCGGAATATAATAAATGGGAACTTTGGATGAATTCGGAATCGGGCAAGACGATCAATCCCAAGACTATGCGCGGACCGTTTTGCGAGTCAGCGGATGTTCCGGATACGGCATACGATGACGGAAAACTGGCGGAACGTGCCATTCGTGACCTGCGGCGTATGAAAGAGATGAACAAGCCGTTTTTCCTGGCTTGCGGATTTTGGAAACCTCATTTGCCGTTTAATGCCCCGAAGAAATATTGGGATTTGTATAAGCGGGAAGAGATACCTTTGGCTCCCAACCGTTTCAGACCGGAAGGCTTGCCGGAACAAGTCCGTAATTCGAGTGAGATATATGCTTATGCACGGGTGACTGATACAAGTGATGCTGATTTTCAGCGGGAAGTGAAGCATGGATATTATGCTTGCCTGAGCTATGTGGATGCACAAATCGGAAAAGTGCTGGACGCTCTGGATGAGTTAGGCCTGGCGGAGAATACGATTGTGGTACTGTTGGGAGATCACGGCTGGAATCTGGGCGAACATGATTTTGTGGGTAAACATAATCTGATGGACCGTTCTACTCATGTGCCGTTGATTATCCGTGTGCCCGGAATGAAAAAAGGAAAGACCCGGTCGATGGTTGAGTTTGTAGATTTGTATCCTACTTTGTGCGAGTTATGTCAGATTCCACAACCTGGAGAACAGTTGGATGGACAGAGCTTTGCGAAAGTATTCAGCAACCTGAAGGCTAAGACGAAGGATGAAGTCTATATTCAGTGGGAAGGGGGAGACAATGCGGTTGACCAACGTTTTAGTTATGCCGAATGGATGAAAGGGGACGTAAAGAAAGCAAGTATGCTGTTCGATCATCGGATAGATAAAGAAGAAAACAAAAATAGAGTCAATGAGAAAAAATATAAGAGTAAAGTTGAATCACTCTCTTCTTTTATCAAAGTGAAGAAATCATCATTAAAAAAATAATATGAGAACACCAATTATGTCATGCTGCCACTTGATGGCAGTTGCTTTATTTCTGTTTTGCAGTATGCCGCTATTTGCTCAGCGGCAGGATATTTTATTAAACGACAACTGGAAGTTCCGATTCTCGCATCAGGTGCAGAAAGGGTCGGAAATAAGAGTAGATCTGCCCCATATCTGGAATGCACAGGATGCTTTGTCCGGAAAGATCGACTATAAACGGGGAATCGGTAATTATGAAAAGAAACTGTTCATTCGTCCCGAATGGCAAGGCAAGCGTCTTTTCCTTCGTTTCGAAGGGGCGAACAGTATAGCAGATGTATTTATCAATCGCCGTCATATCGGTGAACATCGTGGAGGATACGGAGCTTTTGTCTTTGAAATAACCGGAGAGGTGAATTATGGAAAAGAGAACTCTATATTAGTGCGGGTGAATAATGGAGAACAACTGGACGTGATGCCTTTGGTGGGTGACTTTAATTTTTATGGCGGTATTTACAGGGATGTGCATCTGCTGATCACTGATGAGGCATGTATTTCTCCTTTGAATTATGCATCTCCGGGAGTTCGTCTGATACAGGATAGTGTCAGTCATCAATATGCGAAAATAAGGGCGGTCGTTGATTTGGCAAATGGTAATAATGCCGGTCAGGAAGTAGAACTGGGTGTCCGTTTGCTGGATGGTCAGAAAGTGGTGGCGCAACAGAAACAGACACTTACTCTTGCCGGGAATGCAGCTTTGCAGCAGGAACTTACATTTGAGATAAATAATCCTCATCTGTGGAATGGCCGTCAGGACCCGTTCCTTTATCAGGCGGAGGTTTCTCTGTCGAGAGGAGGGCAGTTGGTAGATTGTGTGACGCAGCCTTTAGGACTTCGTTATTATCGGATTGATCCGGATAAGGGATTCTTTTTGAATGGCAAGCATCTGCCTCTTCACGGTGTTTGCCGGCATCAGGACAGGAGTGAGGTGGGTAATGCTTTACGTCCTCAGCATCATGAAGAAGATGCAGCCCTGATGCTGGAAATGGGAGTGAATGCGGTTCGGCTGGCACATTATCCGCAAGCTACCTATTTCTATGATCTGATGGATAAGAATGGGATTATTGTCTGGGCAGAAATACCTTTTATCGGTCCCGGAGGATATGATGATAAAGGATTTGTTAATCTGCCTTCTTTCCGTGCCAATGGGAAAGAACAGCTGAAGGAGCTGATCCGCCAACATTTTAATCATCCTTCCATCTGTTTATGGGGGCTGTTCAATGAACTGCTTGAATCCGGCGATAATCCGGTGGAATATATCAAGGAATTAAATGAGCTGGCACATCAGGAAGATACTACGCGTCCTACCACTTCAGCAAGTAATCAAATGGGTGACTTGAATTTCATAACGGATGCCATCGCATGGAATCGGTACGACGGATGGTATGGAGGCACCCCGGCCGATTTAGGACGCTGGCTGGACGGTATGCATAGAGATCATCCGGAAATCCGTATTGCCATCAGTGAGTATGGTGCCGGTGCCAGCATTTATCATCAGCAGGATTCGTTGGTAAAATCCGTGCCAAACAGTTGGTGGCATCCGGAGAACTGGCAGACCTATTATCATATAGAGAACTGGAAAGCGATTTCTTCCCGTCCTTATATATGGGGTAGCTTTGTATGGAATATGTTTGATTTCGGTGCGGCTCACCGTACGGAAGGTGATCGTCTGGGAATTAATGATAAGGGGCTGGTTACCTTTGACCGGAAAGTACGTAAAGACGCGTTCTACTTTTATAAGGCTAACTGGAACAAGGAAGAACCTGTGCTTTATCTGGCCGGAAAACGTAACACCGTACGTTCCCGACGTCTGCAAACGATTACTGCATTCACTAATCAGCCCGGGGCGGAACTGTTTGTCAATGGAAAAAGCTATGGTAAGGCAATGCCGGATCAGTATGCTATTTTAGAATGGAAAAATGTGGAGTTGCAGCCGGGAGAGAATGAAATAAAAGTAGTTTCTAGCAATAAAAAAGTAAAATTGATGGATAGTTTTCGCTGCAAACTATAGCATAATGCAATAGAAAGCATTACCTTTGCGGTCTATGTGTAAAGCTAAGAAGGAGTCCGTGAAGTAAATAACCTTTGGCAGTCTGTTAAGGTTATCCCTTAATTCATACTCTGGCATATTCTTGCCAGAGTTATTTTCATATTCTATATAATAAGTATAATCGCATGTCTATAAGGCGGATAATAACTATCTGCAAGATATACATGCTCAAAAAAACAATGAAATGATAAATTCAATTAATATACAAATCAGAGAGACCAATACAGATGATTTCGACAGCATAATGACTGTTGAAAAACAAGCGTTTGGCTATGACAAAGAAGCACAGTTGGTAGCCGATCTGCTGGCTGACAAAACTGCAAAACCAATGGTCTCGTTGCTCGCTTTCTACAAAGGTGAGGCTGTCGGACACATTCTCTTCACCAGAGCCTATTTTGATGATCAGGGAGCACAACAGATGATGCACATTCTTGCACCTTTAGCTGTCAAGCCGGAATATCAACGGCAGGGTATAGGCGGAATGCTGATACGGGCAGGTATAGAGAGGTTGCAGGAAAAAGGTTCGTGCCTTGTGTTTGTATTGGGGCATAAAGAATATTATCCAAAATATGGTTTTATACCGGATGCAGCCAGGCTGGGTTATCCTGCTCCTTACCCGATACTGGAACAGTTCTCGGATTATTGGATGGTTCAGGCAATCAGTCCGAAGGGATTTGATGTGGATAAAGGAAAGATCAGGTGTTCGGATGAGTTGAACAAACCTGAACATTGGAGAGATGATGAATCGGACAGATAGTTCTCTGATAGTAGTTTGTTAAAATAGAGGAAATATATAAAGATTTAGGTAGCTTTATTAGTGCAGCCTAAATATAAGACTTATTTTTGTGTGGGGCTGTCCAAAATCGGACAGCCCCTTTTTTAGATGTATTAGTATTTTCTATTATCTTTCATCGCCTTCCTCCACCTCTTAAAAGCCCTCATCAGGCTATCTTCTTCCACTGTACCTTCCATATTATAATGTTCCACAAAAAGCTCCATCGAGCGTTTGAACATGATTCCGTTTTTGAATTTATTCTCTAGCAGAAATTCATAGAGTTCCGCCCTCATTTCCACTTCGATTTCCTTTTCTATGGTTAATGCGCTTTCCTGCCCGATATAATTATATACTTCCGGATTCTTTCCGTAGGCTGGATTAGGCAGAACAAACGTGATATTTCCTGTTTCTTTCCAGGATACTTTGGATGGATGCGGGACGGATAACTGATAGAGAAAATGATAGATGGGAGTGATGTGAGAGAGATGGATAGGAATCGGTTTTCGGAGAGAGGCTGACGAAGAAGGTGAGGGGCGACTTTCGGATTCGGGTTCTAAACTTTGTGCGTAACGTACGTACATATACCTTGCCAGATACGGCTTGATGGTAATCGTAACTGTAACCATGGGATTTTAATTCTTAATTGTAAATAAATATTATATGCATCAGACCGCTTCGGGCCATGAATTCCGTTTTGTTTGTTGAGAAAAATCCCATAGGTTACGGGGACGGAATTCTGCTTTTATAAGAAATTGAAAATCAAGTAGTTACAAATGCCTCTTTTTGGTTTAAAACCAAAGGGCCGTTCCTTTAAAACCAACGTCCCGTTTCTTTAAAACCAAGAGGGTGTTTCTCGGTGAGAAACGGAGGTATTGGTTAAAACCGAAGTGCAAAGCTAGGACGAATATTCGTATTTTTCAAAATAAGGAAAATGCCGGTTGATATTACTGTGTAATGATATGAGAATTATCCGCTACCAATTAAAATTGCGCGTATATACGCAGGAAGTGATGTTGATAAATAGTACGGTTTTTGCGGTTGAACGTTTAACAAAGTTTATTACAAACGGGCGTTTTTCCTTTGCCTCTCTTTTTTTACGTGCCTCCCTTGCTCTCCGGAACATCTGTCCGGCCGTTACCACTCTTCCTGAATTAAATAAAATTAAGAATCTCTGCCGGACGAAGATGGAATTTTCATATTTTCGCCCTATACTTGTATATAAAATAACTAGTGATATAAGATGAAAAGTAAGAATGGATTTAGCCGGTGTGGGGAACTATACATCGGTCGTTTACAAAGAGAGGGGCGCTTTTCTACAGCGCATGTCTATAAGAATGCCCTTTTTTCTTTCAGTAACTTTTGTGGTACGCAGAACGTGTCGTTCCGTCAGGTTACCCGTGAGTGTCTGCGCCGTTACGGTCAGCATCTGAGTGATTGTGGTTTGAAACCGAATACGGTTTCTACCTATATGCGTATGTTGCGTAGTGTTTATAATCGTGGAGTGGAGTCGGGGAGAGCTCCGTATGTCCCCCGACTGTTTCATGATGTATATACCGGAGTGGACATTCGGCAGAAACGCGCGTTGCCGGTTCCGGAATTGCATAAGCTTCTGTATGAGGATCCCAAGACGGACCGTTTGCGACGTACACAGGCCATTGCCGGATTGATGTTCCAGTTCTGCGGGATGTCCTTTGCCGATCTGGCACATCTTGAGAAGTCTGCCCTGGATCAGAATATTCTCCGTTACAGCCGTATCAAGACGAAGACTCCGATGAGTGTGGAAATCCTTGATACGGCGCAGGAGATGATCAGCCAGCTCCTGAATCATCAGCCTTCACGTCCAGATTGTCCCGACTATCTGTTCGATATCCTTTCGGGTGACAAGAAGCGTAAGGATGAACGTGCTTACCGTGAATACCAGTCCGCCCTTCGCCGGTTCAATAACCATTTGAAGGGATTGGCAAAAGCTTTGCGTCTGACTTCTCCGGTGACTTCCTATACGCTCCGCCATTCATGGGCGACTACCGCCAAATATCGTGGCGTCCCTATTGAAATGATCAGCGAGTCGCTGGGACATAAGTCCATCAAGACAACCCAGATCTATTTGAAGGGATTCGGACTGAAGGAACGTACGGAAGTGAATAAAATGAATTTGTCTTACGTAAAGAACTGCTCGGTGGGAACGTTGTAAATATCTAAAATATTAATAATCAGTATTAAAGTATGTGCGTTACTTCTTAGGTAACGGATTTGAATATGACGCAAAGATAGACAAAAACACAAATAGAAAACAAATAAAATCCCATTTTTTTTAGTTTTATCCGCAATATAAGGCAAAAAAGGCTTTGAACATGAAAAAACATTATCTTCATGTCCCACTTCCGTTATACCATATTTCCACAGGAATATACCCCTTCTCGCAGGCTGCAAACTCCTTCTATCACGTATTTGTCGATGTTTTTCACTGTTCCCATTCTGTTTGTCTTTGAATGTATAGGTTTCCGTTACCTAAGAAGTAACGGACAAAAATGGGGTAAAAAAAGATGATTCTAACAAACAAGAAATCTATTAATGCTGGGCCTAGCTATGGGACAGGGGAAGGCGTAGCACACTCAAAACGCTGGTATGTCGCCTTGGTTCGTATGCATCACGAGAAGAAAGTATCGGAGTATTTAGACAAGATGGGCATTGAAAATTTCATCCCTCTTCAACAGGAGATGCATCAATGGAGTGACCGTCGTAAACTGATCGAATCCGTCCTTCTTCCAATGATGGTCTTTGTACATGCCGACCCGAAAGAACGGGTGGAAGTTCTGAGCCTTTCTACAGTGAGCCGTTATATGGTGATGCGTGGTGAAAGCAATCCTGCCGTTATTCCTGATGAGCAGATGGCCCGTTTCCGTTTCATGCTCGACTATTCCAAGGAAGCCGTATGCATGAGCAGTTCTCCTTTAGCCCGTGGCGAGCAGGTCCGTGTGATAAAGGGACCTTTGTCGGGGCTTGTCGGCGAACTCGTCAGTGTTGACGGTAAGAGTAAGATTGCTGTCCGTCTGAATATGCTGGGATGCGCCTGTGTGGATATGCCTGCCGGGTATGTGGAATCAATAAAAGCCGTAGTTTGACAAGATAATTAGATCTGTATAATGGAGTTACAGGATAAAATCTTTCATCTTCATAATCAGGCCCATCGCCTTCTTCATATCGAATGCTCCGGCAGTTATTTGTATGCTGACGACCTGGCTCAGCTGAATAAGGATATTCATAATGAAATGAATGAGTTATATCCTCTGCATGGCAGTACTCCGGAACAGGACGCTTCCTTGTGTCTTGCTCTTCTGTTGGGCTATAGTGTGAGTCTGTATGCCAGTCTGGAGGATGACTTGAAAAGGGAACATATTCTTTCCCGTTCTCTGGAACTTCTTGAAACTCTTCCTCCCTCACCTTTGAAAGATGATTTATATACTGTTTGCAAAGAGTATATGAGTGTATAAAGTTTAAAATTAAGATATTGGGGAATAATATTTATGAAACAGACATTAGAAGGTGTTTTAAAATACCTCCGGAAGAATTATTGTAGTTATTGGATTATATTGGGAATTGATACAGCTATAGCTGTTCTTTGTACATGGATAGCCTACATCGGTATCTACAGTATGACGGGAATTTCTGTACGAACAGATGTTTTTGCGAAAATTATAGGAATTTCTTTTATTTCCAGTATACTCGGTTCATACATATTTCGTACTTATCGCAATACCATACGTTTTTCACAATTAAAGGAATTGTGGCGTCTGATGGGAAGTGCATGTTTAAAAGCCATTTGTATGGTTATTGCTATTTGGATTTTCATACCTCAAATGGGCTTGTCCAACAGTCAGAGAATGATCTTTGTATTATTCGATGGTATGCTGACCTTTATTGCAATGGCTGGATTTCGTATTCAGCTGATACTGATCTACGAGTTTCTTCTTAATCAGATGAATAAGAAAAACGAGCGTATTCTGATATATGGTAAAGATGATAAAAGTGTGGCATTGCAGGTACGTCTGATGAATAGCAGACATTTCAAAGTTGTTGGTTTTTATGTTTATGATACAAGTGCTTCGATCCTTCGTGTAGCAGGCTTTCCGGTTTATTCTTTTAAGAATGAAGGAGATTTCAAAAGACAGATGCACAAGCATTGCATCCAAAGTATTTTATTTGCACGTTATGAAGATACCCGAGAAGAGGAAGACCGTTTACTTCAATTTTGCAAAAAAAATAAAATCAGAACACTGATAGCCCCTTCTATTAGTGAGGCTGATGAACATGGAAACTTTCATCAATGGGTACGTCCTATTAAGATAGAAGATTTGCTGGGGCGTCCGGAAATCAGTATCAATATACAGGAAGTTGCAGCAGAATTTCGGGATAAAATAATTATGGTAACGGGGGCTGCCGGGAGTATTGGTAGTGAGCTGTGCCGTCAGTTGGCGCAAATGGGCATTCGCAAATTAATAATGTTCGATTCAGCCGAAACTCCTTTGCATAATGTACGTCTTGAATTTGAAAAGAAATATTCAAATCTAGACTTTGTTCCCATCATTGGAGATGTCCGTGTGAAAGAACGTCTCCGTATGGTGTTCGAAACTTATCAGCCTCAGATAATCTTTCATGCCGCTGCCTATAAGCATGTTCCATTAATGGAGGAAAACCCTTGTGAAGCTGTACTGGTCAATGTTGTCGGCTCTCGCCAGGTTGCTGATATGGCAGTGGAATACGGAGCAGAAAAGATGATCATGGTCTCTACCGATAAGGCTGTAAATCCTACTAATGTAATGGGATGCTCGAAACGTCTGGCAGAAATCTATGTACAAAGTCTGGGCTGTGCCATCCGTGAGGGAAAAGTAAAAGGTCGTACCCAATTTATCACTACCCGCTTTGGTAACGTTTTGGGTAGTAACGGTTCTGTAATTCCCCGTTTTAAAGAACAGATTGAGAATGGTGGTCCTGTCACAGTGACTCACCCTGATATCATTCGTTTCTTTATGACTATTCCCGAAGCTTGTCGTCTGGTAATGGAAGCTGCTACGATGAGTGAAGGTAATGAGATTTTTGTTTTTGAGATGGGGACGGCTGTGAAGATTGTTGACCTGGCTACCCGTATGATCGAACTTGCCGGTTATCGTCCTGGTGAAGATATTGAGATTGAGTTTACGGGATTGCGTCCGGGTGAGAAGCTTTATGAAGAAGTATTGAGTGATAAGGAGAATACAATCCCTACAGAAAATAAGAAGATAATGATAGCGAAGGTACGTCATTATGAATATACTGATATCCTTGATACTTATGGAGAGTTCGAGAATTTATCCCGTACGGTAAAGATCATGGATACAGTGAAGCTAATGAAGAAAGTGGTACCTGAGTTTAAATCCAAGAACTCACCGAAGTTTGAGGTATTGGATAATAACTGAAAGATTGTCTAAAAGGGAAGAATAAGTTTTCGAGCGTGAGGAACAATCTATTCCCGCATAAAAAGAATCTGAAATGTTAATTTGTAAAATATAAGTAATGTTTGGTCACTGATATTTATAATAATGGAAAAGCAATTGAGTACTAACAAAGTGCAAAGAAAATAAGGAATTCAAAGTCATTTAAGATAGTTGTTTCATAAAGATTAATATAATCGTATATAGTCACATTTATGGCAAAAAAAGTAATGCTCGTTTTTGGCACTCGTCCAGAGGCTATTAAGATGTGCCCACTCGTTAATGAGCTCCAAAAGCATATGAAGGAGTTCGAAACTATCGTTTGTGTTACAGGTCAGCATAGAGAAATGCTTGATCAGGTGCTCAAGCTATTTGAAGTTACTCCTGATTACGACCTGAACATCATGAAGCAAGGTCAGGATTTAACTGATGTGACCGCTCGCGTCCTTACTGGTATGCGTGACGTGTTCAAGGAGTGTCGTCCTGATGTAGTGCTTGTCCATGGTGATACTACCACTTCTACAGCAGCTGCCCTTGCAGCATTCTATGCACAGATTCCTGTTGGCCACGTAGAGGCTGGCCTTCGTACCCACAACATCTATAGTCCTTGGCCAGAGGAAATGAATCGCCAGATCACCGGTCGTATTGCTACCTATAATTTCTCACCAACCTCAGTTTCAGAGATAAACCTTCTTGCAGAGAAAGTCCTTGGTCAAATCTTCGTAACTGGTAATACTGTTATTGATGCCCTCCACATGGTGGTTAGCAAACTGAAGAACGACAAAGTACTTGCAAAGGAACAGGACAATGTACTTGCAGTAGCAGGTTATGATGTAAGTCGTCTCTCAGATGGTAAGAAGCTCGTCCTTATTACCGGTCATCGTCGTGAGAACTTTGGTGATGGTTTCATCCATATGTGTACAGCTATAAAAGACCTTACTCAGAAGTATCCTGATGTAGATTTCGTTTACCCAATGCACCTCAATCCTAACGTGCGTAAGCCAATCCATGAAGTCTTTGGCGAGAATTTGGATAACTTTGAAAATTTGTTCTTCATTGAGCCACTTCAGTATTTGGAGTTCGTTTACCTCATGGAAAAGTCAACTATTGTTCTTACTGATTCAGGCGGAATTCAGGAAGAGGCTCCAGGACTTGGCAAACCGGTACTTGTAATGCGTAACACTACAGAGCGTCCAGAAGCGCTCGGCTCTGGAACCGTCCATTTGGTAGGTACTGATTATAAAAAGATTGTGAATGAAGTAAGTGCGCTTCTTGATGATGAAGCTACTTATGAGAAGATGAGTCATGCAGTTAACCCTTATGGTGATGGTAAGGCTTGTAAACGCATTATTGCTGCTCTCAATGGTGAGAATCCTACTCCTTATGGAAAGTAAAAAGAATAATAAGTAAAATGTCAAAATAAGTCATGGTTAACGTAATTGGCCTCGGCTACATTGGACTTCCTACAGCTCTGATGATGGCCTCGCATGGTGTTGAAGTTGTCGGCACTGATTATAACAAAGAACTCGTTGCAACTCTTAATGCAGGTAAGACGACCTTTAAGGAGGATGGTCTTGATGAACTTTTCAATGATGCAGTAAAAGCTGGCATTAAGTTTACCACTGAATATCAGAAGACTGACATGTACATCGTCAGTGTACCTACCCCTTATGACAAGTTCTCAAAGAAGGTTGACGCATGCTATGTTGTAGCAGCTATCAAGGAAGTGATGAAGATATGTCCTAAGGGAGCAACCGTTGTTGTTGAGTCAACAGTTAGCCCTGGTACTATGGACAACTTCGTACGTCCAGTAGTCGAGGAGAATGGCTTTAAGATTGGTGAAGACCTCCACCTTGTTCACGCACCTGAGCGCATTATTCCAGGTAATATGGTTTATGAGCTTCTCCACAATAATCGTACTATTGGTGCTGATTCCAAGGAAATTGGCGAGAAGGTAAAGCAGTACTATGTATCGTTCTGTCAGGGGGAAATCGTTGTTACTGACATCCGCTCTGCAGAGATGACCAAGGTTGTTGAGAATACCTTCCGTGCAGTCAACATTGCCTTTGCTAACGAGCTTGCACGCATCTGTCGTCATGATAATATGGACATTTACGAGATTATTAAGATTTGTAATATGCACCCACGTGTTAATATCCTTCAGCCAGGCCCAGGTGTAGGTGGTCACTGTATTTCTGTTGACCCATGGTTCCTTGTAGGTGATTACCCACGTCTTGCTAAGGTTATAGATGAGTCAATGAAGACAAACGACTCACAGCCTGAGTTTATCCTTAACCGTATCCATGAAATTATGAAGGAGAACAACATCGAGAATAACCGTAAGGTAGGTCTTTACGGCCTCACTTACAAGGAGAATGTCGATGACTATCGAGAGTCACCAACTCTCCAAATGCTTGAATTACAAGAGCGTCATCTTGCACGTCCACTTAAGTGTTATGACCCATTCCTCGTAGGAAACAAGATTGCAGAAAATCAGTACGATGACTTCGATGAGTTTCTTGTTGATATAGATATGGTTGTTATTATGGTTAAGCATGATCACATTAAGGGAAATTGGAATAAGCTGAAGGGCAAGGTTATTCTTGACTGCTTCAATATCTGTCCTCTTGAAGGCGTTTATCATATTTAATATTATAAGGATAACTGGCAACGCAGGTGGAACCAATGTTCGAAGTTCGATACTTCTTGCCAGTCTGATTTTCTTTACTTAAGAGTTCAAAAAACTATCAGTGAACTATCAATGAAAGAAAGATATAATTACATAGATTACTCTAAAGCCTTTGCAATTTTACTCGTGATTACAGGTCACATCTGTTTATTTTGTATAAATAGAGGTAATGTGAATAATGCTGACAACATGAGAATATATAGTTGGCTTACAGTTTTCCAAATGCCATTGTTCTTCTTTTTAAGTGGAATTGTTATCAAACATAAAGACTACTCAATAAAAGAAACAATTAAACATCTATATAAAAAGACAAGACAACTTTTAGTTCCATTTTTCTTGTTCGGTACAATTTTTACGTTATTTATTCATCAAGGTTTTTGTGAATTCATTACTCCAGTTATGAAACAAGGCTATTGGTATCTTCTGGTATTATTTGAGCTCTATCTTATTTATTATTTTTTTAATCCCATAAGTTTATTGTGTAAAAGCAAAATGTTTTCATTTGTTGTGGATTTGATATTCATTGTTCTTCTATACTCCATGCTCCAATTGTTAAACAAAGGAGTTGATTTAAATAGTTCATGTTGGCAGAACTATCTAAGTTTAATCCAAGTAAAAAGATATGCACCATTCTTTTTTGTAGCAATATTTTTAAGAAAATACGATGCGGTTAATACGCTTTTCAATAATAAATATATTATGTTAGCATCCCTTCTAATTGCTGTCATAACGGAGCTCTTGAAATGTTTTAATTTTAACATACATGCAATTGGTTATTGGTTACCATGGATTTATATAGTTCTCAGTATATCTATTATTATGAAACTTGAAGTTTTAGATAATAAGATGACACAACTGCTGTCGTTTATTGGTGCACATACACTTGATGTATACGTACTTCATTTCTTTATTGTAAGGAGTATAAGCATGGCATTTTTGTGTTCTTATTTCGATAATTATAATTATCTGATCTTAGAATTGTTAATTATTAGTCCTATTTCTATTCTCATCGCCGTCATATCGGTATATATTGGCAGGGTAATCAGAGCTAATAAAAGAATTGAGTCCTTCATCTTTTTTAGATAATAATTTGTGCCTAATAAAGAATCTATCTCAGTAGGAAAATCTGACATTATTTGGAGCTATATTGCCAAATTTTTAGGAATAGCATCTGGTTTATTAGTCCTGCCTTTTATTTTGAATCGATTGACGGCAGAGGAAATGGGGCTTAATTATTTGATGCTTACTATAGGATCCATGGTGTCATTGTTGGACTTTGGCTTTTCACCTCAATTCGGACGAAACATTACATATGTATTTAGTGGGGCTAAGGAGCTTGCAAAGGAGGGATTTTCAAAGAAGGAAGTTGATAGCAAACCTAGTTACAGGCTGGTTGCTACTGTTATCATCACGGCAAAGATGGTATACAAGCGGCTATCATTATTGGTACTCCTAATCATGTTAACTGCTGGTACATGGTATATCCATTATGTTACCGATGGGTTTAGTCAAGTGCCTAACACTCTCTTGATATGGATTATCTATTCCTTATCTGTATATTTCAATATATATTTCAATTACTATAGCAGTCTGCTCACAGGTCGAGGGTTAATTAAGGAGAATTCCATTTCAATAATCCTATCAAAGTTATCATATATTATGATTACGCTTGGTATGATATTTATGAATTGTGGTCTTCTTTCCATTGTTGTTGCTAACTTTATTTCTCCGTTCATTCAAAGATTCTATGCATACAAGATGTTTTATGGCAGAGGATTAAAAAAGTTACTACCTGTTGATATTAAAAAGGATGAAATACAGAAAACATTCTCTACTATTGGGTATAGCGCAAAGAAACTTGGTCTTACGTTTGTTGGTGCATACGTTGTCAATAAAATGAATATGTTTATTGTTGGCATCTATCTATCCTTGGAAGTAACTGCGTCGTATGGATTGATGGTTCAGCTTGGCACCACAATGGTAACAATGGCGTCTGTTTTCTTTGTTTCGTATCTTCCAGTGTTCTCAAACTACCAAGTGACCCGAGAATATCAGAAGTTGACTGAACTTCTCTCATTCACTATGATCATATTTTGGGCGTTAATGATTTGTGGTTGTATAGGAATGTTCTTTTTCGGAAACTGGTTGCTTGATTTAATAGGTTCTCAAACGACTCTACCATCAAGATGGATTTGCCTACTATATTTTCTATTCTCAACCCTTGAATTGAATCAGTCTAATTTTGCAACAATTATAGTTACTTCCAATCGAGTTCCTTTTGTTAAGCCTACATTGATTTCTGGTGCAGTAATTTTGGTTGGCACTTTTGTTGTACTCAAATTGACAACGTGGGGTATACTCGGTGTTGTGCTTGTTCAGGCTGTTGTTCAGTTATCATACAATGATTGGAAATGGCCAAAACAGGTGTTTGAAGAGCTTAATGTGAGTCTTTTGCAATTTGTTAAACTTGGAATAATCAAATGCAATACATTAATAAAAAGAACGAAATGAGTAAAAAACTTGGAATATTACTCGTCGAATCTCTTCCTCTTCCTCCTGTCAAGGGGGGGGCTGTTGAGAACTTGACGCAACTCATTATTGATAATAATGAGGATAGGCATGATTTGGATATCTATGTGTTTTCAAAATATGATGGTGCTGCGGCAGCTGAGGCAAAGCAATATCATAATACCCAATATAAATATTGCAATCCGTCAGGAATCTACGTTCTGATAGATATTTTACTCAAAGTTGTCAGACGTATCTGTAGGAATTATTTGCATATAAATACCCCTTCACTTTATGAGATAAAGGCATATAGCTATTTCAAGCAGCAGGGTATCAAGACATTGATTCTTGAAAACTGTCCTGCATACGCTCTATATCAAAATCGCAAGTCTGAGTTTGAACTTATTCAGCATTTGCATAACGATTATCTCAATGCATCAAGCAAAATAAACGATCTAATATTCCAACATACCCAAAGGATATTTACTGTGAGTAACTTTATTAAGTCTCGCTTGCAACCTATTGTGCCTTCTTCTATTCCAGTGGATGTTTGTCACAATGGTATAGACTTGCAACGGTTTGAGTTGCCTATAGAAACACAGAAGAAGCAAGAACTACAGAAAAGGTATGGTATCAGTTCTACTGATAGAGTAATTACATTCACTGGGCGATTAGTAAATAACAAGGGTGTTAAAGAGCTTATGCTTGCTTTTGAGAAGGTTGCAGCAAAATATAATGATGCGAAATTACTAATCGTTGGGGGGCAGTCATTCTCTAATAATGTTAAGGATGATTACGTCATTGACCTTGAATTTATAGCTTCTAGAATAGGAAATGGTGTCATTTTTACTGGATATGTAGATTACTCAGAGATTACTTCTTACCTACAACTCTCTACCATTGTTGTCGTACCATCTACAAGTTTTGAGGCTTTCCCCCTTTCTATACTCGAAGCAATGGCTGCTGGAATCCCAGTTGTCGTGTCCGATGCTGGTGGAACGCTTGAGGTGATTGACGAAAGATCAGGGATAGTTGTGAATCGTGGAGAAGGTTTAATTGATGGTCTATCAACGGCTATTGAAGACCTGTGCTTTGATGACGAAAAACTCCACAAAATGTCTGTTGCTGCAAAGCGAAGATCAAAAGTCTTCTCCGACAAGACTATGTATAATAGATTTGTGGATTTATTGAAATGAACCTACTTTATATTTACAGTTCAAATATCAATCCTACGCATGGGGGGGTACAGAGAGTGACAAAAGTTCTATGTGACTACTTCCGCACTCTAGGACATAATTGTTACTATCTTTCCTCTCAACCTACTAATGGTGGTATTAAGAACCAATATGTACTTCCCAATACAGAACTGCTGAATGAGCAGAATATTTACTATATCCAATTATTGTTGAAGGAACAAAAAATAGATGTGGTTGTGAATCAGGATGGATTGTACAAGAATCTGACTAAACTTGTGCATACTAGCTGCTACGGTCATGCCAAGATATTTACGGTAGCTCATAATTCTCTCCTTGCTCCCGTTACTAGTTTTACTATTGTTCGTTATTCTCTATTTAAGAAATTTCATCTCGCATGGCTACTCCCTTTGCTTAGAACGTCAGTTGTCAAGGGAGTGATGAATGCTATGTATAAAAAGAAATACAAACAGCATTATCAAGATATTCTTAAGTATTCCAATCAATTTGTATTACTTTCTAATGCATACAAGAAAGAACTTGCATTTTTCCTACCCGATTTCCCTCAAGACAAGGTATGTGCTATCTATAATCCTTGTACCATTGTATGCAAAGATGATGAGATAATAGAAAAAAAGAAGATTGTACTTTATGTTGGGCGCATCTCATTTGCTCAAAAACGTAATGATCTCCTACTGCATGTGTGGAAGAATATCGAGCTACAACATGCAGATTGGCAACTTAAGGTAGTTGGCGAAGGTGAAGATCTTCCAAGACTCAAAATTATGGCAAAAGAAATGAGTCTTACAAATATATCGTTCGAGGGTTTCAAATCTCCAGAGCCATATTACAAGGAAGCCTCTATCTTCTGCTTGACTTCTGCATATGAGGGTTTTCCCCTTGTATTGGTAGAGGCTATGAGTTATGGTGTGGTACCTGTTGTTTTCAATAGCTACGGAGCAGCAGAAAATGTGATTGATAATTGTGTGAACGGATATCTTGTAAAGCCATTCGATAAAAAGGGTTATACAAAGATAGTTGAATACTTAATTGGAGATAATTTACGTTTGCTTGAGGGGGCAACCCAATCGGTACTGAAAGCTAAAACTTTTAGTGTTGATAATATTGGGAACCAGTGGGTAAAACTGTATCAGGAGAAATAAAAATGGATAGATTATATAAGTTAAAATGTTGGATATATCCCCTTTCCTTTTTAGGTGCAGAAATGTTCTCGGCCTTCTGCGGAATTACAGGTTATAAACAGGAAGAAGGTAGTACGTTGTACCTTTATTATATGATATCATTGTTTGCATTTTCAATGCTATTAATTGTACATGATATTTTCATATTGGGTAAACCTTTTAGCAAGATGGTTTTATTAATCCCAATTATATTTACTGCATGTTATTTTTCTGATATTAGTTCTGAATCGCCTCCTTTAGAATGGACAAAAAAGGCTTATCAGTTTTTTTTATTCTTTTCGCTGTCACCAATGTTAATTGCTAGCTTAATTGCAAAAAACAATAGTATTGAAGGTATGTATAAATACTTAGATGTTATCTTGATTATTCTTGGTATAGGAATGATAGCAAGATTGCCTAAGATGATGATGCTAGGAGAATTAATAGAAGGTTATAATGGCATTTCTTACCAGTCAGCACTTGCCTTTGGAGCTATATATTATGGTTTATTGTCGAAACGAGAAGATAGATTTAAATTTCTAAAAAACAAAGTCTTTAAGTTAGTAAGTATCGTAATGTGTGTGCTGCTTCCTTTAACATGTCTTTCTTCTGGAGGAAGAGGTGGCGTAGTCTTTCTATTTGCATTAGCGGGGCTGATTAGTTTAATCTTTGTCAAGAAAAGAAATATATTTAAGGTCCTGTTTTTTGTCCTTCCGTTGGGTTTACTAGGAGTTGTCATTATATTTGATCTTGTTCAAAATTCAGTTCTTGAAAATACTTTTAATAGAGGTATGGATCGTGCCTTTTCCTATATTTCTTCAAGCGGTATTGATATGGCGCAAACATCTAATCGTGATATTGTATTTGAATTAGCACAAAAGAATATTGAGGCAAATCTATATACTGGTTATGGAATCTTTCATACTATTGGTGCATTTGGATATCCTCATAATATCTTTTTAGAAATTCTGGAAGGCGGTGGAATTTTCTATTTTGCATTTTGGATAATAATACTAATTATAAGTATAAAAAGAGCATATTTTATAATAAAAATAGAACGAAATCTTTTGTTCCTAGTACCCTTGTTTATATATCCGTCTGTAAATCTTTTATTTTCAGGATCATATCTTATGACTGGTATGTTTTGGTTTGTTCTTGTATTCGTTTTAATCTATAAACCGCAACAATATTGAATAATGGCAAAAGTATTAATCCTTCAAAACGAAATATCTGCGTATAATGTATCAACCTACAATTGTATTTCAGAACTTCACGAACTGACGGTTGCATATTACTCAAAAGATAAATCGTCAATTCCATGTAGTTTTCAAAAACATAAACTAAATTACATAAAGATCAAGTCTATAATTTTAGTTAGTGACTTAAAATCTCTTTGTAAACAATTTGATGTTGTCATATTCGTACCAGATTTCCATGTACCAGCTTATTGTTTATTGCCATTTGGTAATAGACGATATAAAGTAATCTCATGGAGTATTGGTTTCCGAGTGTCTTATGTCCATCCGTATATTACCTACAGAAAACACAATTTGTTGGATCGTTTTTTCCAGAAAGTGTTATCAGCATGTGATGCTAATATCTTCTATATAAATAAGTCACGAGAATTTTGGAAGAACACTAATTTACGGATGGACAATATATTTGAAGCAATCAATACTACCGATGTAGAGAAAATAGAATTCAAACCTGAGCTAAAGAAAGACTTTCTTTTTATAGGGACGCTTTATAAAGGAAAAGGGCTCAATTTGCTGCTTGAGGCTTACAATAAGTTCTACAAACAGAGTTCATGCAATACAAAATTGCGAATTGTTGGTGCAGGTTCTGAACGAGAAGTGTTGGAACAATATGTTAAAGATAATGGACTTCAAGACAATGTTGTGTTTCATGGAGCAATCTATGATGAGAAGGAAATTTTGAAGATCTTCCAACAGTCATTGCTGTGCTTTTCTCCGACACAAGCCGGTTTGTCTGTGCCAAAAAGTATGGGTTATGGCGTTCCGTTCGTCTCACGCAAGGATGCTATTACTGGTGGAGAAATCTATCATATACAGAATGGCGTAAATGGTATAATGTATGAGAAGGACGAAGATCTCTCGGCAATTATGTTAGATGCTTTTGAAAATCGTATTAAATATATCGATATGGGACGCAGGGCAATGGATTATTATTATAGTAAAGCGACTAATGAGATTAAAGCTGAAGGAGTGATAGATGCAATTAACTATGTAATTAGCTAATCACAATGATGAAGAATATAGCGATTATTAATAATGTAGATTTTGGTAGCACTGGACAGATATCACTAAATCTCCATCGGGATTTATTAGCTAAGGGATATCGATCATATTTTTGCTATGGTCGTGGTGCATCTCCAACTAATTCGTCTATGAAAAAAATAGGTAGTTTCTTATCTGTTAATATTCATGCTTTGATGGTTCGCATGACAGGACGACAGGGATTTTATTCTAGTTCTTCAACAACCAAACTTTTACGATTCTTCTCAAAAGCCAATATTGACACAATATACATAGTTTGTATTCATGGATACTATTTGAATGAGTATAAATTGTATAAATATGTGGCAGATAATAATATTGCTTTAGTTCACATAATGATAGACGAATATGCTTATGGTGGCAAGTGTGCATATAATAATGGTTGCAATCGTTATTTTTGGGGGTGCGGTAACTGCCCAAATAAGGCTTCATATCCAACTAGTCTCATTTTGGATGGATCAAAAGCAGTGTTTAAAATGAAACAAAAAGCGTACCAAATGTTATCAAAAGCTGCTTTTGTCGGTCCACGTTTTGTTGTCGAAAAAGCGAAAGAGTCTCCCTTGCTGCAAAATGCTAAAATTGTGGAATTAGATGAATCTATTGATATGGATATATACTATCCTAGAAATACAGATAATCTGTATAGTGAACTTGGAATAAGTGATAATAAAATCGTTATCACCTGTATTGCGCCATTTAATAATACAGTGAATGACCGTAAAGGATGTCGATTCTTTATCGAACTAGCAAGAAGATTTGAAAGCAATAATAACTACATATTTATTCATGTAGGATATATGTGTGAGGATAAATCATTTTTGCCAAAGAATTATATTCCAATTGGATTTATTCGTGACCAAAATAAACTGGCAGAGTATTTTTCTATCGGAGATTTATTTGTTTTCCCAAGTTTATTAGATACAATGCCAAATGCTTGTTTAGACTCATTGGCATGTGGTGTTCCCTTATTATGTTTTGATATATCTGGAATGCCTTATGTTTCAGATAATACTGTCGGCACCTTTGTGGAGGCACGTAATGTGACGGAATTACAAAAGGTTGTACAGAAAACTGTAAAGAAGAATAGCGACATTATTCAAAGGTGCAGAAGTTATGCATTGTCGAGATATGATTCAAAAAAATACAATGAGAGATTGATGCAAATTGGTGAATATTTAAATAAAATATAATTATGATTCCATTTAATAAACCCTATTGTTCTGGTCGTGAACTGAAATATATGGAGGAAGTTTGTCATTCTACAACAATGTCAGGTAATGGTGATTTTACAAAGAAGTGTCATACTTTTTTTGAGGAGAAGTATGGCTTCAAGAAGTGTCTGTTGACTACATCAGGTACCGATGCACTTGAAATGTGCGCAATGCTTTGTAATCTCCAGCCAGGTGATGAGGTAATTATCCCTTCATACACTTTCGTATCTACCGCTCTTGCATTTCTTCGTGAGGATACGAAGGTGATCTTTGCAGATTCAAGTAAAGAGACTCCTAATATGGAGGTCGCACAGATTGAACCATTGATTACAGAAAAAACTAAGGTCATTGCAGTGGTACATTATGCAGGTGTTGCATGCGATATGGATGTTATTATGGCATTGGCTGAGAAGTATAACCTTCTTGTAGTTGAGGATGCAGCACATTGTGTAGATAGCTTCTACAAGGATAAGCCCCTTGGTGGTATCGGTCATCTTGGGGCATTCTCTTTTCACGAGACAAAAAATATCAGTAGTGGAGAAGGTGGTATGCTTGTAGTGAATGATGATCGTTTCATTCGTCGTGCAGAAATTCTTTGGGAGAAGGGAACCAATCGTGCAGAGTTCTATCGTGGTATGGTCAACAAATACGGATGGGTGGACATGGGTTCCAGTTTTCTTCCTTCTGAGTTCAATGCTGCATTTCTATGGGCACAGTTGGAGCAATTGGATGACATTCAGGATAAGCGCAAGCATATTTGGGAAATGTACTACAATGGCTTGAACGGTAAGGTTGGTGATATGGTTCGTCTTCCATTTATTCCTGAGTATGCTACAAACAACGGACACATGTTCTATCTCCTTTGCCCATCACTGGAGTATCGTATAGCTCTGATGACATACCTTAAGGAGAATGATGTACAGACAACATTCCATTATTTGCCTCTTCATAGCAGTAAGTACTATGCAGACAAGTATTATGGTGCTGAATTGCCAAATTGTGACTATTATAGCGATTGCCTTGTTCGTCTGCCTCTGTATTATGAGTTGACAGACTTGGAGGTTAAGAAGATAATTAAACACATTATTGAGTTCTGCTCAAAGAACTAAAAAGCACATCCTTACCTGAAGACAATAAGTATAGCGAGATTCGAATTCTCGGTGAGGAACCAATAATCGTAACAATATTATGAAAGGTATAGTTTTAGCGGGTGGCTCAGGAACGCGCCTCTACCCAAGGTTATTGACGAAATGAAGCAAGACATTAATTCAACTAATATACTTGATAAAGTGGGGAAATAAGATGAAAAAATATAGTAATCACTGGTAGTGTCGGTTTCATAAGCTCACTCGTTGTACATTTGTTTGTGAACAAATCCCTAAAGTTATAACATCATCAATTAGGATAAATTTACGCATGTAGGTAGCTGGGCTAATCTGAAAGAAATAGAAGACAAGCCTAACTATAAGTTTGTGAAGATGGATATTTGCGACTTCAATGTATTCCTAGATAATGAGGCTTGGATGGATAGCATTACAAGTGGTGAATATAAGAGATATTATAATGTAATATGTGGTGAAAGATCGTAATGGAAATGCTTTTAAGGACAATATTCTTATTTTTAAACTACTTGAAATATCGTTTAAAATATAAGGATAATATTTGGTTTCGTGGATTTGCTGTGATTTATGCAGAGAAGGGTTCATCAATAACATTTAGTAAGGTAGGTCGCTCTAACATATTCTCACACCCATTTAGCAATATGATTGGTCTTTCGCAAAGATGTATCATTGTTGCAAGAATGGGTGGTAAGATAAATATAGGATCTCATGTCTGTATGAGTGGATGCACACTCTACTCCATAGATTCAATAACTGTAGGTGACCATACTGATATTGGTAGTGGGTGTAAGATTATCGATAATGATTTCCATCCTCTATCATATAGTCAGCGTTCTCCAGTTGAACGTTTAGATTTAGTCAAACATCGCCCTATTACCATCGGCGAGGGGTGCTTCATTGGGGCAAACTCAATCATTCTGAAAGGTACTACTCTCGGTAAGAATGTGGTGGTAGGAGCTGGCAGTGTGGTGTGTGGATCATTTCCTAATAACGTAATAATTGCTGGTAATCCTGCAAGAATAATAAAGGAGAATGAGCTATAAGTAATAATGTTTTTACTTGGTGAAATGATAGCATTGCTTTGGCTTCATTTAATAAAATCTAAAATTTAATGGGCATTAATTATCTCAAGTGTGCATACATCCAAGAATAAAGGAGATTTAAGTAACTAACGTAGAAATCGGACGTTTACCGAAGTGTGCTACAACACTCTTGAGGATATTATTGCTATATGGTGAGCACTTATTTTATCATTATGAAAAAACTTTTAATGCTTGGAGGTGGTTTCCTTCAAAATTTTGTTATTAAAAAAGCACGTGAAATGGGCTATTATGTTTTTTGCTTAGATGCGGACCCAAATGCATTGGGCTTTTTGTCAGCAAATGAACATGCAGTTATCAATATTGTGGATGAAGAAGCTTGTCTTACATATGCTTGTGAAAAAAATGTAGATGGCGTGCTTACAGCAGCGACTGATTATGGTGTACTTACTATGAGCTATATTGCTCAAGAACTAGAACTGCCAGGAATTAATTATGAAGCAGCTAAAAGAATAAGGAATAAAGCAGCTGTTAGAAAATGCCTTTTTGATGCAAAAGCTGATGATACAGGATATTCTTATGAGATACATAATGTAGAGGAAGCTGAAAAGTATAAGAATGGTATTAAATATCCTGTTATGGTCAAACCGTGTGATGGTTCTGGTAGTAGAGGGGCGTCAAGAGTTGATAGGGGTGAGGATTTGATTGAGGCTTGTGAACTTGCTATAAATAGTTCTATAACCCATAGAGCAGTGGCTGAACCATTTATTGTAGGTCGTGAATATGGTGTAGAGTCATTTGTAGATAATGGGAAAATTTATGTATTGGCAGTAATGCAGAAAGATATGACATTACCTCCATATTATGCAGAGCTGGGACACGCTATACCTTCTGGTCTTTCTTTATCTTTAGAAAATAAAGTAAAGAGATGCGTAAAAAATGCTCTTATAGCTCTTGGAGTTAATCATGGTTCTGTAAATATAGATTTGTTGATTAACAGTGAAGGTCAAGTACATATTGTGGATATTGGTGCTCGTATGGGAGGGAATCTGATTGGTTCTCATATAATACCGACAGGTACAGGTATTGATTACATGGGCAATATGATTAAAGCTGCTGTTGGTGATGAAACTAACTGGACTCCAGCCACATCTCCGCAGCCAGTCGCTACGAAACTTCTTGCTCTAAAACCAGGGATAGTTAAAGTTCTCCCTGATTTTGTTAAAATCGAGACTGAATTTAATGTAATAGTGGAACATCATCTTCATGTTGGAGATTCTATCACACCATATAGGACTAATCTTGATGGTTGTGGCTATGTTATAGTTAAAAGGTCTGATATCCGGGATGCATTAGCTAAAGCTGATGAAATAAAGAATATTATAGATATAAATATTTTTAGAGAATAATGAAGAAAATTCTAGTTGTTGGGGCTTCTAATTATCAGGTTCCTGCAATACAACGAGTTCGTCAATTGGGATATGAAGCCTATTGTGTCGATTATAAAGAAGGTCAGCCAGGATTCACACATGCAAATGGCTATCAAATTATTGATGTAAAAGATAAAGAAGCTTGTTTGGCTTATGCTCGGAGACTTAATATTAATGGTGTGTTGACTTGGGGAGCGACGTTGTCTTTGCCGACAGTTAGTTACATTGGCGAAAAATTGGGGTTACCTTGTATGCCGATAGAGACATCTAATATATCAATGAACAAGTATCAAATCCGTAAGCGGTTGAATGAATACGGGTTGAATTCAGGAGGAGAGATTTTTGAAATACGCAATAAGGAAGAGATTAATAAACATTTATTAAAGATTCCTTGTGTGGTGAAACCAAGCGATGGTTCTGGGAGTAAAGGTGTAAAGATAGTGTTTGATAATTCAGAGCTAGAGTCTGCAATCCAATATGCTTTTGAAGAGTCCCGGAACAATGAAATTTATGTCGAACCTTTTATTTCAGGAGAAGAGTTTAGCGTAGAGGCTTATGTTTGTCAAAGAGAAGTTTACATATATTCTATTATGAAAACCGAATTCAGATGGCATGAGTTTTTTCCAGAATATAGCCAAACTACTTACTTAGATGTTTCACAAGATATGGAATTTTTAATTGAAGAAGAGATTAAGACCGCGGTAAAGGCTCTTGGTCTAAATTTTGGACCAGTTAATTTTGATTTGATAGTTTCTTCATTAGATGGTAAACCCTATATCATTGATGTTGGTATACGTAATGGGCAAAATTTAATATCATCTCATATTGTTCCTTATTCGAGAGGTGTAGACGAATTGAATAATAATATAAATTTATGTTTGGGACAAAAAATCAATCCTGTTCCAATTTATAAAAAGTATATAGCTTCTCGATTGATTATTTATAAACCTGGTTTAATTAAGAAGCTTAGACCGATAGATAAGCTTATTGGCAAGAATAATATAGTGGATATAATTCTTCGTAAGAAGGTTGGAGATGTCTTACCTTCGTATCAAACCAAAGCTGATATTTGTGGCTGGATATTGACTGAAGGGGCTACCCCAGAAGAGGCTCGTGCTTGGGGGGGTAAAGGATGGGAAACTTTGAAAGATTACATCATTATAGAATCATAGATAAAATGTATACCAAATTTATCAAAACTATCAGCGATAGGCTTATCGCATTTTTTTTATTTCCATTTTTTTGTATTATTTGGATTTGTGTAGCCATTGCTATTAAAATGGAGGATGGCGGTCCCATATTTTTTATGGCTGAGCGTATCGGTAAAAATAGCAAGAAATTTCATATGTATAAGTTTCGGTCGATGAAAGTAAATGCCAAAAATATAATTAATTCTGATGGAAGTACTTATAACTCCAAGAATGATCTTCGCGTTACCAAAGTTGGCAAATTTCTTAGAACTACTAGTTTGGATGAGACAGCTCAAATATTTAATATACTTAAAGGTGAGATGAGCCTTATCGGTCCTCGTGCAAGTGGATGGAGTGCCTTAGATAGTTATCAACTTGATGAGGTTGATAAGATGAAAGTAAAACCTGGTTTGACTGGATATACGCAAGCCTACTATAGAAACAGCATAGGTGTACGAGAAAAAAGATTAATGGATGCTTGGTATGCTAATAATATTAGTTTTTGGCTTGATATGAAGATCTTTCTTAAAACAATTGTGACAGTATTAAAACACGAAAATATTTATACGAACTAAAATGAGAATATTGCTTTTGCCGTCATATTTTTTACCAGAAGGAGTTGCAAGCCCTTATATTAGCTGGAATCGGAATCAAGCTTTTATTGATGCAGGTTGGAGTATAGTTGTATTTACTCCATTACCATCCCGTGACATTACTTCTGAGGTCAGAAATGAGTATAAGAAAAAGAGAATGGAGACGATGTTTGATGGTAAAATGGTTGTTCATCGTTTTAGTTTAATGCCGGAAGGAAAAAATTCCCTTATTAGGGCTTTTAGATATTTTGTACAGAATTTGAAACAGTTCAGAAAAGCTGTTTTTACGAAGGATGGAAGGTCGTGTGATGTCATGTTGATTGCTAGTACACCTCCTACTCAAGGCGCAATGGCTGCAATAGTGAAACTCTTCACAAAGAAACCATTTGTGTATAATTTGCAAGATATTTTCCCGGATTCTCTTATTGGGGCAGGTATGACTCATAAGGGAAGTCTTTTATGGAAGTTTGGTCGTATTGTAGAGAACTTTACTTATAAGCATGCGGACAAGATAATTGTTATTTCGGAAGGTTTCAAGAGAAATATCATGGCTAAAGGTGTACCTGAAGAGAAAATTGTAGTTGTCTACAATTGGGTGGATCAGAATGCAGTGAAGAATGTTGCCCGAAAGGATAATAAGTTGTTTGATAAGTATCATTTGGATAGAAATAAGTTTTATATCACTTATAGTGGAAATATAGGTCTGACCCAGAATATGGATTTGCTGCTTGATGTTGCAAAAGGTTTGGAAGACAATGAGGAAATACAATTTGTATTGATTGGAGAGGGTGCTTATAAGGAGCAGGTCAAAGAAATCATAGATCGAGATAATATCAAGAATGTTACTCTTCTACCTTTTCAACCATACGAAGATATTAGCCATGTGTTTAGCTTGGGAGATGTGGGTATCATTATCTCTAAACCGGGTGTAGGTGAAAACTCAGTGCCAAGCAAGACTTGGAGCATAATGTCAGCATCGAGACCGGTACTGGCGAACTTTGATGAGAATGAGATTAAGACTATTCTTAGTGAGAACGAATGTGGTGTGTTTACGAAAGCCGGTGACAAGCAGGCATTTACAGATGCAATTCTTGAGCTTTGCCGGAATAGGGAGATGTGCCGGAAATATGGTGAGAATGGTCGAAAGTTTGTAATGGAAAATCTGACAAGGGAGATTGGCACGCAAAAATATATAGACGTTATAAAGAGTGTGGCGAAAGGTTAGTTTGGCTAAGCAGAAATGCTGATAAATAAAAGTGAATAGTTTTATAAAAGTATAATTCAACTATGAATATGAAGTTAAGGAATATTCCGTTTTCTCCCCCTGATATGAGCGATGCGGAAATCGAGATGGTAGCGGAAGCACTGCGTTCCGGTTGGATCACTACAGGTCCGAAGACAAAGGAATTTGAACAGCTGATTGCTATGTGTTGTGGTACGGAGAAGGCGGTATGTTTGAACTCGGCTACGGCTTGTATGGAATCAATCTTGAGAGCCTTGGGTGTAGGACCGGGTGATGAGGTGATTACCAGTGCATATACATATACCGCAACGGCAAGTATTACTTGCCACGTTGGTGCAAAGGTGGTGATGGTGGATATGAAGCCTGGGTCGTTTGAAATGGATTACGACAAGATGGCTGATGCTATCACTGAGCGTACAAAAGTGGTTATTCCCGTTGATCTGGCCGGTATCGTGTGTGACTATGATAAGATATTTGAGGTGGTGGAGAGTAAGAAATATCTCTTTAAGCCAGCTAATGATATTCAGAATGCATATGGCAGAGTGATTGTGATGGCTGATGCCGCTCATGCATTTGGAGCAAGACGTAATGGAAAGATGTGTGGTGCGATTGCTGACTTTACATCATTCTCATTCCATGCGGTGAAGAACCTGACTACGGCTGAAGGTGGTGCGTTGACTTGGGTAAACCGTGAGGGGCTGGACAACAATACACTGTATAAGCAGTTTCAGCTGTTGAGTCTGCACGGACAGAACAAGGATGCATTGGCTAAAACACAGCTGGGTGCATGGGAGTATGATATTATTGCCCCTTTCTATAAATGTAACATGACAGATGTGATGTCAGGTATCGGACTGGCGCAACTAAAGCGTTATCCGGAGATGTTACGTCGCAGACGTGAGATAATAGGTATGTATAATGAGGGAATGAAGGGCACTTGTATTGCTCCGTTGAATCATTATCCTGATAATGATGAGGGAACGTCATCGAGTGGCCACCTGTATATCTGCCGATTGCAGGGTAAAACTATCGAGGAACGTAATGAAATTATTATCAAAATGGCAGAGCGGGGCATTGCTTGCAATGTACACTATAAGCCGTTGCCAATGATGACAGCGTATAAAGCACTAGGATTTGATATTAAGGATTATCCTAATGCATATGAAATGTATCATAATGAGATAACGTTACCACTACATACCAGACTTACAGATGATGATGTGAAGTATGTTATTGAAAATCTTGTTGATGTCGTAAAGAGTCGCTGATAAGAGTCTGTTCGAAAGGAAGATTATATATTGTAAATAAGATAAAAGTTTTGATTGATGAATAAAATAAAAAAGGTAGCCTTAATATCAGGAATCACCGGTCAGGATGGCTCATTTTTAGCCGAGTTACTAATTGAAAAAGGATATGAAGTCCATGGTATCCTTCGTCGTTCTTCTTCCTTTAACACCGCGCGTATCGAACATCTTTATTTAGATGAGTGGGTACGTGACATGAAAAAGGACCGTTTAGTCAATCTTCATTATGGGGACATGACGGATTCCAGTTCTCTGATCCGTATTATCCAGCAAGTACAACCGGATGAAATTTACAACTTGGCCGCACAAAGCCATGTGAAAGTGTCTTTCGATGTACCTGAATATACAGCCGAAGCGGATGCCATCGGTACACTTCGTATGTTGGAAGCTGTCCGTATCCTTGGAATGGAAAAGAAAACAAGGATATATCAGGCTTCCACTTCCGAATTATTCGGTTTGGTCCAGGAAGTTCCGCAGAAGGAAACTACTCCTTTCTATCCCCGTTCCCCGTATGGAGTAGCCAAGCAATACGGTTTCTGGATAACCAAGAACTATCGTGAAAGCTATGGCATGTATGCTGTAAACGGAATCCTTTTTAATCATGAAAGTGAACGTAGAGGCGAGACTTTCGTAACCCGTAAGATAACATTGGCCGCTGCCCGTATTGCGCAAGGGCTTCAGGACAAACTTTATTTGGGTAATCTTAACTCACTTCGTGACTGGGGATACGCCAGGGACTATGTTGAATGTATGTGGCTGATCCTTCAGCATGATACTCCTGAAGACTTTGTAATTGCCACAGGCGAATACCATACTGTACGTGAATTTACGACACTGGCTTTCAAAGAAGTCGGCATTGAGCTTTGTTGGGACGGTGAAGGAGTGGATGAGAAGGGCATTGATATATCGACCGGAAAAGTATTGGTTGAAGTCGATTCTAAGTATTTTCGTCCTGCTGAAGTAGAACAGTTACTGGGTGATCCTACCAAGGCCCGTACGTTACTTGGCTGGAATCCTACCAAGACTTCTTTCCCTGAATTGGTGAAAATTATGGTATCGCATGATATGAAGTTTGTGAAGAAGCTTCACATGAAAGAACTGATGAATAGAGAAGAATAAGAATGGATAAAGATACGAAAATCTATGTAGCGGGACACCATGGTTTGGTGGGATCTGCTATCTGGAGTAATTTGCAGAGTCGTGGTTACACGAATCTTGTAGGACGTTCCCATAAAGAGCTGGACCTTCTTGATGGTGCAGCCGTAAAACAATTCTTTGATGAAGAACAGCCTGATGCAGTTGTCCTTGCTGCTGCGCATGTTGGTGGTATCCTTGCAAACTTGCAGTATCGTGCCGATTTTATCTATCAGAATCTCCAGATTCAGCAGAATGTAATCGGTGAGAGTTTTCGTCATAATGTAAAGAAACTACTTTTTCTGGGTAGTACCTGTATCTATCCCCGTGATGCCGCACAACCGATGAAGGAGGACGCTTTGCTGACTTCTCCTTTGGAATATACGAACGAACCTTATGCCATTGCCAAGATTGCGGGTTTAAAGATGTGTGAAAGCTTCAATCTTCAGTATGGCACGAATTATATTGCCGTGATGCCTACCAACCTTTATGGTCCGAATGATAATTTCCATTTGGAAAACAGTCATGTTCTACCTGCCATGATTCGCAAGATTCATTTGGCTAAATGTCTGAATGAAGGAAATTGGAAGTCAGTTCGTAAAGATATTGACTTGCGTCCTGTGGAAGGTGTGACTGGTAGTAATTCTGATGCTGAAATATTGGATAAATTGGCAAAATTTGGTATTACTCCTGAATCGGTAACTCTTTGGGGTACCGGTACACCTATGCGTGAGTTTTTGTGGAGCGAAGAGATGGCTGATGCGAGTGTTCATGTATTATTGAACGTTGATTTCAAGAATACCTATACGGAAGGTAGTAGAGACATTCGTAACTGTCATATCAATGTTGGTACAGGTAAGGAAGTCAGTATCCGTGAAGTTGCCGGAATGATCATGAAAGAAGTTCAATTTAAGGGTGATTTGCGTTGGGATAGTTCTAAGCCTGATGGTACGATGCGCAAGTTGACAGATGTGTCGAAGTTACACAGTTTAGGCTGGCATCATAAGGTTGAGATTGATGAAGGAATTGAGCGTCTTTATGAATGGTATTTGAAAGGTGTCTAAATTTTATAATTTATATATTATGGAAAAATTGAATGGAAAGAATATCTTAATATTGTTGTTGACTTTGCTTTTTACAGCTTGCCAGTCTTATAAAAAAGTACCTTACTTACAGGATGCAGAAGTGGTACTGTATAGTACTCAGGATGCACAATTGTATGATGCAAAGATCATGCCCAAAGATTTGTTGACTATTGTAGTGTCATGTACCAGTCCCGAGTTAGCTGCTCCTTTTAACCTGACGGTAGCTACACAAGGTAATATGGCTTTGAACTATACCACCACTCAGCCCGCTCTACAGCAATACTTAGTGGATAATGAGGGAAATATTAACTTTCCGGTATTGGGTGAACTTCATGTAGGCGGATTGACGAAGAAGGCGACCGAACAAATGATTGTGGAAAAGTTGAAGCCTTATATTACGGAAACTCCTATTGTAACGGTACGAATGGTAAATTATAAGATTTCCGTGATTGGTGAAGTTGCCCGTCCCGGTACATTCACGATCTCCAATGAAAAGGTGAACATCCTGGAAGCTCTGGCTATGGCAGGTGATATGACCGTATATGGTCTGCGTGATGATGTTAAGCTGATACGGGAGAATGCCAATGGTAAGCAGGAAATTATTCCTTTAGATCTGAATAAGGCGGAGACTATTCTTTCTCCTTATTATTATTTACAACAGAATGATATTATTTACGTAACTCCGAATAAGGCGAAAGCTCGAAATTCGGATATCGGAACTAGTACAAGCTTATGGTTCTCTGCTACTTCGATCCTTGTTTCTATTGCCAGTTTGTTGTTTAATATCTTGAAATAAAAAGAAAGAGTTATGAAGGAAGAAAATCAAAACGTGAAGGAACGTGAAATGGCTGAGGATCAGATCGATTTCCAAGCGTTGCTTTTTAAATATATTATTCATTGGCCCTGGTTTGTAGGGGCAGTGTTACTATGCCTTGTTGGTGCGTGGTTTTATCTGCATTGGGCTACACCTGTTTATAATATTTCAGCCACTGTTCTTATGAAAGATGAGAAGAAGGGTGGAGGTGCAGGACTTTCTTCGGAATTGGAGGATATGGGATTAAGTGGTCTGATGACTTCTTCTAAGAATATTGATAATGAGTTGGAAGTTTTGCGTTCGAAAACGCTCGTTAAAGAGGTGGTTAATCAATTGGGACTGTATATAACTTATGCAGATGAGGATGAATTTCCCGCTAAAGGTTTATATAAGACATCTCCTGTCCAAGTGAGTTTGACTCCTCAAGAAGCTGAGAAACTAAGTTCTCCGATGGTAGTAGAGATGACTTTGCAACCTGAAGGTAGTATGGATGTGAACGTGACTGTAGGTGAGAAAGGGTATCAGAAGCATTTTGAAAAGTTACCTGCCATTTTTCCAACTGATGAAGGTACATTGGCTTTCTTTCAGGAAGTTGATTCGGTAACTTTACAGGATGGAACGAAGGTTCCTCGGATAGAGCAGAGTGTACGCCATATAACTGCGACAATAAACAAACCGATGAGAGTGGCAAAAGGCTATTGTAACAGTTTGTCTATTGCTCCTACTTCTAAGACTACTTCTGTTGCCGTGATTTCCTTGAAGAACTCTAGTTTGCAGCGTGGACAGGATTTCATCAATCAGTTGCTTGAAATGTATAATCGCAATACGAACAATGATAAAAACGAGATTGCTCAGAAAACGGCTGAGTTTATCGATGAACGTATTGGTATTATTTCAAAAGAATTGGGTAGTACGGAAGCGGATTTAGAGTCTTTTAAGCGTGACGCAGGTATCACGGATTTGACAAGTGAAGCTCAAATCGCCTTGGCCGGTAATGCTGAGTATGAAAAGAAGAGTGTGGAGAACCGTACTCAAATCAGCCTGGTAAATGACTTGCGTAAGTATTTGAGAAGCAATGAATATGAAGTATTGCCGAGCAATGTAGGTTTACAAGATGCTGCTTTGATCGGTGCGATTGAACGCTATAATGAAATGCTTGTGGAACGTAAACGTCTGTTACGTACATCAACTGAGAATAATCCTGCTATTGTGAATCTGGATACAAGCATACGTGCTATGAAAGCCAATGTGCAAGCTACTCTTGAAGGAACTTTGCAGGGGTTGATGATCACTAAATCAAACCTTGACCGTGAAGCGAGCCGCTATTCTCGTCGTATCAGTAACGCTCCGGGACAGGAACGTGCTTATGTAAGTATTGCCCGTCAGCAAGAAATCAAAGCAGGATTGTATCTGATGTTGTTACAGAAACGTGAAGAGAATGCTATTGCGCTTGCTGCCACTGCGAATAATGCGAAGATCATTGATGAAGCGATAGCTGACGATATTCCGGTATCCCCCAAACACTCTATGATCTATTTGATTGCATTGATGCTTGGTGTTGGAATTCCGGTTGGCATCATTTATTTGATTGAACTGACGAAATTCAAGATCGAAGGTCGTGCCGATGTGGAGAAACTAACGAGTGTTCCTGTTGTCGGTGATATTCCATTAACTGATGAGAAGAATGATAAGAATGGTTCTATCGCCGTCTTCGAGAACAAGAATAATCTGATGAGTGAAACTTTCCGTAATATTCGGACCAATCTTCAGTTTATGCTCGATAATGATCAGAAGGTGATCCTTGTGACCTCAACTGTCAGTGGCGAAGGAAAATCATTCGTTTCGTCGAATTTGGCTATCAGTCTTTCTCTTTTGGGAAAGAAGGTGGTGATTGTAGGTCTTGATATTCGTAAGCCGGGACTGAATAAAGTATTTAATCTTTCGAGCAAGGAGAAAGGGATAACTCAATATCTTGCCAATCCGGAAATGGATTTGATGAGTTTGATACAACAGTCCGATGTGAATAAGAATCTGTATATCCTTCCGGGTGGTACCGTTCCTCCCAATCCTACCGAACTATTGGCACGTGATGGATTGGACAAGGCTATTGAGATTCTGAAGAAGAATTTTGATTATGTCATTCTTGATACTGCTCCTATTGGTATGGTGACTGATACCTTATTAATTGGTCGTGTGGCGGATTTATCAGCATACGTATGTCGTACTGATTATACACATAAAGCGGAATACACATTGATCAATGAATTGTATCACGAAAAGAAATTGCCTAATCTTTGTACTATCATTAATGGTGTAGACCTGAAGAGGAGAAAATATGGCTACTACTATGGCTATGGCAAGTATGGTAAGCATTACGGTTATGGTAAACGTTATGGATACGGCTATGGGTATGGTCAAGAAAAGAAGAAGTAGATATTTGGCAATCTATACTATCAAGGACTATGATAAGGAGTTTCAACTTTATCGTCTGGCTTTCCCAAATGATGAGGTTCGTTATGGTTTCTTTAACTTTCTAGTTCCTTATTACACACCGGTGAATGAAGATGAACAGAATTTCTATATAGGCAAATTCGTTCAGGAATTGCGTGTCGGAGAGGTTGATGCTTTCCTTAAAGGAATATAGACCGATAGTTAAGGAATGTTATGCCTGACTAGCTATGTGTCGTTATCGTAAATATAAACCTGAGTCCGATAGAAAGAAGTTTGGTTGATTGCGTCAACAGTTCTTCTATCGGTCTCAGGTTGTTTTATTTAAACCCGTTTTTCAATGTAAATATCTCAAACGTTTTTAATGGTATGAGCAGGTGTTTTTCCGAAATGCTTCTTATAATTATCGCGGAAGTGATCCATATCCTTCATTCCGATATTCTCTGGTATTTCGTTTACGCGATATTTCCCACTCTCTAACATTTCATGTGCTTTTTCCATGCGGATTTTGAGAATGAATTTGTTAAGTGCTTCACCTGTTAATTGCGTCCACTTGTTGTAAAGACTGGTCCTGCTAATTCCAAGCTCTTTGGCAATGGAGCCTATGGTTAGTTTTTCATTATTCAGATTCTCCAGAATGATTTTAGTAACTTTACTTATCAAAGGGTGTTCACCATCCTGCAATATTTCTGACGCTTTTATCTCCAAAAACTCTTCTCCAAACAATCGTTGTAGAAATGATTTTCGAAGAAAACGATTGTTCTTGATAAGGATTGACATTTCAATCTTTAAATCTGCTATACTAAAGGGCTGTTGCAAGAATGTATCAGCTAAAGAAGTCTTTCTTCTATTGTATTGGTCAATATCTATATGCGAACTATAAAGAATGATAGGTATGATTGATGTTTCGCAGGATGTTTTCAATCTTGACGAGAGTTCGACACCATCCATGTTCTGAAGTTCTGTATCACAAATCACTAAATCAGGATATTCATTTTTTATGCAGGTCATAGCTTCGCCGCCATCTCTGAAACTTTTAATAGTAAATTCTTCCGTTAAACAACTTGTCAGATAGGATCGGAAATCATCATTACTGTCGGCAAGTACGACTGTCGGTTTGTGGGAATTTCTTTTGCAGGGAGCCTTTACGAGCAAACGGTCTATCTTTTCAATTTCAGTATGATTGGTGAAACACAGCAGCGAATGATTTGATTGGTCTTCACAAGAGCATTTCACAGGAAATCTTAATGTGACTGTATGATTTATATTGCTTACTAAGATCTTGCCATTACACAAATCTGCTAGTTTCTTCAATAACATGCTTTTGGAAAAATGGCATTCAAATTCTGCTTTCTGTCTTATCATCCGGTGTTTATTCTGATTATAAAGCTTTGTTAGTTTACCATTTCCTGAATCGGGTACACTTATTTCCCAATGTTCCTGACTGATAGAAATTAGCAATGTTATGTTTGACTCCGGCTCAGAACAGTCGATCGCGTTCGTTATGAATTTATCGATAATAGGTGAGATTTTGTTTTTGTCCAACCATACACTGGCATAAGTGAATTCTGTCTTGATTATTATTTTTATGTGTTTGTTCGTTGCATAACCTTGTAGGGAGCAAATTCTGTTTCTTAAATAGTTTCCTAATTCATGTTCGGTAATGTTTAGGACTTCGGGATGATTATGCAAATATTTTAATCCGGACAATTTGTCCAGATTCTCATTTAAACATTCTATATTTCGAATAGCCAGTGACAAATCATTCTTTATGTTCTCGGGACAGTTATCATTACAGATCGTTCGTAAAGGAACATGAACTAATGTAATTGGATTTCGAATACTTTGGAAAGAATCTATAAAATACTGGTTCTCTTCTTTGAGGAAATTTCTTTCTTTTTGTATGGAAAGATAATGAAATAAATGCCAGTAGAGAAAGAAACCTGCTACTATCAGCAATAAAACTAAATATGATTGATTTTCAAATATTGTTGCTATTAAGAAAGATGCAGCAATAGATATTGTCTTTAAATACATCATGTTATTATATTTTAAATGACGTCACTCGATGGAGTTTGCTTTTTCTTTCTGATTCAAGAGACATGAAAGATTATGTGCCAACTATGATTCCATAATTGTGCACATCCATAAACTCAAATAATATGATCTCTAATTTGTTTGTTTTGGGGGAGGTCAATATTTGGTTATGAGTTATGCTTATTGAGAATTCAGATTCTAAATGTCTTGAACTATCAATAAAAAAGCAATGTCCCCCAAGTAACAATAATTATTTTCATTTATTTGTATTAGGCGTAGTAAACTAGCCTCAGGTGAATAATCAGGGGAGGAGGTGGTCTAATATTAAGTATGCTATCGGACCATGATGTCTCAATAGCTGTTTGTTTGTGCTCAATCATGAATTAATATCAAATAAAATACATTTGTCCCCTTCTGATAAAGTAGGAAATTGTATTTACGATGTAAATGTAACTTGTAATAACATAGAAACAATATTTTTGTTTGTATGATTTGCTAGATTGTTGTAAGAAAAATTATTTAATTGATTAATTGAAGCAGAAAGTTGTATAATTGTTTTAGATTAATACTATATATATTGTATATGAAAATTTGAAATTGTAGATGTAAGATAGAATGACGGATTTGTATTTTAAAATAAGAATATAAATATGTGATATTGTAGTGTACTTATATGTATTCTTTTTTATGTTCGGGATGCAGAGGTAAGAAAGAGATTGTCTGCAGGAGTCGGGAGATTAAAGTTGATTCGAGTTCTACGGTCGGGCGCAGGAACAGTTTGCTTCAGCAGGTGGTTGCCGGTAGCGGATATAGGTGGATGAAGAGATATATAATAAGCATTGATTAATGAACGATATTAAAAATCGAAAGTTATAGTAATGGAATATAGAAATAATGATTATCTTTGAATCACAAAAAATGAAGAATAATGATGGATGGCATAATGCGTAAACTTCCAATTGGGATACAGACTTTTGAGAAACTCCGCGAAGGGGGATATCTTTATGTAGATAAAACGGCTTTTGTATGGAAAATAGCTTCTACAGAGACTCCTTATTTCCTAAGTCGCCCCCGTCGTTTTGGAAAAAGTCTTCTTCTTTCCACTTTCGAAGCATACTTTGAAGGCAGGAAGGAATTGTTTGAAGGACTTGCTGTTGCCGAACTTGAGAAGGAATGGAAGAAGTATCCGGTGTTTCATTTGGATTTGAATGCAGAAAAATATGATTCATCCCAAGCTTTGGTTGAGATTCTTAGCCGGCATTTGACGCAATGGGAGTTGAAATATGGAAAAGGAGAGGATGAGGAAACTCTTTCCGGACGTTTTGCAGGAGTGATCCGTCGCGCCAGTGAACAGGCAGGCTGTGGAGTAGTGGTATTGGTAGATGAATACGATAAACCTCTGTTGCAGGCTTTGGGTAATGGTTCTCTATTGGATGATTACCGTAGGACTCTGAAGGCTTTTTATGGAGTATTGAAGAGTTCTGACCGTTATCTCCGTTTTGTATTTCTGACAGGTGTGACCAAGTTTGCACAAGTCAGTGTGTTCAGTGATTTGAATCAGTTGAATGATATTAGCCTGGATTTTGCTTATGCTACATTGTGTGGGATTACAAAGGAAGAACTTGGCTCAACTTTTGTTCCTGAACTGGAGCGACAGGCGGCAGTCAATGATATGACTTCAGAAGCGGTTATGGAAATGATGACACGACGATATGATGGTTATCATTTTCATCCGAAAGGTGCGGGTGTGTTTAATCCGTTCAGTGTGCTCAACTCATTTTCAAAACAGGAGTTTGGTAGTTACTGGTTTCAGACCGGAACACCTACTTTCCTTGTCGAGTTGCTCAAAGAGAGTGATTATGACCTGCGCACTTTAATTGATGGGATAGAAGCCAGTGCATCTTCATTTATGGAATATCGGGTGGATGCCAACAATCCGATTCCGTTGATTTATCAGAGTGGTTATCTGACTATCAAGGACTATGACAAAGAGTTTCAACTTTATCGTCTGGCTTTCCCCAATGATGAAGTGCGTTATGGCTTTCTCAATTTTCTGGTTCCTTATTATACACCGGTCAATGAAGATGAACAGAATTTCTATATAGGCAAATTCGTTCAGGAATTACGTGCCGGAGAGGTAGATGCCTTCCTTACCCGTCTTCAGGCTTTCTTCGCAGATTTTCCTTATGAGTTGAGCGATTCGACCGAACGTCATTATCAGGTCGTGTTTTATTTAGTGTTCAAGTTAATGGGGCAATTCACCGAAGTTGAGGTCCGTAGTGCTCGTGGACGTGCCGATGCAGTGGTGAAAACGCCTAAATATATTTATGTGTTCGAATTTAAACTGAATGGAACCGCTGAACAAGCTTTGCAGCAGATTGATGAGAAAGGTTATTTAATTCCCTATCAGGCAGACGACCGTGAAGTGGTGAAAGTGGGAGTGGAGTTCAGTGCGGAGAAAAGGAATATAGATCGATGGCTGTTGTAGTGCGGAGATATGCCAGGCATGTTTTCGCAAATTTTTTATATATATGGAGAAAAAACTTGTCCAAGGTTGATTATTTTAGCTTCCCGTTTCCTCTTCCTGTCCCTTTTTTCGTCTTAACTAGCTTTTCTTTCTTATAAATCTCTTCCCAGTACTCTTTAATCATGATTTAATCTTGTCCTTTCATTCCTAATGAAGATGGCGCATCTTTGCATCGTTAACGTTAGCGAAGTAATAATCATTAGTATTTATCTTAAAAAGAAAGGACCAAAATTATGGCAATTAGATTTAGAAGAGTGTCTCGTTTGTGTGACCCTACCAACAAAGAATTAGGAAAGAAAGTGTATCCGGTAATCTCTTATCAATACGATACGAGTGCAACTTTGAAAGAAATTGCAAAAGAGATTTCCTCCAATTCGGGAGTAAGTGAGGGTGAAACAATTAGTGTTTTAAAGGACTTTCGTACTTTATTGAGAAAAACATTACTGGCGGGGCGTTCAGTAAATATCGAAGGACTGGGTTACTTTTTCTTGTCTGCCCAAAGCAAAGGGACAGAGAAAGCGGAAGACTTTACCTCAGCTGATATTCAAGGATTACGCATCTGTTTTCGTGCCAACTCGGATATTCGTCTGTCTACCGGAACATCAACTCGTTCGGATGGCTTGAAATTCAAGGATCTGGATCATATTAATAAATCGGATGTTATCGGAGGAAATCCGGATGACGGGAATGATGGAGAAAACCCGAATCCGGGTGGTGGATCGGGTGACGATGATGAAGCACCGGATCCGACAGTATAATATGAAAAGTAAGGTAGCTCATTATAACAGGGTGATTATAAGGATGGGGCTTCGGCCTCATTCTTTCTTATAAGCTTTTCGAAAGCTAATTATAAAGTCTCAACTTAACTATAAGTAAATAAGAGTATGCAAATAACAACAATACTTGCTTTTATTACTGCTATGGGCGGTCTGGAAGCAGTGAAATGGATAGTACGATACATCTCCTGTCGTAAGACGGATGCCAGAAAAGAGGAAGCCTCGGTCTGTAATCTGGAAGAAGAAAACCGACGTAAGAAGGTGGACTGGCTGGAAGATCGCCTGACTCAGCGGGATGAAAAAATAGATGGCCTCTATATCGAACTGCGTAAGGAACAGGAGGAGAAAATAAATTGGATACATAAGTGTCATGAAGTGGAGCTGATTCAAAAGGAATCTGAAGTGAAAAAGTGTGAGATCAGAGGATGTACCCAAAGAATGCCACCTTCGGATTATTAAATAATGACTAATATATGAATATCATGAGAAAAATAGATTCTATTATTATACATTGTTCGGCTACAAAAGTCGGGCAGGATTTTACAGCAGCAGATATTGGCCGTTGGCATCGTGAACGTGGATTTAATGGTATAGGGTATCACTATGTTGTCTGTCTGGACGGAAGATTGGAGAGAGGGCGGGATATTTCTTTGGCGGGGGCTCATTGCAAAGGCTGGAATGAGCATAGTATCGGGATATGCTATATTGGTGGGCTGGATGTAAACGGGCATCCTGCGGATACTCGGACGAAGGCTCAGAAAAGGGTGCTTTATCAATTGATCATGGATTTGCAGAAAGAGTATGGTATCCTTCAGGTTTTGGGACATCGGGACACTTCGCCGGATTTGAATGAAGATGGGGTAATTGAGGCTAATGAATACGTAAAGGTTTGTCCTTGTTTTGATGTGAAGGAGTTTCTGAGAAGTGGGAGGGAAGCCTTGTTTGTATGGTTGGTGGCTTTAATGATTCCTTTTTTGTGCTTGGGGTGCAGAGGTAAGAAGGAGATTGTCTGTAAGAGCCGGGAGATTAAAGTTGATTCGAGTTCTACGGTCGGACGCAGGAACAGTTTGCTTCAGCAGGCTTTCATTTCGAGAAGTGATTCGGAAGTAGTGGAAGAGCATTTGGAACAGATCGTTTTCATATATCCTGTGGATACGGCTTCGCAGGTTTCTGTGAAGATCATGAAGAATTCTCTTGACCGAAGGACAGGGAAGCTGCAGCAGGTGGTTGCCGGTAGTATGTCAGCGGAAGAAGATTCTCTGTCTTTGGAGTCCGGGGTAGAGTTCAGAACGAGTGAAGAGGTGAAGAAAACTGTTTCTGTGAAACGTGTCAATAGGTGGAAAAGAGGGATATTTATATTGGGGGGAATAGCTCTGATTTATGGTGGATGTAGATGGATGAGAAGATTTAAAGTATAAACCGACCTGTGAATTTCAACTTCCATCTTTTTTTAGTAATTTTGCCCAATCAACTCAATAACAAATAAATAATGGATGAATTAAACAATGGGGAACAAGGGCAATATGTTGAACCCGGGAAAAATGAGAAGAAAAATAATACACGAAAAATTGTAAAAAGGACTTTGCTTACGGCAGGACTAGCTTTGGCTGTATACATGGTATACTCCATCGTTTATCTGTTTATTTCGCCCGACCGTAATATTCAGCAGATCTATCTGGTGCCGGAGGATGCGGCATTTATTATTCAGTCATCTGCTCCGATTGAAGATTGGGAAAAGTTTAGTGGAAGCGAAACCTGGCAATGTCTGAGAAAAGCGAAATCATTTGAAGAAGTTGCGAAGAGTGTAGAAAAGCTTGACTCGGTTGTCAAAAGCAATAAAGTGCTGTTATCACTGGTCGGTCAGCGGGATCTGCTTATCTCACTTCATAAGACCCGCGCTACCGATTGGGATTTTCTGCTTATAGTAGATATGCAGAAAGCTTCTAAAATGGATTTATTGAAAGATCAGGTCGAAACAGTGCTGGCAATGTCCGGCTTTACCGTCACTAATCGAATGCATAATGGAATTAACATTCTTGAAATGCGTGATCCGGATACCCGTGATGTCTTTTATACTGCTTTTGTAGATAATCACCTGGTAGGTTCTTATACTTCCGGACTCGTTGAATCTGCCATCAACTCCCGTAATAAGCCTAAGATCGGACTTGACCAGTCTTTTATTGAAACGGAAAAATTAGTTTCCGGTAAAGGGCTTGTCAGGGTATTTATCAACTATGCCCGTATTCCTCAGTTTATGTCCATTTATCTGGGAGCGAGAAATGAATATGTCGATCTGTTCAGTAATTCTATGAATTTTGCGGGCCTTTACCTGAATATGGATAAAGACCGGATGGAGGTGAAAGGTTATACGTTGAAGAAAGATGCGGTGGATCCTTATATCACTGCCTTGCTGAATTCGGGGAAGCATAAAATGAAAGCTCACGAGATTTTGTCCGGGCGAACGGCTCTTTATACAAATATCGGCTTTGATAGTCCGGTAACTTTCGTGAAGGAACTGGAGAATGCTCTGTCTGTTCATGATAAACTGTTGTATGACTCTTATCAGAGTTCACGGAAAAAGATAGAAAGCCTGTTTGGTATTTCTCTGGAAGAGAACTTCCTGAGCTGGATGTCCGGAGAGTTTGCCATAACGCAATCCGAACCGGGGTTATTAGGACATGATCCTGAAGTGATTCTGGCTATTCGGGCAAAAAGCATCAAAGACGCCCGTAAAAATATGGAGTTTATTGAAAAGAAGATCAAACGCCGGTCTCCGGTTAAGATAAAGTCTGTTAATTATAAGGACTTTGAAATCAATTATGTTGAAATGAAAGGTTTCTTCCGTCTGTTCTTCGGAAAGCTGTTTGATAAATTTGAGAAGCCATATTATACTTATGTGGATGATTACGTCGTTTTCAGTAATAAAGCTGCTTCCTTGCTTTCTTTTGTAGAAGACTATGAGCAGAAGAATTTACTGAAGAATAATGCAGGATTTAAGGATGCTTATTCGTATATGAAATCAAGTTCCACAATCTTCTTGTATACAGATATGCACAAGTTCTACTCACAATTGAAACCTATGATGAATCCTGCTACATGGAATGAAATACAATCGAATAAAGATGTCTTGTATTCATTCCCTTACTGGACGATGCAGGTGATCGGAGATAACAATCTGGCTTCTCTGCAGTATGTGATGGATTACCGTCCATACGAGCCGGAAGAGGTAGTTGCCGTTGTCAGCGATGAGGAAGATCAGGATATGGACGAAGAGGCTGTGACCGAAAAGGAGCAGATGAGCGAGTTAAAGCGTTTCTATATTGAGAAGTTTGAAGGAAATGTTCTGCGTGAGTTCTATCCGGAAGGAGCACTGAAAAGCGAAGCGGAAGTGAAAGAAGGAAAACGTCACGGACGTTATCGTGAATATCACGAAAATGGAAAGCTCAAGCTTCGTGGGAAATATTCAAATAATCAGCCTAAAGGCACATGGAAGTATTACACCGAGGAAGGTGAATTTGAACGTAAGGAGAAGTTTTAAATGAACTTCTCCTGATAGGTATATATCTTATTTAATATTTTCTTCTGTGCTGGGACAAGAAGTTATCTATAAAGCGGACGATATAAACGACAGCAACTCCGGCTATGACCAATACGATAATACGACTCAACATAGTTTTTGATTTTATATTTAACGGTGTACAAAGATAAATAAGATATATGATATATGGGATATCGGGATAAGAAAAAATAATTCAACCCTAGAACAGGGGTCTGAATAGTACTTTTATAAATTACTGATTTCTAGCTATAAAGAAAAATATGAATAAAAAAGTGTCGAAAAGTTTTTGAGTTCTCGCAAAAAGCACTACCTTTGCATCCGCAAATAAGGATGGTTCCGTAGCTCAGCTGGATAGAGCAACGCCCTTCTAAGGCGTGGGTCAAGCGTTCGAATCGCTTCGGAATCACTGATGTAAACGTTGATTATTTAATAATAGTCAACGTTTTTCTTTTGTTTGGGGTACATCAATTTTATTGAATTCTGAGTGGTTTCATATTGCGATTATCCCCTATAAAACAGTAAATGTCCCCCTATGTCCCCCTTTACTGTATACTATATTGATTTGATAAACAGGCAAATATTTGATTTAATTAAGAATATATTTATACCCCCTATTTTATAAAGCAACTCCCATTATTATTCCTACATTTGCATTCAGAGATTCGTCTCTTTAGTTGGGAAACATAAACCTTTTGTTCATGAAGCATTTACGACAAACTTTACTTTTTATATTATTAGGATTCTTATTGAGTGCTTGTCGTCATACAGCCGACCGATTGTTATCTATCGAACAATTAATCAGGCTGAAACCGGACAGCGCCCTTTCTTTGCTTCGCCAAATTCAGTATCCGGAGAGGCTGTCGGATTCAAATGGCGCTTTATATGCGCTGCTAATGACGCAAGTGATTAATCAGTCATCTGATGAGGGGCATAAAAGTGATTCACTTATATCTGTTGCAATCGATTATTATAAAGGTACGAAGGACTCTGCTCATGCGGCACTGGCTTATTATAATGCCGGTCTGGTAGCAATGGATAATGAAGATTCGGAAGCTTCCCTGCATAATTTCCTAAAGACAATCGATTGGTTGGGAGAGAGTGATAACGATGAACTTCAGTTCATGGTCAGGTATAAAATGAGTCGTCTTTTCAACTTGCGACTGATTCCTGACGAGGAACTACGGTTGGGGAAGGCAGCGTTACCTTATGCCGAACGGATTGGTAATCCTTTGTATATCTGTGCACTGTTGCCATATATCACTCACGGATTTATGCAGACAAATCAACTGGATAGCGCCTATAAATATTCTGTGCAAGCGATACAGCTGGCTGAGAAAGAGAATCTGGTCCGGACATTATCACATATTTATTCACAGCATGCCCATCTTTGCATGGCAATGAAGGACTATAAACAGGCGTTGATGTATCGCGATAAAGATTTGGCTATTCTATTTGAACTTTTCGGAGAGGAAAATGAATATATCTATGATCATTATATAAATAAGGCAAACACACTGACTGAACTGCATCAGTATGATTCTGCTTTCTACTACATTAATAAAGCGGTGGAAGATACAACAGATATACAATATACAACTCGAAAGTCTTTGGCTAAGGCTGAAATTTATGCTGCTACCGGGCAGATGGATTCGGCATATTATTATATGAACCGACATGCTGACTTGCGGGATAGGCTCATAGAGGAGAGAGATAAGGAAGGTTTACTGACTTTGCACCGGAATTATCACAATGATGAATTGAAAAAAGCCAATACCCGTCTTTGGCAACAGGCGGTGGAAAGGAAGCTGCAACTGTACGTTGTGACTATTGTTTGTTGCCTGGCGATTTTGTTAGGGGTATGCATCTACTTCTTTTTATATAAAAGGAAACAACAGGAAGTATTGCGTCAGAAAGGACAGATTGCCCATCAGCAGGAGTTGTTGAAGTACCGTGAAATAGAAAAACTACAGGCAGAAAAAGACTTGTCGGAAGCTAAGGAAAGGGAAGCGCAGATTCGGGAGAAAGAGGCTTTACTAAAGGTTGAGTTTTTTAAGCGCCTGAATGAAACTTGTATTCCTGTGATTGAAAATCCGAAAACCCAGCAGAATATAATGCTCAAGGATGAGGACTGGAAAGTAATATTCAAGAATGCCAACAGTATCTTCCTGAATTTTACAGAACGTCTGAAGAATCAGTATCCTGCACTGAATGAGGAGGATTTGCGGTATTGCTGTATGGTGAAAATGCAGTTTTCGCAGACTGATATTGCTAAGATCATGCATCTGGAGAAAGATTCGGTGAAGAAAAGACTGAAACGAATTCGTACCGAAAAGATGGGGATAGCGCAGGAAACAACATTGGAGGCTGTGCTTCGGGACTTTTAAATGATTAAGAATGAGAATGAAATAATTTGTTAAACCAAACATTAGAATTATGAAACAAACACTGAGTTTTCATAGTCCGATCATTGCTTCTACACAGAGCAAGGTGGATGTAGAAGCTTTTGAGAAGAGTACAGATGCTTTTGAAAAGGGAGAGCACTTACAGTCTTTTTATCTGTTGCTGGATTATATTGATCCGGAGTTACGCAGCAAATTTGGTAATGCAGAAGGGACAGAGTTTGCCGTACCTCATGGTTCCATTATGGTCTATCTGAGGCTGGAGGGTGACCAGCTGAATATTACAGCTCCATTTCTGTTGTTGCCGGAAAAGGGGAGGATTCCTTTGCTGCGCCAGGTGGCAGCTTTGAATCTGACAGAACTGACGTTAGCATGTATCTCTTTGCAGAATGATAAGTTGTTCTTTGACTTTCATTGTCCGGTGGCTTTATGCAATCCTTACAAGATATACTATGTGCTTGAGGAAATCTGCCGGATAGGAGATAAGTATGATGACGAATTTGTGACTAAGTTCAAGGCCGAGCGCATTTATGAGCCCAAAATTACTCCATACGACAATGAAACGGTGGATAAGGTATACGAAGCCCTCCAGCAGAGCTGTAAGGAATGTATGGACGCTGTAAAATACTTCGAGACAGAACGAAAATATGGTTATGCCTGGAATATATTATCCAGTACGCTTCTTAAAATATGCTATTTTGTCTGTCCGCAAGGGCAACTGCTGAATGATCTTGATAAAGCGATTACAGATCATGGGCGGGAGGATATGCCGTTGCCGGAGATCGTATCCCGTACCAAATCTGTTGTCACACGCCTTCAGGAAATGACGAAGGAGCAACTGGCTGCCGATCTTTACTTTGTTGAAACTTTCATTTCGGACAGACGCCGTTCCGTACTGAAAAACATTCAGGATAACTTTGAAGATACATACGAGAAAGCCGGCTCGGCATTGGAATCAGGTGACTTCATCGTTTGCTGCCTGCTTATTATTAATAAATTCTATGAATTGTACTATTATAATAATGTGCAGAATGATGTGAATGCGGTAGTTGTGAAAGCAATGAAGGCTACCTCTGCCATGTCATGGGAAGAAGCTGCTCCGATATTATATGAAGCGATGGATAATATCATGGAAGGAGAACTGGATGTAGATGATGACGAAGAAGGTGGTGACGAAGACGGAGAAACAATGGGCTTCGATACGTCACAGCTTCAACAGATGCAACAGGAAATGATGCAGCAGGCGATGCAGAATATTGATATGGAGCAAATACAGAAGATGCAGCAACTTGCTATGGAGAATATGCAAAAGATGATGGCCGGTATGTATGGCAACAATAACAATACGGAAGAGGACACTAACAAATAAAGAACAAGACTATGGAACAGAATATATACAATGCCATTTATAAAGTGAATCATGCCGGTGGCTGCGGCAGTTGTTTTTATCTGAAACAATATGATCTGTTTGTTACCAATTATCATGTAGTAGAGGGATTCCGTCAGGTAGCGATCCAGGATAATGATAAGAATTCGTTTCTGGCCAGGGTCGTTATGGTAAATTCCGTATTGGATATTGCTTTGCTGTCGGTGGAAGGGGATTTTTCTGCTCTTCCGGATATCCGGTTATCGGAGTTGAAAGAAGTCGCGATCGGACAGAAGATAAACGTGGCCGGCTATCCGTTTGGTATGCCGTTCACAGTGACTGAAGGTACGGTTTCTTCTCCCAGACAGCTGATTAACAACAGTTATTATATTCAGACAGATGCTGCGGTCAATCCGGGAAATAGCGGAGGTCCCATGTTCAATGAACGTGGTGAATTGATCGCCATTACCGCCAGTAAGATCACCGATGCGGATAATATGGGATTTGGTATCCCTGTGGATACACTGAAAAAGGTACTGGAGAATATAGAAAGTCTGGACCGCTCTGTTTTTAATGTGCAGTGTAATAGTTGCGATGAATTCATTTCCGAAGAAGATGAATATTGCCCTTGTTGCGGTGACAAGTTGCCGGAAGAAATCTTTAAAGAGAGGGGACTGACCGATCTGGCTGTATTCTGCGAAGAAGCCATTGAAGCGATGGGAATCAATCCGGTATTGGCACGTGTGGGATATGAAGGCTGGAAATTCTATAAGGGAAGTTCGGAGATACGTATGTTTGTGTACGACCGTTCTTATTTGTTTGCCACCTCTCCGCTGAATATTCTGCCAAAAAAGAATCTGGAACCTGTGCTGACCTATTTACTTCAGACAGAGATTGCTCCTTATCGTTTCGGACTGGATGGAAATCAGATTTATCTTTCTTATCGTGTGCATATATCTGATATATTCTCCGATTATTCGGAAAATGTCAAGACGAATCTGACCCATCTGGCTTTCAAGGCAGATGATCTGGATAATTATCTGGTGGATACTTTTGGCTGTGAGTTTTCCGAATATGCTAATAAAAACGCTATCTGACCAATAACTAAACTATTTGAATATCACTCCTTTCGCTGAATCATTGAGGCGGAAGGAGTGTCTTTTTTCCTCCCTGCCGGACACTCGCAAATCTATTTTTACGAAGAATAACGAACGTTATATAGGTTTCAAAAAGCTCAAAAAAGGTAAAATGATGTTGCGATTCTCTGTTATTACTTATACTTTTGGACGATTAACAACTAAAAAACACAATAAAGTTATGAAGAAATTGATTTTTTTATTTGCATTTTGCCTTACTGTGACTAACATTTTCGCTCAAACTGACCCTAGCCAATTGAAAAAAGAAGGAAGCGACGCTTTTAATGCCAAGAACTATCCCGTAGCTTATGCTAAATTCAGTGAGTATCTGAAACAAACGAATAACCAGGATTCTGCAATCGCTTATTACTGTGGTATGGCTGCAGATGAAGTGAAAAAGTATGCAGAAGCTGTGACTTTCTTTGATATTGCTATTCAAAAGAAATTCAATATAGGTAATGCTTATGCCCGTAAAGCGCTGGCACTGGATGCTATGAAGAAGACTGACGAGTATGTTGCTACCTTGGAAGAAGGTCTGAAAGTAGACCCGGACAATAAAACAATGATTAAGAACTATGGTCTCCACTACCTGAAAGCAGGTATTGCTGCGCAGAAAGCCGGAAAAGCTGAAGAAGCAGAAGAATGCTTTAAGAAAGTGATTCCTTTGGATCATAAAACATATAAAACCAATGCTTTGTATAGCCTGGGCGTTTTATGCTATAACGACGGTGCGAATATCCTGAAAAAGGCTGCTCCTCTGGCAAACTCTGATGCAGACAAATATGCTGCAGAAAAGGAAAAGGCAGATGGCAGATTTAAAGAAGCTATAGGTTACTTGGAAGAAGCTACCAAAGTTTCTCCGGAAGATACAAAGTCTAAAACTATGCTTTCTCAAGTGCAAGCAGCTATGAAGTAAACTACCAATTCCAGATAGAAAGGGTTGCCGGGGAACATTTTGGCAACCCTTTTTTATTGCTTTTTTTTTTGAATGATCTACTTTTTGCGTACTTTTGCTTTCCCAAAAAGAAAGACTTTATGCAATTATATACAAGAGAAGAAACGATTCGGAAAATAAACCATTTAGGGCAATCCTGCCGGCCTTTTATTTTTATTATTAATTATTTGCAGGATGCATCTTATATAGAAGAAGTTGCCTCTGTTGACCCTTCTGAAGTAGTATATAACCTGAATGGGTTTACCAACCAATCTTCATCGAAGGATGTGCTTTCTTGTTTTGAAGAACCTGTCCACTGGAATTCTTATCCCGAATCTTTCGATAGTTACCGTCGGTCATTTGATATCGTTCAACGGAATATATTTGCCGGAAACAGCTTTCTGACCAATCTGACATGCCGCACGCCGATAGAGACGAACCTTAGTCTGAAAGATATTTTCTTCCGTTCAAAAGCAATGTATAAATTGTGGGTCAGGGATCAGTTCACAGTTTTCTCTCCCGAGATATTTGTCAGAATCCAACAGGGAAAAATCAGTTCTTATCCGATGAAAGGTACTCTTGATGCATCATTGCCTTCGGCTGTCCGGCAACTGATGGATGATCCGAAAGAGGCTGCCGAACATGCTACTATCGTAGATTTGATCCGCAATGATTTAAGCATAGTGGCCGATCGGGTATCTGTGTCCCGATACAGGTATATTGATAAGTTGCAGACGAATCGCGGAACTATTCTTCAGACGAGTTCTGAAATACAGGGAACCTTGCCGGATAATTATCGGGAAAATCTGGGACACATTCTTTTCAAACTCTTGCCTGCCGGTTCTATCACCGGTGCTCCCAAGAAAAAGACGATGCAGATTATCAGTGAAGCCGAGACGTATGAGAGAGGATTCTATACGGGTGTGATGGGGTATTTCGACGGAAGTAGCCTTGATAGTGCCGTTATGATACGTTTTGTGGAGCAGGAAGGCGACAGAATGTATTTTAAGAGCGGAGGTGGAATAACCTGCCGTAGTGAAGTGGAAAGTGAATATCATGAAATGAAACAAAAAGTATATGTGCCAATTTATTGAAACGATTCGCATAGAAGACGGACAGGTTTATAATCTGTCGTATCACACAGCGCGCATGAACCGGACTCGTGCCGCTTTTTGGAAAGAAGCGGCTCCCATTGATTTGTCCGGCTTTATATCTCCTCCGTCTCTGTCCGGTATCTGGAAGTGCCGGATTGTGTACGGTAAGGAAATCGAAGAGGTCGGATACACTCCTTATCAAATGAGAATGGTTTCTTCCTTGCGTCCGGTTGCTTCGGACACTATTGATTATAGTTACAAGAGTACCAATCGGGAAGAATTGAATGATCTGTTTGCCCGGAGAGGGAAGGCAGACGATATTCTGATAGTGAAAGACGGATATCTGACTGATACCTCCATTGCCAACATAGCGCTGTATGACGGACATACATGGTATACTCCGGCTCATCCCTTGCTTCAGGGGACGAAGCGTGCGGAACTGTTGGATAATCGGTTCATAGTGGAGAAAGATATCCGGCAGGCGCAATTGGGCGATTACTCCCATATCATGTTGTTCAATGCGATGATAGACTGGAAACGGCTCATCATACCTGTCAATGAAAAATATTTTATTCTATAACTAAAATTAACGGAAATATATACAGAACCGTTGAACAAAGCCTCTTTTTAATCTGTTATATTTATGTGTTTTTCATAGTATTAGATAAAGATTAATTAAAAGAGATTGTACTTCACTTGTGAAAGCTTAGAGTACATCAGAAGCAGAAGAGTCTGTTTTTTTGATAAATGTGTTAGAGCATCGGTTTTACCAGGCCGATGCTTTTTTTATGTCCTTTTGTTGCGTTTTGTAGTTTATATGAAATAAAATTTGTACGTTTGTAGGGTAATAATAGAAAATGATGAAGATGAACATACCCGTTATCTTTCAGTTTTTAAAAGATCTTTCTGCGAATAATAATCGTGAGTGGTTCAATGAGCATCGGTCAGAATATGAAGTAGCCCGTGCCGAGTTTGATAACTTTCTGGCAACAGTAATCGCCCGCATTTCTTTGTTCGATGAAACAATCCGGGGAATCCAGCCCAAAGATTGTACCTATCGTATTTATCGGGATACCCGCTTCTCTGCGGATAAGACACCCTATAAGATACATTTTGGCGGTTATATCAATGCCAAAGGCAAGAAGTCCGATCATTGCGGATACTATGTGCATCTGCAGCCTGACGGAAGTATGCTTGCCGGAGGAAGCTTGTGTTTGCCTCCCAATGTACTGAAAGCTGTCCGCCAAGCCATTTATGACAATGTGGAAGAGTATATCTCCATTGTAGAAGACCCCGAATTCAAAAAATATTTTCCTGTAGTGGGAGAGGACTTCATGAAAACAGCTCCCAAGGGATTCCCGAAAGATTTTAAATATATTGATTATCTGAAGTGCAGACAGTTTGTCTGTTCTTATCTTGTTCCCGATGATTTTTTCACTCGGGCAGACACGATGGAGCAGATAGAGAAAGCATTCCGACAGTTCAAGAGATTTGCCGATTTCATCAATTACACAATTGATGATTTTGAATAAAATAATACCTAAAAATATAAACTTAAAAATTAAACTCATATGGTAGTAGATACTTTAGAAAATCTGGAAAAATACGCGTCTTTGAATCCTTTGTTTGCACAAGCTATTGAGTTCTTGAAATCTCATGACCTCCAAGCCATGGAAATAGGCAAGACTGAACTGAAAGGAAAAGATCTGCTAGTGAATATCGCACAGACAAAGCCTAAGACTAAGGAAGAGGCGAAATTGGAAACGCATAATGAATTTATTGATATTCAGATCCCATTGTCGGGAACAGAAGTGATGGGGTATACTGCTGCCAAAGATTGTGTGCCTGCCGACACTCCTTATAATGTCGAAAAAGATATTACTTTCTTTGAAGGACTGGCAGAGACATACGTAGCCGTGAAACCGGGAATGTTTGCCATCTTCTTTCCGCAAGACGGACATGCTCCCGGCATTACTCCTGACGGAGTGAAGAAAGTGATCGTAAAAGTAAAAGCATAAACCTAATTCAATTCTGATATGAAGGAGACACTCAACATTATCAAAAACGATCCCTGGCTGGAACCTTTCGCAGATGCCATTACCGGTCGTCACCAGTATGCACTGAACAAGGAAGCCGAGCTGACCAATAAAGGAAAACAAACTCTTTCGGACTTTGCATCAGGCTATCTTTATTTTGGTCTGCACCGTACTCCCAAAGGATGGACGTTCCGCGAATGGGCACCGAATGCTACTCATATTTATATGGTAGGTACATTCAACAACTGGGAAGAGAAAGCTGCTTATAAGCTGAAAAAACTGAAAAACGGTAATTGGGAGATCAATCTTCCTGCAGATGCCATTCAGCACGGAGACTTATATAAGTTGAATGTGTATTGGGATGGCGGACAAGGTGAACGCATTCCTGCATGGGCTACACGTGTGGTGCAGGACGAGCAGACCAAGATATTCAGCGCACAAGTCTGGGCACCGGAAAAGCCATATAAATTCAAGAAAAAGACATTTAAGCCTGCTACGAATCCTTTGTTGATCTATGAATGTCATATTGGAATGGCACAACAAGAGGAAAAAGTAGGCACATACAATGAATTCCGCGAAAAAACACTTCCACGCATAGCACAGGAAGGCTATAACTGTATTCAGATTATGGCCATTCAGGAGCATCCTTATTATGGTAGTTTTGGCTATCATGTATCCAGTTTCTTTGCTGCTTCCTCCCGCTTTGGTACGCCTGACGAACTGAAAGCGCTGATTGATGCTGCTCATGAGATGGGGATTGCCGTTATTATGGATATTGTCCATTCTCATGCGGTGAAAAACGAAGTGGAAGGTTTGGGCAACTTTGCCGGTGATCCGAACCAGTATTTCTATCCGGCTCCTCGGCGTGAGCATCCGGCATGGGATTCACTATGCTTTGATTATGGCAAAAATGAAGTGATCCATTTCTTATTGTCCAACTGTAAATACTGGCTGGAAGAATATAAGTTTGACGGATTCCGTTTTGACGGTGTGACGTCTATGTTGTATTATAGCCACGGGTTGGGAGAAGCATTCTGTAATTATGGAGATTACTTCAATGGTCATCAGGACGGCAATGCCATTTGCTACCTGACATTGGCGAATGAGTTGATTCATCAGGTCAATCCGAAGGCTATCTCTATTGCTGAAGAAGTTTCCGGTATGCCGGGACTTGCGGCCAAAGTAGAAGATGGCGGTTACGGATTTGATTACCGTATGGCTATGAACATCCCTGATTACTGGATCAAGACTATCAAGGAAAAGATTGACGAGGACTGGAAGCCTTCCAGTATGTTCTGGGAAGTAACCAACCGTCGACAGGATGAAAAGACGATCTCTTATGCGGAAAGTCATGATCAGGCATTGGTAGGAGACAAGACTATTATTTTCCGTCTGATTGATGCAGATATGTATTGGCATATGCAGAAAGGCGATGAGAATTATGTAGTCAATCGCGGAATCGCTTTACATAAGATGATCCGCTTGCTGACATCTTCGACGATCAATGGCGGTTATCTGAACTTTATGGGTAATGAGTTCGGGCATCCCGAATGGATCGATTTTCCGCGTGAAGGTAATGGATGGTCTTGTAAGTATGCCCGTCGTCAGTGGGATCTGGTAGATAACAAGAATCTGGCTTATCACTACATGGGGGACTTTGATGCTGAGATGCTGAAAGTGATCAAGAGTGTGAAAGATTTCCAGGCGACTCCGGTCCAGGAGATCTGGCATAATGATGGTGATCAGGTATTGGCTTATGGACGTAAGGATCTGATATTTGTATTTAACTTCAATCCGAAACAGTCTTTTGTAGATTATGGTTTCCTCGTTAGTCCGGGAGCTTATGAAGTAATCTTGAATACGGATAATGTTGCATTTGGCGGAAATGGTCTTGCAGATGATTCAGTAGTTCATTTCACGATTGCCGATCCGTTGTATAAGAAGGAAAAGAAAGAGTGGCTGAAACTCTATATTCCTGCACGTACAGCTGTTGTTTTGAGAAAGAAGAAATAACTCAGGGAATAAAAAATAAGAAAGCCCTTGCCGAGCATTTAATGTTTGGCAAGGGCTTTTTTTATAAGAATGTTCCCGGACCGAGAATGTCGTACATATAACTGACATTGCGGGTTTTTAGCAACATTCCTTGCGGGGAATAAAAGAGCTGGTATTTGATATCTACATTATCTTGTCCTACCTTAATGACGATGATTGCCTGCCATTTAGGAAACTCCACCATGGTTACATCATTTACTACCCAACTGGCATAAGGACCGGATACAAAGGCATTGTATACGGTAGGTGTCACCCGGTCGAGACTGACAAGGTCCGTCTGTGTCATTTGCCATTGAGCCTGCGTATTGAACCAGACGTTTTTAGTGAATCCATTCATAACAAAGTTAGCGCAATAATAGCCATCATCCTGCGACCATGCTATACCGTTGGCTTTGGGGTACATCTTTTTGAAGGCAGCCTGTATATTGCCGGGAGGTAAGATTGCGAAGGCAGATACAGACAATAATAATATGACTGCCAAAAAACTAATTTTCTTCATAAGGTTCTGGTTTAGGAAATTATTTATCTAACTAAACAGCCTTTGAGAATTTTTGTTTTCAGTTGGGGGGAATAAATCAGTAGTATCTCCATTGGGGCTGCCTAAAAAGTCAATAGTATCATCAATTCCCCTCCCTTCGGGAAGGAGGAGAGTTAAGATACTATTGATTTATCATTTGCCTTCAATCGGAGCAGATCAGAATGTAATCTTCAGAATCTTCCCATTATAGGCTCCAACGGAAACCTCAGTGGCTTTATAAGGCAATAAACAGATTTCCTCTTTGGCACCGGTCAATAAGTCTGTAGCCTGATATTTTTCCATTTGTGGTATCTGTAAGAAATCAAACGCGTGAGAAGGTACGTTGATTGCTACATCAACCAGTTGGCTATCGAAATTGACGATGATGAACAGCAATTCATTCTTATACTTTCGCATAAAAGTATATTGCTTATGTTCGTCGAAACGCCATCCGTTTTTATTGGCGTACATCAGGTCGAAGAATACTCCTTTGGCGATGGATGTCTCTTCATTACATAGCGTAAGTACTCTTTGGTAAATGCTGTACAGGCGTTTATGCTCTTCGGTCAGCATTTTGCCGTCAAACTTACCGCCATTGCGCCAGCGACGAATAGTATCCACGCTCCAGTAATCGAATATCGTAGTCCGTCCGTCTCTTCCGCTGAAACCTTCGCTGTCCATTCCCAGTTCTCCAAACTCCTGACCAAAATAAATCATCATAGGATTGGTGTTCATACAAGCAGAAACGATCAGAGCAGGGATTCCTTTACGTGGATCTCCTGCAAAGAAATCGGAAGCGATGCGCTGTTCGTCATGGTTTTCCAGGAAGTTCAGCATTTGCTTTTCTATTCCGTTCAGACTTTGCCAGCAGTGGGTGATGGATGCAGCGGATTCGTAGCCGCAAGCTACATTGCGGAGTGTATCGTATAAACCGACCTTATCATATAGATAGTCAAATTTCCCACGGAAGAGATAATTGCGGTATTCGTTGGGATTATAGACCTCGGCAATGAAAAGGATTTCCGGATGTGCTTCCTTTACTTGTGGAATAGCCCATTCCCAAAATTCTACAGGAACCATTTCCGCCATATCGCAGCGGAAACCGTCGATACCTTTTGAGGCCCAGAATAAAAGAATGTCCAGCATCTTTATCCAGGTATCCGGAGTCGGGGAGAAATGGCAAGTGCCGCCATTCAGATAATCCACTCCATAGTTCAGCTTGATGGTTTCGTACCAGTCGTTGATGTTCGGTGTAGCGTCAAAACGGTTGTTACCTGTCGCTTTGGCCGGATATTCATGGTAAGGCTCTGCTGCGCCTTCTTTCATATCGAACTGGGCACGCAACTCGGACTGCGGTATATAGTAGAAATTATTGTACGGGCTGAAAGCGTAGTTCGGGTCATCGTTTGCTCCCAGTTCGGTAGTGCCGTCCGGTTGTGCATCCGAGTGATACTGGCGTGCTACATGGTTGGGGACAAAATCTATAATAACTTTCAGTCCGGAACGGTGAGTGCGATGTACCAGATTCTCGAACTCCTTCATTCGTTCCGGCACATCGGTTGCCAAGTCCGGATCTACATCATAATAATCCTTGATGGCGTAGGGAGAGCCCGCTTTGCCTTTCACGATGGCGGGGTGGTCGGGACGTATGTTGAAGCGACGGTAATCCGTCTCCGTTGCATGCTCGATAATGCCTGTATACCAGATATGGGTAGCACCCAGTTTCCTGATTTCTCCAAGTGCCTTGAGGGTGAAGTCGGCCATTTTACCACATCCGTTGGCGGTAATGTCTCCATTATAGACACAATGGTTGTTATTGTTTCCGAACAGGCGTGTAAACACCTGATAGATAATCATTTTATTTTCGTTGTTCATATAGAGTAGATTTTATTTCATATTATAAATATTTTCGGGAAAAGTAAGGAGTTACTTCCATATTTTCCCTTTTTCCGCCAGTGTCTGGTCAAGTAAGTCATTGGCTATCTTATAACCTTGCTCGAAGATTTCTTCTGCTTTTTCCAGTTCGGTGTTGCTGTATCCATAGAGGTTGTATGGCTCGATCAGCAAGTCACATTTTTCTCTTTCGGGGAAAGTATTGGCACGGAACATAAAGTGGAAGGAGCGCATGGCAATGCTTACGATATTCATTTTATAGTCTTGCGCCATGATGGGACTTACGTTGACGGCTACCACCTTGTCGCATATTCTGCGAAGGGTGGAGACCGGAAGGTTCATCATTAATCCGCCATCTACGTAATTGGTTCCGTCGATATTGACCGGAGCAAACATGACAGGCATACAGCAGGAAGCAGCCACACGTTCGGCTATGGAGCCACGGTGGAAATGAACCATACGTCCGTGGTCCAGATCGGTAGCCGTGATGATTAAGGGGATTTGCAACTCTTCCAGATTCTTGGCCTTCAGATTGGTATGGAGAAAGTCAATAAATTCGCAGAGATCAAATAGTCCTTTCTTGGGGATGACTAACTTTGTCAGGTCTTGAAACTTATGGCCGGAGAAGTATTCAATCACTTGGTGAGGTTCATTTCCGTCGGCATAAAAAACTCCGGCAAGCGCACCGGCACTTACTCCGGAGATAATGTCCGGTTTGATATCATGCTCCAGCAGAGCCTGCATCACCCCCAAATGCGCAAATCCTTTAATAAATCCTCCGCTTAAAGCATAGCCTATCTGATATTTACGGCTATTCCAGTTATTTGTGAATACCTCCATGAGTTACTTTCTTTTTTTAGTTCGCCACGAATTTAGTGAATTTATTGAAAGTAGGAGGAATATAATGGATAGTTTTTTTGAATTGTATACAATCCTCTGAAAGCTATCCATATTTGGGGCTGATGCTGCTAGAATCCGAAATCGTCTATCTCAACTTTATGTTCTTCTGATTCTTTGAAAGGTTTCGCTTCTTTCTGCACAGGGTTTCCTTCGATATATACGGCACGGAACGGGCGGGCAGGGCAGACGTATTCGCAGCCGCCACATCCGACGCAGATCTCTGTATTGACGTGGGGAAGAGTCAGTTCGTCTTTGTAGGGTACCATAGCAATGGCTTGCGTAGGACAATGCTCTGAACAGGCTCCGCAACTGGTTCCGTCAGTGAGGACAATGCAATTTTCTTCTATAAAGACGACATAGCCCATCTGAGTGAGATGTTTCTGTTCTACCGTCAACGGAGGGATGGCACCGTTGGGACAGACATCGCTGCATACGGTACAGTCGAAATTACAGAATCCTTTTTCGAAACTGACCGTTGGCTGCATCACACCTCCCAGACCGTATTCCATGAAAGCGGGTTTCAGTACATGCGACGGGCATTTGCTGACACAAAGATGGCATGATGTACAATGTTGCTGGAAACGCTTCTGGCTGACAGATCCCGGAGGAGTAATCGGATTTTCTTTTTTGTATGCCTTTTTGCCTTCCATCGTCGCAATGGATTCTTGCGCCTTTGTAAGAAGCGTGGGAGCTGCTCCGGCAGTAGCCAGTCCGGCAAGCAGAAAACGACGTTTGGAAGAATCTGCAGCAACGGAAGATGATTCTGTTGCCACCGGTTGTTTTTCTGTAGCGGAAGAACGTTGTTGTCCCTTTGAAGCAGGGGCGTAAACCAGCGCTTTCTGTTTGCAGGCACCGAGACAGTCGAAACAGTCTACACAGCGGCTATAGTCAATAGCGTGTTCTTTGCTGTGGATGCAGGCAGCTTTGCATTTGGTAGCGCAAAGTCCGCAACCATTACATTTTGCGGTATCGATACGGACTTTGAACAAAGAGTAACGGCTCAAAAATCCTAATACCGTACCTACCGGACAAATGGTATTACACCACGTGCGTCCATGTTTCCATGCTAATATAAGAATGGCGGCAAAGGTCAGTATCGCTATAAGAAGGGAAGAAAGGCTTAATACCGAGGTGTCTACCTGATAAAACGTGTAGTTGTCGAATCTGGAAAATACGGATTCCAGCAGGTTGTTTCCCAGCATATACACCGGTTTGAAGATATGTACTACAATGCGTCCGTATGCGCTATACGGGTCCAGCAATCCCAATACCACTGAGAAGCCGCATACGGAGGCAATTACAGTCACTCCGAGCACGGTCCATCTCAGCATATTCTTTGCAGGACTGTACCGATATCTTTTTTTCTTCTTTCCCACAGACTTTGAAATGCGTGCTATAACATCCTGCCATATTCCCATCGGACAGATGGTAGAGCAATAGATACGTCCGAACAACAGGGTTAACGCAATCAGCACAATCAGTATGCCTATGCTGAGAGATAGCACGGCAGGGACAAACTGTATATGTGCCAATCGATGAAAACTGTTCGGCAGAATATTAGCAAAATCGAGAAAATAAAAAGTAATCAGTGCAAAAAGGACGACTGATATTCCGATACGTATCTTTCTTAACATGGTGGTTTACATCTTAATTCGCTTGACATTCAGTTTGTCGATGTCCATCGTTCCTACTTTCAGTGCTTCTCCTTTGGCAAGGTGACCTACGGTGTCCAGCGGCATTTCGCGTATCTGATTGAAGAATTTGGCTGCGGCTGTATCTACGGCTACAATATCCGGTGAAATAAAGAGACCTTTTGCCAGCACCACGTCCGAAGCGGAACGACCTCGCGGTCCGTTGGTCTTCATGATACGGTAGGCGTCTACGACGTTAAGCACTGCTTTCTTTTCCAGTGTGCAGATGTCCGCAATGCATTGCTGCAAGTCATTCTGGTGGAAAAAGCCGCGGTCCCAGACGATACCCATATGGTTTTTCATGGAGATAGTCAGGTTGGCGCCTCCGTGATTCTTCAGGATAGGGACGTTAATCCATACATCACAATTCAGGATGGCTTCATGTATTTTCGCCTTCTTCATCTTTTGTCCCTTTGGCAGATCAACGGGTTTGTAGTAAGATTCCAGGTGGGCCGGCATAACTTTGGCTCCGGCTTCTTTCGCGGCCGCTTCGATACCGCTGTTTTTGTAGCACTTCTGCCAATCGTCGCAGGTATGGTCGAATACGGTGACCTCTTTGGCTCCGGCGGCAAAACATTGTTTGATGATTTCCGTGATCAGTTTCGGATTCGTGTTTCCTGCCAGTTCGGGTACTTTATCCCATCCGATATTGGGCTTTACCACTACTTTCTGTCCGGGTTTGATGAATTGCTTCATACCGCCCAGCTCGCTGATAGCACGACGGAACATGGCTTCCGGTTCACCGCCCATGACGGCCACCAGGTCCGGTTTGTCACCATTTGCTTTATTGATTGTCTGAGTCAGTATTTCCATCGCCTCTGAACGCTGTATAGTCATGGCGGCACCAGTAATAGCTACTGTCTTAAAAAAATCCCTTCTGTCCATCTTTCTTTTTTAGTTTAGAGTTTTGCAATTGCCTTTAGCAGGGCGTATCCGCCAAACCATTGAATGAGCATACCCGGAATGCCGATACGGAAGTCTTGTACTGCGATATAGAAATCTCTCTCGATCATCCATTCAAAAGCGGTTCCTATGAGTTGATAGGAGAGAATTACTCCAAGGACGGCTAACAAAGAAACGGTTTTCACGGTACGCGCAGCAAGGGCGGAAGCACCGGCAAGCAAGGTTGATTTTATCAGTATAATCGGGAGAACGGCTTCGGATGGCATGGCAAACAAGACATGATTGATGACAGGAGAAAGAACAGCTGTCAGCAATCCTACCCGAAAGCCGTATTTATAAGCGGCAATTAAGGTAAAAAAGTAAATTGGTAATAAAGTCGGTCCACCGTAAGGAACGAGGTGGCACAGTTGTGGAAGTGCGATGTTGCCTGCTACGAATAACAGGGCGAACAGGTAAGTTTTCACATTGCTGTAATTCAGCGAATAGAGTTTGGCGGATGTTTCCATTTTCATTGATGACTTTAATGTTTAGATTGATGATATCTTAAAGATTAGACTATTCTCGTTTGAAAAAGTTTAATCGGTCTCATAATTTCTTGGCCGGTCAAATCATGATTGGGCTTTGATGTTTACAAAAGTAGTACAAATTTTCAATGAAACGTATTATTTTATCGCTTTTTGTTTATTCATTGAAGTGCGTGAACCGGAACAGTGGATTTCTCCTTCCGGTGACAATGAAAAAAATGTATGATTTATGAATCATCGGTGTTTGTGTTTATAATAAACTTTGTGATAGTTTTAGTAAAACGGTATCTGAGTTTATTATAAACGATGTAATCCCGTTTATGGCTTTCTGTGCTGAAATTTGGCAACAAAAAAGGCTGCGATTTCCATTGGAAGTCGCAGCCTTCAGCTTGTATACTGATGACTCATATCTTATTTGTTATAGGGAAATAGATATGTCTTGTTGTAATATTGTACTTTCCTTACGGACTGATCAATCTTGACTGTATGTTACCGTTCATGTGATACATTACAGCAGGTATGTTGAAAGACAGACTTCTTTTCATTGGTTACGGTTTTATAGGTTTATTATTGTTCTGCTTACAAATATACAACATTAAAAGGGCTTTGTCAAGTCCTGACAGAAATAACCCGTTAAACTCTGAGAAAGTATCCTGTTTAGAAATTAATATCGGATACGTTTTTCTTGCATTCTTCAAGTCTTTCCAGCGCCTCCTTGGATAACTGTGGATAATGTAAGTCCAGTTTTTCCATGCGTTCACAGATAATTTGCCCGACGGCATATCGCATGAACCATTTGTTGTCTGCCGGAATCACATACCACGGGGCAATCTCTGTTGAAGTTTCTGTCAGTACATCCGAGTAGGCTTTCATGTAGTCGTCCCAGTATTGCCGTTCCTTGACGTCGGCAGAAGAGAATTTCCAGTTCTTTGATTCATCGTTCAGCCTCTCCATGAATCGTTTCTTTTGTTCGGCTTTTGAAACGTTCAGGAAGAATTTGATGATGACCGTCCCGTTTTCAGTCAGATAACGTTCGAAATCATTAATCTGCCGGTAGCGGCGTTTCCAAAATTCGTTGTCTATATCTTTCGCTTTTAGTATTCCGGGTAGCTTGTTGGATAACAGGATTTCGGGATGCACTTTGGCTATCAGTACATCTTCATATTGGGAACGGTTGAAGATTCCGATTCGTCCCCGTTCGGGGAGCGAACGATTAATTCTCCATAAGTAGTCATGATCCAGTTCTTCGGCAGAAGGTTGCTTAAAGGAGTACACCTGACACCCTTGCGGATTGATGCCGGACATTACATGCTTGATCGTTCCGTCTTTTCCGGCAGCATCCATTGCCTGAAAAATAACCAGAACCGAGTAGCGGTCTTGTGCATAAAGCATACTTTGCAGTTCTGACAGCTTTTCGATATTTTGGGCTAACTGTTCTTTGGCATCCTGTTTGGACATATCAGCAGTAAATGAGGGATTGAAATCGGATACATGATGTTCCTTCCCCGGTTTGGCTGTAAGCTCTTTTAAGACTTCTTTTTTCATTGTTGTATAATTAGGTTGTTATAGGTATATAACAGTTGAATAAAGAAATCAGTTCTTGCCAAATTAAGAGCGTTGAATAGTAATTCCCCAATTATGTATCAACAGATTCTACATAATTCCACACTAATTCCACAATTATATTTATATTGTCTGCTGTTTATATGTTTGATTATCAGTTATATATGGCGGAGTGAAACGTTTGGCATCTGCTTTGCTATATATTAAGTACAAGAAACAATAGTTCTATTATTCACACTTAAAAAATTACGATTATGAAAAAGGTATTAGTAGCAGTAGCATTGGTATTGGGATTAGGTAGTTCTGTAGCATTCGCACAGGAAGTAAGTAACACTCCGGCAGTGGAAACTCAGACACAAGCTCCACAGGATGAGTATACAAAGATTGAAGTGAAAGATTTGCCGGAAGCAGTGACACAGGCAATAACGAAAAGCTATGAAGATGCTACCATCAAGGAAGCGTATGTTGCCGAAAAAGAAACCGGTAAGGTTTATAAAGTAATTATCACTACAAAAGACGCCCAGGAAGTAACCGTACTTCTGAATGAAAAAGGAGAAGAAGTTAAAGAGATAAAGTAAAACTTCGAAAGTAATAACTCATAGAGAGGTTCCGGTTCGTGATGAATTGGGACCTCTCGTTCGATGTATTAGGTTCTGTATAAAGATAGTCGGCAGTAATATATACGGTAACAAAGCAAGGAGGCTTACGACTTATTTTTAAGTAATTCATAATAATGTGCATCAATGAACTGGCCATTTTTGAAGCAAGCCTTACGATGTATTCCTGCTTTCTGAAATCCTGCTTTCTCTAGCACACGCATGGATGCGGCATTGTGTTCATATACCGTAGCATATAGGCGTATTACATCTGTATGCTGAAAATAATGTTCTATAGCTCTTTCTAAAGCAGCTGTTGCAAGGCCCTTGTTCCAGTATGTTTCCGAAATCCAGTAACCGACTTCTGCATTGAAGCGTTCGACATCCGTCCCGCGGACGAATCCGATATTACCGATTGCCTCATGATTCGCCTCGATGCAATATTCATTCTGTTCCACTTGTTCCGAAGCGTATTTAATGAAGGCATCAGCATCTGTTTCTGTATATGGAAAAGGCAGCCCGTCACGACAGTTATCCCATATCTTCTTATTATTCAGATGCCTTGCTAAGGCTTTGGCATCAGATACTTTCCATGGACGAAGTATAAAATCCATATTCTTATTCTTTGTAGCTATTATGGTTTCTTTCCCGAATCTTTCCCCATGCGTGTGTGTCAAACAGGCAACTGCTGCGCATAGTCTCATACATCACCTTAAATCTCGACATCGGAATGGTATAACTCAGTATATCAGCCTCAAAATAAGGGCGTACAGATGGATCAAAGAAGCCGATGAATGTTCTGTATCCGCCTTTACGATTCTCCAGAATCGTCTGTGTGACCACAGAACTGCATCCCGACCCGAAAGTGGAAATCACTGTATCCTCCTTATTATTATCGAAGAAAGCCCAGGTGGTCAGTCCGGATAATATATCGGGATTGGCCAAAAAAAGGATTCCTTCCAAATGATCGAACGTTTCCACTTTATCTATACGGGCAAAATGCAGATATTCCTTTTCTGCCCTTGGTACTCCTAGTTGCTCAATAAAGCTTTTTACCATTTCCGGCGTCTGCTTATATCGTTCCTTTAGAGATACGAACGTCGGCACGTGCTCGGGCATATCGGTGAATCCGGTATAAAACTTACCACCGCCGCAACCAATTGTTTCCGCATTCAGACTGATGGTATTACCTCCCCTGACTTTACTCATGCTTTTAAAGAAGCATCCGTTCACTTTCCCGGTTTCATTTTCAAGAATGTCCGAGTACCAGAATACGATAGGCAATTCAGCATATTCGCCAAAAGCTTCCCGATAGTTTTCGATGAATTTTTTTATTTCCATAATTAGGTATTTTATCTACGTACAAAGTTAAAATAAAAAAGTAAGGAGCAAAGAATAAAGTCCGAAAATATACGTTTGGTATACGGAGCGATGGAGCACTGAGGGACGCTATCAGATCAAAGTTTCTATGATGGAACTATCGGCAGGAATGAATCTGAATAAATATCTGAAGCTAAGTCTGATAGCAGAGATGGGAGGATTATCGTGCAGCCGGATTGCTTATTACACAACACGTACACTGAAGGCCTTTTTCGAAGATATGTCCAGAGATACGGACCCTTATTTCAAACCGGCTGTATATGTTTCGATGGGAATGAAGTATAAGTTCTGAAAAAGTAGTAACTTTATCGCCATGTCAGTGAAACGAACATTATATTCAGCATTAAAAGTCATAGGGGTATTTCTGATCATATCCTTGATATTCAGGTGCCCGGTATCACCGGGATAGAGTTTGCGCAAAGCATTCAATATGGCTTCTGACTTTATTACAGACTCTCACTGGAACACCCATACGTTAAGTTTTGGTCTTATTTCATAAAAAAGGGTATTTTGCAAAAGAAAAAGGAGAGAACATAGTGCATTATTCCCGCGAAATGCCGTTATTTGCACTCACTAAACAATAAAAGGTTTATTTCGATTTGATTATTTCACATGAATCTTCTCATTTATTGAGCATATCCATCTCTGATTAAGAACTTCCAAAGAACTTTGTTATTGAAATTATTAATTTTTTATATTTGTATTTTATGAATTTGTACATTGGAAATCTTAACTATAACGTTAAGGAATCAGACTTGAGAAACGTAATGGAAGAGTATGGAGCAGTTGCTTCAGTTAAATTAATCACAGATCGTGAAACAAGAAGATCAAAAGGCTTTGCTTTTATTGAAATGCCGGATGATACAGAAGCAGCTAACGCTATCAAAGAATTGAATGGTGCTGAATATGTAGGCCGTCCGATGGTAGTTAAAGAGGCTTTGCCGAAGAACTAATTGACTGAATAACAATCAGTATATAAAAAGAAGGTGTGTTGGTGATCCCAACACACCTTCTTTCGTTTCTGCAGAATCCTGGCCGGACTATTTCTTAAAGTCCAAAGAATTTATCTCTCTTTTTATTGTCTGCGGTTATTTTTTTCTTACCTTTGGTTCACTAACAACAAACCGATAGAAGATGAATCAAGAACTTTTAATGAATCCTAACTGTCTGGTGGCTGCTTTGGAAAAGCCTGCCGCCGAGTTTACTAAGGCAGATATTATTTCTTTTATTCAGAAGAATAATATCCGTATGGTCAATTTCATGTATCCTGCTGCTGACGGGCGACTGAAAACATTGAATTTTGTAATTAATAATGCGGCTTATCTGGATGCGATCCTTACTTGTGGAGAGCGGGTGGACGGTTCCAGCCTGTTTCCTTTTATAGAGGCGGGGAGTAGCGACCTGTATGTAGTGCCTCGTTTCCGTACCGCTTTTGTCGATCCGTTTGCAGAAATACCGACACTTTCGATGCTTTGTTCTTTCTTCAATAAAGACGGTGAGCCATTGGAAAGTTCTCCGGAACATACTTTGCATAAAGCGTGTAAAGCATTTACTGATGTCACAGGTATGGAGTTTCAGGCGATGGGTGAGCTGGAATACTATGTTATTTCACCGGATACAGGAATGTTTCAGGCTACAGATCAACGCGGTTATCATGAATCTGCTCCGTATGCTAAGTTTAACGATTTCCGTACGCAGTGTATGTCATATATAGCTCAGACGGGTGGGCAGATAAAATATGGTCATTCCGAGGTTGGGAATTTTACATTGGATGGCATGATTTATGAACAGAACGAAATAGAGTTCCTGCCTGTTCATGCCGAAGATGCGGCAGATCAATTGATGATTGCCAAATGGGTGATTCGTAACTTGGGATACAGATATGGGTATAATGTGACATTCGCGCCTAAGATTACGGCTGGAAAAGCCGGGTCAGGTCTACATGTTCACATGCGTATTGTAAAGGACGGACAAAATCAGATGCTGAAAGACGGTGTATTGTCGGAAACAGCCCGTAAGGCAATCGCCGGAATGATGGAACTTGCTCCTTCTATTACAGCCTTCGGAAATACCAATCCTACTTCTTACTTCCGTTTGGTTCCTCATCAGGAAGCACCGACCAATGTTTGCTGGGGAGATCGCAACCGTTCTGTATTGGTGCGTGTACCGTTGGGCTGGGCTGCCAAGACCGATATGTGTACTTTGGCAAATCCATTGGAAAGCGAAAGTCATTTTGATACCAGCCAGAAACAAACGGTAGAAATGCGTTCTCCGGATGGTTCGGCAGATTTGTATCAGCTGCTTGCGGGACTGGCTGTTGCCTGCCGTCATGGTTTTGAGATAGAACAGGCATTGGACATTGCAAAGAGAACGTATGTAAATGTAAATATCCATCAGAAAGAGAATGAGGACAAGCTGAAAGCATTGGCTCAATTGCCGGATAGTTGTGCGGCATCTGCCGAATGTTTGCAAAAACAACGTGCTGTCTTCGAGCAATATAATGTATTTAGTCCGGCTATGATTGACGGTATTATACGCAAGCTCCGTAGTTATGAGGACAAAACATTACGTGCCGACATGGAAGGCAAACCGGAAGAAATGCTGGAACTGGTACATAAGTATTTCCACTGTGGATAAGCAATAAAAGCATTCTGCTTATAAAAATACTACAACTAAAAGAGGGTGCACTTCACAATGAAGTGCACCCTCTTTTAGTTAATCTTCATTATTATCTTCTTCATCATCTACCAGGTTATTGAGTTCAAGTTCCAAGTCTACCAAGTCTTGTTCCCATAACTTTATGATATCTTTCGGTGTATCTTTGGCTGCCTTCTTAATTCTTTCCTGAGCAACAGATACTTCATGCTCTAATTGACTACGTCTGCTCATACAATTCAATATTTAATTAATAAAATTATAAACAAACAGTAAGGAGAATAGTTCGATGGGATGAATTTAAAAATGGACGGGATGAACTATTTATAAATAAGGGCTGTTGTAGTCTAAAATCTTTTTAAATATACAATTATGCTCAATTTATTAGCCGTGTTTTTAGTCTGTTCAGGTATCGGAATTGCAGTTCACATAGCAATCGATCTGACACATCGTCCACAATCAATGAAGATAATGAATGCAGTATGGATATTGACTGCATTGTGGGGAAGTTACTTAGCTTTATGGGCTTATAATAAGTTCGGACAAGGTGCTCCCATGAAGATGGGAGGTGGTGAAATGAAAATGGATATGTCCGGTATGAAAGACATGAATATGGATATGTCGATGGGAGATATGTCCATGAAACATCCTCATTGGCAGTCTGTGGCTTTATCGGCTTTACATTGTGGAGCAGGCTGCACATTGGCTGATATAATAGGAGAGTGGTTCACTAATTATATCCCGGTAACCGTTGCAGGAAGTCAGCTTATAGGAAACTGGGTACTTGATTTTATATTGGCGTTAATCATCGGAGTTTATTTTCAATTCTATGCTATTCGGGAGATGGAGAGGATATCGGTGGGAAAGGTACTGTCCCGTGCTTTTAAAGCAGATTTCTTTTCTCTGTTGTCTTGGCAAATCGGAATGTATGGCTGGATGGCAATCGTTTATTTTGTTTTATTTGTCAATGAGCCTTTGCCTAAAGACACATGGATATTTTGGTTTATGATGCAGCTGGCTATGCTTTTTGGCTTTTTCTGTGCTTATCCGATGAATGCTTTATTAATAAAGTTAGGCGTGAAAAAGGGAATGTAAATTTCAGATATTACTTTATCATCGCGGGGATATATTGGTACATAAAATAGAACCACACGGAGAAACAAAAGCCCAAAGCTCTATTTCTCCGTGTGGTTCTGTTTATCTTTTCAGTAACTTAGGAATATCCGAAGGCTCTTGTGCAACTCGTATGCCGGCAGCTTCTAAAGCCTCTATTTTGTCTTTTGCCGAGCCGGAACCTCCCGAGATAATGGCTCCTGCGTGGCCCATCTGTTTTCCCGGAGGAGCAGACTGTCCGGCAATAAATGCTACTACAGGCTTATTTACATGACTGCGAATATATTCAGCAGCCTGTTCTTCCGCGTTTCCTCCGATTTCTCCGATTAACACAATTGCTTTCGTTTCAGGATCATTCTGGAACATTTCCAGTAGTTTAAGGAAATGCAGACCTACCACAGGATCTCCTCCGATGCCGATTGCAGTAGACTGTCCCATACCATTAGTCGTTAAGTGATATACTATTTCATAAGTGAGTGTTCCACTACGGCTGATGACACCGACATTTCCTTTCTGAAAGACTTGTCCCGGAAGGATTCCTACCATACTTTCTCCGGGAGAAATAAGTCCCGGACAGTTGGGGCCAACCAACATTGCCCCTCTTTGTTCGGCAAACCGATGTGCTTTGATGACATCCAGGGTCGGAATACCTTCTGCGATACAGACTATTAGCCGGATGCCTGCATCCGCAGCTTCCATAATGGTATCTGCTGCAAAACGGGCCGGCACAAAGATGATGGAAGTATTAGCCTGTGTCTGTTTTACAGCTTCATGCATCGTATTGAATACCGGAATACCGTCTACTTCCGTACCTCCCTTGCCCGGAGAAGTGCCGCCAACGACATTCGTTCCATATTCTTTCATCTTCTTGGCATGAAAAAGCCCGTCTCTACCGGTAATACCTTGTACAATCAAACGGGTGGATTTATCTATTAATATACTCATTGTTCCTTCATTTTTTATGTGATTTCATCTTAAGATTTGATAGCCATTAAAGCGGCTTCCTGCATAGTTGTAGCTATCTGAAAACGGCTATGGTTGCGTAAAAGATCACGTCCGAGATGCTCATTGGTTCCTGTGAGCCGGACAATGACAGGTATATCACTCTTAATCTGATCGAATGCCTGAATAAGACCGATGGCTACATCGTCACAACGGGTGATTCCTCCGAAAATGTTTATCAGGACGACCTTTACTTTCTCGTCCTGTAAGAGAAGTTTCATAGCTTCAACCACCTTGACAGGGTTCGAACTACCGCCAATATCAAGGAAGTTGGCAGGATTTCCCCCATGAAGTTTTATCATATCCATTGTTGCCATAGCAAGTCCGGCGCCATTTACCATACAGCCTATATTTCCATCCATGTGAACGTAGCTGAATCCTTTGTTTTTAGCATCCGCTTCTACTTTTTCTTCTTCTGTAGGATCAAACAAACTCAGTACATCCGGATGGCGGTAAAGAGCATTATCGTCAAAAACAATTTTGGCGTCAATAGCCATCAATATGCCTTTGGCGGTAAGAGCCAATGGATTTACTTCAACCAGCGATGCGTCATTCTCCATGAAAATTTTGTAGAGTGCTTGCAGAATAGCGGCCATTCTGCCGGCTTGTTCTATGTGAGGGAAGAGCGAGAATGCGAAACGGCGTGCCAGATAATCAGGCAGACCGATGAATGGGTCAATAGCATAGCGAATGATTTTTTCCGGTGATTGCCGGGCTACTTCTTCGATATCCATACCACCGGACGCACTCATCATAAGGATGACCGAGCGTGTGTTTCTGTCAATGGTGAAGCTGACATAGTATTCTGCGGCAATATCAACCGCCTCGCTGACCAGTATCTGATTGACAGGAAGCCCTTTAATACTCATACCCAGAATGTTTTTAGCTTCCTGATAGGTATCTTCTGTATTATCTACCAGTTTAACACCTCCGGCTTTTCCCCGTCCGCCGGTCAGCACTTGTGCTTTAATAACCACTCTGTCCGAGCCCATTCTCTTGTATGCGGCAACTGCGCCGGCAGCCGTTCGACATAGGGTATGCCTTTCAACAGGGATCCCATACTTGGAGAAAATTTCTTTTGCTTGATATTCATGTATTTTCATGGTCCGCGAATTTGAATAAATGATTCCTATAATGAAAACAAGTGAAAGATTCGGAATGTTTGCTCGTAGAGAAGACTAATGGTGTGTTTTACAGCATATTAATTGTCTCATGTTTGACTAATAAGCATAAAAAAAGCGTATCGGCAAACTAGTCGACACGCTCTATAGTTGAGAAAAGGTAAAGTATATCTACGAATGCTTATGCAATGCCGTGAGCGCTTACTGTACCATCTATTTTCTTGATCAATCCCTGCAATACTGCACCCGGTCCGCATTCTGTAAAATCAGTAGCACCATCGGCAACCATATTCTTAACAGACTGAGTCCAACGTACGGAAGCAGTCAGCTGGGCAACCAGATTCTTTTTGATTTCTGCGGGATCAGTATGAGGAAGTGCATCCACATTCTGATATACCGGACATTTGGGAGTATGGATTTCTGTTGCGTTGATAGCAGCTTCCAGCTCAACTTTAGCCGGGTCCATCAACGGAGAGTGGAAAGCACCACCTACTTTTAATGGGAGAGCACGTTTTGCACCGGCAGCTTTCATCAGTTCGCAGGCTTTTTCGATGCCTGGTACAGAACCGGAGATTACGATTTGTCCCGGGCAGTTATAGTTGGCAGGTACGCAAACTTCACCTTCTGCATTAACAGATGCACAGATTTCTTCTACCTTTTCATCCGGCAATGCAATGATAGCGGCCATCGTAGAAGGAGTTGCTTCGCAAGCTTTTTGCATAGCCATTGCACGAGCATAAACCAGTTTCAATCCGTCTTCAAAGCTCAGGGCACCGGCAGCCACCAATGCAGAGAACTCACCGAGTGAGTGTCCGGCTGTCATTTCCGGTTTGAAATCATCGCCCATACAAAGAGCAGAGATAACAGAGTGAAGGAATACGGCAGGTTGAGTAACCTTTGTCTGACGAAGGTCTTCGTCTGTACCATTGAACATGATATCTGTAATGCGATATCCGAGGATATCATTTGCTTTTTCAAACAATTCTTTTGCTAAAGCTGAGTTTTCATACAGGTCTTTACCCATTCCTACGAACTGAGCACCTTGACCGGGAAATACAAATGCTTTCATATCTTTATTATTTAATTGATTTTTAAATGCGGGTGCAAAGTTACAGATTTTTATGATACGACCGCACAAAATGTACACATTTGTGCAATGGAGTCGGGAAAATGCCACAGAGGTCCGTTGCCATGGCCTATATTCAAGTCCTTGCCTGCAATGATGGCATGAGTAATGTATTCTTTAGCGTGACGGATGGATTCTTTCATCGAATATCCTTTTGCCAGATAGCTTGCAATAGCGGAGGAGAGGGTACACCCGGTCCCATGCAGGTTTTTACTTTCTATCTTTTTCTCTTCATATATATAATAGGTGTGATCCGGAGAATATAAGAGGTCGCACATTTGATCGCCTTCCAGATGTCCGCCTTTGATCAGGATATGGATCTGATAACTGTCGGAGAGTTGTTTGGCAGCTTCCAGCATATCCTGTGTATTTTGGATGCTCTTGCCTGTCAGCACCTTTGCTTCATCGATATTGGGGGTGACTAATGTGACAAGCGGCAAAAGTTCTTTCTTAATCTCTTCGATGGCTTCATTTGTCATCAGCTTCCGGCCGCTGGTAGATACCATCACCGGGTCATAAATGATGTGCTCCGGTGAATATTTCCGTATACAGTCGGCAATGACATGAACGATCTGAATATCGTTAACCATGCCTATTTTTATAGCGACAGGCTGCAAGTCCTCCATCACCGCTTCGATTTGTCCGCAAACAATTTCGGGTGGTATTGCATGGACGGCGCGTACCCCTAGAGTGTTTTGCACAGTGACGGCGGTGATAGCAGATGCCGCATAGCCTCCTAATGCCGAGATTGTTTTGATATCTGCCTGAATGCCCGCTCCTCCCGAACAATCGGAACCGGCAATGGATAAAATGACGGGATGACGTTCCATTTTAGATTTTTTAATATTTATCCGGCAAAGATAGAATAAAAACGGCAAGATACAAAATGGGATATCGTTTGAAATACAATAAGTCCGTTGCCGGAGAAGACAAAGGGTGAATATGAAAAGTGCTGATAATAAAGAGTCATTCCGCTTTTTGTACTTTATACAATTACTCGTTGCCGGAACGGGTAAAATACATATTGTAATTCAGAAGATAACACTAAGTACTCATATTGTAGATTGTATGATATGTATATCTATGAAAAACAATGTTTTATAGCATGTCATTTGTTATTGTTCGAATCATAAAGCGCCCCTATATTTGCATCGTATTAAAGAAAAGGATATGCAAAGTATACAGAAAAAAGCACCCTTGGCAAACAATCACATATCAGTAGACTGTGTAGTGATTGGTTTTGACGGAGAACAACTCAAAGTGTTACTTGTAAAACGTGCGGGCGAAGATAATGGTGAAGTGTATCACGATATGAAACTTCCCGGTAGCCTTATCTATATGGATGAAGATTTGGATGAAGCAGCACAACGTGTACTGTATGAATTGACGGGGCTCAGAAATGTAAACCTGATGCAATTCAAGGCATTCGGCTCTAAAAACAGAACCAGCAATCCAAAGGATGTACGCTGGCTGGAACGGGCTATGCAGTCAAAAGTTGAACGTATCGTGACAATTGCTTATCTGTCGATGGTGAAAATAGACCGGGCACTGGACAAGAATCTGGATGATCATCAGGCCTGTTGGATTGCTTTGAAAGATGTAATGACATTGGCTTTCGACCATAATCTGATTATTAAAGAGGCAATGACCTATATCCGTCAGTTTGTGGAGTTCAATCCTTCTATGCTGTTTGAGTTGCTTCCACGTAAATTTACCGCTGCCCAGTTGAGGACTCTTTTTGAGTTGGTATATGACAAGCCTGTGGATGTGCGCAACTTCCATAAGAAAATAGCGATGATGGAATATGTAGTTCCTTTGGAAGAAAAACAGCAGGGAGTAGCCCATCGTGCAGCGCGTTATTATAAATTTGATAAGAAGATATATAATAAGGTGAGACGGTAGTAGGTAATAAGTCATAGGTAATAAGTAATAGGTAATAAGTGAACAGGCTGTTTGCTTAAATATATAATTCAAAATTTTAAAAATCATCATGTTTCTATTAGGTTATGATATAGGTAGCTCGTCCGTTAAAGCGAGTCTGGTCAATGCTGAAACAGGTAAATGTGTATCGTCAGCGTTTTTCCCGAAAACAGAAGCGAAGATTATCGCAGTTAATCCCGGATGGGCAGAACAAGATCCTGAGAGTTGGTGGGAAAACCTGAAGTTGTCCACTCAAGCTATTATGGCGGAGTCAGGAGTGAGTGCTGCTGAGATTAAAGCTATCGGTATTTCCTATCAAATGCACGGACTGGTATGTGTAGATAAGAATCAGCAAGTATTGCGTCCTGCCATTATCTGGTGTGATTCTCGTGCGGTGCCTTTTGGGCAGCAAGCATTTGAAACAATCGGAGAGGAGAGATGCCTTTCTCATTTGCTGAATTCGCCCGGTAACTTTACAGCGTCTAAACTGGCTTGGATCAAACAAAATGAACCGGCTGTCTATGAGCAGATATATAAGATCATGCTTCCGGGGGATTATATTGCCATGAAGTTAAGCGGAGATATCTGCACGACTGTTTCCGGTCTTTCGGAAGGAATGTTCTGGGACTTCAAAAATAATCGTGTAGCCGATTTCCTGATGGATTACTATGGCTTCGACTCTTCACTTATTGCGGATATCAAACCGACTTTTGCAGAACAAGGGCGTGTGAATGCAGTTGCTGCGAATGAACTGGGATTGAAGGAAGGAACACCGATTACTTACCGTGCCGGTGACCAGCCGAACAATGCGCTTTCTTTGAATGTGTTCAATCCGGGTGAAATCGCTTCTACGGCAGGAACATCGGGAGTTGTCTATGGGGTGAATGGTGAAGTGAATTATGACCCTCAATCCCGTGTCAACACCTTTGCGCACGTGAATCATACGATGGAACAGACGCGTCTGGGAGTGTTACTTTGCATCAACGGAACAGGGATTCTCAATTCATGGGTAAAAAGAAATATAGCTCCCGAAGGTATCTCGTACAATGAAATGAATGTGTTGGCTTCCAAGGCGCCGATCGGGAGCGCAGGTATCAGCATCCTGCCTTTTGGTAATGGTGCGGAACGTATGCTGAATAATAAGGAGATAGGTTGCAGCATTCGGGGGGTAGACTTCAATGCACATGGCAAACATCATATTATTCGTGCTGCACAGGAAGGAATTGTATTTTCTTTTAAATACGGTATCGACATTATGGAACAAATGGGAATTCCGGTCAAAAAGATTCATGCCGGCCATGCAAATATGTTCCTTAGCTCCATCTTCCGTGATACATTGGCAGGAGTGACCGGAGCCACTATCGAACTTTATGATACGGACGGTTCTGTAGGAGCAGCGAAGGGCGCGGGTATCGGTGCAGGCATTTATAAAGATAACAATGAGGCATTTGCAACTCTTGATAAACTGGATGTTATCGAACCGAATATAGCTAAACGTCAGGAATACGCCGACGCATACGCCAGATGGAAATATAATATAAATAACAATATAATAACTTTTTAAATAACAAGAATTATGGCAACAAAAGAATTTTTTCCGGGAATTGAAAAGATTAAATTTGAAGGTAAAGATAGTAAGAACCCGATGGCATTCCGTTATTACGATGCAGAGAAGGTGATTAATGGTAAAAAGATGAAGGATTGGCTGAGATTCGCTATGGCATGGTGGCACACATTGTGCGCTGAAGGTGGTGATCAGTTCGGTGGCGGAACAAAGCAATTCCCATGGAATGGTAATGCAGATGCTATACAGGCAGCAAAAGATAAGATGGATGCAGGATTTGAATTCATGCAGAAGATGGGTATCGAATACTATTGCTTCCATGACGTAGACTTGGTTTCGGAAGGTGCCAGTGTAGAAGAATACGAAGCTAACCTGAAAGAAATCGTAGCTTATGCAAAACAGAAACAGGCAGAAACCGGTATCAAACTACTGTGGGGTACTGCTAATGTATTCGGTCACGCCCGCTATATGAACGGTGCAGCTACCAATCCTGACTTCGATGTAGTAGCTCGTGCTGCTGTTCAGATCAAAAATGCGATTGATGCAACGATTGAACTTGGCGGAGAGAATTATGTGTTTTGGGGTGGTCGTGAAGGCTATATGTCTCTTCTGAACACAGATCAGAAACGTGAAAAAGAACACCTTGCACAGATGTTGACGATTGCTCGTGACTATGCCCGTGCCCGTGGTTTCAAAGGTACTTTCCTGATCGAACCGAAACCGATGGAACCGACTAAACATCAATATGACGTAGATACGGAAACTGTAATCGGCTTCCTGAAAGCTCATGGTCTGGATAAGGATTTCAAAGTAAATATCGAGGTGAATCACGCAACTTTGGCAGGTCACACTTTCGAGCATGAATTGGCTGTAGCTGTAGACAATGGTATGTTGGGCTCAATTGACGCCAATCGTGGTGACTATCAGAATGGCTGGGATACAGACCAATTCCCGATCGACAATTATGAACTGACTCAGGCTATGATGCAGATTATCCGTAATGGTGGTCTCGGTACCGGTGGTACGAACTTTGATGCTAAAACCCGTCGTAATTCTACTGATCTGGAAGATATCTTTATTGCTCACATCGCAGGTATGGACGCTATGGCCCGTGCACTCGAAAGTGCAGCGGCTCTGCTCGACGAATCTCCCTATAAGAAGATGCTGGCTGACCGTTATGCTTCATTTGATGGGGGCAAAGGTAAAGAATTTGAAGACGGCAAGCTGACTCTGGAGGATGTGGTTGCTTATGCAAAAACAAAAGGCGAACCGAAACAGACTAGCGGCAAGCAAGAACTTTATGAGGCAATTCTGAATATGTATTGCTAATTAATATTTAAAACAGGCGGTAAAGCAGCGGTAGGGCTGCTGCTTTATCGCCTGACTTTTTCTAATCCAACTACTACACTACTTTATCCACTTTTTAAAACTATGAATAATACAACGAACGAAGGAAGTAAACTCTACTTGTATTCGATTACTTCTGTTGCTATTTTGGGCGGTTTGCTCTTCGGTTATGATACGGCGGTTATATCCGGCGCGGAAAAAGGGCTCGAAGCCTTCTTCCTGTCCGCTTCCGATTTTCAGTATAATAAGGTAATGCATGGCATTACTTCTTCCAGCGCATTGATAGGCTGCGTGCTGGGGGGGCTTTATCCGGTGTCTTTGCTTCCCGTTTGGGACGTCGTAACTCATTGCGGCTTGCTGCTGTATTATTTTTCCTCTCGGCTCTTGGCTCTTATTATCCGGAAGTTCTTTTCTTCGAATACGGAAAACCGAATATGGATTTGTTGATAGCATTCAATCTGTATCGTGTTCTGGGAGGTATCGGAGTAGGACTGGCTTCAGCGGTATGTCCGATGTATATTGCTGAAATTGCTCCTTCCAATATTCGTGGAACCCTTGTTTCGTGCAATCAGTTTGCCATTATCTTTGGTATGTTGGTTGTGTACTTTGTGAACTATCTGATTATGGGTGACCATCAGAATCCGATTATTCTGAAAGATGCTGCCGGTGTGTTGTCAGTAAGTGCTGAGTCGGATATGTGGACAGTTCAGGAAGGATGGCGTTATATGTTTGGTTCGGAAGCCTTCCCGGCCGCTTTCTTCGGCCTGTTGCTGTTCTTTGTTCCAAAGACTCCCCGTTATTTGGTTCTTGTACAGCAGGAAGAAAAGGCTTACACTATTCTGGAGAAAATCAACGGTAAGAAGAAAGCTCAGGAAATTCTTAATGATATTAAGGCTACTGCTCAGGAAAAAACAGAGAAACTCTTTACTTATGGAGTAACAGTGATTGTGATCGGTATTCTACTGTCCGTATTCCAGCAGGCGATCGGTATTAATGCAGTACTTTACTATGCTCCGCGTATTTTCGAAAATGCAGGTGCCGAAGGTGGTGGTATGATGCAGACAGTGATTATGGGTATTGTAAACATTATCTTTACGCTGGTTGCTATCTTTACGGTAGACCGCTTTGGTCGTAAACCATTGCTGATTATCGGATCTATTGGTATGGCTGTAGGAGCATTTGCAGTGGCAATGTGTGATAGTATGGCAATCAAAGGTGTTCTTCCGGTACTTTCTATCATCGTATACGCTGCTTTCTTCATGATGTCATGGGGACCGATTTGCTGGGTATTGATTTCAGAAATCTTCCCGAATACTATTCGTGGTAAAGCAGTTGCTATTGCAGTGGCTTTCCAATGGATATTCAACTACATCGTATCTTCTACTTTCCCGGCATTGTATGACTTCAGTCCGATGTTTGCATATAGCTTATACGGAATCATCTGTGTCGCTGCCGCTATCTTTGTTTGGCGTTGGGTACCCGAGACTAAAGGGAAGACGCTGGAAGATATGAGTAAGCTTTGGAAGAAAAACAAATAAATTAGGTTAGTGTTTTTTTATCATGTCATTGTGACGTGAGATTATTCAGATTATGACATCATGCAAATTGTATGGTGTCATAATCATATATGGATATTATAATCTGTGAATCAGTGGTTTATTTTGCATTATCTATTTCTGGATACTCCGAACCATCCCGGCACAGGAAAATAAAAAGGAGAACGGATATAGCCCGGATGAGTCAGCTTTCCTTCATCCACCCGCTTTTGTAATCTGCGGAGTGCAGTGGCTTTTCGAAGTCCACATAATGAACAAAGCTGCTGTGTGGTAATACAAGAGTTATCTTTGAAAAATTCAGCTAATCTCCCATCTATTTCTATATCGCTCAATTCCTGTGACCTGCGGGTCTCACTGACCTTTTCAAAAGTTGTAGCCTTTAATTCGCGAAGCAAATCTTTTTCCGGAGTAAAAACGATTCCACTGCAATGAATATTTTCGGCACGGATTTCTTTGGGAGAACGTACTTCGGGTGATTCCGCTTTGATACGGAATGAACCGACTCCCGGAATGTGAATACTATTCCCGTTGGATAATTCTTGTTTGAAAACATTGGCAAACTCTATAAAAGACCCTATTACGTCGCTTTGTCTTAAACTACTTCTGGACTCAATCGTTTCGGCTATATCTTCCAGTGTGATGGTGTCCCGTACAACCAGTCGGGCATGATATCTCGTTTTATTGGAATCTTTAGGTTGGGGAGTCAGGAAGAAATCATAAAGTGCATTCATTGCTTTAGTTGTTTTGTGCGTATCAATTAGCAGACTTACGCAGTCATTTTATTTATTTCGTGCCTTTCTATTGATTGGCTCACATTATGTGCAACAGCTAACTCACATATTGTGTAATAACTGTCGCTCATTATGTGCGACAGCTATCGCACGACTGGTGCTACGCCTAATATGATGCGTCAAAATTACTAATAATTCTAATCAAAAACAACACTTCAAAGGCTTATTTCTGTTAGATCATTTTTCAAAAAAGAATGAGTCAGCTTATTTGCAAATCCGGTATTCGGTAGTCTATTTTTGTGTCTCAAACCTCACAATAATTTTAAAAAACAGCAAGTATGAAAACAATAATTAGAGAAATGGTAGAGACAATAAAACAATTGTTTGCGCAGAAACAGCAAATGCAGGAGCCGGTAGTTGCCAATTACGAGGTATCCGAAATCGTGGAACAAAAGACACTGAAGAAGAAGGAAGAGTCTGAGAAGACAGGTGAAAAAACGGGTAAATCTAATAAATGGAGTCAATCGTTGACTTTGCAATTAAAAGAGTATTTGAATGACAATTTTGATTTCCGTTATAACAATTTGACAGGAGCTACGGAATATAGGGAGAAGAGTGGAAAGAACTGTTTCCGACCTATTGATGAACGCGAAATGAATGGAATGATTGTGGATGCCCGCCTGGAAGGAATACCTTGCTGGAGAGGGGATGTACCCACCATGGTTCTTTCAAACAAAGTGGAGTCTTATAATCCTTTCCATCTTTATGTAAAGGAATTGCCGGGTTGGGATGGAGTAGATCGTGTGACCCCTTTATTGCTACGTGTTTCAGATAATGAGATATGGCTAAGAGGAGGACGTTGCTGGTTACGGGCTATGCTTTCACAGTGGAGTGGGGAAGAACGTCTGCACGCCAATGTACTTACTCCTGTATTGATAAGCGGGAAGCAGGGATTGAGTAAAAGTACTTTTTGCCGATTGCTGATGCCCGACTCATTACGGCATTATTTTATTGATAATCTGAATCTGGCAGCAGGCAGTTCGCCGGAGAAGAAGCTCGTGAAAAACGGATTGATTAATTTAGACGAATTTGATAAGATTAAAGAGAGTCAACAGGCTACATTAAAGAATCTTCTTCAAATGGTGAATGTTCCCGTTTTTCGTGGCAAGCGACTGGGATGGGTGAATGAGTCCCGTCTTGCTTCTTTTATAGCCACAACAAATGTCTATCAGGTATTGATTGACTCCACAGGAAGTCGTCGTTTTCTGTGTGTGGAGGTGTTAAAACCTATTTCGGAAGAACCTTTGGAGCATAAGCAAATATATGCGCAGCTGAAAGAAGAGCTGAAATCCGGCGCACCGGATTATTTAAACAAAGAAGAAGAAAAGGCTTTGCAGAAACATAACAAGGCATATTATCGCCAATCCTTACTAGAAGATGTGTTTCATTGTTGTTTCCGTCATCCTTTGGAAACGGAAAAAGGTATCTGGCTGACAACAGCTGAAATATTTCAAGTGATGCGTAAATTCAACTCTGCAGCTTTGAAAGAAGTCTCTGCACGTCAATTGGGTCTGAAACTTTCAGCCATGGGATATATGGCAAAGCATACGTCTTTCGGAAATCGGTATTATGTGTTTAATCTTTCGGCTGAGAAAAAAGATGCGTCATTATAATACGTTATTATACAGGTGGTTATTGTAAAAAGTGATTTGCTGATATATACATTTTATGCTTACTCCTTGAAAAAATACCTAATTAATTTTGCGGATTAAAATATTGTTCGTAGTTTTGCGAACAATAAATAAGGAGGAGATATTGAAGTGAAAGAAAAGCAGTATACAGTAGAGCAGGAGCAGATAGCTCGTTTTGCTAAAGCTATGGGACACCCGGCACGAATGGCTATTCTTAGTTTCTTGGCTAAACAGGAAAGTTGTTTCTTCGGAGATATTCACGAAGAATTGCCTATTGCCAAAGCAACCGTTTCACAGCACTTGAAAGAGCTGAAAGATGCAGGATTAATTCAGGGAGAAATAGAAACGCCCAAGGTGCGATATTGTATTAATAAGGAAAATTGGGAACTTGCCCGCAAATTATTTGCTGCATTTTTGGGAGATTGTAAATGTACAGGAACATCGTGCTGTGGATAACAGCACTTTTTTTTAAGAATATTGTTCGTAGTTCTACGAATTACGATTAAGAGATAAACTTTAATATAGAATAAAAAATGGAAATCAAAGTATTGGGAACCGGGTGTGCAGGCTGTAGAGCATTGTATGAAACAACTAAACAAGCAATTTCTGAATTGGGTTGCGATGTCGTATTAATTAAAGAGGAAGATTTATTAAAAATCATGGAGTATAATGTTTTAAGTCTTCCGGCTTTAGTCATTGACGGAAAAGTCGTATCTGCCGGAAAAAGATTATCACTTGCAGAAGTGAAAGAATTGATAACCCAATAATAAGATAGTTATGAAGAAATTCTTTTATTTACTATTCTCAACCATTATCTTAATATCCTGTGGTAATGGTGCAAAAGCAAAAACAGAGGCACAGAGTACGGAAGAAAAGCTGCCTGACCATATTGAGGTACTTTATTTCCATGGAGCGCAGCGTTGTATCACCTGTCGGGCAATAGAAACTAATACAGTAGCCCTTTTGGATAGCCTTTATTCCAAAGAGCAGGCAGACGATAGGATTATCTATAAGGTTATAGATATTTCAAAAAAGGAAAACGGGCAAATTGCGGACAAGTACGAAGTTACTTGGTCGTCCCTGTTTGTGAATGGTTGGAAAGATGGAAAAGAAAATGTAAACAACATGACAGAGTTCAGTTTTTCCAATGCAAGAAAATCACCGGACAAATTTAAAGAGGGAATTAAAAATAAAGTTGATGAATTGCTAAAACAGTTGTAGGATGGATTTTCTTCAATCACTATTAGACAATAGTTCTGTCCCTGTTATAACAGCCTTTATCTTAGGAATTTTAACGGCAATCAGTCCGTGCCCTTTGGCTACTAATATAACGGCAATAGGTTTTATTGGTAAGGATATAGAAAACCGTCACCGTATATTCATAAATGGGTTACTTTATACATTTGGCAGGATAGTGACTTATACAGTACTTGGGGTTATTCTTATTCCGGTTCTTCGTGAGGGGGCAAGTATGTATATGGTTCAAAAGGTGGTAAGTAAATACGGTGAGATGTTGATTGCTCCGGTATTAATTATCATAGGGATATTCATGCTCGATATTATAAAGCTAAATATACCCAAAATCAATATTGGCGGAGAGGGGCTAAAGAAGAATACAAAAGGTAGTTGGGGCGCTTTGTTATTGGGTATTTTGTTTGCTCTAGCCTTTTGCCCCACCAGTGGAGTTTTCTATTTCGGTATACTTATGCCTTTGGCGGCAGCAGAAACGGGCGGGTATTTTTTACCCGTAATATATGCTATCGCTACAGGGTTGCCTGTAATCCTTGTTGCTTGGATATTGGCGTATAGTGTAGCCGGATTAGGTCGGTTTTATAACAGCGTACAAATTTTTGAAAAATGGTTTCGCAAAATTGTTGCTATACTCTTTATAGTCATAGGAATCTATTATGCGGTCGTTTTTTATCTATGAACAATTTAAATTAATTTAAATAAAGGACAGTATGAAAAAGATAGAAATTTTTGATCCGGCAATGTGTTGCCCTACGGGTTTGTGTGGAACAAATATCAATCCTGAATTGATGAGGGTTGCAGTTGTTGTCGAAACATTGAAAAGACAGGGTGTTATTGTTACCCGTCACAATTTACGGGATGAACCACAGGTGTATGTGAGCAATAAAACAGTAAATGAATATCTTCAAAAGAATGGTGCAGAAGCTTTACCTATTACTTTAGTAGATGGTGAAATTGCAGTTTCTAAAGTTTATCCTACCACTAAACAAATGAGTGAATGGACGGGAGTGAATTTAGATTTAATGCCCGCTAAATAAATGTATAACAGATTTATATTAAAAAAGAAATGAAAGCATTCAATTTATCCGATATAGAACTGACTAAATACCTGTTTTTTACAGGTAAAGGTGGAGTAGGAAAGACTTCTATTGCTTGTGCCACAGCAGTTGGTTTGGCTGATAAGGGAAAGAAAATACTTCTTATCAGTACAGATCCGGCTTCTAACTTACAAGATGTTTTCGATCAATCCTTAAACGGACACGGTACAGCTATTTCAGAAGTGCCGGGACTGACTGTTGTAAACCTTGATCCTGAGCAGGCAGCAGCAGAATACAGAGAAAGTGTTATTGCACCTTTCAGGGGAAAATTACCCGAAAGCGTTATTCAGAATATGGAAGAACAGCTTTCAGGTTCCTGCACAGTAGAAATCGCAGCTTTTAATGAGTTCTCGGACTTTATTACCGATGCTGATAAAGCAAAGGAGTATGACCATATAATTTTTGATACAGCACCTACCGGACATACATTGCGAATGTTGCAGCTTCCATCTGCATGGAGTACATTTATTAGTGAAAGTACACATGGTGCATCCTGTTTAGGGCAGTTATCAGGCTTGGAGGAACGGAAAGGAATTTATAAACAGGCGGTAGAAACCCTATCTAATACAAGCGCAACTCGGTTAGTACTGGTCAGTCGTCCTGAAATTTCTCCATTGAAAGAAGCTGCCCGCTCTTCATCTGAATTACAGCTATTGGGAATTAAAAATCAGTTGTTGGTGATAAATGGTATTTTACAGCAACTGAATGAAGCGGATGATGTGTCACGACAACTGCATAACAGGCAGCAAAAGGCATTACAGGGTATGCCTGCTGAACTATCTGAATATCCTATGTACAGCGTTCCTCTACGTTCTTATAATTTATCTGATATAGCTAATATACGCCGTATGTTATACAGCGACAGCCTTGCGGATGATATTTGTTATCAGCCTGTAAGTGGTGCTAAAAGTATAGACGACTTGGTTAATGACCTCTATACTTCCGGTAAGCGGGTAGTGTTCACAATGGGAAAAGGCGGTGTAGGTAAAACTACCTTAGCAACAGAAATAGCTCTGAAATTAACAAAACTCGGTGCAAAGGTACATCTTACCACCACTGATCCGGCAAACCATCTGAACTATGATCTCGCTATAAAGTCGGGTATTACAGTAAGTCATATTGATGAAGCGGAAGTATTGGAAAACTACAAGAATGAAGTTCGTAGCAAAGCGGCAGAAACCATGACTGCCGAAGATATGGAATATATTGAAGAAGATTTACGTTCGCCATGCACACAAGAAATCGCAGTTTTCAAGGCATTTGCCGAAATTGTAGATAAAGCGGACAATGAAATTGTGGTGATTGATACTGCACCGACAGGTCATACATTGTTGCTTTTGGATGCTACCCAAAGCTACCATAAAGAAGTAGAACGTACCCAAGGAGCAGTTACGGGAGCGGTAGCCAATTTATTGCCCCGTTTGCGTAATCCAAAGGAAACGGAAGTCGTAATTGTTACCTTGCCTGAAGCGACACCTGTATTTGAAGCTGAACGCCTGCAAATGGATTTGCAACGCGCCGGAATTAATAACAAATGGTGGGTAGTAAATGCCTGCCTGTCAATGACAAATACGGAAAATTCATTTTTGCAGGCGAAAGCACAAAATGAAGTAAATTGGATTAAGAAAGTAGAACAATTGTCAAAGGGTAATGCTGCCTTGATTGGATGGAAAAATATATAGGAATTGGATTTTTTGAAAGATACCTGACTGTTTGGGTAACTTTGTGCATTGTTGCTGGTATTGCTATCGGACAATGGTTTCCGGCAATATCGCAAACATTGAGTAAATTAGAATACGCCAATGTGTCTATACCTGTGGCTATCCTGATTTGGTTAATGATTTACCCCATGATGCTGAAAGTAGATTTTCAGAGTATTAAAAACGTTGGTAAGCGTCCGAAAGGAATTATCATCACTTGTATTACAAATTGGCTTATAAAGCCTTTTACAATGTTTGGAATAGCTTATCTATTCTTCTACGTTGTTTTCAAGTCTCTAATATCTGCCGAATTGGCCGAAGAATATTTAGCAGGGGCAGTCTTATTGGGTGCTGCACCTTGTACGGCAATGGTATTTGTATGGAGTTATCTGACCAAAGGGGATGCTGCCTATACATTGGTGCAGGTTGCAGTGAATGATTTAATCATATTGGTTGCTTTCGCTCCTATTGTTGCTTTTTTATTGGGCGTAGGTGGCGTTACGATTCCGTGGGATACATTATTGCTTTCAGTTGTATTGTTTGTTGTCATTCCTCTTTCTGCCGGAATAATAACCCGCATACTGGTTATCCGGCGAAAAGGGATAGAATATTTTAATACTGTATTTATCCGTAAGTTTGATAATTATACGACTGGCGGGTTACTATTAACGCTTATCATTCTGTTTTCATTTCAAGGAGAAACCATATTGAACAATCCGTTGCACATCGTATTGATTGCCGTTCCGCTTGTGTTGCAAACAGTTCTGATATTCTTTGTAGCCTATGGTTGGGCGAAATGGTGGAAATTACCTCACAATATAGCTGCACCTGCCGGAATGATTGGTGCAAGCAATTTTTTTGAATTATCGGTGGCTGTGGCTATATCGCTTTTCGGTTTGCAATCCGGTGCTGCATTGGCTACAGTGGTAGGGGTGTTGGTTGAAGTTCCGGTTATGCTGATGTTAGTGAGAGTTGCAAATAATACATACAGGTGGTTTACAATAAAATCAAGTATGAGTAAATAGAATACTCTAGACGATACGTACAAGAAATCAAGATATTGAAAAGAAAACTTTGAATTAAGAATAATAAATATTCATTGGTTTAAAAACACTATTAAAGTATAAGCTGTACCTTTGCACTGTCTTTTTAAAAACATATATTGTTATGGAACAACATCCAATTAAAATTAATAAAGTACAGATACGTAATCTTCAAATTGAAGACTATGCACAGTTATCCCAATCGTTTACCCGTGTTTACTCTGACGGTAGCGATGTATTTTGGACTCATGCCCAGATAAAGAAATTAATAAGTATTTTTCCGGAAGGACAGATTGTGACAGTCGTCGATGATAAAATCGTAGGTTGTGCTCTTTCCATCATCCTTGATTACGATAAGGTAAAGAACGACCATACGTATGCACAAGTTACCGGTAAGGAAACATTCAATACTCATAATCCGGAAGGAAACATCCTGTATGGTATTGAGGTGTTTATTCATCCGGGATACCGTGGTTTGCGTCTGGCTCGTCGTATGTATGAATATCGCAAGGAACTTTGCGAAACATTGAATTTGAAAGCTATCATGTTCGGTGGCCGTATTCCGAATTATCATAAATATGCCGATAAGATGCGCCCGAAAGAATATATCGCACGGGTACGGCAGCGTGAAATTTATGATCCGGTTCTTACCTTCCAATTATCGAATGATTTCCATGTTCGCAAAGTAATGACCAATTATTTGCCGAATGATGAGGAATCCAAGCATTATGCCTGTTTGTTGCAGTGGGATAATATTTATTATCAGCCGCCTACGCAGGAATATATCAACCCAAAGACGACTGTCCGTGTGGGACTGGTACAGTGGCAGATGCGTAGTTACAAGACATTGGACGACCTCTTCGAACAAGTGGAGTTCTTTGTAGATGCCGTATCAGATTATAAAAGTGATTTTGTTCTTTTTCCGGAATATTTCAACGCTCCTTTGATGTCGAAGTTTAATGATAAAGGAGAATCGCAGGCTATTCGTGGATTGGCAAAGTATACCGATGAGATCAGAGACCGTTTTATAAACCTGGCTATCAGTTACAATATCAATATTATCACAGGAAGTATGCCGTATGTAAAGGAGGATGGTCTGTTATATAATGTAGGCTTCCTTTGCAGGCGTGACGGAACTTATGAGATGTATGAAAAAATGCACGTTACTCCGGATGAAATCAAGAGTTGGGGATTGAGCGGTGGTAAACTGCTGCAAACTTTCGATACAGATTGTGCGAAGGTCGGAGTCCTGATCTGTTATGATGTGGAATTTCCGGAACTTTCCCGTTTGATGGCGGATCAGGGAATGCAAATCTTATTTGTACCTTTCCTGACTGATACACAGAATGCTTACTCCCGTGTTCGTGTCTGTGCTCAGGCGCGTGCGATTGAAAATGAATGCTTTGTAGTCATAGCAGGTTGTGTAGGAAATCTTCCCCGCGTTCATAATATGGATATTCAATATGCACAGTCGGGAGTGTTCACTCCATGTGATTTTGCTTTTCCGACTGATGGAAAACGGGCGGAAGCCACTCCGAATACAGAAATGATTCTGGTTTCGGATGTCGATCTGGATTTATTGAATGCACTCCATACTTACGGTAGTGTGCGCAATCTGAAGGATCGTAGAAATGATGTTTACGAAGTCAGATTCAAGAAATAAGAGTAAAAGCGCCTATTGATTGTAAAAAGTATTTAGGCACGGATTATACGGATTAACACGGTTCTAAAGACATTCATTTATAGCAAAAACTGTGAAATCCGTGTAATCTGTGCCTAAAAGAGAGTAAACATATACCTTTGAGACATGACTTTTCTATTATTTAGAAGATGTGCCGCTTTCCAATATGCTGACGATAGAAAACAGCGTGAAGCAAATAGCTCCCAGTCCTACTAAAACTCGTGCCGGAATAAAATAATCAGCGTTTACGGTAGCAAGCTCGAATACAAAGGCAGCCAGAAACAGGCATGCTAATGCTGTCAGTACCGGAATCATAGGGATTCGGTTAGCCAGTTTGAACTCCCGCCTCCATATCTTGGCGAGTAGAATCACTTTGCTGGAAATACTGTAACATACCAGGCCAAGACCAAGCATGATGTATCCGGTAGTGCCGTTTGCACTTCCAGAGTCGGCAAGGATGACGAATATGCCCCATACAAAAGAGATCGATCCCATTAATAAAACCAGTTTCGGCCATTTGTTACGTTCTCTTTCCGAATAGTCGTTCCGGACCTGACGGGCTATGGTTGCTACCAATGCAATCAGACTGGTACAAATACATGCGAGCCCTACCATCACATGACCTGCTACAAAATAAGCAGGATGAGAGTGACTGTTGCTTAACAGGATGAACGCCCATATCCATGCGATACAGGAAATGACGATTGCGAGAATGATCATTGCCCGTCTCTGGCCAATAGAAAACGCTCCCTCCGGCACTTCATTTCCGGTAGCTTTGGCATTGGCCGGAATCAAAGAAAATCGGGTGGAAGAGGTAGCGGCGGTAGCTACACAAGCTGTGATAAATCCTACACCGGTTATGACATGCCCTGCGACGAAGGCTGAAGTAGTGGTAGCGGCATTGAAAATGCAGATACCTCCGACAATCGTTATGATAGCTGCCAGATAGCCCACAACAGGTAAAACGTATTTTGTAGCTTCATTATAGGTATGTATGATTTGCCGGATTATAGTGGCTGCCGTACAGAACAGCGCAATGCATATCATACCTAGTGAAAATACAACAGGACCTGCCACCAGACGGTTTCCCGCGTCACCATAACCGTAAATGAATGCTCCGTATCCGAAGCAAAAGACCGCCATCGCCAAAGGGATTGCTCTGAATAAAATACTAATACCGTAATTCATAACTTAAGTGCTTTTTATTTTCCCACTAAAACAAGGAGATATCCGTTTTGTTTAACGCAACATCCATTTATAAACGATAACTTCACATGATTCCAATTAAAAGTCCTTGCTTTTTGCTCAACTAAACAAATGTTTTTGTAAATTTGCACCCTTAAAAATGGGGATACCCCTCAAATTGTAAATTGTAAATAGTAAAATCGTAGATATAGCTATGGGTAAGAGATTTACTGAATATTCGCAGTTTGACCTTTCACAGGTGAACAAAGACGTGTTGAAGAAGTGGGACGAAAACCAGGTTTTCGCCAAGAGTATGACAGAACGTGATGGCTGCCCTTCGTTTGTGTTTTTCGAAGGACCTCCCTCGGCTAATGGTATGCCGGGCATTCACCATGTAATGGCTCGTACCATTAAGGACATTTTCTGTCGTTACAAAACAATGAAAGGTTACCAGGTAAAGCGTAAAGCCGGATGGGATACGCACGGACTGCCTGTGGAACTAAGTGTAGAAAAAGCATTAGGTATCACAAAAGAGGATATTGGTAAAAAAATCTCTGTAGCAGATTATAACGCTGCTTGCCGTAAGGACGTGATGAAGTATACCAAGGAATGGGAAGACCTGACTCATCAGATGGGATATTGGGTGGATATGAAGCACCCTTATATCACGTATGACAATCGTTATATCGAAACATTGTGGTGGCTGCTGAAGCAACTGCATAAGAAAGGCTTGCTGTATAAAGGATACACAATCCAGCCGTATTCTCCGGCTGCCGGAACAGGATTGAGTTCGCATGAGCTGAACCAACCGGGTTGCTATCGTGACGTAAAGGATACGACAGCTGTTGCCCAGTTTAAGATGAAGAACCCGAAACCGGAAATGGCAGAGTGGGGGACTCCTTACTTCCTTGCCTGGACAACAACTCCCTGGACATTGCCTTCAAATACAGCGCTTTGTGTAGGACCAAAAATCGATTATGTTGCAGTACAGACATATAATGCTTATACAGGAGAACCTATCACGGTTGTTCTGGCGAAAGCTTTATTAAATACTCATTTCAATTCAAAAGCTGCTGATCTGAAACTGGAAGATTACAAGGCAGGAGATAAGCTTGTACCGTTCAAGGTAGTTGCCGAATACAAAGGTGCTGACCTTATTGGTATGGAATACGAGCAACTGATCCCTTGGGTGAAACCGGTTGAAGTATCTGAAGACGGAACATGGAAAGTTAGCGGTAAAGGCTTCCGTGTAATCCCTGGTGATTATGTAACGACGGAAGACGGTACGGGTATCGTGCACATCGCACCGACGTTTGGTGCGGATGATGCGAACGTGGCTCGTGCAGCAGGTATACCGTCGCTCTTCATGATTAACAAGAAGGGTGAAACCCGTCCGATGGTAGACCTTACCGGTAAGTTCTATATGCTGGACGAACTGGATGAAAACTTCGTGAAAGAATGTGTGGATGTAGACAAATACAAAGAATATCAGGGTGCATGGGTAAAGAATGCCTATAATCCCGTATTTATGGTAGACGGCAAGTATGACGAGAAAGCAGCTCAGGCTGCCGAATCTCTGGATGTCGCTCTCTGTATGATGATGAAAGCAAACAATCAGGCTTTCAAAATCGAAAAACATATACACAACTATCCTCATTGCTGGCGTACAGACAAACCGGTGCTTTATTATCCGTTGGATAGCTGGTTTATCCGTTCTACAGCCTGCAAGGAGCGTATGATGGAGCTGAACAAGACGATCAACTGGAAACCGGAATCTACCGGAACAGGACGTTTCGGCAAATGGCTGGAAAATCTGAATGACTGGAACTTAAGCCGTTCCCGTTATTGGGGTACTCCACTGCCTATCTGGCGTACGGAAGATGGAACGAGCGAAATATGTATCGAATCTGTAGAAGAACTATATAATGAAATCGAGAAATCGGTAGCTGCCGGATTTATGAAATCCAATCCGTACAAGGATAAAGGTTTTGTACCGGGCGAATACACCGAAGGAAATTATGATAAGATAGACCTTCATCGTCCGTATGTAGACGATATCATTCTGGTATCGGAAGACGGTCAGCCGATGAAGCGTGAATCAGACCTGATTGACGTTTGGTTTGATTCCGGTGCTATGCCTTATGCACAGATTCATTATCCGTTCGAGAACAAAAACATTCTGGATAACCGTGAAGTATATCCGGCAGACTTTATCGCGGAAGGTGTAGACCAGACACGTGGATGGTTCTTTACACTGCATGCTATCGCTACTATGGTATTTGATAGTGTGTCGTACAAAGCCGTGATCTCTAATGGACTGGTGCTCGACAAGAACGGTAATAAGATGTCCAAGCGTCTTAACAATGCTGTCGATCCGTTTACTACGATTGAGAAGTATGGTTCTGACCCGTTGCGTTGGTACATGATTACTAACTCATCTCCATGGGATAATTTGAAATTCGACGTTGAAGGAATCGAAGAAGTTCGCCGTAAGTTCTTCGGTACCTTATATAATACATATTCGTTCTTTGCGCTGTATGCCAATGTAGACGGATTTGAATATAAAGAAGCAGATGTTCCGATGGCAGAACGTCCGGAAATAGACCGTTGGATTTTGTCAGTATTGAACACCTTAATCAAGGAAGTAGATACTTGCTATAATGAATATGAACCGACTAAGGCAGGACGTTTGATCTCCGACTTTGTCAATGACAATCTGTCCAACTGGTATGTTCGTCTGAACCGTAAACGTTTCTGGGGTGGTGAATTTACTCAGGATAAACTGTCTGCTTATCAGACATTGTATACCTGCCTTGAGACAGTCGCGAAACTGATGGCGCCTATTTCTCCGTTCTATGCGGATCGTCTGTACACAGATTTGACTACTGCTACAGGACGTGATAATGTGGTTTCTATCCATTTGGCTGAATTCCCGAAGTATCAGGAAGAAATGATAGACAAGGAACTGGAAGCTCGTATGCAAATGGCACAGGACGTAACTTCTATGGTATTGGCATTGCGTCGTAAAGTGAACATCAAAGTTCGCCAGCCGCTGCAGTGTATCATGATTCCGGTGGCGGATGAAGAGCAGAAAGCCCACATCGAAGCTGTGAAAGCATTGATCATGAACGAGGTGAATGTAAAAGATATCAAGTTTGTGGATGGTGCTGCCGGCGTATTGGTGAAGAAGGTGAAATGTGACTTTAAGAAGTTAGGCCCGAAATTCGGCAAACAGATGAAGGCTGTGGCTGCTGCTGTAGCGGAAATGTCTCAGGAAGCGATAGCCGAACTCGAAAAGAACGGAAAGTATGCGTTGAATCTGGATGGAGCGGAAGCTGTGATCGAAGCTGCGGATGTCGAAATCTTCAGCGAAGACATTCCGGGATGGCTGGTTGCCAATGAAGGTAAACTGACTGTTGCTCTTGAAGTTACTGTTACCGAAGAACTGCGTCGTGAGGGTATAGCCCGCGAATTGGTGAATCGTATTCAAAATATACGTAAGTCCAGCGGTTTCGAGATTACGGACAAAATAAAGATCACAATCTCCAAAAATACGCAAACAGATGATGCGGTGAACGAATATAATACTTATATTTGTAACCAAGTTTTAGGAACATCTCTTGATTTGGCAGATGAAGTGAAAGACGGCACAGAACTTAATTTTGACGATTTCTCATTGTTTGTCAATGTGATAAAAGACTAATACTAATATTGATTAACCTTTTAAACTAGTAAAGTTATGGCAGAAAAGACTAGATATTCGGATGCGGAACTTGAAGAATTCCGTGCCATTATTATGGAGAAGTTGGAGTTGGCTCAACGTGATTACGATCAGTTGAAGATGAGCTTGATGGGATTGGACGGTAATGATACTGACGATACATCTCCTACTTATAAAGTGTTGGAAGAAGGAGCTAATACGCTTTCAAAGGAAGAAACGACTCGCCTGGCACAGCGCCAGCTGAAGTTTATCCAAGGATTGCAGGCAGCTTTGGTACGTATTGAGAATAAAACGTATGGCATTTGCCGTGAGACTGGAAAGTTGATTCCGGCAGAACGCTTGCGTGCTGTTCCTCATGCTACACTCAGCATCGAGGCTAAGAACAGTGGTAAAAAATAATAGATAGCTACAAGCTACGGATGACGAGCTACAAGTAGCTGCGCAATGTTTACGCACGGCAACTTGTAGCTCGTTATGTTTAATTTATGATGAACAAATGAAGAAACTATTCACGAAGGGTAGAATTGCCCTGCTTGTTATCTTTTCCGTACTGATTATTGACCAGATCATTAAAATCTGGATTAAGACTCATATGTATTGGCACGAAAGTATACGTGTGACAGACTGGTTTTATATCTATTTCACCGAAAACAACGGTATGGCTTTCGGTATGGAAATATTTGGAAAGTTGTTCCTGACCACTTTCCGTATTGTAGCAGTAGGGCTGATAGGCTACTATCTCTATAAGATTATAAAAAAAGGCTTCAAAACCGGATACATCGTCTGTGTGGCCCTTATCCTGACCGGAGCTTTGGGTAATATTATAGACAGCGTATTCTATGGTGTCTTTTTCAATGAAAGTACTCATTCACAGATTGCCAGTTTTATGCCCGAAGGCGGTGGATATTCTACCTGGTTCTATGGCAAAGTAGTGGATATGTTCTATTTCCCGATTATTGACACAAACTGGCCCACATGGATGCCTTTCGTAGGTGGAGAACATTTTATATTCTTCAGCCCGATCTTTAATTTTGCAGATGCTGCTATCAGTTGCGGTATCATTGCTTTGCTACTTTTCTATAGCAAGTATCTGAACGAATCTTACCATTCACTGGATAAAAATAAAAAGGAAAGCGTAGATCATGAAGAGTAGGTTTCGGTTTCATCTGTGTTGTGTTTGTATGTTGGCGCTTGCGGTAGCAGGCTGTAAAGTCAAAAGACCTGACGATGTAATCTCAGAATCGAAGATGGAGAATTTGCTGTATGATTATCATCTGGCAAAGTCTATGGGAGATAATCTGCCTTATAATGAGAATTATAAGAAGACTCTGTATCTCGATGCCGTTTTCAAAAAATACGGTACAACGGAAGCTGTATTCGATTCGTCTTTGGTATGGTACACACGCAATACGGAGGTATTATCGAAAATTTATGAGAAGGTGAGCAAACGCCTGAAAGCCCAGCAGAATGAAATAAATCATCTGATAGCTTTGCGTGACAATAAACCGAAGATGTCGGAACCGGGTGACAGTATTGATGTCTGGCCCTGGAAACGTTTCATACGTCTGACGGGTGAGATGATGAATGATCAGTATGCCTTTGTATTACCTGTCGATACTAATTATAAAGATCGTGATACACTGGTTTGGGAAGTACGTTATCGTTTCCTCGAACCGATGCTTGCCGATTCTTTGAGAGCTGTTACGATGGCAATGCAGGTTATTTATGAGAAGGATACGCTGAATCATTTGGAAACAATCACTGATCCGGGTGTTCATCAGATACGTTTGTATGCAGACACATTGGGTGTGATGAAGGAAATAAAAGGCTTTATCTATTACCCGGGAGTACAGGGAGAGAAAGCCGGTGCATTACTGGCAGACCGCTTTGCTTTAACCCGTTATCATTGTTCGGACTCGCTTTCTGTAGCCGAACGTGATTCGATTAATCAGCTGGAAGCTCTGAAGACAGATTCTTTAAAGAAAGTATCTGATCAAAAAGATACTAAGATTTCGAAAGACTCTTTGCGAAAAGTCGATGATCTGAAGGATAATCAACGTATATCACCGGAAGAAATGAATCGCCGTCGTACGGTGACTCCTGAAAAGAAGCCGGAACAGATTGAAGTAGAGCAACATATCCAGCAGGAGAAGATTGAGCAAAGAAGGGAACGGCAATTGAATCAGCGTAGAAATCAGCAAAGACGTCAGTCACCTTCCCGTTAATATTATGAAACGCTTTGCCGCTCATTATTTGCTTCTGCCTGATGTTGGCTTTATCAGACAACAAGTAGTAGAGATTACTGATGAAGGATATGTACGGGATGTTTTTCCGTTGACGGAAGAAATAGAGTCTGTTGAATGGATGCCCGGGCTGATAGCATTACTTCCCGAGAATAAAATAAAAAACACTGAGATGTTCAGCAAAAACATCTCAGTGTTTCAATTTAATCTTCCAATAGTTTCGGGACAAACTTTCCCATGTTTTAAAGAGGCTCTTACAGCGTCTGCAAAGAGGGGAGAAGTACTGTTTCCTTATTTATTTTATCCTTTTGATTTTACTTCCATGCAGCCTGTCGCCGGAACTCGGCACAGATTACTGCGGTAGCGATAGCTACGTTGAGAGATTCCGAGGTTTCTTTTCCTTGTGGATAATTGGGGATATAAAGTTTCCGATTGATGAGTGCTTCCACTTCTTTTCCTATTCCGTTACCTTCATTTCCCATTACGATCAGTCCGTTGGTGGATAATGGTTGTTCGTACATGTTTTCTCCATCCAAAAATGTTCCGAATACAGGAGCATCACCGAGTGAATGAATAAATTCGGGAAGAGAGGTGTAATGAACCTTAACACGGGCGATTCCTCCCATAGTGGCTTGTATGGTCTTGGGATTGTATACGTCTACCGTGTTCTGAGAGCAGATAATATGTTCGATACCAAACCAGTCCGCCAGCCGGATAATCGTACCCAGGTTCCCCGGGTCCTGAATATCATCCAGTGCCAGGCAAAGAGACTGGCGTGCGAAATCCGGACTTAACGTATATTGCGGTTGCTCGAAAACAGCAAGTACTTGCTGTGGTGTTTTCAGCAGGCTGGCACGTGATAGTTCTTCTTGAGAGACTTCTGCAATTTCATTTGCTTGAATGTCGGGATGCGCTTGTAACCATGAAGAAGTTGCAGCCAGAAAACGGCAAGGGAAATGTCCTAGTAAATCGCCTGTTAATTTAGGACCTTCGGCTAGGAATACCTGTTCCTCTTTACGGGTTTTCTTTAGTTCCAGTGAATGGATATACTTTATTTTATTTTTGCTTAGCATTATTCTTTTACTTCTTTATTTACCGCAAAGCTATAAATATATTTTTAATAAATCGGCTGTTGAACAAGTTTTTTGAAAATAATTCTTTCTCATATTAACAATATTTGCATGAATAAAAATTGATTATCTACTTAATTTTAGTAGATTTGCTTAAAATTAGTAGTTTGATATTCAGTATAAAAGATGACAATATGGAAAGATTGACACAACAAGAGGAAGAAGTGATGATTTACTTTTGGAAAATGGGGCCTAGTTTTATCCGGGAGATTGTGAATGAAATGCCGGAACCAAAACCTCCATATACAAGTGTTGCCTCTGTAGTCCGTAATCTGGAGAAAAAGAAATTCTTGTCTCCTTTCAAGTTAGGGAATTCTATTCAGTATCATGTGCTGGTGAAAGAAAGCGACTATAAGCGTAGCTTTATGAATGGAGTAGTAAGTAACTATTTTACAGGTTCGTACAAAGAAATGGTTTCCTTTTTTGTCCGCGATCGTAAAATCAGCAAGAAAGAACTCGAGGATTTAATCAATATTATTGAGGATGAAGAATCATAAATCAAGATAGGCATGGAATCTTTTGCAATCTATTTGATTAAAGTAAATATAGCTTTGATTGTATTATATGCATTCTATAAGCTCTCTTTCAGCAAGGATACATTTTTCAGGCTGAGACGGATCATGTTGCTGCTGATATGTGTGACTTCGCTGATTTATCCATTGATTGATTTTTCAGGCTGGACGGACGAGTATGCAATAGGAGAAACGTTTACTACCGTTTACAATAAACTGTTACCGGAAGTGCTGGTTACTACGGCTTTACCCGTTGCTACAACAGAAGTTGAAGTGACAACCTGGCAGGCCGGTACTTGGTTATGGATTATTTATGGATTGGGAATAGGTATGTTGTTACTGCGTAATCTTTTAGAAGTTAGTAAAATACATCGCTCTTTAGTCTGCTCTCAGCGCTATTCTCTGAAAGGTGTACCTGTTTGTCAGTCAGAAGACGTAGGGGAGCCCTGTTCCTTTTTTCATTGGATATTCATAAATCCGATGCAATATTCGGATAAGGAAATTAATGAGATATTGATACATGAACAAACTCATGTCCGTGAGTTGCATTCATTGGATATAATACTGGTTCAACTGGTTATATTATTATGTTGGTTTAATCCGTTCTCCTGGTTGATACGCAGTGAAATACGTATGAATCATGAGTATCTGGCGGACAAGCAAGTAGTGACGTCCGGCTATGACAAGAAATCGTATCAATATCATTTGTTGGGAATTAAACATACTTCATTGGCTGCAGCAAACTTCTATAACAACTTTAGTGTATTACCCTTAAAAAAACGAATTAAAATGCTAAACAGAAAAAGAACTCATAACATCATGGTAGGTAAGTATCTGATGTTTATACCAGTGGCCGCATTATTGCTGTTATTCAGTAATTGCGCCAATAAGAAAGCGGATAAAGTCCAGTCTGATACCGAAAAAGCAGATACCATAGAGTTGACTGCTGAACCGGAGAAAACAGCAGAACCTCAAGTTGATATAACGATCACGGAGACGAAAGGTGATTCTATTTATTCAGTAGTGGAAACGATGCCGGATTTCCCCGGAGGACAGAAAGAACTACTGAGTTTTTTGAGTCGCAATATCAAGTATCCGACGAAGGCGATAGAAAATAAAATTCAGGGTCGTGTTATTGTACAGTTTGTGGTTAACAAAGATGGTAGTATTTTTGGTGCGAAAGTAGTACGTAGCGTTGATCCGGATTTGGATAAAGAAGCTCTTCGAGTGATTAATTCGATGCCAAAATGGAAGCCGGGAATGCAAAAAGGGGAGCCTGTATCTGTGAAGTTTACAGTTCCTATTGTATTCAGAAATCAACTAAATTAGGAATCTTATTCGCCACGATTTATAGAAGTAATTGCAAGGATACATAGTCAGTAATATATAGGTATTAGCAAAGCATACCTTGCAAATTTCTATAATTCGTGGTGAAAAGAACTTTTGTCGCATTAATTATTGTTTTGATAATTTCCCCGAACGAAAAATATGCTCTATCTTTGTCCCTATATATTTGCTTCCGCTTTTATAGAGATACTGTATGAGGAAAGGATTTCTTTACTTATTTACTTTTGCCGTTATCATTCTGTCGCTCGCTTCGTGCACTGCCACTAAGTATGTGCCGGATGGCTCTTATCTGCTGGATGAAGTCAAGATTCATACAGATCAGAAAAATGTCCGTCCTTCTTCCTTACGAATGTATGTGCGACAGAACCCTAATGCCAAATGGTTCAGTTTAATCAAAACACAGCTTTATGTTTACAACCTTTCAGGACGAGACTCTACTAAATGGGGAAATAAGTTCCTGAGAAGAATCGGGGATGCTCCTGTAATCTATAGTGAGACTGAAGCGCAGCGCTCGCAAGATGAAATTACAAAGGCAATGCGCAATATGGGCTATATGGCGGCCACAGTGAAGCGTTCGACTAAAATAAAGAAGAAAAAGATCAAGCTGTATTATGAGGTGACAGCCGGCGATCCTTATATTGTCAATTCATTAAAATATGATATTCGTGATCCTAAGATTGCTGATTTTCTGAAGCAGGATTCCGCCAAAAGTCTGCTGAAAGAAGGAATGATATTTGATGTGAACGTGCTGGATGCCGAGCGTCAGCGAATTACTGACAAGTTGCTTCGGAATGGTTATTATAAGTTCAATAAGGATTATGTCGGTTATACGGCAGATACGGTTCGGGGTACTTATCAGGTAGACTTGACCTTGCATTTGCACGCCTACAGAGCGCATGTGAGCGATTCGGTGAAAGCACACCAACAATATTGGATAAATAAGATTAACTTTATTACGGATTATGATGTCCTGCAATCTTCTGCGCTGAACAGTATGGATATCAATGATTCTCTTCATTTTAAAGGGTACCCTATTTATTATAAAGATAAACTCTATTTACGCCCGAAGATGCTTACTGATAATCTTCGCTTTGCTCCGGGGGATTTGTTCGATGAACAGGATGTGCAGCAGACTTATTCCAATTTCGGACGTCTGTCCGCCTTGAAATATACCAATATCCGTTTTCTTGAAAATCAGGTAGGGGATACGGCGAAGCTTGACTGCTATGTGATGTTGACCAAGAGTAAACACAAGTCGGTAGCTTTTGAATTGGAAGGAACCAATTCAGCCGGTGATTTGGGAGCAGCAGCTTCCGTCTCTTTTCAAAACAGGAATCTCTTTCGCGGTTCGGAGACTTTTATGATCAAGTTTCGTGGTGCTTATGAAGTGATTTCCGGACTTCAGGCAGGCTATTCTAACAATAATTATACGGAATACGGGGTGGAGACAAGTATCAACTTTCCTAATTTCCTGTTTCCTTTTCTCTCTTCGGACTATAAACGGAAGATTAAGGCCACTACAGAGTTCGGATTACAGTATAATTATCAGATGCGTCCCGAATTTCTACGTACCATGGCATCGGCTTCATGGAGCTATAAGTGGACTCAACGCCAGAAAATACAACATTGTATCGATTTGATTAATATCGGTTTCCTTTATTTGCCGAGAATTTCGGAGAGGTTTAAGGATGATTTTATTAACAAAGGGCAGAGCCATATTCTTCAGTATAATTATCAGGACCGTTTGATTATTAATATGGGATATAGCTATCATTACAATAGTATTGGTGGTGCCATCATTAATAATACAATTGCTTCCAATTCATATTCCATCCGTTTTAATTTCGAATCAGCGGGAAATATCATGTATGCTTTATCCAAAGCAACGAATATCCGTAAGAATAATGATGGGGAATATGCTATTCTGGGCATTCCATATGCACAATATGTGAAAGGAGAATTTGACTTTTCTAAGAATATAAGGATAGATCATCGTAACTCGTTTGCGTTTCATATAGGTATGGGCATTGCTGTTCCTTACGGGAATGCGAAGACTATCCCGTTTGAGAAACAATACTTTTCCGGTGGTGCCAACAGTGTTCGCGGGTGGACGGTACGTGACTTGGGGCCGGGCTCTTTTGTGAGGGATGAAAATACCAATTTACTGGATCAGTCCGGTGATATCAAGCTGGATGCCAGCATTGAATATCGAAGCAAATTATTCTGGAAGTTTCAGGGAGCCATCTTTGTGGACGCCGGTAATATATGGACCATTCGTGATTATGACAATCAGCCGGGAGGAGTCTTTAAATTCGATAAATTCTATAAGCAAATAGCGGTAGCGTACGGATTAGGGCTTCGTCTGGATCTGGATTTCTTCATTCTTCGTTTTGACGGAGGTATGAAGGCGCTTAATCCTGTTTATGAAAAGGGGAAAGATCGTTATCCGATTATCCATCCTAAGTTCAGTCGTGATTTTGCTTTCCATTTTGCGGTAGGATATCCTTTCTGATCAATCATTGCTAATAAAAAAGGAGATGAAACTGGTTGTACGGTTTCATCTCCTTTTTGTTTATGGTATATGCTTTTAACGAGCGGCAAACATCAGGTTGCTCATAGTAGCCTGACGGGCAGCCATCATACCTTGAGCGTCCAATGTAACGTTCATTTTTTCGCCGTTTGGTAAGAACAGATCAGCAGTGCCGTCGTTGTTCATCTTTAGCAACTCAGAGCTTTCGCCATTTGCAACTACATTCCAGGTATTAGCTTCTTTGTTGTAGATCAAATCCATAGAAGCTGTTTCGCCTTCCTTCGTGATTGAATAACCGTTTTCAAGCGTTTTAACCATATAGTTACCGTTTTCTCCTTTTACCTTCTTCACGTCGCCTACATTAGCCATCGGGTTGGAACCACTCCAGAATTCGATAGAGTTGATTACTAAAGCATCAGCAAGGTATGCTACGCCATAAACCGGAACAATGTTGAAAGCTAAAAATACGAGCTCATTTACAAATTTGTTTCCGACTCCTTGATTCCAGGAACTTAAACGGTTGAATAAGCCGAATGATCCAACACAAGAACTGAATAATAAGCTACCACTAAGTACAACCGCTACTAATGTCAGTTTGCTTCTTTTCATGTTTACTTTACTTTTTGATTAATAAAATATTGATAAATTCTCTTTTTAATAGATGCAAATATAACATTTTTAAATTAATCAAGGTTATTATTTCTTGTTTTTATATCATTTACGTTTGTTGTGTGCCAACTTGCTTCCAATGAAATAATCGATGGAAAATTTACCGGGTCCGGCAATGTACATTAATACAAATACTACTAAGTAGATGAATGCCAATTCTTTTACTGCAAATACGTCATTAGCATGGATGACAAAAAAGGCAACTATCATAGTAAAAATCATCGGGATCATTGCCAAGCGGTACAGAAAGCCGAAGATGAAGCCCATTGAACATACCAACTCACCAAAGATCGCTAAACCGAGGGATATGGAACTGCCCAGCCCTATCGGATCAGGAAAAGCCGTGGATAACTCCTGGAAATTACTCCATTTCTGTATACCGTGGTTCATTAATAATATTCCGAAAATGATGCGGACTGCCAATAAAAACAAGGATACTTTTGTTGTATTCGGCTTTGTGGGGAATAAAAAATTATAAATCATAAGTCGTTCTTTTTATAAGTTTGCTTTTTATTTATATAAACATAAAAAATATTGAATTTGTTCTCTGAAAACGATGAAACATAGAAACAAAAAAAGATACCGGAAATAAAATGACTGGCCAGTCGCTTTATTTCCGGTATCTTTTAGTACAAATAAAATTTCCTTGCCTATTCTTTATTTAGAATATAATTTTCGGCAAGTGCTCCCGTTATTTCTTGTTTGTCAGCATTTAGTAGACGAACTTTATTTTCCTCAACTTTATAATATGCTGTTTCTCCGCCTTCTTCTTTTAAAGTCAAGATATTACCTTCCAGCGTATAAGTTCCTTTTTCATCAAATGAACTATCCCGGTCGATGTATACAGAGTGAAGAGTAAACGTCTTGTCAGGATTTAATATCAATGTTGTTTCAATGCCCGGACAGTCGGCTGCAGGTAATACACCTTTGTAAGTTCCTTCATAATCAAGCGATGTTTCGGCATTATGTATATCGACTACTCCGGTTGCTGTACTGTCTGTGCCTGTACTATTGTTTGTTTTCGCACTGTTTCCGCATGCTGCCAGAAGAAAGCAGGAACATGCCAGAATAATAATTTTTTTCATGATCGTTATTTTAATAGTTTATCTAATTAAGTTTATAGTCCGTAAAGATATAAATAATAAGTTGAATTCGGGCAATAAAAAGAACGGAACAACTTAATTTATGAATTTATAAACGGTTATTACTATCAGACAATGAAGGCGAATATTACAATCTTATATTAACATATAACTTACCATTTCGTTGAGAATAGTTCAAGCAACTGACTTTTCTTCAATGGTTTGGCAAGAAATTCATTGCATCCTGCGTCAAGGGCGCTGATTCTGTCAGCATCAAAAGCATTGGCTGTAAGTGCAATAATAGGTATCCTATTATTAAACTCACGGATTTTGCGGGTTGCTTCCAGTCCTCCCATGACAGGCATTTTCATATCCATGAGAACAAGATCGAACTCTTCCTCACGTACTTTATTTACTGCTTCCGCTCCATTTTGAACATGGGTTAGATGGTAGCTTTTGAGAATATGTTGCACTAACGAATAGTTACTTTCATTATCTTCGGCAATTAATATCTTCAGTTCCTTCTTGTCGATTTCGTTCAAAGAAAGCTGGTGTTGCAATGGCAGTGAAATAGTTGGGTTATGTTCCTTCTGAGTGCTGATTTCACAAGGAATCCATGCCCAGAAAGTCGATCCAATACCGGGAGTGGAAGTAAATCCGACTTCTCCTCCGGCTCCTTCAATGATAGCTCTTGAGATAGCCAGTCCGAGTCCGGTGCCCTGAGCAAACTCATTGAGCTTCTGGAAACGTCCAAACACTCGTTCCTGTAATTCTTCCGGGATACCGACTCCGGAATCTTCCACATAGATCCGGATTCCTTCTCTTTCGATGCTGTATCCCATTTTTATATATCCGGATTTGGTGCATTTGACAGCGTTTGTAAGATAGTTCATCCATACTTGCTTGAGCCGGCTTCTATCCAGGAAAATCCAACAGTCCGGGCTGGAATTGTCCATTTGAAACTCAACATCCGGATTGGTAATCTTTGGCTGGATCATGGTATAAAGCTCGTTGCATACTTTGGCTAAATTGAATGTTTCTCTTTTGCGATCAAGAATTCCTGATTCAATCTTGGAAAGGTCGAGGATATCATTGATCAATCGCAATAACAACTCATTATTGGATTGGATGATGCTCATGTATTCTTCTTTTTCTGCCGGATCTTCAGAATATACCATCAGTTCGGAGAAGCCGACGATCGCGTTCAGGGGTGTACGTATTTCGTGACTCATATTGGCAAGGAAAGCCGATTTCAGGCGGTCGGAAAGTTCAGCTTTGTCTTTCAGCTCCTTTAGTTGCTGTGCCATTTTCTCCCATTTCGTATTGTTGACTTTAATACCGGTGTAGCGAATTACATTGCCTTTCTTGTCCCTTTCCACTGGTATGCCAGTAACAATGAGAGTCTGCCATTCTTTGTCCCATTTAGTTTTGGATCGGAATTTGAAGTTGAGATCTTTAGTTGTTCCTCCAATCATATAATTAATATGGTTGCGGACCTGCTCAATGTCTTCCGGGTGGGTGACATGCAGATAGTCTTCGGGTGTGATTGCATTTTCAGAATGGAAGTCATTCACGGGGTCATTAAATGCTTTGAATTGTTTGCTTTTTACTTCAAAATCCCAGTAAGACATGCCTACAGTCTTGAAGGTGAGCTGCATTTTGTAGTTTCTTTCTTCAAGTTCTTCATTCAGTTGATGAAGTTTGGAGATATTTTGTCTGAATCCGGTATATCGTACGTTGTTACCATATTCGTCTTTCTCGAATGGAACACCTATGATATTACAATATTGCCAGGATTCATCATACTTCGTTTGCATACGGCAAGTGAAGTTAATGGTGAGTTCCTTGCCTGATAGCATAGACTGTATGGCGTCATAGGATGAAGAACGGTCTTCAGGATGAATAACATCCATGTATCGTTGGATGGTCACCAGTTTATCACTGGCATAATCATTGATCGGGTCATTATAGGCTTCGAACTCTTGAGTCCGTACATCGAAATCCCAATGAATGATATTGCTGACTTTCATGGCCAGTTCACGCTTGGCGATTAATTCCTGCGTCTTCTTTACCATTTGCATTCTTTCCGTTATATCCAGTTGGGTTCCTATAATCTGCAATTTCCCAAAATGTTCGAAAGATAACCGCATCATGCTTTCATAATAGCGGTATTGCTTTTCTTCTTCATTATAGAAACGTAAGGTGATGTTTCCTTGCTGAATTTCTTTGTTGGTCAGTTGTGATAAAAGTTGTATTAAAGGTTCATGATCTTGTGGATGCAATATATTTAGAATCTGATCTAATGTCGTGTTATTTTTAGCTACAGGATCTCCATGTAATGGATTGAATGTTTTCTTATACACGTCATATACCCAAGATGACATAGAGGCCGCTTCCATTGCCATTTCCAGATTCTTTTTGCTTTCATCCGTACGAAATTCAGCTTCTTTTATGGCAGTCACATCGTTGGAAAGCAATATATGCCCGATGATTTCTCCCTCCTTGCTTCGCAGGGGAACAACCTTTGCTTCATAAATGATCGTGTTCTTATTTTGGGTAGAGAAGTATGCGTTGTCTTTTATCCGGTCAAAGTCGTATTCGAATTCCAGAACAATATCTTCGCCTCTCTGAATGCGATTTTTGAGAGTTTCGTCCATATAAGGACTATTAAAAAGATTGACGATATTAACCACAGTCGTTTTATCAGTGACTCCATACATCTGCAATGCATGTTCATTGATACTGCGCAAGATACCATTTGTGTCATAGATCTCAATACTCATTGGCAGACAAGCATAAATACTTTCTGCAAACAGAAGTTGATCTTTTGTTAAAGGGAATGTTTCTGGTTCTGAAGATGACATTACATTTTGGGTAGTAGGTTCTGTTTCACTTGGGTTCATTTGTCCTTTGTTTTTGTCTATGTATGATGCTCTGATTTGTTTGCTATTGATTAATTTATACAACTTCTTGATTGCTGCAAGAAGCTATATGTTCACAAACATACAATAAAAATATGGAATAAAGAAATTAACACTAATAAAAGTGAATGACAACTTTGCATTTGATTAATGTCAGGAAAGCATGAAAGGCATCTTTTCACTCTCAAGAAATCTATATTATATAAGGTGAAATACTAAAAGTGCTTGTCCGGGTCTGCATATTCTCGTTTTTATCTTTATCTTTGTAGGAAAATATAAAAATATGGCACAACATACTTATGATGAAGAATCGGTCCAGGAGCTGTTGGGCTGGGCGAAGAAGATGCTTGAAACGAAGAGTTACCCGACAGAAAAGTATCAGGTTAATGCATGTACTTCAATCATTGATGGTAAACTTTATCTGGAGTCTTTAATTTCGATGATTTCCAAAAATTGGGAAAATCCGACTTTTCATCCTACTATTGAACAACTGTGGGAATATAGAGAAAAGTGGGAAGGTCAAAAGGAGTAATGTAAGTTTCAGATCTCCTCAGAAAATACATAATGCACTCTGAAGCGATGTGCCCGGAGTGCATTATGCATTTTTATTAATGGATGTAAGTCTGATCTTTCGCGTCGGAGATTAAAACGGCAACCATTTTCTTTTTTTCTTCTGACTGGTATTTTCTTCTCTTTGCTGGCTGTATATATCGGCAAATGTCTTTTTCTCTTTTATCATTTCATAGATAATTCCCCAGTCGGGAATACCGCCGACATTCCGGTCGTCTATAAACAGATCGGCTTTCAGTTTTCGGGAAAAGCCCTGATGATCTCTTTCTTCTTCCGGATAGTCTTTATTGGCTGCATAAAACTCCAGTCCTCTGGCTCTGCACCATTCTATGGCTTCGTCCAAAAGTTCTCCCTCGCGTACACTCCACAAGATTAAACGGTGCTTTTCTTGTTGTAACAATTTCAGCGTTTCAACTGCAAATGGAATTTCTTCACCAATACGTGGATAACGATGCTCTACAATCGTTCCGTCAAAATCAACAGCTATAGTCATTATGATATATTTAGAATACGTAATTTAGGACAAAGATACGGACTGTAAGCTAAAAAAACGTATATTTGCGCTGAATTAACATTTTAATAAAAAAACAGAGATTACATGAACAATTCCCCTCAGCGTGCCGCCAAAGGTTTTACAAGAGCCTTTTGGGTGAGTAACACAGTCGAACTGTTTGAACGTATGGCATATTATGCTGTTTTTATCGTTCTCACTATTTATTTATCCAGTATTTTAGGTTTTAATGATTTCGAAGCAAGTATGATTTCCGGCCTTTTCTCCGGAGGATTATATCTGCTTCCTATATTTTCGGGTGCTTATGCAGATAAGATAGGTTTCCGGAAGTCGATGATTATTGCCTTTTCTTTATTATCTATCGGTTATTTGGGGCTGGGCGTATTCCCTACATTGCTCGAAGCGGCAGGGTTGGTGAGTTACGGTGCGACTACCCGGTTTAATGGTTTGCCGGACAGTTCTTCCCGGTGGATTATCGTTCCTATCCTGTTTATCCTTATGATAGGAGGTTCTTTTATCAAGTCTATTATTTCCGCATCTGTGGCTAAGGAGACAACGGAAGCGACCCGCGCCCGTGGTTATTCTATTTTTTATATGATGGTCAATGTCGGTGCTTTTACGGGTAAGACAATTATCGACCCTTTGAGAAATGTGATCGGCGAACAAGCTTATATTTACATTAACTATTTCTCCGGGGCGATGACGGTGATTGCCTTGCTGGCAGTGATCCTGCTATATAAATCGACTCATACGGCAGGTGAAGGAAAAAGTCTGCGTGAGATAGGGCAGGGCTTTATGCGGATTATGACTAACTGGCGTTTATTGATTCTCATTTTAATCGTAACAGGCTTCTGGATGGTACAACAGCAACTTTATGCCACTATGCCTAAGTACGTCATCCGTCTCGCAGGCGAAACAGCTAAACCGGGATGGATCGCGAACGTTAATCCTTTTGTGGTGGTATGTTGTGTCAGCTTTATCACTCGTTTGATGGCAAAGCGCAGTGCGATTACTTCGATGAATGTGGGTATGTTCCTAATTCCTGTTTCTGCATTGCTGATGGCTTGTGGAAACATATTGGGAAATGATATTATCTCAGGAATGAGCAATATTACTCTGATGATGGTGGCTGGTATTGTTGTACAGGCGCTTGCCGAATGTTTCATTTCGCCGCGGTATCTGGAGTATTTCTCTCTGCAGGCTCCTAAGGGAGAGGAAGGTATGTATTTAGGATTCAGTCATCTGCACTCATTCCTTTCTTCTATATTCGGTTTCGGGCTGGCTGGTATTCTGTTGACAAAATATTGTCCGGACCCTGCCTTGTTTGAAACTCGTGCGGCATGGGAGGCCGCCAGTGCGAATGCGCATTATATCTGGTATTATTTCGCTGCTATCGGGCTGATTGCCGCTATAGCTTTGCTATTATTCGCAAAAATCACCGAATCCATCGACAAAAAGAAGAAATCTTCTCGGTAATTATCTTCTTTTTTATGTATATTTGCCGTCACTTTGCTGTAAAAGTTGACGGCATTTTGCATTTTAATAAAGAAAGATAAAACATGAAAGTAAGATTTATAAGCCTGGCGAGTGGCAGCAGTGGGAACTGCTATTATCTGGGTACTGATACCTATGGAATACTGATAGATGCCGGTATCGGCATCCGTACCATCAAGAAAACACTGAAAGATTTCAATATTCTGATGGAAAGTATACGTGCCGTATTTGTAACGCACGATCATGCGGATCACATCAAGGCTGTAGGGCATTTGGGGGAAAAGATGAATATACCTGTTTACACCACGGCTCGTATTCATGAGGGGATTAATCGTAGTTATTGTATGACGGAAAAGCTCAGCACATCGGTTCGTTATCTTGAAAAGCAAGTGCCTATGATGCTCGAAGATTTCCGTATCGAATCTTTTGAAGTTCCTCATGACGGGACGGATAATGTAGGATATTGTATAGAAATAGACGGCAAAGTCTTTTCTTTCTTAACCGACTTAGGGGAAATCACTCCGACGGCGGCAGATTATATCAGCAAGGCAAACTATCTGATTCTGGAAGCGAACTATGACGAAGAAATGCTTAAAATGGGACCTTATCCCCAATATCTGAAGGAACGGATCATGAGCAGGACCGGACACATGAGCAATTCTGCTACTGCTGAATTCCTGGCAGAAAATATCACCGAGCACCTGCGTTATATCTGGTTGTGTCATCTGAGCAAAGACAATAATCATCCGGAGCTGGCATATAAAACGGTAGAATGGAAATTAAAGAACAAAGGTGTAATTGTAGGTAAAGATGTGCAACTACTTGCTTTAAAGCGAAATACGCCTTCTGAGCTTTATGTGTTCGAATAATAACGAAAAAAAGATAGTAAAAAAGCTGCATTATTGTTTGGTCAAATGAAATAAAAGACCTACTTTTGCAACCGCAAACGAGGAAATAAGCACTCTTAGCTCAGTTGGTAGAGCAACTGACTCTTAATCAGTGGGTCCAGGGTTCGAATCCCTGAGGGTGTACAAATCCAAAGTTGCAATATAAAAAAATGTTGCACTCTTAGCTCAGTTGGTAGAGCAACTGACTCTTAATCAGTGGGTCCAGGGTTCGAATCCCTGAGGGTGTACAAAGAATGAAGAAGTAACTTAGTTACTTCTTTTTTTGTTTATATGAACTGCCTTGTAAGGGATCAGTTGTAAATCTTGTGAGGACTACTCTTCAACTCAATTTGAGCCTACTCTTCGGGACTTGTTGCTCCTTAGCCCGAAAGATGCTTGCCGATTTAATCAGACCTGCCTGGTTTAATAGTCTATGCTTCGTTGATTAATCCCTTTTGTATGCTAAGTTAATGTCTTTTGAAAGCAATAAGAACAAGTTTCAGGTACGTGATCCCATTGGTTCATGTACGTGGGCTGATGGGATCACGTGCGTAGTCTGAATGTTTCACGTACGTAAAACGAGAGCATATATCCTGCAAAATGTATTAATCAAGGCTTGTTGATGTATTAAGTATACTGGCTTTAACTATTATACATGCCATCTAAAATGTCTTAGGAGGCCAAAGAAGCATCGTTTAATGCTTTAGCAAATAAAATTTTGTTGTGACTGGGGGGAGAAATAATTGATTAATAGGAATTATAGAAGGTAAAAAGGGGGTAAAATACAATTTTCGGGTCGAAAATCCAGTTCTCTGTGATAAAAAGAAAAAGAAGTTAGTTCCTGTTTAAATGTTGGTAATCAGTGTAGTAGGAAATATGGGTGATAATAGAAGGTGATAAATGAATTCATATAAATTCTATTATCACCTTATTATCACCGCTTATTGTCACCACTATTTTATTGATTACTAACTATTTAACTATAAAAGGTGACAAGTGACAATAGAATCGTATATGAAACTACAGGGAGAGGAGCGTTATTTAAAAAAAATACCGCTGTGGAGCATCGTGCCCCGACAGCGGTATTACTATTTAGTAATTCTTGTTTTAGAATTTGAAGAAGTTCTTGGCATTGTTGTAGCTGATGTCTTCGATCATCTGATTTACGCGATCCATTTCAGATACCGGAATTTCTCCGTTCTCCACATCACGTCCTACCAAATTACATAATGTACGGCGGAAGTATTCATGGCGTGGATAGGAAAGGAATGAACGGGAGTCTGTCAGCATACCTACGAAACGGCTCAAAAGTCCAAGTACTGACAACGCGTTCATTTGTTTTTCCATACCATCTTTCTGGTCGAGGAACCACCATCCGGAACCGAACTGAATCTTGCCGGCTATCGAGCCATCCTGGAAGTTGCCCAGCATAGTGGCAATCACTTCATTGGCGCAAGGATTCAGGTTATAAAGGATTGTCTTGGTCAACTTGCCGTTAACGTTCAGGCGGTCGAGGAATTTAGACATTGCCTTGGCTGTTGTAAATTCGCCGATAGAGTCGAAGCCTGTATCGGGTCCTAATAATTTGAACATCTTCGTATTGTTGTTACGGATAGCACCGTAGTGGAACTGCTGGGTCCATCCTTTTTCCCAGTCCATTTCTCCGAAGATTACCAACATAGCAGACTTGAATTTCAGAATTTCTTCTTTAGTCAATTCAGCTCCGCCATATACCTTATTAAATATAGCTTTGATTTCTGCGTCGGTGTAATCTTCTGCATAGAACTCTTCGATACCGTGGTCGGACAAGCGGCAGCCCTGTTCGGCGAAGAAGTCATGACGTTTGCGGAGAGCCGCAATCATATCGTCGAAATTGGAGATTGTCACGCCGCTTACTGCAGACAGTTTTTCTACATAAGCGCGGAAGTCGGCAGGAACTTCTACTGCCATTGCCTTGTCCGGGCGCCAGGTAGGCAACATTTTGATTTCAAAACCGCTTTCGCGTGTCTGGATATGATATTCCAGAGAATCAATCGGATCGTCCGTAGTACATACTACTTCCACGTGGTAACGACGCATCATTCCGCGAGCTGAGTATTCCGGCTGAGCCAGCTTCTCGTTACACTCGTCGTAAATTTCGCGTGCAGTCTTGGGGCTTAAAATCTTGTCGATGCCGAAAGCAGTCTTCAATTCCAGGTGTGTCCAATGATACAACGGGTTGCGGAAGGTATAAGGAACGGTTTCAGCCCATTTTTCGAACTTTTCCCAGTCTGTGGTATCTTTTCCTGTACAATAACGTTCGTCTACGCCATTTGTACGCATTGCACGCCATTTGTAATGGTCGCCACCCAACCAGATTTCAGTCAGTGATTTAAACTTGTAGTCGTCAGCTACCATTTGGGGGATTAGATGACAGTGGTAGTCAATAATCGGCATTTTAGCCGCATGCTCGTGATACAACTTTTGTGCAGTTTCTGTCTGCAGCAAGAAGTTTTCATCCATGAAGTTCTTCATTGTTACTGTGTTTTTAGTATATAAAATTATTACTTTCTGCATTTATACCTATATAGTATTGATTTTAAAGCTAATAGGTGTAAATCTTCGTTTTAGTTTTATTAACCGTTATCGAACACAAAAATAGAAAATTTACTTGGAGTAACAAAATAATTCGTATATTTGCAGCGATTATTTATAATATTTAAGTTTTAGCACTATGGAGGACCAGAACTATACCATCAAAGACATTGCCCGTATGGCGGGTGTTTCCGCCGGAACGGTTGACAGAGTGCTGCACAATCGCGGCGACGTATCTCCTCAAAGCAAGGCTAAAGTACAAAAGGTATTGGATGAAATTCACTACCAGCCTAATGTATTTGCTATCGGACTGGCTGCCAAGAAGAAATATTCTTTCGTTTGTCTGATACCTTATTATATAGAGCACGACTACTGGCATTCGGTAGTGGGAGGCATCGAGCGGGCACGTCAGGAATTGCGTCCTTTCAATGTGAGTGTGGATTATCTTTGTTACCATCAAGGGGACAAGGACAGTTATCAGGAAGTGTGTCGCAGGGTTGAAGAAAGTAATGTCGATGCTGTACTGATTGCTCCGAACTTCAGAAATGAGACATTGGCTTTGACAGACTATCTGCAAGCTAAAAAAATAGCTTATGCATTCATTGACTTCAATATGGAGGAAGCGAACGCACTGACCTATATCGGACAGGACTCTTATAAAAGCGGATACATTGCCGCCAAAATATTAATGCGCAACTATCAGGCCGGCGAGGGGCAGGAGCTGGTTTTGTTCTTGAGCAATAATAAGAACAGTCCGGCAGAAATACAGATGCAACGGCGTTTGGCAGGATTTATGAGCTTTATCACCGAAGAGTATGAAGAGTTGGTGATTCATGAAGTGGTACTGAACAAGTCTAATCAGGAAAATAATCAAAAGACATTGGATGAATTTTTCCGGCTGCATCCGAAAGCTACGTTGGGGGTCGTATTCAATTCCAGAGTTTATCAGCTGGGCGAATATCTCCGTAGTGCGGGACGAAGCATGAAGGGGCTGATAGGATATGACCTTCTGAAAGCAAACGTGGAATTGCTGAAATCCGGTGATGTGCATTATCTGATCGGACAACGTCCGGGGCTGCAGGGATATTGTGGCGTAAAAGCTCTTTGCGACCACGTCGTTTTCAAGAAATCCGTTGAACCGGTAAAGTACATGCCCATCGACATTATGATAAAGGAAAATATTGATTTTTATTTCGAATTTGTATAATATCAACTTTATAAATTACAACTAACATGAAAGCATTAAACAAAGAAACAGCTCCTAAAGTACAACGTCCGGAGCGCATTATCCAATTTGGCGAAGGTAACTTTTTACGTGCATTTGTAGATTGGATTATTTACAACATGAACCAGAAGACTGACTTCAACAGCAGTGTGGTAGTGGTTCAACCGATTGATAAAGGTATGGTCGATATGCTGAATGCACAAGATGATTTGTATCATGTCAACCTTCAAGGATTGGATAAAGGAGAAGTGGTTAACAGCTTGACAATGATTGATGTAATCAGTCGCGCATTGAATCCTTATACGCAGAATGACGAGTTTATGAAGCTGGCTGAACAACCGGAAATGCGCTTTGTTATCTCGAACACTACAGAAGCCGGAATCGCCTTTGATCCGACTTGCAAACTGGAAGATGCTCCCGCTTCATCTTATCCGGGCAAGCTGACTCAATTGCTGTATCATCGTTTTAAAACATTCAACGGTGACAAGACGAAAGGTCTGATCATTTTCCCTTGCGAACTGATCTTCCTGAATGGCCACAAGCTGAAAGAAACGATTTATCAGTATATCGACCTGTGGAATCTTGGCAATGAATTCAAGACTTGGTTTGAGGAAGCTTGCGGAGTATATGCGACATTGGTAGACCGTATCGTTCCGGGATTCCCTCGCAAGGATATTGCTGCTATCAAGGAAAAGATACAGTACGATGATAACCTTGTTGTGCAGGCTGAAATCTTCCACCTGTGGGTAATTGAAGCTCCGCAGGAAGTGGCAAAAGAATTCCCGGCTGATAAGGCAGGGCTGAATGTATTGTTTGTTCCGTCGGAAGCTCCTTATCACGAACGCAAAGTAACTTTGCTCAATGGTCCTCACACGGTTCTTTCTCCGGTAGCATACTTGTCGGGTGTGAATATCGTGCGTGATGCTTGCCAGCATGAGGTAATCGGCAAGTATATTCATAAAGTGATGTTTGATGAATTGATGGAGACATTGAATCTTCCGAAAGAGGAACTGAAGAAGTTTGCAGAGGATGTATTGGAACGTTTCAACAATCCATTCGTCGATCATGCGGTAACAAGCATTATGCTTAACTCATTCCCGAAATATGAAACTCGTGATCTTCCGGGATTGAAGACTTATCTGGAACGTAAAGGGGAACTGCCGAAAGGACTGGTACTCGGATTGGCTGCTATTATCACTTATTATAAAGGTGGTGTACGTGCAGACGGGGCTGAAATGGTACCGAACGATGCTCCTGAAATCATGAACTTGCTGAAAGAGCTTTGGGCTACCGGTTGCACGAAGAAGGTTACCGAAGGTGTACTGGCAGCAGAGTTTATCTGGGGCGAAGATTTGAATAAGATTCCGGGACTGGCAGCAGCTGTAAAGGCTGATCTGGATTCTATTCAGGAGAAAGGTATGCTTGAAACGGTAAAGGGTATCCTTTAAGTAAGTAATATCATATAAAAACAGCGTCACTGTTCGTTGTGAATGGTGACGCTGTTTTTATGTGTATATATGATATCAAAGATAGTTCTGATAGAAAGGAGAAAAACAGTTTTCTTTCTATTCAGCTTCAGCTGTATGAAGAATGAATGTGGTAGCTCCGATAGTTACGATTGCTCCGTCTTCCATGCGGACGCGGTCTTTATCTCCCAGAATCTCATTCATGAGAAAGGTACCTGTGAGGCTGGGGGCGTCCCGTAATGTGTAGACAAGCTTTCCCTGTTTGTTACGCTTCACATTAATGATGCAGTGGCGTCTGTCCATACTCATGTCACCGCTTTCGATCGGAGTATTGATAACGGTACCCACGCAACGACGGCCTATCACATTATCACCTTCTTGCAACGGAAGTACTTGTTTGAAACCAAACACGTTTTCAATAACCGTAATATAACCGAATTCTTCTTTATGAACCTCCGCTTCTTCTTCCAGGTTCTCTTCCTTTCTAAGGGCTTTTACTTTGCTTTTTCCGAGACGGATGCTGAATTGTTTGCCACAATGTTCGCATTCGAATACAAGCGATTGACCTTCGCTGTATTTGGTTTCATCAAAAAAAAGGTAATTCTCACATTTAGGACAAAGAACTCGTTTCATGTTTCAAAAGGGGATTTATTTTGCCAGTAACCAGGCATTCTTATAAGTTTCGTTTTTTCTAAGCTCCAGTAGTTGTTTGGTAGCTTCTTCGCGATTTCCGAATGAACGGATGCTGACACGTACTTTGCCATCGCTGTTCAAGGCTTTCGCTTCGGCAAATCCTTTTGCCTTTAATTGTTCTGCCATTGCTTCAGCATCTTTCAGACCGATTCCTCCTGCTACGATAATGTGAAAGGGATGATTGGCCTGTGGCTGAACTGCGGGTGCAACCGGAGTTGTCACTGCGGTTGTAGTCGGTATTGTTGCTGTCGGTGCGGCCGGTGTTGTTTCCTGCTTGGCAACCTTGACTTCTTTGACAGCGATAGGTCTTGAAGTTCTGGCTTTATCAGCGGTAACTTTCTTCGTCTGACCAGTCGCATTCTTTTGATTATGCTTTGTTTCTACAGAAACAGGAGTGACTGCAACCGATTGTTTTTCTATTTGCTCAAAAAGCTCGGCAGGCAGCAACTGGGCATAATTGTTCTTCTCGACATACGTATTTTCTACAGGAGTAGAGAATGCGAAGAACATAACGATAACGGCAATCATTGCCGCAGCATTACGAAGAAGGGTACGGCTGATGCTGATTTCATACGTTTTCTTTTCTTTCGTCAGACTGGCAGGTACCAGTATTCTTTCTTTTCGCTGCAACGCAGAGAGCTCACGCATCTCAAAAGAATCCAATCCATATAATGAAGGAGTCGTTATCTTATGATCATAAGGAGTGAATTCGTAGTTCCCGTAAATGTTATAACGGATTTCACCCACGTTTTCCAAATCGGCTTTACCTTCTTCATGAAGAATCTCGACGAAGGCGTTCACTTCTTTCTCCACCATACGGGTAGCATCGGCAAAACTGGTGTCATGCGCAGACATATAGGACTGTACCAACACGCCGTCATTCAGTTTAAGCTGAGAATTGAAACCGATGATACGGGTAGGAGGTAAAAAAAGATTTTCTTCTTTTACATAGGTTGCGGGAGCGTAGTGTGCTACGAATCCGCCAAAATTAGGAACGATTACGCAATCGTTCTCTAACAACAGAGCCTCTATGTGTTGTGCTAATTCAATCATAGTGCAAAATTAAGAGATTAATTGAATATATCCCAGAAAACTTCGAAAAAATCACTACTTTTGCATCGTTTTACTTATTACTACTAACGATGAACTATATACAGACAGAAATAGATGGGGTGTGGCTGATAGAACCCAATGTTTATTCTGATGAACGGGGCTACTTTATGGAAGCCTTTAAGAAAGAGGAGTTTGAAGCGAAGATCGGTCCGGTAGACTTTGTGCAGGATAATGAATCGAAATCGTCCTTTGGCGTATTGCGGGGACTGCACTATCAGAAGGGTGAATACAGCCAGGCAAAGTTAGTTCGCGTTCTGAAAGGAAAGGTGCTGGATGTTGCTGTCGATTTGCGCCGGTCGTCACCGACTTTTGGAAAACATGTCAGCGCATTGCTCAGTGAAGAAAATAAAAGGCAGTTTTTTATTCCCCGTGGTTTTGCTCATGGCTTTGTGGTGTTGAGCGAAGAAGTTGTGTTCATGTATAAGGTAGACAATAAATATGCTCCGCAAGCGGAAGCGTCTATAGTATATAATGATGAAACGTTAGGCATCGACTGGATGCTTGGGGAGTCGCAGATGCTTTTGTCGCCCAAGGATAAAGAGGGCATGGCTTTCAGAGATGCTGTATATTTTGAATAAACTCTAACAAACGATAGATATGAAAATAGCGATTGTCGGAACCGGTTATGTTGGTTTGGTAACTGGAACATGTTTTGCTGAAATTGGCGTAAATGTAACTTGTGTAGATACGAATAGCGAGAAAATAGAATCTTTGCAGAAAGGAATGATTCCGATCTATGAGAATGGATTGGAAGAAATGGTACTTCGCAATGTCAAGGCAAAAAGACTGAAATTCACGACTTCGCTTGAGAGTTGCCTGGACGATGTTGAGGTTATATTTAGTGCTGTCGGTACGCCTCCGGACGAAGATGGCAGTGCTGATTTGAGTTATGTGCTGGAAGTTGCCCGCACCATCGGTCGTAATATGAATCAATATAAATTGGTAGTGACGAAGAGCACGGTTCCTGTAGGTACTGCGCGCAGAGTTCGTGCCGCTATACAGGAAGAACTGGATAAAAGAGGAGTGAACATTGAGTTTGATGTGGCTTCCAATCCGGAATTTCTGAAAGAGGGCAATGCTATCAGCGACTTTATGAGTCCGGACCGTGTAGTGGTAGGAGTGGAGTCTGTTCGTGCGGAGAAACTGATGTCGAAACTCTATAAGCCGTTTTTATTGAATAACTTCCGTGTTATTTTCATGGATATCCCATCGGCTGAAATGACGAAATATGCGGCTAACTCTATGTTGGCAACCCGTATCAGCTTTATGAATGACATCGCGAACTTGTGTGAACTGGTAGGTGCCGACGTAAATATGGTACGTAGCGGTATCGGTTCTGATACTCGTATCGGACGCAAGTTCCTATACCCAGGTATCGGATATGGTGGCTCTTGTTTTCCTAAAGATGTGAAAGCATTGATCAAGACTGCCGAGCAAAACGGGTATACTATGCGTGTACTTCGTGCGGTGGAAGATGTGAATGAGGCACAGAAAGGAGTCTTGTTTGAAAAACTGATGAAGCAGTTTAATGGTGATTTGAGAGGTAAGACCATCGCCTTGTGGGGATTGGCTTTTAAACCGGAAACGGATGATATGCGTGAGGCTCCGGGATTGGTATTGATCGATAAACTTCTGAAAGCAGGTTGTCAGATACGCGCATATGATCCGGCTGCAATGAATGAGTGTAAACGTCGTATCGGTGATGTTATTTATTACGCCCGCGATATGTATGATGCGGTACTTGATGCTGATGTCCTGATGTTAATTACCGAATGGAAAGAATTCCGTCTGCCTTCATGGGCTGTCATCAAAAAGACTATGAATCAGCAAATTGTGTTGGATGGACGCAATATCTATGATAAAAAAGAAATGGAAGAGCTCGGATTTATTTATTCATGCATTGGTAAATAAGATAATTAGAGTATCTTTATACACAAAATTTAGACAAATGACGAAATATGTAGCGATATCGTTAGTAGCGATCTTGCTCGCAGCATGTAACAGCAGTAAGAATCCGCACTCTTCCTCCGGACAAGAGGAGGATTTGAGTGCGAAAGAACTGCTGCAAGGAATCTGGCTGGATGATGAGACTGAGAGCCCGTTGATGCGTATAGAAGGGGATACCATCTATTATGCAGATTCGCAGAGCGCTCCTATTACATTCAAAATTATACGGGATACTCTTTATACTTATGGCAATGATACTACCTATTATAAGATAGATAAGCAGGGGGAGCATATTTTCTGGTTTCATTCGATTGCAGATAATATGATCAGATTGCATAAATCTGAAGATCCTAATGATTCGTTATCTTTTGTCGGTCAGGAAATGATTATTCCCACCTATACGGAAGTAACGAAGCGCGATAGTATTGTGAACTATAATGGTAGCCGCTATCGTGCTTATGTGTATATCAATCCATCCAAAATGAGGGTGATCAAGACGATATATACTGAAGACGGTATTAGTATGGATAATGTGTACTACGATAATGTGATGCACATTTGTGTGTATGAAGGCAAGAAGAGCCTGTTTGCCAGTGATATTACCAAGCAGATGTTTGAAAGTGTGGTTCCTGCGGATTTCCTGGTGCAGGCAATTTTATCTGATACTAAATTTGTAAAGGTAGACCGGAATGGTTTCCATTATCAGGCTGTTTTATCCATTCCGGAAAGTTCTATTTACAGTATAGCAAATTTGACTGTCAGTTTTAGCGGCAAGTTGACTATTACTCCGACGAAATAGCCAAATGTTTTTTAGTTTCTTGCAGGAGAAGAGGGGCGGTTATTGCCTTTTTTTCCATTGTTGTTATTCCTTTTTCCTCCGAAGCTTCTTCTTTTAGAACTGTCACCTCTCTTATTGTTGTAAGAGCGGGGCTTGTATTCCGGTGCTTCTCCTAATTCGGCGGGAACGGGAATTTTATATATTTCTTTTTCAAGAAAGTTCTCGATGGATTTGAAGTTGCTCTGTTCTTTCTCGCTGATAAAGGTGAGTGCTACTCCGTCATTGTTGGCACGTGCTGTACGTCCGATACGGTGCACATAATCCTCGCTGTCATGGGGGACATCAAAGTTGATAACCAATCGGATGTCGTCAATATCGATACCACGAGCAACGATATCCGTAGCAACCAGAATATTGATTCTTCCGGCTTTAAATTCGTGCATGACCACTTCACGTTGTGCCTGTTCAAGATCCGAATGCATTTCTCCTACATTCAGTTTCATCATTTTCAGAGCCTTTGTTACTTCTTTAACCTTGATTTTGGAGGAAGCGAAAATAATCACACGTTCGGGTACTTCGTCAGTAAAAAGGCTGCGTATGATACCTAGCTTCTGATTCTCGTAACATACATAAGCTGCCTGAATGATTTTATCTGCCGGTCTTGAAACGGCAAGTTTGATTTCCGCCGGATTATTCAGAATTGTTTTTGCCAGTTGCTGTATTTTGGCAGGCATAGTTGCCGAGAACATGATTGTCTGTCGTTCTTTCGGCAAATATTTCACGATTTGCATGATATCTTCGTAGAATCCCATATCAAGCATACGGTCTGCTTCGTCCAGTATAAAATAAGAAACCTTGGAAAGATCTACGTATCCAAGGCTTAAATGGGCTATCAGCCGTCCGGGAGTAGCTATTACTACATCTGCACCTAACGTAAGTCCCTTCTTCTGTTGTTCGAAAAGGATTCCGTCATTTCCACCGTATACGGCAACACTCGATGCGGGCATAAAATAGGAGAAGCCTTCCATTTGCTGGTCGATTTGCTGCGCCAATTCCCGGGTAGGGGACATAATGACACAGTTAATGGCATCTTCGGGATGTCCTCCTTCGGATAACTTATTCAGGATAGGCAGCAGGAATGCTGCTGTTTTACCAGTGCCCGTTTGTGCAACTGCTATCAAATCTTTACCTTCTAGTATGATTGGAATTGCTTGTTCCTGTATAGGCGTGCACTCGTCAAATCGCATGGCGTCAAGCGCATCAAGCACATTTGCATTTAGTTTTAGTTCGGAAAACTTCATTACTTCTTTTTATTTGCCGACAAAGATAAAATAATTTTTGGTCTCAATTACATATTCAAATAAGAATCTTTGAATCCCAGGAAATAGAGCACTCCGTCAAGCCCGATGGTATTGATGGATTGTTTGGCATTTGCCACTACTTTGGGCTTTGCGTGGAAGGCGATTCCCAGTCCGGCGATTCCCAGCATAGGAAGGTCGTTGGCACCGTCTCCAACGGCTATCGTCTGAGCAATATCAACCTTCTCTACCTGAGCGATCAGACGGAGGAGTTCGGCTTTTCGTTTGCCGTCTACTACGTCTCCCAGATAGCGTCCGGTTAATTTGCCGTCTACAATTTCCAATTCGTTCGCATATACGTAATCTATGCCGTATTTCTTTTGCAGATACTGACCGAAATAGGTGAATCCTCCGGAAAGAATAGCAATTTTGTATCCATATTTTTTCAGTACATACATCAGGCGGTCTACTCCTTCCGTAATAGGAAGGCTTTCTGCTATTTCCTGCATGACTGATTCATCCAGTCCTTTTAACAAGGCTACACGACGTGTGAAGCTTTCTGTAAAGTCTATTTCTCCACGCATGGCGCTTTCTGTAATGGCCTTTACTTCATCGCCTACACCTGCACGGATAGCCAGCTCGTCGATTACCTCAGTTTCGATCAAGGTAGAATCCATATCGAAACAGATCAGACGACGCATACGGCGGTACATATTATCTTGCTGGAAAGAAAAGTCCATCTCCTGTTCGCTAGCCAGCTGCATCAGTCGCTCCTGCATGGCGATACGGTCTTTCGGGGTACCGCGTACGGAGAACTCGATACAGGCACGGGTACGGGTATCCGTTTTGTCCTCATCCAAAGGGATACGCCCCGTCAGACGTTTGATGGCATCAATGTTTAAGTCTTGTTCTGCTAGTACGCGGGTAGCGGCAGAGATCTGGCGGGCGGACAGTTTGCGGCCCAATACCGTCAGTATATAGCGGTTTTTCCCCTGCATACCTACCCAGTTCTCATACTGATCGGTTCCTATCGGTTCGAAACGAATGGTTACTCCCAATGAAGATGCCTTAAACAGCAGCTCCTTCATAATGAATCCAGAATGCCTTTCTTCGCTTCTGAAAAGGATGCCTAACGACAAAGTATTATGGATGTCCGCCTGTCCGATATCAAGGATAGTAGCGTCATACTTGGCAAGTATTTCAGTTACGGAAGCGGTAAGTCCCGGGCGATCTTCGCCGGTAACTCGAATCAGAATCAATTCAGTATTTGATGGTTGCATAAAAAAATAGACTTTAACGCTGCAAAAGTAGGGAAAAAAGTTCGTTTTTATGCTAAATAACATAAAAAGTTATACCCCAAAAGTAAGAAAATGGCTTGTTTTTTTGGAAGTTAATTTAATAATTACTTACCTTTGCACCCGGTTTCAAAATTAAAGGCACTGATAATCAGCGGATTCCTCTTCGCCTGATGCCTGAAAAGACAACGTTTCGGGAAGAAACCACTGTTTAAGGACAGTCCCGGATAGTATTAACTAAAACCGCATTACATGAATTCTTATGTAAAATGGATTTTTGTTGTATTACTGATTTGTTCCTTGACCGCTTTCGTTGAGAAAGACAAACCTACCGGAGGTTTGAGTGAGGGTGACGTAGCCCCTGATTTTAAAATCGAATCTGCGTCGAATGGGCAACCGGCATTTAAGTTGGGTAATTTGAAAGGTAAATATGTGTTGCTTAGTTTTTGGGCAAGTTATGACGCGCAATCCCGGATGCAAAACGTAAGTTTGAGCAATGTGCTTCGTTCTTCCCGTAATGTGGAAATGGTTTCTGTTTCGTTTGACGAATACCAGTCAATCTTTAAGGAAACCGTTCGTAAGGACCAAATAGTTACGCCCACTTGTTTCGTGGAAACAGAAGGCGAGGACTCCGGATTATTTAAAAAGTACCGTTTGAATCGGGGGTTCACAAACTATTTATTGGATGGAAATGGTGTGATTATAGCCAAAAACATCTCTGCTGCAGATCTTTCTGCTTATGTAAGTGAGATTGGTTGACAATCTCGAAAAGAGTAAGGAGAAAGAGGGATTTTCCGGATCACCGTTTGGTGATTAAAATGGAGAATAGACAAAAGAGGAAATGGATACAACAAAAAAGTTCCGCCTGTACTTGCTTTCGGCAAGAATAGGCGGAACTTCTATTTTTTATCTCCTGAATCTAAGTTTTATGTTTCCTTATTTAGGTGCTTTCTGATACAGATAGAATGCGATGCCTGCATAGAGGATATTGGGAATCCAGACTGCAATCGCAGGAGGCACGTTACCGTTTATGGCAAAGGTAGAAGTGATTGTCTGGAACAGGATATAAGAGAAGCTAAGCCCTAATCCAATACCCAGATGAAGTCCCATACCACCCTTCGTTTTTCGTGATGAAAGAGAAACCCCGATGATTGTCAGAATAAACGAAGCAAATGACATTGCAATTCGTTTGTGGTACTCAATTTCAAACTCTTTGATATTGGCAAATCCCCGTCGTTTCTGCTTTTCTATATATTCGCTCAGTTCCGGACTGGTCAGCATCTCCTGTTGATTCTTCATGATCAGGAAGTCCGATGGGTCCATATTTATAATAGAGTCGATCCGGTCCCCTTTGGTGATCTTTTCTTTTAGTCCGTCCAGTTCACGTACCATATAGTCGTGAATGGTCCATTTATTGACCGTTGTTGTATCGTAAGTGATACGGCGTGCCGTTAAGTGGGAGACAAGTTTCTTGTCGACAAACTTATCCAATGAAAAGCGGTTGCCGGTTTTCATTCCGTCATTGTAATTATCGATATAGGCTATGACACCACTGTCCACTTCCAACTGCACGTTTCGGACCGAGTTGACTTTCTTGGGTTTGATGTATTTATCTTCAAAGTTCAGACGGGTAACACTACCTTTGGGAATGATGAACGAACTCATCATGAATGTTGCCGCAGCAATGATGGCGGCAGAGATCATATAGGGGCGCATCATTCTTTTGAAACTCATACCGGTGGAGAACATGGCAATGATCTCAGAGTTCTCCGCCAGTTTGGAGGTAAAGAAGATAACGGCGATGAATACGAACAGCGGACTGAACAGATTGGAGAAGTAGGGGATGAAGTTCATGTAGTATTCAAAGATGATCTTGTCCCAAGGGGCTTCATGCTCCATCAGCTTGTCCATCTTCTCGTTGAAGTCGAATACCACCGCAATTGAGATAATCAATGCAATGGCAAATACGTATGTCCCCAAGAATTTCTTGATGATATACCAATCCAGCCGTTTTATTAATCGATTGCTTTTCATTCTTTATAATCTTGTTGACACTCTTTTTACCATCATCGGCTTCCAGGTAGAGAAATCTCCGGCAATGATATGTTTCCGGGCTTCACCTACCAGCCACAGGTAAAATGCCAGATTGTGTATAGAAGCAATTTGCATTGCCAGTAGTTCTTGTGCGTGGAAAAGGTGACGCAAGTACGCTTTGCTGTATAGCGTGTCTACAGCAGAAGCACCGTCTGCCTCGATGGGAGAGAAGTCTGTTTCCCATTTCTTGTTTCGCATATTGATGATACCGTCTTTGGTAAACAGCATGCCATTTCGTCCGTTTCGGGTAGGCATAACACAGTCGAACATATCGACTCCGCGTTCAATGCCTTCAAGGATATTTACGGGGGTACCGACTCCCATCAGATAGCGGGGCTTGTCTTTGGGAAGAATCTCGTTGACAACCTCTATCATCTCGTACATCTTATCTACCGGTTCGCCTACGGCCAGTCCGCCGATTGCATTTCCATCCGCTCCTTTGGAGGCGACGAATTCAGCGGATTGCTTACGCAAATCCTGATAAACACATCCTTGCACGATGGGGAAGAGAGACTGGTTGTAGCCGTATTTCGGTTCAGTTTCGTTAAAACGCTGAATACAACGATCAAGCCATCTGTGTGTCAGCCCTAATGACTTTTTGGCATATGCATAATCTGAATCTCCCGGAGGACATTCGTCAAAAGCCATCATGATATCAGCGCCAATGGTACGTTCTATATCCATCACCTTTTCCGGGGTAAAGATATGTTTGCTGCCATCAATGTGCGAGCGGAATTCGGCTCCTTCTTCCCGAAGTTTTCGTATTCCTGCTAATGAGAATACCTGAAAACCACCGCTATCGGTCAGCATAGGACGATCAAAACCATTGAAGCGATGCAGTCCGCCTGCCTTTTCAATTACGTCTAGTCCCGGACGCAAGTATAAATGATAGGTGTTGCCCAGAATAATCTGTGCCTGGATATCTTCTTTCAGTTCTGTTACATGTACTCCTTTAACAGTGCCCAGTGTTCCCACAGGCATGAAGATAGGTGTTTGTATCTGCCCGTGGTCTGTTGTTATCAGACCTGCACGGGCATTACTTTTAGTGTCTGTATATTGTAACTCAAATGTCATTCCTGGCTGGGTTTCTTTACAGATAAATCAATGGCATCCGCAACTTTCTCGTTTGTCAAGGCGATTGCGAATACTTCTTTAATGTCGTTTACATAGTGGAATTGCAGTCCTTTTAAATATATGTCCTGAATTTCATCTATGTTCTTTTTATTTTCGGCACTCATGATGATTTCTTTGATTCCGGCACGTTTGGCGGCAAGAATCTTCTCTTTGATACCACCGACAGGAAGCACTTTGCCACGGAGAGTGATTTCTCCCGTCATGGCAAGGTTTGCTTTTACCTTTCTTTGGGTGAGGGCAGAAGCTAAAGAAGTAGCCATAGTAATACCTGCCGACGGTCCATCTTTCGGAATAGCACCTTCGGGGACATGGATATGTATATTCCAGTTGTCAAAGATGTCTTCATTCAGATCGAGGATGGAAGCATGTGCTTTGATGTATTCGAGTGCCAGCATAGCTGATTCTTTCATTACATCTCCCAAATTACCTGTTAGTGTAAGACGCGCACCTTTACCACGGCTCAGACTCGTTTCTACAAAGAGTATTTCACCGCCGACGGCAGTCCATGCCAGTCCGGTGACTACGCCTGCATAGTCATTTCCCTGATATTTGTCACGAGTATACTCCGGTGCTCCCAGGAATTCATACAAATCAGTCGGTTTAATTTCTGATTTGGCGAAATAACCGTCTGTTGCATATTGACGGGCAGATTTGCGGAGAATCTTGCCGATTTTCTTTTCCAGTTCACGGACGCCGCTTTCACGGGTATATGATTCGATAATCGCTTCCAAAGTATCTTTCGGAATCTTGATATCCGTCTTTTTAAGTCCGTTTGCTTCCAGTTCTTTCGGCAACAGGTGCTTACGGGCAATTTCAACTTTTTCTTCCGTGATGTATCCGCTGACTTCAATCAGCTCCATACGGTCGAGCAACGGGCCGGGGATCGTATTCAGATTATTGGCGGTTGCAATGAACAGTACTTTGGAAAGGTCATAATCTACATCCAGGAAGTTATCATGGAAAGAGGTATTCTGTTCCGGATCAAGTACTTCCAGCAAAGCTGATGACGGATCGCCTTGACGGTCGGCACTGACTTTGTCGATCTCATCCAGTATAAATACAGGATTAGAGGCTCCTGCCTTAATCAGACTCTTGATGATTCGTCCGGGCATAGCGCCAATATAAGTTTTGCGGTGACCGCGAATTTCTGCTTCATCGTGCACACCACCCAAAGACATACGGACATATTTTCGTTTCAGTGCCGATGCGATGGATTTTCCGAGGGATGTTTTACCAACTCCCGGAGGGCCGTACAAACAGATAATAGGTGATTTCATATCGCCTTTCAGTTTTAATACGGCAAGGTGTTCCAGAATACGTTCTTTTACTTTTTCCAGTCCGTAGTGGTCTTTATTCAACGTCTTTTCTGCATTTTTCAAATTCAGATTGTCTGTTGTATAAACACCCCAAGGCAGGTTGAGCATTGTTTGCAGATAGTTGAGTTGTACGCTGAAGTCCGGTGATTGCGGATGTGTACGTTCCAGTTTCGCCAGTTCCTTCAGGAAAGTATCTCTTACTTCTGCATTCCAGTGCATTTTAACTGCTTTCAGGCGCATTTCTTCAATTTCCTGCTCCTGACCGCTGCCACCCAGTTCATCCTGGATCGTTTTGATCTGTTGTTGGAGGAAGTATTCACGCTGTTGCTGATCGATATCCTCACGGGCACGCATTTGGATGGATGCCTTGATTTCTGCCAGCTGTACTTCGCGATTCAAGATTTCCAATAGATGATAAGTACGCTCTCTTAATGAGTTGATACTTAATAAATCCATCTTCTCATCTTTCTTGAATGGCAGGTTGGCACAAATGAAATTAATGAGGAACATCGGATTACTGATGTTTTTTATAGCAAATGACGAGTCCTGATGCATTTCTGATGATTTGATATAACGCATCGTCAAGTCCTTGCATGTTTCAACCAGGGCTTGAAACTCTTTATCGTCTTTGTTTGGGACATCTTCTTCCAAAAGTTCGACCTCGCCCTTCAGATAAGGGTGTGTATCTACAATATCTTTCAGACGCAGACGTTTCATTCCCTGAAGGATGACTGTTGTTGTCTGGTCAGGCATTTCCAGTACCCGTACAATTCGTCCGACAGTGCCGACATTGTGCAAATCTTCCAGTTTGGGGTCTTCCGTGTGTGCCGATCTCTGGCAAATCACTGCAATATCTTTGTGTTTCTTTTCAGCTTCGCGAACCAGCTTTAATGAAGCCTTTCTGCCTACTGTAATAGGTAAAAATACTCCGGGAAACAACACCATATTACGAAGGGGGAGAACCGGAAGAATATCACCGGATTTTATATTCACATCAAACACATGTTCGTCATTGCCATCATAGTCGGTAATCAGTGAGAAGCCGTTCTCACCAACTTCTTCTTCCAATAAGTATCTTTCTTTCATCTTTTCGTTTTAATTTAGTTTATGTCATACATAATATGCATAAATCGTTTGCAAAGTTAATTGATTCTCTTTAATAATAAAGCACAGTGTGGAATAAAAACACAAAAACAATGCCAAAATATCGGGCGTTAATGGATTTATTCCATAATAATTATTTATTTTTGACGGTTTTCGGCAAAGATCAGTAAAAAACAGGTTTAGATGGCTAATAAGATGGCGAATCCTTTCTTTCAGTTTAAGCAGTTTACAGTATGGCATGACAAATGTGCCATGAAGGTAGGTACGGATGGGGTACTTTTAGGGGCGTGGGCTTCTGTTCAAGGGGCACATCGAATTTTAGATATTGGAACCGGGACGGGGTTGGTTGCTTTGATGCTGGCTCAACGTAGTCTGCCGGATGCAAATATTGTGGCGCTGGAAATTGACGAAGCCGCTGCCGGGCAGGCTAAGGAAAATGTGGCCCGTTCTCCCTGGAAGGATCGGATAGAAGTGGTGAAGCAAGATTTTCTGTTCTATCAGTCTCCGGATAAATTTGATGTGATCGTTTCCAATCCTCCTTACTTTGTGGATTCGCTTAGTTGTCCGGACCAACAGAGAAGCATGGCACGACATAACGATTCTCTGACTTATGAAAAGTTGCTGAAGGGTGTGGCTGATTTATTGAAGAAAGAGGGTACTTTTACAATCGTAATACCGACAGACGTGGCTGACAGGGTGAAGACTGCAGCTTCCGAATATCATTTATATGCAACTCGCCAGCTAAATGTAATAACCAAGCCGGGAGGAACTCCTAAACGGATGTTAATTACTTTTACGTTTAATAATGAGGGATGTATTAAGGAGGAACTGTTGACTGAAGTAGCCCGTCATCAATATAGTGAAGAGTATAAAGAATTGACTCGTGAATACTATTTGCATTTGAAATAATATTTTTGCATAAACAAAAAAAAGAGCTACTTAATGTAACTCTTTTCTTTGTAGTCGGGGTAGCGGGATTCGAACCCACGACCCCCTGCTCCCAAAGCGGCGTGATAATAAAGGATATTCAGCTACATATCAGTTAATTATAATGATGCGAGCTAACCATTTCAAAGATAGTTCAAAGAACGCTATTTTGAGGGCTTTATTTTAGCCCTTTCTAACTCATGATTCAATAAAGCAATTTCTTGCTTTTGGGCGCTGTTTTCTCGCAGTACTTTCCGGAGCTGTTGCCGGAGAGCAACGATTGTTTTGTCTTTATCTTCCATATATTTATTTGTTGGTTTATCCGGTTATTTTTTGTCGTCCGGCTACTTGCACTTTCTTGTTTTCTTTATTATCTATACAAGGAAAAACAATAGGTATACTAAATCTTATATTTGTAGCTGACTTAGCTTGTCCTTCAATTTTGGTATTACTACCGAATCCCCAAGCACCAAAAGTAACTCCAAAGCCAACTTTTCCACCTTCACCGGACATATTAGCCAATGATACCTCGAATTCAATATTCTGAACACTGTATAATTTTCCTTCTATTTCTACATTGTTCTTACTGTTACTTTTCCGAGGACTTACAATAGCCCCACTGGTTTCAACTCTTTTTTGAGCAGCTGTTATACCATCAACGATTTGGGAAATTGCTTCCTCTACAAACTCCTTGAGTTCTATTACCTTTGGGGTATTCTCTGGTTCCATTTATATTTTAAATTAAAAGTTATGTTTAAAAAGTTACTTTACAATTATCGTATGCGTAAACTACGCAAATATTATATTGATTATACAATGAAACATTCATCTAATTCCATTAATGCATTTTGCTATGAACGAGATGACGGTGGGCTAGATGAGGTTGCCATTAGGTATATTGAAAATATATGTAATTATATTGTAAAAGGTATCCAATAGGATGCCTTTTAGTGTATTCTACATTTTCAATTAACTGGACTTCATGATGTTATATGATCATTGTTTCTCATAGAATAGCAGTCCGACACGATCTATATGCTCGCCAAAAGGAGTACCTATATTCTTACTGTAATCAACTATATCTACTTTGTATAGTAATCCCAAGTCCTCTATTTGAATATTTATATCCAACAGTTCATTGAAAGATATATTTTGCCCTATAAGGGCCAAATCAATATCTGATCCTTCGGTATAGTTGCCTTTAGCTCTAGAGCCAAATATTAATACCTTGTCAATATTGGGATGTTTTTTTAATACATCACTAATATCTTTTATAACTTCATTACTTAAACCAAACATATTATGCGAATAATCCTGTGATTTCACTTCTTTCATAACCAAGCCGAACAGCTAATTGTTTTAGCAGTATAGAATACTCAGTGTAAATCTTTTCGACTATCTCACTTGCTTTGCCATCATTGTATGTATGCGATGTTATATTTCTAGCCTTCGACATTCTACGCCAAGCATCATGATCTGATATTAAACCATCTTCAAATGATTTCTGTAATACAGGATTTGGACCTGTTATATCCTTATATCCTTTATACTCTAAGAAATCCTGCAAAACTTTCCAAGCCAACTCGAAAGTATATTCAAATCTTTGTACAAGACCTTCCATTTCCAGTTCGGTTAACTCATAGGGTTTTCTTTCGGATTCCGTAACCAGTAATACTCTTTTGCATGCCTTGCAATAACTATCATATCTTTGTAACCAACGTATATCTTGTTCCATAGTTGCTAAATTATAGATCAATTATTTGAGTTTGATTTCTCCCTTTTTTAAAATCATCATCCCATTCTATTTTTATTGTAAAATGTGGCCTTCTTCGAAACAATATGTATCGCACTTCAAAAGATTGTTGGGGAAGGAGTATTGGATAAGGTAAATAATTGTCTGGCATATTTAATGATATGTTCTCCTCAGGATCATCAAGAATTGCAAAATTTACATTATATGCCTTCGCTTGTCCTTTGTTGTAAATTTTTAAAATATTCATTTCTCCTTTGCTGGTTTTAATAACATTGCACTCAATAGAAGCTTTTTGACTTTCTTCTTCTTCTTCTTCTGTTCTTCTTTTTTCTATTTCTTTTTTCTTTATAATCAAATCCAATTTATGGATTTTCCTACCTGTATACCAAGAATAAATAAGTGCTAATGCTGCAATTATAAAACTGCCTAATGAAATCCAATCTGAAATTTCCATCTTGATTATATTTTATATAAAACTTAATATTATGAATATTTTAATTTGCATATTTTCTGTTTCCATTTCCATTGGATCAGTGTTTATTAATCTAAAAAATATCAATCGTTTAAATAATCTTGAAAAAGAGATAGCTAAGCTTTTAAATAAAAAGTAATCACTTTCTTTTGAATATAGAAATGAGTTGATTCCGTATATCAGATGTTATTTCCTCTTTAATAGTATCTATTTCTTGGGTGATATAAGCTTGATTGAGTTCTACTAGTTCATCATAGCCACCAAAATATTCACGATTACATTTGGTACATTTGATATAACTTTTATTATCATTGCATTCAAATGAAGAGTCGTCACCACAAGTTATGCAATGTAATTTTATTGATTTATTATAATTCTTATCCATGGCTAATTTTATGTTTGTAATACTATAGAATTTTATTTGTTATGACCCCTTTTACAAGGAATACTCGAAGAACTTTAGTCTTGTCTATTATCATCTCGTCAAATTCTTCCAAGTTCTTTGGAACTAAACGCCATTTATTAGGATTGTCCTTGCAGTTACGGATATATTTCACAGTTCTGTATTCGTCTGTTATAATAAGGTATGCCTCACCAGGAAGAACACTATCTAAACTGACTTCCTTAATAGCTATAATAGAACCATCATTTATGTCTGGAATCATAGAACGTCCATAAGCTGGTACCGCACAATCACAATTCTGAAATGCCGGTATATGCAAATAGTAATTAGGAATATTAGTCTGATCGTTGGGAAGTTCATCATATCCCATAGTAACATCAACGTCAAAATAAGGTATTCCTTTGGATGATTGTTTGCTTGGTGCAGGCATTTCAGAGGAAATAGAAGTGATAGATTTCGCAGAAGAATTTAGTTTATTTCCGTCGCCAGTCAATAGCCAGGTTGTATTCAAATCTGGGTAGATTGTAGATATTTTCTCTAAATTGTTCCGTCTTATAGAGTCTCCTGTGTTTCGGACAAATCCATTGCTTAAACCACAATTCTGCTCGAACATTCTTGTGCTTATGCCTAATTCGTTTATGAATTGGAGTAGCCTATCTCTAACTGTTTCTTTCATTAAATCCTAAATTTTCTTAATATATAGATTATTTCTCTATGCAAATATCTACATGTGTAGATTTTAATTCTATATTTGCACTATAAAGTTAACGCAAAACAATGATAACGCCAAAATAAAAGGGCAATAAAGTTAACAAAATAGATTATTTACTCTAAATCGATATATAGATATGGTAAAGACAGAAAAAATAAAATTAGTGGTTTACAAAGAACATACGCTTGGGTATATTCTACCAGAATTGCCTGATTCAGTTCAAATACTACATTCTTCACCTCTGAAAGGAGCTATTGGTACAACCAATTTGCAGAACAATTTCCAGATCAACAATCCGAATGAAATCAGACTAGCAAGCGAGAGTGATTTTGATGCGTTTGGAATTTCGTTTGATGGATATAAAAATTCACCTGATTACATTTATAAATAAAAAGAAAATGAAGACAATTCTAGAAGTTTCATTACAAGAAGCAAGTAAGGCAAAGGATGCAATTAGATATAGTTTGCTGCGTACAGAACTGAACCAAACAAGTACCAATGTTTGGGAACTACCAACTTATGATATGAATGATGGATATGAGTGTGATGGTGACGAAGAACTGAAAGATGAAATTCGTGAACTGTTTTCTTCTTTCGGAATTGCAGAAGAAGAGTATTCATTCACTGACAAAGAAACGGAAGAATAAGCTATATAATCCCGGACGGGTTTGACCGCCTTTCCGGGAACTAGAAACTATAAATATAATAATGTATATGGAAAATCAATTAGAAACTATCAAAGCAAATCTGCCTTACGGATACGAAAAGCAGATAGCGAAAGAAGTAGGATGCTCACAGGGTACAGTGCACAATATCCTTAATAATAAGCCGGCTTCTGCTCGCTCAACCTACAAAGCAAAAGTATTGAATGTCGCTGTAAGAATGGCTAATGAAGCCTTGGAAGCTACTAAAGGAGTCTCCAAAGCTGCTGCCGAACTAGAGACTTTGCATCATGGAACTGCAAGCTGACGCTAAACTAACGAAGCGCGAAAATCAGATTGCTGGCCTCGCTTTTTGTGGTAAAGCAAAGAAAGAGATTGCGGATCTCTTGAATATTGCATACGGGACGGTAAACGTAATACTGGATAGAGCTTACAAAAAGACAGGAACAAGTAAACTGAATGAATTAGGCAGTTGGTGGGCTAATAGAGCATTTGCTCTAAATATTGATTTCCAGCAATTGCAGAAAACGATCGTAGCTCTTTCGTTTCTTGGAATTATTGCCTTTCAGATTGCATTTGACTGCAACAACGATCTTAACCGGAGTCGACGGGCAAGAATACGAAGAAATAAAATAGAAGAAGTATATGAACTCTAATCAATATTAATCAGGCAGCATAGCATAGAGATGCAGATGTGTTTCAGTAATAAAATCAGCTCAACACCATTCAAAAGTATAGGAAACAGCCTAATTAGAGATTATGGAAAATTGCTTCGAAATGATGGTCGCCCGATGCATTAAAATTGGGACGGTGCAAACGCTTACGATGCTGGGACTACTCCCCGAAGTAGTAACAATATCACAAGCGGAAGAAATATACGGAAAACGCCTAATAAAAGAGTGGCGCGAAAAAGCCTGGATTAAGTTTTATCCGGCAAATAATAAGGAAAGAGGAAAATATTATGTGAAACGATCCGAATTGGAAACAGCCAGTGCAATGATGGATTTGCATAATAAAGTTCCAGATAACATTATCAAACAACTAATGCAGATCGCTGTATGAGATATATACCGAAATCATCAGAAGTATTACAGGCTCTGCAAGATAGTATCGGAAAGCAGATTGCAGAAAGAGAAGAACAGAAAAAGAACTATGTTCCTACTCCTGTAGAGATTAAACCTGATAAAAAAGATATAAGCATAGAGCCCACGGCCGAAGATATTCTTTTAATGGAGGAATATAGACGTGGAGTATATCAAGGAGATTAATAAAATGCTAATATTTAAACAATTATGAGTAAAATTATTGAAGTAAAAGTGGAAGAGCTAAATGCGCTTCCAGCAACGAAAATTGTCGAAAGTGAAAATGTACAGGCAAAATTCGTTCAAATGTACAATGCTATCTGGGGAACAGATAAAGGTGAGCAAATGTATCATAAAGAAGTATTCAACTTTCAAAAACTTCTCCGTGATAATCCTGATTTGGCAGATTCGACAAAGATGTCTCTATATGGCTGTTTTCTTGATATAGCAGTCAACGGTCTTACATTAGATCAAACAGGACATCCACTTTGCTATATACTTAGCAGAAGCAGTAAAACCGGACACAAGAACGCACAAGGATATGATATTTATGAAAAACGTGCCTATGTTTCAGTTACAGGGTATGGCGAACTGACAATGCGTATGCGTGCCGGGCAAATCAAGTATGCGGATAATCCAGTCGTTGTATATGAGGGAGATCATTTTAAAGCATCCTTAGTTAATGGTATAAAGAATATCGAGTATGAAGCACAATGCCCCCGTACTTCAACCAAAGTTATTGCTGCATTCATTCGTATTGTACGAAATGACAACTCGGTAGATTATCAATGGTTAATGGAAGGTGATATCGAACGATTGAAACATTATAGTGAAAAAGCAAATTCGAAGTGGAACGATCAAACTAAAAGACGTGAATTGGGTAAAGCCAATGCACTTTATACTTCGAATAATGGAAGCATTGACCCTGGGTTCCTTGAGAATAAGATGATCAAACATGCGTTTGATGCTTATCCTAAGGTTCGTACAGGTAAGTTTACTATAATGGCTTCTGATCAAGAAGAGGAAGAAATTATCGACTATGGCTTGGTGGATGAAGACAAGGTTAATGAACCCGTTCAGGCTGTGGATAATCCTAATATTCCTTTCGGTGAAGAAAAACAACTGGAAGCTCCAGAACCTGTACAGGTGCCAGTCTCCGATGATGATGAAGACGGTGGATTCTAATACTTACTAACCGATTAAAATAAATAATATGGCAACAGAGTTAATCAAAATAGACGAAGCAAAAAATATTCTGTCATCTTTTCCAGATATAATGGGGAAGAATACAAATTCTGTCAAAAAGTGTAATGAAGCTGGGCAAGCTCTCCTTGACACTATCGAAGGAGAAGGTATGAATGAAACAATAGATCAGGCTACAGCCGACTACTTGAAAAAGGTTAGCGTAACACTCAAAAATATGGATGAACGTCGTAAACCTATTACGCAGATATTTGATAGAATACGTTCCTTTTTCACCTCCCAAGAAAAACAAATTGATCCTAAGGATCCTTCAACAATTCCCGGAAAGCTTGTGATAAAGCGCAATGAGTATGCCAAGTTTAAATACGAAGAAGAACAGAAAAGAAAGAGAGAAGCGGAACAGAGAGCTAGAATTGAAACAGAGAAAGCGAACTATCGACAGATAATAGGGGATAGCCTTCTTTCTTATTTCAATCAATATCTTTCAAGTAAAGTTTCTGAATTGCAGGGAATATTTTCCAACTTGACTTATGAAAACTTCGATCGTGAAGTTATAGGAATCACAGTTTTTCAGACCGATTATCCCAAATCTCATTTTGATAAGTTTAGTGCGGATTCTGCAACTTACTATATTAGTCAAGAAACAAAACAGGAGATTCGCCGAGAAGTTCTAGAGGGCAAATATGAGCAATACGCTCAACAGTATAAGGCAAAGATTGTAAGCGTTAAGCAAGACCTTACCGACCGTGTTCCCTCTAAACGCAAGGAACTTGCAGAACTGGAACAACTTCGTCTCGCTAATGCAGAGGAAGCTGCCAAAGCGGAAGAATTGCGTAAACAACGTGAAAAAGAAGCTGCAGCCAAAAGAATGGAAGAGTTGAAAAAGGAGGAAGAAGCAGCAAAACAAGAGGCTGCACTGAAGGCACAACAAAGCTCTATTGGTAGTCTTTTTATGGAAGCTGCCGCTTCTATTGCTCCTCCACCGACTAACGCCAAGGTGAAAGAAAAGATTGTTGTACTTCATCAGCAGGGATATTTAGAAATATTCCAGATGTGGTGGATAAACGAAGGTCAAACGTTGCCTGTTGAAGAACTGGAGAAAATCTTTAAAAAGATGATTACTTATTGCGAGAAGCAGGCGAACGGTAAAGATCAAAAGCATATCGAATCAAAATTCATCCGATATGAAGCAGATGTAAAAGCCAAATAGCCATGTCAAATCCTGATTCATATTACTCTCGTCCGGAGGTCAGCAATTCAGATCTGACAGAGCTTAAGAACTATCTTTATCCCCGTGCTCAATACGGGGATAAAGAGAAAGCATTCAAGTTTGGAACTCTTGTAGATGCTCTTATTACAGAAAACGAGCGTGTAAGATATGACAAGTTAATGGTAGACGATTACGTGTATACGAAAGACGAATTTGAACTAGGGCTTGAAATGCGTAAGGCTCTCCGGAAAGAAGCAGAAAAGGATCAATTTCTAGCTGTCGTTTTAGCACAGTCCGATACACAAAAGTTTATGGTTAATAAACAACAAGAGTTCTTTTATGGGAACTTTGTTTATCATCTCGATACACGGTGTAAATGGGATTGGTGGTTGTCTTCTTTCAACTTTGGAGGTGATTTAAAAACGACCTTCGCAGAGTCCCAAACACAATTTGATGAAGCGATAGATTTCTTTGACTGGGACCGGTCCCGGGCATGGTATATGGATATAGCCGGTAGCAAACAAGATTTTATTTATGCTATCAGCAAGAAGAATTGTAGAATCTTCAAGCATTTTATTACCGACCGGAAACACCCTTCATACATCAGAGGAAAAGAGAAATACGAGGACCTTGCTTTTAAGTGGTGGCAATTAATGGTCTGATTATATTTTACCATAAAACAATATGAATTTACTTATTACATCAAAAGAACAAATATTGGCCGAATTAACCAATATAGATTCATTCCTTAATATAACTATGAGCGAAGATGTAGCAGAAGCTGTACAACGCGGTAATGACTTAGCTGTATATGTTGCTCGTTCCGGCAAATTGCTCGCAGATTCAAAATATTGGCTCAATGAGGCAATGAAATCCGAGGTCATGCAGACGCTTGTAGACACGGCAAAAAGTGCGAAAGCAACAGCGACAGCGATAAATGCTCTAGTCAATTCTTTATGTCGGGAAGAGAGATACTTAGTTGATTGGTGCGAACGTTGCAATCGGACGGCAACACATCAATTATCGTGGTGTGTAACTGTAATAAGTAAAGCTAAGGCAGAAATGCAAATGTCCGGAATGTATAACAACAAAAAGTAATTATCATGAAAAATCTAAGAAGAGTCACAATCGGAATATCCGTTATCGGCCTGTTTACGGCATTATCTTTCTCTCAAAGAGAAGATGCTACAACTAGAGAAATAACTACGGCTGCCGTAATGGGAGTTGTATCAACGTTTAGTATTATCACTTTATCAACTAAAGAAGATTATGGAACAAGCAAAAAATGAAATCAAGAAAGCGATTATTAAAAAGGACCGCTTGAATGTAGTGTACAATGAACGTTTTTCGGAAGCAAACTACACGAATGTAATTAGCAAGAACTGCGATCAGATCATTCATAGTGACTTAAGAGAGACATTTAATCGTCTCAAATTACATCTTGTCGTATTATGCGAACAGCCGGAAGCTGCCAATATTAATAAGGATAGTTTTACGTCTCCTGGCTATTCAGAGATTCTTGAAAATTACATCATAACCGGCTATGCAAACGATAGCGTCGATGGTGTGTCTGGAATTACTATTATGGGGGCTAAATTACTTCAGTCCGGCAAAGTTGTTGATCTGAAAATCTTCGTTCCTCTCCTTGATGCAGACTATCCTTACTATGAAGAATTGAGCATTGATGCGGCAGCTTGTGACGCAGAAGTTGAGAGTTATCTGTTTGAAGAGAAATGGGGAGTCAGACAGGAACGTCTTGATTTTGATACAGACGAACCGGAAGAAGCCGTTATAATTGAAGATAAACCTAAAAAAAGAGGGCGAAAGAAGCAAATAGAAGCTCCAGCTCCTTTAGATGCAACTGCATAACACCAATCACTATAGGGGGATAATTCCCCCTACAAAATACTCTAAATCATGAATATCGAATTAAAAGGAGATAATTTTGAATTATCTTTCAAGTATAAACCTTCTATCGTAGATCGGATCAGGCAGATTCCTGGAAGACGTTTTGACGGTACCCGAAAAGTTTGGATTATTCCGACTAGGAGTAGAGTTGATCTTGAAAGGATGATTTATCAAATACAGCAATTTGAGAATATAAACTGGCTTAGTGGCAATGAAAAAAGGGAAGAAGAAGCTGTTTACGATATTCCGGAACTTCCGGAGCTGGTCATTCCTCATAATCTTAAAATTCAACCTTATCCTTATCAACTTAAAGGCATTGCTCGAGGATTAGAATTAAAACGGTTTATGAACTGTGATGAACCGGGACTCGGTAAGACATTGCAGAGTATTGCAACAATTAATATCGCTGGTGCTTTTCCTTGTCTTGTTATTTGTCCTTCTTCATTAAAAATAAACTGGATGCGTGAATGGGAGAAGTTTACGGACAAAAAAGCAATGATCTTAACTGATAAAGTACGTGATACTTGGACTTTTTTCTTTCAAACAGGAATGCATCAGGTATTTATAGTCAATTATGAGTCTTTAAAAAAGTACTTTGTACAACGTATAAAGAAGTCCGAAGGCTGGACGCTACGAGATGTAGAATTTAGAAACTCAATCAACTTATTCAAATCAGTTATCATTGATGAGAGTCATCGTTGTAAATCTGCATCTACCCAGCAGGCTAAATTCTGTAAAGGGATATGCACCGGCAAAGAATGGATTATCGAATTGACGGGAACCCCAGTTGTCAACAGGCCAAAAGACCTGATTCCACAGCTAGCAATATTGAATCGTATGGAAGATTTTGGAGGTTATAAGCCTTTTGTTAACCGATACTGTTCAGGTCAAAGAGAAGCGTCAAATTTGAAAGAATTAAATTTCAACCTATGGAAATACTGTATGTTTCGACGTGAAAAGTCACTAGTTCTTACAGATCTTCCAGATAAAATACGTCAAGTAAACACATGTGAAATTACTAATCGTAAGGAGTACGTAGATGCCGAACGTGATCTTATTATGTATCTACAGAAATATAAGGATGCCGATGATGAAAAGATTGAAAAGGCTTTGCGTGGTGAAGTCATGGTACGTATCAATATTCTTCGGCAGATCTCCGCACGTGGAAAAGTACGCGATGTTATTGAATTTGTGAAAGACTTCCGGGAGAATGGAAAGAAAATAATCCTCTTTTGTTCTCTTCATGAGGTTGTAGACCAACTGAAACGTTACTTTCCCACTGCTGTATCAGTTACCGGAAGAGATTCCCAAGATGATAAGCAAAGAGCGGTTGATGCCTTCCAGAATAATCCTAAGACAGATATAATTATTTGCTCTATTAAAGCGGCTGGAGTTGGCTTAACGCTTACTGCATCAAGCAATGTCGCTTTTGTTGAGTTCCCTTGGACATACGCTGATTGTTGTCAGTGCGAAGACCGGGCACACCGTATCGGGCAAAAGGACTCTGTTACCTGTTACTACTTTCTTGGTCGGCGAACTATTGATGAAAAAGTTTATCGCATAATTCAAGAGAAGAAAAATATCGCTAATGCAGTAACCGGATCTACGGAAGACATTGAGGAAAATATCGTTGATATGGTTGCACGAATATTTGATACAGATTATGATGATGAGGGGTTTTAAAATGGAGCCACAACAGAAAATAGACCGGTTAAAGAAAGCGGGCTACCAAGTTCAAGAGAAAGGTAACAAGATTCGTGTTACCAAAGGATCATTAATAATCAATGGAACAATTAACCAAGTACACAAAGAAGTTTTTAATCAATAATTATAGGCACTATGAATACGTATAGTAAATATGTACCAAATGTTTTTCTTGCAAAATGTAGTGAAAAACATGAAAAAGGAGAAGTAATCGAGGTTACAACCAAGTATGGAAAAGAAAATGAATGTATTGTTTTCAACCTCATTTACGAACGTGATGGATTCTATTATTACTCAATCGTACGGGCTGATGGCTTTAATGTGCAAGAGTGGGCTAAACAAAGGGCTGAACGTCGTCATGAATGGGCTATATCTGCTGTACAGAAAAGTAGTGAATATTACAACAAGTCCAATAAAGATAAGGATTTTCTTTCTCTAGGTGAACCTATCAAAGTGGGACATCATAGCGAGAAGCGACACAGAAAAGCGATAGATGATGCATGGAACAATATGGGTAAAAGTGTTCAGTTTGACGAAAAAGCAGCCGAGCACGAAAGGATAGCTAAATATTGGGAACAACGTGCAAATACAATCAATTTATCCATGCCGGAGAGTATTGATTTCTACGAGCATAAACTTGAAGTTGCTCAAAAATATCACGAAGCCGTTAAATCGGGAAAGTGCCCGCGTAGTCATTCTTATGCTCTTACTTATGCAAAGAAAGAAGTAAATGAATTACAAAAGAAATACGAACTCGCAAAGACACTGTGGGGAGATGTTTAATCTAGTAGCCTTCGGGCTACTATAATTCAAGCCTGATTAGATATGAATGATTATAAAGATAAATATGGATATACAACTCGTAGGAAAATAGAAGTTCCCCAAAGAGAGTTGACTATTCGAGGACATAAGGTATCTGATATTAAAAGAGAAGATATTGAAAATTTCTGTAAAGCAAGAGCCATTTCACCTGAATGGTTGGTGAGTGAGCTTATCAAAGAAATTGATTAATGTATAACAATAAAAGAAAAAATAAACTATGCAGTACATATTGACTGAAGAAGAATACAAAAAACTAACTCCTCTTAGAAATGTAGAAGAGCTGGAAGGAAAAATACAGCTACTTAATGATAAGGTAATGATACTTAGTAATCATCCATGTAGTAATGAAAAAGAAAGGATAATTGTTTCATTTTATTGTGATGATTGTCCTATAGGTGCATTTGGAACCAATACGTGTAAAAAGTATCAACGATATTCTAAATGAGAAATTAGAAATGAAACAAAGCAGAATGTGTACAGTAAGTCACGGAAATTGCTTAAGAAGTCCAAACCTTCGGGGAGGTAGTTTAAAGGCTATCTTGCTATGCAGCACCTCTTCTGCTTTGTTTTTAATTAGAAATGAACGAACTCACCAATAGACAGAAACTTATTATACAAGGCAAAATTTGTCCGTATTGTGGAAAAGATACAGAATTTATGGATAGTTCCATTGTATATGGCAAATCTTACGGTATGATTTATATCTGCCGTACCTGCAATGCTTATGTTGGTGTACATAAAGGAACCGATCAGGCTTTAGGCAGATTAGCCAACAAACAGCTCCGAGTGCTCAAACATGAAGCACACGAATATTTCGATAAGATATGGCGATTCAAGTTAATGAAGCGAACAGAAGCTTATACATGGCTCTCGTCTGTATTAGAACTTCCAGAAGAATATACACATATCGGAATGTTCTCTGAAAAAACCTGTAGACAAGTTATATATGTTAGTAAACAGTTACTGCAAAAATATGGAATCGAATCTAAGACACCTTATTGCGAAAATGACTAAAGAAAAGTGCATTTTATGCGGAAAAGAAACGGTATCGGTTATTAAAACCGGTACCGTCTTTATGTGTTATAATTGTTATGCAGATCAGCGTAATCCTACGCGCTCTAAAGAAGTACATAATAACGAGGAAGCTCGAATACAAACAGAGTTCTTTAAACTTATTCCTCTATATTTCCCTAATATACCTGACAAACTTATATTTGCCGTTCCGAACGGTGGAAGCCGTCATATACGTGAAGCTGCTAACCTGAAACGTCAAGGAGTAAAGCCTGGTGTTTCTGATGTGATCGTACTTATTCCCAAAAAGGGTTTTGCTTCTCTCTGTATAGAGTTTAAAACGAAGGTGGGGAAACAATCAGAATATCAAAAAGAGTTTCAAAAACAGGCTGAAAGTTGCCGAAATAAATACGTTATAGTCCGAAGTGCATTACAAGCAATTGAAGAACTACGAAAATATCTTTCTTAATAGAATTGAAATTTGTAATACTGAAATTCCACAGATTGAAATAGCTTTTATGTGATAGGGGAGAGGGCAGCTATTTTTTATATCTTTGCTCTAAAAATACAAGTATGACATTTGAAGAAGCAGTATCATTAGCTGATAGGATAAAAGAGCAAGTTATCGGTGTACCTGTTAAAGGCCGCTTGATTGAATCTTTGTTCATTGGGCCTACAAACTGGAATGAAATGCATGTTTTTATGAATATCTGTCTTCAAAAAGGGGAAGATGAAGCTATCGACGAGTTTATTGGAAAAAGTTTCTCTGTGTATGGTAGGTCTGTAACCTATATTAATCCGGATCTTCCTCGGTGGGATGTAATAGTGTTGGATGACTGGGAGAAAACTATTTATAATTGAAAGAGGTAGCTTATTTGGCTACCTCTTTTTTTACTGGTACCAAAGGAGAGCAACTTTCTCGGTTTACAACTATATCACGCATATTAGGCTTATTATTAAAATTACGAGATATGTTCTTTACAATATCAGTATAGTTATCAGAACATCTCTCAAGGTTATCAGAATTTCCCTTATACTGATAATAAAATACCTTAATTGATAAACAATTATCATGTTCAAATAAAGTATTTAATAGAGTTCTATCAGAATTTCCACAAGAATGTCCCATTACAAATACCTGATATGGTCCTAATGCTATAAATTTCAATAATTCTCTATAGTTCTTTGTTTGATGATATTTTATAGACTTAATATTTTCTAGAAAATCATTATTTTGTAATCCTTCTATTTTTCTATAATCATCATCCAATTCATCGCCATATCCAAAGATAATGGGATTATTTTCATTATCTAATTCCCCATGGATATTGATTATTTCATTAGGGTTATCACTTGCATATAATTTTTCTGCGGTGTTTGTATAATTAAAGTTGAGAATTAATGTGCTTGGTATAAAATACTTCTCTTTAAAAGATTTCTTATTGATATGTTTTTTTATGAATAGCATTTGTTCTTCCTCTTTTGTCATACATAAATTGTATTGAGGGTCATTTTCTTTATCATGTCGGAAGTCTATATCATCTCCTGAATAGAACATCTCTGAAAAAATAGAATCAACGAATGCCGTTTGTTTACAAGTCGCAATTTCATCAAATTCTACAAAACTCGAAAAAGCTTCTTGGATTGACTGGTGTATACTTATTTCTGTATTTTTAGTAACTTTGGTCAAGTACTCCTCTAATAGTCTTTTAACATCATCAAATTCTTTGTTTAATGTCCGAATGCTTTCACTTTGTTTTTGAGGATTTCTTTCTTGAAGTAGTTCTTTCAATGCATTATAATATTCATTTTCTATATCTACCCAATTAATGAGGGAACATTGACGAGATATACGTTCAAAAAAACGATTTTTGAACTTTAAATGAACTGTCACTGATGTATTAGGGACACTATTATACTCATTGATTAATGTACATAGTTTTCCAAAAGGACTATTTTCATTATATGAAAAACAAACTTTATTGGTTTCAGTTTTACCACACTCTTTTTCAATACACACAAAATTATCTTTGTAATTTTCAGGGATGTGTTTGGACCCTCCATAATGCTGGTCTAACCACTGCCAGTATCTACCATATACCTGTTCTTCAACAACTGCCCAATAGTCATTAATAAAATCCTTATATCCGGTCTTTAAATTGTGAGCTAAATCAAAACCATTACCAATAATTATAATTCTATTCATACTGGAGACTTATTTAAGTTAATAACAAAAATATCATAATTCTAGAACGAAGTTATGATCGCATTTATTTTCCATATTATATTTTTAAACATTCAATATTCTTCTTGTTTACAAAATCTTCAAACTCACCTTTCAATTCCCTACTCAATTTTAATTCGCTATTCCAAAGAGGTAATCTTTTATTTTGTATAACAGACTCCAATATTAAACAGTATTCTACTAGTAACGGATTGTCATTTTCTGTATTATACCAACATATTTCCAATTCGCAGATAGATAGCGCACGCATTTTTTCAGGCCACAGTTTCCATCTAGGAGTCTTTTGCTGCTTCCCAATTATTCGTCTTTTTAGTCCTCCTTTGCGATGCACTGTCTTTCCATTTTCTATATGCCCTGAACTTCCGATATAAACTGGAACCTTCGTCCCTTTAAAATAGCCATATACAATATACACTCCACAACAATCATCAGGAATTTGAGCCTTCTCACATTCTCTATTCAAATTGTCATTAATTGTAAATTTTAAACATCCCTGTTTATTATAGCGATTTAATAAATCAAACATACCTTTCCAAATGTTTTTTTATTATTTTTGCCATCTCCTTTAACATATCATCCTTTACATCCGCACTTAGCTGACGAGTGTGGATTACAAGTTTTCTACCACTGGCATCATGATGAGTATAAAACCAATTCCCTTTATTAAACAAAAATCTACCGACATCATCACCATCATAAGTGACACCAAAAATCTTATCTATCTCGCGAATATTGTCATTATTCTGAATATAATTAGAACATGCTAATATAATCACAGGAAAACTTTGAATAAAGGAGGATACCTGGAATAATTCTTTCCGTGAGGAAATTCCACTTTTATCGGCTTGAGCAGTTCGGAGACTAGGGGTATCATTTATCTCGGTAGTAAATATTTGAGTTGGGAAATCAACATACCGATTGTGAAACCCTTCGCTGCCATAGATATAATCTTTTAATCTCTGGTACTTGCTCCAAGTATTTACACCCCACCCCTTTGCTACGTTAACATCTTGTTCTACTTTATGACATAACTCCATAATTGTATCATTACTAACATGATTATCCCACATAGATGCATTGCTGTTATAAGACTCATCAGGTTCTTCCATTGCAGACTCTTTACCCACTATTAGTATTTTAGAGTTAGGGTTTCCCCAACCAACATATTTGCCATTTTGATTACAGTAATTTACAAATTCCTTAAATTCATCTAAGTATTCCATAGTATATCAATTTTATTTGGACAAATATATATGATTATTTTATATACGACAAATAATAATTAAAAAGCCCCGACTACACTTAGTCGAGGCTCATTCCTATTGGAGTAAATAATGCAGTATCAGAACCTTTTCATAGGTTAGTGTTAAAAATCCTTTAATCAACATTTATCAGTCAACGATGTCGCAAAAAAGCTCAACTAAGAACAATATTATTGATAATTTCTTATCTTCGATAAATGAACACCTCGTATTCGTTTTGCAAATTCTGTAGCTATCTGTATGTTTTCATAACTTCTTGAAATATTGAAAGTTATATCACATCCCAAATAAGATTCCAACTTATCTTCAATAGAAACAAACACAAAAATAGAACAACCATTTACAGTCATTTTTGCCTTTTCACCTGCTTTATCCCATTCCAGTTTTTTCTCTAACATACTATAAAGATTAATATCGGAAAGAATCTTTACATCATTTATATTTCTAAAATGTGCCATAATTCTATTTTACTCAATAATTCTAGTAGACTTTAGTAAGCCAATAAATGGAGTTTGCTTTCTGTCAATATACGGTTTGACATTTTGGGTATTGATACATTCCATATCACGGACTTGCCTAAATGCGGAAATAAATTGATTCTTATTGATAGTCTCTCCTTCAGTGGCTCTAACACTTCCTTCCCTTCCACCTTTGTATTCTATAGAATCAATTATGACCTTGGCGTTATATTTAATACCAGTAGAGGATAAAAACTGCTTGTTCTTATTAATATAAGCTACTACTACATTCCAAACCTCATTGGCCGGCATTCTTGCATATTCATGTTTGACTTTCATTATGGATCTTTTTTTGCAAAGATATGAAAAGTTCAAATATACAATGCAAGTAGGGTAAAATAAAAAACGAATCAGAGAGACGGGGCAATGGATTATGACGACAAGCGACTTACAATAATAATTTGTTCAAAACAATCTATTTTGTACAGGAGCTGTTATATGCTCTATAAATTCCAAGATTTTATATCCCTTATTTTCATAAGCTTTATATTCAGGATTGTATTTTTTTATAATTTTCATTTTTACCTTTATTGAGTCCCCTTTTGCGAATCTTGCGCCACTATCTATATGCTTCATGAGGGCATCATCTTTTACTATTATAGATATTTTAAATCCATTATACAGAAACTGCCATGTAGCTCCCTTTTCGAAAGACAATTTAGTTATTACCAATATAGCATCAACAACTTCTTCATCCTCATTTGGAATTTCCTTTTCTGTATCGAAATCCGAATAAATAAGTTCTTTGAAGTCTTTTCTTTCAAAATGAATAGGTTTCATCTTATCGACAGAAATAGTCATCCCCTCTACATTAGCATCTTCATCTGCCGTTTCAATGGATTTACTGATAGCCTCTCTTACAATAGGTTGATTATACACATTGATTATTGTATCTCCAATTGTATTATTATTCCCCTCTATTTTGATTTCTAATTTAGCTGTATCTTTCTCTTCTTCACTTTTTATAGGCTTACCTTTAAAATAGCTATATGCCGAGAAAACACCTCCAGCAACAGATACCAAATCCGATAAATAGCCAACGCTTCCAGAAGAAAAGATGGATGCTATAACGTTCTCCAATAATGCTATATCAATAACAAAAGATCCCTTCTCTATCGCATTAACTTTGACTGATACACTTCTTGCTCCTCCACCAAGTTCCTTATTAGCTTCTGCAATAATTGTATTATAATGAATAAGCGCGTTGATCAGTGTATTAGAATCAATCTGATGTTCTTGACCTTCAAACTTAATTTGCATTGTTTCCTTTTTCATCGGTATTTTTATTTTTGCAAAGAAATGTAAAAAAAATGATCTAGCCATAATAAGAGGGTATGTTTTATAATATATTTATATTATAACAATATACAAGGAAACAATGTTTACCTACTACTTCCTTCTCTTTTTATATATAAGCCAGCCAATGCCGATTAAGATAATGATACCTATATAGACTTTATCTTTATGCAAATCCCACCAAGATAATTCGATGACTTTTTCTTTCTGATTCATTAAGGCATTCATTTTGTTATTTATCGTATCCAATCGATTAGAAAATTGCTGTAAAGTAATAGATAATGTTTCATAAATTTCGGTCCGTTCTTGCTCCTGTTTGGAAGCGGTGGTAGTACTTTCTTTGACCGGGTATTGTTTTCCGGTTGAATCCGGAAGCGACAAGTAAACTGTTTTATTCTCAATTTTCAGATCACTCAACTTGTCAGTAGTAATTTTCGTTTGCTTATTCACATCCAGCCGTAGTGATTCAATTAAGTTTCGCAAATACAAGAAATCCCCTGAATAGTCAATCTGCTTTTGCGTCTCTATGTTACGAGAAGTTTTGCAGGAAGTGAACCATATTCCCGACATCAGGAATATGGTTATATAAATTAGTATTTTCATGGCCGGATCACTGTATTACGAAGAAAATTAGAAAATTCACTCTTAACATCGAAGCAGGGGCACGCCTTAATATATTCTTTTGGCTCTACCTCTCCGCTGCCGTCCAGATCCGGAGAAGTATCACGGTGTCCGAGTACTTCAATTATAGGGTATTCCTTACAGAGCTTCGCGACCAATTCGCATAGTGCTGTCCTTTGAGCTGGAGTACGTGTATCTGCAGGTTTTCCAGATGTGTCTAGCCCACCGATGTAGCAGATGCCAACGCTATGCTTATTATAGGATAAATCAGAGAATCCCTTCGTATTGCAGTGTGCCCCGTCAATGGATAGTGGGCGGCCATTCTCTACCATTCCATCAAGGTCTATGACGAAGTTATAACCGATCTGACTAAAGCCTCTTTGCTTGTGCATCCGGTCAATGTCCTTTGCACATAAATCCTGTCCGGCACGTGTGGCCGAACAATGAATGATAATAGCATCAATAGTTTTCATTTTGCGTCTCCTTTTTGTAAGTAGTTCGTTAAATAGGGGATGTTCTTTATAAACTCAACACTTAATACATAGTGCAAGAAAGCTACTACCTTATGGCCATTGCTAGAGTTGGGTAGAATTTCTTTGATATTCCTTAGAATGTTCACCCCGTAGAAATAGAAAACGCTATACGTAATAAATGAAACACATTGTAGCGCACCTTCCGGATTTCCTTTGTGTTCACCAATAAAGTAGATGCAGCTAACCAAGGCAAAGAAAATAGTTGCTTCTACGATACACCTCCAAGCCTTTTTAAAAGAAAAACTCTCATGATTGATAAGGAGTGCAGTAAGTAGCCCGCAAATGAAATTGAGGGCAAATACAGCAATAAGACTTTTGATCTCCCCAGAAATAGGATTGAGATAAGCAGCTATGCCGGTAACCAATCCAATAAGTAAGTTTTTGAAATAATCCATATCATTTTTATCTAAAATATTAATACTTTATTTTAATACCTCGCTACAATCATCAATAGCTGTCTGAAATACTTGTTTCACTTCCTCGGGAGTCAGCCCGTGATCCTCATGTAGAGAAAAGCCGGTTACTCCATTTCGCGAAGTATTGAAGAAACCTACTGTGGCTTCATCCTTAATAATCTCGGCAGTAATATCTTTGATAGCCTCGGTACCACGGGTTGACATTCTGTACTTAATCCTGATAGCGTCCGTAACCTTAGTTGTGGCAGTACTGTTAGTTGATGTAATGTTCATTCTTTACCTCCTCCTTCAATTAGTTCATTAATTTGCCCGAAAGCACCTGCCGTAAAGACATCTGCACAAATCTCCTTTAAGAGAGTAGCGTCTTCTGTTGTAATCTCAAGTATTCCTCGGTTATTTATGATTTGTTGGAGCATATTGTAGGCACGTAGTTTTTTTGCCATATCCATACCTGATTGAGGATTCATACCGGCAGCATAAAGCGCTTCCGAAACCATATCACGAAGAAACTGCTTCTGTTCCTTGCCATTGACTATTTTAATGGCTTCCTTACCTCTAAAATCTATTAAAGGTTTGTTTAAATTTAATTTCATAATCATTAATATTAAGCGATTGATACTAATAGTCCTTTTCTGAACTTCATATTACTACCAAAATCAAAATCAATTCCTTGGTAATAGTTTATACTTCCATCTGAATTCCGGCTTGTAATACAACCAAAATTATCGGCAAGGCATAATTCACTCGATAAAGAACCTTTCACATAAACTCCTCCATCAAAAAAGCCGGCGTATGTTGTACTAGCCAGTGGGTAGCTTCTGTCTGATGCATTTAGATTCCTGGAAGCATAAATACAAGCTCCACCAAAATTGGAACCAATAGATGCGATCCCAAAACGTCCGTCTGTTTCTGCATTGAAAGTAACGTTAACAACGCCTTCTTTTGCCGTTCCAGAACCTAATTTCAAACTACGAGATGTTCCGCCAAAATACCCTGAACGCGTCCAAACGAGACGTCCATTTTCGATAGTAAAACCACCTATGAACCCGGAGTCAGCATCTATCCTGCGAACCTTTATCAAATCAGTATTCAAATACCCGCCTACAACAATTGTAGTACCAAGTTTTGCATATTCAACCGCATCCTCAAATGCCAACTTACCCAATCCATCACGATCAATCTTAGAATTAATCATTGTCTGCAGATCACTATGAAGTGCGGTGATTGTAACAGCACCTTCAAGGTTAATTTTAGATGAATGAATCGTCGTTTCACCTGCTGCCTGGTTAATATAAGATATAAGCGTATTGCCGTTTTCCAGTTCTTTAGAAGCATATATCTTATTACCGTCAGCTGTAGTAATCCAACCTGCAGTATCTATCCGCTGCGTCAGGCTGTCAACTCGAGTTACTTGTGCGGAGATTTGAGTATTGAGTACTTTCAAATCGGCTGTACACTCATCGGAATAGCTTTTCAGTTTGTCGTGAATAGCTTTGTTTGCTTCTTCAACAGCTGTATTAAAACTAGCTAAAGCAGAGTTGAATAAAGCGAACTTATCATCTACATTCTTTTTTTCCTCAATAGTCGTTTGTCCATCTGCAATAGCTGTATTGATTGCAGCCATAAGATTATCAATAGCACCAGATAAGGATACCTTGGCATTAAGTAAGGCTGTTTTTGTAGAACCTTCCAGATAGGTATTCACATATAGTTTATTATATGTAGCTTCAACGGCAGATTTTGTATTTTTGACTGTATTCAGATATTTTTCAATGGCTTTCGCTTCCGCCCCGTCAATGATACCGTCCGCAAATGCGCCATCCACATAATCATGTAAGCCATCGACTGAATCGGCAGCGTCCTGCGCAGCCTTAGCAGCGTTCGCTGCATCCTCTAAAGCTTGTATCGCTTGTTTCAGTGCCTCGTCGGAATATTCCTTTAGTTTATCCTGTATTGCCTTATTTGCTTCTTCAACAGCAGTATTAAAATCAGCATAGGCAGAATTAAAAAGAGTGAATTTACTATCCACGTCTTTCTTTTCTTCTGTTGTCGTGAATCCATCAGAAATTGCAGCATTGATAGCATTAATCAAGTTTTCAATACTTCCCATCAATGTAACCTTAGCATTGAGCAAACCAACCTTTGCAGAGCCGGATAAATAAACATTCGTGTAGAGTTTATTATAAGTTGCTTCGATAGCTTGTTTAGTGTTGTTGATCGTATTGATATACTTTTCAATAGCTTTTGCCTCTGTTTCGTCTATAAGACCGTCAGCGAAGGCTCCATCTACATAGTTATGAAGTCCTTCCACTGAATCGGCAGCATCTTTGGCCGCTTTAGCTGCATCCTTTATTTCCTGATGAGCAGCTTCCCATTCAGACAGATTTTCCAATCCGGAAGAACCTGCTTTTATTTGAATGTTACCGCCTATCTCACTTTTTACCAGATCGAAATATGTATCACCATCCGGCGAAAGGATTCTTTCTGTTGTTACGCGGCCCGGCAGAATTTCAGTAAATCCGTATAACTGAACAAAGCTTCTACTACCTTCATACTCGCTGTTAAGCACTCCAGTGAGTAAATGATAATATCCAGCTATCTGTTCCATTTTAATAGCTGTTTCACTCAAGAGGAATGTTCCGGCTTGATTCTCCTTGCCAACTTTAGCATATAGATAATATTTCTTTTCCGGGTCAATGAGTGCCGGAGAATTGTATTCAGCCATATCCCAGTACTTATATTCGTCTGCCTTATGTGAAGAAGAAAGAGAACTAATGCCGAGTGTTAAATGCTGAAGGATTCCTGCCGGAGCGTTCAGTATTCTTGTGCTGGCATTATAAGTAATATTGTGAGATACCTGAACTGGATTCGTTTTTGAATTGACAAAACGGAATTGCAGGCTTTCATCACCTACAAGCAGTTGCATGGTTGAAACGGTTATTGGATTGACAGAGCCGGAGAAGTTCAGCAGTGCATCTTCAAGCATGGACATCGTTTCCTTTGCATCCCGGAACCGACGCTTAGTAAACTGCAGGGCGTCCTTATGCTTGATATCTACCTCTACTTTGTTCGTCTCAATCTTATTCAGATCACTTGAAACAGATGTACTGACTGGTTCGTTTGACAACTCTATTTCCGGAGAATATGGATTATTAATATAGCGCTTGATTCCGATCATGCGAATAAGAGAACCTTCCGGATGAAATTGCGTATCATAGAAATCAACATACCCTCCGAGTACTATTTTACCGCCTATCTCCAACCAGCGTTTTTTAGCCCAAATGCCGTCCAATGTCCCGGTAAATATGAATGCTTTATCTTCATGTTCATACAGGTATTTTGCTGCTTCCTTGAAAGCTTCCCAGCTCGCACCTGTTTGTGTGCTGTCATTACAGATATAAGCCTTCGGCAATTGCATTCCGAACACTGCGTATGTATCACCAACCTTCGGGCGCCAGACTTCCGGTTCCGGCATTGTTATCCCATCAATTTCTTGCGGAACAATTTCAAATCGACGTGCCTCTTTCTTGTCTTTCGCTTCATGGATATACTTTACTTCGAACTCCTTGCCTGTAAGCATGCCGGTTTGGAAAATGACAGTCATACTTTCTCCAGCTATGAGACAATCTTCGAAATTCAACTCTTCCGGGATGTCTTTATCTACAAAGTCAAAGAAGTTATTCTTCTTGTTCACTTCAATAACAGCACTGACAGTACCGACACGGGAAGGATAAATAGCTGTACAGTCCAGACTATCTTCCTTTGCTGTTGTAAGTTCTTTATCGGCACGCATGACACAAGTTCCATCCGCATCGGTCTTATAGATACGTGCCTTAGTAGAATCGAAGCCCTCTTCATTCTCAAATTTGATTCCATCAAATCGGATAGTCTTATTCTTTGGAAGTAACAGGTACTTAGATCCGTATGTAGAATAATCAATATTGCGATCTGTAGTTTCTACCAAAATTATTTCGGGTGGTATCTCCCCGGATTCGCGACCAACACCGACCTTAAAACCGTGGCCTTTACCATACGACAGTTTCAAAGGGTTCTCCTTGTTATACTCAACTTTACGCAGATGGATAGTCTTAATTTGGTTTCCTTCAACCGTTTCTTCAATGATCTGCCATTCTGTTTCATATAGTTCTGCAAGTTGATTGAAAGCATCAAGAATATAGGTGTGATTGTAGTTGATTACTTTTTCCGTTCCTTCAATGCAATCACCGACTTTCCAACCGGTACTCCGACGGTTCAGGTTTTCAACGAGTAGACGTAGGTGTTCATGTGGCTTGGCTGTATATGAGAATTTAATACTTCTGTCAACGGTATGACGTACTTTCCACAGCATAGCATCAGCCTCCCCAGTTTCCAGAATCAGAGTATATTCGAAGTTACGTTCACCGTTCTTCTTGAAATTGCTATCCCTCTTCAAAGAATAACGCTTCCCGTAGAAGTCACACCAGGAGCCAACCGGAATTTCAATATATCCCGGATGAGAAAAATACAAAGTGAGTGTATATTCTCCCATGATAGCTTCATAAGAGTAGCTTTCATCCTTTACTTCAATTTCTATTTCCTTATCACCATTATGCAAAGTTATCATATTACCAGATTTGAATTTATATTATAAAATATAAATACATAAGTGTAATGAACAGAGTGATTCATCTATTCAAAAAGATAGTATTCATTTTATCTATTGCGGGTCATTTTTTACATAAGTTCTCTCGGGACCAACGCAGCATTGAAAGATTTTTCCAATGTTGTTACAAGGAACCTCGGACAGAATGGATATTATAAACTGCCTGATGGCTTGATGATTCAATGGGGGAATTTAGCTTCTTCATACAGAAATAGGAGTATCTATTTACCCACATCTTTTTATGATAACAAATATATAGCAATAGTTGGGGTTTATGATAGTACAGTAGATAGTATTTCAGTTGTGTCATGTAAGATTAAGACGCAATATACAACTTATTTTGTTTTGGTTCCAGTTGCTACATATGGATCTGAATACTATGTTTATGCAACAGAAGGGATAAACTGGTTTGCAATTGGCCGTTGGAAGTAAAATAATTTAATACCGAAATAAAAATGATATACTTTAGTAGAAAATTGGTAGCCATTATTGTAGTCATTTTTGCGCAAAGTTCTCTCGGGACAAATGCAGCGTTGAAAGATTTTTCCAATGTGTCAACAAAGGACCTTGGACAAAATGGATATTATAAGCTACCGGATGGGTTATTGATTCAGTGGGGAACTGGAGGAAATGGGGTAAATCAAATAGTTTACTTTCCTACTAGTTTTTATAATACCTCGTATGTTGTAGTAACTACTGCTATTTCTTCTGTAATGAATTCTATAGTAAAAATGATAAATGGGAAAAATATATCTTATTTCAAAGTCTATTCGGTAGGTCCAACAATTGAAGCTGGGGAGATATTCGGATGGATCGCAATAGGAAGATGGAAGTAGAAATATTATAACATCAATTTGCTTATGAATTGTTTTAGTAGAAAATTAAGAATTATTTTAGTGATTATTTTCTTGCAAAGTTCTCTCGGGACGAACGCCGCATTAAAAGATTTTTCCAATGTGTCAACAAAAAGCCTATCCCAGAACGGATATTATAAGCTACCAGATGGGCTAATGATTCAATGGGGATACGTAACTGGAGCAGCAACTATAAAAACAATTTATTTGAATAGTTCTTTTTTGAATAGCGATTATATTATATCAGGTATAGGAGTTTATTATAATACATCTGAATCTGTTGTAATAGCACCAATTCTTGTATCAAAAACGACATCTAGTATTAGAATGTGTATAAGATATAGTGCTGACAGTGGCGGGGGTGGGTATTCGCCGTGGCCGTATTATTGGTTTGCTGTTGGGCGCTGGAAATAATAAATTTATTCAAACACTAAATTTGATATGAACAATTTAAGTAGAAAAATAGTAGTTATAATCATAGGGCTTTTCTTGCAAAGTTCTCTCGGGACTACGTATGCTTTAGCTGATCTATCGAACGCAATGAGCGTAAACCTATCCTTGAACGGTTATGCAAAATTCAATAATGGATTACTTGTACAATGGGGCAGAGTTGGAGGTTCATCTACAGTTTCGTATAGTGTGACTATGCCTACATCTTTTTATAATACTGAATATAAAATATTTGCAACTGTATATAAACCTAGTAGTGACTCCGCCGTATATTCATCTTCTCCTTTGGCAATAAATAAAACAGTTAGTAGATTTTATTTGAATAGAAATTATGCAAGTGGGGGTACTACTGGATTATCACAAGAATCATGGGACTGGTTTGCGATCGGGCGTTGGAAATAACTAAAAAACAAATATTATGAAGTATTGGAAAAATGGATTCTACGATGAACCGGTAGACGGTTCAGTAGAAATAACGGATGAGCATTACAATCAGCTATTAGATGGGCAGTCTAACGGTTTACTGATAGTTGAAAGTAAGAATGGATACCCGATTTTGGTAGAATATGAGTACGACATTGAAGAAGTGCGAAAAATGAAAATATCTGAAATACAGATATTTGACAAATCGACCGATGTCAATTCTTTTAAAATTGAAGGGGAAAGTATGTGGTTAGACAAATCCACACGTGTTGGATTATTTAACTCAATTTCGATTGAGAAAAATGCAGGGAAAACGCATACAATCCTGTGGTATGATGCAGTGAAGTATGTTATCCCTATACCTGACGCTTTAGCAATGTTGAATGCCTTAGAACTGTATGCGCTCAACTGCTACAATGTGACACAATCGCACATCGCAGCAGTCAGATCATTGCAGACTATTGAGGAAATCGAAAACTACGATTATACGATAGGTTATCCGGTAAAGTTGAGCTTTCTGGGATAACCAGTTTTGAAGTTGTATGCTTCAATTTCTTCTTTTGTTTCTAATTGATTGATAGCGTTGATATGCCTTTGTGTTGTGTCATAGCACGCAAGGGCATATAATTCTAGTTGTTGTAACATGTCAATAGCTCTTTCGATTGATAAGACAAACTTTGTATCACCAATCCAGATACTTGTTTCAGATCGTCCAGCTTCTTTCTCAATATTGATTGAATTCATAAGCCCTACACGGGTGCTTTTGTTTAACCAACCGAATACATTATTAATACTAAAATGATTCACTATTTGGGATGAATCGAACAATCGTAATTCATCAAGTTTTTGCGCTCTGGTTTCTTCGATATTAGCCTCGTGCACAACTAAGATCGGATATCCTTTTTTGCTTTCAACTATGAGTAATCCAGCAGATTGTCCGGCTAATAATTGGCTATAATACTCTTCTGTAATTTCTACAGAACCGTTTACCGGTTCGTCATAAAATCCTTTTTTCCAATACTTCATGATATTTGTTTTTAAATTATTTCCAGCGACCGATCGCAAACCATGTAAAATTCCAGCCAGTCCAAACGATAGCCGGAGTTGAATTTATTCCGCGAGTGAGAACTTTACAATATGATGTATATTTACCATTAAGGTCATACCCCGGAGCATATATAAAAGATTCACTTGTATTATTTACTGCTCCAGTGAAATAAATGTTATAATCAGTATTATAGAAAGTGGTAGGAAAATATAGACTAATTGCTCCCCCCGTTGCTCCAGCTCTTGTTCCCCATTGCATTAATAAGCCATTACTATATTTGACATATCCATTTTGTCCTAAACTTTGACTATTTACTTGAATTGCATTAGTTCCGAGAGAACTTAGTAGCGTTTTTTCGTCTTGGGTCATAAACTTTCTTGACGTGCTTTCTTCAATCATTGATGCAGGATGAGAAGCCGGATGAGAGTAATTATTAGCTCCTGCCGCTATTCCGTCCAGTTTTTCCCGTTCCTCGTCCGTCATAAACCTGTGTGTGGCATCTTCATTTATTTCTGACGCTGCATGCTTATGCGAAGCAGGTGCATAATTACCAACCGGTTGATATACTCCTGAATGGTTATGGTTTCCTGCCGCTTTTCCATTCCAATTTGTTTTATCAGAATCTGTTACAAATCGGTGTGTAGCATCCTCGGTCACATCTGTTGCTGTATGCTTATGTGAAGACAGTGCATAATTACCTTTAGGTTGATATGCTGAATCGTGGTTATGATTACCTGCAGCTTTACCATTCCAAGTGCTTTTTTCTGCATCAGTAACAAAGCGGTGAGTACTATCCGGAGTAATATCCGTTGCTTCGTGTTTATGCGAACTCGCTGCATAACTTCCTGCTGGCTGATAGACCCCTGTATGAGTATGATTCGACGGGGACGCACCAACCTCGGAAGCTGTATAAGATGGTTTACTTGCAGCTTTCGCCCATGCAGGCACATCGCTTGCTGGCATAGAAGTTGGAAAATCACTTATTTCAAACTTATTATGAGTATGCGCTTTAGGTGTACGTGCGTCACTTAGTCGACTATCATTTCCTTGGCAAACAGTTCCGGAAGTTGTGCCAAAGTTCTTATTGAAAGCTGTATTTTTTGAGAATACAGGTTCGTATATTCCTGCATGGTTATGTGTATCCAAAGCTGCTTTCAAAACCTTCCCTTGTTCGGCAGAAAGGACCTTGCCAGTACCACCACTTGTTAGGTTATTGACAATATCGGAAACGTTGATTTTCTTCCCTAACTCTGTTGCCATGGTAGCGGCGAAGTTCGGATCATTATTAAGAGCATTAGCCAATTCAATAAGCGTGTCGAGGGCCTCCGGTGCTCCAGCTACAAGTGCATCCACTGCAGCTTTTACTTTAGCATCAACTCCAGAAACTGCGTTATTGGCGGCCTGTGCTGCCGCATTTGCGCTATCTGTGGCAGCTTTAGCAAGAGCTGTTTGCGCTACTGATGCGTTTTTGGCTGTATTAGCATCATCAGTAGCTTTTTTCGCTAAAGCTGTTTGGGCTTCCGATGCAACTTTGGCAGCGTTAGCCTCTTCTGTTGCTTGTTGGGTTTCTTCTTTGGCAGCATTAATACTTATAATTGCTGCGTTAGCGTCATTAGTAGCTTTCTTTGCAAGAGCAGTCTGTTCAACTGATGCGTTTTTGGCAACATTTGCATCATTCGTAGCTTTTTTTACAAGTTCTAGTTGTGCGGTAGCATCTCCTGTAGCAGATGTCATTTCTTGTATAATACCGCTATACTCTGACTTACGTTGGGATTCGGCTTCTACACGTTCTGTTTCAGCAGAGATACGCCTAGTCTCATTTGAGGAACGAGTATCTTCTGCAGCTTTGCGGGTATCTTCATTTTGCTTTCTTTTATTTTCTTCGGATACCCGGGCTGTCTCCGCTGATTTACGTTCTGTTTCAGCGGACTTTCTTTTGTTTTCTTCTGATACTCGGGCTGTCTCTGCTGATTTACGGTCTGTTTCAGCAGATACGCGTTCAGATTCGACAGTAACGCGATTATCTTCGGCTATCACACGTGCAGTTTCATTCGTTTCTCTCGTGGATTCGGCTTCTTTTCGTTCATCTTCGGCTGTTACGCGATCTGTTTCAGCTGTAGAACGTGTTGTTTCAGCCGCTTTTCGTTTGTCTTCTTCCTTCACACGTTCCGATTCTGCAGAAGAACGTCCTGTTTCAGCGGTCTTACGTGCATCTTCATTACTTTTACGTGCTTGTTCATCTGACACTCGTTTATTTTCTGTTTCAACGCGGCTAAGTTCTGCAGATACACGTTGCCCTTCAGCGGTCGCACGAGCTGCTTCCTCTGCTTTACGGGTATTCTCATTTATGATACGTACTGATTCTGCAGCTGACCGGGCTTGTTCTTCATTTGAACGATTTCTTTCAGCATCGATACGAGTAGCTTCATTGCGTTGTCGAGTATCTTCATTCGCTTCTATTTGGGTTCGGGAATCATCAGCCGCCTTTGCTGCGTCATTGGCCTTCTTTGTTGCTGCAACTACGTCATCATAGGCTTTCTTTATGAATTCAAGACTAACTTTTACACTTGTTTGTACGCCATTCACCATTTTAACGCCAATAGTGTACAATCCTACCATGCTATCAGCAAGCGTTAATTCGCTGATTTTTTTCTTTTTAATTGGCATAATTTTTTAAGTCAATATAAAATATTCCATCTTCTGTTATGATAAATTCTCCTGCTTCGGATGCAAGCAGGAAGTCTGTTTCTCCAATCCGGAAACTAGTAAATACAAGTTTCAAGGTAAATTCCCACCATACCCCATTATTAAGAAGAAAATTGTTTGTCTGGCAACTCTTATAATAGCAAGGATAGCTTTCACTCCACTCATCACAATAAAATATACGTTCAGCATCAGAATACTCATATCCTTCATCATCGACCTTAGCAGACAGTTTTGTGAGATCATAGAGTAGGGCATTGCGATTACGCCAGAACGCTTCAATCGTCCCGGCCCGCATCAGGCATTTGAGAGATACTTCTTTGGTTTGGAATTTCACAACTTCACCGTCATAGATTGCTCCATCTTGACGTTTGAAATTCTGCAATAGGTTCTTTTTTACTGCCGGAGTTTTCAATATCTCGGCATTACTACCTGGAAGAACTATTACGCCATAATCGGACAAATCTTTATTGTCTATTTCATAACCCTTTGGCATAGCGATAGAATTAACAGGGTCCTGATATTCATAATTTGCTTCATGAGGAAAATCGTTTGCAAAAACTATCTTCGCTATTTCAAGTCTAGGATAAATTGTATAGCTATTCTGTGATAACAAACGTAAACGATATGTTTTACCAAGAATCGGAAAACGGAAATTATGGTATCCCATATCGGAAAGGAGCGCTATTAATCCACCAAATCCCAAGTCATCTCTAAAGCCAAATTCTATACTAATTTCGCTTGTGTCGAGGGCAACCACAGAAAGATCAAATTCTTGTCCGTCTTCCTCCGGCCAGTCGTTTTTCTCCGGATCTTTCAAAGTAGGGAAGGCAACAAGATTATTGTAGCTCCCCTTTATAATTGAAATACCGTGTTTGGTATACATATCTAATTCATCTATTAGTAATTGTCCTTTCATCGCTTCAGTATTATGCCTTTTGTGTTTAATGTATCAATACCCAGCTTTATAGACTCTATGGCTTTTTCAATCGCTTCAAGCCGTGCTGTATGGCTGCTTATATCAGATAGATAAGTGATAACAATATCATTGTATTTCATTATTTCTCCCATATATTTATCCAAATTTGAAAGATATGCGAGTTTTTCCGCTATTTTATCCGAATTAGACTGGAGATGCTTTACACCTTCATTAATTGAATATGTATGAGAGATCATAACAGCAAAACTACCGTCTAGCTTATCTGCAGAGTCTTGCGACATAGAAGCAAATCCTTTCTTTGATGCCTCACGTTCTTCATCATCATCTTTGCCAAAACCATATATTTCTGATAATGCATCGCGTTTAGCTTTCATTTCATTGGCAATCTGTTGGCCTTCGGCTTTCAATGCATTATATTCATCCTCGGTCATACCATCATCCATTGCATTATATAGCTTTTCCCTCCATTCAATCAACCGGTCCATATAATCCTCCTTAAGCATGGAATTAAGAATGGCATTTCTCATATATTCTTCGAAGTTGTCTGCAAAATCAGCACTATCGGCGTCCATATCAGTAAGCAAGTCTTGGAAGTCAGAGCGGAGAGAACTGTAATCAATAAGAGTCGTATCAGCAATTTGTTGTTCTAATACTTCCGCAACCTTTGCGACACCATTTGCTATTTGATCGGCAAATTTTTGTGTATCGGAATCTAGTTGTGACCAAAATATGCCTGCATTCTCCTGAAGCTTTGCAAGTTGATCATCTGTCAAATCAAATAGACCGGTCATACGTCCGCCCATTTTCTTTTTGAAATCATCAATAGACATTCCTAGTGTGTCCGCTGCTTGTTTCCAACCTTCCCAGGACATATCTTCAACTTCACTATATCCCTTCGAGTGTGATTTTCCAGAAGCACCAGAATTTAGATACTGTTGTCCTAAAACCCTAGCATTTTCACTTTGCAATTTTACCATTTTAAGCGCTTTTTCATAGGCTGCATTGGCATTATCTCCTGTAAGAGTTTCAGCTAATTCCAGTTGCTTTTCGATTACTCTATCAAGAATACTGATATAAGACTCATACGTTTCTTTCGCTTTCTCGTATTTCTCCGTTGTATCGTCTTTTCCGAACAAATCAAAGATTTTCATTGCTACCTGCATTGCTGCGCCAATGATCGCAAGAATAACAGACGCTTTTTCAACTGTACTAATAGCGTTCGCTGATGTATTTGCTGCTGATTCAACGCCAGACATAGCAGTCATTGTAAATGCTCCGATATTACCAATCAAAGAGATAATTTCTCCAGCAGGTCCACCGATCGTTTTTCCAAGTTCATCTATTGTGTCCGCTAGTTCTGATATCTGTGCTCTGACTTCTTTCTCTGCCTTTTTAACTTGGTTGTCTTTCTTGACAACCTTATCTTTTGCTGCGTTGTAGTTTTCAGTTTTCTTTTTAACTTGCTCCAAGGCCTGCGCTTCGGATAAATAGGCTTTAGTCGATTCTATTTTACCTGTTTCCGGATTGTATTTAGAGGATTTGATCCCATTCTCAAATTTAGCACCTCCTTTCACAGCCTCGGCTTTTATCCGAGCATTTTCTAACTCGATTTGCGCATTGGCTAGCTCTTCTTCAGCTTCCGCTAGTTCTTTCTTCTTATCAGATAATGACTGAAACGGATTACGGGAATCCAATTCGTCCATGATGGATTGAATTGTACTCGTATATTCGCGAAGTTGATCAGGAGATAGAACTTGTGCCGCTGTACTCTTTGCATTCTCTAATTGCGTTAAAAGGGAATTAAGAGTTTCGGAAGAAGTTTCTTTCAAGTTTTCGAAGGCGCGAACATATTCTGGGGATTCTTTCAACTTATCGTAGTCCAGTTTCATTAACTCCATTCCCTTATTTTTCGTTGCTTGAGCAATGGAACGGTCTATCTGTTCTACCTGATTTGTATCTCCATTCTTCGTAGCTTGTTTACGCTGTTCCTGTAACGTTGCAATATCCTCATTAAATTTTCGTTCAATCGCAAGACGCTGGTCTGTATAATCCTGATACTGATTCAACAGGTCAGATAAATCATCTCCGCGATCAAACTTTGTATTGGTAGCGATTGTAGCTTCTTTTGCTATATTATCGAATGAAGCAAACAGTTTTTTCGTAGATTCTGAATTGATGAAAACATCTGCATTAAAAACCTTCTTTTTATTTTGAGGATTGATTTCAAAAGCAGCTCGTGCATCTTCTATTACTTTCCGTTTCTTATCCTCGGTTTCGCGCTTAATAGCCTGTAATTCTAGCCGATGATTGAGTGCTCTTTGCCTTAGAACCTTTTCACTGCTTTCTTTAAGTTTATTGATTTCAATCTGTTCAAGTTCATTTGCTGAATCTTCTTTCATTCGTTCCTGGTCAAACTTCTGTTTCTCTAACAGGAGTTTATATTTTTCTTGTTCTTCACGTAATTTTTGTGCCTTATCATCTTGCTTGGAAAATGAATCATAAACTTTTAACTCTTTCTCTGCTTCTTTTAGCTTTTTGATGTTTTCTTTGTAGGCAGTAACGACAGTAGCATCAATCCCTTTGAAATTTCCAGCATCCATCAATTTCTTTTGAGCCGAAGCTATTGAATCTAGTGCTTTCGTTGCATCATCTTTTTGCTTGGTCCAAAAGGCTTTATTTTGAATCTCCGACTTTTCCTTTTCTTTTTCATCTTCTTCTTTCGCTTGTTTTTGAATCTTTGCAATATTATCTACAACCTTTTGAGCTGCATCAACTTCTATTTTAGCCCTGCCAAGTTGTATGTCATATTGTCCGGAATAAGTTCCACGTTTTGAATCTTCAGCAATTAAAGCCTGAATTGAGTCATAATTACGTTGAGCCATAATCAATTTGGTTTGTGCTCCAATTCGTGCACGTCTCTGAACTTCTTCTGCGATCATCTTATTTAAAGAAAGGATATCCATCAATTTAAGTTTTTCAATATCCATATTCTTAAAAATATTTGGCATAATGCTTTGAAGCTTATTATATGCTATAACTTTCTCATAATTTGCAGAAGTCTCATCGCGTATCGTTGAAAGTAAATCTGTAGCACTTTTTTTCAAATTATCAGCTTGTTCGGTATATGCTTTGCATGCTTCATTATATTTTCTCTGTACTTTTTCAGCTTCTGTCTCAACCGTTACCACATGGTATATTGCGTAACCAAGCGTTGCAAATGCAGCGGCAGCCAGCACATAAGGGTTGGTTAACATCGCTGCTGCATTTTTTAATTGTGCAATCGTTTGGGCTTTGAGAGCTTTTGTCAATAAAACACGTGCAGATGTGTTTTTGGCAATCATTGCAGCTTCAACGGCATACATGCCTTTAGTCAATACCAAGTTAGCCGCTTCAATAGTCCGCTGCTTGTTAACAATAGCTGTAACTGTTGCATGTACTTGTTTAGCGGTACTTACAGCCAAAATACTTCCTTTATATCCAGCGAGAGCCGTAGTAACGGTAACTATTAGGGCACCAATAGTTTTTAATGATTCCTGTGCATTTCCATTATCAAATGCCTTGTTTATTGATTGTGCGGCACTTGATATTTGTTTTAAAATCTCTTTTCCAAGGGGACGAAGGGTAGCTGTTATATTATTGCCAAGTAGTTTCATTTGATTTTCGGCAGATGAAGCCATTTCTTTAAAGGCTGCTTCTGCTGCACCGGCAGAATTATTAACTTCGTCTAGATCGGAAGCTGCTTCCTTGGCCTTTTCACCAGTAAGCATTAAAGCAGCTTGGAGTGCTTCATCGGTACCCAACAATTCTTTCATTTTGGTTGATGAACCGCCTGCTTTGTCATAAATAAGTTGTAATGCTTCTTGGAAAGTACGTCCTTTGAATGCAGCGTCTCCCAACTGGTTGGCTGTACCTAAGATAGCAGCACGTATTTTCGTCATTGCTTCCGAAGTGGGAACACCTTGTTTGGTGATTGATGCTACTGCGCCCAGGACTTCTTTTATATCAATGCCAAATGATGCAGCAATAGGTGCTGCTTGGGCTATACTTTTGCCTAGTTGACCGAAATCAGTCTTACCTAATCGAACGGTGGTAAATAACTGGTCCGAAACTTCCTGGGCTTTAGAAGCATCCAATTTATAAGCATTTAGAACTGTAGTAATAGCATCAGCTGCAGTAGCAGTATCGGTTACTCCACCAACAGCAGCTTTTGCGGATGCTTCCAACACTTTCATTCCGTTGGCTCCGTCATGTCCGGCAGATACGATCTGATAGAGAGCTTTGGCTGCTTCGTTTGCTTCAACGGGGATAGTACGAGTTATCTCCATAACTTGATTCATGTAATCCGTTAAGCTGCCTTTAATTCCATTTGAAAGAGTAGCAACTTCTTTCATGCTTTGTTGAAACTGTTTTTCAAAGTCGTATGCACCTTTGGCAGCTCTGGCAAATGCGATACCTGCACTAATGCCGATCCCACCGAATACATCGAAAGCGGTAATTTCACTGGCCATTGCCTTAATGATTCCCATCGCTTCCTGACGCCCGGAATATAGTCCTGAATTATCTATGCCTGTTGCGAAATACAACGCTCCATCTTTGTTTTGAATACCCATATAGCATTTATTCTTAAAATATAAAGAGGAGCCAAAATTTGGCTATTTCAGGAAGAATGAGCATCTTTGCAGTGTTCTAAGACCAAGGAACAGTTTTTAATTTACTCTAGGGAGTTGACAAGCCTACAATATCACAATATAGGCTATCAATTCCCTTTGCTGCATAGTCCCTAGTGTAAATGAAAGATTATGTTCCTTGGTCGGAATAAAAGGGGAGAGATAGCCTTTTTCTATAATATATAAATCACTATTCATTAGCGCCATGACCAAGGAAAATGAAAACGTATCCATAGCGAATAAAAGTAGCTATACGGAAGAAGAGATTAAAGCTGCCTACGAGAAAGGGAAGAGTGAAGGAAGAATTGAAGGGATGCTCTCTTATCAGAAAAGATTGATTAAAAATCTACAGCAGGATAATGCTTCTCTCAATCAGATGCTTCAAGAAATGAAAAAATAATCCCCTGTATCTTCACAGACACAAGGGACCAAAAACAACTCTAAATCAATTTAATAAAAAAACAGTTAACCTAATATATAAACACAATGGCAAATTACTTTATCTTTTGACTTTCCCGTTAATATCATAATATCTTTTCATCCGGATCTTCTCGTTTGGATTATCAAAACTTGGTAGCTCTATCCATTCATAGTCTCGTCCTTCGACTTCTCCGTCTTCATCAGTCGTTTTATTTCGCTCCCTCATTACAAAGGAGTACTCCTGAAGCAATATCTCTATTAATCCATAGCTACTATCCAGCGTCTCATTAAAAGTCAATCCTAGAGCTTCTTTTACAATAACTAAGAATCTACTTTGGTTGTATCCTTCCAGCTTTGTAGATTTTTCCGAGCGGCTATTATCTCCGTCTCTCGCAATGGGCTCACGTTCCGAAGCATCGTGATAGAGGTACAAAAAGGGTGATATCCTATTCGATATATAATTGCATTGAATAATATGCGTATATCTTCCCATGTGGAATTGTCTGCAAGAGCTTGTTTAAACCATTTTGGCGGATCACTTGGCTTATTATGAATACCTAAGCATACGATATCAAGAAGCAGTTCTCCGTACTTATCCATAATTTTGGGAAAATCTTCTGGCAGCTCTCCCTTTTTTACAATCATCCTATCAATATCTTCTTTTTCAATTTCAAGAAGAAGCGGACGAATTCTAAACCATGTCCGGACGGTAATTGGTTTTATTACAATACTATTACCTGGGTCCTTTCCATTAGGAATAGAATCTCGGTTAGAGAAATCAAATGGGATTCTTACAGGTTGTTCTGTAACAGAATCAGATTCTTGTTGGAATAAGTTTTTTATACTCATAAATTTCATCAAGGAGCCTAGTCAGTTGTACTTCCTGACAATATGTCCAGTTATTCGCGACTAACCTTTAATACTTTCGGCTCCATCCTTCAAATAGTTTGTTCCTGTGAGTGGATTCGAACCACCGGTTTCTACTAATGTAGTGCTTTAACCAACTAAGCTACACAGGAAACCATTTTTTACTCTACTACTTCTTCGCCTTCGGGATTTGCTGGATTTTCCGGGGCTTCTCCGCCTTCAGACACGCTTATAACTTCACGCATAAAAGCAGCCTTTTTTTCTCCGGAAGCTGTAATAGCTGCCTGCATATATACACGTACAAGTAACAACTCCGCTTGCTCGGAACCGGGAGCTTGTGAGATCTTAGAAGTAATCTTACCATTAACTACGGTATAAACTACCTTTTTACCGTTTTTGGGTAATGTTTCACACTGGAATGTCTTTGAGATAGAAGGAACGTTGATTGGTTTCTTCCAGATGTTTCTTCCGTCAGCTGTATCAATCTCACCACCTGCTAACTCTTTAAGTACTTCGTTAGAAGGAGTAGGAATAGAGAGCTCGATGTAATCTGTTGTATCTTTTACAAATTCAACATACAAAGGTTCATCGCTTCCTTCCGTTTCGACTTTTACTTCTTTAGGATCCGCAAAGTTGAATACTACACTTCCTTTTGTCGGAAGAGGAAAATCTTTGAGGTCCGCTCCTGGAACACCGTCTCCGACTGTTCCAAATTTAATTTTACCTACGCCCATAGCGATAGGTCTTACTTCTCCTGTCATAATTATTGATCTATTAAAATTTCTAATCTAATATTTGTACAAGCGAATTTCTCTTTCAAGTCCGGCATTGGAACACTCCAGAGAACTGTCACTTCTTTACATACACCGTCATTACTATTGATTGAATCAAGCGACTTCCGCACCTTACGCTTAATTTCCTTCATGCGTTGACGTTGGTGCATACCATTTTCATTCAAAGGGACAAAGATGTTGACGTTAATAGGCACTTTATTAATGAAGTCGAGTTCATTCAATTGTAGATGATTGATAACGATATGTTCATTGGTCAAGCCTGCTTCCGATTTGTCTTTGTAAATCATAACATCGGTGCCCGCAGCGGCCACAGCATTATAAACTATATCTACAGCGTCAAATTCATCCATAATCAAATCTTGCTAAAAACTGATTTCAACGTATCCCTTAGATACTTCTCACATTGCGTATTAGCCCCTGAAACGACTTCATATCCTTTAGCTTCCACGGCAGCCGCATATTCCATTCCTGCAACACCTACCAATACATAACCACCAGTATAAGACAGTGAGACTTCTTCTGCAAGCCTACGCCCTTTATATTTACCGGTTGTCTTATCAATTCCTTTCTCACTTTCGGTAAAGTTCTCTGCAACCACTTCTCCGTTTTTCGCAATTATATATCCGATAGATGAACGAAGATTGCCAGTCTGGTCCTTATATGAGCCGTTCCGGCGAGCTATATCGATAAACTTTTCACCTCCTGCCTGCAACAATACAAGTATCTTGTTTTCTGCTTTGCTTTGAAAGTGATCGAACCAACGTTCTAGTGAATGTTGGTCGAATAGGGGAGTCATGCCGTTTTTCATGCGTTGATAATTGAATGTGATTGATAAGGTTCCCAACAGATAATCGGTACATCAATACCCTTTGATGCAACTTTCAAACGCAAAAACTTACTGTCTGCCGGCGGTTGGATTTTGGTGTAAAAATAGCCATGTACTTGCGCTTCATCACCAGCAGAATTACGTTTATAGACAACAGTACCATCACTTACAGGATCATAACGTCCGGGAACGGATATTTCAATCGGTTTCCCCGGAACCCATTCACCGTTTACTGTCTTTCCGTTAACGTCGATAGTGACTATCGCTGTATGTGGATATCGTTTTACCATCTATTACCTGCCTTTCCTTTGACAATTATTCGTTTCCCGAGTTTACCGGCTTTCTCCGGTTCCCCGTTTTCTATATACAGTTGTTTTGCAGTCTGGATATAGAAAGAACGGGGATGAGTGATAGAAAGCTTATTCTCACTGAAATCCTGTGAGTTTACTAACATGGCGTACGTATCAGCGACACAAAGACCAACTTGCTTCATGTTTTCAGTAGTACATTCCGCTTCGGGGTTGATGCCCCGCTTAACGAAGACTACCTTATCTAAGAAGCTTTCCATATCCTCAATAGAAGGATATTCCAGTATTGTTTCTCTGATTGTTGCCATATAGTTTACTCTTCATCTGTTTTTTCAGTATCTTCACCTTCTTCCCATGCTTGGCCATCAGTTTTCATGATGTACATTGCATCAGGATCATTAATTACAGGAATTGCGTTGGCTTCCGCTTTAGTCCACTCCTTGAACGGTTCCAGTTCAGACCACTTGCTGATGAAAACAAAGTCTTTTTTCAGCGTTGTAGCTTTCTTCTTGTATTCAACAGAATGTTCTGCTGCGATAGGACCATGCTGAATGTCGCCACACTGTAAATCTTCCAGGAAACAAATATTAGCGGATTCCCATGGATTTACAGTAGTACGTTGATGAGCAGCATTCTCAATACGAACAGACGGACTTACAAGAACAATCTGGACACCTTCCGTATTCTCTTGGGCAGCAAGGTATTCATTGATAACCTTTTTGGAGATAGTCAGTTTTTCTTTCTGATTGATCCAGCCTTTTACCTTTTCAATAACAGCCTTTTGCTTCTTCAATAGAGCAAATCTGTCTTTGCGCATTACTACGTATTTGATAGTAACACCTTCGGCAGAAGCGGCAACCACAGTGTCCTCAATATCCTGTAAGCCGTCGGCCGTTGTAGACTTAGACCAATCCACAGCAGCAACTTTCTTGTTTTCATTAGGCATACCACAGCCTACAAATTCTTCGGTAACAATGCCATTGTTATTGCTTGAATTGAGAATGAAGCCACCTTTAGACATCAATTGCATACACCACCATTCGAAACGGCCACGAACAGCGTTATATACGAAGTCTTGATCTTTAAAAGCAAGGTCTAGAATTGATTTCAAGTCTGCATCACCTTCACAATCCCGGCTAAGTTGCTGGTATTCGTTCCAGTCGCTTTCGTTCATACCGCGTTTTACGGCAGTCTTAGGGATATCACCTGACATCTTGCCGATAACTTCACGTTTCTTTTGCGGTGCAGAAGAATCGAATGAAATAACATCAGCGATAACCGGTGCACCTTTTTCGCCAGTAAGAGTTTCCCATTTCAGAGAGTTCTTCTGCTTTACACCAAAGAAATTAGGGAAGAATACCGGCTTAACTTTACGCGAGTTAAGACGGGCACCCATATTCTTACGGTTCACTTGTTTAATTAAACTTCTTTCCATACATAATTATGAATTAATGGATTACATAAAACGGATAAAATGAAGCAATGCCTTCATTGCTTCGTCAATAGGGTAGGGCATTACTGCCTCATTTACAGTACCACGTACCAGAAGTCCTGATTGCTGGTTAGCAACCGTTACATCAACCTTGTTCATTGTAATAACTTCTGGTACATATTTGAACTTGGCGGCTTTGGCATCAGCTTTGGCAGTAACAAGAACTAATACATTACCTATCTCTGCAGCTCCAATTGGTCCAGCAAGGGTTATCGTATCGTAGCCTGGGTTGGTCTTGTCGATTGCAGAGATTACATCAGCAGCTCCAGTTAAGGCACCACCAACAGTAACAGCCTCTCCAACTTTAAACACATGATTCTTTGCTATCTGAATAGTTACTGCATCAGCATCCGCAACAGCCGTAATTCTTCCGGTCTTAACTGTATGATAAAGACCGTTAGCATCCTTACCTACCATAACAAGCGGAGGAAGTTCATCAATGATTCCCTTCAGTTCCGCACGGGCAATAGTACCACCGCCCTGAATGTCCTCAATAATCTTTTCGATTCCGGGAGCATACTGAAATTCTTTTTGTTTTTTTCTGAACATAGCTTTTAATTATTAGATATTATTCATCGAGGCCAAGACTGGCAGTTCCATTATTTGAGTTTTCTTCGTCTTCCATAAGTTCTAGCCATTCTTTTTCAGAACGTTCTTTGGGCTTGTAGGAATTAGGCTTGTAACCGCCACCGGCGACCTCATCATCTATTACCGACTGTCTGATTTCAGCGTATTCTTCTTGCAACTCTTTAATCTGATCTTCAACAGAAGTTTCAGAATTGACATCAATACGGTTAAACCACTTTTCAGGGAGTTTTGCATCTGCAAATAGTGTTCTGGCTGATGCCTGTTTCGTGGAAGTTGTGACTGTTGATACGACAGAAGATACCGATGCGGTCAACTCGGAGATTTGCTTCTGTTGGGCTTTCAATAGCCTAACTACAGATGCGGGCAAATCTTCGAAGTCTTCATCATCGTCTTCTTCATCATCGTCTTCGGATTTTACTGTTTTCTTAGTCTTTTTAGCCGATTTGATAGGTTTACCATCCTTTAAACCATTGTTCTTTTCATACTCGGCAATAGCATCCTTTTTCGCTTTTTCTATTGCGGATGTGTTTTCAAGATCAGGAAGAATATTGTCTTTGAACAAGGCAATATAAGTATCAATATCATCCTCCTTTTCGATTTTGAAGAGTTTCTGAACCTTTACAGCGTACTTTTCATTTACACCTGCGGCTTTCAAGCCCTTTTTAATTGCATCAATGATTGTCATAACGATTTTCTATTAAAATATAAGGGGAGTAAATTTTTCCTGCTTATATATTTTATTCCGGAATCAATGACTATATTTGCAACATGGATAATAAGAAGAAAGAATATAGAAAGAAAGCTAAAGAACTCGCTCTTCAAAATGGATTCGATCAAGTTTCCTATTATGGAGAATGGAACGGCTATTTAGCATATACAGTATCCCGGAAAGAAGATGCAGGATGTTGTATTGGTTATCCTCGCTTTATCCTTGTTAAAGATAGTGTTGCTACGTTAGCACCATATACTCAATCAGAAGATATAATGGGAATGACTTCCATGCCTAAAGACCATGTAGATACATTACTATAATTTTTTCACTATTCCGTCAATAATATCAGTATTTACCAACAAATTGTCTACACGTAATACATTAACTCCATATCTCAAACTTATTTCCTTTGATAGTTCTCTCCAATTTTTCATCTTTCCAGTTTGTGGGTCATATATTATTATTTTTCCATTATGTAATTTTTCCAGAGTAATAATATGCCCAGAATTCTTGCCTTTCCAAGCAAAATCAATATGATATCTTCCCGGTTCTTTTACTAGTTCAACTAATTCTTTGGTTAACTCTTTTATACTTTTGCTTTTTAAAGCTCCCGATCTTGTTATATCATATATGCCTCCTGCAGTCTGTTTTTTAGGCATAACCATAGTCTTGGGGTCGATCCATGCCCAATTGGTCCGCATTGATAACTCATATGGAATGTTCCCTGTCTTTTGAAGATTTGGTAGAGCTGTAACATTATATCCACGTCTCCTCAATTCATTAGCAACTACGCAAGACTGGCAATTTACACTATATTCGCTTGCTTTTCCATAATTAATGTTTCCCCGTAACTCATTAGCTTCTTCGAAGGTCATTTCTTTGCCTTTTTTTACACCAATCTTCTGTTCTATTTTGGCTTGGTTGAAGTTTCTTACAAATCGGTCTTCCCATCTTTTTTGAATATCATTTTTCTCTGCATCAGTCTTGATACGTTTAGGTTTAGAAACCTTTATAACTTCATTCGTAATAGGTTGGGAAACTATTTCTCTTTGTAGTCCTCCATCATTGGTAAAGTTATCCTTGTACCAGAAAGCAGATTGTAATCCATCTTTATTTTCGCTGACGAAATCCTTTGCCGCCTGGGGAATATCCGTAATAGTTTGGCCTTGCGGAACTGTGTCATTCAGCAAGAAATCAGCAAAGTCTTCCGGTTCCATGGTGATAGGAGTAGCAAAACAGATACAAAAAGGATGAAAGCCTGTAAACTTGAACGTTTTCGGATATTTACCTACCATTGCATCACATATCTTGCACGGTCCTCGATTATTGGCCGAGCGATGTACCTCAATACCTAATATGAAGTCCTGTTTGCTCCAACGTTCATAGTCCGCACTACGATAAGCAATGTTCGTAGTTGTAGCAGATGTCCGGAGAGCGTTCTTATATGCTGAACGATAAACACCTTGTCCTGGATGATAATTCTTCATTGGTTGTGATAATACCAATTCACCTTTCTCATTCCGGATCCTGCGAAAGCGTTTTTGGGGATTTTGCAAAATTTGCCGTATATCGCTACTGATTCCGTTTGCATTACGTCCGGCAACTACGCCACTATCAAGATAGAATTCGAGTTGCGATTTCGTTTGTTGCGTAATATTCCAAACTCTATCAGATAACTTGAATCCGTTAGCATCTATATCGTTCTTTAGAGTTTCAAATGCAGATAAACTATGAGCGAACATACCATCTTTTGTTGCACTGGAAATAGACATTCCCTTGATGAACTGGGAAATAAAATCATCATTCTTTCTTTCTGCTCGATCCCAGCCGTCCTTTTGGAATGCAGAGATATTAGCATATAGCATTGATTCAAGATTCAGCAGTTCCCCGGTCAACTGCACTCTCTATTCTCTGATTACGTATCCATACGTTATTTTTCCCCGCATCAGACCATTTATGGAGATACGGGGAAACAGAAAGAATAAATTGATTAAAGATATTAGCTATTACGGCCTGCTGTGCAGCAATTTTCTGTATATGTTGTTTATCGTAGAAAGAAAGTCCGGGCATAGATTATAAAGTTGCTCCAATAAATGAATTATTCTGTGCAGTCTCTTTTTCGTCTTGCTTCTTACGATTCAATTCTGTTTCCACATCGTCAGTGTATGGTGAATTCTTTATAATCGTTTCCTTGCTATTGAATTGAGAAGCAGTTTCAAGGTTCTTGAGTTCTTCAGCTAGATCTTGTGGGAGAATGCTACCAAACTCAACCTCAATGTAGTTATCATTTAATTGCGATGCATATTTAGTGTGCGTAATATTAGCCATTCCAGCCTGAACTATTGCCACTGTACGTTGAACTGCCGGGCCGAATATCTCCATTTGTTCAGATGCCTTAATCTCTGCATCAATCAACATAAAACGACGTGAGGTACCACTAAGGTTGCCAAGCCCCATTAGTTTACTCATAGATAAATCAGGACTTGAAGATCCGGAATGTATTGCATCATCTAACTGGTTAAGTTCAAGTGTTACGGATTCACAGGACTGTTGCCATGCTAAGTAATCTGCATCACCATGATATGTATTACCGGTATCCGCATCTACTTCCATAGTAAAGTTTAACTCTTTGCCTACAGTTTCTTTGCTCGGAAGATTAGCCAAACCATAAGTTTTCAGTATCGGTTCGGAAAAGTAGTCATTAGTATCTGATAGGCGGGAAAGTCTCATTTCTTTCTTGTCTATCAAATTAGCGACATCTTCCCAATCCGGACAATCGACTTCGGCATATACTACCGGAATCTTGCCAAAACGATTCTTTATCTTTTTCACTTGCCAAACACCGTCCATAATACCGGAGTAGATAACATCTTTCGTATAGACTTTCACGCATTCGCAAGTACGGCCATTGACTTCTGCATTGTACTTATAGATAAAGCCGTCCATATCGTCGTCTTCATCAAAGTGTGGATAAAACTCACATTCGACATTACTATCCTTGGGAGTAGATAGAATCTTAACCTTCAACTGGCTTTTTCCATCATCTTTAGTGACCGGATAGAATACAATAGCTGCTTTGGTTTCAGACAATACCTTGCGAGCAAACTCTTTCAATACCGATTGCATTTTGAGCTTTCGCCTATAGACTTTCTTAAACTCATCAAATCCGTCGTTCGAATCTTCTGCTGTGATAGTCATTTCACCGCCAAACAGAAAAGCAACAGATGTGCGGACGATCTTTTTAGGTAGATTTGTTACAACTTTTGCTACATCGACAGTTTTATCCTCTAGTCTTATTGGCTTTTCGGTTCCTGTATCGGGGTCAACTTCTACTTCTGTGTCTGAATATACAGCAATCTTTTTAGGCTCCCGATATCCGACAGATTCTTTACGTCGGGTTCTGTCACCATTGTATTCCTCCATATACTCACGAGGATTACGATTCTCACGGGTATCAACGCATAAATCACCTACTATGCTACCGAAATCTTCATTTTTCAGAATATCCTTAATGTCTGGCATATACTTTTCTCTTAAAATATACACAGAAAGGAACTTATCCGCGTCCTACCTTACGAGTTTGCTTCTTAAATTTCAAGCCAAGTGACTCTGCAAACTCTGCAAGGATTGTCATGCCATCCGGAGCATCGTCATGAGCGTTATCACCCTCGCGCTTGTAACTGGTAAACGCTTTCATGAAACGACCGTAGTCTGATCCTTTAGAATATTCTGTTTCATCAAGAAAAGCACAATGCTTCTTTATCCAGCCAGCTTTCATGATGATACGTGTTTCCTTGTGCTGTGTTGTTGCCCGGGCTTGAATCATACACGATTTCTTTTTAGCTGTAACAAGTTTGCGTACATTGATAGCAAATATACGCCCGCCATTGTTTGATTCAATACGTAGTTGATCGCACTCTGTATCAATAACCATTTGCGCCAGGCGCGGTTCTGTGACTTCGACAGGATCTTTAGTGAAAAGAATATCGGTAATGAAGTATTTTGGACCAAACACCTTTGCGAATGGTGCGCAGAAATCATCATCTCCTTTATCAGCAGTATCACAGGCTCCGAGTGTTCCATCAGGTTTTTTCCCTGCAATATCGGCAAGTTTGAAGCGCATGAGAGACGATTTGGGGAATAGTAACCCTTTGGCCTCGAACGGTTCCTGCATATACTCGGCCATCCAAATACTTTCGTCTGTTTCAGAACGTAATTCCTTGTAATATTCTGTAGTATGAACATCGGCGCAGAAAGTTTCATCATTCTCATCCAGCGCAGCAATACGAATGATTTCATTGTACTTGCCGGCTTCTTCCATGCGTCCAAGGACATCATTAGAGGACCAGCGAGTACCAATATCAATCATACAGCAGCTTCCTTCAATACGGGAGTCATGCGTACCCTGCTTCCAAGACCATACCTTTTCATTGTTATTATCCGATAATGCATCTTCCAAACTCTTGTACAAGTCATCCGTCATGGCGAGCATTGACGCACCAAATCCAATAACGGTACCACCAACACCACCACCGAAGTAGGATACTTGTCGTGCGCCTTCCACACTCCAGCTCTTGACATTCTGCTTATCACCCTTTAAATGGATATCGGGAAATATTTCTTTAAAACGCCTAGATTTCACAACATCTCGAGTGTCGTATGATAGTTTATTATAGAGAGTATCCGAACAACAGTTACGCATAACTGACTCTTCCGGAAAGTGTCCGTACATCCAGGCAATGAATAGAGAAGATATATAAGACTTTCCGGCACGTGGCGGCATACTGACAGCAAGACGGTAGATTATACTGGCAGAATATGATTCATACACACGCATGAACGCTTCTGCGACCTTTTTTAGGAACAGACGTTTAGAGAAAAACTTCGGATCATAGTACAAACAAAACGCCCAAAAGTCTTTCTTTGCTATTCGTTTGCGGAGTATGGTAGCAGCCTTTGCTTTACGAATCAATATTTGTCTTTTACTCTTCTTCTTTGCCATCAATTATAGCCTGTAGTTGTTCGTCACTCAATCCTTCCAATTCATCACCAAGGTTCACATTTGCATCAACTTCTTTTTTGTCTCTCCATTTCTCCGGCTGCCGGTTCTTCAGCCAGAATATAGCGGCTGTCGTATCAGGTGGGTAATGCTCAATATATTCTTTTGAGTCTGTTATTCTTCCTTCGGATGTTGCAAATTTTGTTGCCTTACAGGAATAACCGATAGCACGATTATATAACCGAGATGCAACGTTCGCATCCGCAATATTCTTTCCTTTTTTTAGGGACTCAAGAAATTCGGGATAGTCTTTTTTCCATTTATTTAAGGTTTGCTCTGAAACAGAGAAGAATTCGGCGAGCTCTTTATCTGTTGCACCCAACAAACAAAGCTTTAGAGCTTGATCGGCATACTCTATTCTGTACTCTGATTTACGCCCTCTTTTTTTCTTCTCGGCCGGATTCTTCTTCTCTGTCATAAACTAACCAAAACTAGCAAATTGTGATAATTCAGCCCTCAATTCAGGCAACCTTCCATTATCAAAATAGAAAGAAGAACGCATTTTTCCCTGTTTTTTTACTCCACGCATGGTTTTACACAAGTGTTCTCCTTCCATAATAATACCAACTGCTAACGGTGGGTGTTCTTTTCCGAGTGCATCCACTATCATCGTAACGACATCTTGAGCTAGTCTCTCCTGTACCTGTAAGCGGGCTGCACAATAATCGATAACGCGGCCAATCTTTGAGATGCCTAATATGCTTCCTTCCGAATTAGGAATATAGGCAAACCAATACTTTCCGAAGAAAGGCATCATGTGGTGCTCGCACATTGAGTAGTAGTTACCAGAGTCTGCAACTATGCTATTAAAGGATAATCCATCTTTACCATTGGGGAAAGTTGTTATTTTCGGTGCCTGTTCAGGATCATACCCGCGAAATAGTTCTTTCCACATTCTGACAATGCGTTCCGGTGTTCCTTTTAATCCTTCGCGTTCTGGATTGTCACCAATATACGATAAGATTGTCCTTACTGCACATTCAATATCTTTTGTGTCTGTAGACTTAGTTTCCATTTTGGGTGTTCTTTTACGTAGTTAATAACTTCTTCTGTGTTTTGACAGGAACATGGTTGCAGATAATATACTGCAGCTGTCATGGCTTCATAGGTTGACAGATCTTGCCCTGTATAGACGACTTTTATTTCGTGAGGATTGACAACAATAACTTTGCTTCCTTCTTTCGGTGAGCAAGTAATCCAATCAATACCGATAGGAAGGGGAACTGTCCCGTTTGTTTCTATCTGAATAAACTTTCCTGCCTGATGGAGCTTATCGATAAACTCTCGGTCTATCTGCAGCCCCGGCTCGCCACCCGTTAAAACTACGAAGCGGGTAGGGTAGAAGCAAACCTCTTTGATAATTTCCTCATCCGACATTTCTCTTCCGGAAGAATGTTGTGTATCACAGAAGGGACATTTCAAATTGCATCCGGAGAAACGAACGAAAACAGCAGGAGTACCAGTACGATAACCTTCTCCCTGAATACTGTAAAAAATTTCATTAATCTTTTTCATACCACGCAATATTATTTTCTGATTCTTGTACCATTACTTTAAAACATCCCGGGATCTGATCACAAATCCATTTTGCCATATTCTCCGCAGTTGTATTGAAGGGAAGAATCTCATTCAGATTTTTGTGATCTAGTTTGTCCTGGATCTTCTGTTTGATATGTATAAAATCGACTACCATACCGTCTTGATTTAATGTCTTTGCACGACACCAGACAATAATAATCCAGTTATGTCCGTGCAGGCTCTGGCATTTACTCTCGTAAGATAGCTTCAAACTGTGTGAAGCTGAAATTTCAATACGCTTTTTTACTATGTACATAATTTCATCTTTGGTTACCTAATAAATAATCATATTCATGCAAACATAACTCACCGGCCAAACAAATTTTTGCCAAAGTGGGTTTAGAGCGAGGATTGAATCGATACTTTTTTACTAATTGATCGATACTTTCTGCATAAAATTCTAATAACTTTGATTCATCTAAATTTTTAATGTGTTTTGTTAGTTTCTTCCCATTAATGACAAATGGAAGTTTCGGCCATCTTACAATAGCACTCCAAGTTGTACTATCAGCACTCGTGCAAAAGCTATTCTCTTTCAACATTTTGGATTCGGTGCATCCCAACAGATGTATATCAATTTGAGGCTTTTTCTTCTTGATATATCTAGTCAGATAGGCAACATCTGTTTTGTAGGTTCGATTCTTATGTATTCTCAACTCTGGAACACTTATTGCAATATAATCCGAGAAGTCTATCAAGCGATCAAGTCCCTTCTTTCCGTCTTCTAGATGAAAAACGTTGATTATCCTGTTATCAGGAAGAAGACGTTTCATCTCTTTTCTGAATTTCCAGGCAATTTCTGGGGAAAGAATTTTTTGGCAATCAACTTCAACACATGTTCCAGTGAATCCTGTTTCTTTCACAAATTCGACTAACTTCAACATCCAAGTGTATAAGAATTCTTCATCATGTTTTCCTTTGTTTGCTCCAAACATTAAAGTAAACAGTCCGGAATCCATTATTGCATGCTCACCAAGAGAAGATACTAATGAAGGAATGATATTATTTCTATTTTTATTTGAAAGCTTGCCATTAATCATTTGTTTGACGAATGGATAGCATGTAAAAAGGAAATACTTTACTCCTACAGTATGAAGTGCCGTTAGTTTATCCAGATTTTCGCATCCTGCAAAATGAACTTTAAGATTATCTTTGAATAGCGGCTCCACCGAAATCATCCTCCAATACTTCAACTTCATTCATACTAGAAAAACGATTTAGAAGCCATTGCGCAATATCTTCACATGAATATGAACCAAATTCACATGGTGATCCAAATTCATTCTGCAAAGTGCTTTCTAGCTTTTTCTGCATCGTATAAATTTCAATTTCTCTGTTATTGTGTGAAACCTCGAACTTGCATCGTATTACAAATACGTGCCGATGCCGTGCTGATAAATAAATGCATGAAGGAGGTGCATCCGGATAGGAATGAAAACCAATTACTTGATTATAGGTAATAACTCGTTTATTCATCGTCATCCTCCTTTTCATATACATTTCTTCCACAGAAAGGGCAGATCAACACTTTTTCTTTTTTTGAAGCTGGTTGAGTACTCCCACTAAAGAAATCGTCCAATTTATCTTCATCAATGTTGAAGTTAGGAATATTCAAATTCCATTCACCTAACATATCAAGATTAAAATCATCAACGATAGCAGAGAAGTTAAAACGAGAAGTATCGGAAGTATGATTATCTGCCAAGGCTAGCAGTTTTCTCTTTTCATCTTCCGTAGATAAATCTTTGCGTTTAATAACAATGAGCTCCGTTCCGTCAGACTCTACAATACGCACTTTGAGACCTAACTTTTGAGCTTCCTCATACACGCCGTTTCCAGCGATTAACACATTGTCACGGTCGGCCAATACGGACCGACCGGCTCCACATTCAACGAGGCTTTTATGAATAAGCCGCTTGTTTTCGTCCCCATGGATACGATAGTTCCGGGGATCAATCTTAATTTCTACTTTTTCTTCCATGACCAAGGAATTTTCACTAAAATATAGTTTCCCCGGCTATTTTCTTTCTAATAAGTTCCTGCACTCCGTTATAAATTTCATATAGTTGTTTCAATGTCTCCGGACCTTCCCAGTCGGAAAAATTACCGTCCTGGAAGAAATGAAACTCAAAAACACGAGCTGCTACTGGACCTAAATCAAGGCTTTCAAACGTATCTCTTACTAAATGCAGTTTATTTAGTATTTCAGTATTTCTATCTTCTGATTCATCCGGGATATCTTCAATATCCAGCCTTGAATAATCTACATTATCGTCCACAGGCAGGGGCTTGTATCTACTCCTATACTGTGAAGTAGGAGAGGATGCGTTTAGCTTTATCATCTTCAAAACAAAGAAATCAAGCTCTGTATAGCCATTTTTTTTTGTTTCAAGTAGTTTGTCCAGCAACCTGTTTTTCTTTTGAAGGAGCGAACAAATAACCTCATTCAAGACATCTGTCGCTTCATCAGGAATGCCGGCAAGCCCACAATGATACAAAGAGTAATCAAGCCAGCGTTCGTAACGTTTTGTTATGTAATTATTTACTGCTTTACTTGCCATAAGCACAAAGATTTTATATATTTGCTGTTCCTAATAGCTATAAGCTTTGTGCTTATGAGAGTGGTCGGCGGTGGTACGCTGGCCGCTTTTATTTTTGCATTTCTTCGTACACCAAAAGCACACGTTTACATCTATGTGCCTCTTTTAATTCCTTTCGATATACTTCGATATCATCCGTTAAATCTTGTACTCTGTTAACTACGGACTTGTTTAAAATGCTATCTATTAACTCAACTCTTGTAACTTTGTATTTCATATTGTTTCCTCCCAGTCATAGTTCCATAATCCTAATTTTCCTCTTACATTTTCAATTGGCTTTTCAAAGAGAACGGGATTAGTGAGTACCCAGTGAGAAACACCTTTATCCGCCCATATTGAGGGATGATTTTGCACACAGTCTACAATCTCTACACTACCGATGATGGAGCCAAAAGGAAGATCGTTGAAACCTATACGGCTCATAGGTGTATTGAGCACCTTTAATCTTTGGCTTGGCTGTAAGCAACCAAACTTAGCAATATCTCCCTTTGCACTTGAATGTATAAGTACACGTCCACGAAAATTTGTTTGCCAACTCCGGTTCTCAATATCTTTGATACCGTGAACGATCAATGAGGCCCACGGCTGTTTTACTGTCAATACTTTAACTCTCATTTTCTTTAGTTTTAGCAATGTTATAATTACACAAATACATCCCGATATCCATTTCGGCTACATCTGGAGGAGGAATACTTTCACCGTAAATCTTACGTAGAGCCTCTTTATTGCCTCCCCATGCTTTCCAAAGTACCATGGGCTCATACTTATCAGGCAGATATGGAAATAGCTCACAGAAGGTTTTGAAGTCCTGTTTTGCTTTTTCTCGTTCTCTTCTGGTATTTTGAACTCCCGTTACGATATCTTTAATCAAGTTCTCATTGCGGGAATAGCCAGTTTCAGCCTTTTTTCGTACAAGTTCATTTTCTCTATGCTCAATTTCGCGTCGCCTGTCTTTGCAAAATTCGACAAGTGCTACCATAATCGCTTGATTATTGATCTTCGATCCCCAGACGAATTGTCCGCGGCTGCCGTTCTTTAGTTGGGAGAAGAAGATACATAACTCGGCTAAATTCAGGTACCAGTAGCTAGATAGTATCGACAGGGCTGTTTCTGCCAGCTGGGCATTAGTCAACTCAACACCGGCATATCTCAGCACAGATTTCAAATGCTCGGTAATGATCTCTACCGATGTTGAGTTGCTAAAGCTCCTGTTTACGTCTGCCAAAGTGGGTATATTCTCTGCATTAGCCACATCTGACAATGAGACATTACAGTTTAGTTGTGCGATTGTACCGCTCCATTCAGCGACCAATTGAGAGGCTGTCGATCCAGCTTGTAAGGCCTGCTGTATCGGCGTTAGTTCCTTTCTGATTGCTGTCTTCTGGACAATCTGTGACGGACTTAGCACTACCTGCAGTTCTGTTTTTATTAGTTCTCCGTTCATCTTTCTTGTTTTTAAGCTCAATTTTCAACCAACTAGCAAAATGGGACATAGCATCTTTGGGAGACTTCGCTGTTTCGCCTTTATTCTGTTGCTCCATGAAAAACTGCTTCAAATACTCGTAAAAAGCTTCTAGTGTAAAGTCATTGTAGCCGGAAGAACGAGTATTCATCGTTACTGTTTCCGCCCATGATTGATTTGATTTAAGTTCAGCATAGCAATCATCTAAGGACTTATCGAAGAAGCTATCCGCCGGAAAAAGTTCTCCCACGCGTATATGTGGGGGAGAAGATTTTCTTTTATTTACTTTACTTTGTTCATTATCACCTACATTTATTGAGTTATTGACGTCATTAATCGAGTTATTGACGTCATTAATCCAAAAATCAGGGATAATTTCAACATCTTTCCTTTTTGAAGTGCAGCTTTTAAACCTATTTTGAATACCACGGGAAGATAAAATATGGAACTTTCTATACAGGGTGTTATCGAATAATTCCACTTGTAGGGCCTTCTTCACGACTTCACTTACGGCGCCCTCGGATACCCCGACTATATCAGCAATATCAAAAGGCATTTCTTTGTCCCACACGATGTAATACCCTTTATCCTTGTAGATATTACATAGCAGGCAAATTAGTATAGTGACGGAATTTGGGCCACAAGCATTTATTATCTTGCGTACTTTCCTATCAGATAAGAAATCTGTATCTAAAGGAAAATAATCCAGTCCCTGTTTTAATGGTCTTGCCATATTTAGATCTTTTTTATGCCGTCAGCTTTTGACGTATTAAGTTCATATTCTTTGTTACGAGCCCGATAATGCGTTCATGATACTCGGTGTTTTGGTTACAGACACCACGAGATTGAACAATACTTAACGTCTTCAAATTGACCTCGACTGTTTCAACATGTTTCTTGCCTATTCGGGCAGAAAGAATGAGTGAATCCTTTTCTTTATAATATTTATTTGTAAAGACGCAATGGTGCATGATTTCACCTTCTTGTTGAAACTCTTCAATACTTTTGAGCGGTACTACGACTATTTTACCATCAGACATTTTTAGGTCAAAGAACTTCGATTTTTCTTTGATATAATTCTCTGCATCCTTCTTGAGTTTAAGCAATTGTTGCATTTCTTTAGCCTTGCGTTCTTTTTCATCATCACGTTTCTTTCTCGCCACATACAAGTCATGAGCTTTTTTTAGATTCTTAGGACAAACGTAATGAGCGTTATGCAGATCTTTATGATAATGATCTAGTAGTTTCAGATAATCAAACCACATCGAAACATCTTTAATCCGATATTTATTACGAAGACAAATTTTTATAGACGGCCAATACATATCAATCTTGTAACGGTGTCCCTCGTAATAATCTATTAATTCATAACGTCTTGCCTTTAGAAGTGTTTCAGCCTTGGGAGAATGGGGAATTGTATTGGTGGCAGTAAGAAATGACATACCGCGTAATTTACAATCTATACCCATTCGAATATACTTAGGTCTAAAGACAGAGGCCGGATGATAGCGTTCGCAATAAATATCATTGCTATAGTTGTAATAATATGATCCAACAACTTTATTCCGTATCTCCAGATCTCCGTACCAACCACTGAATCCCGTATTATTGGCACGAGCTATTACTTCCCGGTTACCGTCGTCTTTTATCCAATGTTGTAGTATCTCACGAATATAATAACGAGGCTTTGTTTCTGCTCGGTAATAAGCAATCAATTCAAAACTTCGGATAACTTGGAATTCCTCACAAATTTCTGCCTTGCCAATAAACATTGTCTGTTTATTGATACGCTTCCTCGACTGTTCTATTTTCAAAGACGTATCACAATGAGGACAAACAGCACGTTTACGTTTTACAAGTTCCGGAGCGAAGCGTTGGCCGCACTCCATACAGATAATACGTGACTTGGTTGCATATCCTATATGTTTCAAACACTCATTCTTAGCCCAGTCAATCATCAAACTCTCAATATTAGGTAGCTGGCTACTTAAATTAACAACTCTAAGCTGTAACTTTGTTCTTGGTCTCATAAGTCTTCAAATAATAAAAATTGTCCGGAAGGTATTTCCTTTTTCTTTCCTTTACGTTTATTATTAGCAATCTGCTCCGGTTTGGTCTTCTCAATAGATGGTATAAGTTCCTTTTTCTTTTCTGGTCGATTAGAAACAACTGCTTTTGTTGCAGGCTGCTTACTAACTTTGATATCATCTTCATCATAGTAATGAACTGCCAATCCGAATACTTCATCGTCAGACATACATACAACACTACCACCACGTTTTTTGGCTTCTCCTATGATATAGTCGTAACATTCATCTATATTCTTGTTTGGCTTTGCGTAGGAAGTGGCAAAGAGGGGATCACTCTTTGCTCTCTCTTCCAAATACGATTGAATAACCTGTTTAGCTGATTGGTATTCTTTTCCCATAGTATCAATAGTTAATAGATAAAGGCATTAATAAATAAGTCAAGCTACGAACTTCTTCATCGCAGCGAGTAAGAATTGAGGCTTTTGACGGGTCACTCATAGTAATAGCAATATCCTCGGAGGGAATATTGTTTATCATTTCGATTAAAAAGCTGCTCTTAAAGCCAATTTCAATATTACAACCCGTTCGTAGAGCAACAGTTTCTTCAGCTGATTTACAGAAGTCTAAATTATGGGCTGTAATTTTAAGGGAATCAGGACAAAACTTGAGTATCACCAGAGAAGAGTTTTCATCACAGAAAACAGATACGCGTTTTAAGGCTGATACAATATCGGTTCTTTTCAATACTGCACGGTTGGGTTGCTTTTGAGGGATAACAGCACGATAATTAGGGAACCGGCCTTCAATCATGCGGCAGATTAAACGGTATGAATCAAACTCAAATAAAATATTAGTCTGATTTACTGATATTTCTACTTCCATGCAATCTTCCGGAACAATATTAGAAAGGACTTTGGCAAATTTACTTGGAAGAATGAAGGCTGCCCGTTCCTTGCGCGTATAAGCAGAAGGATTCTCAATCATCGCAAGTCGGGTACCGTCTGTTGCAACAAATGAGATAGTATCTAAATCTATATCAAAATAGACTCCATTCAGTACTGGACGTAATTCGTCATTGGCACTGCAAAACAATACTTGCCTTATTCCATATAATAAGTCATTTCCTGATACAAGTAATGGGGTAGCAGTATTATCTGTACTCATTGTCGGGTATTGATCTCCTTTTTCAACAGGTATAGAAAACTTTCCATTAGCATATTTGACTACCAATTCTTTTTCGTAGAGATGAATAGTTAATGGCTGCTCCGGGATTTCTTTTAATCCATCAAGTAATGTTTTGGCATTAGCCATAAAAGAACGATCAGTAAAGTCTGTTTTACCGTCAATATTGGTAGAGATACGCCCGCCTTCTTCTCCTGCTGTAACTAGGATGATACCAAATTCATCGACGACAAACAAAAAGTTGTCATAGGCCGGTATTGAATTTTTGGGCTGTATGATTCGCCCGATTGATTTAAGCTTATCTAATAAAGCTGTTTTTGAAACTGTAATTTCCATGCGTCATTGTTTTGTGGCGCATAGCGTAAAAATGAGATGAGTTTCAGTAATATGAACTATTGAAGCATATATATGCAATAAAAGCCGGATAAAATCATTGTTTTATCCAGCTCAACACCATTTCGGTTGCAAATATATATAGAGTTTTTGTTTTTGCAAACGTTTCAGGTCTTTTTTTCTTCTTTTTTTTGCAATAAGTCCAAAACAGCACGATTTGCTTTATCACAAATACTATAATCTATATCAATGTAGATATCGGCCATTTTATAATCGTTATTCACATGACCAAGGCAGAAATCAATATCAGCTTTAGGAACTCCAGCCTTGTTGCGCGCCAAACTGGCCCAGCTGTGGCGCGCCCAGTTCGTGGTGATCTTGAAATCGAGTTCTAAGTTCATGCAAATGTCTTTCAGCCCATTATTGACTGCCCGCATAAAATTATTCAAGTTACAATAGTTGGTATGAAAGTAGGAGAGGAAATAACCCTCTGTGTATTTATCAAGGAGGATGCGGAGTTCCGGTTCTATTTTTATCGAAAGCGGTATTTGCTCATGATTGTTCCGCGTTTTTGTTTTGGAACGTGTGTATTCCAGCCTTCCGCGACGTTCACATGACATGCTATATAAATCATTGATATTGATTCCCATCATATAGAACATCATCATAAAAACATCACGAGCCATATTAGTACATTTCTTATCAGACTGAAAATCTCGGATTTTTAATAAGGTGTTGGTATCTATATTCTTTCGTTTTCTCCGATACTCCGGGATTTCAACTTTCTTGAATGGGTCGCCAGGAATCCTTATAATATCAAAGTCTTCGTTATTATAATAGAGTTTTGCCTTGTTATACAATGCTCTTATTCCCCTAAGATAATGGCTTACCGTGCCTGGTTCTAAAGGTGTGCCGGCAGGTCCGGAGTGATATAAGTCTTTGATCATCTTATTCAGCATGAATGAAGTGATAAGTTTTATATCTATCTTTTTTCTTTTCATGTACCAACATAGGGTATCGATAGAAGATCTGTACCATTCGGCAGTTTTTCTCTTTTCCGTTTGAATTACTATATTTTGAGTAAACTCTACAAAATCTATAAACTCGGCATCAGGAACTAATGATTTTTCTATTTCTTCTTTTAAGTCCTTACATGACATAAATTGGGTTCTTTCTTGTCCTAGCTTCAAATACTCTCTCCTGATCTTTTGGATATACGCATTTATTTCGTACTCTATCATTTCACTGTTAGGTACGTTGGGTAGGATCCGGCCGGAGTCGTCCATGTTTTCTGGGCGGATATAGTAGCTGGTTGCTATATACTGGGATTCTCTATTATGATAGATTCTGATTTTTATATTTGATGTTCCATCTTGTTTTATATGTCTTCCTGTTTGGAAAACGATTGCTTTAAATGTTGCCATACTGTTTTAATGTTTTTTAAATGTTTAAAATTGCATTAAACAGCTTGAATCGGGGTAAATTGGCGGGAAATTGCTTTATTTTCCACTAAATAGGTGCAAATAGAAAAACTTGTTCAAAGATAGTTCAAAGAATTATCCCTTTTATTTGCCCCAAAATAGGGTATAATTGGGTCTATTTTGCACAAACAAAAAAAGCCGATACAAACTGTATCAGCTCAACACCATTCAATTTTTCTTGACTTGAATTTTTCGTCGGGGTAGCGGGATTCGAACCCACGACCCCCTGCTCCCAAAGCAGGTGCGCTAACCGGACTGCGCTACACCCCGAAAAACTTTTAACCGAACTCCCTCTTTTTTTGTAGTCGGGGTAGCGGGATTCGAACCCACGACCCCCTGCTCCCAAAGCAGGTGCGCTAACCGGACTGCGCTACACCCCGCTACTTTTAAAGGGTTGTTCTTTTCAAAAGCGGTGCAAAGATAGGGAGTATTTTTTAATTATCAATAACTAAATGAATGTTTTTTATTGATTAAATTACAATCGGCTGAAATTCATCTGTTTGCGCGTCTACTTTTTTTCTAGGCAGAAATAAGAAGCATTAGTTTGCCTTCACCAGTTCATAATTAGGTGGGCAAATATATGCATTTATGCGATTATTGGGACGAATTAACTGAAAATAAAATCAGATAGGATGAACCATCTTTTGCTGTTTTCTGTTTTCAAAGTAGAAAACTAAAAATGAAAAAGCCATATGAAAACGGAAAAACAAAAAGAAACGAATGAAAAGGAAGTTCATTTGCTAGAACAAAAAGGATATGAAAGAATGGTCAATGAGATTGTTCCGGTACAACAAGCAGAAGCTTACCGTAAACCGACCCAGAAAGCGGTAAAAGATGCTGTAAAAGAGTTGAATCCTGATACAAATAGTTTGGGTAGCAGAGGATGATTGAGTCCTCTGCTATTTTAAGTAGACGATCAGCAAAGTTAATGAATATTCGGGCTATGCCGGACTCAGATTAGTCTATTCGATTGGTGAAAAAACAATCATTCTGAAAAAAAGAATATTTAAACAGGCAGGAAAGGTTATAATTACATCTGTTATAAGCTAAGAATCAATAAACGCCTGCATTTTTAAATAGGAAAGTACATAATTTCATTAATTGTCTGATATACTGATTGGCTTGAACTGCTTTTTCCCTTGTTGCTAATCATTAAGCTGGATGAATGGCTTAATGATAATCATTATGCTACTTCTTACCTTGCTTATAATTCTAATAAATCAGATGAAAATAAGCACTAAATCGCCTTTTTATCTCTTTTCCATTAAGGAAAAATAGGTTCCTCGGTGAGCAAGGTAGCGTTGGTTTAAAACCAACGAGGTGTTCCTTTTAAACTAACAAGTGTTTTGAGCATACAAAAAGATGCATATATTGTACCATTTTATGCGATATCAGTCTCTGTTTTCGCATATTATTGCATTTATTTATGCAGTTTATTTTCTGGTTTGTTGCTTTTGATACAATAATTTTTGGATGTAATCTTAAGAATAGCACATCAAGATGCAAATACTAAAGGCTCTTATTTAGGAAAAGTGAGGATAAAACAACTCCCTTTGCCTACTTCCGACTTAACATTAATACTTCCTTCATGCAAAGTCATGATTTGCTTGCATAAACTTAATCCGATACCCGAACCGGATGTTTTGGTGGTAAAGAAAGGAACAAATATTTTATCCAGTACATCAGGCAGAATACCTTCTCCATTATCAGATATCGTTAATGTCGTATTTCCGGCAGAAAGTTTTCTTGCTTTTACCTGAATCTTCTTATCTGATTTCCGACTGCATGCTTCACGGGCATTTTTCAGCAGATTGATAAGAATCTGTTCTATTTGTGTCCGGTCCGCATTTAATTTCAATTCGGGTGTGGGCACCTCAAACTGAAACTCTTCTTCCGGAAACAACTTCTTTAAATCCGTGAATAATTCCGCAATAGAAATCTGTGTACGAATAGGAGCGGGGATTCGTGTGAGCCGGCGATAGTTCTCTACAAATTCCAGTAATCCTTTGCTTCTTCTGTGAATGGTCTGCATGGCTTGCAGCATAACAGAATATTCTTTTTCTCCCAGTTGACTGGGGATTCCTCTCTCGCTTAATGTTTCCGAAAGAGAAATGATTGGTGTGATAGAGTTCATGATTTCATGAGTCAGCACGCGTATCAGCTTTTGCCAGGCTTCCATTTCATTGCGTTCCAATACAGAATGAATGTTTTTTAAACTGATTAACTGCTGTTCTCTACCTTGGGTGGCAAATGTAGTGCGTGATATGGCCATTTCCAGCACAGTGCTATTTTGTTCGATACGGATGACGGGGGTGTCATGGGCAACAGAAGCTTTCAGCAATGTTTCCGGCAATTGTGATATTTGTCCTAAGTGGGTAACGGCCGCCTGATTCATCCATTCTATATGTCCGGCTTTATCGGCAACAAGCACTGCTGTATCAACTTTGTTCAATAAGTTCTCGTAATATTGGTGCTTGATCTCTTCTGCCAGTAACCTTCCCCGAAAATCTTTTAAAGTATCTGAAAGTTCTTCCGCCCATTCATTCATTATTTTGTTATTGAAAGGTGGATGGAAAGTTTGCATCATGTCATTATAGCGAAGGCCGTCTGTCAGTCGTCGCAACAGAGCAATTTGTTTGAACTGCATACGGTAAAGATGTATTCCAATGGTTATCAGTAATATAAGGCTGATGGTAGTGCTGAACCATAACTGCTTTTGAAATAACAGGTAGCTACCGATAGAAAACAATACTATCAGTAAAATATGTAAAATTACTCTGAATGCAAATCGTCTCATAAGCCTAGTTTTTCAAGTTTGCGATATAAGGCAAAGCGGGTAATGCCTAAATAGTCGGCAGCACGTGAGATATTCCCTTCACTAAGTTTCATTGCTTTTTCAATGGTTTGCCGTTCCAGTTGTTCAAGGTTCAAAACAATTTCTTCTTCCTTTTTTTGCTTGGGGGTGACGTGAAACTGGAAGTTTTCGGGTTTTAACAAAGAACCGTCTCCCAATATTACGACACGTTCCATTGTATGTTGCAACTCCCGTACATTGCCCGGCCACGTATATTTCAGCAACTTATTTTTGGCTTCCCGTGTCAAACCACGCATTTCTTTTTTATATTTGCGTGCATAACGGTCCAGAAAATATTCGGCAAGCAGAATGATATCATTCCCACGTTCGCGGAGCGGGGGGATATGTATTTCAATTGTATTAATACGATAGAGTAAGTCCTGACGGAAACTTCCTTCATCCACCATACGGCGAATATCCGCATTCGTTGCGCAAATCAGACGAACATCAATAGGCACGGCCTGTGTGCTTCCTAAGCGGCTGATCTGCCGTTTTTCGATCGCAGTGAGCAGCTTCGATTGCATGGGAAGCGAAAGATTACCGATTTCATCAAGGAATAAAGTACCATTGGTGGCAACTTCCATCCGTCCGGCTTTTGACTTTTTAGCATCGGTGAAAGCTCCTTTTTCAAATCCGAACAGTTCACTTTCGAAAAGTTGTTCGGGGATACTTCCCAGGTCGATGGTGACAAAAGGTTTGCCGTATCGGGGGGAACAGCGGTATAGCAGTCGGGCAATCACGTCTTTTCCCGTTCCGTTTTCTCCCAAAATCAGAATGTTGGCATCTGTACTGCTAAGTTTGTTTATGGTTGCGAATACTTCCTGCATGACCGGAGATTCTCCGATAATATCCCCTTCCGGAGAACTTTGTCCGCTGAGTGCTTCTACTTGCTCTTTTAAGATGTTTACCTCCCGTTGAGATTGGCGCAGACGCATACCGGAGGTGAGAGTAGCCAGCAATTTCTCCTTCTCCCAAGGTTTGGGGATAAAATCTGTTGCACCGGCTTTAATGGCCCGTACAGCTTTATCTGTATCCGCATATGCAGTCATGAAGATGACAATAGCTTGCGGATCAATCTGCAAAATCTGCTTCAGACTTTCAAAACCTTCCTGACCGCTAATTGCATCACGGCTGAAATTCATATCTAATAAGATAAGATCGGGCTGAAAGGTAGTCATAAAATGCTCAATCCGGTCGGGAGTGGTAGCTACCTTTATCTTTTCCGTATAGGGTTCGAGTAGTAGATTGAGGGCAAAGAGCACATCTTCGTTATCATCTACAATGAGTATCTTTCCTAGTTTGTTGACTTCATCCATAGGGTATGGGGTATATGATTCGTTACTTATCCTAAAGTTTTAATGCAAGGGCAAAGATATGGATAATAATCATGTGTTGTATGTGCGATTGCGCACTAAATTTGTGCGTATTTGCACGCTGTTTGTAATAGTGTGGTAAATGTAAATAGCTGAATTATAATGAAATATAAGAATGGCACAGGTTTTGAATAGTAAATAACAAATAAATCTAAGAATGAATCTGAAAATACTCTATATAACACTCGGAATCCTGTCGACTGAACTGCTGTCTGCTCAAAATCAAACAATGGAGATGTCGTTGGAGCAGGTGGTGAAAATAGCCCGTCTGGAATCACCTGATGCACAGACTGCACGACATAGTTTTCGTTCGGCTTACTGGAACTACAAATATTATCGGGCTAACTATTTGCCATCTTTGAGTTTGTCATCCGATCCTAATCTGAATCGTGCCATCAATAAGATTACAATGGGGGACGGTTCCGTTAAGTTTGTCGAGCAAAATCTGTTGAATACCGATCTGACTTTGAACCTGTCGCAGAATATTCCCTGGACCGGAGGTTCCCTTTTTCTCGAAACATCTGCGCAACGTATGGACTTGTTCAGCGAACATAAATACTCATGGCAAACTTCTCCTGTCATGATAGGATATCGCCAGTCGCTTTTTGGTTATAATAGTCTGAAGTGGGATAAACGTATAGAACCGGTACGCTATCAGGAAGCCAAGAAAAGTTATGTGGAAACACTGGAACTTGTTTCCGCCAATGCAATTAATAAATTCTTCGCTTTGGCCACCGCTCAAAGTAATTACGATATTGCTTCTTTCAATTATGCAAATGCCGACACGCTCTATCGTTACGCTCAGGGGCGCTACAATATAGGCACGATCACAGAGAATGAAATGCTGCAGTTAGAATTGAATCGTCTGACCGAAGAAACAAATCGTATGAATGCCCGTATAGAAATGGATAATTGCATGCAGGAACTTCGTTCTTATCTGGGTATTCAGGAAGATCGGGAACTTCGTGTGCGTATCAACTCGCAAGTACCGGATTTCAGTGTCAATCTGGATGAAGCATTGGCATTGGCATACGAAAATAGTCCGGATATACAGACGATGAAACGAAGAAAACTGGAAAGCGAGAGTGCTGTGGCAAGAGCCCGTGCCAATGCGGGGCTGAAAGCAGATATTTATCTCCGTTTCGGACTGACGCAGACTGCCGAAAAGTTGCCGGATGCTTATCGGAATCTGTTAGACCAGCAATATGTAAGTCTGAGTATCGCTCTTCCTATTTTAGATTGGGGAAGAGGGAAAGGACAAGTGCGGGTAGCCCGTTCCAATCGTGATCTGGTATATACGCAAGTGGAGCAAAACCGGACGGATTTTGAATTGAATGTCCGCAAACTGGTGAAACAATTTAATCTGCAAACACAACGGGTACGTATTGCTGTCCGTACAGATGAAACGGCTCAACGAAGAAATGAAGTTGCCCGCAAACTTTATATACTGGGAAAATCCACTATCCTCGATCTGAATGCTTCCATTGCCGAGAAAGATAGTGCCCGCCGTAATTACGTGTCGGCTTTGTATAATTACTGGAGTTTATATTACACACTTCGAAGTATGACACTCTACGATTTTGAACGAAACACGCTGTTGACCGAAGATTACAATCTTCTGATAGAATAGCAACTTACTCATTCAGCTGTAATAAATAAAAATATAAAATACCTGATAAAGTCATGGATATAAAATTAGAAAAGAAACCTTGGTACATTCGGTACAGATACTATCTGATAGGCGGACTTTTGTTTGCTGCCTTTCTGATTTATGTAATTGTTCTGTCATTAGGCCCCCGAAAATTACGTATTGATGCCGAAAATATTCAGATAGCGGAAGTGAAAGAGGATAATTTTATGGAATATGTAGATGTGGAGGGTCTGATTCAGCCTATACTGACTATCAAAATCAATACCCGCGAAGCGGGAAGCGTTGAAAGCATCATTGGTGAGGAAGGAAGTCTGCTCCAGCAGGGGGATACCATCATCGTCCTTTCCAATCCGGATCTGCTCCGCAGCATCGAAGACCAGCGTGACGAATGGGAAAAACAAATGATTACCTATCAGGAACAGGAGATTGAGATGGAACAGAAAAGTCTTAATCTGAAGCAGCAGGCTCTGACGAATAATTATGAACTGGAACGACTGAAAAAGAGCATTGCCCTTGATCGGGAAGAGTTTCAGATGGGAGTAAAGAGTAAGGCTCAACTACAAGTAGCCGAAGATGAATATAACTACAAACTAAAAAATGCGGCATTGCAACAAGAAAGTCTGCGCCATGACTCTGCCGTTACGATGATTCGTAAAGAACTGATTCGCAATGACCGTGAACGGGAGCGCAAGAAATATGAACGTACTCACGAGCGATTGAATAACCTGGTGGTGACGGCTCCTATAAAAGGGCAACTAAGCTTTGTCAGGGTTACTCCGGGGCAGCAGGTTTCTTCCGGCGAAAGCATTGCCGAAATAAAGGTACTCGATCAGTATAAGATACATACTTCGCTAAGTGAATATTACATTGACAGGATCACTACCGGACTGCCTGCTACCGTCAATTATCAGGGAAAGAAATATCCGCTGAAAATAACGAAAGTAGTCCCTGAAGTAAAAGACCGTATGTTTGATGTCGATCTTGTCTTTACCGGTGATATGCCCGATAATGTGAGAGTCGGCAAAAGCTTCCGTGTACAGATTGAATTAGGTCAGCCGGAACGGGCGCTTATTATTCCACGGGGTAATTTCTATCAGTCTACAGGAGGACAATGGATTTACAAAGTGAATGCTTCGAAGACAAAAGCAATCCGTGTACCATTAAGTATTGGGCGGCAGAATCCGCAGCAGTATGAAATTACGGAAGGTTTACAGACGGGAGATTGGGTAATTACGACAGGATATGATACCTTTGGCGATGCAGAGGAGTTGATATTGAAATAAAAACACGCAATATTATGAAGATTATACAGTTAGCTATCCGGACCTTATGCAGGTTTAAAATATATACGATTATCAATATCATCGGATTGGCATTAAGTATGGCTTGTGTCATTATTATATTCCGTTATGCGGAACAGGAGCTTACTGTAAACAGCTATATTCCGGATAGAGATAGAATAGCTTTTCAGATACAAGAGGACAAAAGTTCTCCCGGAAGTCGTTTTGTTACTGGAACCGGTTTCTCTGATCCAGATATAGAATGCAGTTCTACTATCTTATGGTATAATAAGGATGTGATTATCTTGGACAAAGAACGCTTCGATGTAGAAACTATTGTTGCTGATAGCAACTTTGTGAAAGTGATGAAATTTCCGGTACGTTATGGTAATGTTGCTTCTTTAAATGATAATCCACAAAACGTCATAATTACGCAAGTATTGGCCAATAAGCTTTTTGGTGACAGGAATCCTATCGGAGAGAAAATTACTTATTCAACAGGTGATCCGTTGACCGTGACAGGTGTTATCAGTATGCAAAATAGAAAAAGTTCGATACATTTTGATCTTTTGGTTTCAGATAAACTGCAAGAAGACTGGGTCGCTACTTTTCCAGTCAATGTAGTACTTATCCGTCAGGGGGCAAATCTGAACACAATAAATCAACGTCATGCGGCATATGAAACAGAACTCCGGACTGAAAAAGAAATACGAAATCAGTTGCTATCTATAAATGACAGCTATTTTGATTCTTCTGTCGTTACATACAATGATATGTTACTACATGGAAGTCCTAAACAGTTACAGCGGTTGTCTTTAGTTGCTATCCTTGTGTTGTTAATCGGCATATTCAACTTCATGAGCCTCTATACTGTGATTTTATTGAAGCGGGGAAAAGAGTTCGGATTGAAGAAAATATTCGGTAGTACTCCGATACATTTGTTCGTACAACTCTACATTGAGAATTTATTTCTCATAGCTATTGCATTATGTCTTTCCTGGTTTTTAATTGAAATCTCTACAGGGTTTATTGAAATACAGTTTGGAATGGCACAACAAAAAGAGATAGTCTTCGATGGTCTGTTATCTGTCTTATTTCTTCTCTTGTTACCGGGGATTGCTGTGATTTATCCTTTTTTACGATATCGATATATTACACCCGTCCGTTCATTGCAAAGTATATATATCGGAAATAAACTCACTGTGGTACGATATCTCTATTTAAGTGTCCAGTATGTCATTACCTTTACACTAATTGTTTTGTCTTTGTTCTTTGTCAGGCAGCTATACGAAATGTTGCATACAGAGACAGGCTATACAACGGATAACATAATCAGAGCAGAGTTCCAAATTTACGATCGAAAAACACCTACGACTAAAGAGGAATTCAGAGCTAGTTTGAGTAGAAGAGAGACTTCTTATAGTCAGATAGATCAGCAAATGAATGCTTCTCCATTGTTTACTGCGTGGGGATATAATTATCTTCCATACGAATACCAACTTGAAAATAGCAGCTTTAATTTTAAAAAGCCAATGGACAATGATTATAAAGCAGTTGCTTTGATACCTTCTACAGAATCTACTTCAAGACTTTACGGGTTCAAACTGTTGGAAGGACGTTTATGGAATGATAGTATAGACCAGGAAGGAGATGCTAAATTGATTTTAAACCGTAAAGCTATGTCATTGTTCGGATTTAAAACTCTCAGCAAAGCTGAACTTCAAACAGAAAATCCGATATGGCCGCAAAAAAGTAATTCGCCCTATCAAATCATTGGAGTGGTCGAAGATTTCTATTGCGGGCACCTGTCGAAACCTATCGGACCGATAGCGTATATGTATTGCAAAACCTATTCCGATCAAGTGCCTATCGTGGCAGCCATCGTTCCTGGCAAGCAACAGGAAGCTATAGCCTTTTTGGATAAACTTCATCATGAAACTATGGACGGAACATTTGAGTATGCTTTTGTGCAAGATGAGATCAGTAATTTGTATCGGGAAGACCGGCAAATTACGATTATATATTCTTCTTTCGCACTTCTGGGAATTCTGATTTCTTCATTGGGGTTGTTCGGACTTTCATTGTTCGATATCCAACAACGTTATCGGGAAGTTGCCCTTAGAAAAGTGAATGGAGCTATGATGAAAGATATTCTGCCTTTACTTTTAAGGCAGTACATTTTGATATTGGGTGCTTCGTTTGTAATAGCTATCCCTTTAGCTTATTGGGGAATTAATGTTTATCTGGAAAACTATGCCTACCGGACTGACATTAGTTGGTGGCTATTTGCTTTGGCAGCCATCATCGTCTTACTAATTTCATTAGTAACCTTGATTTATCAGGTAAGAAAGGCTATTGCTATTAATCCGGCTACTATTTTGAAAGGACATGAAAGATGAAAACATCAAGTACTATTATATAATTTTAAAAATAATACAATTATGATCAAGACAATTAATTTGCAGAAGATTTTCAAGACCGAAGAAGTAGAAACTTGGGCGTTGAATAATGTAAGTATCGAAGTGAAACAAGGAGAGTTCGTTGCCATTATGGGACCTTCCGGTTGTGGAAAGTCAACATTGCTCAACATTCTTGGTTTATTGGACAATCCGACAGGAGGGGAGTATTACCTCAATGGAACAGAAGTTTCCAAGTACACAGAGTCACAGCGTACCAGCCTTCGTAAAGGAGTGATCGGTTTCGTCTTTCAGAGTTTCAATCTGATAGATGAATTGAATGTCTATGAAAACATTGAATTGCCTCTGCTCTACATGGGTATCTCGGCTTCCGAACGCAAAAAAAGGGTGGAGACTGCTATGGAACGAATGGCTATCACACATCGCAGCAAACACTTCCCGCAACAACTTTCCGGAGGTCAGCAGCAGCGTGTTGCTATTGCCCGTGCAGTAGTTGCCAATCCTAAGCTGATCCTGGCCGATGAGCCTACCGGTAATCTGGATTCAAAGAACGGTAAAGAAGTGATGGGGCTATTGAGTGAACTAAATAAGGAAGGAACCACTATTGTGATGGTAACACACTCACAGCACGATGCCGGTTATGCCGACCGTATCATTAATTTGTTCGATGGACAGGTAGTAACGGAAGTCAGTATGTAATATATTCATAAAGTACCATGATTAAACACTATTTGAAAGTAGCCTTTCGCAATTTGGTAAAGTACAGGACACAGAGCCTTGTCAGTATTATTGGCCTAGCTGTTGGTTTCACTTGTTTTGCGCTGTCTGTCTTATGGATTCGTTATGAAATGACTTATGATACTTTCCATAACGGGGCCGACCGTATCTATATGGTACGTGCGCATTATACTGATTCCCCCAGTAGTACATCCAATGTTACTCCTTACCCTTTGGCGAACTATTTGCAGGAGAAAATGCCGGAGATAGAAGCTACTGCTTCCACTTCCATATATCGGGATATGAAATTCCGTCTGGGAGATAATGAACAGGAAGTAGTAATGGCTACAGCAGATTCTGTTTTCATGAACTTTTTCAATATACGGCTGCTGAAAGGAACTGTCAACTTCCTGAAAGAAAATGATCCGGAAATCGCCATTACGGAAGAGTTTGCCCGAAAGCTTTTCGGCAGTGAAGAGGATGCTTTGGGGAAAGAAGTAGAACTGAGCGGACGTCCCCGTAAAATAGGTGCCATTGTGAGCGGATGGTCCCGTCATTCCAATATACCGTATAGTGTATTGAGTTCGGCAAGGCGCTATCCACGTTGGAGTAGTAAGGGAGAACAACTGTTTATCCGTGTTCGCGCAGGTGTGGATAGGGATACTTTTCAAAAGAAGATGGAAGATATTGATATCTTGGATATTCCCAAAGAGAGCGAGCTTGCGAAACTTCTGATCACGCCCATTTCGGCTTTGCGTTATTCGGATTATGTTTCTAAAGTAGATGTAGTCATCTCCTTCAGTTATATTTTCTATTTCTCTTTAGCAGGCGGACTGGTCATTATTTGTTCCTTATTCAATTACCTGACGCTTTATATCAGTCGGCTTTGTATGCGCAGTCGTGAAATGGCGCTTCGTAAAGTAAATGGCGCAAGTAATACATCTTTGTCGGTTCAGTTTGCCATTGAACTGTTATTGATTCTATGTATCGCCCTGCTATGCGGATTGTTGATGATAGAGGTGAGCATGTCCGGCTTCCTGAACTTCACACAGATAGAGACTGGTTCATATTATGGAGAGATCATTGCATATCTTTTGATTGTAATCATTCTGTCTTTCCTGTTTGCACAGATGCCTTTATCTTATTTTCGCCGCCGGACATTGCAGGAAGCGATAAAAGGAAAAGTGGTAGCTACCAGACCTTATTTGTTTCGTAAGATAGGAATTATCATGCAGTTAGTTGTCAGTCTTGCTTTTATCTTCTGTGCGGTTGTTATGATGAAGCAGCTCTATTTTCTGAAAAATACGGACTTAGGAATGGAACGTCATAATGTCGGTAATGTAGCCTTGTGGAATGGAGATATCAAGCAATGGACGGGGAAAATAGCTGCTTTGCCCATGGTGACAGAGGCTTTGCCCCCTTCGTATTTCCCGATTATTCCTACAGGACCGATGATGTATGCCGAAATAAACAACTGGGATGATTCGCCGAAAGCGGTTGAAGAACCTTTAACTGTTGGTATGATGCCTGCTAAAGAAGAATTCTTTGAATTCTATAAATTGAATTTATTGGAAGGCGAGTTTATATCGGACAAGAATCAAGAAAATGAAGTAGTGATAGATGAAAATACATGCCGTAAATTTGGATGGAAACGGGCTTTGGGCAAAAGTTTCTATCATGAATATAATGGTCAGCGTAGCTTATATAAGGTTGTCGGAGTAGTCAGGAGCTTTAGCTATCGTTCTCCTACGAGTGAACCGGGACTGATTGCTTTTCAGCATCCTAAAGCGCAAGATTATCTGTTGAATCGTGCCAGCATTCTGTTTAAATTTAGAGAGGGCACTTGGAATGAATGTCGTGCGACTATAGAGAAACTATACAGAGAGGAATTTCCAAATGCTTATATGCGATTGTTCAATGAAGAAGAAGAATATAACAAGTACCTCCGTTCCGAAGATGCACTGATGAAATTATTGAGTTTTGTATCATTGGTTTGCGTCATTATTTCTGTATTCGGAGTCTTCTCATTGGTAACGCTGTCTTGTGAACAGCGTCAGAAAGAGATTGCTATACGTAAGGTGAACGGAGCGCAAATCCATCATATCTTGCAGATGTTCTTCCGGGAATATTTATTGTTATTGATCATAGCTGCTGTTATTGCATTCCCTGCAGGATATGTTGTAATGAGGAGATGGATCGACAGCTACGTGAGACAAACATCGATAGATAGCTGGGTATATATAAGCATCTTTGTTGTGATAGCTATTATTCTTTTGCTTAGCATCATTTGGAGAGTATGGAAAGCTGCCCGGCAGAATCCGGCAGAAATTATCAAGAGTGAATAACATAAACACAATGTCATGATATATCATTATTTAAAAATAGCTTTTCGCAATCTGATCAAGTACAAGACGCAGAGTATTGTAAGTATAGCCGGCTTGGCAATTGGTTTCATCTGTTTTGCATTGTCTGCCTTATGGATACGTTATGAAATGACATACGATACGTTTCATGAAGGGGCGGAACGCATCTACTTGGCAGGTAACAAGTTTGAATTGCAGGGGGACGGATTCTCTTATTTTTCTCCTAATTTATTGGCTGATTATATAAAAACAAATTGTCCGGAAGTAGAGAAGGTATGCCATATCCGTTATGATTCGAGCAGAAAACCGATGAAATACAAAGATACAGAATACAAGATGTTACAGATGGAAATTGATTCCAGTTTTATTTCGATGTTCAATATTAGTGTGTTAGATGGAAAAAGTCGTTTAATATTAGATAAAAATGAAATAGCCATTACAGAGGAGATAGCAAAACAGATTTTTGGAAAAGAAAATCCGATAGGTAAACAATTACTCTTTCCGCAAAGTAATAATTCAGAAAAAACTATTGTGGCGATTGTAAAGTCATGGAAAGGGCATTCTTTACTTCTTTTTGATATTTTATTGTCCTATGAACCTGATGATCTCAATTGGAATAGATCAGAATGCCAAACTTTTTTACGTGTCTATCCTGATAGTGATATAAAAGTACTGGAACAGAGACTGACAAACTACGAGATAGAACAAGATTCACATAAATGGTTAAGATCAACGCCAATTGCTTTATTGTCAACATTGAGAAGTACTCACCCAAGGGAGGATGTAAATGTCAAGTTGAATCATGTTCGTCTTTTTGCCTGTATGGGTGCTTTGGTTATTATTTGTGGATTGTGCAACTATTTAACGATGCTTGTTACTCGTATCCGAATGCGTAAACGTGAATTGGCATTACGAAAAGTAAATGGAGCTTCTAATGCGAATTTGCTATCGTTACTACTTTCGGAACTGGCCTTGATACTTGTTCTTTCTGCAGGGATAGGTGCTATGTTAATGGAGTTGATTCTGCCTGTTTTTAAATATTTATCTCAAATAAATGAGAATACTTCGTTTTTTTATAGCGAAGTACTGATTTATATCTTGTCTTTGATTGTAATCACTGTAGGCATTGCTGCTGTGCTTATACACTATATCAATAAGCAGACTTTACTTGAAAATATCAGGCAAAAGTCAAATCTTCATCTTTCCGGTTGGCTTTATAAAAGCAGTATTCTGTTGCAACTCTTTGTTAGTATTGGTTTTATTTTCTGTACTTTTGTTATGATGAAGCAATTAAACTTTCTACAGAATTCAAGAGAACTGGGGCTTGAACGTCATAATGTAGGAGTGATTGCCCATGCTTTAGGCTGTGAGAGTGCCGCGGTAAAACAGATAGTAGATCAGATACCTGATATCACAGAACATTTGGAGGGATTCTATACCCCGATTCCAAAAATGTTATATTCTACTTTTAAAGTGTGTGATTGGGAAGGGAAGTCAGATGAGGAGCAAAGTTTCAATATAGAAGATGAAACTATAAATCAGGATTTTGTCGATTTTTTCCATATCGAGGTTTTAGAAGGTAGCATACCGGATGAGAAAGATGAAAAAGGAACAGTTGTCATTAATGAGGCTGCTGTAAAGGCTTTTGGATGGAACGAACCGATAGGAAAAGAGTTTAACGAGGAATATAAAGTAAAAGGTGTTATCAAAGATATATATTATAATGCTCCCATACATCCGGTGGCTCCCGCTATGTTTTCTTTGCAAAAAGGTCGTGAAAATGGACATATTATTTTTAAAGTAAAGGAAGGCACATGGAATAAAGTATCACAGAAATTGTATGAGGAGGTGAATAAGGTTAATCCTAATGCGATAGTAGATTTGGTAAATATGGAAGATACCTACAATGAATACATGAAGTCAGAAAACACATTAAGCAAGTTATTGAGTGTTGTTTCTCTTATCTGTATAGTGATTGCCGTATTTGGTATATTCTCCTTAGTGACTTTATCATGCGAACAGCGTCAAAAGGAGATTGCCATTCGGAAAGTAAACGGTGCAAGTGTTAAAGTTATTTTGAACTTATTCTTTAAAGAGTATTTGCTTCTGCTTATCGTTGCGTCATTCATCGCTTTTCCATTAGGATATGCCATTATGAAGCACTGGCTTGAAGGATATGTAAAACAGACTTCGATAGACATCTGGATATATGCAGGAATATTTGTAGCAATGCTTCTTATTATTTTTATAAGTATTATCTGGAGAGTTTGGAGAGCTGCCCGACAGAATCCGGCAGAGGTAATTAAGAGTGAATAAAATAATAAATAATATACGATGATACGACACTACTTAAAAATAGCCTTTCGCAATTTGATAAAATACAAAACGCAAACTATAATAAGTATTATAGGATTATCTGTCGGATTTACCTGTTTTGCTCTTTCTACGTTTTGGATACATTATGAGATGACTTATGATGCCTTTCTAAAAGGATCGGAGAGAACTTACATATTATATAAAGAATCAGTATTAGAGAATTCCGGTTTCGATACTTCGTCTCCATACCCTTTATCTACTTATTTGAAACGAGACTTTCCGGAAATAGAAGCAGCGTGTGCTTTGACTAGATGGCAAAATGTAGAAATCTCAGTGGAAGGACAGACACCTTTGGAAGGTATTGAGATAGGAGCAGATTCTTGTTTTATGAATATGTTTGATATTTCTGTTGTATCGGGGAATACGGATTTTATGCACTCGGATGAGAAAATAGCCTTAACAAAGGATATGGCGATGCGTCTGTTCGGTTCAACGGATATTTTAGGACAGAAAGTGAACTTAAGAGGTAGCTCTCAGACTGTATGTGCAATTCTTGATGGTTTGGAAGATCATAGCAATCTGTCATTCGGCTTTTGGACAGAAGGTGCTTATTTTAGTAGTTGGACCGAAGACTGGCAGAATTCAGGTTTCATGACAATTCTCAGATTCCATAAGAAAGTGGATCTTCAACTTTTTCAGAAGAAGCTTAACGAATATGCTCAGGAAAAAGAGAAGGAAAATATATTTATTGGGAAATATCGATTGATGCCAATCACAGGTTATTATTATTCAGCTCTAAATACAGAAAGGACAGTCGAGTTTTATTACCTGATTCTTTTTGCAGTAGTAGGCGGATTAGTTATATTGTGCTCTCTTTTCAACTATTTTTCTTTATTCTTTGCCCGTATGCGTATGCGTGTCAGAGAGTTGGAACTGAGAAAAGTGTGTGGCTCTTCTCATATGGGACTATTTATATTACTTTCCGTTGAATACTTGTTGATATTGTTATTGTCAGGATTACTGGGAATGACTTTTATTGAACTTTTTCTATCAGTATTCAAGGAAGTGTCAAATATCAGTGGAAATATTTACGTAGAATCTTTCTTCTATCTGGGAGGAGTTGCCATTACTTCCTTAATTTTATTTCTACCGTTTATTCTAAAGAAGAATTATCATTCCCAAAAGACAGTCGGAAAAGCTTTGTACCGTAAAATCAGTGTCGTGCTTCAACTGATAATTAGTATTCTTTTTATATTCTCAGTAAGCGTCATTATGAGACAGCTTTTTTTCCTGAATAATGTTGATTTAGGTTGGGAGAGAAAGAATATAGCAGTTTTTCAATATCTGTATCCGAATGATTCTTTTAGTGCCATAGCGGATAAAGTAGAACAGATGCCATGTACCAGGGAGGTACTGAAAGGAAATTATGGCTTATTGCTTCAGGGAGTAAGAATTTCATGGCGGATAACAGACTGGGATGGAAAGCAAAGTAGCACAGATCAGACAAATTTGGAATGTCTGGCAGAAAATGAAGAAATAATGCGATTCTATCATTTAAAGCTACTGAAAGGAGAAATGCTGAAAAAAGATGATGTTGATAAGATTGTAATCAATGAGACTGCCGTTAAATCTTTGGATATGCATGATCCAATAGGAAAAAAAATATACCAGGGAAAAGACAGGCATGCGTATACCATTGTCGGAGTCATTAAAGACTTTCATACCAGCCCACCTACAATTCCTGTAAAACCGGTAGCTTTTATAGGTCAGAATAACGAACTCTCTGACAGAAAGCAGATTATAGTCAAATATCATGAAGGGCAATGGCAAGAGCTAAAGCAGAAAACCGAGGATCTATTTGCCAAAGAATATCCGGGAGTTGAATATGTATTGACCAATATAGAGGAACATTATAATGAATATTTAAAATCAGAATACATTCTTCTTAAATTATTAGGCTTTGTAAGTATAGTCTGCGTGATTATCTCTATTTTGGGTATTTACTCTTTGGTGACACTGACTTGCGAACAGCGATCCAAAGAAATTGCTATTCGTAAAGTGAATGGAGCTATAATTCGGGATATTCTGATTCTGTTCCTGAAAGAATACCTGATATTATTGATCGTAGCGTCCCTCATAGCTTTCCCAATAGGTTATATAGCTATGAAACATTGGTTGGAAAGCTATGTAGAACGGACAGAGATAAGTGCCTGGATGTATGGAGCTATTTTTATCATTGTAGGGCTTATTATATTCTTCAGTATTATAGGCAGAGTATGGAAAGCTGCCCGACAGAATCCGGCGGAAGTAATCAAAAGTGAATAACATCCTTAGTATAAAAGCAATATGAAGAACCAATTATCTGCTATCAGGACTTTATCCCGTTTCAGAATATACACGATGATCAATATTATCGGGCTTGCAGTCAGTGTGGCTGCAACACTGATAATTGTACGCTATATCCATCAGGAGATAACAGTTGACCATTTCTGTAAGGACCTGGACCGATTGTACTTGCTGACTATTCAAAGGAGTAATGGCAGCATTTCAATCACAGATAATACAGACAGGAATAATGATCCTAATTTTATAGACCCTTTAAAGAATCCGGAAGTAGAAGCATATTCTTATAGTGTTTCTTTTGACGATGATTATATTGTAGTCGATAATCACCGTTACCAGGCCAATGTTTTGGTAACTGATAGCTTGCTTTTGCAGTTGATGGACTATCCGATAGTTTCGGGAATTAAAACTATTCAGAAACCGGATGATGCAATTATTACCCGGAAATATGCCCGGCATATTTTTGGTGACGAAGACCCGATAGGGAAACAATTAACTTCATCGTCAGGTTCTGTACTTACCATTCGTGGCATTGTGGATGAACCGAGTACCAAGGCTTCTTTACAATTCGACCTGATAGCTCCGGTGAATCAGGGGAAATATACAGACTGGAGTCGGATGGGATTCTGCATGGTCCGGTTGGCAAACGGAACAGACCTGAAAAAGTATAATGAAAAGATTTCCAAGCCGCAGTCATTAATATGTTACAGTCATTCTCCCATACAGTACGGGCTTACTCCCTTGAAAGGATTGTATTTCAATAAGATTGTCGAACCTTCGGCAGCTTCTTTTTTGCGGGGGAATATCAATCATGTGACGATTCTGACTGTAGTGGCTTGTATGCTGCTGTTGGTGGGAGTCTTCAATTTTATCAATATCTACACGGTTATCGTTCTAAAGCGGGCACGTGAGTTTGGTGTAAAAAAAGTATATGGTGCGAGCGGCTTTCAGATATTTATCCAGATTTATGTAGAGAATATATATATGGTGGCAGCCGCCTTGCTTATCATCTGGATGCTGATCGAAACTTCAGCCGGGATATTCGCCTCGGTATATGCAATTCCTGTAAAACCGGATATCATTTTTGATCTGTCGCTGTCTCTCATTTTATTATTCGTATTGCCGTTGGTGACGTCTGTCTTTCCTTTCTTACGTTACAACTATTCTTCTCCGATCACTTCTTTGCGTTCTGTAAATGCCGGAGGAAATTCAATTGTTTCCCGTGCAGTATTCTTATTTATTCAATATGTCATTACGTTCAGTCTGATAGTAGTCGCATTGTTTTTTGTTCGCCAGTTGTACACAATGCTGAATGCGGATTTAGGATATCAGGCAAAGAATATCATTTCATGCCAGTTCCTGTCATTCGAGACACAAAACAGAAGATATGCAAATGATGAAGAATGGCAGAAAGAACGTGACTTGGAGCGGCATAAGGTACAGGTTATTAAACAGAAGATGGACGCATGCCCTTTATTCATTTCATGGGGATATGGGGAAGCACCTATCAATCTGGAACCATACGTCAATGTGGAGAGTAACGGAGAGAAACATAAAATGGCTATCATATATGTTAATAATAATTACATGAATATGTTTGGCCTGAAGCTGAAAGAAGGAAGAACGTGGAATGATAAAGACCAGTTTGCCCAATATAAAATGATGATAAATGAAACAGCCAGGAAGCTCTTCCGGATAAAAGATATTAATGAAGCTTCACTGCAAACTGAGTCCCGTCTATGGTGGAGTGTGGGGACAGATGAAAGTAAAAATCCTGCTTATCAGGTAGTAGGTGTGATAGAAGACTTCCGGACCGGACACTTATCTATGGGGGATGCACCACTGGCTATTCTGTATGATGAAGGAGAAAACCCTACCGAACCTTTAATGGCTAAAATAGCCGAAGGTAAACGCAAGGAAGCCATTCAATTCTTGAAGGAACTACACAACGAAGTAATGGGTGAGGGGGAGTTCAATTATTCCTTTGTCGAAGATGAAGTTGAAAAGCTGTACGATGATGACAAGAGAACGACCCGCATCTACGTCACCTTTGCCGGACTGGCTATCTGCGTTTCCTGTCTCGGACTGTTCGGATTGTCATTGTATGACATTCGCCAACGCTATAGAGAAATTGCATTGCGTAAAGTGAACGGAGCTACAGGCAAACAGATCACTTTGTTATTGGTCAGGAAGTATCTATCTATTTTGGGAGCCGCCTTTGTTGTCGCTATTCCTTTGGTTTATTATATTATTAATGACTATACCAAAGACTTTGCGGTGAAAGCTCCGATAGGAGCAGGGATTTTTGTGACAGGCTTCATCCTTACCTTGCTTATCTCACTGGGTACATTACTCTGGCAGGTACGTAAAGCTGTCCGCATCAATCCGGCATTGATCATGAAGAACGAATAAGATTAAAAACGACTAAGATTACAACGAATGGAACGAACCGCTATGGAAAACCTCGTACTATTAAAACTTATATTCAGAAACTGGTGGCGCAATAAACTTTTTGCGGTCATCTCTTTGGTTAGTCTTGTGGTCGGTATTTCCTGTACCAATCTTCTGATTTCGTTTGTCATCCATGAATATACGATAGAAGGGGAAAATCCAAAGAAGGACCGTATCCTGCGCCTGACTCAGCGACTACCATCCATGCAGAGCACCGGACAAGTATCATTTGTCTATGGAGGATCGGTTGCCGGAATGATAGCTCCGTTTCCGGAGATTGAATCTTATCTCCGGCTGACCGAGAAGGAGGCAACTCATATTGAAATTGAGAACCAGCGCTTTCTTCAACAGGTCATTGTTGAGGCCGACAGTTCTTTCTGCCGTTTTTTCCCGTACCAGATATTGTCCGGCAATATGAAAGAAGCCTTGACCAAGCCGGACTGTATTGCTTTGAGTGAAGAAAAGGCCATGCAATACTTCGGGAAGTTCGATTGTATCGGGCGAGAACTTTCTGTGGTATATGGAGATAAAGTTGAAATGAAAAAGGTATCTGCCATATATAAGTTTTATGCGCAGTCAGCACTCCGTATTGATTTGCTTGGTAATTCTCAGAACCTGCAGGAAGAAGGAACTTCCTGTATGATTCTTCTCAAAGAAAAGACTGACGTGTCAGCCTTTTGCGAGCGTTTTGAGTCAACAGAACTGCCTACAGTGACAGGTCCCGGTTATTATAAACTCCAGACATTACAAGAATCCTACTTTGACACAAAACTGGCTGATTCCGTGAAAACATTCAGTCATCGGCAGATCGCTTTGTTGAGTATCGGTTTATTATCAGCTTTTCTTGTCTTATTCATCGCTTGCTTCAATTACGTAAACCTAAGCTTTTCGCGCCTGCTGAAACAAGTAAACATGATTCATGTAGAGACATTGATGGGAGCTTCCCATTCATATATTTGCCGGCAACTTTTTATTGATACATTCCTTACCGTATTTATTGCTTTCATCCTTTCCATTCTTGTAATGGGGGACATACTTTCTCTTTTCAATTATTTCTTTGATGCCCGTCTGACTTTCGGTTTCATTCTTTCATGGAAAGTCTTTCCATTTATTCTTCTGTTTGTTTCTCTTTTGGCCATTATACCGGCCACCTATATGACGAAGAAACTGAACCGCATTTCTATCAGCGGATATCGGCAATTTTTTCAAGGGAGAAAAAGAAGAAGACTGGTAGCGACCCTTGTAGGCGTGCAAATGGTTATCTCCATCGGATTGATGACTGCCTTTATGATGATACGTACGCAACTTTCAACCATAGAAGAGCAGGGTGAACGCTTTAAAGGAATTTTAATCTTAGGTAATGAGGGGACTGCCCTGACCGTCCCTTTGTATAATGACATTAAAAACCTGCCCGGTATCCAAACTGCCCTGTTATCCAAAGGGCGGATAACGAGTCCTTTTAATATCATCATTCCACTAAACAGGAACGGGCAGGAAGTAATGGTAAATAAAGTTTTATTGACCGAGCACTATGAACTGCTGGACTTATTCAACATAGAACTTCTCGAACCGGAACGAACGAAGGATTTATTTTCCAAGGTAGCCCATCCGGTAGTTGTTAATGAAGCCTTTGTACAGTTTTTTGTGCCGGCAGGAGAAGACCCGGTGGGGCAGGCCTTAAGCAAATATGCGCAGGACAACGCCGGTGAAGGAACTATTATCGGTGTATGCAAAGATTTCAGACTGACTTCTTTCAACTCTGCCATTACTCCGATGCAGATCATTCTTCAAGAGATTCCGGTTGATCAGGCAACCTACCTGTCTTGTCGTATAGATGAGAGCAGACGCAATGAGATAGTAAAAAATCTCCGGTTGCTGTGGGAGAAACACGAGCCGGGACATTCTTTTGTTTACATAGACGCCTATCAGCAATATATATCCAACAATACAGATATGGTGAATTTCTCCCGATTATTACTGGCTTATGCTATAATCAGTTTGTTCCTGACCCTTTTTGGTATCTTTGGAATTACATGGTATGCGGTAGAACAACGAAAAAGAGAAATTGCGATTCGTAAAGTACACGGTGCCTCTTCCCGCCAAATTCTATTGTTGTTGAACCGTCCGTTCTTCTATTATATTCTGATAGCCGATGTGATCGCTGTCCCTATCGTATATGTCTTGATGAAACGGTGGAGGGAACAGTTTGTGTATCCTGCGAATTGGGGAATAGAAGTATTTATAGTACCTGTCGTTTTATTAATGCTTGTAACTTTTGTCACAGTTGTCCTTAACGGATATCATACGGCATTAAGTAATCCGGCTGAGACTATTAAAACGGAATGATCACTATGAATATGTAGTTCTTCAGTATCCAGTTTCTAAGAAGATAAAACGTTCTTCCTTTGCCGTCGACTTTGAAACTAATCAACCGTTGGAAAAACAGGAAAGGTGGCATCGGACAAAATAAAAAGCTACTCTCTTTGGGGGGAAGAGAGTAGCTTAACTTCAAGATGCACTATAAAGTGCACTTGCTATAAAATACCTATCGAATGCTCATGTGTCAGTTAATAATAGTGCCCTTGACATCTAGTTCTCTGATAGCAGCGACAGTACTGTTTCCTCCGTCATCGGGAATCGTGAGTCTGATGTAACGTGCTTTGATCGATTTTACATAATATTCCAGGGCGGCATCCTGATTCGTGAATCCGAATCTGCCGATAGGAGTCCAGTTCACGTTATCTTCACTAGCTGCAAACTCGACCACTTTGATAGGATTGTTTGAACCTCTGCCGCGCGGAAGCAATTCCACCTGTGCTATTTGTATGTTTTGCTTCATATCTATCACAATATCATACGGTAGCGGGTCGCTTCCACCTTGCCATTTGGCATGCCAGAATGTTTCAGTGTCTCCGTCTATCAGACATTTGGCTAATCCATTGCCGGCTCCTTCTCCCGAAGCTTCCTGTGTCGTAAAGGACAGAACTTCCCAGCCGCTCTTTGATATTTTCGTTCCTTCTTTTATGATGCAGAATCCTGTGTAGGTGTCTTTATCCGCACGGATAGTGGCATCGGAAGTAACTTCGCCTATTTGCACAGGAAGCATATAATTTCCCGGAAGAATGTTATCTTTCAGCTTGTAACTGACTGTGGTCTGATCAACTCCCTGAGACAATGACGGGGATTCGGGTTTGGTATAGCACTCTGCCGGCAGAAGACTGAAATAAGTCTGATTGGCACTGTTGTACGTATCTACTACCGACTGGTTGTTGACTAAAGTACAGTTGATGTTCCATTTATTGCTAAAAGGTACTCCAATGGTAATCGGCAACTCTTTTACATTGTCGACATTGATTTCCTGTATACCATCGTTTATGATAGTTACAATGGGTTCGGAAACTTTAAATCCCAGTAGGAGGGTGGAACGGTCGGGGTTCAACTTCTCTCCTGTAGTGCTTGCTTTGAGTGGGAGAATGTATTGAACATTGTCATAGCCGCACAACGCATGAATCTTTGTCGGGTCGTATACGATAGTGCCTTTTGCCAGTCTGTCATCGGCAGATACGTTAACCGTTGTGTTAGTCATTTGATAACAATCTTCCGGAAGTATCTGGTAACTGGTTCCGTCGGCAGTATTGAGTGAGTCGAGCAGGCTTTTGTCTACGGTGAAGGTGACGGTACTGTTATTCAGTTCCAGTCCTCCGTGTTGTATCCATAAGTCAGCATTGTATTTTTCTCCTACATTATACGATTGCAGAATAGTCAGTCCGTTTTCAGACAATGACAAAATCCCTTCGGATGTATTGCTCGTATCAAAGGTTTCATCACAACCGATAATAGAGAGAGTGATGCAACCTGATATTAGTATATAACTTATTTTTCTCATAATGCTCATTGATTTATTGTGCTTATACAATTACCATCCCGGATTCTGGACGAGGTTTTGTGTCTTTCTCATTTCGTGATCCGGTATTGGCTGTAAGTACATCTTTCTGTTGAATACAATTTTTTCAGTTTCCACTACGCGGTTGAACTCTTCGGTATCATTGATAGTTCCCCGAACATTCATACCGTGTGCATATCCGTTCTGGCGTCCTTCACCGTCTTTGTCGGCAATCATCCAGCGGCGTACATCGAAATAACGTTGACCTTCCGTTGCCAGTTCAATCTGACGTTCGCGCTGAATGGCTGCTCTTTGCAATTCTTTATTACCTACGATACCGGGATTCAGTATTTCTACTTTCGGCAAGCCTGCCCGTTCGCGTACGAGGTTCAGATAAGTCAGTACGCGTGAGTCGCTCGGATTTACTTCGTTGGCAACTTCTGCATATATCAGATAGAAATCCGCCAGACGGAAGATTATGGAAGGACGGTTCTGACTAGCTACACCCGGACTGGTTTTGCTGATTGATCGGTTGAAGCGCTTGAAAAGCATATATCCGGTTGTAGTGGCTTGTCCTTCCTGAACGCCTGCATTACCTCCATTGTAGAACTGGACTTGTTTACAGGTGACAGGCCATTGGCGTCCGTTGAAGAAGACAGTGTTGTAGAAACGTGCTTCACGATTCAGATAGCGGTTACTGACTGTTACGTTGGTGTAGTTCTTAGAGTATTTTCCGTCATTCTTGTCCTTGTAAGTTCCGTAACCATCTTCTTTATAAAGTGTTGATTTCGGCAGATAGTCGGTTTCCTTGATAGGAAGTCCGTCGTTCATATAGAAGGCGTCTACGAGTTCTTGCGTTACTCCGGTCGAACCCAAACCGTTCTTTTCGCAGCGAGGAACGATTCTTCGGTCGAATGCGTCACCGTCAAGTCCTCCCCAGTCGTTGTTGGCGGTGCCCCAGATGATTTCTTTATTGTATTTCTGAAAGAGGTTGTAAACGGAGGCATCTACGTCTAGAATCTGTTCACCGGTGCTGCTTGTTGTATATTCTTTGTATAACTCGTAGCGGTTTCCGGTTTCTGCGTAATCGATGAAATCTTTGCAGGCGTTTAATGCAGTATTCCATTTGTTGTCATCACGATCCGGGAAGAGTCTTGTACCGTCTGGGTTGGTCAGAGACAGCGCTTCTCTGTATCCCCCGTTGAGAAGGGGGCTGGCTGCATATAGCCACAATTTGGCACGTACGGCCAAAGCGACACCTTTGGTTGGCCATGCGCGGTAAGATTCATTTTCGTGCATCGGTTCCTGTGGCAGTTCATTAGCTACTTCACGTAGCTCCTGATCAATATACGTGATAACTTCATCTACCGTATTTCTGGGAACATCCTGAGTCTCTGTCGCCTCGTATACCTTATCTTTTACGAGGATAATAGGACCGTATTGTTCCAATAGCAGATAATTGTAAAATGCACGCATGAAGCGTACGTTGGCACGCATCTCATTCAGTTCGTCTTCTTCCAGTCTGTCGCCTTGCGTACCGCTGGTTGTAATCACATGAGCTTTCTCTAGAAAAATGTTAGCCTGCCGGATGTATTTATAGCAGTCGCCATAGCGGTGAAAACTAGCGGTCGCTGCATTCTTGTTCGAGTTGTTGGCCTTGGCAGCATTTCCATAACCTACTACTAGTTCATCGCAGATTGCAGCCCACGGATTTTTAAAGGCTCCTACATTCAGGCTGTTTATTCCCGAATAATCGGGGATTCCTGCAAAGACATTGGCATACCATCGTTTGGTATAGGCTACGTTTTCAAATATTTGATCTGTATTTTGCAAGCCTCCTGACATCTGGTCCGAAACAGCCAGATAATCACATGAACTGACGGAGAAGAATAATCCCATCAGCAACATATATATGTGACTTTTACTTTTCATATTTTTATCTTTTATGGTTTTTAGAATGTGAAATCAAGACCGATTGTATAGGTTCGCGGCAGCGGATAGTTAAGTCCGGCATTCGCATTTCCGGCTTCCGGATCGAAATATTTGATATGATCCCATACTGCCAGGTTATATCCCATCAGATAGATACGGGCAGCTTCGAAGCCGATCTTGCTTAAAAATTTCTTAGGTATCTGATAGCCGATTTCTATATTCTTCAATCGGAGGAAAGAGCCGTCGCGCAGCCACCATGTACTGGCAACGCGGTTATTAGCATTGTTCGCATTGCTCTTGTGCAGACGGGGAATAATTACATCCTGGCTCGGATTGTTCTCTGTCCAGCGGTTTAATGCAAAGGTACGATAGTTGGACTGGTCGACACCCCATGAGAACGGATACCATCCTTCGGAAGTCTTTCCACCCAATAATACAGAAGTGTTTCCTGCTCCCTGAAAGAAGATGCTGGCGTAGATTCCTTTATATTCGGCATTTAAACCGAATCCGTAGATAATTTCCGGAGTTTCCGGATGACCGATTCCTCTTACACGGTCATAAGAGTCGATGATTCCGTCTCCATTGACGTCGGTATATTTGATGTCACCGGGACCAAGGAGTCCGCCTAAGGTTGGTTGTGGAATTTCCGAACGGAGTTTATAAGTCTTCAGACCGTTAGCGTTAGTGCTTACGGTAAAGTCGTCTTCGGTATAAAGTCGTTCTGCGATGTAATAGAGGTTATCTTTATCACTGACACGTTTGCCCGTAATAGCCTGGTAATCATACTTTGGAGGAAGTTCATCATATTCCAGAATTTTATTGCGGGTGAATGTGAATGTACCTCTTGCGCTAAGTTTTACCTTGCCTATATTTTGATGAGCGTTCACAGACATGTCAACACCTCTGTTGCGAACCTTACCGAAGTTTTGCCACGGATCGTCTCTCAGACCGCCAAGCTGGGGAACAGTCTGACGTTGCAGTAGAATCTGGCTTCTGGTAGAATCGAAGTAATCAAAGATAACTTCAAGACGGTTGTCAAACAAGCCGATATCGAAACCGTAGTTTTGTTTGTCTTCTACTTCCCATCCCAAGTAAGGAGCTGCAAAACGTCCTTCTATGATACCGTTGCCGATACCGTTCAGACCGCCTCCGGTATCATTGTAACCTTGTGTAAAACCTCCGGCATCCATTTTGTAGGTCGGACGGTACAAGAAACGGGTTCCTCCTGTATTGTCGTTACCGGCACGTCCGACAGAGGCTCTTAATTTGAGTTTGGGGACATACTTTTTGATCACTTCCGGGTAGAAAGACTCATTGGAAATGTAGTAGGCGAGACCTACTGCCGGGAAGAAACCGAAACGGTTGCCCGAAGCAAATGCTTCTGAACCGGTGTATCCGAAGTTGCCTTCAATGAAATAGCGTCCGCCGTAACCGTAAGTTAAACGTCCTACCAGACCTTGCTTACGATAGGGAAGTGCTACATTGTGATATTGGGTTTCCTTTTGCATGTACAATAGCATGGCACCCACTTCGTGCTGGTCGAACGTACGTTTATAGTTGATGGCAGCATCTATGTAAATCTTCTTGGTTGCGCTTGTCGCACTATTCTTAGGGTCCTGCAATTCAGGGTTTCCGGATACGACTGTGGCAAATAATAGATTGCCGTTTTCATCGCGTCCCGTAGCATGATATCTTGTCGGATTATATTCACGGCGAACGATCATTTCACTATCATAGTCATAACTTGCGTTCAGGCGTACAGACAAACCTTTGGTGATAAAATCCAGTTTCTGGTCTACATAAACTTTGGATTGAATGGCAGTACGGTATTCTTTGGCGTATCCGGAGTTCATCAATAAGTTGTACGGGTTGCGCATGTTAGCGTCACGTTCCTGTGAGTAGGTTGAAACAGTACCATCACTGTACACAGCCGGAAATGTATAAGGAGGAGTAATCAGCATGGAACGGAATATATTGGCAGTTCCTGTTCCCGGATAATTATTAACCAGATACTGAAGTGCGAGGTCAACTCCTACAGTTGTAGTGCTTGATACGTTCATATCAATATTTGAACGAAGATTGATACGGTCGATGCCGATGTTTGTATTATATTGTTTGGTAGGACTTCCTTTGAAAATACCACTTTCGTTGTAATATGCTGCCGAAACAAAGTATTTTGCTTTTTCTGTACCTCCACGTACATTCAAGGTATATCTGTGTGTGAATGTGTTTTTACGTAACATTTTGTCGATCCAGTTGGTATTTGGATATAGGTCCGGATCGTCATTGTTCCGGTAATGTGCAATTAAGTCATCCGAAAACTGCGGTAATTCCCCATCATTATGGAGTGCTTCGTTGAACAGGTCCAGATAGTCGGCCGAACCAACGAATTCGGGAAGACGGGTGGGGGAAGAAATGGTGTGTTCTGTCTTGAATGAAATCTTTGCCTTCTCTACACGTCCGCGTTTGGTAGTGACAAGTACTACACCATTGGCTCCCTCGGCACCATAAATGGCTGTTGCAGCGGCATCCTTCAAAACCGAAAACGTTTCGATTTCGTCGGGTTCAATATCACTCATGCTTCTGGGTACACCGTCCACAAGTACCAGCGGAGATGTACCACCCGCAAAGGTACTTACACCTCGAATCCAAAACTCTGCGTTATCATATCCGGGTTCACCCGAACGTTGTACTGCAATCAAACCGGCGACTTGTCCGGCAAGACTGTTATTCAGGCTTCGCGAAGGGACAACTATATCCTTTGGTTTGATGGAACTCATAGAAACGACTACGCTTTCCTTTTTCTGCTGTCCGTAGCCGACTACTACAACTTCGTCCAGCGCTTTGGAGTCTTCGTTCAGCATCACATTGATGTTGCGGCGCCCTTTTACTTTTATTTCTTCGGTTACGTATCCAAGATATGATACTTGCAAAATTGCATTGTCGGAAGGAACCATAATCTGATAACGTCCTTCCACATCGGTTATTGCTCCGACGTTTGATTGTCCTTTTACTACAACATTGGCTCCGATGATAGATTCTCCTTTGCTGTCTGTTACTACACCTGTTATTTTAATCTTATTTTGTTGCGTTGTTTCTGAACTCTCTATGCCATTCATCGGCTTTTCCGCATTGCCGGCATTTATGAGTGGAGAAAAACATAAAGAAAAGAACAGAACACCGATTCGCGCGGTTGTGTGCACTTTGTTTGAAGTAAATAAAATGTTTTTCATAATTTTGATTTTAAAATAATAACTAGTTTACCGGTTTTGTTTGTAAACGATAGGGATGGTAAATCATAATACTGTAATATTTCCATAGGCATTGATTGTGTGTTGATTTTTGATTAAAAATTAGGTTGTGAAATATAGAATTAAGTAAACTCTAAGGCGGTATAAGTTCATGGAGAACTTGGTGGGATGAGTATTATGAGTACATATTAATTTCAAATACCTCCTGAAATATTACTTTATCAGAATTATAAAAGGAAAAGATAGGGTAAACGAAGAAATAACTTTTAAAAAAAGCATCAATTTATAGCGTACTTCTGAAAAATATAACTATTTTTGTCGCCAACAAAGCAAAGAAAATCATTCAATATTTATAAACCTTAAATTTTCAAAAGATGAAAGCTTATTTTTCTAAAATCTGCTACCAAGTTCTCCATGAACTTATCTGAATATATCCTTAATTTATCTATTATTTATCTGATTATTAATATATTGTATGTTTGGTCGGAATGAGCTAAAATAGTATTTAACATATTCCTGTTTTGTCTGTCTTATCCTTATTTTACGTTTTGTATAATTATATATGTATCATTATTTTGTAATGAGCGTGTGCCGGTATAGAAAAACTTTTAATGCCTTATTTCAATTAATTTTAAGCAGGTTCATGGGAAAAACAATTTTAAAAATTACCTTTGCAATATTCTAAGTTTTATCTCAAATAAAAAGCATATGAACAAAATGAGAGTTTTTTTATTGTTTGCTGTTTTGGTTGGTGTGATAAGTGCTTGTCAATCAAAGAGCGGACAGACTGCGGGACAAGAGCAGGATACTATGGATGATAGTCTGGCTGTTGCTCCTACAGAAGATGAGAAAACAATCTTCGGGGTAGTAGAAGATGCTTCGATGAATAATTTTATGTTGGTTACTTCGAAAGGAGATACAGTGTTCGTCAGTACGATGGATCAGGAACCGAGTGAAGTCGGTGGCTTCGAACTGGGAGACACCGTACAGGTGAATTACATAGAAGAAGAGGAAGAGCCGGGATCGAATACGATACCAACTGCAAAGAAAGTGATTGTAGTAGGGAAGAAGGCGGACCGGACTAATTAATAATCTAATCAGAACTACAGAATGAAAAAGAAAATGTTGGCAGCAACTCTGTTGATGGGTTTATTGGCTGCATGTGGAGGTAACTCTGCCTCAATTGTTGGCTCATGGGTAGAACCTGTGCCGGGACTGGAAGGACAAGTACAAGGTATTAAGATGGAAGAAGGAGGCGTTGCTTCTTCTGTCAATATGGCTACTTTGGTTTATGAAAGCTGGAAACAGGAAGGAACTAAACTGATTCTGACAGGAAAAAGTATCGGTAATGGCCAGACGATTGAATTTGTGGATACGATGGATATCAAGAGACTGACGGCTGATTCTTTGGTTCTGGATAACCAAGGAATGGAAATTCGTTACGCAAAGCAGAAGTAATTTGTTTGCTGTAGAATTAAAAAAGCTACTTTCCTGATGATTTGTCTTTCGGAAAGTAGCTTTTTTATAGCTTTTCAGAGATGCAGCTTACAAAAGGTCTAAAGCTTTGAAAGCTTTCACTAACTTTTCTACAGCACTGTCTATTTGTTCTTTGGTGTGAGTAGCCATCAATGCCACGCGTACCAATGTGTCTTGCGGAGCACATGCCGGCGGAATAACCGGATTGATGAATACACCTTCGTCGAAAGCTAACTTAGTAACCATGAAAGTCTTCTCCGTATCGCGTACATAAAGAGGAATGATAGGAGACTCAGTAGCACCGATCTCGAAGCCTGCTTCACGGAAACGTCTCAGAGCATAGTTGGTTGCTTCCCACAGAGCGTTCAGTCTTTCCGGTTCATTCTGGATGATATGAAGCGCTTCCAGAGCAGCTGCTGTTGCAGCCGGAGTGTTGGATGCACTGAAAATATAAGTACGTGCATTGTGTCGCAGCCAGTTGATGATAGAAGAATCAGCAGCGATAAAACCGCCGATAGAGGCCAGTGACTTACTGAAAGTACCCATGATCAGGTCTACTTCGTGTGTCAGACCGAAATGGTCGCATACACCACGTCCCTGTTTTCCGAATACACCCAGACCGTGAGCTTCGTCTACCATGATAGTAGCATTGTATTTATGTTTCAGGCGAACGATTTCGGGTAGGTTTGCCAAGTCGCCTTCCATAGAGAATACACCGTCTACTATGATCAGTTTCACTGAATCCGGATTGCACTTCTGAAGTTGCTTTTCCAGATCCGCCATATCGTTGTGCTTATATTTTAATTGCTGTGAGAAGGAGAGACGACGGCCATCTACGATAGAGGCATGGTCACGGTCATCACATATTATATAATCATTTCGGTCGGTCAGGCATGAGATAACTCCGGAATTAACCGTAAAACCGGTAGAGAAGCAAAGTGCTTCATCCTTGCCAACAAAGGCTGCCAGTTCTTTTTCAAGTTGAACATGAAGATCGAGCGTACCATTCAGAAAACGTGAACCGGCACAACCGGAACCGTATTTGCGCATGGCTTTGATACCTGCTTCAATCACTCTTTCATCTCCCGTAAGGCCAGTGTATGCATTGGACCCGAACATTAACACATGTTGTCCGCCCATTTCTACTTCTGTACCCTGCTTTCCCTCAATCTCACGGAAATATGGGTAAACGCCCTGTGCCATAAATTTCTGTGGCAGGTCGTACTTAGCTAACTTCTCTTGTAATAATCCCATGAATTATAATTTATTATACTCATACTCAGATCATTCGCTGATGATCTAATTTCCTTTTATCTTAACAAGTGTTTAAAACAGGGGGCAAAGATAACAAAATTTGCTTTTATCTGTTCTTTTTAAAAGAAAAAAGTTGCTCCCATGAGATTAGAAACCTCTAATAGATCAAAATTTAATATATTTGTATTACTTTTGTCGTCTACAATTGACAAAGATTAGCATGAACGAAAGAATGAAAAGAATAATATTCGTCGTCAATCCTATTTCGGGAACACAAAGTAAAGAATTGATTCTTAACTTGCTGGATGAAAAAATTGATAAGGCGAGATACACTTGGGAAGTAGTGTATACGGAAAGAGCCGGTCATGCAGTAGAGATAGCTGCCAAAGCTGCGGAAGAGAAAGCTGACGTCGTTGTGGCTATCGGGGGGGACGGAACAATTAATGAAATAGCTCGTTCGCTGGTACATACTGATACCGCATTGGGAATTATTCCCTGCGGATCGGGGAATGGACTGGCGCGGCATCTGCACATACCTATGGAACCTAAGAAGGCACTGGAAGTGCTCAATGAGGGATGCTTGGATACCATAGATTATGGTAAGATTAATGGTACGGACTTTTTCTGTACCTGTGGAGTAGGGTTTGATGCATTTGTCAGTTTGAAATTTGCTCATGCCGGAAAGCGCGGACTATTGACTTATCTCGAAAAGACGTTGCAGGAAAGTCTTAAATATCAGCCCGAAACATATGAACTGGAAACGGAAAACGGAGTCAGCAAGTATAAAGCTTTCCTTATTGCCTGCGGAAATGCGTCACAATATGGAAACAATGCATATATAGCTCCACAAGCCACATTGACGGATGGTTTGCTGGATGTGACCATCCTCGAGCCTTTTACCGTTTTGGATGTACCCTCTCTTGCTTTCCAGTTATTTAATAAAACTATTGATCAGAACAGCCGGATCAAGACATTCCGTTGTAAGAAGTTGTGTATTCGACGGGCTGTGCCGGGAGTCGTGCATTTTGATGGTGACCCGATGGAGACGGAGGCGGATGTAAATATCGAACTTATTAAAAGCGGATTACGCGTAGTTGTGCCGAAGACAGAAGAAAAAGATGCGGCCAACGTTCTTCAAAGAGCACAGGAATATGTGAACGGAATAAAACTGATTAATGAGGCGATTGTGGACAATATAACAGATAAAAACAAGAAAATATTGAAAAAGCTGACAAAGAAAGTCTGAAATAAATGCCGATTTCTGATTTATTGTGTACTTTTGCAAGCTACTTAACGAAAAATATCATAAATATTAGAAAATATGTTCAGAACGCACACATGTGGAGAACTGAGAATCTCCGATGTTAATAAACAAATCACGCTGTCTGGATGGGTACAGCGCAGCCGTAAAATGGGAGGTATGACTTTCATTGACCTTCGCGACCGTTACGGTATTACCCAGTTGGTTTTTAATGAAGAAATTAATGCTGAACTTTGCGACCGTGCCAATAAACTGGGTCGTGAATTCGTGATTCAGATCACAGGAACAGTGAATGAGCGTTTCAGCAAGAATGCAAACATCCCTACCGGAGATATTGAAATTATCGTTTCCGAACTGAACGTTCTGAACACCGCCATGACTCCTCCGTTTACAATTGAGGATAATACGGACGGTGGTGATGATATCCGTATGAAATACCGTTATCTGGATTTGCGTCGTAATGCCGTACGCTCTAATTTGGAATTACGTCATAAGATGACAATCGAAGTACGCAAGTATCTTGATAGCCTGGGCTTTATAGAGGTAGAAACTCCTGTACTGATCGGTTCTACTCCGGAAGGTGCACGTGACTTCGTGGTACCTTCACGCATGAATCCGGGACAATTCTATGCACTTCCGCAATCTCCGCAGACACTGAAACAGTTACTGATGGTTTCCGGTTTCGACCGTTATTTCCAGATTGCAAAATGTTTCCGTGACGAAGACTTGCGTGCCGACCGTCAACCGGAATTTACACAGATTGACTGTGAAATGAGTTTCGTAGAACAGGAAGACATCATTTCTACTTTCGAAGGAATGGCCAAACATCTGTTCAAGACTCTTCGGGGTGTTGAACTGACCGAACCGTTCCAGCGTATGCCTTGGGCTGATGCCATGAAATATTATGGCAGCGACAAACCGGATTTGCGTTTCGGCATGAAGTTCGTTGAACTGATGGACATCATGAAAGGTCATGGTTTCTCTGTATTCGATAATGCCGCATACGTTGGCGGTATCTGTGCGGAAGGGGCTGCTACTTATACCCGTAAACAACTCGATGCCTTGACTGAATTCGTCAAGAAACCGCAGATTGGTGCGAAAGGTATGGTGTATGCTCGTGTAGAAGCAGACGGTACGGTGAAATCAAGTGTAGACAAATTCTATACACAGGAAGTGCTGCAACAGATGAAGGAAGCATTTGGCGCTAAACCGGGTGATTTGATTCTAATTCTTTCCGGCGACGACGTGATGAAAACACGTAAGCAACTTTGTGAACTCCGTTTGGAAATGGGTTCCCAATTGGGATTGCGTGATAAGAATAAGTTTGTTTGCCTTTGGGTGATTGACTTCCCAATGTTCGAATGGAGTGAGGAAGAAGGCCGTCTGATGGCTATGCACCATCCGTTTACACATCCGAAAGAAGAAGATATTCCATTGCTGGATACTGACCCGGCTGCTGTGCGTGCCGATGCTTATGATATGGTTGTCAACGGCGTGGAAGTCGGTGGAGGATCTATCCGTATTCACGATGCTCAGTTGCAAGCCAGAATGTTCGAAATCCTTGGTTTCACACCGGAGAAGGCACAGGCTCAGTTTGGCTTCCTGATGAATGCCTTCAAGTATGGTGCACCTCCTCACGGTGGTTTGGCATACGGTCTTGACCGTTGGGTGTCTCTTTTCGCCGGTCTGGATTCTATCCGTGACTGTATCGCATTCCCCAAAAATAACTCAGGGCGCGATGTAATGTTGGATGCACCGTCTGAAATTGATCAGACTCAACTTGACGAACTCAACCTGATCGTTGATATCAAAGAAAATAAGTAAACGATGAACAAATATCGTTCTCTTTATAATACCACCCTGTCACTCATAATTAATTTATTATTAGTGATGGGGTGCTTTATTCTCTGTCGTGTCATCTTTCTGATAGAAAATTTGAAGGCTTTTTCCGATCTTTCAGCCGGACGAATCTGGAGAATGTTCGAGGGAGGATTCCTTTTTGATACTTCTGCCATTCTTTATACGAATCTTCTGTATATTTTCCTAATGCTGATTCCGCTTCATTATAAGGAAAATGTAATATATCAGAAGATTACAAAGGGGATTTTTGTGACAACCAACCTGATTGTCATTATTATGAACCTGATGGATACGGTTTATTTCCAATATACCCATCGAAGAACGACTGCGTCCGTATTCAGCGAATTTAAGAATGAAGGGAATCTGGGAGGTATTATAGGGACAGAATTATTGAATCACTGGTATCTGACGTTGTTTGCCATTGCTTTTGGTTATGCTTTATTTAAGTTGTATCGTAAGCCGAAGCCGGTAAAGGTAGAGCGTATGCCAGTTTATTATACGGTTCATTTGCTTACTTTGGGGCTTGGAGTGTACTTGTGTATCGGCGGAATGCGTGGCGGATTTACCGGCATGGTGCGTCCAATCACAATCAGCAACGCCAATAAGTATGTAGACCGGCCGATGGAGACGGGGATCGTACTGAATACCCCTTTTTCTATCTTCCGCACGTTTGGAAAGACCTCATTTGCCATACCTCAGTATTTCGATAAAGAGAAGATGGAAGCTTTGTACACGCCGGTGCATATGTCTGCGGATAGTGTGCAATTCAGGCCGTTGAATGTGGTTGTTTTTATTCTGGAGAGCTTTAGCAAAGAGAATAGCGGCTTTCTGAATGAAGAACTGGACAATGGAACCTATAAGGGATATATGCCTTTCCTTGATTCGTTGATGGCTGAAGGTCTGACTTTTAAATATTCATTCTCTAATGGTATGAAGAGTATCGACGGAATGCCTTCCGTATTGTCGGGTATCCCGATGTTTATAGAACCGTTCTTTCTGACACCATCTTCTTTGAACACGGTATCCAGTATAGGCGGGGAGTTGGGCAAAAAAGGATATTACACCGCTTTCTTCCACGGGGCGGACAATGGCTCTATGGGATTTGAAGCTTTTGCACGTACGGCAGGGTACACCAATTACTTTGGTCGTACGGAATATAATGAGGCTAATCCGGGTAACAAGGATTTTGATGGGCATTGGGGAATTTGGGATGAGAAATTCTTCCAGTTCTTTGGCAATACTTTATCCGGTTTTCAGCAGCCTTTTGCAGCTGCGTTGTTCAGCCTTTCTTCCCACCATCCGTTTGCAGTTCCAGCAGAATACGAAGGCGTTTTTCCGAAAGGGAATAAAGCTATTCGTCAGTGCATCGGATACACGGATCATGCTTTGAAGTTGTTCTTTGAAAAGGTTTCGAAAGAACCGTGGTATAAAAATACGCTGTTCGTATTTACAGCAGATCATACCAACTCGCCGGAACGTCCGGAGTATGAGACGGAAAGCGGGTTGTTCTCTGTTCCTGTAGTGTTTTATCAGCCGGGAAGTAATTTGAAAGGTTTCCGTAAAGATGTGATAGCACAACAAATTGATATTATGCCTACTGTATTGGGGTATTTAGGGTATGACAAACCATTTGTTTCCTTTGGGTGTGATTTATTGAATACGCCTGCTGAGGATACGTATGCCGTAAATTATATCAATGGAATATATCAATTCTTTAAAGGTGACTATTTATTGCAGTTTGATGGCCGGAACGCCGTAGCCATGTATGCGTTTAAAACGGATAAGTTGCTGGAACATAATCTTCTGGGTCAGATTGATGTGCAACAATCGATGGAAGATGAACTGAAAGCAATCATTCAGCAGTACATGATACGAATGAATAACGACGAACTTGTTGTGAAATGAAAGAATCAGTGCGCATATTTCGCTTTATAGTAATCGGAACGATGAATGCTTTGATCATGGCCCTTGTTGTGTGGCTGATGATGAGAGAAATGTCATTCGAAGGTGACTATATGGTGGCTAATGTAACTGCGTATATTATAGCCCAGATTCATAACTTTATCTGGTGTAAGTATTGGATATTCCCCGTAGAAAAAAGAAAGAACAATGTCTGGAAACAGATACTATTCTTCTGTTCTGCTTTCGGGGTTGCTTACACTGCGCAGTTTTTATTCCTTATTTTGTTGGTAGAAGGTCTGGATGTTAATGAATATCTGGCCCAGTTCCTTGGATTGTTTATTTACGGAGCTGCCAACTTTATTGCTAATAAGAAGATTACTTTCCAATAAAAAAGGATATAATACGGGGGGGCCACAAGAGTTGCTATTCAGGCTTTTCTCTTGTGGACCTCTTGTATTATTTCTATCGGTGATCAATTGTGATTCTGCTCGCTAATCCAAAAAACGTTTGGTGAGTCCGTCATATTCATCAATTCGACGGTCACGGAGAAAGGGCCACCAGCGGCGGACGTTCTCCGAACGTTCCATGTCTATTTCAACTACCATGTTTTCAGGATGATCGTTGCTTGCCTGTGCCAGAAACTCTCCTTGCGGTCCGGCTACGAAACTATTTCCCCAAAACTGTATGCCGTTCGTTTGACCGGAAGGGTCGGGCTCGTGCCCTACACGGTTGACAGAGATAACCGGAAGACCGTTTGCCACTGCATGAGCACGTTGGGAGATTATCCACGCATTGAGCTGACGGGCTTTTTCGTCGTCCGTATCGCTACTTTCCCAGCCGATGGCGGTAGGATAAATTAGAAGTTCAGCCCCTTTTAGTGCCATCAGACGGGCAGCTTCCGGGTACCATTGATCCCAGCATACCAGTACTCCCAGTTTGCCTAAGGATGTCTGAATCGGTTCGAAACCGATATCTCCGGGGGTGAAATAAAACTTTTCGTAATAGGCAGGATCATCGGGAATGTGCATTTTCCGATATTTTCCGGCAATACTTCCGTCGCAGTCGAAAACGACAGCTGTGTTATGATATAGGCCCGGTGCGCGTTTTTCAAAGAGTGAAGCAACAAGCACTACCTTATTAGCCGCTGCCAGTTCGGAGTAGAAACCTGTAGATGGTCCTGGGATAGGCTCAGCAAGGTCAAACAGATTCGTATTTTCTGTCTGGCAGAAATAAAGTGAATTGTGCAACTCCTGCAGCACGATCAGTTGTGCTCCGTGAGCAGCACAGGCTTCAATGCTTTTAGCGAGGTTCATCAGGTTGACCCGAATATCTGCGGTATTGGATTGTTGGATTAATCCTACTTTTATCTTTCTCATGATGAATAATTATTTAATATACTACTGAAATGTCCGTTATTGGATAACACCTGACGGATACTGCATGGTGACGCAATGCAGAGAACCGTGTTGCTTGATCAATGCCCGGCAATCAATACCGATGACCTGATGTTTAGGGAATGCTTGTTGTAATACTTCTCCCGCTTTCTGGTCATTATCCGGCTGTTGATAGGTGGGGTAAAGAATTGCATCATTCATAATCAGAAAGTTGGCATAGGTAGCAGGCAGTCGTTCACCGTCTTCTTCTATCTTGTCTGCCATTGGCAAAGCCAGCAGGCGATAGGGCTCTCCTGCCAATGTGCGGAATGTTTTTAATTGTTCCTCCATGGCATGCAGTGCTTCATAATGTTCGTCTTCGGTATTGTCGCATTTCACGTAGGCAATGGTGTCGGTGGAACAGAAGCGTGCCAAGGTGTCGATATGACTGTCGGTATCATCGCCGGCCAGATAACCGTGATCCAGCCAGAGGACTTTCTGCAGGTGGAAAGTTGATTTGAGATATTCTTCTATCTCTACTTGATTCAGTTTCCCGTTCCGGTGGGGGGAGAGCAGGCATTCGGTGGTAGTAAGCAGTGTTCCCATACCGTCGCTTTCGATGGAACCTCCTTCGAGAATGAAGTCAAGACAGTCTATATACTGGCCTTTCAGCGCTCCGGCTTTTACAGCCTGTCCGGTAATCAGATTATCCAGTTCGGAGGCGAACTTCAATCCCCAGCCGTTGAATGTGAAGTCGAGCAGGGAAGGGTTGCCGGTATCTATCATGGTGATAGCTCCGTGGTCGCGTGCCCATGTGTCGTTTGTCTCACATTTCAGAAAGCGGACATTGTCCATGTTTACGGTAGCCACTATCTGTTTCTTTACTTCTTCGGGCTCGGGAGTCACGATTAATAATAACTCACGTTTGGCTATTTCTTTGGCTATGTTGACAAAACATTCTTGTACTTCTTTCAGCATATATGCCCAATCTGTACCGGCATGCGGCCATGTCAACTGTATGCCGCTTTGCAGATGCCATTCGGCAGGCAGGTGAGGAGCTCTCATTTCTACCTGTACAGTCATATTCTTTCCAAAGTTTAATTGCAAATCTTTTTCCGAGCCACTGGGGCTGGGAAGTCCAACCATGATTCCCATCAGACTATATTATATTTAGTTATAAAATCAGTTTATAAAATGAGCGGGTACCAGTCTTTTGACACATACCTTATGCTTTGGTTTCCTGTTTCGGCTTCCGGTCAAAGAATGGATTCTTTGAAGAGGCGCTCACCGGAATAGCCATAACCATCTTGCAGTCTTTCAGCCAATTGAGGCGTTGTGCTGCCAATCCGGCAGAGAACATGACACGGGTATCTACACGCATATCGGCTGCTGTGGCACAAGCGGAGCCGATGGCGATGCCAACGTCAATACTGTTCAATGCACAGGGGACGTCTTCCGTGCGTCCGGCACATGTCGCAAATCCGCAATGTCCGCAATTCAAGCCTTGTGCCTGTTCGCGTGTTCCTATCAATACAACACATTCGGCACTCAAGATGTTGTCGGCATCCCGAAGGAAAAACTTCATTCCGTGTTCTTCTACCATAGCTATCATTTTGTCCGACAACAGTTTAATATCTTCATCGGTAATCAAGGCCACTTCAATGATATCAATCCCTTTTCCTTTCGGAGCAGTGCGTGCGGCGGTCATCATTTGGCGTGCTACCTGTAATATATGCTCATGACGGGCATCTCTTTCGTTCAGTATCATAACTTTTCTCGAATTAATTAGTGAGGCAAAGATAACGTTTTTCAAGAAAATACTACCTTTGCCGGAAAGAAAGAATTGAAAACGCCATGCTACATATCAACAATGCTTGTATCGCTTTTGGGACAGAAGTACTTTTTTCCGGATTAAATCTGAATCTGGAGAGGGGGAAAACCGCCTGTATTGTAGGGCAGTCCGGCTGTGGAAAGACCTCATTGCTAAATGCGGTGATGGGCTTTGTGCCGTTAAAGGAGGGGACCATAAAAGTAGGAGATACCTTGTTGGATAAATCAACTATAGATATAATCCGGCGGCAAATTGCATGGATTCCACAAGAACTGGCCTTGCCTTTTGAATGGGTAAAGGAAATGGTGGCTCTTCCGTTTGATCTGAAAGTAAATCGTTCCGTTCCTTTTTCGGAAGAAAGGCTCTATGAATATTTTGATGATCTGGGGCTGGAACATGATTTGTATACTAAAAGGGTGAATGAAGTCTCAGGCGGACAACGTCAGCGTATCATGCTGGCAGTGGCTGCGATGCTCAACAAACCTTTGATCATTATTGATGAACCGACATCAGCGTTGGATGCCGGGTCAACAGACAAAGTGCTGGCTTTCTTCAGGCGGCAGGCAGAGAAAGGGGCGGCTGTGTTAGCTGTATCACATGATAAAGACTTTGCTTCGGGCTGTCATTATTTAATAGAACTATAAACGATATTTAATACTAGCATAAAGGGAATTTATTTTGGGAACCATCGATATTTCATATTATAATTTATTTATTGGCTTGCTATTGCTTGCCATTCCGTTCTTTTATCTTTGGAAGTTCAAGACGGGTTTGCTGAAACCTGCCGTGATAGGTACGCTTCGAATGATTATCCAGCTATTTTTTATCGGTATATATCTGAAGTATCTTTTCTTGTGGAATAATCCCTGGATTAATTTCCTTTGGGTGATTATCATGATATTTGTTGCCGGACAAACAGCGTTGGTACGTACTCAACTGAAACGGAGCATCTTGCTGATACCGATTTCTATAGGTTTTTTGTGCAGTGTAGTAGTGGTTGGATTGTACTTTATCGGTGTTGTCCTCCAGTTAGATAACATTTTCAGTGCTCAGTATTTTATTCCAATATTCGGTATTTTAATGGGGAATATGCTTTCAAGTAATGTGATTGCATTGAATACTTATTATAGCGGACTGAAGCGGGAACAACAATTATACCGTTATTTATTAGGAAATGGAGCTACACGCCAGGAAGCTCAGGCACCATTTATAAAACAGGCCATCATCAAGTCATTCAGTCCTTTGATTGCGAATATTGCAGTGATGGGATTGGTGGCTCTGCCGGGTACGATGATCGGACAAATTTTGGGAGGAAGCAGTCCGAATGTGGCAATCAAATATCAGATGATGATTATGGTTATTACCTTCACGGCTTCCATGCTGTCACTGATGATTACTATTTCACTGGCTTCCCGAAGATCATTTGATGCATACGGGAAGTTATTGGAAGTAACGAAAGAAACGAAGAAATGACTGTTACCGACCGGATATTCCAAAATGTGGCGGAACTGTCTGTTCCGAATTTTTTCATTACTGTAGAGTTCTCGGTAATGGGAAATGAAATGCCGGAACATATCGAATCTTTCGTTTTGGAAAAATATCAAGCTATTCTTCATGGTGCAAACGGACGCAAATTTGTCTATACAGAAGGAGGGTGGCGTCTTATTTTCACTTTCTTTCCTACAGACAAAGTGGTAGATGAACGGTATGCACTAAAGAATAAGGTGCAGATGAAGTTTCACAAATAAATATTTCTTCCATTCAGGAAAGAGATCCGGTGAGTTATTGCATAGCTTGCAGTTTCTCCCTCATACAGCGAAGCTGAACGAATTGTTCTCCTGTTTGTATATACCCGCCTTCCAACATTCGTTTTGAAATTTGGAATTTATCAAGATGATGGAGTATGTACTTTTCCACACCTGATGATTGCTTTTTGGTGAAAGACAGGAAGTCAACCTTTCCATTTTCGTGAATAAATACTTTCGCTTTAATCGTACGGAGCCCCGAATCTTTGCAATGTTTGGCTTCTGCTTTATCTATCCAAAAGATAGCTGTAGCTTTTACGGTATCTACCATACAAGTTTCTGTATTATCAACGCTCATGTTTTCATTGATTGACTCATCGGAATTCTGATTCTGTTTCATTTGGCAGGAAACAGCCAGAATAATTACTAAACAGCAGGATAGAATTGTTTTCATCGTGTTCTAATTTTAAGGATATGCGACAAATTTACTAAAAAAACGATAAGATGGGAGCTTATTCCTATTTTATTTGCTATATTTGCAACCAAATTTTCTCTAAATAATGAAAATTAAGGAAATAGTAAGCGCCCTTGAACGATTCGCGCCTCTGCCATTGCAAGACGGTTTTGATAATGCCGGCCTGCAAATCGGATTGACAGATGCGGAAGCAACAGGGGCTTTGTTGTGTCTTGACGTTACTGAAGCTATCTTAGATGAAGCTATCGCGTTGGGGTATAACCTCGTCATATCGCATCATCCTTTGATATTTAAAGGTTATAAATCCATTACTGGCAAAGATTATGTGGAACGCTGTATGCTGAAAGCAATAAAAAATGATATTGTGATCTATTCAGCACACACTAATCTTGATAATGCACAGGGAGGGGTAAATTATAAGATAGCCGAAAAAATCGGATTGAAACATCTGAAAGTGCTTGAACCAAAAGAAAATAGCCTGATGAAGCTGGTGACTTTTGTCCCCATTGCTCAGGCGGATATTGTAAGGAACGCACTTTTTGCTGCCGGTTGCGGTAATATTGGTAACTATGATTCATGTAGTTACAATCTGGAAGGGGAAGGGACATTCCGTGCCAAAGAAGGAACACATCCTTTCTGTGGAGTGATTGGAGAACTCCACCGGGAAGGAGAGGTGAGAATTGAAACAATTCTTCCTGCATTCAAAAAGTCGGAAGTAGTCAGGGCACTATTGTCTGTTCATCCTTATGAGGAACCTGCATTCGACTTGTATCCGCTACAAAATGAGTGGGCACAGGCAGGATCGGGAATCGTTGGCGAACTGGAAGAGCCGGAAACGGAGATGGAATTCTTGAAACGTATAAAGAAAACGTTTGAAGTAGAGTGTCTGCGTCATAACAAACTGACAGGGAGAGAAATACAGACAGTGGCATTGTGCGGAGGTGCCGGAGCATTTTTGCTTCCACAGGCAATCCGGTCGGGAGCCGATGTTTTTATTACAGGTGAGATTAAGTATCATGATTATTTTGGTCACGAAGGAGATATCCTGATGGCAGAAATCGGTCATTACGAAAGCGAACAATATACAAAAGAAATTTTTTATTCCATAATCCGGGATTTATTTCCTAATTTTGCGCTCCAATTGAGTAAAATAAATACGAATCCCATAAAATATTTGTAAGTAAAATGGCTAGAGAAGCAAAAAAAGATCCGAATGAGTTGACGGTGGAACAGAAGTTGAAAACACTGTTCCAGCTGCAAACTATGTTGTCTAAGATTGATGAAATCAAGACATTGAGAGGTGAACTTCCATTGGAAGTGCAGGACCTTGAAGATGAAATCGCTGGTTTGAGTACCCGTATCGACAAGATCAAAGCTGAAGTGGATGAACTGAAATCTGCTATTGCAGGTAAGAGAGTAGAAATTGAAACGGCAAAAGCTTCAGTAGAAAAATATAAGTCACAACAAGACAACGTCCGCAACAACCGTGAATATGATTTCTTGACGAAGGAAATTGAATTCCAGAGCCTGGAAATCGAACTTTGCGAAAAAAGAATCAAAGAATTCAGTGCGGACAGAGAAGAAAAAGAAGCTGAAGTAGTAAAGAATGAACAAATACTCAGCGAAAGACAAAAAGACCTCGAACAGAAGAAGGGCGAACTGGATGAAATTATCTCTGAAACTAAACAGGAAGAAGAGAAGCTAAGAGATAAAGCCAAAGATCTGGAAACTAAGATTGAACCGCGTTTGTTGCAGTCATTCAAACGTATCCGTAAGAACTCCCGCAATGGATTGGGCGTTGTATATGTACAACGTGACGCGTGCGGTGGTTGCTTTAACAAGATTCCGCCTCAGAGACAGTTGGACATCCGTTCCCGTAAGAAAGTGATCGTTTGCGAATATTGCGGACGTATTATGATCGACCCGGAATTGGCTGGTGTACAAATTGAGCATAAAGTAGAGGAAGCTCCGGCTACTACTACCAAAAGAGCAATCAGAAGAAAAACTGCTGAATAAGGTACCATATTTGAATATGTATTCGAAAGCCTCGCATTATTGCGGGGCTTTTTTTATTTCTTCTAACTTTACTACCCCTTTAAACAAACCTAACCTTGAATTGTTATCTTTTCATTTCATAAAAACCTGAACCGAATATGAATGTACGAGCGTGGAGCGTATCGCTCCTTTTGTTTCTTTCAACTGTAACTGCGGTTGGACAGACAGTGAACCGCTATTTGAATACTCCTCTTCCTAAAGAATGGGAAGAGAGTGGAGAAGTGTTTCAACAGACTCTTCCAGTGGACGACCACTGGTGGAAGTCTTTTCAGGACACCAGACTGGACTCTTTGATTGCTTTGGCAGTAGATCGCAATTATTCCGTAGCGATGGCAATTAATCGTATAGCTGCTGCACGTGCCAATCTTTGGGCAGAACGTGGAAATTTCTTTCCATCTATCGGACTGAATGCTGGATGGACCCGACAGGAAACCAGTGGAAATACCAGTACCTTACCTCAGTCTACAGATCATTATTACGATGCTGCACTCAGTATGAGTTGGGAAATCGATGTCTTCGGCAGTATCCGTAAACGGGTAAAGGCGCAGAAAGAAAACTTTGCCGCCAGCAAAGAGGAATATGCGGCGGTTATGGTTTCTCTGGCATCAGAGGTAGCCTCAGCTTATATTAACCTGCGGGAATTGCAGCAGGAACTTGAAGTGGTAAATAAGAATGTAGCTTCTCAGGAAGAAGTTTTGAAAATCACGGAAGTACGGTATAATACCGGACTTGTTGCCAAGCTGGATGTGGCACAGGCCAAATCCGTTTTATACAGTACTAAAGCCTCTATACCACAATTAGAGGCAGGTATCAATCAATATATTACGACACTGGCTGTTTTGCTGGGTATGTATCCGCAAGAAATACGTCCTGTATTGGAAACTACTGGAACATTACCTGATTATATGGAACCGATCGGAGTAGGTATGCCGGTTGATTTATTACTGAGAAGACCGGATGTACGAAGTGCGGAGAGAAGTGTGAATGCCCAAGCTGCATTACTTGGCGCTTCCAAGTCCGATTGGCTGCCGAAGATCTTTCTGAAAGGTTCGTTTGGCTATGCAGCCCGTGATTTGAATGATCTGGTGAAAAGTAAAAGTATGACCTATGAGATTGCTCCGTCATTGAGTTGGACTATTTTTAGTGGAGGACAATTAGTGAATGCAACAAGACTGGCTAAGGCACAGTTGGATGAATCTATCAATCAATTTAATCAGACAGTTCTGACTGCGGTACAGGAAACGGATAACGCCATGAACTCCTACCGGAACTCGATCAAGCAGATTGTAGCTTTGAGGGAAGTGCGTAATCAAGGTGTCGAAACTCTGAAACTTTCACTGGAACTTTATAAACAAGGGCTTTCTCCTTTTCAGAATGTGCTTGATGCACAACGGTCTTTGTTATCTTATGAGAATCAACTGGTACAGGCGCAGGGTAGCTCGTTACTGCAACTGATAAGTCTTTATAAAGCGCTGGGAGGCGGTTGGAGAGAATAAAAGAATCTATAAATAAAATATAACCTAACGGATATGAAAAAACTAATGTATATTTTTCTTGTGTTGTCGGTATTGACTGGTTGCAAGGAGAAAAAAGACGCCGGAGCAATGAAGGGAATGCCGACTCTGGCAATTAGCGTAGCGAAACCTATAGTGAAGGACATCACTTTGACGAAAGATTATCCGGGCTATCTGACAACGGAGAAAACTGTAAATCTTGTGGCCAGAGTGAACGGAACATTACAGTCTGTCTCTTACGCACCGGGCGGACGGGTAAAAAAAGGGCAGTTGCTGTTTGTAATAGAACCTACCTTATATAATGATAAGGTGGCACAAGCGGAAGCTGAACTGAAAACTGCTCAGGCACAATTGGAATATGCCCGTAATAATTATAGCCGTATGAAGGAGGCTGTGAAAAGTGATGCTGTGAGTCAGATACAGGTGTTGCAGTCGGAATCGTCTGTGACAGAAGGAGTAGCAGCTGTCAGCAATGCGGAAGCTGCTTTGAGTACAGCGCGTACAAATTTAGGATATTGTTATGTTCGTGCCCCTTTTGACGGGACAATCAGCAAGTCGACAGTGGATATCGGCAGTTATGTCGGCGGTTCTTTGCAGCCGGTTACGCTGGCTACTATTTATAAGGACGATCAGATGTATGCGTATTTTAATGTTGCTGATAATCAATGGCTGGAGATGTCGATGAACAATCAGCAGCCAACGAAGGATCTTCCGAAAAAGATCATGGTTCAGCTGGGGAAAGAAGGTACCGAATCCTATCCGGCAACACTGGATTATCTGTCACCGAACGTAGACCTGAATACAGGAACTCTGATGGTACGTGCCAATTTTGATAATCCGCAGGGAGTACTGAAGAGTGGATTGTACGTCAGCATTACCTTACCTTATGGAGAGGCCGATCATGCAATTCTTGTGAAAGAGGCTTCCATCGGAACCGATCAGCTCGGTAAATTCCTGTATGCCGTCAATGATTCGGACATAGTACACTATCGGCATATTGAAATAGGACAACTGATTAATGATACCTTACGGCAGGTGTTGGGAGGACTCTCACCACAGGAACGATATGTTACAGAAGCTCTGATGAAGGTCAGAGATGGAATGAAGATAAAGCCGATACCCTGATGCGGTCGGCTTGTTGGTTATCTTCAGACGATGCAGGTAACTGTTTGTCCTTATATAAATATTAATCGTAAACTTATATATTATGTTTTCTAAGTTTTTCATTAACCGACCAATTTTTGCTACCGTACTTGCCCTGCTCATTGTGGTAGCCGGTTTGGTCGCACTTAATATATTGCCTGTGGCGCAATTTCCGGAGATTACACCTCCGACGGTTCAGGTATCGGCTGTCTATCCCGGTGCGAATGCTGAAACTGTAGCCCAAACGGTAGGACTCCCCATCGAACAGCAGGTGAATGGGGTGGACGGTATGCTCTATATGTCTTCAAATTCTTCCTCTTCGGGAGCATATTCTCTGACAATTACATTTGCCGTCGGTACAGATATCGATATGGCTACTGTACAAGTCCAAAACAGGGTAAGTGTTGCTCAATCATCCTTGCCGGAACCGGTAGTGGTACAGGGGGTGACTGTGCAGAAACAGTCTTCGAACATTGTCATGTTCCTGACAATGACTTCGAAAGACTCTGTATACAACAGTCTCTATCTGACTAACTATGCCAAATTGAATTTGGTCGATCAGTTATCACGTGTGCCTGGCGTAGGAGCTGTTAATGTCATGGGAGCAGGTGATTATTCCATGCGTATCTGGCTGGATCCTGAAGCTATGCGTATCCGGAACATTTCTCCGGCACAAGTATATCAGTCCATTCAGTCTCAGAATATGGAAGTGTCCGCCGGCTATATCGGTCAACCGATCGGACAGGACAATAAAAATGCCTTTCAATATACACTTAATGTACAGGGGCGACTTACTTCTCCGGAGCAATTCGGGAATATTATCATTCGTCGGGAACAGGATGGGGCAATGCTTCGCCTGAAAGATATTGCGCGAATAGATTTGGGGTCTGCTTCTTATAGTGTAGTATCACGATTGAAGGGGATGCCTACCGCAGCGATTGCTATCTATCAGCAGCCGGGCTCCAATTCGCTGGACGTTTCAAAAGGAGTGAAGGCTAAGATGGAGGAACTGGCGACCAGTTTTCCTACAGGAGTAGCCTATAACGTAACTTTGGATACAACGGATGTAATTCATGCTTCTATTGATGAAGTAATGGTGACATTTTTTGAGACAACGCTGCTGGTAGTACTGGTTATTTTCCTGTTTTTGCAGAACTGGAGAGCGGTTATTATTCCTTGTATCACAATTCCTGTATCGCTGATCGGTACATTGGCAGTTATGGCGGCATTTGGTTTTTCGATCAATACGCTGACTCTGTTCGGATTGATTCTGGCAGTTGCCATTGTAGTGGATGATGCTATTGTGGTGGTTGAGAATGCTTCAAGATTGCTGGAGACCGGACAATATTCAACTCGTGAAGCAGTCACAAAAGCTATGGGGGAAATTACGGGGCCGATTGTCGGAGTGGTGCTTGTTTTGCTTGCCGTGTTTATTCCGACGATGATGATCAGCGGTATTTCGGGGCAGTTGTATAAGCAGTTTGCACTGACAATTGCTGCTTCTACCGTATTAAGCGGTTTTAACTCACTGACACTGACGCCTGCTCTTTGTGCTCTATTCCTCGAAAAGAGCAAACCGTCTAACTTCTTTATATACAAAGGATTTAATAAAGCGTATGATAAGACACAGGGAGTCTACGATAGTACGGTGAAATGGTTGCTTCAACGTCCGCTTATCTCTTTTGTATCTTTTGCTATTCTGACAGTGATTGCCATAATACTCTTTATGCGTTGGCCGTCGACATTTATTCCGGATGAAGATGATGGTTATTTTATTGCAGTTGTTCAGCTTCCTCCGGCAGCCAGCTTGGAACGTACACAAGCTGTCGGGGATAAAATCAATGCTATTTTGGATTCTTATCCGGAAGTGGAGAATTACATTGGAATCACTGGTTTCTCCGTGATGGGCGGAGGTGAGCAAAGTAACTCCGCAACCTATTTTGTTGTCCTGAAAAACTGGGACGAAAGGAAAGGGAAGGAGCATACGGCTGCTGCCGTTGTCGACCGTTTTAATGGCGAAGCGTATATGGAGATACAGGCAGGACAAGCATTTGCTATGGTTCCTCCGGCTATTCCAGGATTGGGTGCTTCCGGTGGCTTGCAACTTCAATTGGAAGACCGGAGAAATCTGGGACCGACAGAAATGCAGCAGGCTATTGACGCATTGCTTGCTTCTTCTCATTCCAAACCGGCCTTAGCTTCTGTATCCAGTCAGTATCAGGCAAATGTCCCTCAATATTTTCTGAATATCGATCGTGATAAGGTGCAATTTATGGGCATTGCTCTGAATGATGTATTTTCTACATTAAGCTATTATATGGGGGCGGCATACGTTAATGATTTCGTTGAATTCGGTCATATTTATCAGGTGAAGATCGAAGCGCGTGATCAGGCACAACGCGTCATTGATGATGTCTTAAAACTCAGTGTGGCTAATTCGGCAGGAGAGATGGTCCCCCTTTCTTCTTTCACCAAAGTGGAAGAGCAGTTGGGACAGGATCAGATCAATCGTTACAATATGTATTCAACAGCTGCCTTGACTTGTAATGTAGCGCCCGGAAGCAGTTCCGGACAGGCTATTCAAGAAATGGAAACTTTGTTTAAAGAACAGCTGGGAGATGAATTTGGCTATGAATGGACGTCAGTTGCCTATCAGGAAACACAGGCGGGAAATACGACCACCATTGTTCTGGTCATGGCCTTGATTGTAGCATTCCTTGTTTTGGCTGCGCAATATGAAAGCTGGACCAGTCCGGTGGCTGCCGTGATAGGTTTGCCGGTGGCCTTGTTGGGAGCAATGATAGGATGTATGATAATGGGAACTCCGGTCAGCGTATATACACAAATTGGTATTATCCTGCTTGTTGCACTTTCGGCAAAGAATGGTATTCTGATTGTAGAGTTTGCCCGTGATTTCCGTGCTGAAGGAAACTCAATTCGTGAGGCTGCATACGAAGCAGGACATGTCCGCTTACGTCCGATCCTGATGACTTCTTTTGCTTTTGTATTGGGAGTAATGCCTTTGCTGTTTGCTACTGGGGCTGGTGCGCAGAGCCGTATAGCGTTGGGTACTGCGGTTGTTTTCGGTATGGCGATGAATACTTTATTAGCGACAGTCTATATTCCTAATTTCTATGAATTGATGCAGAAACTGCAAGAGAAGTTTAGCAGGAAGAAAAATGATGATGTGAAAAAAAATACGGATATGTAAAAATAGAATATCGATTGAAAAGCTTTCGGAGACAAGAAAAAGATGGTGTCACTATGTGCTTGGGATACTTACACTATGTGTGTGGTATAGTGTAAGTATCCTGACCTTATAGTGACACTATCTTTATAGCGCGTTATAATCGGGAATATCCTGAAGAAAGGTATAGCTCTGATGGGCGTAATCCATCCGGCAACAATAATGCTGCATTCCATTACTTACTATCAGATAGTCAACTTTCAATACCATATTATAGCGGGTTATCTGATCGAATACCGTTTGTGTGATCTCGATGTGCGGAGCTTTGTATTCTACGATCATTCGTGCTGAAAGGTCTCTCCGGTAAAGTACTGTATCACATCTTTTAGTTGTGCCGTTCAGCTTAACCATTACTTCGTTAGCAAGGAGTGCGTTCGGATATCCTTTGTGCGCAATAAGAAAGTGAACAAAGTGTTGCCGTACCCATTCTTCCGGGGTAAGTGCGACATATCGTTTGCGAATCACGTCGAAAATTACATTTTTTCCGTTTCGTACGTTTATTTTAGTGTCGAATACTGGTAGGTTTAACGATAACATTTATTATTTTTGTAAGTTAAATAACGGTTTCCATTATTGGAACCACAAATTTAATAGATAATTATGAAAACGAAAGAAGAAATCGTAGCTAATTGGCTGCCCCGTTACACAAAACGTAACCTGGAAGATTTTGGAGAGTATATTCTGTTGACTAACTTCAACAAGTACGTAGAGATTTTCGCAAATCAGTTTGATGTTCCTATTTTGGGTAGAGATGCCAATATGATTTCCGCTACAGCCGAAGGCATTACAATGATCAATTTCGGTATGGGAAGCCCTAATGCCGCTATTATCATGGATTTATTAGGAGCTATTCATCCGAAAGCCTGCTTATTTTTAGGTAAATGTGGTGGTATCGACAAGAAAAATCAAATTGGCGATTTAATCCTTCCTATTGCCGCTATTCGTGGTGAAGGAACATCCAATGATTATTTTCCACCTGAAGTTCCCGCTTTGCCTGCATTTATGTTGCAGCGTGCTGTTTCTTCGTCCATTCGTGACTATGGCCGTGATTATTGGACGGGTACTGTCTACACCACCAATCGCCGTATTTGGGAGCATGACGAAGCATTCAAGGAGTATCTGAAAAAGACACGTGCGATGGCGGTTGATATGGAAACGGCCACTTTGTTCAGCTGTGGCTTTGCCAATCATATTCCGACAGGAGCATTGTTATTGGTATCTGACCAGCCTATGACTCCGGATGGAGTGAAAACTGATAAAAGCGATAATCTGGTTACCAAGAACTATGTAGAAGAGCATGTTGAGATTGGTATCGCTTCTCTGCGTATGATTATTGATGCAAAGAAAACTGTAAAACACTTGAAATTCGACTGGTAACTGCCGGTCTTTCTAAAAAATATATATGGCAAAACAAGAGCTGACCTGTGATGACATCCTCAAAGAACTGAGGGCAAAGCAGTATCGTCCCATCTACTATTTGATGGGAGAAGAATCGTATTATATCGATTTGATTGCCGATTACATTACTGATAATGTCTTGAACGAAACGGAAAAAGAGTTCAACCTGACTGTAGTGTACGGTGCTGATGTGGATGTAGCGACAATCATAAATGCTGCCAAACGCTATCCTATGATGTCCGAACACCAAGTGGTGGTAGTCAAAGAAGCGCAAGCGGTCCGGAACATCGAAGAATTATCGTACTATCTTCAGAAGCCGCTTCATTCCACTATTTTGGTGATATGCCATAAGCATGGAACATTGGATTGTAGGAAAAAGTTGGCAGCTGAAGTAGAAAAGACTGGTGTTTTGTTCGAGTCTAAGAAGATAAAAGATGCCCAGCTTCCGGCCTTTATTGCTTCCTACATGAAGAGAAAAGGAATAGATATGGAACCTAAGGCAACAGCTATGCTGGCTGATTTTGTCGGCTCGGATTTAAGTCGTTTGACAGGTGAATTAGAAAAGCTGATTATCACTTTGCCTACGGGACAGAAACGTGTAACTCCCGAACAAATTGAGAAGAACATAGGCATAAGCAAAGATTATAATAACTTTGAATTGCGGAGTGCTCTGGTTGAAAAAGATATTCTGAAAGCAAATAAAATAATAAAATACTTTGAGGAAAATCCCAAAACGAATCCAATTCAAATGACATTGTCTTTATTGTTCAGCTTTTATTCAAACTTGATGTTAGCATATTATGCGCCTGATAAATCGGAGCAGGGTATTGCTAATATGCTAGGGCTAAGAACTACTTGGCAAGCTCGGGATTACTCAATTGCGATGCGCAAATATAGTGGAGTAAAGACAATGCAGATTGTTGGTGAAATACGATATGCCGATGCAAAATCAAAAGGAGTGAAAAATAGTTCAATGTCTGACGGAGATATTCTTCGTGAATTAGTGTTTAAAATTTTGCATTAGGAAAACTGAATACTCTAAATAAAAAAAGGCATATACTTTTACTGTAAAACAGATTAAGTATATGCCTTCTTTATATACTGCAAATTAGTTGTGTCAAACTCATAACCAAATCTTCTTTTATAGACGAATATTTTACAATGGATCTGTTGTTCTCTTTTTCCTGACTTTTATTAATGGAAAGGAGTTTGAAGATCTTTTGCTTCCCTTCTTTAAATTCAATTTTGGTAATTTCTCTCTTTTCTAGTTTTTGAGGTTATATTATATTCATTTTCAAAATTGAAAAAATCTGATTTAATTCAGACTATAAATATAGAATGGTAAATCGTATTAGCATAAATGGTTTTGCATAAATTGGAGGGATCATCTTTCTTTTCCTGAACTGATAAAATGTCATTTTGATAATTTGTGGGATAATTGGGATATTTTGCTGTTATTTTTCTAGTTGATCTTAATTTTTGTATTGATAAAATAGGTGTAATTTGTTATAATACAGGTATTTAGATCGTTTTTATAGCTTCTAGAATTGAAAAAAAACAGTTGATCGACTGAATGTGCGGAAATATAGCAAGGATTTACGATTTGCGAGATACTTCAGAAGAAAATGTAAAAGAAGATTTGAAGAGTTCTCAATATACATAAGTAAATAATGCATTTTATTCTTTGATTTATTGTTTTTGCAACTATTGATATTTACGTTTGTGTAATTATGTCTGCATTCTCGTGAATTTCATATCTGTGAATACATTACAAATGTATAATGATTGAGTGTATCACAAAAGTGTACGGTCGGTTTTACGCTAGTGAAATATGATGTATAAATGTAATAGGAGAGTGGTTAACATTCTGCTTTTTGTATGTTATATCATTGTATATCATATGAATATACTACAATATTGAATTATTACTCTAAAATTGCAGTTTGAATGAAGTGTATTTTTGTGAATCTCTTATTTGTTTATTCTTTATTGAAGATTGTATCATTATAAATCAATGTATTATGCTATTTTGTTGAATTTAAAATATCATTGTATATTGCGTCTTTTTTTGTACTATACAAACGTATTATTCCAATTGTGATAAGTAGCATACTTCTGTAATATTTATATTTTTATATTTGTAATTTGCATTTGTGATTTGTAATATTTACCTTTGTATATCCGTAGTGGTTATTAGTATTTTTGTGAAACCAACGTTTAATACATACAATTGTAACAAGAAAGAAGCTGTATGGAAATAAAAGACAGAATTAGAATGATAATGGAGAGAGAAAAAGTTCCTCCAAGAGTTTTTGCTGAGACAATTGGAGTCCAGCAATCTACTCTCTCGCATATTTTGAATGATCGGAATAAACCAAGCTTGGAGGTTGTAATGAAGGTACATCAGACCTATAATTATGTAAATCTTGAATGGTTGCTTTATGGTAAAGGCGAAATGATAGCATCTGCAGAAGATGCTTCTGCAGTTTCTTCCAGTGGAGATTATCAGCCTTCTTTGTTTGATGAGAATCCTGTAAATCCGTCCAAAGAGACGATTAATCCGGAAAATCGCAAGGAAATGGCATTAAGAACAGCCGAAAATGCACCTAAAGAGATTGTAAAACAGGAGATTAGGTACATAGAAAAGCCTGCCAGAAAAATCACTGAAATAAGAATATTCTTTGATGATAATACTTATGAAACCTTTCGACCTGAAAAATGAGAGGTAAAATCGGTGGTTTGAGCAAATTCCTGTATCTTTGCACCGGAATACGAATTTATACTTTTATATCCATACATGAAGAAATTTATTTTAGATCTGACAGTTACTGAGAATATCAGATTGAATGCAAACTATGTATTGCTGAAATTGACTTCTCAGTCATTGCTGCCCGAGATGTTGCCGGGGCAGTTTGCCGAACTTCGGGTGGACGGTTCATCTACTACATTTTTACGCCGTCCTATTTCTATTAATTTTGTAGACAAGCGACAAAACGAAGTGTGGTTCCTTATTCAGTTGATTGGAGACGGAACAAGACGTTTAGCAGAAGTAAATTCGGGCGATGTGATCAACGTAGTACTTCCTTTGGGGAATGGCTATACAATGCCTCAAAAGCCTTCTGATAAGCTTTTGCTTGTGGGCGGAGGTGTCGGAACAGCCCCTATGTTATATTTAGGTGAACAATTGGCGAAAAATGGTCATAAACCTACCTTCCTTTTAGGGGCTCGTAGCAATAAAGACTTGTTGCAGCTGGAAGAATTTGTTAAATATGGAGAGGTATATACTACTACAGAAGACGGAAGTCACGGAGAAAAAGGATACGTCACCCAGCATTCTATATTAAATCAGGTACATTTTGAGCAGATTTATACTTGTGGTCCTAAACCGATGATGATGGCTGTGGCAAAATATGCCAAAAGTAATCAGATAGAATGTGAAGTTTCTTTGGAAAATACAATGGCTTGTGGAATTGGAGCATGTCTCTGTTGTGTGGAAAATACGACAGAAGGACATTTGTGTGTATGTAAAGAAGGTCCTGTTTTTAATATAAATAAACTACTATGGCAGATTTAAGTGTAAACATTGGTGAATTGCAGATGAAGAACCCGGTGATGACTGCATCTGGTACATTTGGATATGGTGAAGAGTTCTCGGATTTCATTGATATAGCGCGAATAGGCGGTATTATTGTAAAAGGAACTACTCTTCACAAACGTGAAGGTAATCCATATCCTCGTATGGCAGAGACTCCTTCCGGTATGTTAAACGCTGTAGGACTGCAAAATAAGGGAGTTGACTACTTTGTGGAACAGATATATCCTCGTATAAGAGACATTCAAACGAATATGATTGTAAACGTGTCGGGGTCTGCTATTGAGGATTATGTGAAAACTGCAGAGATCATTAATGAACTTGACAAAATTCCTGCTATAGAACTAAATATCTCGTGCCCTAATGTAAAGCAAGGAGGTATGGCTTTTGGTGTGTCAGCAAAAGGTGCTTCTGAAGTAGTAAAAGCGGTACGTGCAGCTTACAAAAAGACACTTATAGTTAAACTCTCTCCGAACGTTACTGATATCACAGAAATTGCCCGTGCAGCAGAAGAAAGTGGTGCGGATAGTGTATCATTAATCAATACATTGCTGGGAATGGCTATTGATGCGGAACGTAAACGTCCTATTCTGTCAACTGTGACAGGAGGAATGTCCGGTGCTGCTGTGAAACCGATTGCCTTGCGTATGGTTTGGCAAGTTGCAAAGGTGGTAAATATTCCTGTCATAGGCTTGGGAGGTATTATGAACTGGAAAGATGCTGTTGAGTTCATGCTTGCCGGTGCTTCTGCGATCCAGATTGGTACGGCAAATTTTATAGATCCGGCTGTTACAATTAAAGTTGAAGATGGTATAAATAATTACTTGGAAAGACACGGATGTAAGTCAGTAAAAGAAATTATTGGTGCGCTTGAGGTATAATTGAAAACATACAATAACCCTTCGCATATAATACGAAAGAAAATGCTATTTTACTTTTTAAGTATATTGAATAAAATCAGTACCGGAATGATAGATGAAAAGAGATTCCCAGTGCGAAGAGTAAAATAACAGATTTGTCTTTCTTATAGAACATAAATAAAAACGACGGTGAAAATTCTCATATTTTTCACCGTCGTTTTTATTTACATATATTTTTAGTCTTCCAGTAAGTCAGGGCGAAGTTTTTTGGTTCGTTCTAAAGATTGCTGTAGCTCCCATTCTTTTATTTTTGCTTCATGCCCGGATAACAAAATATCGGGTACTTTCCAGCCTTTATAGTCGGCAGGACGAGTATATACAGGTGCCGCCAACAGATTATCCTGAAAAGAATCAGAAAGTGCCGACTGTTCATCTGAAATCACTCCGGGGATGATACGGACAATTGCGTCCGCCATGACTGCTGCTGCCAGTTCGCCTCCTGTCAGCACATAATCTCCGATACTGATTTCTTTGGTGATCAGGTGTTCACGGATACGATAATCAATACCTTTGAAATGTCCGCAAAGGATAATCAGGTTTTGGGCCAAAGAAAGGCTGTTGGCCATTGGCTGATTGAACTGTTCTCCGTCGGGGGTCGTAAAAATCACTTCATCATAGTCGCGTTCAGCCTTCAGAGCGTTAATGCAGCGTTCGATAGGCTCTATCTTCATGACCATGCCGGCGAATCCGCCAAAAGGATAATCATCGACACGACGATATTTATCTTCGGTATAATCGCGCAGATTGTGGATATGTATTTCTGCAAGTCCCTTATCCTGAGCTCGTTTCATTATGGAACAATTGAAAAAGCCTTCAATCATCTCGGGCAAAACTGTTATAATATCAATACGCATAATCTTTATAATTTTTCGCAAAAGTACAAATATTCAAAGATAAACCTGTATTTTTGCCTTAAACAATCGAAGAAATATGGATATAAAGGAAAAAATAGAGGAATTGCGTGCTGAACTCCATCGGCACAACTATAATTATTACGTTTTGAATGCTCCCGAAATCTCAGATAAGGAGTTTGATGATAAGATGCGTGAACTTCAGGATCTAGAGCTGGCACATCCGGAATATAAAGACGAAAATTCGCCCACTATGCGTGTCGGCAGTGACATTAACAAGAATTTCACGCAGGTTGCACATAAATACCCCATGTTGTCTTTGGCAAATACGTACTCTGAAGGCGAAGTTACAGATTTTTATGAGCGTGTACGAAAAGCGTTGAATGAGGATTTTGAGATTTGCTGTGAGATGAAATATGATGGTACTTCCATTTCTTTGACCTACGAAGATGGAAAATTGGTTCGTGCCGTCACACGCGGAGATGGAGAAAAGGGCGATGATGTGACAGATAATGTAAAGACAATCCGTTCTATTCCACTTGTGCTCCATGGTGACAATTATCCTTCTTCTTTTGAGATTCGTGGGGAAATTCTTATGCCCTGGGAAGTATTTGAGGAGTTGAACCGCGAAAAAGAAGCACGTGAGGAGCCGCTTTTCGCTAATCCGAGAAATGCAGCCTCAGGAACATTGAAGCTTCAGAATTCTTCTATTGTAGCTTCTCGCAAGCTGGATGCGTATTTATATTATCTTTTGGGAGATAATCTGCCTTGTGACGGACATTATGAAAATCTTCAGGAAGCCGCAAAATGGGGATTTAAAATCTCTGATTTGACGCGTAAATGCCAGACGTTGGAAGAGGTTTTTGAATTTATCAATTATTGGGATGTAGAACGAAAGAATCTGCCTGTAGCTACTGATGGAATCGTCTTGAAGGTAAATAGTCTGAGACAACAAAAGAATCTTGGTTTTACGGCGAAATCACCCAGATGGGCAATTGCCTATAAATTTCAGGCAGAACGTGCATTGACACGATTGAATATGGTAACTTATCAGGTAGGCAGAACAGGCGCTGTAACTCCTGTTGCCAACTTAGATGCTGTTCAGCTATCCGGAACGATTGTCAAACGTGCTTCATTGCATAATGCGGATATTATTGAAGGGCTTGATTTGCATATCGGAGATATGGTTTATGTAGAAAAAGGTGGCGAGATCATTCCTAAAATTACAGGAGTGGATAAAGATGCCCGTAGCTTTATGCTTGGTGAGAAGGTCAGGTTTATTACCAATTGCCCCGAATGTGGCAGCAAATTAATTAGATATGAAGGCGAAGCTGCCCATTATTGTCCTAATGAAACTGCATGTCCCCCTCAGATTAAAGGTAGAATAGAGCATTTTATTAGTCGGAAAGCCATGAATATTGATGGGTTGGGTCCTGAAACGGTGGATATGTTCTATCGTTTGGGGTTGATTCATAATACGGCGGATTTGTATGAATTGAAAGCCGATGATATCAAAGGGTTGGATCGTATGGGAGAAAAATCTGCTGAGAATATTATTACGGGGATTGAGCAGAGTAAGACAGTTCCTTTTGAACGCGTCATCTTTGCTTTGGGAATTCGGTTTGTTGGCGAGACGGTAGCAAAGAAAATAGCCAAGTCGTTCGGAGGCATTGACGAGCTGCAACAGGCTGACCTTGAAAAGCTGATAAGTATCGATGAAATCGGGGAAAAAATAGCGCGAAGCATTCTTCTGTATTTCTCAAATGAGTCTAACCGAGAGTTAGTTGGCAGGTTAAAAGAGGCTGGGTTACAGCTCTATCGTACAGAAGAAGATATGAGTGGATATACGGATAAATTAGCCGGTCAGTCTATTGTGATCAGCGGCGTATTTACGCATCATTCACGGGACGAATATAAAGACCTTATTGAGAAAAATGGCGGTAAGAATGTGGGAAGTATCTCTGCTAAGACCAGTTTTATCCTTGCCGGTGACAATATGGGGCCAGCCAAACTGGAAAAAGCAAAAAAACTTGGAGTAACCATACTAAGCGAGGACGAATTTCTGAAACTTATATCGTAAGATATGAAAAATATTCGTACTTTTGCGCCTAATAAAATTAGAGATTATAATTAAAACTCATGATACAGACTAAATTGAAAGGAATGGGGGTAGCACTGATTACTCCTTTCAAAGAGGATGAAAGCGTTGATTATGATGCGTTGATGCGTTTGGTAGACTATCTATTGCAGAATAATGCGGATTTCTTGTGTGTGCTGGGGACTACAGCCGAAACACCGACTCTTACCGAGGAAGAGAAGAAAACCATCAAAAAGATGGTGATTGACCGCGTTAACGGAAGAATTCCTATTTTGCTGGGTGTAGGCGGTAACAATACACGCGCAATAGTAGAAACATTGAAAAATGACGATTTTACAGGAGTTGACGCTATATTGTCTGTAGTGCCATATTATAATAAGCCATCGCAAGAGGGAATTTATCAGCATTATAAAGCCATATCGGAAGCTACGGAACTTCCTATCGTGCTATATAATGTGCCGGGGCGTACAGGAGTAAATATGACTGCTGAGACAACCTTGCGCATTGCCCGTAATTTTAGTAATGTAATCGCTATTAAAGAAGCTTCCGGTAATATTACTCAAATGGATGACATTATCAAGAATAAACCGGATAATTTCAATGTTATTTCCGGTGATGATGGTATTACTTTTCCATTAATAACCTTGGGAGCTGTTGGAGTGATCTCTGTAATCGGCAATGCTTTCCCGCGTGAATTCAGTCGTATGACACGTTTGGCGCTTCAAGGTGATTTTGCTAATGCACTCACTATTCATCATCGATTTACTGAGCTATTTGATCTTTTGTTTGTGGATGGAAATCCGGCAGGAGTAAAATCTATGCTAAATGCAATGGGGATGATTGAAAATAAACTTCGATTGCCGTTGGTTCCGACTCGAATTACGACATTTGAGGCAATACGTAAAGTCTTGAACGAACTGAATATTAAATGCTGATCTGATATACTGAGAAGTATCGATTCTCCATACATTTTATAAATAGGTATTCCTCCTTCACCTTTTTGTCATGTCTCCCATGAACAGGCAGATACAAGGTGAAGGGGGATTTTTTTAGTTCTTTCTATTTTTTTGCTATTAGCATAATTTGATTAGCTAATAGCAAAATCCGATAACCTAATAGCATATTTGATAACCTAATGTAGTATAAAAGTGAAACGCTTTTCCTTCATCCTGTATCCACTTGTTTATAGTGCTTTCGAGCAAAAGGTGAAGATGAAAGTGCATGTTTCAACATATGTTGCCATGCACTCTTTAAACTTCCCAATGTTTGAAAATAAACTTCTTGATGTTTGAAAATAACTATTAAAGTGTTTTTATAAAACATCCTATTGATTGTACATAATTATACGGTCGTTTGATTTAAAATATCGGACTGGGCCGAAATGACCGCTCGATTTAGATAACACAACCGCTTGATTTATGCAAAAGTTGCAGTCATTTGTGGTAAAACGACCGTTTAATTTTCTTTCTCGTGATGCCGGATTTCTTCGATGGAATGGGGTAAAAAACAAAATCCTCCACAAAAAATGCAGAGGATTTTGGTGATCGCGACAGGATTCAAACCTGTAACCGGCTGATCCGTAGTCAGCTACTCTA